>OBLV0100000008.1_pt1 | contig 216571 bp, 187 predicted proteins | sample 1520071 | NCBI WGS metagenome assembly OBLV01 (sample SAMEA3888446, study PRJEB22518) | metagenome | reverse complement strand
GATGGTACTGCCTCCGGGAGGAGGTGGGAGAGTAGGACACCGCCGGACACAACTAGATAGCCCGTTTCTGGGGGCGGGGGAAACCGCCTCCAGGCCACAACAGCCGCCCGAGTCCAATCGGGCGGCTGTGTGTCAGCGGGGGCGGTTGTGGCGCGCCGGATGCCACTAGTGCCATTCACCGAAACCAAGTCAAGAGGGGATGTCGACCTGATGGCCGAGCAGCCACGGCCGGTCAGCGAACGCCGGAGCGGGAAGCCGTCGGCGGCCATCGCCCAAGGCCGGAAAAAGACAGCCCAAGACCAGAAAAGGACATCTGCTGGGGATCGAGGTCGGGAGTCCGCAGGCCGTCCCAGCCAACCCAGTCGTTCCAATCAGGCCAATCGTTCCAACCGGCCGTACCGTGCCAACCAGCGCGGTGTGGACGCAGCGGATCGGCCGGTTCGACCGTATCGGCGCGGTGACCCGTCGCAGGAGTTGCGAGCGCCTCAGGATCAAGCTAATGGTCTCACCGGGCAACGACCTCCCACCCGTACCCACCATGACCAGGCGGCAGACCAGTCCGTAGATCGGGCCCAACAAGATGAGATCGGACCTAACCAGATCGGGCCTAAGCCAGATCGAGCACAGCGGGGTCCGCGCCCCGCCCAGCGGCCCGCCGACCCCGCAGAGGGTCAAAGCAGCGGTCAGCAGCGGGGGTCCTGGCGTAGCCGAAGCGCTCGGCGCGATGCGGAGGGACCGGTGAATCCGGCCAACCGGCGGACCACCGATCGACGTACCACCGACCGGAGCAGCGCAGCCGCGAAGACGTGGGTGCCCCGTGACGGACGGCCAAACAGCGCCGGACGGCCAAGCAGCGCAGCCGCGAAGACATGGGTACCCCGTGACGGACGGCCAAACAGCGCCGGACGGCCAAGCAGCGCAGCCGCGAAGACATGGGTACCCCGCGACGGACGGCCAACTGGAGACGGCAACGCGGACCGCGCTTCCCGCCGCTCTACCGGCCGGGTGGCCCCGGGAAGGCGGGGCTCGCTGACCGAGCCGCGCGGGGGGCCGGAAGGGATGTCTCCCGACCGGCGGAGGGGGGGCCAGCGAGCCGGCTCTGAACGGAGGGTTCCGGATCGGCCGAGGGCAGTGGACCAACCTCCTGCGCTCACCGTGCCGGAGGACGCTGATCCAGCCCTGCTCGAGGTTGGCGTGCGGGCCGAACTGCGGTCGCTGGGACGTGCCGCGGAGCAGGTGGCCGGGCACCTTGTGGCTGCCGGGCAGCTCTTGGATACCGATCCGGAGTTGGCTCTACAGCATGCCCGAGTGGCCCGCGACCGCGCGGCCCGGATCGGCGTGGTCCGCGAGGCCGTGGGCATCGCGGCCTACCACGCGGCGGAGTGGGCCGAGGCACTTGCCGAGCTACGTACGGCCCGTCGGATGACCGGAGACTCCCGGCATGTGCCGCTGATGGTCGACTGCGAGCGGGCGCTGGGCAGACCGGAACGGGCACTTCGGCTCGTCGAGTCAACTCGCGGGAGCGACCTCCAACCGGCCGAGCGGATCGAGCTCTGCATCGTCGAGGCCGGCACGCGGCGAGATCTCGGCGAGTTGGATGCTGCCCTACTGGCGCTGCAGAACGCCGGCCTAGACCGGTCGCGGGACAGACCCTGGAGCGCTCGTCTGTGGTACGCCTACGCCGACGTCCTGCTGGCGGCCGGACGGATGGCGGAGGCAGTCGAGTGGTTCCTCGCGGCGGCCGGGGTCGATGAGGACGGTCAGACCGACGCTGAGGAGCGGCTGGCTGACATTGCCGAACTCGCCATGACTCATCATCACGACAATCCGACAGCCGGACCGGGCCCCACCGATCCCATGCTCTCTGCTCCTGTGCTCTCTGCCCTCCCGCCAACTGATGCTGGGCCGGCCGGTGCGGTAGCTGGTCCGGTTGCGGTCGATGCGACCGGCCCGGAACCGCCCCACCAGGAGGCGCAGTTCCAGCCACCGTTCCAGGAGCCCGTGATCGAACCTTTCAGGGTCGCCGACGACACTGACAAGAACGGTGCCTGACCGATCCTGTGTCCACAGACCTGAGCGTTGTCCACAGGCCCCTCCTTGGGCTTCCTCAAAACAGCCGCCGCAGGTCATTGTTGACCTGACCGTCCCCACTCCCGAGGAGCTGCCGTGGAGTCCGTCGCGTCCTTCCACCGCAACGAAATCACGCTCGTCGGGCGGCTGGCAGGTGAGGTGTCTGAACGGCTGATGCCCAGCGGCTCCACGCTGTGCTCCTTCCGCCTCGTCATCCGACGGAACAACCCTGGCCAGGGGCCGCCGGTGGACACCCTGGACTGTGCGGTCTGGACTGATTCGGTCCGCCGCATTGCCCAGCAGTGGTCGGCCGGCGACATGGTGGAGGTACGAGGCGCACTGCGCCGCCGTTTCTGGCGCGGTGCCGGTGGAGTGGTCAGCCGGTGCGAGGTCGAGGTCGGGTCCGCGCGGCGACTGGCCCGAGTGGGGGAGGTCGGTGCCCGGGGTCGGCTGGGACGCGGGCTGCCCGCGGCGCGGGCCGCGCCCAGTCAGCAGCCTGAGGCTGCCGACGATTGCCCCTCGTTACGGTCGGGCCCGGGCTCGTCATAGCCGCCCCCGTCATAGGCACGTAGTACTAGACCGGTACGCGGCTTCGGTACGAACAGGGTCGACTTCGGCGGCATCCGCTCGCCCGCTGCGGCCACCGCCAACACCGTCTCCAGGGGGGTGGGGTTCATCAGTACCGCGATTCCCGCACCCTCCCGCGCCAGTTCCACCGCCGCATCTGCCTCCGCCACGTACCGCACGGCCTGCTCGTCCGTGATCCCCAAGCTGGCTTCCAGCAAGGCGTGGTGGAGTACCACCACATCCAGCGTCCGCCACACCGCTGAGCGCTCCAGTGGGATGGCCCGGCGTAACAAGCTCGGCTGCGGGTCGGTGAGCAGGTGCCAGCGTGCGCCGTCGGTCAGCACGAACGCCGTACCCAGGGCACCCGCCTGCACCAGTCGCTGTGCTGCACCCCGGCCGCCACTCCTCAGTTCGGTCAGCCGGAACCCGGTAGCCGCTGTTCGTACGGCATCGGCAAGGGCGAGCCCGGTCACCACCCGGTGGAACGCTTGGACCTCGGCGCCGAACGCCTCACGGTCTACCAGCAGAGCGAGTCCGCGATCCCATGGGCCGGCGCCGTCGCCGTGGGCGCGCCGGTTCTGCTGGTACTGAAGGTAGGCGGCGTACCGGTGGTGGCCGTCGGCGATCAGCGCGTGCCGTGGGCGCAGGTCCTCGGCGATCCGTACCAGGTTGGCTGGATCACTGATCGACCACAGCCGGTGTTCGCTGCCATCCGGAGCCCGAAACTCGGCCAGCAGCGGGTACCGGTCGACGACGGCAACGGCTGCAGCAGCGGCACCGGGGTCGCCGTCGGCCAACAGGTAGATCGGTTCGAGGTTGGCGTGGGTCGCGGCGATCAGCTCACGCCGGTGCCGGACCGGACCGGGCATGGTGTCCTCGTGCGGCAATACCACGCCGGTGTCGGGGGAAGGCAGGCTGAGTGCTCCGATCAGACCGCGAACGGTGGTCGTCCCGGCGCGCATCTCGTAGACGTACAGCGCGGGATCGACATCGACGGACAGTACGCCATCCGCCAGCCAGGAGCGCAGCGTCTGGCCAGCGTCCCGGTAGCCCGATGCCGGGCCGTAACCGTGCTTGCGTGGGAGGATGAGCCGGACCACATTGTGCGGGTCGGCTGCCTCCAGCACCGACTGCTGCCGCCTGTCGATCACGTCGTACGGCGGGCAGGTGAGCCGGGCAAGGTGCGCGCCGCTCCGGGTGGCATAGCGAACGCCGCGAAAGGGGACCAGGTCAAGACCGGCCTGCGATGGCAGGGGGGGAGACGTGGGGAGAGGAACGGAGGTGTCACCCGGCGTGGGCTGAGCAGCCATGCGCCGAATCGTAGAAGCAGCCACGGCCGAGTAGGACGCCGGACCGCAGTGGGGTGTCGGCGATGTCCCGACTGGACCGAGAAGGGAGGATCGCCAGGTGGCCGCGTACCGGTACGAAGCGTACGACCACGGCACAGCAGATCAGCGGGCGTTCGGGGAGTGGCCGTCGCCACCTCCTGACGTGCTACCGGAAGGCGAAGTCTATGACTGGTTCATCCGCGGCGTGAGGTTGCTGGAGGGTGGTGACGCGTCGGCCGCGGTTGTCCTACTGACCCATGCCGCGGTTGCCGAGCCGATGTCACGCAGTGTGCGGGAGGCGCTGGCTCGGGCGCAGTTCGACTCCGGGATGTACCCGGAGGCCGTACAGAGCTTCAGCTTCATCGTCGAGCAGGACCCCGCCGACGACTATGCCCAGTTCGGTTGCGGCCTTGCGGCCGCGAAAATCGGCGATCTGGAGTCGGCGGTCGAACACCTGGCACTGGCGGCCGCGATGCGACCGGATATCAATCACTACTCGATCGCGCTGCGGGGCGCTCGAGCCGTTCTCGCGGCGAACAAGAAGTGAGCGGATCGCTGAGCGGCTGTGACGTGCCGTTGGTCGAGCGGTACGACGTCGCCCTGATGGACCTGGACGGCGTGGTGTATCTCGGCGCCGAAGGCATCCCCGAGGCGGTAGCCGCGCTGGCCCGGTCCCGTCAGGCGGGGCTGCGCCGCGCCTTTGTCACGAACAACGCCTCGCGTAGCCCCGCCGATGTCGCGGCCTTGCTCACCGAACTCGGTGTACCGGCCGACGCCGAGGACGTGGTGACCTCGGCGCAGGCCGCCGCACATGTCCTGGCCGACCGGCTGCCGGCGGGCGCCAAGGTCTTGGTAGTCGGCACCAGCGCGCTGGCGGACGAGATCACCGCCCGCGACCTGGTACCGGTGACCAGCGCCGATGACGATCCGGTCGCGGTCGTGCAGGGTTACTCCCCGGACATCGCCTGGAAGCAGTTGGCCGAGGCGGCCGTGGCGATCCGGCGGGGAGCGCTGTGGGTCGCTACGAACCTCGACCTCACCGTGCCATCCAGCCGGGGGCCATTGCCGGGCAACGGCTCGATGGTCAGCGCGGTCCGGGCCGCCGCCGGTACGGAGCCGCTGGTCACCGGCAAACCAGAACCAGCACTGCACCAGGAGTCACTCGATCGAACCGGGGCCCGGCATCCGCTGGTCGTCGGTGACCGCCTCGACACCGACATCGAGGGGGCAAACCGGGCTGATGCCCCGTCGCTGCTCGTACTGACCGGGGTCACCACACCGGCCGACCTGCTTGCCGCCGGGCCGCTCCACCGGCCGACCTACCTGGCAGCCAACCTGACCGGTTTGCTGGAAGCCCACCCCGGGCCGCACCGGGAGTCCTCCGGGGCTTGGTCCTGCGGCGGGTTCCAGGTCACCACCACCGACCAGGGAATCCGGCTGTCCGGTGCTGGGAACGGGTCGCTGGACGCGCTGCGGGCGCTTTGCGCGGCCTGCTGGGAGGCGTCGGATGCACCCGGCGCTGATGGCCGGCAGGCTGGTGGCCCGGAGGGGGATGCGGGGGATGGGGCTAACCTGCCGACACTGCTGGCCGACGGCGAGCCGGCCGCCGCCGCGCTACGTCACCTAGGGCTGGAGTCCCAACTCGCCGACGCTACAGAATCGACCGCAGCTTCAGCAGGTCGAACACACTCGCATGCACCTTGAGCCGGCCGTTGATCCATGCGTGGCCGAGTTCCAGCTCGCCGCGGATCAGTGCGATCAGGTCGTCGCTGGTCATGCTCAGCCGGATCTGTGCCTTGGCTTGCTGGGTTTGCCTGATGTCGTACAGGCCGCCGTCACGGAACTGGCCGACGAAGATTGCTCCCAGGTCGCGCAGCTCGCAGGAGATCGACCGGTTCTCCAGCTTCTTGCGGGGGTCGGTACCGGAATCACTGGCCATCCTTTCGGCGAGTTCCAGGAGCGCCTGCTGGCACTCCGCGAGTGAGGCCATTTGATGATTACCCCCATTCGTACGGCACGGCACGCGACGGTACCTCGTACCGGCTCACCGCGGTGTGCTCCCGAAAGGTAGCGTGGCCCTGTCGCCCACGTCGCGGGCTGGCAACGTCGAAGGGACCGGGATGGCAGGAACCGGGGTACGCCGCTCCTTCATGCTGGCCGAGGAGCTGGTGTGGGCCCAGGGGAAGTGGGCGCATCGGTGCCAGCAGCCCCGACCAAATCGGGCAGGTGGGGTGAGATGACCCACCCCGGTCAAACCGCCGCCGGCAGTGTGCCCGTCGGCGAGCCAGCCGCCGAGCCGGCCGCGGCTCAGGCCACCGAGTTGGCCGATCGGCTGGCCGCCGCGGCGCAGCGGCTGGCCGCGCTGGCCGAGCTACCGGTCACCGAGCACGTCGTCGGCTACGAGGCGCTGCACGGTGAGCTGCAGGATGCGCTCATCACGATCGACTCGCTGTAGGCCGGCCATGCCACGTCGTGCCCGGCTGGACGCCGAACTGGTCCGGCGCGGCCTGGCCTGCTCCCGGGAGCAGGCCGCGGAGCTGGTCCGGGCCGGTCGGGTACGAGTGGCTGGCACGATCGCCAGCAAGCCGGCCACCGCGGTTGCCCCGGCCACCCCGGTGATCCTCGAGGAGGCCGGCATCGGACCGGCCTACGTCTCCCGTGGCGCGCACAAACTGCTCGGTGCGCTTGCGGCGTTTTCCGCTCTGACCGTCGCCGGCCGCCGTTGCCTGGATGCCGGCGCCTCCACCGGCGGTTTCACCGACGTGCTGCTGCGGCGCGGCGCCCGCGAGGTGGTCGCTGCCGACGTCGGGTACGGCCAGTTGGCTTGGTCGCTGCGGACCGACCCCAGGGTCCAGGTCCTGGACCGGACCAACGTCCGGACGATCACTATCGGGGATCTCGGTGGCCCCGTCGACCTCACCGTCGCCGACCTGTCCTTTATTTCTCTGACCCTGGTCCTGCCGGCACTGGCCGCCTGCACCCGCGGTGACCTTGCCCCGCTGGTCAAGCCGCAGTTCGAGGTCGGCCGGCAGCGGGTGGGCGCTGGCGGGGTGGTACGTGACCCGCTGCTGCGCGCCGAGGCGGTGCATACCGTGGCCGAGGCCGCCCACCGGCTCGGGTACGGCGTGGCCGGGGTGGTGGCCAGCCCGCTGCCCGGTCCGGCCGGCAACGTGGAGTACTTCCTGTGGCTGCGTATCGATGCTCCACCGGCCGACCCGGCCGCGATCGAGGCGGCGGTGGCACACGGACCACAATGAAGCTGGTGCCCCGAGACCTGGGCCCGAAACGAGATGGTGCCCGACCGGACCCGAGGCCCACCGCAACGTCGGCCTGGCGCCCCGGACTGGCCCAACGACATAAGGAGGCGAATGACTCGCTGTGCCCTCGTGGTCACCCATACCCGCCGGCCGAACATCCTGGAGGTGGCCCGCAAGGTCGTCCTGTGCCTCGACGACGCCGGTTTCGACGTCCGGGTTCCCGCTGAGGAGGCGGCCGACCTGGCATCCCCCGGCGTCCGGGTAGTCAGCAGTGACGGGCTGGCCGCCGCCGGCGCCGAGGTGGTTATCGTGCTCGGCGGTGACGGCACCTTCCTGCGGGCCGCCGAACTGGCCCGGCCGGCTGGCACGCCGCTGCTGGGGGTGAACTTGGGCCGGGTCGGGTTCCTCGCCGAGACCGAGCCGGACGCGATCACCCAGACGGTAGAACGCATCGTACGGCGAGACTATGTCGTCGAAGAGCGACTCAACCTCGACGTGACGGTTTCGCTGAACGGTCAAGTCGTCGGGGAGACCTGGGCGCTGAACGAGGCCAGCGTGGAGAAGGTCAGCCGGGAGCGGATGCTGGAGGTCGTGCTGGAGGTGGACGGCCGGCCGCTGACCAGCTTCGGCTGCGATGGCGTACTGTGCGCGACCCCGACCGGCTCCACCGCGTACGCCTTCAGCGCTGGCGGCCCGGTGGTCTGGCCGGATGTCGAGGCGCTGCTGGTGGTGCCGAACTCGGCGCACGCGCTGTTTGCCCGGCCGCTGGTTACCTCACCTACCAGCGTGATCGGGGTCCGGGTCGCCGCGACCGGGCACGATGCGGTGCTGTTTTGCGATGGCCGCCGGACGGTGCCGGTACCGGCTGGGGCTCAGGTGGAGGTCCGCCGCGCTGTGCAGCACGTGCACATCGCCCGGATCCACCCGACCCCGTTCTCCGACCGGCTGGTGGCCCGCTTCCAGCTTCCGGTGCAGGGCTTCCGCGACCGCAACGGCAGGCGAGACGCTGGCCCGGCCGCTGACTGAACCAACCGGGTCGGGCACTGCGGCGGCGACCTGCGGCCCGGGCCGCCAGCACGAACTCAGCCGGTCCAGCTAAGGTCTACACCGTGCTCGAGGAGATGCGCATCCGCGGTCTCGGTGTGATTGACGACGCCACGCTCGAGTTCGGTCCGGGGCTCACCGTGGTCACCGGCGAGACCGGGGCCGGCAAGACGATGGTGGTCACCGGGCTGCACCTACTGTTCGGTGGCCGGGCGGAGGCCGCCCGGGTACGGGCCGGTGCCGGTCAGGCCGTGGTCGAGGGCCGGCTGCGGTTGCCGGCCGGTTCGGCCGCGCTGGCTCGGTCGGTCGAGGCGGGCGCCGAGCCCGATGAGGACGGCGCGCTGATCGTGTCCCGGACGGTCTCGGCGGCTGGCCGGTCGCGGGCCTTCGTGGGTGGCCGAGCGGTGCCGGTCGGGCTGCTGGCCGAGCTGGCCGATGGGCTGCTCGCGGTGCACGGCCAGTCCGACCAACTCCGGCTGCTGCGGCCCGCCGAGCAGCGGGTGGCGCTGGACCGGTACGCGGGTGAGCCGGTCAGCACGCTGGCCGACCGGCATCGGGCCGGGTACGCCCGCTGGCGCGAGCTGGCCGGCGAGTACGACGACCGGGTGGCCCGGGCCCGCGAGATCAGCCAGGAGGCCGACCTGCTGCGGCATGGCCTGGCCGAGATCGCGGCGGTCGACCCGCGGCCTGGCGAGGACGTGGAGCTGGCCGCCTTGGCCGACCGGTTGGCGCATGCCGACGCGCTGCGGCTGGCCGGGCAGACCGCCCACGACCTGCTGCGCGCCGACCCGGCCTCGGCCGACGAGGCAGTCGACGTGGTCACGCTGCTTGGCTCCGCCCGGCACGCCCTAGCGGCGGTTGCCGGCAACGACCCGGCGCTGGCCGAGCTGGCCGACCGGTTGGCCGACGCGGCGTACCAGCTTGCCGACGTGGCCGGCGAGCTGGCCAGCTACCTGGCCGGGCTGGACGCCGACCCGGCCCGGCTGGCCGAGGTCGAGCAACGCCGCTCGGAGCTATTGCGGCTGGTCCGCAAGTATGCCGACGACGTGACCGGCGTGCTGGCCTGGGCCGCCGAGGCCGACCGGCGGCTGGCTACCCTGGACACCTCCGCCGAGGCGCTGGACCGGCTGGCCGCGGTCCGCGACGAGGCGGCCGCTGAGCTCGCCTCGGTCACCGAGAAGCTCTCGGCGGCCCGCCGCGAGGCGGCCGAGCGGTTTGCCACGGCGGTCACCGCTGAGCTGGCCGGGCTGGCCATGCCCCGGGCTGCGATCTTCGTCCGGGTCCGGACCCGGCCGGCCAGCCAGGGCGTACCGGCGCTGAGCGTTGCCGGTCAGCGGGTCGGGGTCGGTCCGGATGGTGCCGATGAGGTCGAGGTACTGCTGCGGGCGCACCCCGACGCGCCCGAGCTGCCGCTGGCCCGGGGCGCCTCCGGCGGTGAGCTGTCTCGGGTGATGCTCGCCGTGGAGGTAGTCTTCGCTGGCGCCGACCCGGTACCCACCATGGTTTTCGATGAGGTCGACGCCGGGGTCGGCGGCCGGGCCGCGGTCGAGGTCGGTCGTCGGTTGGCCCGGCTGGCCGGTGACCACCAGGTGCTGGTGGTCACCCACCTACCGCAGGTCGCCGCGTACGCCGACGGTCACTTGGTGGTGGACAAGGCCGGTGACCGGGGGGTCACCCGCAGCGATGTACACCGGGTCGAACAGTCGAGCCGGGTGGCTGAGCTGGCTCGGATGCTGGCCGGCGGCATGGTGGACGCCCGGGACCAGGCCGAACGGCTGCTGCTTGCCGCGGAGCAGGAGAAGTTGGCCCCCGCCCGTCCGGCTCCAGCACCGGCGGCTCCAGCACTGCCGGCTCCAGCACCGCCGGCAGGGGACCCGCTGGCCGACCGCTGACGGCGTGGCCTGCGCGGTGATCCGGATGGCCGGTGCGACGATCGCGACATGAGACTCGCCGCTTTGCGGCCCACCTTGTTCCGTGGCCGCAAGGACACCGGTCTACCTAGTCTCCCCGGTTTGCTCGGGGTAGCCCGGCTGGACCGCCGTACCGACCGCTTGATCAGGCGGCTGGCTGTCGCCGACATCGCGATCATCGACCACATCGACCTGGATCGGGCCAGCGCCGAGGCGCTGGTAGCCTCTCGGGTCGCCGCCGTGGTCAACGCCGCGCCCAGCATTTCCGGCCGGTACCCCAACCTCGGTCCCCAGGTCCTCATCAATGCCGGCATCCCACTGCTGGACAACGTCGGGGCCGGCGTGTTCGGCGCGGTCCGCGACGGCGAGAAGGTCCGGTTGGACGCCGCCACCCTGTACATCGGGAGCAGGGTGGCGGCCACCGGCACCGCGCAGGACGAGCGGAGCATCGCCGCCGCCATGCAGGAGGCCAAAGCCGGCCTGGCCGCCCAGCTTGCGGACTTCGCGGTCAACGCCATGGAGTACATCAAGCAGGAGCAGGCGCTGCTGCTGGATGGCGTTGGCGTACCGGACATCGACACCGCGCTCGCCGGCCGGCAGGTGGTCGTGGTGGCCCGCGGACCTGACGCCAAGGCGGACTTGGCCGCGCTCCGGCCGTACCTGAAGGAGTTCCGACCGGTACTGATCGGCGTGGATGACGGCGCCGACCTGCTGATCGACAGTGGGTACGCACCGGACGTGGTACTCGGTGACGTGCACCAGGTCAGCGACCGGGCGCTGCGCAGCGGGGCGGAGATCGTCCTGCCGGCCTACCCGGACGGGCGGGCGCCGGGCATCACCCGGGTGCAGGGCCTGGGCGTGCCAGCGGTGACCTTCCCGAGCTCCGCCAGCAGCGAAGACCAGGCCATCTTGCTGGCCAATGCCAAGGGCGCCAGCCTGATCATCACGGTCGGCATCCGGGCTACCCTGACCGAGTTCCTGGATCGCGGCCAGACCGGGCTGGCCGCGACCTTCCTGACCCGGCTGCGAGTGGGGGGCACCCTGGTGGACGCCAAGGCGGCGAGCCGGCTGTACCGCAACCGGATCTCCGGGGCCGCCCTGCTGCTGCTGGTGCTGGCCGCGTTGGTCGCCGTCGCCGTCACGTTGATCGTCTCGGCCACTGGCAACCCGCTGGCCTGGTGGCTGGTGGATGCCGGGCACCGGGTCGCCCGCTGGGTGGGCGGCCTGTTCCAGTGATCAGTTTCCGGTACCACCTGGTCTCGCTGGTCGCGGTGTTCCTCGCCTTGGCCGTCGGCATCGTTGTAGGTGCCGTGGCGCTAGCCGGGCCGGTACGGTCCGGGCGGGCCGGCCAGCTCAGTGACCTAGGTCGGGCCAATGCCGCACTGCGCCAGGACAACCAAGCGCTGCGCGGGCAGGTCAGCTCCAGCGAGTCCGTCGCCGCTGCCGTGGCGCCGCAGGTGGTGGCCGGCCGGCTGGCGAACCGCCGCGTCGTGGTCGTCGCCGACGCCGAGGCGACCGGCGCGATGAAGGACGCGGTACGTACGATGCTGCTGCGGGCCGGCGCGAAGGTCACCGGCCAACTCCAGCTCACCGCCAGCTACAGCGACCCCCGGCGCGCCGCGGAGCTGCGGTCCTACCTCACCGGCGACAGCCTGCCGGCCGGCTTCCAGCTCCCGGTGTCCGAGGACCCCAGCGTGCTCGGCTCGGCGGTGCTGTCCTACCTGCTGGTCGGGCAGCACGGCAGCAAGCCGGCGGCCACCGATGTCCTCCAAGTGCTGACCGGGCTGGCCAGCCTGCGGATGGTGGTGCTGGACAGCAGGGACATCGCGCCAGCCGACTACGTGGTACTGGTCTGCGCCGGCCAGCCGACCGGTGCCGACACTGCGAACCGACTGCAGGCAATAACCGACCTGGCCAGCGCGATGGACCACGGCGGCAAGGGCACCGTGGTGGTCGGCGACCGGGCGGCGGCCGGCACCGGCGGTGTACTCGGCCAGCTCCGGGCCGACCAGAGCATCGCCGCGGCGGTCTCCACGGTGGATGATATCGACTCGGCAGCCGGCCAGATCGCGATGGTCTACGCGCTGGTCGAGCAGGCGGCCGGCAGATCGGGCCAGTACGGCACGGCCGGCAACGCCCAGGCCGTGCTGCCCACGGTCACCCGCTAGCGGCCCCGGCGCGTTGCCGACCGGAAAAGGTGGTCCCGCCTGTTACCCTGAACTCCCGTGGATCGCGGCCTTTGGCCGCGGGCAACGCGATCACGGGAGTCCCTCTTGGTGCAGTCGGTCCGCACGACCAGGCACGTCTTCGTTACCGGAGGCGTGGCCTCCTCACTCGGCAAGGGCCTGACCGCCAGCAGCCTCGGCAGCCTGCTGTCGGCGCGTGGCCTGCGGGTCACCATGCAGAAGCTCGACCCGTACCTCAACGTCGATCCCGGCACGATGAACCCATTCCAACATGGCGAGGTGTTCGTCACCGACGACGGGGCGGAGACCGACCTGGACATCGGCCACTACGAGCGATTCCTGGACACCGACCTGGACCACTCGGCCAACGTCACTACCGGTCAGGTGTACTCCGAGGTGATCGCCAAGGAGCGGCGCGGGGAGTACCTCGGCGATACCGTGCAGGTCATCCCGCATATCACCAACGAGATCAAGGAACGGATCCGGGCCATGGCCCGCACCGGGGTCGACGTGGTGATCACCGAGATCGGCGGCACGGTCGGCGACATTGAGTCCCAGCCGTTCCTGGAGGCGGCCCGGCAGGTCCGGCACGATGTCGGCCGGGACAACTGCTTCTTCCTGCACGTCTCGCTGGTGCCGTACCTGGCTCCCAGCGGGGAGCTGAAGACCAAGCCGACCCAGCACTCGGTGGCCGCCCTGCGCAGCATCGGCATCCAGCCGGACGCGGTGGTCTGCCGCTCCGACCGGGAGCTTCCGGAGTCGTTGAAGCGCAAGATCTCGCTGATGTGCGACGTCGAGCCGGACGGGGTGGTCTCCGCGGTGGACGCGCCGAGTATTTACGACATCCCGAAGGTGCTGCACGCCGAGGGGCTGGACGCTTACGTGGTACGCCGGCTGGGGCTACCGTTCCGGGACGTGGACTGGACCGTGTGGGGCGACCTGCTGGATCGGGTGCATCGGCCCCGGCACACCGTGACCATCGCACTGGTTGGCAAGTACGTGGATCTGCCGGACGCTTACTTGTCGGTGAGCGAGGCGCTGCGGGCCGGTGGGTTCGGGCATCGGGCCCGGGTGCAGATCCGCTGGGTGACCTCGGATGACTGCCAGTCGTCGGTCGCCGCGGAGCGGGCGCTGGCCGGGGTCGATGGCGTCCTGATCCCTGGCGGGTTCGGAGTGCGCGGGATCGAGGGCAAGATCGGCGCGGCAGGCTACGCGCGGCGCCGGCAGATCCCGGTGCTGGGCCTGTGTCTCGGCCTGCAGTGCATGGTGATCGAGGCCGCCCGGGAGCTGGCCGGGCTGGCTGGTGCGGACTCATCGGAGTTCGACCCGCAGACCGCGCACCCAGTGATCGCCACCATGGCCGACCAGGTCGACGTGGTGGCGGGGGAGCGCGACATGGGCGGCACGATGCGGCTGGGCGCCTACCCGGCCACGCTGCGACCCGGTTCACTGGTGGCTGAGGCGTACGGCTCGCTGGAGGTCTTTGAGCGGCACCGGCACCGGTACGAGGTGAACAACGCCTACCGGGACCGGCTGGAGCAGGCTGGGCTGATCTTCTCGGGTACCTCGCCGGATGGCCGGCTGGTGGAGTTCGTCGAGTTGGACTGCCGTACTCACCCGTTCTTCGTCGGCACCCAGGCGCACCCGGAGCTGAAGTCCCGGCCGACCCGGCCGCACCCGCTGTTTCGGGCCTTCGTACGGGCCGCGCTGGCCTACGCTGAGGCCGCCCGGCTGCCGGTGGAGATCCCCGACGGCCCAGCCGATCGGGTGCCAGCCGACCGGGTGCCCACCGACCGGGCGGCGGGCGGCGCCTTGCAGCACGCATGACGGCACACCACTTCGACGTTGTCGCCAGCCGGGAGATCTACCGCGGCCAGGTTCTGGCGCTGCGGGAAGACACCGTCTCGATGCCAGGCGGCGATGAGGCAGTCCGCGAGGTAGTGGAGAACCTCGGCGCGGTGGCGGTGCTCGCGCTGGATGATGACGGTCGGGTGGTGCTGATCCGGCAGTACCGGCACCCGCTGGGCCGGTACCTGTGGGAGCTGCCGGCCGGGCTGCTGGACGTGGCCGGCGAGCCTGCGGTCATCACCGCCGGCCGCGAGCTGTACGAGGAGGCGCACTTGGCCGCAGCCTGCTGGGATGTGCTGGTCGACCTCAACCCCTCGCCGGGCTTCACCGACGAGGCGGTCCGGATCTTCCTGGCCCGCGGCTTGTCCGAGGTGGACGGGGCGCGGTACGCCGCCGTACATGAGGAGGCGGATCTGGTGGTCGAGCGGGTCGACCTCGACGAGGCGGTCCGGCGGGTGCTGGCTGGGAAGATCACCAATGCGATCGCGGTGGCCGGCGTGCTGGCTGCGGCCCGGGTCCGGGACACCGGCTGGGCCGGGCTGCGGCCGATGAGCATCGCCTGGCCGGACCGCCCAGACCACGCCTGAGCTTCGTGCCCGAGCGCCAGCGCGGCTGACCGTCCGGCTGCCGGCTGCCGGCGGTCGATCGCGAGCTGCCGACCGTGCTCGGCAGTCCACGCCGATCAGCCGCTGGTAGGGCAACAGGTGCCCACTTGCCGGGTCGGGCCGGATCATCTGGGCAACTGGTCACCTGTGGCTGTGTCGTAGGGGCCAACAGGTGCCCACTTGCGAGGGGCGGCGATGGACGACAGGTAGGCAGCGGCACCCGACCCGCCACCAGGTGGACCACGGCACATCGGCCGCCCAGCCCGCCGGTCTCACCCAGATGTCCACCAGCCACGCCGACCCGCGCCGCACCCCCTGCGGCGCGGGTGGCAGCGCGAGCACCAAAGACCTCACCATCGACGCCGATGCCTACCGTGAGTCCTGGACTGCCGTGGGCTCGGCACCAGACCCTCGCCGAGGTACGGTGTCCCCTTCCAAGATCACACAGCGGACGGGGAGACCCACTCACCTACAGGTTCGGCAATAGAGCCGTCGGGGCTCTGAACTTTCACGACGTCGGCCAACCGCGTCCATCACCCAGTCAGGGAAAGCCGAAGCCAGCTCGCGGTCACCCACCGTAGACCCCGCGGACCGCAGTTCTTGTGTGTCGCTGTGAGTCTTATGGGTCACTTGCCGATGACGCATTTCCGGTCAGCCTGCTGGGCCGCCGAGCCCGCGCAAGTTCAGGCAACGGTCGGCCTACACTCGGCCTGACAGCACCACAACCGCCGCAACGACGCTGGCGGCAGCCGATCCAGGGGGGTAGTACACGCCGTGAAGGTAGGTATTCCTCGCGAGCTGAAGACCCACGAATACCGGGTCGCGATTACTCCCGCCGGCACGCACGAGTTGGTCCGCTGCGGTCACCAGGTTGTCATCGAGAAGGATGCCGGCACCGGTTCATCGATCCCGGATGAGGACTATGTCGCGGCAGGCGCGCAAATCCTCGGCGCTGCCGATGACGTATGGGCTGAGGCGGAACTGATACTGAAGGTCAAGGAGCCGATCGCCGAGGAGTACCACCGGATGCGCCGCGGGCAGGTGCTGTTCACCTACCTGCACTTGGCCGCGTCCCGGGAGTGCACCGAGGCGATCCTGGCGGCCGGGATTGACGCGGTGGCCTACGAGACCGTACAGCTTCCTGATCGCTCGCTGCCGCTGCTGGCCCCGATGTCGGAGGTGGCCGGCCGGCTGGCCCCGCAGGTCGGCGCGTACCATATGATGCGACCCGGTGGCGGCCGCGGGATCCTGATGGGCGGGGTCTCCGGGGTGTACGCGGCAAAGGTCGTGGTGATCGGCGCCGGGGTGTCCGGGATGAACGCTGCCGCTATCGCGCTCGGCATGCAGGCCGAGGTGCTGCTGCTGGATAAGGATATCGACAAGCTGCGCGCGGCAGACCGGATCTACCAGGGCCACCTGCAGACCGTGGCATCCAACTCCTACGAGATCGAGAAAGCCTGTATCGACGCCGACCTGGTCATCGGGGCGGTGCTGGTGACCGGGGCCAAGGCGCCGCGGTTGGTGGCCGGTGATTTGGTCCAGCGGATGAAGCCGGGCAGCGTGCTGGTCGATATCTCCATCGACCAGGGTGGCTGCTTCGAGGGCTCCCGGCCGACCACGCATGCCGAGCCGACCTACCCGGTGTACGGCTCGCTGTTTTACTGCGTGGCGAACATGCCCGGCGCGGTGCCGCACACCTCGACGTACGCGCTGACCAACGTGACCCTGCCATACGCGCTTGACCTGGCCAACAAGGGGCTGCGGCAGGCGGTCGCGGCCAATCCCGCACTTGCCCTGGGGGTGAACGCGGTCGGCGGCGAGCTGGTCTACCCCCCGGTGGCCGAAGAGCACGGGATGCCGGTCACTGCGCTGGCCACCGCGCTAGCCTGGGCCTCGAGCTGACTGCGCTCCCGGTGCCGGTCACAGTGGATGCGGCGCGGGCGGTCACCGCGTACCTGGACCATCTAGCCGTCGAGCGCGGGCTGGCCCACAACACCCTGCTGTCCTACCAGCGCGATTTGCGGCGCTACCTGGACTACCTGGCTGCCCAGGGGGTCATCGCGTTGGCGGGGGTGACCTCGGAGCAGATCTCGGGGTTCTTGGCCGGGTTGCGGGCGGGCGACGCCGAGCACCCGCCGCTGTCGGCGTCCTCGGCCGCGCGGGGCGTGGTGGCGGTGCGCGGGCTGCACCGGTTCGCAAGCCGCGAAGGGCTGAGCCCCGATGATCCGGCTCGGTCGGTACGGCCGCCGGCCGCTCCACGCCGGCTGCCCAAGGCGCTGCCGGTAGACCAGGTGGAGCGGCTGCTGGCCGCCGTCGGTGGAACAGCGGGGGGGACCGTCGACGGAGTGAGCGGCGGGGCGCAGACCCCGCTGGCACTGCGGGACCGAGCGCTGCTGGAGATGCTGTACGGCACCGGGGCGCGAATCTCCGAGGCGGTCGGGCTAGCCGTGGACGACCTGGACCGGGACACTGCCACCGTGCTGCTGGCCGGCAAAGGCGGCAAGCAGCGGTTGGTGCCGGTGGGCGGCTACGCACTGCGGGCGGTCGAGCAGTACCTGGTCCGGGCCAGGCCGGCGCTGATGGCGGCCGGCCGAGGTATCCCCGCGCTGTTCTTGAATGCCCGCGGCGGGCCGCTGTCTCGGCAGAGCGCCTGGGTGATCCTGCGCGCGACCGCCGAGCGGGCCGGGCTGGCTGGTGCAATCTCCCCGCACACCCTGCGGCACTCCTATGCTACCCACCTGCTGGACGGCGGCGCGGACGTCCGGGTGGTACAGGAGCTGCTCGGGCACGCCTCGGTGACCACTACCCAGGTCTACACGCTGCTGACCGTGGACCGGCTGCGCGAGGTATACGCCACTGCGCACCCCCGAGCCTTGGGCTAACGTCCCGCGACCCGTACGGGCTCAGCGGGGCTGAGGGATGCCCCGAAAAAAAATAAGAATCGCACACCGTACGGCATGGCGCCTTGAACGGGGGGCAACCGCCTCCTAGGCTCTGCCACGTCGCAACGCCGCCGGATAAGGTCGACAGAAAGGCTTAAGCCCTTATGTCTATGTCGACAAATGCATGGCATGGGGAAGACGTGGTGCTTCCCGTCGAGCCGCTGTCCGCGGTGGCGGACGGGGTGGCGCCTGACAACGCGCTCCGTACCGCGCTGGCGGCTGGTGATGACTCGACCACGCTGAAGTCGATCGATCCGGTGCTGGCCCGGCCACGGCGGTCGGTCCCGGAGCCGCGGCCGATCTCCAGTCACGGCCCCGCCAAGGTGCTCGCGCTGTGCAACCAGAAGGGCGGCGTCGGGAAGACCACCTCCACGATCAACCTCGGTGCCGCGCTGGCCGAGTACGGCCGGCGGGTGCTGCTGGTCGACTTCGACCCGCAGGGTGCGCTGTCGGTCGGTCTAGGGATCCACCCCCATCAGCTTGACCGGACGGTCTACAACTTGCTGATGGAGCGTGGGATCACGATCGACGACGTGCTGCTGAAGACCAATGTGCCGGGCATGGACCTGCTGCCCAGCAACATCGACCTATCCGCCGCCGAGGTGCAACTGGTCACCGAGGTCGCCCGTGAGCAGGCCTTGCAGCGCAGCATGGAGCCGGTCATGGGCGACTACGACTACGTGCTGATCGACTGTCAGCCCTCGCTCGGCCTGCTGACCGTGAACGCGCTGACCGCGGCGCACGGCGTGATCATCCCGCTGGAGTGCGAGTTCTTCAGCCTGCGCGGCGTGGCGCTGCTGATCGACACGATCGAGAAGGTCCGCGAGCGGCTCAACCCGACCCTCAACGTCGAGGGCATCCTGGCCACGATGTACGACGGCCGGACGGTGCACGGGCGGGAGGTGTTCGCCCGGGTGGTCGAGGCGTTCGGCGAGACGGTGTACGACACCGTGATCGCCCGGACCGTACGGTTCCCGGAGACCACCGTCGCGGGTGAACCGATCACAAGCTGGGCGCCAAGTTCGTCGGGAGCCAAGGCGTATCGCAACCTCGCCAAGGAGGTGCTCGCTCGATGAGCCGGCGTCCCAGCCTGCCCGGCGCGGCCGAGTTGTTCCGCGTCACCGGTGGCCAAGCCACCGGGACAGCCACCGCGCCAGCCGTCCCGGCTCCGGTCGAGCAATCCGATGCCGGCCGAGCCGAGCCGCGGCCGGCGCCGGTGCGGCAGGTCTCGGCACCGACACCCGGCCCAGGTGGCGGTGCCCGGCCGGCCGACTCGGGGCCGACGACCTTGGCGGGACCATCACCCATGCACTCGGTGCCTGAGGTACGCAACGACTTGGATGACTTCGACGAGACCGTCGGACCGGCGGGCCCGCGGCGGCCCGGATCGGTGCGGCAGACCGGTTCCCGACGCCGGATCCGCGCGGTGGGTGACCGCCGGCCGAGCGGCCGGCAGCGGCACGAGGAGAAGATCACCGTGTACTGCTCGGCAGAGGAGCTAGTCGACTTGGAGCAGGCCCGGCTCGCCCTGCGCGCGGACCACGGCCTGGTGGTGGATCGCGGCCGGATTGTCCGGGAAGCGGTCGCCGTAGTGCTGGCCGACTTGGAGGCCAAGGGCGATTCGTCGATCATCGTCCGCCGGCTGCGCGAGTCCTGATCCGGTGCTGCGGGCGATCGCGCACCCTGCCACGTTCGGCGGGTTGTTGGTGGGGTTCTTGGTCGCGGTCGCCGTAAACGGCTTGGCCCAGGCGGCTGCGGCGCGCGCCTTGGGCGACCGGCGGGCGGGGTACGACCTGCGGCGCCGGCCGGTGAACCTGCTCGACCCGTTCGGCGCGGTAGCTGCGGTGCTGGTCGGGCCGGGCTGGGGGACCACTCGCGAGATGTCGCTGCGGCGCCGAGGACGACGGGTGGTCGCCCAGTTGGCCGGGCCGGTGGCCACCCTGCTACTCGGGGGGATCGCGGTCTTCGGCTACCTGGCGGCTGGTGGTCCGCGGCTGCTGCTCAGCGTGGTCGGGCCGTTGAACGTGATCCGCGGCCTGCCGCTACCGGCCGGTCAAGCGTTCCTGCTGGCGGCCGGCGTCGAGGCGCTCGCGGTCGGTGTCCTCGCCTTGGTGCCGCTGCCGCCGCTGACTGGTTGGCGGGTGCTGATGCAGTTCGCCGGCCGGTCGCTGGGCTGGCAGCGGGCCCGGCTGTACCTGGAGGAGCGCAACTTCGGCGTACTCGCGTTGCTGGTACTGCTGATCTTGCCGATCGGGGTCGGCGGCCCGCTGCTGCTGGACTTCGTGGATGCCATCGTCCGAGCGCTGATCGGCGGCTGAGCCCCAGCCTTCAGCCCCAATCCCCAGTCCCCAGGATGTTCGGAAAGGCTCCGGCGGTCGGCTGGCGAGTGATCTAGACTCCGCGCGACAGACGGCAGCGTCGGCGGGAGGTCTTGGTGACGATCGAGATCCTGCTGCCGGATATTGACCTGCACGCCGGTGTCCTGGTTCCCGAGCGCCCGCCCGAGTACCTATCGCGCTACCTGCCCCCGGAGCAGCCCCGCCAGGCTCCAGTCGCCGCGGGGCGTGACCTCTCCGTACCCGAGCCTTACCTGCTGCGGCACTCGCGGCGACGTCCAGCGCTCATTGTCCTCATGGCCGTTGCCGCGGCGGGGTTCGGTGCGGTGCTGTTCGCTACCGGGCACGGGCACCGGGTGCTCCAGGTGCTGGGGTGGGCACTGGTACTCCTCGTTGGCTGCGCGATCCTGGCCGCAGCGACAGCCGGCGGTCGGGCACTGCTGAGGAGTCGGCAGGGGCGAACCCAGAGCGCACCCCGGTCGCTGCTTCAGCCTCCGCTGGCTCCGGTGCATGCTGCTGGCCCTGACAAACTGCTTGCCGACCGGGTGCTGGTCGGGGTGCGGGCCCGCCCGGTGAACAGCGACGTGTTGGAGTCCGACCGGCCGTTACAGGGCTGGCTGGAGTCCGAGTCGGGGTCGGTTTTCGACCTCATCCGGGTCGTCTGCTGCTTTCGACCCGGCCAAGGGGAGCTGATCCGTACCGGTCAAGTTCTGGTGAACGTGGACCCTGATCCGCCGGCCGCCCACGGTCCCCTGATCTGGTCGCTGTGGCCCCGGCTGGTGACAGCCGGCGGCACGCTGACGAAGACGATGAGCGTGGGTGCGAACCTGAAGTTCCTCGATGCCGCTACCTCGGTGGAGTCCACCGGACCGAGTCAACGCCTGTCCGTGCGGGGCATGGGGGAGCTGCAGCGGCAAGCACGCTGGGACCTCGTCGGCTCACCGGTTGAAGGTTTGGTCGGGGACCATCAGTTCCTGTTGATCGTCCAACGGCCGGCCGGGACCGCAGCCGTGTGCCGGGTCCGCGTTGCCGTCGAGCTGCGGTGGCGGGGGGTGACGAGCAGGTACTCGGCGACGCTACCTCCGGAGAGTTCGTCGGTGCGGCTTGCCGAGTGATCGCGACCAGACCGTACTAATTAATCTATCGTTTAACTCTTTGTCGATATAGCCACAAGGATATTAATCGTCACTGTGGCGGCGCTGTTGTGAGCGATCGGTTGTTCCGGGTCGGCTGGCGGTCGTCTCGACGGCATCGTCGTGGCGACCGAGGGCGACGGGCGAGTGAGCTACGGTCTGTCCATGCCAGTGCCCGAGGACTCGCCGCCCGGCGCGGTCGTGGCCGGCCGGGGGGCTGAGCTGCCGACTGCTGGAGTAGGCACGGCCGAGCGCGAGCCTGCTGGGACGGCTGCCGCTGACCCGGGCACCGTTGGCCCGGCTGAGCTGGTTACCCCCGCTGCGGCCATCACGACGCCTGCGGCGCTACCCGGGGGCGGGCGGGGCGTACCGTTCCAGGTCCGGCTGGACAACTTCGAAGGCCCCTTCGACCTGCTGCTGCAGTTGATCGCCAAGCACCAGCTCGATCTCACCGAGGTGGCGCTGTCGCAGGTCACCGACGAGTTCATCACCCACATCCGGGCGCTGGGCTCGGAGTGGGACCTCGGCCAAGCCACCGAGTTCCTCGTGGTGGCAGCGACCCTGCTGGATCTCAAGGCCGCCCGGCTGCTGCCGGCCGCGGAGGTCGAGGACGAAGAGGACCTCGCCCTGCTCGAGGCCCGCGACCTGCTGTTCGCGCGGCTGCTGCAGTACCGGGCGTACAAGCAGGCCGCCGCCCTCCTGGGCCAGTTGGTCCGACTCCAGGGCCGCCGGTATGCCCGGGCGGTGGAACTCGACCCGAGGTTCGCCGATCTCTTGCCTGAGGTGCTGATCGGGGTGGACCCGGAGCAGTTCGCCCGGATCGCGAACCGCGCGCTGGCACCCAAGCCGGTGCCGACGGTGTCGGTGGATCACATCCACGTGCCCAAGGTCAGCGTCCGGGAGCATGCGGCGCTCCTGCGGGAGCGGCTGTCCCGGGTCGGCACGGCGACCTTCCGAGCGCTGACCCAGGACTGCCGGCACACGCTGGAGGTGGTGGCGCGGTTCCTGGCGCTGCTTGAGCTCTACCGCGAGTCGGCGGTTGCCTTCGATCAGGTGACACCGCTCGGCGAGCTGCACATCCGGTGGAGCGGGGTGACCGGCGGCGCGCAGCCGGGTGAACCGGGTCCGGACATCGACGAGGAGTACGGGTGAGCGAGTGGGAACCGGCCGGCGTGGAATCGCCGGACGGATTGGGCCAGCAGATCACCGATGCCACCGGTCAGCCGGCGGTCCCCGAGCTGCCGCAACACACTGAGCAACCACACATTATTAGCCAACCACAGAGTCCTGGGCCGGTGACCGGCGCCGACTTGGTCAGCGATCCCGACGACCTGGGCCTCGGGGCGACCGGGTCGCTGGAACTCCTCGATCCCGCGGTCCTGCGGGCGGCGTTGGAAGCGGTGCTGTTTGTCGTCGACCGGCCGATCACCGTGATCGAGCTGGCCCAGGTGCTGGGCCAGCCGCAGCCGGTGGTCAGCGCCGTGTTGCATGACCTGCGGGAGGACTACGACGGCCAGCATCGCGGGTTCGAGCTGCGCGAGGTGGCCGGCGGCTGGCGGATCTACACCCGCGACGCACTGGCCCCCTACGTAGAGCGCTACCTTTTGGATGGTCAACAGGCCCGGCTGACCCAGGCCGCGCTGGAGACTCTCGCCGTGGTGGCCTACCGACAGCCCGTGACCCGCGCGCGGATCTCCGCAATCCGCGGGGTAAGCGTGGACGGCGTGATCCGTACCCTGAGCAGCCGGTGTCTGATCGAGGAGTGTGGGACCGAGCCGGAGACCGGCGCCCTGCTGTATCGGACTACAACCCTGTTCCTAGAAAAGCTGGGATTGCAGACACTTGATGATCTGCCGTCTCTGGCTCCACTTCTTCCTGAGTTGGATTCTGTTGAAGATGTCTCACCCTCGACCTGAGCAAGAAACTCATATCAGGCTTCAGAAGGTCCTCGCCTCGGCCGGTATCGCCTCCCGTCGAGCCGCCGAAGAGATGATCTCTGGCGGCCGGATCCAAGTGAACGGCGAGACCGTCCGTACGCTCGGGGTCCGGGTGGATCCCGACCACGACGTGATCCATGTCGATGGCCTGCGAGTCGCGGTCCGTCCCGACCTGGTCTACCTCGCGCTGAACAAGCCGCTGAACGTCCTCAGCGCGATGTCGGACGACCGCGGGCGGCCCACGGTGGGGGACTACGTGGCAGACCGGAGCGAACGGCTGTTTCATGTGGGGCGGCTGGACCGCGACTCCGAGGGGCTGCTGCTGCTCACCAACGACGGCGAGCTGGCCAACCGGTTGATGCACCCGCGGTACGTGGTGCCAAAGACTTACCTGGCGGAGGTCCCGACGCCAGTGCGGCGTGACCTGGGCCGAGCGCTGCGGGCCGGTGTGCCGCTCGATGATGGTCTAGCGCGGGTCGATCGTTACCGGCTGGTGGACATCAGCGGAGCGCGGGCCATCCTCGAGATCCAACTGCACGAGGGTCGCAAGCATATCGTCCGGCGGCTGCTGTCCGAGGTGGGCTATCCGGTGTCCCGGCTGGTGCGCACCGAGGTCGGTCCGGTCCGGCTCGGCCACCAGCGACCGGGAACGCTCCGGCGACTTACGACCGGGGAGATCGGACAGTTGTACAAGATCGTTGGATTGTAAGCCTGTCTACCTAGAGCTTCAGCGTTAAGCAGATGAGCAGATGAGCAGATGAGCCGGTAAAACGATGCAACGTTAGAACGCTTAAACCTCTCAGCTACTTAACGTTTTATCACCGAGTCGTTCTATTGACTCATCGGTTTATCGACTTAGTTGCTCGCTGCGCACGCCACTGCAGGTCATCGCTTTAACGCTTTGTCGATATATCGCAGCGTGTTTTGGGCCGGTTTCTAGGTTCTACCCGGGACGGGCAGGGCAAGCCGCCGTTCTCTGACATCTGTAGAGATACCGATAAGACGAGATATCGACATAATGATGAAGAGAGTTAGAGGTCAACCGACTGACAGATACGTGGATAAGTAGGGAAAGAGTTGTATGATCTAGTAGGTATGTAGGTGCCAGCTCATCCAGAGCCCCGGTGCCTGCGGCCGGCAGCGCCAGCCAAGCCGGATGCCCCCGGTAACCCTCCGGTGCTGGCCCGGACGATCATGGCGGTCGCCTTGCGCGAGGCACTCCTGGTGCGGGGCTGGTGAAGAGGGTGACTTGACTTGTCTTCCGGTGCGGGTCGCCGGGGGCGCGACGGTAGGAGGCAGCGGTTGCCGGTTCGAGCGATCCGGGGTGCGATCCAGGTGGAGGCTGACGAGCGGGAAACGATACTTGACGCCGCGAGCGAGATGGTGCGGGCCGTCCTGAAGCGCAACGGGCTGGTTCCGGACGACTTGATCAGCATCGTGTTCACAGCTACCCCGGACCTCACCGCGGAATTCCCCGCGTACGCCGCGCGCCAACTTGGCCTGACCGACGTGCCCTTGCTGTGCGCTACGGAGATCGCGGTGCCGGGCGCGCTGCCGAGGGTGCTCCGGCTCCTCGCCCACGTCGATACCGAGCTGCCCCGCACGGCGGTGCGCCACGTGTACCTGCGGGGCGCACAGGCGCTACGTACCGACCTGCCGCAGTAACAACGCAACGCTAGATGCGGGACGGGATCAGTTCTAGTGTTGAGCGCTAGCCTTTTACGGATAGAATGCCTTGATCTCCACCTGAGCAGTAGAGTATTTGTCGAATATTTGTAGCCTGGCTGCCCTGCCTGTCGGATCGGCGGCGGCAACCGGCACAATGCCCCTGACAGGGTCGGCTGGCCGTTTGGGGTTGCCGGGTACTCCTCGGTGGAGTAGCTGGTGACCCGGACCAACCAGGGAGGACGATCAACGGTGCCGTTCTCCGGGGTGATCGCGTTGGACGGGCCGTCCGGCACTGGCAAGTCCACCGTTGCGCAGACCCTGGCCCGCCGGCTCGGGTCCCGCTATCTCGACACCGGTGCCATGTACCGGGCGGTGACCTGGGCCGTGCTGGTCGCGGGCATTGCCCCCGACGACGAGGCCGCGGTAGTGGGTCGGGCCGACACGCTGGAGCTGGTGATCGGCACCGATCCGCAGCAGAGCCTGGTCACCGCTGATGGGACTCACGTCGAGCGGCAGATCCGGTCCGCCGAGGTGACCGCTGCGGTCAGTGCGGTTTCCGCGATCCCAGCGGTACGCGAGCGGCTGGTCGGCGCTCAGCGCCGGCTCATCGCCGATGCCAGCGGCATCGTTGTCGAGGGCCGCGATATCGGCACCGTGGTGGCTCCGTACGCCGACCTGAAGGTGTACTTGACGGCCTCCCCCAAGGCACGCGCGACCCGGCGAGCCCACCAGGACGGCCAGACTTCGGCCGCCGACATCGCCCGAACCACCGAGGCACTCAACCGGCGCGATGGCTTCGACAGCAGCCGACCGGTCAGCCCGCTGCGGCCGGCCGCCGATGCGGTACTCATCGACACCACCCGGCTCAGCCGGGACCAGGTGGTCGACCGGGTGGTCGAGCTGGCCGAGCAGCGTGGCCTGGTGCCGGTGGCCGACCCGAGCAGAGCCGGGCCGCGGTGACCCGACGTACCGTGGCGCAGACCGCACACCGCAGCGCGGCGGGAGAGGACACGACGTGACGACGAACAACGGTGCCGACCCAATAGTCGGTGTCGCGGTCGGCAGTGCTACTGATCGGACCGAGGAGGCCCTCGCTGAGGACACCGGTCCCGACGAGCGACCGGTGCTGGCGGTGGTGGGCCGGCCGAATGTCGGCAAGTCGACCTTGGTCAACCGGATCCTCGGTCGCCGCGAGGCGGTGGTCCAGGATGTGCCGGGCGTGACCCGGGACCGGGTGGCCTATGACGCGATGTGGGCCGGCCGCGAGTTCACCGTGGTGGACACCGGCGGCTGGGAGCCGGACGCGCGCGGCCTGCAGGCCCGGGTGACCGAGCAGGCTGAGCGCGCGGTGACCGCCGCGGACGCCGTACTGCTGGTCGTGGATGCCACGGTGGGCGCCACCGACACCGACCTCACGGTGGCCCGGGTGCTGCGCCGCGGCGGCAAGCCGGTCGTGCTGGCCGCCAACAAGGTCGACAGCCAGCGGCAGGAGTCGGACGCGACCGTGCTGTGGTCGCTCGGGCTCGGCGAGCCCTACCCGGTCAGCGCACTGCACGGTCGGGGCAGCGGCGACCTGCTGGACGCCATCTTGGCCGCGCTCCCAGCGGCGCCGCCGGAGCGGACCGGCGGGTCGGGCCCCCGCCGGGTGGCCCTGGTGGGTCGGCCAAATGTCGGCAAGTCCAGCCTGCTGAACAAGCTGACCGGCGAGGAGCGCGCGGTAGTCGACGCGGTCGCTGGGACCACCATTGACCCAGTGGACAGCCTGGTCCGCATCGATGAACAGGTTTGGCGGTTTGTCGATACGGCTGGGCTGCGGCGACGAGTCCGTACCGCCAGTGGCGCGGAGTACTACGCCAGCTTGCGCACCGCTGCCGCGATTGAGACGGCCGAGGTCGCAATCGTCCTGCTCGATGCCAGCCAGCCGCTGTCTGAGCAGGACCAGCGGGTGATCGGCGAGGTGACCGAGGCTGGCCGGGCACTGGTGCTGGCATTCAACAAGTGGGACCTGCTGGAGGAGGACCGGCGGCTGCGGCTGGAGAAGGAGGTCGACCGTGACCTGCGGCAGGTCCGCTGGGCGCCACGGGTCAACGTCTCGGCGCGCACTGGTCGGGCGATCGACCGGCTTGCCCCCGCGCTGCGTACCGCGCTGGCCTCTTGGGAGCAGCGGATCGCCACCGGCCCGCTCAACCAGTGGCTCGCCGAGATCGTCGCCGCCCACCCGCACCCGGTACGCGCCGGCCGGCAGCCGCGGATCCTGTTCGCCACCCAGGCGGACATCCGGCCACCGAAGTTCGTGCTGTTCACCACCGGCAGTTTGGAACCCAGCTACCGACGGTTCCTGGAGCGCCGGCTGCGTGAGGAGTACGACTTCACCGGTTCGCCGATCCGCCTGTCGGTCCGGATCCGGGAGCGTCGGCCCAAGCGGGGATGACAGTACGCCCGGCATGCTCTGTGTCGCCCTATGGATGAATCGGTAAATCGACAAAGCGACACTGCAGAACGTCCGGCTGAGTATCGGACTGACTAGCATGGCCGGACTCCACGTCCCACCCGGACTGCGGTAACCTCGTCCCTGCCCGCGAGGGCATCGGGACGTGGCGCAGCTTGGTAGCGCACTTGACTGGGGGTCAAGGGGTCGCAGGTTCAAATCCTGTCGTCCCGACGGCCGAAGGAGCCCGCTGGCTCTGGGTGAAATCCCAGATCAGCGGGCTTTTTTGCATTCTGGTGTCGATCTTGGCCGGCTGTCCACTGTGGTCGGCGCGGTGCTGCCAGGAGTCCGTCGATGCAGCCACGCCTGCGCTCCCAGGCAGCCGGGACCAGCCGATTTCCTGCGGAGGCAGGCGGTGATGTCCCGATGCTCAGGTGCTGGCGGTCACGAGGTCGGCGAGCAGTGCGGTGACGCGGCGGTCGAGGTCGTCGCGGCTGGGGCGGATCTGTTGGACGCTCTTGTTGGTCAGCAGCTTGGGAAGTTTCTGAGCGATGTCCAAGACAGCCTCGGCCCTCACCTGCACGACAGCGGGGTTGATCTCGTTGACAGGGGCGGAGCCGGCGGAGCGGACGGTCACGCTGCCGGCGGCGTGGTGGTGCAGTAGGGCGGCGGCAATCTGGGAGCGGCCGGCGTTGTGGATACAGATGAACAGCACCTCGGGGCGGTCGGGCATGCGGACTCCCTCGGTCATGGCGGTGCCGGTCAGCCGTTCGCGGGCGAGCTGGCTGTGCCCCGATGGTGCGGCAGTGGTGGGGTGAACCAGCGGCGGGCGGCCAGCGCGACATACACCAGACCGACCAGGACGGGGACCTCGATGAGCGGGCCGACGACCCCCGCCAGTGCTTGCCCGCTGGTGGCGCCGAAGGTGGCGATCGCCACGGCGATGGCCAGTTCGAAGTTGTTGCCCGCAGCGGTGAACGCCAGCGTGGTGGCGCGCGGGTAGGACAACCGCAGGGCTTTGCCGAGGGTGAATGAGCCGGCCCACATGATCGCGAAGTAGGCCAGCAGCGGTAGCGCGATACGGGCAGCGTCGCGCGGCCGGCTGATGATGGCGTGGCCTTGCAGGACGAAGAGGACCACGATGGTGAACAGCAGCCCGTACAAGGCGGCGGGACCGACCCGGGGCAGGAAACGGCTTTCGTACCAGTCGTATCCTTTCGCGCGTTCGCCGAGCCGGCGGGACAGGTAGCCGGCCAGTAGCGGGATACCCAGGAAGATCAGTACGGCGCGGGCGATCGTCCAGCCAGAGCCGGCCAGGTCGGTCTGTGGCAGGTGTAGCCAGCCAGGCAGCACCAAGAGGTAGAACCATCCCAGGCCACCGAACGCGATGACCTGGAACACCGAGTTCAGCGCGACCAGGACAGCGGCGGCTTCGCGGTCGCCACAGGCTAGGTCATTCCAGATGATGACCATCGCGATGCACCGCGCCAGGCCAACGATGATCAGGCCGGTACGGTAGGCGGGCAGGTCGGGCAGCAGCAGCCAGGCGAGGGTGAACATCAGCGTTGGGCCGATGATCCAGTTCAATACCAGCGAGGGCAGCAGCAGCCGGCGGTCGCGGGTGACGGTGTCCAGCCGGTCGTAGCGGACCTTGGCCAGCACCGGGTACATCATCACCAGCAACCCCAGGGCGATGGGCAACGAGATCCCGCCAACCTGGATCGCGTTCAACATCGAGCCCAATCTGGGAACGCGGCCGGCGCTGAGCCCGACGAGCATGGCGGCGGCGATCCAGACCGGCAGGAACCGGTCAAGGGTCGACAGCTTGCCGACCACGCCCGCATCATCGACGGCGACAGGGCTACTCGTGGTGAGGTCGGTGGTGGCCACTAGGGCACCTCGACCGGCGCTGGGATCGGGGTGTTCGGCGCTGGGATCGGGGTGTTCGGCGCGAGCAGCACCGCCGAGAGCGTCCGCAATGTCTCGGGCCGGACCCGGTAGTAGATCCAGGTCCCGCACCGCTCGCCGTCGATGATCCTCGCCTCCCGTAGCACCTTCAGGTGGTGCGAGATGGTTGGGCCGGTCAGGTTGAACGCATCGGTCAGGTTGCAGACGCAGGCTTCGCCGGCTGCGTGGGAGGCGATCAGCGACAGCAGCCGCAGCCGGACTGGGTCGGCGATTGCCTTGAACACCCGGGCCAACTCCACCGACTGCGCCTCGGTCAGCGGGGCGCGTAGGACCGGGGAGTAGCACAGCGACTCGTTGAGCACCAGAAGCTGCTTCGACATGTCTCTATCTTGACAGATGCCAATATAGAGAACAATCTATGTATTTGGTTCACTTATGATGATCTACCCAGAGAAGCTGGCAGTCCCACTCTTATGCGGGGTGGTCGGTCGGTGTCGGGTGGGCCGTGACTATGAGGGTCGTGTCCCGCGTGCACCTAACTCTGCGAGTGAGCAACCTGGATGCCTCGATCGCCTTCTACACCAAGCTGTTCGGCGTTGACCGGCCAAGCTGCGTCCTAGCTACATAGATCCACGGGCCGGACCAGGAGCCCTGGGAGGTGTACGTGGTCAAGGGCGAGTCCACTATCTACGGCACCGACCCGGAACTGACCATCGCAGGATGCTGCTCGGATTCCGAGCCGGTCGAGGTCACGGCCGGCGTCCTGAGCGTGTCGACCCCTTTGGATCAAGCTCAGGTGAGGCAAGATCCAGCCTTCAAATGCTGTCCCTAACGGCGAGTAGGGATCTCTTCCCCAGTGAGTTTTGATCAACAAGGGGCTCAATCCGGGGCCGGCGGTCCGGTCCTGGCGAGGGTCTGGTGATCCGCTGTTTGGGGCTGAGCCGGCGGACCGGGCGACCGGCTACACTGCGGTTCCGACGCAAGACGAGTGCGGGTCAGCTCAGGTCGTCGGGTCACCTTCTGCCATCCAGGCAAGGTGAGGTCCGGGCACCAGCCGGCCGATCAGCTCGACTGGAGGACCGGCGCGGGCGCAAGGAGGTCGGGTGCCGCGGAGGACCGGGGAGCCGGCGGCCGGCCTCGTCCGGGCGACCGAGCAGGACCGCGTCCTCACCATCCCGAACGCGCTCAGCGTGCTGCGGTTGCTCGGCGTGCCGCTGTTCCTCTACCTGCTGCTCGGCCCGCACGCCGACGGCTGGGCATTGGTGGTACTGGCCGTCTCGGGAGTCACCGACTACGCCGATGGGAAGATCGCCCGGGCATTCGGTCAAACCAGCAAGCTCGGCGTGTTGCTCGACCCAGCAGCGGACCGACTGTATATCTTCGCCACCGTGCTGGCGTTCGTGGCACGCGACATCGTGCCGGTGTGGCTGGCGCTGGTACTGGTCAGCCGGGATACGCTGCTCGCGCTGTGCCTGCCAGTGCTGCGCCGGCAGGGCTATGGCCCGCTGCCGGTGCACGACTTGGGCAAGGCGGCGACTTTCAACCTGCTCTACGCTTTCCCGCTGCTGTTGCTGGCCCACGGCCACGGCACAATCTCCGACATCGCTCGACCGATCGCATGGGCGTTCACCGGTTGGGGAGCGGCGCTGTACGTGTGGGCCGGCGGACTGTACGTACTGCAGGTGATCAAGCTGGTCCGCACCGCCGCCGACCGGCCCGCCGATGATCGTGTCGCCGATGATCGGACCAGCGGATGAGCCCGCAACAGCAGCCCAAGCACCGCGAGAAGCTCGGTGACATGGCGGTCTCGCTGCTCAACGGGCTGCTGAACAACAGCCTTGACCTCGGCTACGCCGAGGCTGCCAAGCGACGGGACGAACGGTCCGCCCGGGGTAAGCCCGCTCCCAGCCGGATCGCCGGTCTGCTGGTCCTCGCGGTCGGGATGCTGCTGATCGGTGTGGTACCGGGCTTGGCGTACCGGCAGACCCTGCAGCAGGCACCGGAGTCGGCTCGGGTGAAGCTGGCACTGATCCACGACATCGAGGAGAAGACCCGGACCAGCAACGACCTGGAGCGGCAGGCTGAGGACCTCGCCAGCCAGGTTGCCGCAGAGCGGGACGCAGCGCTGGCCGCTAGCAACCAAGGCAACGCGACGCAAGGGCAACTGGCATCGTTGGAGAGTTGCACCGGCCTGGTCCCAGTGCGGGGCCCGGGCATGGTGGTAACCGTGGGTGATGCCGCGCCGCAGCAGCAGACCGACCCGATCACCGGCCAGCCGGTCGAGCTGCTGCCCGATGAGAATGGCCGGATCAGCGACCGCGACCTGCAGACCGTGGTCAACGCCATCTGGGCGGCCGGCGCGGAGGCGATCGCGATCAATGGCAGGCGGCTGACACCGACCAGCCCGATCCGGGAGGCTGGCGGCGCAATCTTGGTGGACTTCTTCCCGGTCACCACGCCGTACCGGATCGAAGTCATCGGTGATCCTGACCAGTTGCCGCCGAGGTTCGTGGATAGCCGGGTCGGGCAGCAGTTCAACACCTATGTCGATGCATACCAGATCCAGTTCACCGTCGACCGCGCCGACAGCCTGTCACTGCCGGCGGCGGCTGGCGCCGAGTTGAGGTACGCCGGGCCGTTGCCCACCCCCAGCTCGGTCGGCTCCCCAGATCTGGCTGGCTCGTCAGCATCGGCTGGGCCGTCGGATTCGGCCACCGGTATCCCGACCCCGGGAGGGAGCCCGTGATCCCTGCCTTCGCGCTCGCCATCGGAGTCGCCTTGGGGCTGCTCCTGGGGCCGCAGGTACCGCTGGTGCTGCAGCCGTACCTACCGATCGCGGTGGTTGCTGCCTTGGATGCCGCGTTCGGCGGCATTCGAGCCAGGTTGGACGGGGTCTTCGACTCAAAGGTGTTCGTGATCTCGTTCGTGTCCAACGTGCTGGTCGCGGCGCTGATGGTGTTCCTCGGGGACAAGATCGGGGTCGGTGCGCAGTTGTCGACCAGCGTGGTAGTCGTGCTGGGTATCCGGATCTTCGGCAACGCTGCGGCGATCCGCCGGCACCTGTTCGGGGCGTGACGGGAGGCGACATGAGCGAGGAGACCACGGCAGGATCGGTCGATTCCCATCCCGTCTCAGCCACTGGAGGACCGGTGGATCGAGCACCGGAACCGCCGGATACGACAGATGGGGCCGACGACCAGACCGGTGAGCCGGCGGCTAACGCGAACACCGGTGCAGGCAATGAGACACCCGCGGCCAGCAAGGACGACTTTCAGGTCGAGGTCGATCCTGACGATGAGCCGGTAAGGTCCGGTGACCCCGATTCCCGCGATGCCAGTACGGCTGGCTCCGGTGCTGGGGAGCCGGCGCCGGATGCTCAACCAGTGCCGGCTGGCGAACCTCGCTCGCGGGCCTGGACGTTGATCCGACAGGTCTGGGCTGCCTCGCCGGCCGGGCTGCTGATCGGGCTGCTGCTGGCGCTGCTCGGCTTCGCGCTGGTCGTCCAGCTACAGAGCAACCCCAGCGGTAGCCTGAGCAGCCGCCGTCAAGACGACCTGGTACGGATCCTGGACGACCTGTCCAGCCGCGAGGAGCGGCTGCAGCAGCAGCTCGGCTCGCTACGGACCGCGCACGACCGGCTGACCGCGGGTGGCAGTACCTCCCAGGCCGCACTGGACGAGGCCCGCCGACGAGCCTCGGACCTCGGCATCCTGGCCGGCACGCTGGCGGCGAAAGGTGCCGGAATCCAGATGACGATCATCGACCCGAGGAGCATGGTCACCGCCGATGACATGCTTGACACGATCGAGGAGCTGCGTGGTGCCGGCGCCGAGGCGATCCAGGTGGGTCCGGCCCGGATTGGGCTGTCCTCGGCGTTCACCCAGGACACCCCGAGCAGCCCGATTATGGTGGACGGCTACCAGCTCAGCCCACCATATTTGATCATCGCGATCGGAGACCCGCAGACCTTGGCCACCGCGATGAACATTCCCGGCGGCGTGGTCGACACCGTGCGTACCCGTCAGGCCACTGTGACGATCATCCAACAGGACCAGGTGGAGATCCGCGCTTTGCGACAGGTCAAGCCGCCTCAGTACGCTCAGCCGGTCCCCGGCCCGGGCAACTGACGCCCGCGCTGGCCGACCCCGGTACGACCACCCCTGGCCGGCCGGGCCGGCCTAGGCCGGCCAGGGACGACCGCCAATCCGACTGCTCACCCACAAACATCGAAGCTCCCCGAGAGACATCGAACGAATGAGGAAAACGTGACCCCGGAGGACCTGAAATACACTGCTGAGCATGAATGGGTCCGAGCCGGCGATGCAAGCGTCGTCCGGGTGGGCATCACTGACTATGCGCAGGCCTCGCTCGGTGACATCGTCTTTGTTAGCCTGCCCGAAGTCGGTGCTCAGGTCGAGTCCGGCCAGAGCATGGGCGAGGTCGAGTCCACCAAGAGTGTCTCGGACCTCTACGCTCCGGTGTCCGGCACCGTCACGGCCCGCAACGACGCCTTGGACACCCAGCCCGAACTGGTCAACTCCGACCCGTACGGGGAGGGCTGGATGGTCGAGATCACCGTGGCCGATGACTTCGGGGTGGCCGGGCTGCTGGACGCCGAGGCGTACCAAGAGCTGACCGACGACCAGTGATCTGTGCCAGCCGCTGAGCCTCCACCGAAGGTTGACCCTTATCATCAGCGCTGACTACCCTCGCCCGATACCGTCGGACCACATCCCACGGGGCCGAGAGCCCGTCCCGACCCGTCCTGCCCACCTGTACTGCAAGGAGGCGAACCCGACCGTGTACTGCACCCGGTGCGGCTATCAGAATCCCGACGGCAGCCGCTACTGCGCGCAGTGCGGTGCGCTGCTCGCCCGATCGGAGGACTCCGGCTCGACCGAGACCACCTCGCTGATCCAGTTGAACGCGCTGGAGGAGTCCGCGGAGCATCCGGAGATCCACGTCGACAGCCAGCTCGGCGCGGTGGACGCGCTGCCTTCGGGCTCGGCCTTGCTGGTCGTCAAGCGTGGCCCAAACGCCGGCAGCAGGTTCCTGCTGGACACTGAGCTCACCACCGCTGGTCGGCACCCCGACAGCGACATCTTCCTCGACGACGTCACGGTCTCCCGCCGGCATGCGGAGTTCCGCCGCGAGGCCGGCACGTTCAGCGTGCATGACGTGGGCAGCCTGAACGGCACCTACGTCAACCGGGAGCGGATCGAGTCGACCGTGCTGGCCGGTGGCGACGAGGTGCAGATCGGCAAGTTCCGGCTGGTGTTCCTGGTCGGAAGCCGGCACACCAGTGACCGGCCGGGCGGGGAGGGCACGGCCGCCGGCGAGGCCAGCAGGTGAGTACCGCGCGGCGAGTGCGAGTGAGCATCGGGCGGCTGGGGTGCGCCGCCCGGCTCGGAGCGAGCCCAGGGAAGCCGGGCACCACAGGGCCAAGCCAATGAGTACCGCAGGGGTGCCGGCCCGGGCCTACCTGAGCATCGGCGAGGTGCTTGCCGAGCTGCGACACGAGTTCGCCGACGTGACCATCTCCAAGATCCGCTTCCTGGAGTCGGAGGGGCTGATCCGGCCCGAGCGTACGTCCTCGGGGTACCGCAAGTTCTCGGCCGAGGACGTGGCCCGGCTGCGCTACGTCCTGTCCCAGCAGCGCGACCACTACCTCCCACTGCGGGTGATCAAGGAGAACCTGGACGCGATCGACCGCGGCCTGGAGCCGCCGAACCGCCCCGGTGGGTCGGCTCAGGTCCCCCGCCGGCTGGTCGCCGCCGAGCTGCCCCGTGCTGAGGACTTCGGCCGGTCAACCAGCGAGGTGCGGCTGTCTCGGGAGGAGCTGGCCGCTGCGGCTGGGCTGTCACTGGCGGAGCTGGATGCGCTGGAGCAGTTCGGGTTGATCGCCCGGCGCGGCAAGGGCGGCCACTACGACGCCGACGCATTGGAAGTTGCCCAAGCGGTAGCCCAGATGGCGGCTTTCGGCATCGAGCCCCGGCACCTGCGGTCGTACCGGACCGCCGCCGACCGCGAGATCGGACTGTTCGAGCAGGTCGTCGCGCCAATGACCCGGCAGAAAAACCCGGAAGCGCGGGCCCGGGCCGAGGAGGCGGTCCGCGAGCTGGCCGCGCTGTCGGTCCGGCTGCATGCGACGCTGGTCCGGGCCGGGCTGCGCTCGGCGCTGGGTGGTTGACCGGTACTGTCCGGGTGGCAGAAACCGGACTGAAAGAGCCGAGCCGGTGCAGCCGAAGCGACACTTCGCGTGTAGCGTCGCAGACAGCAGGCAGGTCGGTGACTGACGCTGGCCGGACGGCTTCGGCGGCAAGCGAAAGGGACGTTGGCGTGAACGAGCTGCATGTCGTGGGCGTGCGGGTGGAGCTGCCCGCCAACCAGCCGATTGTGCTGCTCAAGGAGACCTCCGGTGATCGGTACCTGCCGATCTGGATCGGCGCGGTGGAGGCATCCGCGATCGCCTTCGAGCAGCAGGGGGTACGCCCCTCCCGGCCGATGACCCATGACCTGCTCCGGGACGTCATCGGCGCGCTCGGCGCCCAGTTGGAGGCGGTGCACATCACCGACCTGCGGGACGGTATCTTCTTCGCTGAGCTGATCTTCGCCGGCGGTACCCGGGTTAGCTCGCGGCCCTCGGATGCCATCGCGCTGGCGTTGCGGACCGGTACGCCGATTTATGGCGAAGAGGCCGTACTGTCTGAGGCGGGCATTGCGATACCTGACGAGCAGGAGGACGAGGTGGAGAAGTTCCGGGAGTTCCTTGACCGGATCTCGCCGGACGACTTTGCAGGATCATGATCAAGGTCGAGCTGAGGTCAAGAGTTGGTGACACGCCGCTGCGCTACGTTGACCTCCGCCACCCTGCCGCCTAACGTCCAGATTCCCACGGTGTGAATGTGCCGGGCCCGCGGGGGTGACCCCCGCACGTGGGCCCGGCGGAGCAGGAGGCGTCCGTGGCCCATCGCGACGACCGCGACCACGGCACCGGTCGGGCAGTCCCCGGTTCCCGGCTGGAGGCCCCGCACCAGGAGGAACTGTTCGCGGCCGGCCCGGAGGTGCCGGACGAGCTGGTTGGCTACCGTGGTCCGGTAGCCTGCGCCGCCGCCGGCATCACCTACCGGCAGCTTGACTACTGGGCCCGGACCGGTCTGGTCGAACCGTCCATCCGCTCCGCGTCCGGCTCGGGCAGCCAGCGGCTGTACTCCTTCACCGATGTCTTGGTGTTGAAGGTCGTCAAGCGCTTGCTGGATGCTGGGATCTCCCTGCAGAACATCCGGATCGCGATTGCCCGGCTGCGCGCTTGCGGGGTGGCTGACCTGGCCCAGCTCACCTTGCTTTCCGATGGCACCACGGTCTACGAATGCACCTCGCCGGAGGAGATTGTCGACTTGCTGGCCGGGGGCCAAGGGGTCTTCGGGATCGCGGTATCGGGAGCGTTGCGGGAGCTGTCCGGCTCGCTGGCCGAGCTGCCCAGTGAGCGGGCTAGTGAGGGGACCGAGGAGATCGCCGGCCAGCCGACCGGCGACGAGCTGTCCGAGCGCCGGCGCCAGCGCACCGAGTCTGCGTGAGTCTGCGGTACGAGACGGCGCGGGTACGGGCGGCGGGGTACGGGACGGCCCGCGTCGCCGGCCGAATGTGACACCCGTCGCCTTTCCGGTACGTCTCGACAGGGGGGCTGGTAACGTCATTGGCGCTGATCATCCCGCACGGGAGAGATCCCACGTCGCCATCGTGGGGCGCCGAAGGGGCAACCTCCCCGGAACCTCTCAGGCACCCGGACCGTGCGGGCCAGGCAACTCTGGAAAGCGGGCATGGTCATCGCTGATCGGCCCCGCCGACGGTGCAAACCCGGCGCCACCGGGTGAAGCTCTCAGGCAACGATGACAGAGGGGGAGTCCCGGATTCCGTCGCGGTCGCCGGACCGCTTGGAGGAGGATTCCCGTTCGATGACCGATCTCCGACGGTCGACCCCGACGCTGGCCGATCTTGAGGCAGACCGGCCGTTCGCCAGCCGGCACATCGGACCGCGCGACGTCGACCAGACCAAGATGCTCAGCGCGATCGGGTATGGATCCCTGGCGGAGCTTGCCGCCGCGGCTGTGCCAGCGGCGATCCGGGCCGACCGGCCGCTGGAGCTGCCCCCGGCGGCCAGCGAGGCAGCGGCGCTGGCCGAGCTTCGCGAGCTGGCGGCCCGCAACCGGGTGCTGACCTCGATGATCGGGCTGGGCTACTACGACACGGTGACTCCGCCGGTGATCCGGCGCAACGTGCTGGAGAGCCCGGCCTGGTACACCGCGTACACGCCGTACCAGCCGGAGATCAGCCAGGGTCGGCTGGCCGCGCTGCTGAACTTCCAGACCATGGTCAGTGACCTGACTGCGCTGCCGATCGCGAACGCCTCGCTGCTGGATGAGGCCACCGCGGCGGCCGAGGCTATGACGCTTTGTCGACGTAATACTAAATCGCCAGGTGTCTTTGTCGTTGACGCCAACTGCCTGCCGCAGACCATTGAGGTGATCCGGACCCGGGCCGAGCCGCTCGGTCTGCCGGTGGTCGTGGCCGAGCTGTCTGGCGGCCTGCCGGCGGGGGACTGCTTCGGCGTGCTGGTGCAGTACCCAGCCGCCGACGGCGCGGTGCGCGACCTGACTGCGCTGGTCGAGGCGGCACACGCCCGCGGCGCGTTGGTCGCGGTGGCGGCTGATTTGCTGGCGCTGACCTTGCTGCGGGCGCCCGGTGAGTACGGTGCGGACATCGCGGTGGGCACCAGCCAGCGGTTCGGCGTACCGCTGGGCTTTGGCGGACCGCACGCCGGTTACCTCGCGGTCCGCGACGGTCTGCAGCGCTCGATGCCTGGCCGGTTGGTCGGGGTCTCGGTGGACGCCGACGGCAACCCGGCGTACCGGCTGGCGCTGCAGACCCGCGAGCAGCACATCCGCCGGGACAAGGCGACCAGCAACATCTGCACCGCGCAGGTGCTGCTCGCGGTCACCGCCAGCATGTACGCGGTGTACCACGGCCCGGACGGGCTGCGCTCGATCGCCCAGCGGGTGCACCGGTACGCGGCGATCCTGGCCGCCGGCCTGGCCGATGTCGGGGCCGATGTGGTGCACCCGGAGTTCTTTGACACCGTGCTGGCCAGGGTGCCGGGGCGGGCCCGGCAGGTGGTGGCCGCCGCGGCGGAGCGGGGGGTCAACCTGTGGCTGCGCGATGAGGACCACGTCGGCATGTCCTGCGACGAGTGCACCACCCGGGACCAGCTCGCCGCGGTCTGGGCTGCCTTCGCGGTCGCCGGACCGAGCGCCGCCGGGCTGCACCGACCGGTACCCGGGGTGTCCGATGTGGACGGTCTGGACGCTGGCGTACCCGACCGGCTACCGGCCGGCCTGCTACGGACCTCCCGGTACTTAAGCCACCCGGTCTTCCACGAGCACCACTCGGAAACCGCGATGCTGCGTTACCTGCGCCGGCTGGCGGATGCCGACTACGCCCTGGACCGCGGCATGATCCCGCTCGGCTCGTGCACCATGAAGCTGAACGCAACCGCCGAGATGGAACCGCTCACCTGGCCGGAGTGGAACCGGCTGCACCCCTTCGCGCCGGCTGACCAGACGCTCGGTTACCAGCGGCTGTTCGCTGACCTGCGACGTTGGCTGCTCGAACTTACCGGGTACGCCGCGATCTCGCTCCAGCCGAACGCGGGTAGCCAGGGCGAGCTCGCCGGCCTGCTCGCGATCCGCGCGTACCATGCCGCGAACGGGCAGCGGCACCGCACCAGATGCCTCATCCCCGCCTCCGCGCACGGCACCAACGCCGCCTCCGCGGTGATGGCCGGGATGCGGGTCGTAGTGGTGGCCTGCCGGGACAACGGCGACATCGACGCCGATGACCTGCGGGCCAAGGTCGAGACCCACCGGGACACCCTCGCCGCGATCATGGTCACCTACCCCTCCACCCACGGTGTGTACGAGGAGGGCATCGGTACGCTGTGCGCGCTGGTCCATGATGCCGGCGGGCAGGTGTACGTCGACGGGGCGAACGTGAACGCGCTGGTCGGGCTGGCCCGGCCCGGCCGGTTCGGTGCCGATGTCTCGCACCTCAATCTGCACAAGACGTTCTGCATCCCGCACGGTGGCGGCGGCCCGGGGGTGGGGCCGATCGGCGTCCAAGCCCACCTCGCGCCATACCTCCCGAACCACCCGCTGGTTGCCGAGGCCGGCCCGGCTACCGGCGGGGGCCCGGTGTCGGCGGCGCCGTGGGGCTCAGCGTCGATTCTGCCGATTTCCTGGGCGTACCTGCGGATGATGGGCGGCGACGGGCTGACCCGGGCGACCGGCGTGGCGGTGCTGGCGGCCAACTACGTGGCCCGCCGGCTGTCCTCGCATTACCCGGTGCTCTACACCGGCCGGCATGGGCTAGTCGCGCACGAGTGCATCATCGACCTGCGGCCGATCACCAAGCAGACCGGGGTCACCGTCGAGGACGTGGCCAAGCGGCTGATCGACTACGGTTTCCACGCGCCGACGATGTCCTTCCCGGTCGCCGGCACGCTCATGATCGAGCCGACCGAGAGCGAGGACCTCGCTGAGCTTGACCGGTTCTGCGAGGCGATGATCGAGATCCGAGCCGAGATCGGCAAGGTGGGTGCAGAGTACGACAAGACCGACAACCCGCTGCGGAACGCGCCGCACACGGCGTCGGCGGTGCTAGCGGAGCGGTGGACCCACCCGTACACCCGGGACCGCGCGGCGTACCCGCTGGAGTCGCTGCGACTAGCTAAGTACTGGCCGCCGGTACGCCGGGTCGACGGGGCGTATGGAGATCGGCACCTGGTGTGTAGCTGCCCGCCGGTGACCGACTACCGCGCCTAGTCCACGCTGCCAAGCTGGCCGGGAAATCTCAGGCGGCGTGCCGGGACCCGACATGGGCCAGCACCGGGCGCCTGGGAGCGACACAGCGGCCATCGGGCAGGATCTCCCCGGTGTCCTCGAACAGCACGATCCCGTTGCACAGCAGGCTCCACCCCTGCTCGGGGTGGCTGGTGACGACGTGGGCGGCGTCCCGATCTGGCGCGTCCGCGGTAGGGCACGTCGGCTGGTGCGAGCACATTATTTTCTGCTCCTGCTCAAGGTGGTCTGGACCTGTGTCGCGCTTCACACTTAGTGTCCTGTCAGACGGCAGCGACACTCCGATGGTTTGGCAGATTCGTGATCACGAATCCATAACGATCGGCTCGTGGCCGGACCCCTGCCGCGCATCACCCCGGTCGGGCGACGAGACGTACTGAACGTGGCCGAGCGTAGCCCGTCTCCTGACCTGATTGACCCGATCGACGGATCGAGCCAATCCGCGGCCCCCGGAGTCTTCTGGTAAGAGTTGCTACGGGATGCGGTGAGACGTTCACGCTGCGGTGCTGGTGTTGTACCCAGCAGGCGGCCGTACTACTCCTTGCGCAACGACCGGCGACGCGGCATGGGGACGGCCTAGCAGGTCGTTTTTGGTTGCTTTTTGGATGGCCGTTGCGGATACTTCGGCCCCTCGGGGGTGCGGGCGACCGGCGGTCAGGTGCGGCCGTGGTCTTCCTGGGCGGCCTGGATGGTCGGTGACCGCTGCACCCAGTCGGCCAGCCGGGCCGGAAACCCGTCCTTGGTCAGCGCCGCCACCACCTCTGGGTCGTCGTCGATGATCGCTACGATTTGCTGGCTTCCGGCCAGCTCGCGGAGCGCCTCTCGCTTGGCCAGCCGGGCCGGCCGGAAGTCATGCTGCCGGCGCATCAGGAGCGGACTGGGGGGCAGTCCCTGGTCGGTCAGCCAGCGCTCGGTGACCTGGCGCAACGACTCGGGGCGACCGGTCAGCCAGACCAGGTCGTGGTCGGCCAGTGCCGCGCGAGCCAGCGCAATTCCGTCGGGCAGCGGGGGATCCTGGCTGGCTGCGGCGAAGAACCCGGCCCAGTCCTTGGGCGTGCTGTCCAGGAAGTGCAGCCGGTGCCGTACGTCAGCGACCACACCGTCGATGTCAAAGATAGCCGCCGTCCGCATCACAGCGAGGCTACCGGGTGGGTCCGCCGGCCGGTCGGCGGCGTGCAGATGGTACGCCGGTGGCTGGAGTGGGTTGGGCCACGATCGCGGGCCTACCGGGTTGGAGTCCGGTACTCGGGGTAGGGCTCCAGTACGCCGGTGGATAAGGGTCCGCCGAGATAGACCAGATGGGGAGGCAGCCAATGGGTCTCGACGACAAGATCAAGAACGCCACCCAGGACGCTGGCGGCAAGGCCAAAGAGAAGGTTGGCCAGGCTACCGATGACGAGCAACTGGAATCCGAAGGCGTCGCCGACCAGGTGAAGGCGAACCTCAAGAAGGCCGGTGAAGCCGCCAAGGATGCAGTGAAGGACGTTACCGACAAGTTGTAGTAGGCCGAACCGGCCAACTCGGACGGGCCGGCGATGCCGTGATCCGGCACCGCCGGCTCGGCCCAGTTCCGGCCCTGGCCCGGCCCCGGTCCAGGGGTAGGTAGTTTAGCGGCGCTTAAAGCGCCGTAGTGCCTGACCGGGCCGCCACAGCTCGATCACTAGGTGGTCGCCCGTGGCGCCGACCCTGGTGAGTACCACCTCGTGGATGTCGGCCCGGAACAAGTACGCCTCAGCCGCGTTCGCTGATTGTGCTGGTTGCTCCGTTTCTGCTGCTTCGGCTGGTATGGCAGCCTCCACTTGCCCTGCTTCCGCGAGTTGCCGTCTACCCGTTGGCTGCTCGGCGGCGTTGCTTTGCTCAGCCAGCCTGCTCAACCTCGCCGCCGCTTGCTCGGCGTCGGTGATCTGGACCGCCAGCCCGGACAGCTTCGCGTCGCCACGCCAACCAGCCGGATCGTTGGCCGGCGGATCGACCGAGGCGCTGTGGACGCGGACCGGGGTCGCGCTGCAGGTCGATCGCCTTGCGCGAGCCCGGCATCATCCCTAGCCACAGCTCCCTATCGACGAAGCTCACCTCCTGCCCACTGATTCGCGGCGCGCCATTGGCTCGCAGCGTGGCCAGCGTTTTGTGCCGATAGGCGGCTAAGATCTCCCGTACTGTCCCGGCGAATTCCGGCTCTAAACCAGCCACCTCACCCCAGCGTGCCACCGCAAACCTCCGCTCCACAGATACCGGAGCGCAGCATTGCAGTCAGCACCGACAGTTCCGGTACCCAGTCCCATCTCTGCCGATCTTGACGAAGATGTCGTTATCGAGCCCGGAATTCCAGCAACTTTGTCAAGATCGGCGAGGGATCGGGGGGGATTGGGGGGATGGGAGGGGGAGTCTGGCAGGCTGGGGTTACCCGTACGCGGTCGGTTACCGGACCGGCCGGCTCACTGAGGAGGTCCCGTGCGTACCCACCGCCGTCTCATCTCCCTGGTCGCTGCGGCCGCTGCCTCGTTGGCCGTTGGCGCGTTACCGGCTGTGGCCGGCCCCGCCGCCAACCGGCTTGTCCCCCAGCGGCCGGCCGGATCGAGCCCCACCGGGCATCCAGTCGCCGAAGGCTACGGCGGCGCGGTGGCCACCGTGGATGCCGACGCCAGCAAGGCCGGCTTGGCGGTACTGCGCCAGGGTGGCAACGCGGTAGACGCCGCGGTGGCCGCAGCCGCCACGCTCGGGGTCACTGAGCCGTACTCCTCGGGTATTGGCGGCGGCGGATTCTTCGTGTACTACCAGGCCAGCACGCACCGGGTGTTTACCCTCGACGGCCGGGAGACCGCGCCCGCAGCCATGCACGCCAATGCCTTCATCGACCCGGCCACCGGTCAGCCGCTGGCCTTTGCCGACGCGGTCACCAGCGGCTTGTCAGTCGGTATCCCGGGTACCCTGGCGACCTGGCAGGGCGCGCTGCGCCGGTGGGGTACGACCAACCTCGGCCAAGCCCTGCAGCCGGCGATTGCGGTAGCGCGGCGCGGCTTTGTGGTGGATTCCACGTACCAGCAACAGACCGCGGACAATGCCGCCCGGTTCGCCCACTTCAGCTCCTCCGCGGCGCTGTACCTGCCGGGCGGGAAGCCGCCCGCGGTGGGCAGCGTGGTCCGTAACCCCGAGCTGGCCGCGACCTACCAGGCATTGGCCCGGTACGGCGTGGGTTGGCTGTACCGGGGTGCGCTGGCCGACGAGATCGCCCACACTGCGGAGCACCCGCCGCTGGTGCCGGGCGACACCTACAACGCCCGGCCGGGGCTGATGAAGACCAGCGACCTGGCTACCTATCGGGCGATCCAGCGCGCCCCGACCCACGTGCGCTACCACGGCCTGGACGTCTACGGGATGGCCCCGCCGTCTTCCGGCGGCACCACCGTGGGGGAGGCCCTGAACATCCTGTCCCACCTGCATCTGTCCGCGACCGACCAGGTCACCGCGCTGCAGGACTACCTGGAGGCCAGCCGGCTGTCCTTCGCCGACCGGAACCGGTACGTCGGCGACCCCGACCAGATCAATGTACCGACCAAGGCGCTGACTTCGCGAGGTTTCGGCGCTGAGCGGGCCTGCCTGGTCGACCCGCTGCACGCGGCGACCAGCCCGGTCCCGCCGGGTAACCCGGACGGCGACTACCACGGGTGCGCCGTCCTGGCCGGCGTCGGCAGCGCGGAGCCGTACGAGGGGCAGAACACCACCAGCCTGGTCACCGCCGACCGGTGGGGGGACGTCGTCTCGTACACCCTGACCATCGAGCAGATCGGTGGCAGCGGCATTGCCGTACCGGGGCGCGGCTTCCTGCTCAACAACGAGCTGACCGACTTCAACTTCGCGCCCACCCAGGGCAGCGCGCCAGACCCCAACCTGCCCGCGCCGGGCAAGCGGCCACGCAGCTCGATGGCGCCGACGATCTTGCTGCGGCACGGCCAGCCCTATCTCGCGGTCGGCTCGCCGGGCGGTGCAACGATCATTACCACCGTGTTACAGATCCTGGTGAACCGTCTCGACCTCGGAATGAGTCTGCCGCAAGCGATCGCAGCGCCGCGGGCCAGCCAGCGCAACGTGGCGACCACCGACGCGGAGCCGGCGTTCATTGACGCCTACGGCGCGGCACTGGAGCAGCGCGGCCAGCGGTTCGCCCCGACACCGGAGATCGGCGCGGCAGTCGGGCTGGAGTTCCGCGGACCCCGGCTGGTATTGGTAGCGGCCGAGCCAGTACGGCGAGGCATCGGGACCGCGCTGGTGGTCTACCCCTTCCCCTAACCCCGTCACCCGCCGATCTTGACAAAGATGTCGCTATTCCGGGTCGGGAAACAGCATCTTCGTCAAGATCGGCGCGAGGGGTTGTCAAGATCGGCGCAGGGGGCGGCGGGGACGGGAGCGGGGGCGGGGGGTGCTGGTCCGGGTTGGCCGCTGCGGCATCGCAGGGGTGGCGGCCTGCAGCATCTCCCGGACCAGCAGGAGCTGGTCGGAGACCACCCCGTACACCTCCAGCAGGTGGGCCCGGGTGCGCTCGGCGTTGCCGTCGTCGATGGCCCGGTGCTGCAACAGCAGCAGGGCCGCGGTGGCAGCATGACCGGCTGCCGCCAGTACCGGCTCGCCTTCCGGCGTATTGTCCGCCGCCGCAACCGCAGATAGCAGGCTGGCCGCCCACCAGGACAGCACCTCGGGATTGTCTACCGGCGGGGTAGGAAACCAGTCGCCCGCGAAGCCGGCGTAGTCACCAGCCAGCCGGGTCACCGGTTCGGTGCTGGCTGGTGACTCTGGTTCGGCCATCAGTCCTCCCGTGGGTTCTCCCGACGATGGGTACGACAGGTATCTTGTGCCCAGCTTCGGGAGTGTTGTCACCCGATAGCGGCAAGCAGTCCTAGTTTGTCGCTGAGCCTATCCCCGGGAGCAGCGGTCGGGTGCTGCCTTAAATGCCGTTTAGGACCGGTTTATCCATTCACCGTACCGTCCCGCACCGCAGCAGCCCGACCAACCGGCGGCGGCCCGCACCGTCCCCTGATCGTGGGAGATCCCTCGCAGCCTGCCCGGCTGCCCCGCCAGGATGCTTGACGCATCAAGATCACCGGAGCACATTGGCGCGGCGACGGACCAGATGTCGGGAATCATTGGAGCTGCTCGACGTCCGGGCAGGTGCCTCCATGTCATCAGGGGCGCCGGTTGAGCGTGGTTCGTCCAGGCGCCCCGACCAACCAGTAGGGGTGCACATGAGCAGCGGCAGCGCAGAGTCTCCGTTCTGGGCCGGCGAACCACTCGCGGTCGGCGTACCGTCCTTTCTCGCAACGATCGTCGTTTTGGGCCTTTACTTCATCGGTTATGTCCCGACCGCCGCGCTCGGTGCGGTCGTCCCAGTGGTCTTGCTGGCCGGCGGGCTGGGATGCCTGCTCACCACCTGCTGGGCGATCGCGCTCGGCCGCGGTCCGATGGCCAGCATCTTCGGGATCTTCACCGGTTTCTTCCTCAGCATGGCGGCGCTGTTCGAAGGACTGCTGCACAACTGGTACGGCGCCGGGGTAGCGATCGACATCTCGCACACAATCGGGCTATTCCTGATCAGTTGGATCGTCGTGATCGGGATGCTGATCATCTCCACCCTGCGGCTGCCGGTCGGGCTCACCCTGCTGTTCTTGCTGCTCGAGATCGCACTGGTGATGCTGCTGATCGGCTTCCTGCACAACTCCCTCAGTGCGCTGAAGGTTGGCGGTTACGTGCTGTTCGGGGTCGCGGCGGTCAGCGTGTACGTGTACGTCGGCATCCAGGCCGCGCTGACCGGCGGCGCCATGCTGCCGCTGGGCAAGCCGCTGCTGGGCGCTGGTGCGGCCGTCGACACGGCAGACGTCCCAGCGCACGCCTGACCTCAGCACACTCACCAGCGACAGCCAGGCCAGCTTCGACACCCCAGCAGCACGTCAGGACGGTCTGCGGAGGCATCGGTACGGACGGGTCGGCGGAGCAGGTGCCGACCCGGCTGGCCCTTACCAGTGGCGGGTCCGCCGGCCGAGCCCGTCCGGCTGCTGCGGTACGACCAGGCCGCGGGTCCGCATTCCCGCTTCGATGACCGCCACCACCGTCTCGACCACCTTGACCCGGGCCCACCGCTTGCTGTCGGCCTCGATGAGGGTCCACGGCGCGAACGGCATGTCCGTCCGGTCCAGCATCTCCTCCACCGCATCGGAGTAGGCTGCCCGCTTGCCCCGGTTACGCCAGTCCTCACCGGTCAGCTTCCACTGCTTCAGCGGGTCGGCCTGCCGGCGCTCGAATCGGCGCAGTTGCTCCGCTGCCGAGATGTGCAGCCAGAACTTCACCATGATCATCCCCTCGGCGACCAGGGTGCGTTCGAACTGGCAGATCTCCTCGTACGCCCGGCGCCACTGCGGCTCGGCAGCGAAGCCCTCGACCCGTTCCACCAGCACCCGGCCATACCAGGACCGGTCCAGTACGGCCATCCCGCCCCAGCCGGGCAGCGCGGGCCAAAATCGCCACAAGAAGTGGTGCCGCTTCTCGTCGTACGTCGGGGCCGCGAACTGCGCGACCCGAACGTGCCGGGGGTCCATCGGGGCCACCAGCCGCTTGATGCAGCCGCCCTTGCCGGCAGCGTCCCAGCCCTCGAACAGCACGCACACCGGCGGACCGAGCTGCGGGTTCTCACCCATCAGGCCACCGAGCACCAGCCGCAGGTACAGCAGCCGGGTCTGCGCGACCGCTAGCCGCTCCGCCTCGGTGTCGCGAGACAGCGTCAGGTCGAGGTCGAGCGCGTCGAGTCGGCTGGCCATGGTCGCCAGCCTCCCCACCGGGTGCCGGTTCGGGCAAGGGCCAGCGCGGCGAAGCCGTCAGCCAGGGTTCATCCCGGTGTGGTGGACGTGCTCCGCGGGTCGCACCATGCTGGGCCGGCCGCCGCAGCGTGGCAGCAGCGGAGCCCGTACTGATGATGCTCAGGAGCGAGTATGCCCGACCTCACCCGGCGGACGGTGTTAACCGGCGCCGGCATCGGCGGTATCTCGCTGGCCACCGCCGGCCTGCCGGCGTACGCCGCCCCGCTGCTGCTCGGCCAGCCGGCCGCGGCCGGTACCGCGCCGCCGGCCGACATCCACCTGACCTTCGGCCCCGACCCGGCGGCCGAGGTGGTGATTTCCTGGACCACGCCGAGCACGGTCCGCCGGCCGGCGGTCCGGATCGGTACGCCGGCCGGCGGGTACGGCCGGGTGGTGGCCGCCGAGACTACCCACTACCTCGACGGCGCCAGCCAGCGCACCGTACTGGTGCAACACGCCACTGTGCGCGGCCTGCGGTCGGACCAGCGCTACGTCTACCAGGTGCTGCAGGGCGATGCCGAGCCGGTCGGCGGGACGTTTCGGACCGCGCCGGCTGGGCGGGCCACGTTCCGGTTCACCAGCTTCGGCGACCAGGCCACCGCGGTGGCCGGCGACGCCCTGTGGTCGCCGCACGCTGGCGACATCGTGGACCAGGTGGAGGTCGCCGACCCGCTGTTTCACCTGGTCAACGGCGACTTGTGCTATGCCAACCTCAGCCCCGACCGGGTGCAGACCTGGCACGACTGGTTTGGCACCAACGCCCGCTCCATGCGCAACCGGCCCTGGATGCCGACCGCCGGCAACCACGAGAACGAGCTGGGCAACGGGCCGGTCGGCTATGCCGGCTACCAGGCATACTTCCGGCTGCCCGGCCGGCAGCGCGACCGCGAGCTGACCGGGCTGTGGTATGCCTACACCGTCGGCTCGGTCCGGTTCGTCCACGTCAACAACGACGACGTCTGCTACCAGGACGGCGGCGGGTCCTACGTTCGCGGGTACTCCGGCGGCGAGCAGCGGCACTGGCTGCAGCGCGAGCTGGCCAGCACCCGGGCCCGGCACGACGTGGACTGGATCGTGGTGTGCATGCACCAAGCGGTGATCTCCTCGGCCGACTTCAACGGCTCCGACCGCGGCATCCGGGAGGAGTTCGTACCGTTGTTCGACCGCTACGGGGTGGACCTGGTGGTGGGCGGGCACGAGCACCACTACGAGCGCTCACATCCGGTGCGGGGTGTGGTGGCCGGCTCGGCAACGCTCACCCCACGGCCGGTGGCCACCGGCACCACCCGGATTGATACCTCGGCGGGCACCATGTACATGATCCTCGGCGGCGGTGGTACGTCGGCGCCGAGCAACCAGACCTTCTACCGTCCGGCAGCCGGCAAGGTGATTACCGGTGTCGGCCCGGTCGGCGGCAACGGCAAGCGGCCTCCGATCTACGTCATGGAGGACGCGCCCTGGTCGGCGCTACGGGACACCGAGCACAGCTACGGCTTTGCCGCCTTCGATGTCGACCCCGGTACGCCGGGCGGCGACACCACGATCACGGTGACCTACTTCGACTCCCTCGGCTCCGGCGCGGGCAACCTGGTGCCGTTTGACACCTTCACCCTGTATCGGCCGCGTCACGACCAGACCCATTAACCGCTGTTACCGCCGCTGGACCGGGTGTCGAGAGGCTGCCCCAAGACAACACGACATTAGTCGGGGATGGGCACTCGCCAAGTGAGCGTGGTACCGCCGGCTGGTCCGGACTCTGCACTGAACTGGCCACCGTGCCGCTCGGCTCGCTCGGCCACGTTGGCCAGCCCGCTGCGCCGGGTGACCTCGGGGCTGATGCCGAGGCCGTTGTCAGCGACGACCAGCTCCAGGTATCGGGCGCTTGGCTCGGCATGCACCCTGACCTGTGCGCTGGACGCGGCGGAGTGCCGTGCCACATTGGTTAGCGCCTCGCGCAGGCTGGCCACCAGGTCGACCCCAACCGGGCCGGTGGCCAGCGAGTCGATCGGTCCCTCCAGCAGGACGTGCGGCTCGAAGGTGAGGGCCGAGGCGGTCTCGGAACACACCGCGAGGATCTGCGCCCGCAGGCCGCTCGCGGGCGCGGTCGGTTCCTGCTGCAGCGAGAAGATCGTCCGGCGTACCTCGGCGATGGTCTCATCCAAGTCGTGGACGAACCCGGCCACCCGGTCAGCGAGCTCCGGCCGGGTCACCAGCCGGGATAGCCCCTGTAGGCCGAGCCCAACCGCAAATAATCGTTGGATCACCAGGTCGTGTAGGTCGCGGGCGATCCGGTCCCGATCCTGGAAGATCGCCAACTGCTCGCGGTCCTCCTGGACCCGGGCAAACTCCAGGGCTAGTGCGGCGTGCGCGGCGAACGCGGTAACCATCCGTACGTCGTCGTCGCTGAAGCCGGCCGCACCGTGCGACCGGCTAACCGAGAGCACCCCAAAGGTATGGCTGCCGGCCGCCAGCGGTACCAGGATGGCTGGGCCGAGTTCGTCTACCGGAAACCCCAGACGTTGTGCCGCCGCATACAGCGGACCCTCGGCGGCTACGTCACTGATCATTTTGGGTCGGCCGGAGGTAAAGACTATGCCGGAGGCGCTGCCCTCGATCGGTATGGACACCCCCGTCAACTGGGCGGCCTGCGGTCCCTCGACGACCTCGTAGACCAGCCGCTCGCCGTCCTCCTGGACCAGCGCGAGCACCACAAGCTTCGCGTCAGCGACCACCCGGGCCCGGTCCACAACAAGTTTCAGGGTGTCCCGCGCGCTGGCGCCGGCCAGCAACCGCGCCGCGATGTCGGTGGAGGCCTGCAGCCACTGCTCGCGCCGGTGGGTCTGCTCGAACAGCCGGGCATTCTCCACCGCCACCCCGGCAGCCGCGGCCAACGCGACCACCACCTGCTCGTCATCCTCGGTAAAGTCTGCGCCGTCGGTCTTCTCGGTCAGGTAGAGGTGGCCGAACACCTCACCCCGGACTCGGATCGGGACACCCAGGAAGGTCCGCATCGGCGGGTGGTTGGCGGGCAACCCGTAGGACTGCGGATGGTGGGCGATGTCGACCAGCCGCAACGGACGTGGCTCGTCGTTGAGCAAGCCGAGGATGCCCTTGCCGGTCGGCAGGTCACCGATCTGCTGGCGTAACTCGTCCTCGATGCCGACATAGATGAACTCGGTGAGTTCACGGTGTGGACCGACCACGCCGAGCGCCCCGTACCGGGCGCCGACCAGCTCGCAGGAGGACTGCACGATCCGCCGCAACACGTCGGGTAGCGACAGGTCGCTGGCTACCATGACCACCGCATCCAGCAAGCGGTGCAGCCGCGACTCGGCAGCGATCACATGCTGGGCCCGGTCTACCAGCTCCTCAAGCAGGCTCTGCAGGCGCAACCCGCGCAGGTCAAAGAGGAGCCGTTCGTGCTCCTCCGAGCCCATAAGCCGTGCCTCCTAGAGCTGCCCTGCTGAGCAGGCTATCCTCCCGAGACCTTTCGATGGGCCAATTACTCTAGATCAACCGGCCTTTTGGTCGGCTGGGGTGGGAATCCGATGCCCGCTGACTAGCTCAGTGGGGATCCGAATGTAGTGATCCCGCTCGCCAGGTGCCCACGCCCGAAGCGGCAACCGGGTGAGCATGTCTCGCTCAGTGGGTTCGGTAACCTCCTGAGCCTGCCCGATGACGGTCACGCTCCAGCCGCGGTGGTAGTCCAGGCCACACTCGTCGGTATCGAACCGGTCGGCCTCGAAGGCGACCACCGCATTTCTGGCGGCCGTGGCGAGCTTTGACCCCCGGCCGGTACGGATGATCACCGACCCGTCGTACAGCAGGTAATTCACCGGCAAAATCGCCGGCAGTGCCTTGTCGGTAAAGACGATCCGGCCGATGGACACGCTGCCGAGCAGCCGGAGGCACTCCTCGACGTCGAGGATCTCCAGCCCACCGCGGTCGTATTCAGCAGCCATCTCGGTTAACACCACACCATCCCACCACCTTCCCGGGTGACCGTCGCTCTGGGCAGGGCCGAAGGTCCTGATCCGGCGATCTGGACCTGCTCCCAGCCCGCAGCCGCGCAGTAGTTATGCCGGCAACCAGGACGAGAGAAGCCGGTACCGTAGTGGTATGCCGGGCGACCGAACGTTGCCACCGAGTCACAGCCGGCGCCTCAGTCAGCGCCTCAGTCAGCATAGCCATCACGTCTCCGTTGGCGAGCGGCTAGGTTGCCCAGCTACGGTCCCGCATGCCGATGACCGTCAGCAGAGCCCAACGCCCAGTGCGGGTGGGACCATGGTCCCACCGGCGCGGCTGGGCTCGGGTACGGCGAGTGCCCGCCGGTCGATCCGCTGGACATCAAGGTGCCGAGGAGCTAGCCCGCTCCCCGGCCCGTTTCGCAGTGCCTACGGTGGCCGACTCCGCGCTATCGACCCAGGGCGGCGGTGAGGCTGCCGTATATCGGCAATGTCGAGGCCAGGCCGCCAGCAGACACCGAGCGACGACCGCCGCTGTCCACGAGGGACATCCGCGCACCGGCGCGGCGGGCGTGCCGGCGCATCGCTGCGAGTAGCACCACACCGGTGCCTTCCAGCCGGGTGACGCCATCCAGCTCCAACACCACCAGCCGCGGGCGCGCGGACAAGGCCCACCCCATCGCCTCCCGGGCTGCTTTGATCCCGCGCTTGTCCAAGACCCCGCCCATCCGCAGCACCGCAACATCCGAGACTGGTGGGGTACCTGCTCGACCTGCAGGTGAGGGCGGTCGTTGCGGCGTGCCAGGTTCTCCAGATCAGCCGCACGCCGCTGGCGTGATATCGAGCCGCCCGCTCGCCTACTGGGTCTTCGGCCGTGGCCAGTCATCGCACCTCCTGTGGTAAACCCGATATTTGCGGGCTACAGTTCAGCCGGCCGGACTCGGCGGGGCCAGGGCAGAGAGTCCAAGCCGGCACAGCCGACAGTCCCAAACCGGCCAAACCCGCTGAGGCGTCGCGGATCAACTGCCTCGATCATCCATAGCTGCCGTGCTCAGTGAGAACGGAGGCTGGACTGCGCGCTGGTACGCAACCGGTCGGCGCTGATGATCCCGCCGGCCGGGGTGGCAAGGGGGTGGGCGCTGGCGGCGGATGAGCTGAGGATCTCTCCGCACAGCACGATCGCCTTCGGGGACGCCGAAAACGACCATGCACTGCTCGACGCGGCGGAGTTGGCAGTGGCGCTCGCCGATGCGGTACCGGCGTTGAAGTCGCACGCCGACCTGACGCACTGGTGGCAGTCCGCCGCCGCGGGGCTGCTGGCCGAGCGGCTGGTCCAGCTCGGATACGGCACCCGGATCGTCGACCTCCAGGGGGAGCGTGACGTGTTGTTGGCCGACCTGGCTGAGCGGGTGATCGAGCTGCGGACCGACGGAGCACGCTGCACTGGAGTCTTTGTCAAGGCGACCCACGAGCTGATGGGCCGGGACGGCCCGCTGCGCGCACTGTTCGCACCGACGGACGGGGCGCACTGCCTGATCAGCCACTAGCCGGAGGACGTGTGCGCGGAGGCGAGAGCGGCGGTCGACGTCCTCGGGTCCATTGGGTTCGCTACCGCGGCGGACGGCTAGCGGGTACCAGCCGGCGACCGGTCGCCAACTCAACCGGAATACACATGAGGTGGTCCCGCGTACCAGGTGTACCCGGACGCAGCGGTAGCTGGGACAGCCGCTCACATTCGACCGGGTCGGTGACCACGTGGAGGCGTCCGATGACGGTGACGCTCCAGCCCAGCCGGCGGTCGGGGTCGATATGGTCCGCCTCGAACGACACCATAGCGTTGTGGGCGGCGGTGAGGGGGGAGCCGTCATCAGCACGGATGACCACTGCCCCGTCGGAGAACACGAACTGCACCCCGTCGATGGCCGGCTGCAGGTGGTTGATGAACCCGAGCCGGCCGGCCGGCTCGGTGGCCAGCAGCCGGAGGCACTCGCTCAGCTCGATGATCTCCAGCTCCCGGCCGCCGCTGGGCTCCCGCTGGCGGGCGCCGTTGATCTCCCACTGACGGGCGTCGTTAACCTCCGCCCCGTAGGCGTCTTTGCTGCTGGTCATCTTCACGACCTGCACTCCTTCCGCCTTGCCCGTTCTAGCCGCTGGGCTGGTCTGCTGCCGGTGCCCGGTTGTGCCGTTCTGGAGAGAACGCGGTAGCGATCCTCTACCGTCTAACGTACCGACGATGACAGGCAGTGCCCAAGGTCCTAACTCTCCGGGGCTATCAGGTCGCGCCGCCCATACCTGAGGGACCTTTGGTACGACCCGGTTTAGGACTTTGGTCCCATCTCACACGCTGCACCGACGCTTCTGTAAGTAAGGTAGGGCACATGACGATCCGGGTCTTCCTGCTCGATGACCACGAGGTGGTCCGCTGCGGCGTGATGCAACTTCTGGACAGCGAGCCCGACATCGAGGTGGTCGGCGAGGCTTCTTCCGCATCCCAGGCTAGGGCACGAATTCCCGCGTTACGGCCGGATGTCGCCATTCTTGACGTACGGCTGCCGGACGGTGACGGGATGACGGTCTGCCGCGACGTCCGCTCCATGCTGGAGCCGCCACCGGCCTGCCTGATGCTGACCTCGTTTTCCGACGACGAGGCACTGTTCGAGGCGATCATGGCCGGTGCGGCCGGCTACCTGCTCAAGCAGGTCACCGGCACCGACCTGGTCGGTGCGGTACGCCGGCTGGCGGCGGGGGAGTCGCTCCTCGACCCACGACTGACCGCATCGGTGCTGGACCGGCTTCGACACGGCCCCGAGCAGGAGGATCCACGCTACGCGACGTTATCCGAGCAGGAGCGCAAGATCCTCGATCTGATCGCCGAGGGCCTGACCAACCGGCAGATCGCTCAGCGCATGTTCCTGGCCGAAAAGACGGTGAAAAACTACGTGTCCGGCTTGCTCCGTAAGCTCGGTATGGATCGGCGCACCGAGGCGGCGGTGTACGCCACCCAGCGCGGCCGCGGCACCCCTCCTGCGCGTTGATCGGCCGAAGGGTCTACTAGTTTAGGCCGTTAGTCGATGTAGCGACCGGCTGCGGCAGGATGTGCTGAGTATCGACCTCGGGCGAGGAGGGATCGAGCATGACCGATCTGAGCAGGTACCACGTGAAGTTTGACCCGTACCTGGCTGAGTCGGTGACCGGCGAGGTGACGCGCCCTGATGTACTCATGTTGGCGGAGATGATCGGTCTCGCCCGACGATGACCGGCACGACCACCGGATCGGAGCCCGCTGCTCAGCAGCATCCAACCGCCGATCCTGGTGGGGTGTGGGCGCTATTGCAGGATGGCCGACTGGCCCGGATCCGGCCGCTCGATCGGGGGGATTGGCAGACGGTCACCGGGCTATTCGCGGAGATGTCGCCACAGAACCGGTACCTGCGGTTCTTTGGCATCCGGCGGGACGATACCGGGTCCGCCGCGGACCGGATCTGCCAGCCGCCGAGCCGCCAGCACTTGGCACTGGGTGCCTTCGTCGGCCCGTCGCTGACCGGTGTCGCGCGCTTCGCAGCCGTCCAGTCCGGCACCGCGGAGGTGGCGTTTGCGGTAACCGACCAGATGCACCACCTCGGGATTGCCACGCTGCTGGTGGAGCATCTCGCTGGCCAGGCCCGCGACCGCGGCATGCGCCAGTTCACCGCGGAGGTGCTCGTCCACGACGCCAACATGCTGCGGGTTTTCCAGGACGCCGGGCTAGCCACCCACTGGCACCGCGACGCCGACACGATCGAGGTCAGCATCGACCCGACCCCTGATGAGCAGTTCGTCGATGCCGCGGTCCAGCGCGATGCCGAGGCCCAGGTGGCCAGCCTGCGGCACTTGTTCCGGCCCGAATCGGTGCTGGTCATCGATGCTGGCGGGGGACCGGCGTCGGTCGGGGATGCGGTGATCGCGAACCTGCGCGCAGCGGGGTACCGCGGCATGCTGGCCGTGGTACCCCCGCGGAACGACCCGGTGCAGGGCGTCTCCGGCTACCCGCGGATCGACGAGCTGCCATTCCAGCCGGAGCTGGCGGTGATGGCGGTGCCGGAGGCCGCCCTGACGGAGGCGGTCGACGGCTGCAGCCGGGCCGGGGTCCGGGCAGTGGTGGTGCTCACCGCTGGGCTGTCCCCGGACGCTGCAACCGCGCTGTTAGAGCGCTGCCGGGGCTACGGCATGCGGCTGGTCGGCCCGAACTGCCTGGGCATTGCGAACCCGGCCGAGGGATTGGATGCCACCCTCGTGACCGGATCGTGGCTGGCCGGGGGGGCCGGGCTTGCGGTGCAGTCCGGCGACACCGGCGTGGCGCTGGCCGGGCAACTGTCCCGGCTCGGCATTGGGGTGTCCACCTTCGCCTCGCTCGGCGACAAGGACGACGTGTCAGCGACCGACCTGCTGCAGTGGTGGCAGGCCGACCAGGTCACCGGTCAGGCGTTGCTGTACGTGGAGTCTTTCGGCAACCCGCGGCGCTTTGCCCGGGTCGCCCGACAGGTGGGCCGGCGGGTTCCGGTGCTGGTCGTGACCAGCGGGCGCGGCGTACCGACCCGCTCCGCGGCCGCCTCGTACCCTGCCGCCTCGTACCCGGCTGCCGTAGAGACCTCCACGGCCAACCGGCAGGCGCTGTTCGAGCAGGCCGGCGTCATCGCGATCGCCGACCCCGGCGACCTCATCAGCACCTCCACCTTGCTGGCCTGGCAGCCGCTGCCAACCGGCAACGGGGTGGCCATCCTGTCCAATGCCGGTGCGGCCGGCGTACTGGCTGCCGATGCCTGCGTCAACGCCGGCCTGCAGGTGCCCGCGTTGGCCGCCAGTACCCAGTCGGCGTTGGCCGCGTTGCTGCCGGCCGGGGCCGCGGTCGGTAACCCGGTGGACGCCACCACGCTGGTTGACCCAGCGATGCTGGTCGAGGCGACCCAGGTGCTGGCGGCCGACCCGGCGGTGCACGCGGTGCTGGTGCTGCCGGTACCGACCGCCCAATCCACGCTGGACGCGCTGGACTGGGACTACCCGTCGGTGCCGTTGGTGGTGGTCCGATTGGACCAGCCCGAGCGAGTCCGGCTGGAGCCGACCAGGACCGGCGGGCAGGTCCCGATTTACGGCGCTCCGCGGGATGCCGCGGTTGCCCTGGGCCGGGTGACCCAGTACGCCGGCTGGCGGCGCGCTCCCCGGCAACGGCCGGTGACCATGTCCGGTGCTCCGCTGCGGGCGGTCCGCCGGCTGGTCACCAACTATCTGGCCAAGCAGCCGGATGGTGGTTGGCTGTCGCCCATCCAGGCGGCTCGGCTGGTCGAGATCGCCGGGGTACCGGTGCTGCCGCTGCGGGTGGCCAGCTCGGCCCGCTCGGCGGTGGCCGCCGCCCGAGAGATCGGCTTCCCAGTGGCGGTCAAGGCCGTGGGAAACTCGCCGGTGCATACGCGCCAAGCCCATGCGATGGTGCCCAGGCTCGCCGACGGCCCGGCGGTGGATCGGGCCTATCGCTGGCTGACCGACTGGCTGGGCGAGGCAATGTCCGGCGTGATCGTGCAGCCGATGGCGCCGGCCGACCTAGAGTTGCTGGTCCGGGCGTACGGCGATCCGGTGTTCGGACCGGTGGTGTCCTTTGGGCGTGGTGGCGTCATGGCCGACGCGGTTGAGGACCGGCTGGTCCGGCTTGCGCCGCTGACTACCGCGGATGCGGCTGAGACAGTGGCCGGCGTCCGGGTCGCCGCGACCTACGGGTACGCCGCGGGCGGCGATCCGATCGACGTACTGGCGGTCCGCGAGGTGCTGCTCCGGGTCGCGGCGCTGGCCGAGGCGGTACCGGAGCTCATTGAGCTTGACCTCGATCCGCTGCTGGCCACCGGCAGCGGGGTGACCGTTCCGGATGTGCAGGTGCGGTTGGGCGCCGTTGCCGGGTGGTAACCGTGCCCGGTGACCTCACTTCGGCGGCTTTACCCCGACGACCCGTACGCCGTCGACCCGTACCTACCCAAGCCGAGCTGAACCGCCCACTACGGCCGACCGGGACCAGAATGTCCAACATGGGACCTAAGGCCCGGCACAGGTGGGCCGGTTGGGTCCTGTCGGCCAGCGGACGGGTGGGGTCCAATAAACATGTCAGTCCGAATCTGGTCCGGCCACTGCGGTTCGGCTGACACGGTGGGGGCCAATGGTCCGCACCCCGCTGCCGGCCATACTAGGGGGTCCGGCGGGGCTGTGGGGGCTCGCGGCGACAGACTGCTGCGGGCCCCTCGCCTCGTGGTTGACCGCTTGTCGTTGACCGCCACGGCGAGCGCGGCAGGACGGCCTCGCCGGCCAGTTACTCACGAGTATTTACCAGCCGAGTCGAAGGTCCCGGCCGGCCGGGGACCGCTGACCCTGGGCAGACCGGCGAGCAGCAAGGAGGCTCGACGGCGGTGCTATGCCCGGCCCCAGCCGACCAGCAGCAGGGCGCCGAAACCCGGAAGCAGCCGCCCGCCGTACCACGACTCCGTGGAGGTCGTCATGATTTTGTCCGTGCCTGCGCCCACCCGCCGGCTTCCGGACGCGGTCGTACCCAGGCTGGTCGCTGCCGAGCAGGGCGCGGTACGACTGATCGACGACCGACCGCTGCGGATCATCGCGACTGATGATCGGATTGAGCTGACCGACGGCTATGGTGGCCAGCACCGGAGTCCCTACCCGCTACCGGGTAACCGCTGGCAGGTGATCTCGGCCGGCGCGGTGCTGTTCAACCTGCGGTTGGCGCTGCGTACGCTCGGCCGGTCCACGACGATCCAGCCGTTCCCGGAGGCCAGCCGGCCCGAGCTGGTCGCGGTGCTGACCAGCCGGCCGGGTCCGCCGCCTACGCCGGAGGAGCAGCGGTTGTACGACGCCATCGGCGCGCTGCCCGACTGGTCCAGCCCGGCCGGCTTGGGTGCGCTGCCAGCCGGCGTATCCCAGCAACTGTCCAACCACGCCGCCCGGGAAGGCGCGCTGCTGGTGCCGGTGGATACGCCGGCCCAGCACGATGTGCTGGCCGAGCTGCTCATCGGTGCGCTGGAGCGGCGAATCGTCGAGCCGGCCGACGCGGCGCCGGTGCTAGCTAGCCACGGGCTGAGCGAGGCGGCGTGGGCCGCTGCTGGACACGTACCGGACGACCCGCGGCTCGGCTCGCCAGTGGGACCGGGTTCACCCGGGGGCGCGGTGGCCGACCCAACGGGATGGCAGGCGGTGCTCCGCGGGATGGTCCACCGGGACACCCTGATGGTGCTGGCCACCCATGCCGACACCGAGCCCGACTGGCTGTTGGCCGGTTACGCGCTGCAGCGGGTGGTGCTGGACGCGACCCGATTTGGGCTGGATGCCAGCGTTATCAGCCGGCCGCTGGAGTCCTACCGGCTGCGGACCGACCTGGTCGGCTTGCTGGATCTCGCCGGCCACCCCCACCTGCTGTTGCGGTTGAGCTGACATGGCGAGCGAACCGCGCAACTGCATGACATGACGCCGACCTGTTGAACTTACCTCAGCCCGGCAGCATTTTGCGCGATGAATCACCCAGTAAAACCGGGAGAAGATTACGCTCTGTCGCTGGCTGTCAACGTCAGGTAACCTGCCAGCCGTTCCCCTCGTTCCCCTTTCGTATGGGATGACAAAGGAGCGGTTGTGGCCGCCAAGCCTCGTAATACCAAGCAGGAACAACTTCAGATCTCGGCTGCGATGCGGGCGGAGGGGGCGACCTGGGCGGATGTAGCGGTGGAGTTCAGCCGCCGCTACCGGGTCAACGCCCGGGTGGCGTTGCGGTTGGCACACGGCTGGAGCCAGCCGGAGGCGGCCGAGCACTGGAACGCGCTCTGGCCCGATGACCCGAAGACATTTAAGAACTTCTCGCTGTGGGAGCAGTGGCCTGGCCTGACCGGTCACCCGCCGTCGCTGGTCAACTTGAACCGGTTGGCTCAGCTTTATGAGTGCCATGTCGCTGATGTGCTGCGTGACCTGCCCGACTACGGGCCTGGCGCTGCTGCGGGCGCGCTGGCTGAGCCGGATGGCGGTATCCTGACACCGGCAGACGCCGGGCGTTTGTTGCTCGACTTGTTCGGCCACGTGCGGGAGGGTGCCTCGTCGCCTTACCTGCCGGCCCGCAGCGAGGCGGCGCTGCTGTACCGGTTTAAAGAGATCGACTTCCACGAACTGGCGAAGGTCATCATCGTGTGGGTGCACCAGCTCAACTTCCTCAGTCGCCGGGCCGCGTTGTCGAAGCTGGGTGCGGCGGTTACCCTCGCCGCGGTTTCGCCCTTGCTGCTGGACCTGGCTGATCACGATGAGCTGGACCGGGTCGCCGGGGTGCTGGCCGAGCCGAGCCGGCTGGATGAGGCCACCCTGAGGTATGCCGAGAGTACGTTGTCGACCTACCGGCGACAGGGCAACGCGTTGGGTTCGCAGGTCACGCTGCCGGTCGTGCTGGCCCAGCGGCAGGTGATGGCGCGCCTGGCGGCCGCCGGGCCCGACCAGCTAAGACCGCGTGTGCTGGCAGTACATGCCGAGCTGAGCCAGATCGCCGGCTTCCAGCTTTTCAACCTGGGTGACTTCCGGGCTGCGCAGCACTACTACGAGCAGGCCCGTACGGCCGCTCATGAGGCCCACGATCTCGAACTGGTGGCCAAGACCCTCTCGAACATGAGCCAATTGGCTCTCTGGCAGGGTCGGCCGAGGATCGGGATCGACCACGCTCTGGCCGCGCAGGAGTGGGCGGGCAAGAGCGGCAGTCGGTACGCGCGTGGCGCCGCCGCAAAGTTTGCAGCTTCAGTCTATGCGGCCAATAGTCAGGCCGATCGTTGCCGGGCAGCCCTAGATGTCATGCACGCCAGTGTGTCTGGTAGCGACGACGGGAAGCCAGCCCCATCGTGGGCATTCACCATAGACGAGTCATTTTACTGGAGCGTCAAGAGCGAGTGCGCGCTCCGGCTGGGCAGGTATGAGGAGGCGCTGACCGCCGCGGAGACGGCGCTGTCGCTGATGGACCCGACTGATCGGCTCAACTACCTGCACACCGTCGCCGACCAAGCTGAGGCGCATGTCCAGCAAGCCGATCCGGTGTCAGCTAGCGAGGTCCTCACCCTGGCCGACGGGTACCGTGCTCGCCCCCTGGAACTGCGTGTCGTACGCATGCGTACCGACCTAGACCAGTGGCGGCGCACCAAAGCCGTCCGGGCACTGGATGAGAAACTCGCGCATTACCGACTGTCTATCGGCAGCCCGCCAACTATCAACGTGTAGCCCGAGCTGGCTCGGTACCCAACCCAGGCCATCCGCATGGTTCGGCAATAGCGCCCTGTCACCGTGAGTGCTGTGCTCGGTGGTCTGCCGGGGCCGGGACACGCCGGAGATACCCGACCAGGACACCCATGCCGATCGCCGCCAGCGCAAGCAGCAAGCTGGCTCCGCCGTCCCGCCGGGGAATGAGAGAGGGCGTGATCGCCAGGATGGCCACGCTACCCGCGCCGAGGGAAGCCAGCATCGCTGCACTGTGCCGGACACGCCGAGCTAGCCGGGACGAGACCACCACGGCCACCATCGCGACAGCGGTGAGGAGCAGTTCCATCACCAGCACGCCCGCCAACAACCGGCTGGCAACGGGACCATGAGCGACGGCAGAGGGGCCGAGTCGCCACATGAGGAGTACGCCAACTAGGTAGATTTCGACCGTGAGGCCCCACAGCAAGGTGGCATCGCGTCGGCCGCCAGCACGTCGATTCATGACCGGCTCACCGCGCAACCGACCAGGCAGCGTCCCCGTCCCGTACGGAGCCGTCGGAGTACGAATGGACGAGCGGGTCCGGCCAGGTTCCACCCGGGAAGGTGCTGTTGTCGATCGCCTCACCATGCAGCGTGGCCATCTCCTGTGCCTGGGTCCCAAGCGTTCCGACCAGCGTGGCCACGGCGAGGTTGAGGAGACCGGTACCCACCTCAACCTCTTCGACCGCGAGTGCCACTCCTGCCCAGGAGAAGGCGATCGAGCCTAAGGCCACGATGACGGCGAGAGCCGCGATAGTGAGCTTGAGCAGGATGGAGCCGACCGCGACATAGAAGGCCAACGACACCTCAGCGCAGACCCGCAGTGACCAGGAGGTCTTGTCCGCGATCGTGCTGATGCGAGCCGCTGCGGCGCCCTGCGGGGTAATGATCTTTTCGTACGCCTCGGCGGCCGTGCCTTTCCAGTGTTGGCTGGCCCGGAGCACGGTCGGGTTCAGCTCGCCGGTCACCCCACTGGCCAGCCCGCGAACATCCTCCCACTCGTAGGCGTACCGGAAAAACATGACGGGTGCGATGGCGCTCGCGAGGAGCTCGCTGATCTTCTCCTGGATCGTCATCGCGAGTTCGGTCGTCCGGTCGGCCAACAACCGGACCGCATCCCTGACGAACACCGGTATGTACCAGTGCCCCAACGCTGCCTCAGCCATGGGCCGGATCTCCACAATTGTCCCACCAAAATTCCGAACACCGGAGTCGATCTTGTCGATCACGACCAGGTACTGCGCCTCACTGAAAGCCATGCTGCCCCGATTCAGTACAGGTTCTTGAGACGATGTAGGTTCTCCTGCTCTTCCTGCTCGTACGTGATCGCGGCTTTGGTCAACGCGCTGCCAACCTCGGTCATGCGCTGCTGCCCTTCCCTGCTGCGTCCGCTGACCTGGTCGACCACCTGGCTGTACGCAGCGACCACGAGCTGGAAGATGCCAGCTTCTAGCCGATCCAGCCGTAGGCCGTTGGCCCTAACGACGATCTTGCCCAGTTGGTCGCTCTGCTCGTCCCAGATACCTGCCTCGGATCGCAGTGAGTCCGTGGCAACCTCGATCTGGCCTTTGCTGGGTGGCGGCACCGTCGATGCTCCCTTACGGCTGAGCGAAACGTTGGTGGTTGTCGAGGAGGGCGAAAACCTCGACGAGCAGCCGGTCCACACTCCCAGCCAGTTCGGTTTCTTCGACATGGTTCGGAAGCTGGGCCCGGGCCGCAGTGAGTGCCGCACCAAGAGCGTTGGTGAGCCTGCTTGCGGTCTGCCCGGATACCCACCGCGGACTGACCGTACATGAGGTCAGGCCAGCCGTGGACAGGGTGATCACGAGTTGGCCCAAGGCACTTGAGCCACGGGCAGCAGCCGGCTGCCGTGGCGGGGTGAGCTGACCCACGGCATTGAACGCCTTGATCATGTCCTCCGCGACATCGCCGAGATCGCGTGATCTGGCATCCTTTGCGGCGCAGCGGACAGCGGTCGGCGGCACCGCCGGAAGTGGCTCGTCGAGACGTTCGTGTAACCTCTCGGCGTTGACCCGCCAACCGCGCTTTTCGAGAGTTCTTGTCCACGCAGTTAACCGCTCGCGCATGGCGATCTCACACGCCTGCAGAACGGCGCCACCGAACGCCTCGGGGGCAAGCTTCCGGTGCCAGTCGGGCGCGACCCGGAAGGACTCCGGAAGCCCGTCGGGGCCCAGGACCACGCGCACTGCCCCGCTCCGGTCGGTACCTGCGGTACGTCGGGGCGCCGCAGCCTGCGCGTCGGCAACCAGACCCCGCAGGCCGATGGCGTACTGCTGGATTTGGACAAGCTGTCGATGTATATCTGTCGTCACGCTGCCCCCGATGAGCGCGAAAGGCCGTGCCGGGGTAGTGGTCCGCCAGCCCCCAGCCCCTTTTCATGGTCACCAGAGTAACAGTGTCGCCCAGCGAAAGAATGATCAAAGTAGATTATCACCATGATAGGTGAGTGCACACGGCGCTAAATTCAGGGCGGTATCTCGGATCGGCTCCTCGGCCGGCCCAGGGTGTCTCGGCAAAGCGGTAATGCTGCTGGTGGAGGAATTCGCGTGTCACCGCTGCCCACGGCAACGCGATAACAAACCAATCGTAGGTTCGGCAGCGTTGGTGAACTGGTAGCTCTATTACCGAACCTGTGGGGGAGGGGGTCTCCCCGTGTTGGCCGAGCAGGGCGCCGCACCCGTGCCGCCCGTGCCGCGCCCACGCAAGTGGGTACCTGTTGCTCCTACCAGGCAGCCATAGGTGACCAGTTGCTGGTGGTATCAAGATCCAGTCCGGCAAGTGGGCACCTGTTGTCCCTACCAGGCAGCCATAGGTGACCAGTTGCTGGTGGCATCAAGGCCCAGTCCGGCAAGTGGGTACCTGTTGCTCCTTGGAGGCAGCCACGGCGTACCCCTTGCCGCGATCACCCGGCAAGGGGAGATCAACTCATCCACAGGTTCGGCAGTAGAGCCGACCGGTAGGGATTGGTAGTCGCGTCCTACCGGCTCAGCGGGGAGCGGCCCAGGCAGCCCACAAGATCGCGTAACTGCCGCCCGCGGCGACTAGCTCCTGGTGGCTACCCGTCTCGACGACCCGGCCTTTGTCCAGTACCACGATGCGGTCCGCGCTGACGGCCTGGGTGAGGCGGTGCGCGATGACGATCGCGGTACGCCCGGCCAGCGCCGCGTCGGCGGCGGCCTCCAGGGTGCGCGCCCCGGCGCTGCCGGCCTCTGCGGTGGCCTCATCGAGTACCGCGACCGCAGGATCGGCGAGCACCAGCCGGGCCAGCGCGAGCTGCTGGGCGCGGGTGGCGTCCAGCTCCCGGCCATCCTCGCCGACCACGGTGTGCAGGCCATCGGGCAGCCTCAGCATCCAGTCCAGCGCACCCACCTGGTCCAGCGCGGCGGCCAGCTCCGCGTCGCTCGCCTCCGGCCGGGCCAGCCGTAGGTTGTCCAGCACGCTGCCGGCGAAGGTGTGCACCTCCTGGGTGACCAGTGCGACGTGCCGGCGCAGCCGGTCAGGCTGCACGTCGGCCAGCGGTACCCCGCCGAGCAGCACCTCACCGGCCACCGGTCGGTGCACGCCGGCCAGCAAAGCGCCCATCGTGGTCTTGCCGGCGCCGCTGGGGCCGACCACGGCGAGCCGCTCCCCGGGGCATACCCGCAGCTCGATACCGTGCAGCACCTCGGGACCGTCGTGGTAGGCGTACCGCAGGCCGCGCACGGTGACCGACGCATCTACCGGAGTCTGCGGGCGGGCTGGTGGGGCGGGTGCCGGCAGCTCGGCGACGCCGACTAGCCGGGCCAGGGCGGCGGTGGCTGCCTGGGCCTGGTCCAGCAGGTACAGCAACTGGCCCACCGGGTCGAACAACCGCAGGAAGTACAGCGCCGCAGCGGTGGCCGCGCCGAGAGTCACCGATCCGGAGCGGACCAGCAGGAACCCGGTGACCAGGATGCTCACCACCCCGACCAGCTCAGCCCCGTTGAGCATCGACGAGAACCGGGAGATCGCGGTCATCGCTGTCGTGGAACGGCGGACCGCCTCCCGTGACCGCTCATCGACCTCGGCCAACTGTCGCCGGCCCAGCCGGTACGCGCGCAGTGTGGCGGCCCCGGAGATCGCGACCAGCAATGCCTGGGTCCGCCGGCCCTCCGCGACCCGCTCGGCGGCGTACAGCGGGGCGGAGGTACGCAAGTACCACCGGGTGGCGAACACCCACACCGGCAGCGGCACCAGCCCGGCCAGCGCCAGCCGCCAGTCCAGCACCGACAGGCCCACCACGGTGAGCGCCACGTCTAGGGCGGAGACGATCAGGACCGGCAGTGCGGTGCGGATCGCCTCGGAGATCACCTGGACGTCGCCGCTGACCCGGGCCAGCAGGTCGCCCCCGCCGGCGCGCTCCACCTCATCCAGCGGGATGGCCAGCGTCCGTTCGACGACCCGTTCGCGCAGCGCGGTCAGCGCCCCCTCGCCCAGCCGCGCGACCAGCACTGCGCCGGCCGCGGCCAGCACCGCCCGGACCACCAGCGCCAGCAGCATGACCAGCGCGATCAGGTCCACCACCCGGCGACCCGACCCGGCCGACCCAAGGTGTACGGCAGCGTCCACAATCCGGCCCAGCAGCGGCGGCACCGTAAGCTGCGCCACGGTGGCGCCGAGCAGCACCAGCGCGGTACCGGCGGCCAGCGCGGCCCGCGGGCGCAGCAGTCCGAGCACCGCCCGCCGAGCCGCCGCCGGGCTGGCGGTCGGCAGCCCGGGCTGCCCGGGCTGCCCGCCAGTCACGCCAGCGCCTCCCTCACGCCAGCACCGCGGCGCGGTACCGCTGGTCGGCGGCGACCAGCTCGGCGTGGGTGCCGGTGGCCAGCACCGTGCCCTGCTCCAGCAGCACCACGGTGTCGCAGCCGGCCAGCAGTGCCGGGCTGGAGGTGATCAGCACCGTGGTCCGGCCGCGGCGCAGCGGCCGTAGGCCGGCCGCCACCCGGTGCTCGGTGGCGGCGTCTACCGCGGTGGTCGGGTCGTGCAGTACGAGCACCGCGGGGTCGGCGGCCAGCGCCCGGGCCAGCGCGATCCGTTGCCGCTGCCCGCCGGACAGCGACCGGCCACGGTCGGTGACCTCGGTGGCCAGCCCCGCAGGCAGCGAGTCGGCCAGCTCGTCCACTGCGGCGGCGGCCAGCACCCGGGCGTCCGTGGCGCCGATGTTGTCGGCCACCGTGCCCTCGAACAGCATCGCGTCGTGCCGGGCCACCAGCACCGTACGGCGGGCCTCGTCCAGGGTCAGCGTCCGCAGGTCGATGCCGTCCAGCTCGGCGTCCGGGGGACCGTCGGACTCCCGGGCCAGTACGTCCAGCAATGCCGCTGCGTCGGCTGGTCGCCTGGTCACCACGCCCACGTGGGCGCCGGCTGGCACGTCCAGGCCGGCCAACCGCAGCGCGCCCGGAGTGCCGGCCGGCAGTGCCCCGGTGCCCGCCCGGACGGCCGGGGGAGCGGTCAGCAGCTCCGCCATCCGTACCGCCGAGCCGCGGGCCTGCGCGAACAGCGCGCCGAGCTCGGTGAGCCGCTCCAGCGGGCCGACTAGGAACTGCGCGAGCCCCACCCCGGCGACCAACTGCCCGACGGTGATCGACCCGTCCAGCGCGAGCCGGCCGCCGACCCAGGCCACTACCACCAGGAACGCCCCGGAGATCGCCGCGGTGGCCGCCTGGTAGGTGCCCTGCAGCCGGGCCGCAGACAACCGGGTGACCAGCGCGGCGCGGCTGGCCTCCCGGTACCGGTCGGCAGCGGCCCGTTCCGCCCCGATGCCCCGGATCACCCGCAGCCCGCCGAGCAGGTCGGCCGCCACCGCGCTGGCGTCGGCCAGGCTCTCCTGCTCCGCCTCGGCCCGGCCCACCAGGGGGCGGGCCAGCAACCGGGACACGACCAGCACCACGACCACCCCGACCAGCACAACCGCGGCCAGCCGTACCGAGCTGGCCAGGAGCACCACCGCCCCGCCGGCCAGGGCCGCCAGCGCGCCGACCGCCAGCGCCACCGCCTCGCAGACCAGCCCGGTGCGATCGGCATCGGAGCTGGCCAGGCTCACCAGCTCACCAGAGCGGCCCGGTGCACCGCCCGCCGGGTCCAGCACCCGGGTCACCGCCGACATCCGGGCGCTGTGCCCGGCCCGCCGCTCGGTGCGTACCCCCAGCCAGTAGCCCCCGAAACCGGCCGCGGCCAGCACCACGAACACCCCGCTCAGCGCACCGATCCAGCGTCCTAGCGCGCCGTACTCGCCAGTGGACACCGCCCGGTCGATCACCAGCCCGACCACCACAGGCACCGCTGCCTCGGCTAGCTGGTGGCCGGCTACCAGCACGCTGCTGGTGACCGTGCTGCTGCGGTGGGCGCGCAGCAGGTCCCGCAGGACCCGGTTCGGGGCCATCCCGGTCATCTACCAAGCCTCCTGGGGTACGGCGGCCACCGGCACCGTACCGGTGGCCTGGGAGCGGCCCCGCCGGCCGACCGGGACGACCAGCGGGGTACCGGCAACCGGATCGGTCACCACCCGGGCGTCCAGCTCGAACACCTCGCGCAGCAGCTCCTCGGTGAGCACCTCGGCGGGGGTGCCCGCGGCGACGATCCGCCCGTCCCGCATGGCGACCAGCCGGCCTGCGTACCGGGCGGCCAGGTTGAGGTCGTGCAGCACCATCACCACGGTCCGGCCGGCCTCCCGGTGCAGCCGGTCCACCAAGTCCAGCACGTCCACTTGGTGGGCTAGATCGAGGAAGGTGGTCGGCTCGTCCAGCAGCAGCACGTCAGTGCCCTGGGCCAGAGCCATCGAGATCCAGGCCCGCTGCCGCTGCCCGCCGGACAGCTCGTTGACCATGCGTTCGGCGTGCCGCGTCATGTTCGTCCAACGGAGCGCCTCCGCGACCGCGGCCTCATCGTCGCTCGACCACTGCCGGTACCACGCCTGGTGTGGGTGCCGCCCGCGGGCCACCAGATCGGCCACGGTGAGCCCGTCGGGGGCGATCGGCGCTTGCGGCAGCACACCGAGCACCTTGGCCACCTCACGGGTCGGGATCCGGTCGATCCGTCGGCCGTCCAGCAGCACGTGCCCGCGCTTGACCGGCAGCAGCCGGCCCAGCGCCCGCAACAACGTCGATTTGCCGCAGCCGTTCGGCCCGATCACCGCGGTGACGGTGCCGTCGGGTACGTCCAAATCCAGCCCGTCGACCACCACCTGGTCGCCGTAAGCCAGCCGCAGGTCGCGGGCCTCGATGCGGTTCATGCCCGGACCTCCCGGTTGCCGCGGGCCAGCAGGTAGAGCAGGTAGGGCGCGCCGATCGTCGCGGTGACGATACCTACCGGCAACTCGGTGCCGGTCACGGTCCGGGCCAACAGGTCGGCGCCCACTGTGAGCAGCGCGCCGTAGACCGCGCAGGTCAGCAGCGGCGGCCGGGCCGCACCGGCCAGCCGCAGCGTGATTTGCGGCACCACCAGAGCCACGAACTCGATCGGGCCGGCCGCGCTGGTGGCCACCGCGGCCAACCCGACCGCGACCACGATCAGCGCGCCGCGGGCCCGGTCCACCCGTACCCCCAACCCGCGGGCGGTGTCGTCGCCGAACTGCAGCGCACCGAGTCCGAAAGCCAGCAGCAGCGCGACCGGGAGGAGCACCGCGACAGCCAACCCGACCGGCACCACCTGCGCCCAGCCCGGCCCGTTCAGGCTGCCGGTCAGCCACACGGTCGCGGTCGTGGCCTCCTCGATCCGGGCGGTGACCAGCAGCCAGGAGGTGATGCTGGTGGCCACCGCACCGATGCCCACCCCGACCAGCACCAGCCGGTAACCCTCGATCCCGCGACGCCAGGCCAGGGCGTATACCAGCGCGGCGGTGGCCAGCCCGCCGACCAGCGCGGCTAATGGGACGCCGAGGCTGGCCAGCGTGCCGCCGACAAACCCCGCGCTGCCCCCAAAGGTGATCACGAGCACCGCGGCTGCGCTGGCTCCGGCGGTCACGCCGAGGATGTCCGGGCTAGCTAGCGGGTTGCGGGCGACGGCCTGGGTGATCGCCCCGGCCAGGCCCAGCGCGGCACCGACGAGTACGCCGGTGAGCGTCCGCGGCAGCCGCAGCTCCAAGACGATGAACCGGTCGGTGGCACTCCCGCCCCTGGCGCCCGGCAGGTGCAGGCCGCCGGCCAGCACGTCGAGCACCCGGGCCACCGGGATTGGGTAGTCGCCGCGGCCAAGGTTGGCAGCCACCGCCAGCACCAGCAGGGCGGCGCCGACCAGCGTTACCGCGATCATCCGGGTCCGCCACACTCCGGAAAACGGCCCGACCCGGATCGGCCGCCGGGATGGTACGGCGGCCGGAGTTGCCGGCTGGGTCGCTGTCGCAGCCCGCAGCGTCACCGGGCCACCGGCCGGCGGCGCCGTCACAGCGCCACCGGCCGGCGGCGCCGCACCAAGGCAATAAAGAACGGCGCGCCGACCAGGGCCAGCACGATGCCAACCTGTAACTCGCCGGGGCGGGCCACCACCCGACCGATCACGTCGGCGGTCAGTAGCAGCACGGCACCAGCTAACCCCGCAGCGGGCAGTAGCCACCGGTGGTCCGGCCCGGTCAGCGACCGCGCCACATGCGGTACCACCAGGCCGACGAAGTCGATCGGCCCGCAGGCGGCCACGGCGGCACCGGTGAGCAGCGTAGTTGCGGCCAACCCGGTCCACCGGGTGAGCGCTACCCGCTGCCCCAGGCCGCGGGCCACATCCTCACCTAGGGCCAGCACGTTCAGCCCGGAGGCGTTCACCGCTGCCAGCACCAGCCCGGCCAGCAGGAACGGTACGACCTCCGTAGCGATCGCGGCGTCCCGGCCGGCCAGCGAGCCGACCGCCCAGAACCGGTACTCGTCCAGGGTATGGCTGTCGGCCAGCACCATCGCCGAGGTGAGCGCGCCGAGCAGCGCGCTGACCGCAACCCCGGCCAGCGCCAGGGTGACCGGGGTCGGCCCGCCCCGCCCGAGCGAGCCCAGCACGAACACCACAACGCTGGCCGCGAACGCTCCGGCGAAGGCGAACCACACGTACCCGAGCAGGCTGGTCGCGCCCAGCAGGTAGATTCCCACCACGACCGCGAACGCCGCGCCAGCGCTGACCCCGAGCAGTCCCGGATCGGCCAGCGGGTTACGGGTGTGGCCCTGCATCAGCGCCCCGGCGACGCCCAGCGCGATGCCGACCGCGAGGCCGAGCAGGGTGCGCGGGACCCGCAGCGAGCGGACGATCGCGTCGGTCTGGGTACCGGTCGGCGACCACAGGGCGTGCCACACCTGCGGGAGCGACGTCGGCTTGGCGCCCAGCGCCAGGCTGGCCAGCATCGCCAGCACGAGCAGGATGAGCAACCCGGCCAGCACCAACATCCGGCGCCGGCGAAGCCCGGCCGTACCGGGTCGTCGCGGGGCCGAGTCCGGTGGCGCGGTGGTGAGCACGCTCACCATGCGATGCTCCTGGCCGGCTGCGGCTCCCGCAGCAGCGCAGCCGGTTCGGCCAGCGGCTCGCCGGCGGCGGACCGGCTGGCGATCGCAGCGACGATCTCGCCGGCCCGGGTGGCCAGGTTGGACAGCAGCGTCGAGGTGATGCCGTGGGTGTGCTCGGTACCGCCCTGCAAGTAGATGCCGCCCGCGGTGGGCGTCGAGGTCAGCACCTGGTAGTCCCGATCAACCAGCAGCTCGCCGTCGGCGTCCCGCCGGCACAGCACGCCGGTCGCGCCGAGCAGCCGCACCGGGTCGGCCGGCTGATAGCCGGTCGCGTACACCAGCGCGTCCGCCCGCAGTGCTGTGCGCCGGCCGGACGGCAGGTGCTCCACCACCACGTCCACGTCGTTGCCGGTCTCGGTCACTGCGGCCAGCCGGGAGGCGTTCAGTATGTGTAACCGCCGTAACCCCTGCACGCTCTCCTGGTAGATCCGGCGGTACAGCTCCTCGATCAGCTCCGCGTCGACTACCGAGTAGTTGGTGTTGCGGTGGTAGTCGAACAGCATCCGCTTGACCTCCCGCGGCGCGTCGAAGTACTCCTCCACCGCGGCCGGGTCGAAGATCCGGTTTGCGAACGGGCTGTCGTCGGCCGGGGTGTACCCGTACCGGGTGAACACCGAGAACACCTCGGCCTGAGGGAAGCTGCGGTGCAGGTACTCGGTGGTCTCGGCCGCACTCTGCCCGGCGCCGACGACCACGAACCGGCGCGGGACCGGCGCTTCCGGCAGGGTGCCGACCCGGTCCAGCAGGTCCAGGTTGTGCCACACCCGGTCGCCCAGCCGGACGCCGGCCGGCAAGCACATTTGCAGGCCCACCGCGATCGCCAGGCTGCGGGCCCGGCAGGTCCGGGGAAGCTGCGACCCGGCGGTGCTCCGGGTGAGCACCTCGAAGTGGCCGACGGTGTTTCCTGCCGGCACCGGCCGGACGTCCACCACCTCGCTGCCGTACTCGACCAGGTCGCGCAGTTGCGCGGCCGCCCATTCCAGGTAGTCGTGGAACTCGATACGCAACGGGAACAGCGTCTTGTGGTTGATGAAGTCGATCAGCCGGCCCTGCCGGTGCAGGTAGGTCAGGAAGCTGAACGGGCTGGCCGGGTTGCGCACCGTGACTAGATCCTTCAGGAAGGACACCTGCATGGTGGCGTTGTCGATCAGCATGCCGCGGTGCCACCCGAAGCGCGGCTGCTTCTCGACGAACCGGGCAGTCAGCCGGTGGGGCGCGGGCTGGCGCTGGTTGTGCTCGTCCACCGCGATGGCCAGCGCGAGGTTTGATGGCCCGAACCCGATCCCCACCAGGTCGAGGATCTGATCCGGGGGCTGCCCGGCGGTCACCTGTGGTCGCTGTTCGGCACGGTCACCGCTGCCGCGGTGACCACTAAGTTGGCGCCGCCGGCCGGCGCGCCCTCCATCGCCGCCACTAGGCTCCGCGGCCGCAGGTCGGTCCAGTTCGCTTCGATGTACTCCAGGCAGGCGGCGCGGGTGTCAGGTCCCTTGGTGCTCGTCCAGCCAGCCGGTACGTCGATGAACTCGGGCCACAGCGAGTGCTGGCCCTCGTCGTTCACTAGCACCAGGTAGCTGCCGTTGGGGTCCTCGAAGGGGTTGGTCATCGCACGCTCCCGCATTGACGGTTCGGAGAGATCGTAACTAAGGTTAGGCTAACCTAAATAGATCCAACCCGAAACGGAAGGCGATCCATGGCCCAGCTACGGCGAGCCGGCGGACGATATTTACGATGGTTAGCGCTGACTGGTTGCGCGGTCGCCGTCTTGGCGGCCTGCGGCGGTAATCCGGCGGCATCCCCCGGCGTCGCGACAGACGCCCCCGGGGCGACGGGCGCGTTCCCGGTCCAGATCCAGCACAAGTTCGGTACGACGACGATCCCAGCGACACCGAAGCGGGTGGTGTCCATCGGGTACACCGAGCAGGACGCGTTGCTGGCGCTGGGAGTGGTGCCGGTAGGGATCCGGGAGTGGTTCGGCAACCAGCCGTCGGCAACGTGGTCGTGGGCACGCAGCCGGCTCGGCGGCGCCAAGCCGACGGTGTTGGACCGGGACACGCTGAACTTCGAGCAAATCGCCGCACTGCACCCAGACCTGATCGTCGGCATGAGCTCCGGGATGACCGCTGGCGACTACGCCAAGCTGTCCCAGATTGCCCCCACCCTGGCCCAGTCCGCCGCCTACCCGGAGTACCGGATGCCCTGGCAAGAGGTGACCACGACGATCGGCCGGGCGGTCGGCCGGGGCCCGCAGGCCGAGGCGCTGGTGGCCGGCGTACAGGCCCAGTTCGCCGCGGCCCGCCAGCAGCACCCCGAGTTTGCCGGCAAAACCGGGGTGGTGGCTGAGGGCGACCCCGGTACGGCGTACGCACATGTGGGCGACCAGCTCGCCGGATTCCTCACCGAGCTGGGCTTCGTGACCCCGCAGCCGGTGGCGAAGCTGGTACCGAAGGACGATGTGATCGCCACGATCTCGGACGAGCAGCTCGGCCTGCTGGACACCGACGTACTGGTGTGGATCGAAAGCAGCGGCGCCAAGCTCAACACGAACCCGGTCTACCAGCGGCTGCGGGTGGCCAGGGAGGGCCGGGATGTGTTCTTGACCGGGGACGCCGCCGGTGCGCTGTCGTTCAGCAGTGTGCTGAGCCTGCCGTACGCGCTGGACCGGGTAGTACCCATGCTCGCTGCCGCCGTGGACGGCAATCCGGCCACCAAGGTCGTTACCTCGTCCGGCTGACCGGCAACCCGACCAGAGCCCGTCCCCCCAACCCGGGCGGCGACCGTCATGTAGTGGTCGCCGCCCGGGGCCCAACCGCGCCCGATGGGAGACCACCCACCATGGCGGCTGTGCTGAACCCGACCCGGGGCCTGCCTCCCGACGCGGTGGCGGACTGGAACGCCACCGACCGGGCGGTGCCCGCGGCCACCTTCCCGGGGCTGTTCGAGGCGCAGGTAGCCCGCGACCCGCAGGCCACCGCGGTCGTGTTGGGCAGCGAGTCGCTGAGCTACGCCGAGCTGAACGCGCGGGCGAACCGGCTGGCTCGGGTGCTACTGGCTCGCGGCGTGCGCCCCGAGGACGTGGTGGCCCTGGCCTTGCCCCGGTGCACCGATCTGGTGGCCGCGATCCTCGCGGTGCAGAAGGCCGGCGCCGCGTACCTGCCGCTGGATCTCGGCCACCCGCCGGACCGGGTCGCCGCCATGCTCGCCGACGCCCGGCCGGCGGCAGTGCTGTCGGTCAGCGGGTACGCCGCGGACCTGCCAGCCGGTGTCCGGCCGGTGCTGCTGGATGACGTCGGGGTACGCGCTGCGTTGGACGCCGCCGAGGCTGGCGACCTGCCCGAGGTCCAACCCGGCCCGCAGTCTGCGGCGTACCTGATCTACACCTCCGGCTCGACCGGCCAGCCGAAGGGCGTGCTGGTCAGCCACGCCGGAGTGCCGAGCCTGGTGGCCACCGCGGTGGACCGGCTCGGAGTCGGCCCGGGCAGCCGGGTGCTGCAGTTCGCCTCGGTGAGCTTCGACGTGGCGTGGTGGGAGCTGTGCATGGCGTTGGCCACCGGCGGCCGGGTGGTGCTCGTACCAGAGGAGCGGCGGGTCGCGGGGGAGCCGCTGCTGGCCTACGCCCGTGCGCAGGGGGTGACGCATTTGGCGCTGCCCCCGGCCCTGCTGGCGGCGTTACCGGCCGGGGCGCGACTACCCGCTGGAGCGAGGCTGGCCACCGGCGCCGATGCGGTGCCGGCCGCGGTGGTGGCGCGGTGGGCGACCGAACACCGGGTGGTGGCCGCCTACGGGGTGACCGAGGCGACGGTGAACTCCACGTTGTGGCCGGCCCCCACCGGTGCGCCGGTCCAGCCGCCCACCGACCCGGTGCCGATTGGCCGGCCGGACCCGAACACCCGGGCGTACGTGCTGGACGCTGCGCTGACCCCGCTACCGGTCGGGGCCGCCGGGGAGCTGTACCTGGCCGGCGACGGCCTAGCCCGCGGGTACCTGCGGCGGCCGGGGCTGACCGGGCAGCGGTTCGTGGCGGATCCGTTCGGGCCAGCCGGTAGCCGGATGTACCGCACTGGAGATCTGGCCCGCTGGCGGGCCGAGGGCGACCTGGAGTTCCTCGGCCGCTCCGACCACCAGGTGAAGGTCCGGGGGTACCGGATCGAGCCGGCCGAGGTGGAGGCGGTGCTGGCCCGGCACCCCGGGGTGCGGCAGGCCGTGGTGCTGGCCCGGGAGCTGCGGCCCGGCGGGACCGGCCTGGTGGCGTACGTCGTGCCGGCTGGCGCTGCCGCCCAGGCGGCGGAGCTGCGCCGGCATGTCGCGGCGAGCCTCCCGGAGTACATGGTGCCGGTGGCGTTCGTGGCGCTGGCGGAGTACCCGCTGACCCCGCAGGGGAAGCTGGACCGCGCGGCGCTGCCGGCCCCGGACTTCGCCGCCATGGTGTCCGACGCACCGGCCCGCAACGCCGCAGAAGGGGTGCTGGCCGAGTTGTTCGCCGAGGTGCTCGGGTTGGCCCGGGTGGGCGTGCGGGACAGCTTCTTCGAGCTCGGCGGGGACAGTATCCTGGCCATCCAGCTCGCCGCCCGGGCCCGGCGCCGCGGCGTGGTGGTCACCCCGCGGCTGGTCTTCGTACACCGGACCGTGGCCGCACTGGCTGCCGTGGCTGGCCCGGCCCCCGGCCCGGCAGCCGACCCGGCTGCCGAGGACTGCGGGGTGGGCCTGGTGCCGCTGACCCCGGTGCTGCACTGGCTGCTGCAGCACGCTGGGCCGAGCCCGGGCTACCACCAGTCGGTCGTGCTGCAGGTGCCGGCCGGTGCCACCCAGCAGCAGTTGCAGCGCACCCTGCAGCCGGTGCTGGACACCCATGACCTGCTGCGGTCCCGGCTGGAGTGCGGCCCGGACGGCACCTGGTCGCTGCGGATCGGTCCCCCCGGCACGGTGTCGGCGGCGGCAGTGCTGCGCCGGATCGAGCCGGCCGGCCAGCCGCTGCTCGACCAGGTCCAGGCCGCGCTGGCTGCCGCGGTGGCTGGCCTGGACCCGGAGTCGGGCGCGATGGTACGTGCTGGGTGGCTGGACCGGGGGCCGGCGGCCCCGGGCCGGCTGGTGCTCGCCGTACACCATGCGGCGATCGACGGCGTCTCCGGCCGCATCCTGCAGGGTGATCTGGCGGCGGCCTGGTCGGCGGTCAGCGCCGGCGATCCGGTACGGCTGGCCGCGCCCGGCACGTCGTTCCGCCGCTGGGCCCAGCGGCTGGTGGAGCACGCCGCGCAGCGCTCCACCGAGCTGCCGGTGTGGACCCGGGTGCTGGACCGGCCGGACCCGCCGCTGGTGGCCGAACCGCTGGACCCGGCCCGGGACACCGTGGGCACCGCCCGGTCGATCACCTTGACGCTGGCCGCCGAGCACACCGCGCCGCTGCTCACCACGGTGCCGGCCGCCTTCCACGCCAGCGTCAACGACGTACTGCTCACCGCGCTGGCGCTGGCGGTCGCCGACTGGCGCCGCCGCCGTGCCCTCGGCGAGCACCCCGTGGTGCTGCTCGACCTGGAGGGGCACGGCCGCGAGGAGATCATCCCCGGCGTGGACTTAACGCGGACGGTGGGCTGGTTCACCAGCGTTTTTCCGGTCGCGCTGGACCTCGAATCGGTGGACTGGGCGCAGCTATGGGCCGGTGGCCCGGCGCTGGGCAGCGCGCTGAAGCGGATCAAGGAACACCTGCTGGCGCTGCCGGACAACGGCGTGGGCTATGGCCTGCTGCACTACCTCCACCCGGCGGCCCGCGCGCGGCTGGCTACCCGGCCTGGCCGGCAGATCCTGTTCAACTACCTCGGCCGGTTCGCGATCGGCGAGACCGCTGGCCCGGCGGCCGACTGGGCGCTGGCCCCGGAGGCGGCCGCGCTCGGCGAGGGTGCCGAGCCGGGGATGCCGATCGGCTACCTGCTGGAGATCAACGCGCTGACCCGGGAACACCACGATGGGCCACGGCTGTCGGCCACCTGGGGGTGGCCGGCGCGGCTGCTGGACGAAGCGGCGGTCACCGACCTCGCCGGATCCTGGTTCCGCGCGTTGCGGGCGCTGACCGGGCATGCCCAGGCCCCGAACGCCGGTGGCTGTACCCCATCCGACCTGACGCTGCTCGACCTGGACCAGGCCGAGATCGAGGAGCTGGAAGCCGAGTGGAGGTTGGCATGAACCGGTCCGAGCTGGCGGACATCCTGCCGCTCACCCCGCTGCAAGAGGGTCTGCTGTTCCACTCGCTATTCGACGAGCACGCGCTGGACGTGTACGTCGCGCAGGCGGTGCTGGACCTGTCCGGCCCGCTGAAGGCCACCGAGCTGCGTCAGGCTGGCGGGCGGCTGCTGAGTCGGCACGCCAACCTGCGGGCCGCGTTCCGCCGTACCGCCCAGGGCCGGTCGGTGGCGCTGATCCCGCGGGAGGCGGAGCTGCCGTGGCAGGAGGCCGACCTGTCCGGCCGGCCCGAGGCGGGGCAGGAGGCGGAGCTGCGGCGGTTGCTGGACGCCGAGCGGATCCGCCGCTTCGATCTGGGCACGCCGCCGTTGCTGCGCTTCCTGCTCATCCGGCTCGGCCCGCAGCGGCACTGCCTGGCGATCTCGCTGCACCACATCCTGCTGGACGGCTGGTCGGCGCCGCTGCTGGTTCGCGAGCTGCTCGACCTGTACCGGCGCGACGCGCTGCCGGAGCCAACGCCGTTCCGGGACTACCTGTCGTGGCTGGCCGGGCGGGACCGGCCAGCCGCCGAAGCGGCCTGGCGGCGGGCGCTGGCCGGGATCGAGCCGACCCGGCTGGCCACCGGTGATCCGGCCGCGCTGGGCGCCGGGGTCACGGTGCCGGCGCAGGTCACCGTCCAGCTACCGGAGCTGCTGACCGCGCAACTGCTCACCCAGACCCGAGCGCGCGGCTGGACGCTCAGCATCTTGGTGCAGGGAGCGTGGGCGGTGGTGCTTGGGCGGCTCACCGGGCGGGCCGACGTGGTGTTCGGCTCGACGGTGTCCGGCCGGCCACCGGAGCTGCCCGGGGTCGAGGACATGCTCGGTCTGTTCATCAACACGGTGCCGGTACGGGTCCGGTTGCGGCCAGCGGAGCCGGTGAGTGCGGCGCTGTTGCGGCTGCAGGAGGAGCAGGCCGATCTGCTGGACCACCAGCACCTCGGGCTGGCTGACCTGCAGCGGCTGGCCGGCGGCGGGGAGCTGTTCGACACCATCACCGTGATGGAGAACTGGCCGCCCGGACCTGGTGACGAGCCGGCCCGTGGAGTGCGGGTGACCGGCTGCGAGCTGCGGGATGCCACCCACTACCCGCTGGCACTGATCGTCCGACCGGGCCGGCGGCTGGAACTGCGGCTGAACCACCAGCCGACGGTCATCAGCACGGCACGGGCCCAGGCACTAGCCAGCGCCGCGCTCCGGGTGCTGGAGCAGGTGGCCGCCGACCCAGAGCTGCCGGTGGGCCGGCTGGACCTGGTGCCGGCACGGGATACGGAGCGGCTGCGGAGGTACGGCGCCGGTCCGGTCCGCGCGCTGCCGCCGGACACGCTGCCGGTGCTGTTAGCGGCCCAGGCGGTCGAGTGCCCGGACGCAACCGTCGTGGTGTACGAGGGCACCGAGGTCAGCTATGCCGAGCTGCACCGCCGGGCCAACCGGCTGGCCCGGCTGCTGGTCGCCCGCGGGGTGGGCCCGGAGTCGGTGGTGGCGGTCGCGGTACCCCGGTCGGTGGAGCTGGTGGTGGCGCTGCTCGGGGTGCTGGCCACCGGTGCGGCGTACCTCCCGGTGGATCCAGACCATCCGGCGGACCGGGTGGACTTCGTGCTGCGGGACGCGGCCGCCCGGGTCGGGGTGAGCGTTGGCGGCGCCGGCCGGGGCGCCGTGGACTGGGTGGTGCTGGATGCGCCGGAAGTGGTCGCCGAGTTAGCCGCGCTCGACAGCGGGCCGCTGGCGGATGCCGATCGGGTAGCGCCGCTGCATCCGGACCAGGCGTGCTACGTGATCTACACCTCGGGGTCGACGGGGCGGCCGAAGGGGGTCGTGGTCTCGCACCGGGCCATCGCGAACCGGCTGGCTTGGATGCAGCACACCTTCGGGCTGGTCGGCTCCGACCGGGTGCTGCAGAAGACGCCGGCTGGGTTTGACGTGTCGGTGTGGGAGTTCTTCTGGCCGTTGCTGTCCGGCGCCGGGCTGGTGCTGGCCCGGCCGGGCGGGCACACCGATCCCGGGTACCTGACCCGGCTGATCGCCGAGCAGCAAGTCAGCACGCTGCACTTCGTACCCTCGATGCTCGGCGCGTTCGTTGCCGCAGCCGAGGTCGTCGCGGCCGACATTGCCCCAGCCGATGTTGCCGCACCGCCAGCCTGGGCAGGCTCACTGCGGCGGGTGATCAGCAGCGGCGAGGCGCTGACCGGTGAGCTGGCCGGGCGGTGGGCCGAGCTGACCGGGGTGCCGCTGCACAACCTGTACGGCCCGACTGAGGCCGCGGTGGACGTGACCTGGTGGGCGTGCGGCGAGGAACCGGCGGGCGTGCCGATTGGCTGGCCGGTGTGGAACACCTCGGTCCGGGTGCTGGACGCGGCGCTGCGCCTGGTGCCGTTCGGTATGCCGGGGGAGCTGTACCTGGCCGGGGTGCAGCTTGCCCGCGGCTACCTCGGCCGGCCGGGGCTGACCGCGGAGCGGTTCGTCGCGGACCCGTACGGCGCTGCCGGCACCCGGCTGTACCGGACCGGTGACCTGGTCAGGTATCGCAGCGATGGCGCGCTGGAGTACCTTGGCCGGACTGACCAGCAGGTCAAGATCCGCGGTGTACGCATCGAGCCAGCCGAGGTGGAAGCCGCGGTCACCAGCCGCCCCGAGGTGGCCGGCTGCGCGGTGATCGCCCGCGACGACGGCGCCGGCGGGCCGTACCTCGCCGGCTACGTCGTCCCCACGCCCGGCGCGAACCTCGACCCGATGGCGTTGCGCGCTCAGCTCGCCGACCGGCTGCCCGCCGCGCTGGTCCCCGGCGCGATTACGGTGCTGGACGCGCTGCCGGTCACCGCCAACGGCAAGCTGGACCGGGCCGCACTGCCTGCCCCGCAGCGCGCCGCGGCGGTTGCCGCGCGGGTGCCCGGCAGCCCGGCCGAAGCCGCGCTGTGCGAGCTGTTCGCCGGCGTGCTCGGCATCTCGGCGGTCGGCGTCGACGACGACTTCTTCGCGCTCGGCGGCGACAGCATCGTCTCCATCACACTGGTCAGCCGGGCCCGCCGCCGCGGCATCGAGCTGTCCCCGCGTGACGTCTTCGAGTTCAAGACACCGGCCGCGCTGGCGGCCCGGGTCGGCCCCGCCGGGCAGCTCGTCGACCAGCCGGGCTCGGCACCCGCCCCCAACCCCGAGGCCGACGGCGTCGGCGAGCTGCCGTTGCTGCCGGTGATGCACTGGCTGCGGGAGCGCGGCGGGCCGATCGGCCGGTTCACCCAGTCAATGCTGCTGCAGACGCCGGCTAGCGCCGAGCAGCACCAGCTCGCCGCCGTCCTGCAGGCGGTGCTGGACCACCACGACGCCCTCCGGCTGCAACTCACCCGCCCGACCCCGCTGCTGTGGTCGCTGGCCACCCGGCCGGCCGGTGCGGTGGTCGCCGGAGACGTGCTGCGGCGGGTCGATGCCGGCTCGCTGGCTGCTGACACGCTGGCTGCCGTGGTCGCGGCCGAGGCGGATGCGGCGGCCGACCGGCTCGACCCCGAGGCCGGCGTCATGCTGCAGGCGGTCTGGTTCGATGCGGGCCCGCGGCCGGGTCGGCTGCTGCTGGTCGCCCACCACCTGGTGGTGGACGGGGTGAGCTGGCGGATCCTGCTGCCTGACCTCGCGGCTGCCTGGAAAACGGCCGCCGCGGGCGGGCCGGCCAACCTCGAGCCGGTCGGTACGTCGCTGCGCCGCTGGGCGCGGGTCATCACCGAGCAGGCGCACGCCCCGCACCGGCTCGCCGAGCTGACGTACTGGTCGGACGTCCTGCGCCCCGGCGGGTCCCTGCTCCCCGCTGCCGTGTCGTACGCCGCTGGGCCGCTGGACCGGCAGGTGCCTGACCCCACGGGGCCGGCCACGCCGCGGGCGCACACCGTGGCGGTGCAATTGTCGGTACGGGACACCGAGCCGCTGCTCGGCGCGGTGCCGGCCGCCGTACGGGGCACCGTAACCGACGTACTGCTCACCGCGCTGCTGCTCGCGGTCGCGCGCTGGCGGGACGGTCGCGGGCCGCAGGAACACCGGCCCGGGACCGAGCTGCTGGTTGACCTGGAAGGGCACGGCCGCAGCGTGGACGCGCTTGGCGCGGACGGCCACCGGCTGGACACCTCCCGGACGGTGGGCTGGCTGACCAGCATCCATCCGGTACGGCTGGCCGCCGGGCGGCTTGACCGGACCGGCACCGCCGAGTCGGGCGCGCTGCTCAAACGGGTCAAGGAGCAGCTACGAACCGCACCAGACGGCGGCATCGGTTACGGGATGCTGCGCTACGCCAACCCACAGGCCGGGCCGATCCTGGCGCAGGGCGCCCGACCGCAGGTGCTGTTCAACTACCTGGGGCGGTTCGCCGCTCAGCAGGGCGCCGACTGGGCCCCCGCGGCTGGGTTCGACGCCGACGAGATCGCCCCGGACGCCAGCGCGCCAAACCCGTACTTGCTGACGGTCGACGCGGTCACCGAGGACACCCCGGACGGCCCTCGGCTGCGTGCCACCTGGACAGTGCCAGCGACCGCTCCGGAGCCGCTGACCGGGGCTGACCTTACCGCGCTGACCGAGGCATGGCTGGCCGCCCTGGCCGCGCTCCGGGCGTGGGCCACACAGCCCGGCGCCAGCGGCCCCACCCCGTCCGATCTACCGCTGGTCCGGCTCGAGCAGGCCGACATCGACCGGGTGGTGGCCCGGCACGGCGGGCCGGTGCACGACATCTGGCCGCTGTCGCCGTTGCAGGAGGGGCTGTTCTTCCACGCCAGCTTTGACCGATCCGGCCGGGACATCTACACCGTGCAGGATCACTTCGACCTCAGCCGCGAGATCGACCCGCAGCGGCTGCGGGTGGCTGGCGCCCGGCTGCTGGCGCGCAACCCGGGGTTACGTGCCGGGTTCTGCAGCGATGGGCTGCCGCGACCGGTGCAGTTCATCGGCGGCAGGTCCGAGCTGCCGCTGGCTGAGGTGAATCTCACCGAGGTAGATGTGTCCGGCCTGGAGCCCGCCGCGCAGGCTGACCGGTTGGCCGGCCTGATGGTTGCCGACCGCACCCGGCGGTTCGACGTAGCCCGGCCGCCGCTGTTCCGGCTCACCCTGGTCCGGCTCACACCGGCCTACCACCGGCTGATCGTCACTCACCACTTGCTGCTGTGGGACGGCTGGTCGAGCAGCCTGCTGTTCGCCGACCTGTTCGCCGGGTACGAGGACCCGGCCGCCGAGCTGCCCCGGCGTGGCTCCTACCGGGAGTACCTGCGCTGGCTGGCCGAGCAGGACGAGGAGCGCGCCGCGCAGGCGTGGCGCGACGCGCTGGCCGGGCTGGACGCACCGACCCTGGTGGGACCCGCCGGGCCGGCGCTGGAGCCGGTGCTGCCGCAGGTGCGGCGTACTGAGCTGGACGAGGCCACCTCGGAGCGGATCCGGTCTGCGGCCCGCCGGCACAGCCTCACCCTCAACACGGTGCTGTCCGCCGCGTGGGGCCTGGTGCTGGCCGGGCTGACCGGCTCCGACGACGTGGTGTTCGGGATGACGGTGTCCGGCCGGCCAGCCGGCGTTGAAGACGTAGAGTCGATCATCGGGCTGTTCCTCAACACGGTGCCGGCCCGGTTGCGCATCGATCCAGCGGAGCCGGTCGGCGCGCTGCTGGCCCGGCTCCAGACCGAGCGTTCCAGCTTGCTGCAGCACGACTGGCTCGGGTTGGGCCGCATCCAGCGGGAGGCCGGCCACGGGCCGCTGTTCGACACGCTGTACGTGCTGCAAAACTTTATCGGCGGCGAGCAGGAGGACGCCGAGTTCCGCCGGATGCACGGCATCACCGATGTTGGGTACGCCGACGCCACCCACTACCCGCTCGCCTTGGTGGTGACGCCGACCCGCCGGCTGCTGGTCGGGCTGCACTACCGGCCGGACCTGGTGGAGGAGGCGGCCGCGCAGGCGCTGCTCACCCGGTACGGCACCGTGCTGGAGCGGCTGGCGGAGGCACTGGCCGGCGGCGGCACCGCGCCAGTAGGCGACCTGGACACGCTCACCGCAGCCGAGCGGCACGCCGTGCTCACCGGCTGGAACGACACTGCCCACCCGGTCGGCAACCGCACGGTGTCGGAACTGCTGTCCGAGCGGGCCGCGGCCACCCCAGACGCGGTCGCGCTGGTGTCCTCGGCTGGCGCGCCGGCCGCCGCTGGGCAGCCAGGCGGCACCGCTGGGGTGCTGACCTACGCAGAGCTGGAGGCCCGGGTCAACCGGCTGGCCCGGTGGCTGATCGGCCGCGGCGCCGGGCCGGAGCGGGTGGTCGCGCTCGTCCTGCCGCGGTCCGCCGACATGGTCGCCGCGTTGTTCGCGGTGCTGCGCACTGGCGCGGCGTACCTGCCGTTGGACTCAGACCACCCGGCCGACCGGCTGGCGTTCATGGTGGCCGACGCGGCGCCGGTGTGCCTGCTCAGTACCGCCACCGTCGCTGGCCCGGTGCCTCCCGGCGCGGTGCTGCTGGACGACCCCGGGGTGGCCGCCGAGCTCGCCGCGCTGCCGGCCGGACCGCTCACCGACGCCGAGCGACCCGGGTTCGCCGCCGCCGATCCGCTGCGGCTGGAGCACGCCGCGTACGTGATCTACACCTCGGGCTCCACCGGGACCCCGAAGGGTGTCGTCACGCCGTACCGCGGGCTGACCAATATGCAGCTCAACCACCGCGAGCGGATCTTCGACCCGGTGGTCCGCGCGGCCGGCGGCCGGCGGCTGCGGGTGGCGCACACCGTGTCGTTCTCCTTCGACATGTCGTGGGAGGAGCTGCTCTGGCTGGTCGAGGGACACGAGGTGCACGTCTGCGACGAGCGGCTGCGCCGGGATGTCGAGGCCCTGGTGTCCTACTGCGACCAGCACCGCATCGACGTGGTCAACGTGACGCCGAGCTACGCGGCGCAGCTTTGTGCGGCCGGACTGCTCGCGGCTGGGCCGGGCCGGCACCGGCCGGCGCTGGTGCTGCTGGGCGGCGAGCCGGTGCCGGAGGCGGTGTGGGCGGAGCTGCGGGACACCGACGGGGTGCTCGGCTACAACCTGTACGGGCCGACCGAGTACACCATCAACGCCCTCGGTGGCGGCACCGCGGACAGCGCCACCGCAACGGTCGGCCGCCCGATCTGGAACACCCGCGGCTACCTGCTGGACGGCCGGCTGCGCCCGGTGCCGCCCGGGGTCGCTGGCGAGCTGTACCTCGCCGGGATCGGGCTGGCCCGCGGGTACCTGGGCCGGCCGGAGCTGACCGCGGAACGGTTCGTGGCCAACCCGTTCGGCGGGCCGGGGGACCGGATGTACCGCACCGGCGACGTGGTGTGCTGGCGGTCCGACGGGCTGCTGGACTTCGTCGGGCGGGCCGACGACCAACTGAAGATCCGCGGCTACCGGGTCGAGCCGGCCGAGATCGCCGCGCGGCTGGCCGCGCACGAGGAGGTGGACCAGGCAGTCGTGGTGGCCGCCGACTCGGCCGTCCCCGGCGTCAAGCGGCTGGTCGGGTACGTGGTGCCGGCGGCGCTGTCCAGCGATACCCGGGAGGCAGCCGAGCGGGACCAGATCGACGAATGGCAGCAGGTGTACGACGCGGAGTACACCGAGGTCGGCACCGCGATGTCCGCCGAGGACTTCACCGGGTGGAACTCCAGCTACACCGGCGAGCCGATCCCGCTGCCTGACATGCGGGAGTGGCGGCAGGCCACGGTGGCGCGCATCCAGGCGCTCCGGCCACGCAAGCTGCTGGAGATCGGGGTCGGCACCGGGTTGCTGCTGTCCCGGCTGGCGCCGGCGGCCGAGGCCTACTGGGGCACCGACCTGTCCGCGCCGGTGATCGACAAGATGCGCGCAGACGTCGACCGCGACCCGACCCTGGCCGGCAAGGTCTGGCTGCGCTGCCGGCCGGCGCACGTCACCGGCTGGTTGCCCACCGGCCACTTCGACACCGTAGTGATCAACTCGGTGATCCAGTACTTCCCCAGCGTCGAGTACCTGGCCGGTGTGCTAGCCGGGGCGCTGCCGTTGCTGGCGCCCGGCGGCTCGGTCTTCGTGGGCGACGTGCGAGACCTGCGGCTGCTGCGTAGCTTCCACGCGGCGATCGTGCTGGGCCGCGCTGGCGACGACGCCGATCCGGCCGGGGTGCTGCGGGATGTCGACCGGCGGGTGGCATTGGAGAAGGAGCTACTGATCGACCCGGGCTGGTTTGCCACGCTGCCCGACCGGCTGCCCGGCATCGCGGCGGTAGATATCCGGATCAAGCGCGGCCGCGGGCACAACGAGCTGACCCGGTACCGGTACGACGTGGTGCTGCGGACCGCACCCGCGCCCACAGCGGCCGCCGCGCCGCGGCTGGGCTGGGGCAGCGACGTCCCCGACCTAGCCGCGCTGGCCGACTACCTGGACCGGCGGCGCCCCGAGCTGCTACGGGTAGCCGGCATCCCGAACCCGCGCAGCGCTCCGGAGGTGGCCGCGCTGCGGGCGCTGCTGGCTGGGCGCCCGCTCGGCTACGTACGCCGGCTGCTGACCGACGGGCCGGGTGGGGGCAGCGTCGAGCCGGAGGCGGTGTACGAGCTGGCCGAGCGGCTGGGCTACCGGGTGGCGTGCACCCCCGGCAGCACCCCGGACGGGAGCTACGACGCGGTGCTCACCCCCGGCGAGGCCGACGTGCTGGCCGGCCTCCACCTGCCCGGTCCCCACCAAGCCGGTACGGACCCGGATCCCCAGACCGGCAGCGCGAACGAGCCGGCCACCAGCCGGGCCGGCGCCGCGTTGCTGCCCCGGCTGCGCGAGCACCTGAGGTCGGTGCTGCCGGACTACATGGTGCCCGCGGTGCTGATCCCGATCGGCGCGGTACCGCTGACCAGCAACGGGAAGCTGGACCGGCGGGCGCTGCCGGCGCCGGATCCGGTGGCGACCGCCACCGGCCGGGACCCGGCCACCCCGCAGGAGGCAGTGCTGTGCGGGCTGTTCGCCGAGGTACTGGGGCTGCCCCGGGTCGGCGCGGAGGACAGCTTCTTCGACCTGGGCGGTCACTCGCTGCTAGCCACCCGGCTGATCAGCCGGGCGCGTACCGCGCTGTGCACCGAGTTCGCCATCCGGGACCTGTTCGAGGCACCCACCCCGGCGGAGCTGGCGCTACGGGCGGTACCCGACGGCACCGCCGCCCGGCCGCCGCTGCTGCCGGCGCAACGCCCGGAGCGGGTGCCGCTGTCGTATGCGCAGCAGCGGCTGTGGCTGGTGCAGCAACTGGACGGCCGGACCGCGGCGTACAACTTCCCGCTGGTGTTCCGGGTGCGCGGCGCGCTGCAGGTCGACGCCCTGCGGGCCGCGCTCGGCGACGTGCTGGGCCGGCATGAGGCGCTGCGCACCACGATCGCCGACCACGATGGCGAGCCGTACCAGCGCATTACCGAGACCGTCGAGCCGGCGCTGACCGTGACGGCCTGCCATCCCGATGAGGTCGCTGGCCGGGTGGCCGCCGCGGTGCGCCGTCCGTTCGACCTGGCCGCTGAGACACCACTGCGGGTAGCGGTGCTCCGGCTGGCCGGCGATGACCACGTGCTGGTGGTCCTGCTGCACCACATCAGCACCGACGAGTGGTCCGACCGGCCGTTCCTGGCCGACCTGACCGCCGCCTACCAGGCCCGGACCGCTGGCCGGGCGCCGGACTGGCCGCCACTGCCGGTGCAGTATGCCGACTACACGCTGTGGCAGCGGCGGCTGCTCGGTGACCCGAGCGACCCGGACAGCCGGCACGCCCAGCAGTTGGCGTACTGGCGACAGGCGCTGGCCGGGCTACCCGCGGAGCTGACGCTGCCGACCGACCGGCCGCGCCCCGCGGTGCCTACCGGGCGCGGCGGTGCGGTGCGCGTGGCGCTGCCGGCGCAGACCGTACGGGCGTTGCGTGCCCTGTCGCAGCGCTGCGGGGTGAGCATGTTCATGGTGTTGCACGCCGCGGTGGCGGCGCTGCTGCACCGGCTCGGCGCTGGTCCGGACATCGCGCTGGGCGCGCCGATCGCCGGCCGTACCGACAGCGCGCTGGAGGAGCTGGTCGGGTTCTTCGTGAACACCCTGGTGCTGCGGACCGACCTGGCCGGTGACCCGTCCTTCAGCGAGCTGGTGGGCCGGGTCCGGGAGGCGGACCTTGCCGCGTTCGAGCATCAGGACCTGCCATTCGAGCGGCTGGTGGAGGAGCTGAACCCGCCCCGGGTGGCCGGGCGCAACCCGCTGTTCCAGGTGATGGTCGGCTACCAGCACCGGCCGGACACCGATCTCCGGCTGCTGGGTCTGCGCACCGAGCCCTACCCGGCCGAGACCGGGGCCGCGAAGTTCGACCTGGCCGTCACGCTGGTCGACCGGGTCGACGCGGAAGCGATGACGCTGTTGCTGGAGTACGCCACCGACCTGGTGGACGCCGAGTCGGCGGTGCTGCTGCTGGACCGGCTGGTCGGGCTATTGGACCAGGTCGCGACCGACCCGGACCAGCCGGTCAGCCGGGTGGAGGTGCTCACCGCTGCCGAGCGGCAGGCGGCCGGCGGCGGGTGGCACGGCGCCGCCCGGCCGGGGCCCGCGGCGAGCCTGCCGGCGGTGTTCGCCGCCACCGCGCGGCAGTGGCCGGCCGACGTGGCGCTGGTCAGCGGTGAGCAGCGGCTGAGTTTCGCCGAGCTGGCCGGCCGGGCCAACGCGCTGGCCCACCTGCTGCTGCGCCGCGGCGCAGGCCCGGAGACGGTGGTCGGGTTGGCGCTGCCCCGCGCCGAGCTGGTCCCGGCGATCCTGGCGGTGCTCGCCTCCGGCGCCGCTTACCTGCCGCTGGACCCGGACTATCCGGCCGACCGGCTGGCTCTGATGCTCGGCGACGCCGCCCCGGTGTGCGTACTGGCTACGGCAGCGACGGCCGGCCGGCTACCGGCTACCCACCCGCCGCTGGTCCTGCTCGATGAGCCGGCCACGACGCAGGAGTTGGCGGCCTGCCCGCGGGTCGAGCCGACCGACGCCGACCGCGGCGCACCGATCCGTCCGGACAGCACCGCGTACGTCATCTTTACCTCGGGCTCTACCGGTACCCCGAAGGGGGTGCTGGCCACCCACGGCGGCCTGGCCAACCTGTACGCCGACCATCTGGTGGAGGTGATCCGGCCGGCGGCGCGGGCCGCCGGCGATGCCAAGCTCCGGGCGGCGCACTTGGCCTCCTTCAGCTTCGACGGGTCCTGGGACCCGCTGCTGTGGCTGTTCGCCGGCCACCAACTGCACGTGCTGGACGGCGCCGTCGCCGGCGATCCGGCCAGGCTGCTCGGCTACTTGACCGAGCAACGCATTGACTACCTCGAGGTCACCCCGACGTACCTGCAGGAGCTGCTCCGCTACGGGTTCCTGACCGCCGGCCACCCGGGGCCGGCGGTGCTCAGCGTCGCCGGCGAGGCCACCCCGGGCTGGCTGTGGGAGCGGCTGTGCGCGCTGCCGAGCACGGTGGTGCACAACATGTACGGGCCGACCGAGTACACCGTGGATGGCTACTGCTGGCGGTACGACGGGCAGCACCGGGCCGGCCCGGTCGGCAACACCCGCGGGTACGTGCTGGACCAGCGGCTGCAGCCCGTCCCGCCGGGGGTGCCCGGCGAGCTGTACCTGGCCGGGGCCGGGCTGACCCGCGGCTACCTGCGCCGGCCGGGGCTGACCGCGACCCGGTACGTACCCGACCCGTACGGGCCGGCCGGCGCCCGGATGTACCGGACCGGTGACCTGGCCCGGCGCCGCCGCGACGGCACCCTGGAGTTCCTCGGCCGGGCCGATGACCAGGTGAAGCTGCGCGGGTTCCGGATCGAGCTGGGCGAGGTCGAAGCCGTGCTGGCCGGTCACCCAGACGTCGCCCAGGCGGCCGCGCTGGTCCGTGAGGACCGCCCCGGCGACCGCCGGCTGGTCGGCTACCTGGTGCCCCGCGGCGGCGCTGCCCCGACCCCCGGCGAGCTGCGCCGACACCTGGCCACCGCGCTGCCCGAGTACCTGGTGCCGGGCGCATACGTCACGGTGGACGCGCTGCCGCGCAACGCCAGCGGGAAGCTGGACCGCGCCGCGCTGCCCGCTCCGGAACGGGGGCACAGCGCCGGCCGGCCGCCGCGCAGCCCGGACGAGGCGGTGCTGGCTGAGCTGTTCGCCGAGGTGCTGGGGGTCCCCGGGGTAGGTATCGACGACGGCTTCTTCGACCTCGGCGGCCACTCCCTGCTGGCCACCCGGCTGGTCAGCCGGATCCGGGCCGTACTCGGGGTGGAGCTCGCCATCCGGACAGTGTTCGACGCACCGACCGTCGCTGCGCTGGCCAAGCGGCTGGACCGGGACCGGGAGCGGCCAGCGCTGCGCCCGGCGGCCCGGCGGGACCCGCTGCCGCTGTCGTTCGCGCAGCGCCGGCTGTGGTTCCTTTACCGGCTGGAGGGCCCGAGCGCGACGTACAACATGCCGCTGGCGATGCGACTGACCGGCGAGCTGGACGTGCCCGCGCTAGCGGCCGCGCTCAGCGACCTGGCGGCCCGGCATGAGCCACTACGCACCGTCTTCCCGGAGCGGGACGGCGCCCCGGTGCAGGTCGTGCTGCCGCCGGCCGAGCTGCCGCTGCGGGTCACCGGGCTCACCCCGCAGGAGCTGCCCAACCGGCTTGCCGCCGCCGCCCGATACCCCTTTGAGCTGGACCGCGAAGTGCCGGTCCGGGTCGAGCTGTTCACCCTCGCGCCAGCCGACCATGTACTGCTGGTGCTGCTGCACCACATCGCCGGTGACGGCTGGTCGGACGCTCCGCTGTTCGCCGACCTGGACCGGGCGTACGCCGATCGCTGCGACGGCCGCGCCCCGGCCTGGGCGCCGCTACCTATCCAGTACGTCGACTACACCTACTGGCAGGGCGAGCTGCTCGGCGCCGAGGATGACCCAGACAGCCTCGCTGCGCAGCAGATCCGCTACTGGACCGCAGCCCTGGCGGGGCTGCCCGCGGAGCTGCCGCTGCCCGCCGACCGGCCCCGGCCGGCCCGGGCCAGCTTCCGCGGCGATACGGTGCCGTTCACGGTGCCGCCGGCCGTGCACCGCGGCCTGCGGGAGTTGGCCCGTGACTGCAACGCCAGCACGTTCATGGTGGTGCAGGCTGCGGTGTGTGCGCTGCTGACCCGGCTGGGCGGCGGCGCGGACATCCCGCTGGGTACCCCGGTCGCCGGGCGTACCGACGACGCGCTGGACGATCTGGTCGGGTTCTTCGTCAACACGGTGGTGCTGCGTACCGACACCTCCGGGGATCCGACGGTGCGCGAGCTGGTCCGGCGGGCCCGCGAGACGGCACTATCGGCGTACGCGAACCAAGACCTACCGTTCGAGCGGCTGGTGGAGCTGCTCAACCCGCCGCGCAGCCTGTCCCGGCACCCGCTGTTCCAGGTCATGCTCGCCTACCTCCACCTGCCCGCGGGCAGCCAGCGGCTGCTCGGGCTGGCGGCGGAGGACGTGCCGGCCGGCACCCGGACGGCCAAGTTCGACCTCGCTTTTGACCTGGTCGAGACTCAGGGGGCAGACGGGCTGGCCGGCTCGCTGGAGTACGCCACCGACCTGTTCAACGCCGCTACCGCGCGCGCCTTCGTGGACCGGCTGCTACGGGTCCTCCAGGTCGCCGCGGCCGACCCGGACCGGCCGATCACCCGGATCGACCTCCTCGACGGGGCCGAGCGGGAGCGGCTGCTGGTGGGCTGGAACCGGGGCGGGCCGGCCGCGCCCGAACAAACGCTGCCGGAGCTGTTCGACCGGCAGGCTGCGCTCACCCCGCAAGCGGCCGCGGTCAGCGATCCCGTCCAAACGATCAGCTTCGAGGCGTTGCGCCGCCGGGCCAACCGGCTGGCACACCGGCTGATCAGGCACGGGATCGGCCCCGAGGACGTGGTGGCGCTGGCGTTGCCGCGTACCGCGCAGATGCTGGTGGCGATCCTTGCGGTGCACAAGGCCGGTGCGGCGTACCTGCCGGTGGACCCTAGCTACCCAGCCGAGCACATCGCGCTGGTACTCAAGGACGCCGACCCGGCACTGCTGGTGACGGTCTCCGAGACCGGGATCGCCGGTGGCGGGCTACCGGTGCTGCTGCTGGATGACCCGGGTACCGCCGCGGCACTGGCACAGTGCGCTGAACACGACCCGACCGACGCCGACCGGCGGGCCCCGCTGCACCCGCGGCACCCGGCGTACGTCATCTACACCTCCGGCTCGACCGGCCGGCCGAAGGGCGTGGTGGTGGAGCACCGCAGCTTGGTCAACCTGCTGGCCAGCCACCGGGCCGCGCTGTACGGCCCGACGGTAGCGGCGGCCGGCGGCCGGCGGCTTCGGGTGGGGCATGCGTGGTCGTTCTCCTTCGACGCCTCCTGGCAGCCGCAGCTATGGATGCTGGATGGCCACGAGGTGCACGTGGTGGACGACGACACCCGCCGTGACCCGGCGCTACTGGCCACCGTGGTAGCCGAGCGGGATCTGGACTTCCTTGAGGTCACGCCGTCCTTCCTGGAGGCGATGCTAGCCGCCGGGCTGGCCGAGCGCTGCCCGCTGCTGCTGGTCGGGGTGGGCGGTGAGGCAGTACCGGACGCACTGTGGCGGCGGCTGCGGGCGCTGCCCGGAACCGAGTGCGTCAACTTGTACGGCCCCACCGAGTGCACCGTCGACGCGCTGCTGGCCCGGACCGCGGACAGTCCCCGACCGGCGCTCGGTCGAGCCGTGCGGGGCGGCACGGCGTACGTGCTGGACGCGCGGCTGCAGCCGGTGCCGCCCGGGGTCGCAGGTGAGCTGTACCTCGGCGGGGCCGGGCTGGCCCGCGGCTACCTGGGCCGGCCGGAGCTGACCGCGCAACGGTTCGTGGCCGACCCGTTCGGGCCGCCGGGCCGGCGGCTGTACCGGACCGGTGACCTGGCCCGATGGTCCACCGCGGGCAACGTGGAGTACCTCGGGCGGGCCGATGACCAGGTCAAGCTGCGCGGGTTCCGGGTCGAGCTGGGCGAGGTCGGCGCCGCGGTGGTCGGCTACCCGGGGGTAGCGGAGGCTGCGGCGGTGGTCCGCGAGGACCGGCCCGGCGACCGGCGGCTGGTGGCGTACTTGGCGCCGGCGGCGGGGCAGCAGCCGGACCCCACCGCGGTACGCCAGCGCCTCGTCGGGCTGCTGCCCGACCACATGGTGCCGGCCGTGGTGGTGGCGGTAGACACCTTGCCGCGCACCCCGGGCGGCAAGCTGGACCTTGCCGCGTTGCCGGCCCCAGCGGAGGCCGGCCGGCAGAGCCGGGCTGCCGGGTACCGGCGGCCGGTGACCCCGCGCGAACGGCTGCTGGCCGAGCTGTTCGCCGAGGTGCTGGGTCGGCCGGACGTCACCGTCGAGGACAACTTCTTCGACCTCGGCGGCCACTCGATGCTGCTGGTCATGCTGCGGTCCCGGATCGAGGGCGAGCTGGGCTGCCGGCTGCCGGTCGCCGACCTGTTCGCGGCGCCCAGCGTGGCGGCCCTCGGCGCGGTGCTCGACGGCCGGGGGTCACCCGAGGCGGCCTTCGAGCCAGTGCTCCCGCTGCGCGCCATGGGGGAGCTGCCGCCGCTGTTCTGCGTACACCCCGTGGGCGGGCTGGCCTGGCCGTACGCCGGGTTGCGCCGGCACCTGCCGGACCGGCCGATCATCGGGCTGCAGTCCCCGGCGCTGACCCCCGGCGGCGGGCTGCCGCCGACGCTGGACGCGCTGGTCAGCCAGTACCTGCGGCGGCTGCACGCGGTGCAGCCGGCCGGGCCGTACCACCTGCTCGGTTGGTCAGCCGGCGGGATGATCGCGCACGCGATGGCAGCCGTCCTCCAGGAGCAGGGCGAGCAGGTGGGACTGCTCGCCCTGCTGGACACCGACCCCGAACCGGCCCCCAGGTCGGTCCTGGACGCCGGCCAGCTCGGCGGCGCCGAGGTGCTCGCCGAGCTGGACGCGCGGACCCGGGCGACGGTGGCCCAGCAGGCGCTGGCGCTGCTTGGGCTGTTGCGCGACGCGCCACCGTACCGGTTCCGTGGCGAGGTCCGGCTGGTCACCGCGGACGGGCCCGGCGCGTCGGCGTTGCCGCAGCGGTGGGCAATCCGGGTGGACGGGCCGGTCCACCCGTATCGGGCCGGGTGCAGCCACCACGCGATGCTTGACCCGGGGCCGCTAGAGCGGATCGGGCCGCTGCTCGCCGGGTGGCTGGGGTGTTGACCGGCGGTGGGGGAGACAGTGGTAGAGCGCGGCGCGCTGCGGAGCGGGTGCACGTTGACACGCTGCTGCGCTGCTGGATCCGGGACACCCACGTCCGGGTGAAGATCGGCGCGCTGCGGTTGGCACCGCTGCGGGTGGCCGGCCTTACCCCGGTGCTGCGGGTCGGGCATGCCTCGCCGGCCGGCTGGCACCGCTTCGAGGACGTCTGGTTGGAGCGCCCGGGCGGGGAACCCGTCGGCCCGGTGGAACCGGTCTGGCTGGCCGCCCTGCTCGGCGCTGAGGCGGCGTACCGCGGCGGTTCCGTAGTGGGGTGGGACAGCGCCGCTGCGACCGCCCGGCTGGTGGAGCGGGTGGCAGTCTCGGTCCGCCGGCTGGCCGCTCTGCTTGCCGCATCCCCTGCCAGTACGGATCCTTCCGCGGGGTTGGCTGGCGGTGGGTGGGCTGGTGGTGGGCTGCTGAGCACCCTGCTCGACCCCGCCCCGCTGGCCGACCTCCCGGCGGCGCAGCCAGTACAGCTACACGGCTGGTGGGTGCGCCCCGGCGTGCTGCGCGCCGAGTACGCCGGGGCCGATCCGCTGGTCGACCCCGCCGGATTGCTGGGCGCCGGCCCGGCCGACCCAGGCCCTGGGCCTGGGGTGCTGCTGCCGGTGCACCCCGGCCGGGTGGCCGGGCTCCTGCGGCATCCTGGGCTCGCGGCACTGGTCCGAGACGGCGCGATCCAGCCGCTGGGGCCGGTCGGGCCGTGCTGGTGCGCGGACGCCGACGGCCGGACCTTCACCCGCGCCGGCCATCCGGTCGCGGTCACCCTCGACGAGCCGCCGCCCGCCCGCCTGCTGCCAGACCCGGCCGCGTTCGCCGAGCTGGCCGGCCGGCAGCCGACCCTGCGGCTGTCCACCGCGCACACCCGGCTCACCCTCGGACCGCCCGGAGCAGCGGCGCCATGGGCCACGGCGACGTTCCGCGCCCCGCCCGCCGGGCGGCACTGCCTCGGCGACCAGCTCGCCGCCGGACCCGTCACCCCAGAGTGGGCTGCTGCCTGGGTGGATCAGACGGTGGTACCGCTGCTACGCCTGCACGCTGCCACCGGGGTGGCCCTCGCCCCCGACCCGGCCGAGGTCCGGCTGTCCCCGGGCGGGGCGTCCTGCGACGAGGTGTCCTGCGACGATCGGGCCCGGTTGGACACCACCGACCCGGTTGGCACCGCCGACCGGTTCTGCCACCTGTTGCTGCACCGGCAGGTGCTGCCGGTGGCTGGCGCGGCCGGACCGGCTGCCGAGGAGCGAGCGCTCGCCGCGATGGCCGACCGGCTGCGCGCGGCGCTGCCCGGGCTGGCGGCCGCCGGGCCCGGCGGCGACTCGGTAGCCCGCCGCTGGCTGTCGGAGGAGCTGCTGCCGGTCCGCACCGCCATCGTCACCGGGCTGTGTGGTCGCCCGGAGGTCTTCGGCGCTGGCCGCTTCCAGTTGGCTCGCAACCCGTTGTACGCCGGCCCCGAGTTCGACGTGCCGGCTCCGCCGCTGCCGCTGCTGACCGGCGACGGCTGGTCGGCCCGAGCCGTGGAGCTGGCGGACGCGACCGACCTGCTGCTGGTGCACGGCTGGATGAACACCCCGCATGTCGCCCGCGGCTGGGGGCAGGACTGGCCCGTGCAGCGCTGGCGCGACCATCTCGCCGCCCAGTTAGCCGGCCGGCGCACGCTGCCGTGCATCCTGTCCCAGCACGGCGAGCGGATCGGCTACCTTGAGGTGTACCGCTGCCGGCTCGACCCGGTCGCGGACTGCTACTGCGGTGACCCGTACGACTTGGGCGTGCACTTGGCCATCGGCGACCAGGACCGTACCGGCAAGGGCACCGTGACAGCGCTGTTCCCGCTGCTGCTACGCGGCGTACTGGCTGCCGACCCGCGCTGCCGCCGGGTCATCTGCGAACCTAGCCTGCACAATGTCGCCATGCTCCGCGCGATAGAAAAGTCGGGATGCTGGCGGCTGGAGCGGCAGATCGCGCTGCCGCACAAGAACGCCGTGTTGGCCGTACACCGCCGCGGCGACCCGCTTCCTACGGCCACCCCCTGATCGGGCCGAGCCATTAGCGCACCGGGCTCGTACCGGCGAAGGCCAGGCCGAGCGAAAAACCGAAGAATGCCGCACCCATACCGGCGACCATGCTGGCCACGACGTTCGCGGCAGCGACCAGCCGGCCCCCGTTCGCGGCGAGCCGGACGGTCTCAAACCGAACGTACTGTACGTACTGAGGGTGCCGCAGAACCCAGTGCCAACCAGCGCGGCAACTGCCGGCGAGGCACCAACGCCGGCCAGCAGGCCGAGGATGAAGCAACCGATTATGTTGACCATGAAGGTGCCCCAGGGAAACACGCTGTCGTGCCGGGACTGGATAAACCGGTCGGTGAGGTATCGCAATGCCGCGCCGAGCGCGACGAGCAGCACCGTCACCGGGCCGACTTCTGCTGTGGGATTCCGCGACGTAGCTAGAAAATGTGGTGAACCCGCCGAGCACGCCGACCCCATGGAATGGCCGGACTAGCCGGTGTGCGGTCACCACCTCGGCATGCGTGCCCCCTACCGGTGAAAGAGTAGGGACCGTTGGCGGCTCGGCCGGCCCCGGTTCTGTCGGCGAGCCCCTCCGCGATGACACGCCCGAGCCTACTTGTTACGGGTCGCGACCCGGTCCGCCGTCCCCACTCGGTAGGGTGCCCTCGGCCGCGACCCGGCGGCCGGGCGAGGGCGGGGGAGCAGAGTGGGACACTTGGGTTGGGTCGAGTCGCTGGTGGTTGGTGGTCTGCAGGGGGTGGCCGAGCTGTTCCCGGTCTCCAGCCTCGGGCACAGCGTGCTGATCCCGGCGCTGATTGGCGGGTCATGGGCGCGGGACCTGTCGGTGTCCGCGCCGGAGTCGCCGTACCTGGCATTCATCGTCGGCCTGCACGTGGCCACCGCGGCGGCGCTGGTGGTCTTCTTCTGGCGGGACTGGCTACGGCTCGGCCGGGGCCTGCTGACCAGCGTGGCGCGGCGCGAGATCGCCGACCCCGACCAGCGGCTGGCCTGGCTGCTCATCCTGGCTACCATTCCGGTCGGGCTGGCCGGCCTGCTGCTGGAGCACCTGTTCCGGACCACGCTGAGCAAGCCGATCCCGACGGCGGCATTCCTAGTCCTCAACGGCGTCATACTGCTCGCGGTCGAGTGGCGGCGCGGCCGCACCAACCAGGCGGGCAACCCGCAGCCGGTCTACCTCGATGAGCGGGTCTCCGGTGCCGACTCCGACCGACGGCTGGCCGGGCTACCAGTGGGCCGGGCGGTGCTGATCGGTACGGCACAAATCGCGGCGCTCGCCCCGGGCATCAGCCGGTCCGGGGTGACGATGACCACCGGGCTGCTCCGCGGGCTGTCGCACGAGGACGCCGCCCGGTTCGCGTTCCTGCTGTCCACCCCGGTCATCGCGGCGGCCGGCGTACTGAAGCTCGGCGATCTAGCTGGACCCCTCGGCGACGGCATCCGCGGTCAGGTGCTGGCCGCCAGCGTGCTGTCCGGGATCGGGGCGTACGCCTCGGTCCGGTTCCTTACCCGGTACTTCGCGACCCGCTCGCTGCGCCCGTTCGGTCTGTACTGCTTGCTGGCCGGGGTGGCCTGCCTGGCCTGGTTCGCGCTGCGCTGACGGCTGCGGGGCTGGCGGCTGCGGAGAGAGGCTCCGCTACCGCAAAGAAGCTTGGTTGACATAATGTCGATTATCGGCGCGGGGTAGGGTAGTGGGGAAGTGGCCCGTAGGACGGGTGTAACGCGTCATGGATGCTGGCCGATCAGCCGTTGCCAGCCGGCGAGCGCGGTAGTGACGTCTCCGGCGACTTCGGCGTCGCGTGCGGTACGCGCCTGGTCGGCGATCTGCGTGACGAGCCCAGCGGCTTGAGGCAGCGCATCGAGATCGTCGCAGGCATCGGTGCGGCCCTGCTGCTCCGGCGTGGTCAGGTCAACGGTGGTCAGCATCTGGCCGGCCCGCGCGGCTGCCTGGAGCTGCCCAGCGAGGGCGCCGAGCAGCGCGCTGGCGTCGGCGGAGAGGGTGCCGGTGTGGATGTACGGTCGGCGGCCGGCGGTCATCATCTGGTTGATGATCTCGGCAACGGTGGTGGCCGGCAGGTCGTGCGAGCCCTCGATCCAGCGCAGGGCGAACAGCTCAAGAAAGTAGCTACGGATCGGAACCGAATGACGGTACTTGATCAGTTTGATCAGCCGGATCAGTTCCCGGCAGGTGTAGTCCGCGCCGCCGGGGCTGCAGTCGAGGGTGGTGGTGTGCAGGCCCGGGTTCGTGCCGAGCCAGCTTTGCCGGCTTTCCGGGAAGACCAAGTAGGACAGCGCAGAGCTGGGTGCGGTCTCGGGTTGGTCCCACAGCAGGTCGCCCTCGCAGCCGGGCACCAGCTCGATCGACGGCTCGGTTTTGTTCAGGCTGGCGAAACGTACGGCTGGAAAATCCGGGCTGGGTGCGGCAAAACCGGTTAAGGGGCCGGCTAATAAGGGAACAGCGAATGGACGGTGTGTGATCAGGCACTCCGCGAAGCGGTCGTACGCCTCGCCTGGGTCCATCAACACCGGAAGTCCCAGCTCAGGGTTGTCCAGTGCCGCGGTCAGGCGGTCCATCGGGTAGGGTATCAGGCCGCCCGTAGTGCCGTACCGGATCGGGTCGACGAACAGCGCCATCATGTCCACGTCACTCAAACCGGACACGCTGGTACGGCAATGGCTGGAGCCGACCGGCTGCCACCTTAGCGAGCCCAGCGCCGACAGGCACCGGCCCGCCTCGGCAAGCAGTTCCTGACCCGTTGGCCCCAGCGTTACCGGTGTCGCGATTCGCGCGTCGACTCGGCTGAAGAACTCGCGTACCAGTGATGTCGCACCGGCGCTCACCAGCACAGGCTAGGTCGTCTCGTCGTGCCCGCACTCCATTTCGGCGAACGTGTTGCGCAAACGTTCGGCGTTGGCCTGAAAATCCTGCTCGTCAGCGTCGCGGAAGTGGGCGTAGAACCACTGGGGTACCCGGGCAGGCTGCTTGCGGGTGGCAAGAATGATGTCCTGCACCTCGCGTGCGAGCTGGACCAGGCGTTGGTGTTCCGCCGGTGGAAGCGGCGGCCGCTGAGCATGGTCGATCTCGGTCTGCACCATGGGGATGATCCGTTCCCGTTCAGCCGCGATGTCGCGCTGAGCCCGGTAGCTCTCAATGCCGTACAGCAGCGCGGCCAGCGCGGGAAGGTACCAGCGGGTGGCGGTCTCGGTGACGGTCAGGGACGCCAGCGAGCCGATCAGGAGACCGAGCAGGGTCCAGGTGACGACGGCTCCGAGCAGCAGCCAGGACCAGCGGCGGCGTAACCGGGCGTCCCAGCCGAGGTTCTGCTGCTGGCAGAGCAGGATGTCGTAGGGCTGCGGGACTCCCCTGGTGTCGACGTACCAATCGCGTAGCTGCTCCTCGCGCCGTCTGCCGGGAGTGAACCTGCGGGCAAGCTGGCTGATCTCGAACGGTGCTAGCTGCGCTCCGGCGGCGGTGTGGTTCCAGGGCAGGCCGAACAGGTCGACGTCGAACATCTCCTGGATGGTGGCGCTGCGGCGGGCCAGGCGCTTAGTCCACGGGCTGATTGCGGCGGCGTAGCCGACCGCCCACAGCGCGCCGACAATGGTGACCGACGTTGCTGTGCTGGTCACGAAGGCGGCTAACAGCCCCGCTGCCGCTGAGATCAGCGAGACCCCGATGCGCAGCGTCTCCAAGCGCTGGCCACGCGCATGGGCGGCGAAAGCTGCCCGCAACAGCGTGCGCATGTCCGGGTCATTCTGCCGCTGACTGATCGGCGACCGGGGGCTGGTCATGGTGCTCCAGTCTGTACCGGCAGCGACTGATCTGTGCGGGTCGCGGCTAACTCGCTCAGCGGGTGACCTCGTAGTAGCGGCGCAGCGCCTTGGCCTGCTCGGTGCCGTGGTCCACGATTGGCTCCGGGTAGCCGACTGGCGTACCCCCTGGCAGCCGCCACGGCTCGTGCACCTCCGGACCGTCCACATCGGACAGATGGCCAGGGGGCGGCTCAGTGCGGCGCTTGGCGGTTCGCGGTTCCGGGTTGACCGGGGACTACGACAGGGGACGATGGGAGTTAGGGCTACCAGGGTGTTGGGGTGCGGGATCGTCTGCCCCATTTACCCCGGTGGCCCTAATCCTTTCCCCCGGTCCGGTCAGCGGTACCAGTTGCTGCCGGTCGGGGCTGCGAGGGCGGGGCTTCGGTGTGAAGACCGAGGCATCCGCCGGTGTGGATCATTTGCGGCCAACATCTCACCCGCGTAGACGAGTGCCGCGACCACCATGTCAGCCGTTGGTAGCTCCTGGCTGGACTTGGGTGCCTTAAGCCACCGGTCATGCCCGGCCGGACCACGGTTCGAGGGCGGTGCGGGCACGAAATGACAGGTATTGAGGCGAACAACGTCCAACCCGTCGCGCACCACCGTGGGTTGGCTAAACTGTGGCTTAACCACAAAGAGCCATCGCTTCGGCTCGGGAGTGAGCGAAACCGGTACAGCGAAGTCGAGCATACTGAACGCCGTGGTACCGATTGCGGCTGGCACGCTCCACACGTCGAAGGTTTCCCCGCAGCACAGCACAATATTCGGTGTGGGCTTACCCCCACTACCGCCCCACCAAAACCGGGCAACCTCCTTTGTGACGACGTACTGGTCTGGCCAGTCTGGGCTGAGCGGGTGAGCCGCCGGAGCCCAGCATTCCTGCTGGTTACAGCAACACGCTACCGCTGGCTCAACGGTACCGTTGAACAGGGTTCTGACACGGCTGTGTTGTCCCTGCGCGGGGTACGCGCCGGGTACGATCGGCCAGCCGAGTGCAACATATGTCAGCGCCGCGGCCAACAGCGGCGGGTTTCTCATGGCACCGGTTCCTCTGCCGACGTGCCACCACCTTCGTCGCCGGAACCACCCGGCTCGCCGTCGTCCGGACTGGTCTCGGGGTCAACAGTCGGGTCCGGCCAGTCCTGGTCCGACAGACCCGTCAGATGGTATGGCGGCTGCTTCTTCTGGAAGTAGTCTGTTGTCATTACCGTTACCCTCCGTTACTGGCCGACGTGCGGCAGCATCTTTGAACATCTGCTGAGTTCAGTTGCGAATTTCAGAAGCAAATTCAGCATATCACCGGTCGTCATGAGGTGGTGGTTTATCGTGCTCCTGGTCTGGGCACCACGACATTCCCATCCACCCCCCGGGGATGTTGAGAGCGGCTGCTGTTCGTGACAACACACCATAAGAGATGACGCGTCGGCGACAGTTCATGATTGCCGATATTTCCTCCTGCGTCATGCCACACAACGCCCCAATACTAACAGGAATGCAGGTTTCTGGACCTGAGAAGGCGCGTCCGCCCAGGTCGGAGGGGGTGCTGTAGTCCAGATACTTAGTTTCTCCTTAGTACCGTACTGTGTAAGTTCGGTGCTCCAACGTACGTACGTGAATACTGCCGCTAAGTCGTGACCGGCTAGTGCCACATGCCACACGAATCTCGGGGGGACATTTACCCCAGTGCTCGGGCGTCGGCGGCTGCCAGTCGGTGGGTTTCCTGCCCACTACTGCGGACCGTTCTGGCCGCCGCGTATAATAGTATGAACCTCGTGAGAGGTCAGGTGAAACCTTGTCGCGATGGTCGGCACGGTGTCACCAGTGGTGAAGCAACCCATGATCCGCTCAACGACTTCGGGTGCGGCGACTGTCTCCAACAACGCTTCTCATCTCCAAACAGTGACAAGGGTGTGGTACGCCAACGAACAGTGAGATTGCGAATTGGGTTACTGTATAATTCGCCGACGTACCACACCGTCTTTAGGCGGAGCATGGTTGACAAGTGTCCTGATCTTCCCCACCTTCCCGCGGTTCAGGTCAAGAGCTCCCACCCCCATGTCCCCTTTCGGAGAGGAAAGCGAACCCGGACAAGGGGTTGGGCCATCATCCCCTTGCTGGATCTCCCTCCGCGACGAGTCTGACACGACGATCCGCCCGACGGTTATCAAGAGGCGCATATCAACGAACTTGCATCCGGCCGGTTTGGTGGCTAGCATCCGCGCCGGTCAGATACTGTGGTCCGACGCAGGATTGGGGGCTGCGCATTGTGGCGACGAGACCGGAGAAGGGGCGCAACTGCGCGTGCGGGACAAGGCTAAGCGTCTACAACCCGGACGGTGAGTGTACTAAGTGTATGCGACACAACCGGGCCGACCAGCCGCCGGTAGTGCCCGACGACTTCTGGGACCACCCTGACATCGTGGCCGCCTGCAAAGCCGAACACCTGGGGTCACTCCTACTGGCCTACCGGCGTCATCCCTACCACGGTGATCGCGGTCCCATAGGCCAGCAGACGCTGGCACGGTGGATGCGCTGCAATCAGTCAGCAATCGCCTATGCCGAGAGCCAACCGCCTGGGCTGCGGCTGACGTACCGGAGGGTGCAAAGTCTCACCCGGTATGCCGATACCTTGGGTATCCCGGAGAGGCTACAATGGTGGCTTCGGGGCGACCCATCGGATCAGAAGGTGAGTCCAACGGACAGAAAACAGTTCTTGCAGGTTGGTACAATTGCGGTCGCAGCACCCCTACTCGGTGAGCTAACCGCAATCCGCGAGCTTCTAAGTGGCAGGAATACCGATCTCCCCGCGGTCGGGCAACTCGAAAAGGCGACGATCGAGGTAGGCCGCGCCTACCGGATCGACCCCTTGAAGGTTGGGCCATCAATTGGTGTCGGCCTAAGACGAGCGCGGGAGCTACTGTCTGGGTCGAACACGCTTACCGTTCAACAGAGGCTGCATCGTGTGATCGCCAAACTATGCCTGTTGTCGGGTGACTGGGCGTTCGACACGATGGACTATCCTACGGCTACCGAATGGTACCGGCTGGCCGTAGCAACGGCTGTCGACGTGGGTGACACCCACCTCGCCGATATGGCGTTGGCAGCGCAAGGATACGTGCCGCTCTACGGTGGCCGGCCCGACCAGGTGGTGAGCTTGCTCAGCCCACGGCTAGAGGAGGTGCGCAGCCGGCCGGCCAGCACCCCTGGTGCCGCGTTCGTCGCGGCGATGATATCGAGGGGTTATGCGGACGTGGGTGATCGGAACAACTATTTCCGCGCCGTTGAATGTGCCGAAGAGACTTTTGGGCGGGCACCCGCGCGGCTTATAGCGCCGAGTGCGCTGTCGTTCCCGCTGCCACGCCTACGGATGATGGCTGCCGCCGGGTTGAAAGCACCGCGTGATCTAGACGCCATCACGGCACGAATCCAAGCTCGGGGGCTCTACCCCCCATCTGAATCAATTGATGTTCCTACTATTGACTTGGGTATCGCCAAGGCGCACCTTGCGAACGGCGACATGGACGAGGCATGTCGGGTCGCCGTCCGTGCGATCACTAGCTCTGGCTTTCATGGGTCGGCGGTCCGTACGCGGACCACGGAGTTTCACCGATTGCTGCCCGCCAGCAGGTGCCCGGGTTCTTACGAGTGGAATAGAGTGTACCAGCGAACCATTATCGGGGAAAGCTCTCACGGCCATGATGGTCAACGACCAGGTGGGCAGCCCTTCGCTGGCGACCGCCGCTGACCAGCGGCTCCTGGTTGGCGGTTCGGCCCGCCGGCCGGGACGCCCAGCACGTGCCGGGACTCGTCCGCGGCCAGCACCGCGGGCTGATCGGTCAACCGCAAATCCCGACGAAACCACATGAGCGACACCGCCCCCCAGACAGTCTTCAATGCGACGCGCAACCGTCGCAACTCGTCACTGTGGACGAGTTGACGCGATACTGACCGGGTAGGAGTCTGAACCTCATGCGGGTTGGGATCACGGGTTCATCCGGGTTGATCGGCTCTGCCTTGATACCGGCGGCGTCCACCGCCGGACATCAGACGGTCCGGCTGGTACGCCGCCAGCCGGCCGACGGCGAGATCGGCTGGGACCCTGCCGCCGGGGTGCTGGACCCGGCCGCGCTGGCCGAGGTGGACGCGGTTGTGCATTTGGCCGGGGTCGGTATCGGCGATCACCGGTGGACCGACTCCTACCGGCGGCAAGTGCTGTCCAGCCGGGTCACCGGGACCCGGACGATCAGCGCCGCGCTGGCTGCGGCGGTCGACCGGGACGGCCGGACCCGTACCTTGCTGTCCGCCTCGGCGATCGGCTTCTACGGCGACACCGGGGACCGCGCAGTGGACGAGAGCTCCCCGGCCGGCTCTGGCTTCCTCGCCGAGGTCTGCCAGCAGTGGGAGTCCTCAACCGCGCCGGCGCAGCGGGCCGGGCTGCGGGTGGTCCGGCTGCGTACCGGGCTGGTGCTCGCTCCCTCTGGTGGCCTGCTGGGCCGGATAGTGCCACTGTTCAAGGCCGGCCTGGGCGGCCGACTGGGGTCCGGCCAGCAGTACTGGTCGTGGGTGTCGCTGGTCGATGAGGTGGCCGCGATCTTGTTCTTGCTCAGCAATCGGGAGCTGTCCGGGCCGGTGAACCTGACCGGGCCGGCACCGGTAACCAATTCCGAGTTCACCGCAGCGCTCGGACGGGTGGTCAGCCGGCCTACCCTACTGCCGGTGCCCGGAGTCGCGTTGAAGGTGGTCCTGGGCGGGTTCGCCGAGGAGGGCGTGCTGGCCGGCCAGCGAGTCGTCCCGCGGGTGCTGCAGCAAACCGGCTTCCAGTTCCGGCACACCGAGGTGGAGGAGGCCCTGCGGTGGGCGGTCCAGCAGGAGTGACCCTACCGACGACGCTGTCGGCCAGCTACGAGCGCTGCCGGCAGATCCATGCCGAGCATGGTCGCTCCTACTACCTGGCCACCAAGCTGCTACCGCGCTGGAAGCGGCCGCACGTCCACGCCCTGTACGGCTTCACCCGCAGCGCCGATGAGATTGTCGACGACCCGTACTCCGGGCTGTCCCCGGCGCAGCGGGCCGGCCGGCTGCGGGCGCTGCGCGAGCGGTTGACCGCCGCGCTGGCCGGCGTCCCGGTGGACGACCCAATCCTGCCGGCGGTAGTGCACACCCTGCGCGCGTTCGCCATCCCGACCGCTGCGGTGGACCGCTTCCTCGACTCGATGGCAATGGACACCGCACCAACCGGTTACCACACCTATACCGACCTGCTGGCCTACATGGAAGGCTCGGCGGCGGTGATCGGCACCATGCTGCTGCCGATCCTCGAACCGTCCGATGTGGACGGTGCCCGGGAGCCGGCCCGGCAGCTCGGCTTCGCCTTCCAGCTCACCAACTTTCTGCGCGATGTGGCCGAGGACCTCCGGCTCGGCCGGGTGTACTTGCCGGCCCGGGACCTGGCTGACTTTGGCGTCAGCCGGGCCGACCTAGCCGCCGACCGGACCGCCCCCGCGCTGCGCGCGCTGCTGCGCTTCGAGGCCAGCCGGGCCCGTGAACATTACGCCCGCGCCGAACCCGGCATCGCGTTGCTGGCACCCTCCTCCCGACCGTGCATCCGAGCGGCGCTGCTGCTGTACCGCGGGATCCTGGAGCAGATCGAGCGGGCCGACTTCGACGTGCTGCGGGCCCGGGTCCGGGTGCCGCGCCGGCGCCGGCTGGCCATCGCCGGCCGGCAGCTCGTAGCCGCCCGCGCCGGGCAGCGCGCCGAGCGCAGAACCCTGCCCGGCAGGGTGCGGCCGACCTCAGACGGTGACCGCCTGGGAGATTTCGGTCACCGCGCCGGCCAGCGTGGCCAGCGTGGAGACGCCGGGTGGCAGCCGGTCGGTACGCCAGCCCGGACCGAGCGCCAGCACCATCCGACCGCGGATGGCCAGCTCGGCGAACACCCTCGGCCGGGCCAGTCGGGGTAGCTGCGCCCACAGCCCCACCACCGCCGGACCGGTCCGCTGGACCGCATCCTGAAGGGCGTCCACCGGCACCCGGGGGCCCAGCGTCGTGGCCCGGATGCCGACCTCGGCCAGCGCGGCGACCAGTGCCTCCAACGGCAGGCAGTGCAGCTCCTCTGGTACGCAGGCCAGCAGCACCGGCCGGCCGGTGCCGGCAGGGACCGGTACGGTGTGCAGCGCTGCGGCGATCCCACCGGTCAGTATGTGCTCGACATGCACGCCGTTGCCGGTGCGCTCCCAGCGCCGGCCGGCCGCGACCAGGGCGGGCACCACCATGTGCTGCCAGGTCGGGACCACCCCGTCGCGGGCCAGCCCGTCGGTCACTAGCCGGCGTACTTCGACCCCGTCCAGCCGGATCGCGGCCCTGGCCAGCCCGCGCGCCTTCGGGCCGGACCGGCCGACCGGCAGCGCGTGACCGCCACCGTCCCGCCCGCCGCGGTCAGTAACGTCCAGTCGGGTGACGACCCGACCACCAACGCCGACCCCGCGCACGGTGGCGGTTGATGGCGTGGAGTCCTGCACCAGTCGGGCGGCCACCGCGGGCGGCACGCCCTCGAAGGTCAACCGGCGCATCCGCTGTAACCGGACCAGGTCGGGCCCGGTGTACCGGCGGTGCCGGCCGGCCTGGTGCCCACTCGCGCCCAGGCCGTACCGACGATCCCAGGTACGCAGGGTGGACACCGCCACCCCGAGCCGCTGGGCGACCGCACCTGCAGTCAACACCAGATCACCTGAGTCTCCCCCGGAGGTACCACCCATATCTCCATCTTCCCCGCTTTAGCCATGATGTGCGACAGAACCGCTCGCATCATTTGCCCCCGTCGATTCGGTAGGCCGAATGGCGGGATAGGAGCTCGCAGGTCCGGGATTGCCGCCGGTCTGGCCGGTGTGCTCGCTGGCACAGTCGTGGTAGGGAGCGCGAGATGCCGGAAACGCTAGCCGGAAACATGGTGATGTTCGCATTATTCGGTTGATCTACGGAACCGGATCCGGTCGCCGACCCGAAGACAGAGGTACGGGTGTGCCCAAGCTCTGCGCTTTCCCGCGGCTTTCCCGAATGCGAGCGCCCCGCCTTCCACGTCGGTGGGGCGCTCGCTCGTCCGCCGGCTGGGTGGACTCCGGCTGGGGGGCTCCGGCTGGAAGCCCGCTCAGCCGGCCAAACCTGGCGCCATGCCGATGTGGCTCGTGCCAGACTCCCGGACGTGGCCGCCGCCCGGTTCGCATTCCTGGACGCGCCAGGACCGCTCGCCTTCGCACATCGCGGCGCCAACAGCGCGGCGGAGAACTCGATGGCCGCCTTCGAGGCGGTGGTCCGGCTCGGCTACCGGTACGTGGAGACCGACGTACGGGCTACCTCCGACGGCGTCCTACTCGCCTTCCACGACGCCACCTTGGACCGGGTGACCGATCGGACCGGCCGGATCGCCGAGCTGTCCTACCCGGAGGTGGCCCAGGCTCGGATTGCCGGCACCGAGCCGATTACGCTGCTCGCCGACCTGCTCGGCACCTGGCCTAGCTTGCGGGTCAACGTCGATGTCAAGGAGCCGTCGGCGATCAGACCGCTGGTCGAGCTGCTGCGCCGGACCGCCGCGGTGGACCGGGTGTGTGTCGCGTCCTTCTCCAACGCCCGCCTCGGTGCGGTGCGGGCTGCGCTCGGTCCCCGGCTGTGCACCTCAATGAGCATCGAGGAGACGGCCCGGCTGCGGGCCGCGTCGCTGCTCAGTTGGGCTGGGCCCCACTGGGCGCAGCGGCAGCCAGCCGCCGGTTGCGTGCAGGTGCCGCCGCGGGTCAGGGCGGTGCCGGTGCCCATGGTGGACCGCCGGTTCATCGCCACGGCGCACTCCCGCGGCCTGCAGGTGCACGTCTGGACGGTCAACGACGCCAGTGAGATGAGCCGGCTGCTCGACCTCGGCGTCGATGGCATCATCACCGACGAGGCCGGGCTGCTGCGCGAGGTACTGCAGGCCCGCGGTGCCTGGCCCGGCTGAGGCAACCCGGCTCAGAGCAGCCTGGCTCTGGGCAGCCCGGCTCTGGGCAGCATCAGACCAGGAACGGCGTGAGCAGGCCGGGCAGCCCTCGGTCGGCGACCTGTAGCGCCTCGGCTTGTGGCACGTCGGTGACCCGGTAGGACTGCTTGCCGGCCGCGGTGGTGGCCACCAGGGTGACCACTCCGGCCCGGCGCTGGAAGAACGACTGGTGCAGGTTCCAGCCGATCACACCGTCGCAGGCCAGCGCGCAGCGGCGGCGGACCAGCGACCCCCAACCGGTGACCAGCGTGCCGCCGACCAGCGCGTGGCCGAGGTTGTGGTACCGGTCGGCAGCCAGCAGCGCGCTGACCGGCAGCAGCAACAGGCTGCCCTGCCATACCCACCCAGGCAGCCCGAACAGCCGGTGCAGCACCGCCGCGCCGAGGATCACCGCTACCGCGCCGGCCAGCGCCCGGGTCTGCCGCCGTCGCAGGGCCTGCCGGCCATGCCGGGCAAGCGGCACCGAGAACGGCTCGGCCGTACCCAGCACCGCGGTGGCGACCCGGTCTGCCTGGCCGCGTGGGGCTGGCGGCAGCAGTAGTGAGCCGCCCCGCTCGGCACCACGGCCGACCCGCAGCCCGGTCGCGATCGCGATACACCGAGCGCCGCGTACGGCGCGCAGCAGCAGTGGCTCGCTGATCTCGATACCGCGCAGCCGGCGCTCCTCGATGGTGGTGGACCGGGTAGTGATCAGCCCGCGGGTGACGTGTAGCGTGCCGCCCGGCTGCCGGGTCAGCCGGAACCGCCAGAACGCCAGCAGGTACCCCGCGGTGGACGCCGCCGCGACCGCGACGACCAAGCCGAGTACGACCTCGCCGACGGCCAGCCACAACGGCAGCCCAGAGACCTGGCTCACCGCCCGGTGCAGCGGGCCGACCGTCCCTGGGTCGATGTTCGCCTCAGACAGGGTGCGGGAGCCGAGCGCCGCCACCACGCCGACGGTGACCAGCCCGGAGAGGGTGAACGGCCCGTAGCGCACCCAGCCGGGCTTCAGCCGGACCAGCTCGACCTCGCCACCCACTGCCCCGGCCGCTGTCCCCGCCGGTCCGGCTGAGGTGTCGGAGCCCGGCGCGGGACCGCGGCGCAGCAGCTCGGCCCGCAGCCGGGACGCCTCGGCCGCGAGCAGCGCATCCAGCCGCAGGCCGTCATCAGACTTGCGATCCGACCGGCCAGTGCCGACGGTGACCCGGGCAAGTCCGAGGATGCGGTGCAGCGGGTTGGCCGTCACATCCACGGTACGGACCCGGTCCCGGGGGACCGCCAGTACCCGGCGGCGCAGCAGCCCGCGGCGTACCTGGACCTGCTCCTCGGTGATTTGGTAGGTGGTGGTAAACCAGCGCACCAAGCCGAGCGCGACCACCACCGCGACGCCGGTCATGCTCCACAGCGACCCGTGGCCTCTGCTACTGCCGGCCACCAGCAGGCCAGCCAGCGCCGGCACCGCCCGGATCACCTCCTGGATCGGGTGCACCACCAACATCCGCGGGGATAGCCGGCGCCACTCCGGCCCGGTGACCACCCGGTCCGGCGCGGTCGCGCTTGCGGTCGACTCCGGTCTCATGTCGCGTCACCCAACACGGCCTCGGTACGCGCGGTCAGCTCCTCAACCAGCCGCTGGGCAATGTCCCGGTCCAGCCCATGGATCCGTAGCGGGCCGGCGGCCGACGCGGTGGTCACCGTGACGTTAGCCAGCCCGAAGAGCTGCTCGAACGGCCCGCGCTCGCTGTCCACGGTCTGGATCCGGGCTACCGGGGCGATCCGGCGCTCCTGGTTGAACCAACCAGCCTGGGTGTAGACCGCGTGCGAGGTGACCTCCCAGCGGTGCACCCGGTACCGCCACTGCGGCATCACCGCAACGTGCGCCACCGCGAGGCTGCCGGTGATGATCAGCGTGATCAGGGGTGCGCTGGAGTGCCCGCCGATGCCGGTCAGCAGCCAGCCGAACTCGGCAAGCAGCAAGACCAGCCAACCAAGCAGCGCCCGGACCGACCAGTACCCGATCGCGGTCCGGCTGACCCGGTGCCGCGGTGGTCGTAGCTGAGTGTCCGGTGTGCTCACGCGGCGCCTTCCGATTCGTACTCCCGACTCTTCGTACACCCGATCTATCGTGCCACGGCGCCCAGGATCAGCCGCCGACAATTTCGGCCAGGTGCGCCACCACGCTCCCGACCGCCGTGCTGGCGCCGAACAGCGCGGTCGGCACCGCCACTTGGCCGGCCCGGATCGCGGTCACCAGCACGGCGGCGTCCGCCGCGTCGGTCACCGCGCTGGCCGCGAGCCAGACCCGGTTCGCCGGCCGGTCCGCGGTAGGCCGCCGCAACGCGAGGTACGTACCGGCACCCAACGCGATCTCCCGGGCGGCGAACATCCTGGCCAGCCACTCGGTGCGGCGCGCGGTGCCGGAGTCTACGCCGAGCCCGCGGGCCAGCAGTCCGGGCCGGGCCAGCACCCCCAGACCGATGCCGGTACGGCCCAGCGCTAGCAGCCGCGGCAGGTCGGTAGGAACGTTCGACAACAACCGTATCCGGTTCATTCTCGTCATCTCCGCAGGGATCGAGGCTCAATTCTTACGGATCGCTAACGCGCTGGCGGCGGGAATCTTCACCAGTGGCGGTTCGTTACGAACAAAGCAAAGCACGACGCGGACTGCCGGGAGGAGCTACGCCATGGCTGAACGCACACTGCGCGGCAGTCGGCTCGGGGCGATCAGCTACGAGACGGAGCGCAACACCGAGTTGGCAGCCCGCCAGTCGGCGGACTACCGGTGCCCCAAAGGGCATGACTACACCGTGCCCTTTGCCCAGGAAGCGGATATCCCGCCGACCTGGGAGTGCAAGTTCGACGGCACCGTTGGCAAGCTCGTCGGGGGCGCCGAGCCAGACCCAAAGAAGAGCAAGCCAGCCCGTACGCACTGGGACATGCTGCTGGAGCGGCGTTCCATCGACGAACTCGAAGAGGTGCTCAACGAGCGGCTAGAGCTGCTGCGGGCCCGCCGCTCGCGGACCGCCTGAGCCGCCGGTCAGCCACCAGAGACGTCGATCTCCGCGCCGACCGGGACCCCCTCCCCGTCCCGGTCGTCCAACCAGCCGTGCGGCAGCACCACCTTGCGCAGGGCCGCGCAGGTCCGCCCGCGCGGAGCGCCAATAGCGGCTGGTGGGAAGTCCTGGATCAGGTCCAGCCGGTGCACCAGGCTGTCCAGTTCGGCCAGGGTGGAGATCATGCCGAGGTCGCGGCGGAGCTGCCCGCTGACCACAAACCGCCTGACGTACCAACCGGCGTGCTTGCGGAACTCCCGGCAACCCTGCCGCTCCTGACCCACCCACTCCACCAGCAGCCGGGCATGCCGGCACATGACCTCAGTGACCTCCCGCAGGCGGGGCTGCGGTCCGGCGGGCCGGCCGGCAAAGGCGTCGGCTAGATCCCGGAACAGCCAGGGGCGGCCCTGGCAGCCGCGGCCGACCACCACCCCGGCGCAGCCGGTCCGCCGCATCATCGCCAGCGCGTCGGACGCCTCCCAAATGTCACCGTTGCCGAGCACCGGCACGCCAGTGCCGGCCAAAGCGGCGACCAGCTCGCCCACCGCGGCCCAGTCCGCCCGACCAGAGTAGTGCTGGGCGGCGGTGCGGCCGTGCAGCGCGACCGCTGCCACGCCCTCGCCAGCGGCGATCCGGCCGGCCTCCAGGTAGGTCAGGTGGTCCTCGTCGATGCCCAGCCGCATCTTGACGGTCACCGGCACCGGTCCGGCGGCACGCACCGCCGCGGCCACAATCTGGCCGAACAACACCCGCTTCCACGGCAGTGCTGACCCGCCACCACGCCGGGTCACCTTCGGCACCGGGCAGCCGAAGTTCAGGTCTATGTGGTCGACTCGGTCCTCGCCGACCAGGATCCGCACCGCTGCGCCGACCGAGGTCGGGTCCACGCCGTAAAGCTGCAGGCTGCGCGGCTTCTCGGCCGGTCCGAACTCGATCATTGCCATGGTCTTCGGGATCCGCTCAACCACTCCCCTCACCATGATCATTTCGTTGACGTACAACCCGGCTCCGTACTCCCGGCACAGCGTCCGGAACGGCGCGTTGGTGACTCCCGCCATCGGCGCGAGCACCACCGGCGGCCATACGGTGTGCGGGCCGACCTGCAGGGCGGCAAACTCTCCCGGCGCGGCCGGTAGGCCATCGCCCGCAGGCGTACCGCTCACTGTTCCTCACCCTCCCCTAGGCCCTCCCTCGCGGCTGGGCCCGCAACCTCTCCCTCGATCACCCGACCGGGGCCGGTGCCCGGCTGGTGCCCGGCCGACCGTGCCCGCCAGGCTCGCCGGGCCGCATACCGCAGCAGCACCGCCCGGACCGCGGCCCGGGTCGGCGGGAGCAGGAGCAGCAGGCCGACCGCGTCGGTGATGAACCCTGGTGCCACCATCAGCGCGCCGCCGAGCACCACCAGCGCCCCGCCGGCCACCTCCCGATTCGGCTGCCGCTGCTCGGCCAGCGCAATCCGCAGCGCTCGCCAGGAGCGTGCGCCCTGCTGTCGGAGCAAGACTCCGCCGACTACCGAGCTGGCCAGCAGCAGGCCAATGGTGGGCAGCACGCCGATCGTGGTGCCCACCATGATGATCACGTATAGCTCGACCAGCGGGAGCAGGATCAGCGTGGCGACAACCAGCAGGAACACCTAAAGACTCACCCCTCGGCCCCCTCATGGGCTGTCCCGCCGGCCGCTGTCCCGCCGGCCGTCGCGGTGCCGGTGCGGCCGTTCAGCGTCCTCTTCCGGGCCTGGCCGCTGCGCTGGGTGAGACCCCACACGGTGACCCGCAACAGCGCCTCAGCCACGATCGAGCCGCTCATCTTGCTCTGGCCGTACTCCCGTTCGGCGAAAGTGATCGGCACCTCGGCCACCCGGAAGCCGTTCTTCCAGGCCCGCCAGACCAGGTCGACCTGAAAGCAGTAACCCTGCGAGGAGACCGTGTCGAGGTCGAACGAGCGCAGCACCTCGGCTCGGTAGGCCCGGTAACCGCCGGTGGCGTCCTTGACCGGCAGCCGCAGCATGACTCGGGTGTACAGGTTGCCCCCGCGCGACAGCAGCAGCCGGGACGCCGACCAGTTACGCACCTGACCGCCAGCGACCCACCGGGAGCCGAGGACCAAGTCGGCGCCGCGCAGCCCGGCCAGCAGCCGGGGCAGCTCCTCCGGGGCATGCGAGCCGTCAGCGTCCATCTCAATGACAACGTCGAAGCCGGCCGCCAGTGCCCAGCGGAAGCCCGCGATGTACGCGCGACCCAGACCGTTTTTCTCGGTGCGGTGCAGGACGTGGATGCAGGGGTCAGCGGCGGCTGCCTGGTCGGCCAGCGCGCCGGTACCGTCCGGGCTGTTGTCGTCGACCACGAGTACGTGCGCCTCCTGGACCGAACCGCGTACCCGGCCAAGGATGGACTCGAGGTTGTCTCGTTCGTTGTAGGTCGGCACCACTACAAGCACGCGGCCAAGGTCCTCGAAGGTCATACGGTCTTTGTCTCCTCTGTCCGATCCGCCGCCTGCGTACGGCGAGGGGTGGTGATGGCCTTGCCGAACACTGAACCCACCGCGGCCAGGCCAGCAGCGGCCAGGCCAGCCAGACTCAGCACCCACTCCGGGACCGCGCCGAGCCGAGCAGCCAGCGTAAGGCCGCCGCGCAGCGGCACCGCGCCGGTCAGCAGGTCGGGGGTGAACACCGCCGACTGATCGAGGATCGCCCCGTCCGGCGCGATCACGGCACTGACCCCACTGGTGGCCGCGACAAGCACCGCGCGACCGTACTCCACCGCTCGGAGCTGGCTCATCGCGAGTTGCTGGTAGGTCTCGGCACTGCGGTCGAAGGTGGCATTGTTGGTCTGCACCACCAAGAGCTGCGCACCGTGCCGGACCACGTCGTCAAGCAGCCCATCGTAGGCCACCTCGAAGCAGATCACATCACCGACCGGGCGCCCGGCCAGTTGCAAAACGCCGGGCGTCGTGCCGGCTAGGAAGTCGTTGGGGACCCGGTCGACCTGTTTACTGACCAGGCGGGCCAGTGAGCGGAGCGGGATGTACTCGCCGAACGGTACCGGGTGCCGTTTGACGTAGAGCTGGCCCGGCCCGGTGACCGGGTCCCAGACGATGCCGGCATTGCGGTCAAAATTTCCCGGGCCGGACAGCACCGCGCCAACGAGGATCGGCACCCCGACCGCCCGGGCCGCGGCATTGATCTGCTCCCGGGCGTCGGGATTGACCAGTGGGTCGATATCGGAGGAATTCTCTGGCCAGATCACGAAAGCCGGGGCCGGCAGCTCGCCGGCGCGGACCTTTTCCGCCAGCTCCAGGGTGCGCTGCACGTGGTTGTGCAGCACCCCGGCCCGTTGGGCGTTGAAGTCCAGGCCGAGCCGCGGCACGTTGCCCTGCACGATCGCGATCTGCGCCGTCGGGTTGCCCGGGCCGGCGGGGCCGGCCGGCACCGTGGTCCAGGCCGTCAGCCCGACCAGCGGGACCGCCACCGCCGCCCCCCCGACCGGCAACAGCCGCCACGGCCGGCCGCGGCGCATTGCTACGAGGACGGTACGTGCCAGCAGCGCGCCGCACAGCGCGACCGCGAAGCTGACCAGCGGCGCCCCGCCGTAGGCCGCGTACGGGGTGAACCAGGTACGGCTCTGGCTGAACGCCAGCCGGCCCCAGGGAAACCCGCCGAACGGCACCCGCGAACGGGCCCACTCCTCGGCTACCCACAGGCAGGCCACCCAGACCGGCCAGCCGGCCAACCGCTGGGCGGCCGGTAGCAGCGCGCCGAGCCCGGCGCAGAACATCGCCTGGGCCACGGCCAGCAGCAGCCACGGCACGGGGCCGACTTCGACGCCGCTCCAGGACAGCAGCGGGACGAAGAAAGCGACCCCAAAGATCAGGCCCTGGCTGGCGCCCCAGCCGGCGCCCCGGCCGTGCACCACCAGGCTCAGCAGACCGACCGCGACGGGTGCTAACGGCCAGTAGCCATACGGTGGGAAAGCGAGGAACATTAGCCCGCCGGCGGCAGCGGACAGCACGAGTGAGCACCGGCCGAAGACCGGCTCGGTCAACGCCGGCACGGTGGCAAGCCTCCCTTGCAGCCATGGACCGCCGCACCCAGCGCAGCAGGTCACCTGCCATGAAGGATGGCACGAGACACCGACCGGAAGCTGACCGGTCACTGCGGCGGGAAGCCCATGAGCGGGAGAGGTGCCCGGGAGAGAGGCCCGCAAAGAGGGGCGCGGAAGAGGGTCCAGAAGAGGGGCGCGGCCATCAGCCGCGCCCCCTTGCTCAGAAGGCCATGCCTTCCTCGCGCGCCACTCCTCCCGATCTCTCGTGGGACCGGGGCGGCAGGCGAGCCCATCGTGCCGACCTTCGGTCCGGCCGATCGCCCGCTGGATGCGAGCACCTGCGCCGTTGTCTACTGACCGACGAAACAAGCCTGCCACGCGCCCACCACTGGCTGGGCACCCTGCCCACGAGACGCCACTGCTACCGGACTTGGTCTGTCACGGTCTCCCCCGTGTACGGCCCAATGCAGCAGCGCGGTCGCCTCCGCGGGAGCGTGCGCCGTACCAGCTTCCCAACGAGTGACTGGGGAACGATAACGGGGCGACCGCTCTTGGCTCAACTGGCCATTGACCTGCGGTTTCCTGCTGAACTCGCAGGTCACGCAGGGTGCCCTTGAAGTCGGAAATTTCCTTGGGGACAAGGAGAATCCGGCGTGTCGTCGGCGTGTTGCAAGTGGCCGCCACGGTCTGCGGCAAGGCCGTTACGGAACGACAAGGGTTCCACTCGCGCGAACCACCAACAATGGATCAGTAAGTACGTCGGCGGCCGATACCGAGCGCTTCGGCACGGCCCGACAGACCACCCAACCTTCGAACAAAACTGCCCTACTGCGCCGACCCACCCGGGTGATCGTGCCCGTGGCCTCGACCACGTCCCCGGCCCGCAGCGGCGCAACAAACTGCACCTCCTGGTAGCCGGCGAGCAACCCCTCGTCACCGTCGCTGCGGATGCACAGCTCGGTGCCCACATCACCAAAGAGGGCCAGCAGGTAAGCGCCATCGACCAGGTTTCCGCCATAGTGCGCGTGTCCGTACGGCACGTACCGGCGGTGCATCACGCTCAGCCCGACCCGCTCATCGGTCTGGTTCATCAGCCACGTTCCTCCGCTCGGTCAGCGCGTGCACCAGGTAGGAGGCCACCTCGCCCGGCGTGGTGCCGCGGCCGAAGACCCGGTCCACGCCGATGTCAGCCGCCTGCCGTGGCTCGAAGCGCGGACCGCCGACCACTAGCAGTGGCCGCCGCTCCCCCATTGCCGCCCGAAATGCCGCGCTCATTTGCTCGGTGTTGCGCAGGTGGGCATCCTTCTGGGTGACCACCTGGGAGACCAGCACCACGTCGGCCTGCTCCGCCTGCGCTCGGGCGACCAGCTCTGGTACGAGCACCTGGGCGCCGAGGTTCACCACCCGGACCTCACGGTAGTACTCCAAGCCCTTCTCGCCAGCGAAACCCTTAACGGACAAGATCGCGTCGATGCCGACGGTGTGCGCATCGGTACCGATGCAGGCCCCGACCGCGACGAGCTTACGACGCAGCAGCCGGCGGATCGCGAGGTTGACCTCGCTGGCGCTCAGCAGCGGGTACTCCCGCTCGGCCACCTGCACCTGGGACAGCTCGATGAGGTGGCTGACCCGGCCGTAGACCACGAAGAACGTGAACTCCGTCCCGATCGGCCTGCTGTGCACCACCATTGCCGGGTCCAACCCCATCTTGCCGGCGAGCTGCAGCGCCGCGCCCTCGGCCTTCGGCCCGTACGGGATTGGCAGCGTGAACGAGGTCTGCACCATCCCGTCCCCGATGGTGTCCCCGTACGGCCGCACGATCCCCTTATCCGGCAGGGATTCTTCCACTGTCCGATGTAGACTATCCACTGTGGACCTCACTGTTGCGCCAGCATCTTCTCCACCAACCGTCACACATCAGTCGACGGGTTCTTGCCTGGATCGAGAACCTTGGCTTTCTCGATCGCACGGGAGACGCCGGAGGCACAGTCGGCGAAGTCGAGCTGACTCTTGTCATAGTTGGGCAGATAGTTACGCAGCCGGGCGACTGCGTCGTCGTACCCATCGACGTAATTGGTGGAGTTATAGTCCTCCTGGTGCAGGAAAAGCCACAGCTCGAAACAGGGGTTCGACACAGCCAGCCGTACACCGGACTCCTTGGCGAGTCGTACCGTGGGCTCGATGTCGAACTCGTCAACGTCGATGACACACCAGACCTCATCATAACAGCCGGAATTGCGGACGGCGTAACGAGCGGCCAGTTTGATCAGTCGTTTTGGCCCCACCCCCTTTGAGCGAACCTCGGTGCTGACGGCTCCGCCAGGAAAGGCCAACCGAAGTCCATCGAAGCAGGCGGGCTCGGTCCGTAGACCCCCGCAGTAAACCAAGAGCCTGGTCCGTGGTGCCCGGCTCGGACCGCGACGTCGCCGGCCGGTGTCACGGCGTGCTGGCACGACGCCCACCTTCTGCGACGGCGGCGAGCCCGGCGTCCGTCAATGCCCGGCCGAAGGCGTACTGCGAAGTTTCCGGCACCGCCCCGTAGCTGTCCCCAAGGTAGCGACGCGCGTTGTTCTCCTCCTTGCGTGGATGGAAATCGGTCAGGGAGAACAGCGAGGTCGCTTTGGTGCCGTCCTTCTCCACGAACCAGATCTGATCGCGGGCAAGCGTGTCGTCGCCGAGCACCGGACCGAGCAGTGTGGCGTCGTGTGTGGTGAATATGAGCTGGGCGCCGCGCGGATTCGTCTCCTCCGCTTGAAAGACCTCGACCAACCGAGCAGTGAGCTGGGGATGCAGACTGGAGTTGATCTCGTCGACGAGCAGCGTGCCGCCGATCTTCAAACAATCGAACGCTGGGCCAAGCAGGGATAGCCACGATCTGGTGCCTGCCGACTGGTCCGAAAATCGCAAGGCCACGCCATAGGGCACATAGAAGAATTCGAGTACCTTCCGCATCTTCGTTGTTCGACGTCCATCGGCGGCTAGGTCCACGACGACCGGCTCGAACACTACCTGTACGTCCATGATGCCGGGGTCCGCGGCCCGGATGAGGTCCAGCACCAGTCGGCGTGCCGTACCGGCGGGTCGCGCCAGTCGAGCGAAATTTGATTCCGTCAGCATCCCGGTCGAAGATCACGCGGCGCCGGCTGTGCGGGTAAGCGTAGAGCCACTCCTCGCGGACCCGGTGGTCGTCGACTTCGACGCCGTAGACATGGCGGACGCCGTCGCGCAGCAGCTCGATGACGTAGATCGACGGCTCGTTAGCCGCTGCCGAGTCCAGCCGGAAGGGCGTGCGCGGGATGCCGCCGCCGGGCTCCCACCCGGCGTAGGAGGTCCGGACCGCGGTCTGCATGAAGCGCAGGGCGTCGAGCAGGTTGGACTTGCCGGATGCGTTGGCGCCGAAGATCGCCGCGACTGGGACCACCGGGCGCTGCTTGTCGTACGCCGGTATGAGCAGCAGCTCGGCCTCCGCGCGGATGGAGCGATGGTTGGCGACGCGGAGGCTGCACAGCATGGTGTCCCCCTTTCGAGACCTTCGAGGCTCTCCGTGCAAGTAAAGATCGCCGGCTAGTTTCCCGCTCCGTCCGTTTCGAGCAGCTCTACCGCAGGGTTGAAGTAATCCTCGGCGTGCCCGGCCACGCCGGCCAAGCCCTTGCCGCCGTCCGCCGGGCGCTTGGTGATGCCGAACGTGCCGTCGGCGATCGCGGTCAGCAGGCCGTCATCGACGATCCGTTCCAGCAGCGCCACCGCCTCGGCGAGCACCTGGTGCGCTCGCCGTACGATGAAGCCGTCCGGGGCGGGCGCGAAGTCCTCGTGCAAGTTGCCGGCGGCGCCCAGCACGTAGCGGGCGTTGCGCAGCGCCAGGTCCCGGTCGGACAGGAACGGCGTGACCACCGCCTCGGTCATCATCCCGACCAGCAGGATGTCCTGCCGGGTCAGCGCACCGGCCAGGTTGAAGAACCCATCCAGCAGGTAGCCGCGGAAGATGTCGCCGGTCATGTGCTTGGTCGGTGGCATCCATTTCAGCGGCGCGGCCGGGAAGAGTTCGCGGGCCAACAGCGCGTGCGCCAGCTCTAGCCGGAAGGACTCCGGCAGCTCCGGGTTGATCTCGAAGGCGTGACCCAGGCCGAGCTGGGCGTCGGTCAGCCCGGCCTCGTGCCCAAACCGTTCGTTCAGCAACTGCGAGACGGTGACGGTATGCGCGGCCTGCACGGCATCGGCGGTGGTCAGGTAGTTATCCTCGCCGGTGTTGATGATAATGCCGGCCCGGGCGTGCACCAGCCGGGAGAACCGCTGGTCGATAAAGGTGCGCTTGGGGTTGATATCCCGGAACAAGATGCCGTACATCGAGTCGTTGAGCATCATGTCCAGCCGCTCCAGCCCGGCCAGGGTGGCAATTTCCGGCATGCACAGCCCGGAGGCGTAGTTGGTCAGCCGGACGTACCGGCCGACCTTGGCACTCACCTCATCCAGCGCGGCCCGCATGAGCCGGAAGTTCTGCTGGGTGGCGTAGGTGCCGGCGAAGCCCTCGCGGGTGGCGCCCTCGGGCACGTAGTCCAGCAGCGACTGGCCGGTGGACCGGATCACTGCAATGACGTCGGCGCCCGCCTGGGCCGCGCTGTGCGCTTGCCGGATGTCTTCGTAAATGTCGCCGGTGGCCACGATCAAGTACAGCCACGGTCGCTGTTTCGGGTCGCCCAGCGTGCGGATCAGCCGGTCTCGCTGCCGCCGGTTGGCATCGATGCGGCGTACGCCGGCCGCGACCGCCCGCCGTGCCGCGGTCCGGGCCCGCTGCGCCGACCGTCCACTGGGGACGGTGAAGCGGACCGACCCGGCCGCGGTCTTGGCAGCCAGCTCGGTCAGGTCGGAGTACCCGCCGGCCACCATCGCGTCGAAGACTGGCAGCGCCACGCCGTGCTGCAACCCGACCTGGCCGGCGACGGCGTCCACTACGACGTTCACCCACGGCTGGCTGTCTTCGCCGGTCGGGCTAGCCGCGCCGGACAGCCCGGCCAGCCGGAGGGTGGCCCGCTCCACTGAGATGGTGGTGTGGCTGCGGGCCAGCGCGATCACCGGCTCGGCGGCTCGGGCGGCCAGCCGGCGGGCGGTACCCACCAGCGTCGGGTCAAGCTCCAGCTTCCCCATCGCCTCACCTCTCGAAGATGGTCCGGCCACGGACTACGGTCTGCCGGCACACTGGTAGCGGGCGGTCCGGGCCGAGGTCTGGCAGGCCGTCAGCGGCGTACGCCTCGACCGCCCAGACCGCGAAGCTGGCCGGCGCACCCACGCGCAACACGCCCTCGCCGGCCCGCCGGGCGGCCTGCCAGCCGCCCACAGTGGCTGCCTCGAACGCCGCTCGCGGCGCGATCCCGGCCCCGGGGGTGCGGTGCCACACAGCCGCGCGTACCCCGCCCCACGGGTCGAGCGGGGTGACCGGCGCGTCCGAGCCGAACGCCAGCGGCACGCCGGCCGCGACGAAGTCGGCGAACGGGTTCAGCCCGGCGGCCCGCTGCGCGCCGAGCCGCTGCGCGTACATGCCGTCCGGACCACCCCAGGACGCATCGAACGCCGGCTGTACGCTGGCCACCAACCCGAACCGGGCAAAGGCCGCCATCCCGCCGGCGCCCGGCAGCATCTCGGCGTGCTCGATCCGGTGCCGCTGGGCTTGTACCGCGGCCAGCCCAACCTGCTCGGCCGCTGCCGCTACGCCGTCCAGTACCGTCTGCACGGCTTGGTCGCCGATCGCGTGGAAGCCGGCCTGGACGCCGGCCCTGGTGCAGGCCGCCACCTGCTCAGCGACGGCTGGTACGTCGTGCCACAAATGCCCGGTCGTGCCGGGTGCGTCGGCGTACGGCTGGCTCAGCGCCGCGGTATGCGAGCCGAGCGAGCCGTCGCAGAACAAGTCGCCGGCCGCCCCGGCCAGCCCCAGCCGGGCCACTGTGTCAAGCCCGCCGAGCGCGCCCCAGTAGCCAATGACCTCCGGCCCCGGCTCCCCGGCGGCCAGCCGCAGCAGCGCCGCCAGGTCAGCCTCCCCGCCGGAGATTTGCGGACCGGCCATCTCGTGCAGGCAGCCGATGCCGAGCGAGGCGGCGTGCTGCCGGCAGGCGCGCTGCGCCGCGGTCCGCTCGGCCGGGGTGATCCCGGCGAATGCGGCCGCCCGTACCGCGTGGTGGGCTTCCAGGGCGAGCTGACCGGAGTCGTGGAAGCCGGCCAGCCCCCGGGCCTGCGGGCAGCTCGCCAGCAACGCGGCGGACACCACCGCTGAGTGATGGTCGACCCGGGCCAGGTAGACCAGCCGGCCGCCGGCGGCCCGGTCCAGCTCGGCCGGGGTCGGCGGCCGGCGTTCCGGCCACCGGGTCTCATCCCAGCCGGCGCCCAGCAGCACCGGCCCGGGCTGCCGCCGGGCGTGCCGCTCGACGGTGGCCAGCGCCTGCCCCAGCGACCGGGCGCCGGACAGGTCCAGCCCGGTCAGCACCAGGCCGGTCTGGGTGGCGTGGACGTGCGCGTCCACGAACACCGGCGTGACCAGAGCGCCGGCCAGGTCCACGGTACGGTCGGCGTCCGGCGCGGCCGGCTCGCGGCCGACCCAGCCAATAGTGTCGCCGTCGATGAGCAGCGCGGTGGCCGACGGGTAGACCCGGGCGTGGCGCAGCAACGTGGTAGTCATCGCGCCAGTCTTGCCTGGAACAGCGCCCGCACGCCGGCCTCCTCGTGCAGCAACTGCAGCGCGTACGCCGCGTGGCCGGGCAGGTAGCCGTTGCCGACCAGCATCGTCACGTCCGCGGCCAGCCCCTCGGCACCTAGTGCCGCGGCGGTAAACGAGGTGGCCATCGAGAAGAACACCACGGTGCCACCGTCGGCCGTGGCCAGGATCGCGCCGTGCTCGCAGCCGGGTACGTCGACGCACACCACAGTCACGTCCACCGGCCGGCCGATCGCTGTGGCCAGCGCCACCGGGTCGCGGGCGTCGGCTACCACCACCTCGTCGGCCAGCCCGGTCGCGGCCAGCGCGGCGGCCTCACCTGGGTGCGGGACGACCCCGATGCAGCGGGCCGCGCCGGCCCGCCGGGCGGCGGCCAGGCTCAGGGAGCCGGACTTGCCGGCCGCGCCGAGCACCGCGACCGCTGGCGCGGGGTAGCGCCGGACCACCCGGTCGGTCAGCGCCGGTGCGCCGCACACATCCAGGACGGCCAGCGCCAGCGGCACCGGCAGGTCGTCGGGCAGCACCGCGGCGACCGACCGGGCAAACAAGATCGCGTGGCCGGCGGCCGGCGCTTGCTCGCTACGACCGTCCCAGCCGGCCAGCCCGTCGGTGATGTGCAGCGGAGTGAGGGTGAGCGAGACCAGGGTGGCGATCCGGTCGCCGACCGACAGCCCGAGCGGCGAGCCTGGGCCGACCTCGTCTACCACGCCGACCAGCATCCCCCCGGAGCCAGTCTGCGGATTGTGCAGCTTGCCCCGATGAGCAATGGTGTCGAGCACCTCGGCCCGGATCATGGTCCCGTCGCCATTGTGTGCCTGGTGCAGTTGCCGGTACGACGCCGCGTCCAAGTTCAGCCACTCGACAGCGACCCGTACCTCAGCCGGCCACAGCGCCGGTGAGGTGTCCAGCCGCCGGGCGGCTTGCGGCAGCACGCCGGCCGGCTCCAGCACCCGGTGTACGCCGACCGGCGAGCCACCCCGACGGTGCAATATTGTCGAAATATTTACTGATGATGTTGACATATCCAGGAGGTCTTCCTTGTCTATCTTTGAGAGCAGAAGTTTATTCTTAACCTGATGGCAAGGCCAGCAGCCTTGGGCGACCGTCCCATGACTCCTGCGGAGGTCCGATGTCCCAGCCGTACACCTACCGTCGGCAGCGGCTCGTCGAGCCGGACTGGCGCCGGCTGCCCGGCTGGCGGGAGGTGACCGAGCAACAGTGGGCCGACCCGCAGTGGCAGCGCGCGCACTGCGTCAAGAACCTCCGTCAGCTCCGCGGTGTCTACGGCGACCTGCTGGCCGAGCCGTTCTACGCCGACTTGGAGCGGGACCAGGCCGAGCGGGCCACCATGTCGATCTTGCTACCGCCGCAGATGGTCAACACCATGGTGCCGGCCGCGGTACCCAGCACCGAGGCGATGTACGCCGACCCGGTCCGCCGCTACATGCTGCCGGTCTACTCCGACCGCGACCCACTCTGGCCGAGCCACCCGCACGCCGCCCGGGACTCCCTGCACGAGGCCGAGATGTGGGTGGTGGAGGGGCTGACCCACCGCTACCCGACCAAGGTGCTGGCCGAGATCCTGCCGACCTGCCCGCAGTACTGCGGGCACTGCACCCGGATGGACCTGGTCGGCAACTCCACGCCGACGATCGACAAGCACCGCTTCGCGCTGCGGCCGGTGGACCGGCTGGCCACCATGATCGACTACTTGCACCGCTCCCCCGGCGTACGGGACGTGGTGGTCTCCGGCGGCGATGTGGCCAACATGCCGTGGCCGCGGCTGGAGGCGTTCGTCGGGCGGCTGCTGGAAATCGAGCACATCCGCGACATCCGGCTGGCTAGCAAGTCGCTGATGGGGCTGCCGCAGCACTGGCTGTCCAAGGAGGTACGGGCCGGGATGGCGCGGCTGGCCGGTACCGCCCGGGATCGCGGCGTGATGTTGGCCATCCACACCCACGTCAACGCCGCCCAGCAGGTGACGCCGCTGGTGGCTCGGGCCAGCGCGGCAATGTTCGAGGCGGGCGTGCGGGACGTACGCAACCAGGGCGTACTGCTGCGCGGGGTCAACAGCACCGCACCCGACCTGTTGGACCTGTGCTTCGCGCTGCTGGACGGCGCGGGGATCCTGCCCTACTACTTCTATCTCTGCGACCTGATCCCGAACGCTGAACACTGGCGGCTGTCGGTGGCGCAAGCGCAGGAGTTGCAGCACGCGATCATGGGCTACCTGCCCGGCTTCGCCACCCCGCGGCTCGTCTGTGACGTGCCGTACGTGGGAAAGCGGTGGGTGCACCAGTGGGCTGAGTACGACCGGGAGCGTGGCATCTCGTACTGGACCAAGAACTACCGCACCGCGATCGAGGCCGACGACCCCGAGGCGCTAACCCGCAGGTATGAGTACCACGACCCAATCCACACCCTGCCCGCAACCGGCCAGGCCTGGTGGGCTGAACACGCCGGCAAAGACACCTCCAGCGATACCTCCGGCGACCCTGCCGGCGCGATAGCCAACAGCCGCGTCTTGGCGCCCGCCAGCCGCGTTACCGCCCGCCGGCAAGCAATCGTGGCCGCCACCGCCAGCCGGTAAATCTGCGGTGCCAGGCGTGGTTCCGCGGCAGCATGGCTGAGTCCGTACGGCCCTATTGCCGAACCTGTGGGTGAGCTGATCACCCTGCCCGATGCGTGATCGTAGAGTGGGTACGCCGTACCTCGGCTAGGTTCCTGGCCTTTCGAAGGTCCGGTCCGGCGGGAGGTCCGGCGGCGGGGAGTCCCGTCGTTTCGACCTGCTGTGGTGTCGAGCCCAGGGCAGTCAAGGCCTCCGCACCCGCGCCGCAGTGAGGTGTGCTGGTCGGCCTGGCTGGTGGGCACCGGGATGAGACGAGGCTTGCGGGCTGGACGGCGGTCTAACCCCCAGCAAGTGGGTACCTGTTGCCCTTATGAAGCAGCCACAGGTGACCACTTGTCCCCACCTGGTCAAGATCCAACCCAGCAAGTGGGTACCTGTTGCCCTTATGAAGCAGCCACAGGTGACCACTTGTCCCCACCTGGTCAAGATCCAACCCAGCAAGTGGGTACCTGTTGCCCTTATGAAGCAGCCACAGGTGACCACTTGTCCCCACCTGGTCAAGATCCAACCCGGCAAGTGGGCACCTGTTGCCCTTATGAAGCAGCCACAGGTGACCACTTGTCCCACCCGGTTGGATTGGGATTGGGCCTCGACGAGCTGAGACCCTTGCCCAGGCACGGCGTACCCACTCCACGATCACGCAGCGGCTGGGGAGATCAACCTACCCACAAATTTGGCAGTAGAGCCGTCCGTACGCTGGGCGCGAAGGTCGCTCTCCTTCGAGGAGTAGCGCGCTCTGGTCGCGTTGGGGTAGCAGATGGTTCCAGTTGGCGGCATGTCGGCGGTAGCCGGTACCCTGTCCCGGCGGTTCACGCTGTACGTCGCCATCCAGGCCGTCAGCGTCCTCGTCCCAGGTCTGGTGATGATCGCCGAGATCGGGATCTTGGTTATCTCGTTGCGGCATTCCGCGGGAGTGCTGAGCTATGTGGCTGGCCAGACGGCCGGGCTGAACGGGATGCTCTCGCTGCTGCTGACCATCATCACCCTGGCTATCGCGTTCGTGACCGGGTACCTGGTCCGGGAGGCCGCGTTTAAGCTGCTAGGGCTTATCGAACGGTCAGCCCGGGGGGCCCGGCTTGATGTCACGGAGCTGCACCATCGGCTGACCATGATGTTCGGCCAAAAGGCGGTTGATGAATGTCTCGCTGCCCAGCCAGTGCTTAAGCGTCTGCTGGTCCAGCGGGATACGGAGCCTAGCGTGGCGGCCATCCGAGTGAGCGGCGGCCATATTGACGGGCCTGGATATCAGGCGTTCGTCTACAGTAAGATGTGGCCACGGACCTATGCTCCGGTGCTTGGCGTGGACCGGTTCGAGGTAGAGATTAACATGCTAGCTGCCACCCTCGGTCCGGTGACGTTGCTGGTGGTAGATGCGTTGGTGTTGGCCCGACCGCTGTGGTGGCTGTCGGTCCTGTTAGCGATGGTCGGCGCGGGGATGCTTGCGCTGGTGGTGAAGTCGCTGCTCCGGCTCCGCCAAACAGAGCGCGTCGACTCGCTTCGTAATCTCGTGCAGAACTTCGTGATGCGTCAGGCGGCCGCTCGGTATCCGGGGGAAAACACCGAGAACTCTGCCGTGGAGGTGGACTGAGTAGGATCTTAGCTGGCCTCGTAGTGGGCAAGGTCGGGGAGGATCTCGTGGCGGGTCGGTCCGCGGAGAATGAAGAGCAGCAAGCGCATGTCCGCCTTTGCCAGAAAAGCGGCGGCGGCGCGGTGGGTGCCATCTAAGATCAGCGTGTCGGTGCCGACGGCGTAGCCGGGCAGCGCCAGCAGCACAGGAGTACAGGCCTCGGCGAACTCCTTCTCGAAATGCTTGACGCGGTGGCGCCGATCGGCCGACCAGGTACCTGCCGTCAGCTCGGTGTCTCGTACCGGAGTGGTCTCGCGCCAAGAGTACTCCATGCGCCGTCCGTGCCATCCGGCCGCGCATACCAGACGGTCAGCAGTTTGCCAAGATCGTCGCGGGACCGCGAAAATCGCTCCGTTACGGCGAAGGTTGGCTCGTGTATCTGAGTCCAGTTGAGTTCGGCCCGAATAGTGCCGCCGAAGATGGCGACGAAGTCTCCTACGTCGATCTCGTTCCTCCCCTCGACGACCTCGACGGTGCCAGCCGGTCGATCGACCCTAGCCTGCGCCGACGGCACTGGACACCGCCGTGCCAGCCGGCCGTGCCAGCCGGGAGTTCCGGCAGCGAGCTAGCCTCTCGATGTGACCGCGTTCGACCTGACCGATCCGGCGTTCGTCGCCGACCCGTACCCGGCCCTCGCGGCGCTGCGGGAGAAGGCGCCGGTGACGTACCACGAACCGAGCGGGCGGTGGCTGGCGCTGTCCTACCGGCACGCCAGCCAGATGCTGCGGGACCGCCGGTTCGGCCGGATCTGGCGCGATCGCGAGCCAGTCGAGCACTTCGCGCCGTTCAACGCCCTGCACCGGCACCAAATGATGGAAAACGAGCCCCCGCAGCACACCCGGCTGCGCTCGCTGGTGGCCAAAGCATTCTCCCGTGGCCACATCGAGCGGCTGCGGCCCCGGATCACCGAGATCGCGGCGAGCCTGCTGGATGGCGTGGGCGAGGAGTTCGACCTGCTCACCGACTACGCCGAGCCGCTGCCGGTGCGGGTGATCGCCGAGCTGCTCGGAGTGCCGGCGACCGATCAGCACCTGCTACGGCCATGGTCGGCCGCGATCGTCGCGATGTACGAGTACCGACCGGGCGCCGCCACTGAGGCCGCCGCGGTCCAGGCCGCCGCGAGCCGGGCCGCCATCGAGTTCGCCGACTACGTCCGGGCGCTGGTCCGGGATCGCCGGGCGGCGCCAGCCGAGGATCTGATCAGCCACTTGGTGAGCACCGAAGGCGGCCCAGGTCCGGGCGGCGGGCCCAGCCAGCGGCTGACCGAGGATGAACTGGTCGCCACCGCGATCTTGCTGCTGAACGCCGGCCACGAGGCGAGCGTGAACGCCCTCGGCAACGGGATGATCGCGCTGCTGCGGCACCCACGGCAACTGGCCTGGCTGCGCGCGGACCCGGACCGGCGCTGCGCCAGCGCGGTGGCGGAGATGCTGCGCTACGACCCGCCGCTGCAACTTTTCGAGCGGACCGCCATGGCAGCGGTACGGCTCGGCGAGGCGGTACTACCGGCCGGCGGCACGATCGCCGCCCTGCTCGGCGCGGCGAACCGCGACCCAGCGGTCTTCGCCGAGCCGGACCGGTTCGATCTTGACCGTGCCCCCAACCCGCATGTGTCCTTCGGCGCCGGCCTGCACTTCTGCCTGGGCGCGCCGCTGGCCCGCCTCGAGCTAGCGGCCGCACTGAGTACCCTGCTAGCCTGCGCCCCCGGTCTCGAACTGGCCGGACAGCCGGTCCGCCGGCCAACCTTCGTGCTGCGCGGCTACCGCTCGATCCCCGTCCGGCAGCGGGGCAAGCCGTGAGTGGCCGTTCGGGCACTCTTTGGGGCAATGGGCCCTAACCCATACGACGGACCGGGCAGGTAACCGAGCCGGCCCGAGGTGCAGGCGGTAATCGGCGGTTGCAGCCGGGCCGGGTTGGCAATAACGTCCGTCCTGCGGTCTGTGATCACTTGCACAGAGTCGGGCGACAGTGATGGCGGGTAGTGGCGGACCAGAGATTTCCTATCGCAGTGCGGTGCCGAGGGTACGAGCAACCCGGCGCCATAGCCGGCTGGGTGGATCCACCCGGTCCGCTGGTCGTACACCCCCGGCTGACCCACGACACGCCGCCCAGCGATACCAAGCCGCCCCCATGCCGACCCTGCCGTCCGCCGGTTATCCCGTGCCGCGGCCGATTCAGGTAACTCGCCAATATCCGGTCACAGGAAGGATGTCATGCCAGCCGTACTACGCCGGACGTACTGGTCATACCGCCTGGTTGGCTCGGCCGCAGTGCTTGCACTGCTGGCGTCGCTGCTGGCGGCGTGCGGTGGCAGCGCATCCGGCGGACCCGTCATACTAAACTTCTACGACAACCCGGACAGTGACGCCGCGCAGCAGGCCGTGGTCGACCGGTGCAGCCAGGAGTCCGGTGGCAAGTACGTCATCAAGTACGTCAAGCTACCCAAGGACGCCGACGGCCAGCGCCAACAACTGGTCCGCCGGTTGGCCGCCAAGGACAGCTCGATGGACGTCCTCGGTCTCGACGTGACCTGGGAGGCCGAATTCTCCGAGGCCGGCTGGATCCGGGACTGGACCGGCGACCTGCGCCAGCAGGCCGAGCAGGGCGGCCTGGCAGGACCGTTGCGTACCGCCGAGTACCAGGGCCGGCTGGTAGCGATCCCCTTCAACAGCAACACCCAGTTGCTGTGGTACCGCTCCGACCTGGTGTCCAAGCCACCGACGACCTGGGACCAGATGATCTCGATGGCAGAGGAGCTGGCCCGGCAGGGTAAGCCGCACTACATCGAGGTGCAAGGCGCCCAGTACGAGGGGTTGACGGTGTGGTTCAACACGCTGGTGGCCAGCGCTGGCGGCTCGCTGCTCACCGCCGACGGCTCCGGACCGGCGCTGGGCGAGCCGGCCCGCAAGGCATTGTCGATCATGAAACGGCTGGCTACCTCAAAGGCGGCGAACCCGTCGCTGGCCAATGAGAGGGAGGACGACGGCCGGCTGTCGATGGAGGCCGGGCAGGCCGCGTTCGAGATCAACTACCCGTTCGTCTGGCCGTCCATGCAGCAGAACAAGCCGACGGTCGACGGTGTCAACTTGGCCAGTGTCTTCAAGTACGCGCCGTACCCCCGGGTCGATGCCAACCTGCCCGCGCACGTCACGATCGGCGGGATTGACCTGGCGGTTAGCATGTACTCCCCGCACCCCGACCTGGCGTTCCGGGCCGCCTTGTGCATGCACAGCGTGGCCAGCCAGCAAATCCTCGCCACTCTAGGTGGCCTGCCGCCGGTCAGCAAGGCGCTCTACCAGCACCCGCCGCGCGAGTTCGCCGAGCAGTACCCCTTCTACGGGCTGATCAGCGACCAGCTCGACGCAGCCGCCGTCCGTCCGCTGACGCCGGCCTACCAGAGCTTGTCCAGCATTACGTCCTACCTGCTGTCCCCACCCAGCAGCATCGATCCGCAGGGCACCGAGCAGACGCTGCGCAAACAGCTCACGAGCACCCTGGAGTCGCAAGGGGTGGTTCCGTGAGCCCGGTCGCGCCCGTCGGGAAAGGAGACCCGCGATGAGCCAGGCGACAGAGGCCGCCACCGCTGATGTGGCCCGCCGCGCGCCGCTGTCGGAGGGCGCCCGGGGCGAGCGGCGGCTGGGCTGGCTGCTGTGTACGCCCGCGGTGGTCATCATGGTGGCGGTCACCGCGTACCCGGTGATCTACGCGCTGTACTTGTCGTTGCAGCGTTACGACCTGCGGTTCCCGGCCCAGTCAACGTTTATCGGGCTGGCCAACTACGCCGCCGTGCTGAGTTCGCCGTTTTGGTGGACCGCTTTCGGCGTGACGCTGTTCATCACGGTCGTGTCGGTGGTCATCGAGCTGGTGCTCGGGATGCTGCTGGCGTTGCTGATGCACCGGACCGTGTTCGGCAAGGGAGCGGTACGTACGGCGCTGCTCATACCGTACGGGATCGTGACGGTCGCGGCGTCGTTTAGCTGGTACTACGCGTGGAACCCGGATACCGGTTACCTGGCCAGCCTGCTGCCCACCGGCAGCGCACCACTGACCAACACGTTGCAGTCGATCTTCATCATCATTGGTGCCGAGGTGTGGAAGACCACCCCGTTCATGGCGCTGCTGCTGTTGGCCGGCCTAGCGCTGGTCCCGGAGGAGCTGCTGAACGCCGCCCGGGTGGATGGAGCCAACGGGTGGCAGCGGTTCGTCCGGGTGATGCTGCCGCTGATGAAGCCGGCCATCTTGGTAGCCCTGCTGTTTCGTACCCTGGACGCGTTCCGGATCTTCGACAACATCTACGTGCTGACCAAAGGGGCCGGTGACACCAGGTCGGTGTCGATCCTCGGCTACGACAACCTCTTCGGCGCGCTGAACCTCGGCATCGGCTCGGCTATCTCGGTATTGATCTTTATTTGTGTGGCCATTATCGCGTTCCTGTTCATTAAGGGATTCGGTACGGCAGCGCCCGGCAGCGACCCAGCAGGGAGGCGCTAAGATGCCCGCCGCCAGTACGCCACGGCAGAAGTCGGCTTGGGCGGTCGCAAACATCGCCGCGATCGGCTACGCCCTCTTCCCGGTTGCCTGGATCGTCTCCCTGTCGTTCAAGACCACCAACTCCTTGACTGACCGCAGCTTCGTGCCGACCCACTGGACCCTCGACAACTACAAGGGAATCTTCAAGACCGGCGACTTCACTCGGGCGCTGGTCAACTCGGTGGGCATCGCACTGATCGCGACGCTGCTGGCGGTGGTGTTCGGGACGATGGCCGCCTATGCCATTGCCCGGCTGCGGTTTCCCGGGAAGACGTTGCTGATCGGGGTGTCGCTGCTGATTGCGATGTTCCCGCCGATCTCGCTGGTTAGCCCGCTGTTCAACATCGAGCGGGTCCTCCACTTGTTCGACACCTGGCCCGGGCTGATCATCCCGTACCTGACCTTCTCGCTGCCGCTGGCGATTTACACCCTATCGGCATTTTTCCGGGAGATTCCGTGGGACCTGGAGAAGGCGGCCAAGATCGACGGCGCCACACCATACCAGGCGTTCCGGCAGGTGATCGTGCCGTTGGCCGCGCCCGGGGTGGTGACCACCGCGATCCTGGTGTTCATCTTCTGCTGGAACGACTTCCTGTTCGCCATCTCGCTGACCTCCACGAACAACTCGCGGACGGTGCCGGCGGCGTTGGCGTTCTTCACCGGTAGCTCCCAGTTCGAGGATCCGACCGGCTCGATCTCCGCGGCCGCGGTCGTAATCACCATTCCGATCATCATCTTCGTACTGTTCTTCCAGCGCCGGATTGTTGCCGGGCTGACTTCCGGTGCTGTCAAGGGATAAAGGGGTACACCGTGGCCGAGATCGTGCTCGACAGCGTCAGCAAGCGGTTCCCGGATGGGGCTGTGGCGGTACGCGACATCAACTTGTCCATCGCCGACGGTGAGTTCGTCATCCTGGTCGGCCCGTCTGGATGCGGGAAGTCCACCACCCTGAACATGATCGCCGGGCTGGAGGACATCAGCGCCGGTGAGCTGCGCATTGACGGGCAGGTGGTCAACCAGAAGTCGCCGAAGGACCGGGACATCGCGATGGTGTTCCAGAGCTATGCGTTGTACCCGCACATGACGGTACGGGAGAACATGGGCTTCGCGCTGAAGCTGGCCAAGATCGACAAGGCCGAGATCAGGACAAAGGTCGAGGAGGTCGCCGAGCTGCTGGAGCTGACCCCGCACCTGGACCGCAAACCGTCCCAGCTCTCTGGTGGCCAGCGGCAGCGGGTGGCGATGGGCCGGGCCATCGTACGCAGCCCCAAGGCGTTCCTAATGGACGAGCCGCTGTCCAACTTGGATGCCAAGCTGCGGGTGCAAATGCGGACCACCATTTCCCGGCTGCAGCGCCGGCTGGGTACCACCACGGTGTACGTCACGCACGACCAGACCGAGGCGATGACGTTGGGCGACCGGGTCGTGGTGATGCGCGGCGGGGTGGTCCAGCAGGTCGGCTCGCCGAGCGAGCTGTATGACCACCCGGTGAACTTGTTTGTGGCCGGTTTCATCGGCTCGCCGTCGATGAACTTCCTGCCCGGGACCCCGACCGGTGACGGGCTGCGGACCAGCATCGGTGACATCCCGCTGGTCGATGGCGTACGGCAGGCGCTGGAGTCCCGATCGGGCGGTGATGAGGTGATTGTCGGTCTCCGACCAGAACACTTCGAGGACGCCAGTCTGGTCGGCACCAGAGCCGGGGTGACCTTTGACGGCACGGTTGATGTCCTGGAGTCGCTGGGCTCCGATGTGTACGCCTACTTCAGCCTAGAGGGCGCCACCGCGACCGCCCGGGAGCTGGAGGAGCTGGCTCGCGACTCCGGCGCGGACGCGCCAGCTCAACAGCAACTGGTCACCCGGCTGGATGTCAACAGCCGCGCCAGCGAAGGTGCCCAGATGACGATCTGGTTCGACCCGGCGAAGGCGCAGGTCTTTGACCCGGAGTCCGGGCAGAACTTGAGCCTAAGCAACGCCTGATTCGTCAGGATAAGACCCGAGTCAGCCGGAACCGGCCGCTGTGTCACAGCGGCCGGTCACCCCACCTTGCAGTGATGTGTCAGGGCTTACTCGCCACGTGTATCAGGAACCCCACCTGCCCCCTCATTAGCGGTGAAAGGCACGGCTAGCCGGCTCGCCCGGTAGCCGGCACCAGGGGCCCTAGAGATGGGTCTACACGTGAGATGGGCCTTGACCCGAGATGGAGGTATCGCGGTGGGGTGATGTTTACCCGTCGCGACCGCAAAGCTGCCACGTCGGGGGGCTCACCATGGTCCCCGGCAGTCATCCACGCCCAGCTCGCTGACCGTGCCTTGCACTGTAGAGAGGACCTGAATGTGAAGCGTCACAGCCGAGACACGTTCTTCGTCGTTGGCGAAGGAGTTCTGTCGTTCGACGCGCAGGGCAAACCCACCACCACCCCTCCAACCACATTGGAGGAGATGCGCCGATTCCGCTTCTCCCGGCTGGGACCCAAGGGCACCCAGCTCGATGAGGCGACCCGGACTGCGCTGGCCAGCGCGATGACGTCAGCCGGCGCGACCGACCCAGACTCGGTCAGCCCCACAATCCCGGCTGGCTTCACCTACCTTGGCCAGTTCGTCGACCACGACCTCACGATGGACCGTACGGCCGTCGCGCTTGGACAGGAGGTCACCGTTGATGACCTGATTCAGGGCCGGTCACCGGCCCTCGACCTGGACTCGCTATACGGCCGCGGGCCACTGGACTCGCACGACAAGATCTTCTACGCTGCCGACGGGGTCAAGCTCAAGACGGGCACGACATCGGCAACGACGTTCCCCGACCAGAAGGTCAACGTCGACCTCGAAGGCTTTGATCTGCCACGATCCGGAGCCGGTTCAACCAAGGCAGACCGGCGGGCACCGCTGATTCCCGATTCGCGCAACGACGAGAACTTGCCGGTGGCACAGACCCACGGGGCCTTCATCCGGTTCCACAACCGGGTGGCCGACGAGATGGCGATGAAGGGCTTCAGCGGGCCGCCGCTGTTCATCGTTACCAGGCAGCAGGTGGTCAAGCACTACCAGTGGATGCTGCGTACCGACTTCCTGCCGCGGATCGTGGACCAAGCGATCGTCGAGGACGTCTTTACCAACGGCCGGCGACACTTCGATGTGTCACCGCGCCCAGGCGACCAGCCGACGATGCCGATCGAGTTCTCGGTTGCGTCCTACCGGCTGGGACACAGCATGGTACGTGGCGCCTACCAGTGGAACCGGGTGTTTAATACTGTCCCTATCGTCCCACCGACCCCCGGCCCTGGTGGCATCGCTACCCTGCTGTTGCTGTTTACCTTCACTGGCGTCAACGGCAACTTCACCCCGGGCTCCACGGTCCCGGTCCTCGACGACCCGAACTCTGGCGGGCCGGAGCGGCTGCCTACCAACTGGATCGTCGACTTCCGGCGGTTGTATGACTTCGGTGCGGTCAACCGGCCGGACCTGGTGGTGCGGGCCGGTGCGGGCAACGTGACCAAGAAGATCGACACGCTGCTGGTGAACCCGCTAGCTGACCTACCGGCGGGATCGTTTGCTGGTCGGGGTACCAACCCGACCGATATCCAGCGCAACCTCGCCTTCCGCAACCTCACCCGCGCCTTTATGGTCCAACTGGCCACCGGCCAGCAAATGGCCCAGCTCTTCGGCGTGAAGCCGTTGACTCGGGACCAGATCATCACCGGTAGCGGTGGGGCCAGCCTAAGCACGCTGACCGACGCGCAGAAGGATGCCGTCGCCACCAACACCCCCTTGTGGTTCTACATCCTGCGTGAGGCCGAGCTGAATGGTGGCCGGCTCACCGGGGTGGGCGGCCGGATCGTGGTCGAGGTCTTCCACCGCGCGATGGAGGGCAGCAATATCTCGATTGTGCGGGATCGTGGCTTCCGGCCGAGCTTCGGTCCGGACGCGAACACCTTCCGGATGATCGACCTGCTCCTGCTCGCCTTCGAAGGAAAGGCAGAACTTCTCAACCCGCTCGGCGACTAATACCGAGCAACACCCGTCGACGGCCCCGTGGTCGGGTTCCCGAATTTCAAATTAACACTCGAGAAACCCCACGGAGGTAATAATGTCTATCAACGAAGAAACTCGCGCTGAAACGTCCGATCGGTCGTCAGTCTGCACGATCGACTCAGCAGAGCCGGGCGAGGACCGTCGGGTGCCCGTCCCTCGGAACGGCGCCTGGGGCCACCTCGACACGGCGGTTGCCGACCAGAGCGGGTCACTCAGCAGGCTGGTTGACCACGGGATTGCGCTGCTGAGCCGGTTCGCCGAACCAGCGCTACGGGTTTCCCTCGGAGTGGTGTTTATCTGGTTTGGTGCCCTGAAGGTGTTCACCATCTCTCCGGTCACCGCCCTAGTGCACGCCACTTTGCCGTGGATCGCCGCTGGCGTGCTGCTTCCTACCCTGGGCTGGATCGAGATGCTGCTCGGTGCCATGGTGCTCAGCGGACGGTTGCGGCGGCTCACCCTGGTCGTACTGGCTGGTCACCTGACCGGTACGTTCCTGACCTTCTTGATCGCACCACGTTACATGATCATGAATGGTGACCCGCTGCTGCTTACCTCTGACGGCGAGTTCGTGGTGAAGAACCTCGTCCTCATCAGCGCCGCGCTGGTCCTGCTGTCCAGGACCAAGCGGCGGTAGCCAGCACCGCCGCCTCCGCGGGGTCCCGCTTCTGCGGGACCCCGCGGAGGCTTTTCTAGCACTCGGGTAGCTTTTGAGTAGCTCCCGGGTGATCTCCGGTAGCTTTCGGGTAGTCCCAGGTTCGGACCGGCTCCTCAGGAGCGGTGCTGGCGGAGCAGCGCGACGACGTCCTCGCTCCACTCGTGTGAGCGGATCAGCCGCCACCGCTCGCAGGCCACATTCAGGTAGCCCTCCGCCTCGGTGCCGGCTTCGTCGAGCAGGTCCGCCTGCCGCAACATCCGTACTACGGGCGCGTACTCCTCCTCATACCAGCGACGGGCCACCTCGGTCCGGGTCAGCATCCGGTCCTCGTCCTGGGACAGCCGGAACCCCCAAGCCTCGACGAACATGCCGAGCTCACCGTACCAGCGGGGTTCGGCGAAGGTGATCTTGGATCGCGCCGGCAGCGGCAACGGGACCCGATCGAGGAACTCCCGCCGGTAGTCCTTGAGGATCAAATCGCCACGGTGCCGGATACCGGTGGCGGACAGCCGGGTCAGCACCTCGGTGAGGTACGCCTCGATCACCTGCAGGTTCAGCGAGTACGCCACCGAGACCCGGTGGTGGCCGTCCCGGACGAAGTACAGCTCGCCGACCTGGTACGCATCAATCGGCGGGATCGGCTCGCCCCGGCGGTGCGCGACGGCCAGCCGCTGCCACCGTTCCCGGACCCGTACCGAGGTCGGCCGGAACCGCCGGTCGAAGTCGCGGGTCCGGTCGACCGAGCCGACGACCGACTCCAGCGGGATGGTCCGCAAGCCCAGGTACCGCTCCCCCACCCTCCCCAGCGCGGCGACCACCTCGTCGAAGGGCAGCACCATGTTGACATCGTCTGGCTCCCGGCGCAGCCGGGTGACCAGCCGGGCCAACACCTGGCGCCGGCGGGCGCGCAGGAAGTCATTTTCCGCATCGGCCAGCGGGAAGCCGGTGTCACGCGCCATGAGCGACCTCCGAGGGGGTGCCGGGCCGGTCCGGCCCGCTACCGGGCAGCCGGTCGGGCCGGGTGAACACCCGGTGCCCGACCACGTTGCACACCAGGGTGTCCGCCAGCCGGTGGTCCACCCGAGCCGCTCCGTAAGGGTGGACCCCATAAGGATGGACATGGCCGTGCAGCAGCAGCGGCGGGCGTAGCCGGTGCACCAGCCGGTGGTAGGCGGCGAACCCGTGGTGCGGCGGGTCGTCGGCGTCGCCGACACCGCGCGGTGGAGCGTGCGTGATCAGCAGGTCGACCCGGCGGCCGTCGCGCAGCCGGCGCAGCCCGGCCCGGACGGCCAGCCGCCGGGCCCGGACCGCTTGCTGGGTCTGGGTGTACTGGTTCGGTCCGGGCCGGTACCGCAGGCAGCCGCCGAGACCGGCGATCCGCAGCCCGGCGACGTCGACGACTCGGCCGTCGGCGTTGACTGTGCCGGCCGGCCACGGCGGCTCGACCGGGATGCCGGCGCGCAGCATCAGGCCGGAGCGGGCCCGCCGGTAGCCGGACAGGTCCGGGTCATGATTGCCGGGTACGAACACCACCGGCACCTCCAGCGCCTCGGCGAGGTAGCCGAGGTAGTCCAGCGGCAGGTCACCGCAGCCGATCACCAGGTCGGGCGCGATCCGCCGTACCGTGGGCTGCCACAGCGACTGCTCGACCTCATCGGAGACCGCCAGGATGCGCATGCCTGCGACGGTACGTCAGCCCAGGTCCGCAACCGTGTGGCCGGCCAGCCGATCCGGCGAACCGGTGAACCAGACGCGAGCTTCTCCTAAAGTGACGGTGAGCGGCGTATCGCTGATGTCTATCTTGGTCAGGCTGCCGCAGTGGATTTTGCGGCGCGGTCGTCGTACCCCCGGATGACGAAAAGGCTGGACCGCCGTGAGACTGGTGCCCCAGCGTGCCGGGCACCGGCCCATCCCGCCACCGGCCGGACGGTATTCCTTTGATGCGCGCTCAGGATTGAGAATCAGTAGACCCAGCGGTCGGAGTGGCTGCGACACCTGTACGACTGGCTGACCGGGAGGTCGGCTCGGCGATCTCGGTGCCGAGCTTCCTGCCGGGGCCGTCATCGCGGTGCTCATCAAGGGCTTCGGAGCCGCCCCGGCGCCTCCAAGACGTAGCTCACGCGTGATCTTCGCATCAGCTCGCAGGCGCCGGTACCGCCGTCTACCTCATCGCCGGTGGCCATGGCGGCAGCGTCTCGGCGGTGGCCCAGCTCGGTTATGGCAGCCGCGCTAGTGGACACACGGATTCTACACAGGTAGCATCCAACCTATGTCTGGTCCTCGGATGACTGCCGCAACGTTTGCCGTGCTTCGTACGCTCCTGAAAGACGAGGAGTGTTACGGGCTAGAGTTGATGAAGAAGACGGGCCTGCCCAGTGGGACGGTTTACCCGGTCTTGGCTCGCCTGGAAGACGCTCGATGGGTCATCAGTCACTGGGAAGATTCAGCGGCTCGTGGGCCAAGGAAGCGTCTGTACCGGCTCACTCCCGCGGGGATGAAGCAGGCGCAGGGTGCAGAAGCTGTGCTTGCACCCGCGGCCAGGGTGATGACAAGCCTCCTTCCTCGTGGTGCGACTGGCCTAACATGACCGGGCGGTTGCAGAAAGGTGGCGTCGGTGCTGCGAGACATGCAAGTCCGCGAGCAGGCGGTGAGCAAAATGTACCTAAAACTTAGCCCTGAAATGTTGATCAAGTGGGCGGCGGGTCGGATCTCGGATGCCGATATGGGGTGTCGTCGCAAGGACGAGTGGCTCTGGGACCTGGCCGAACTCCGCCATCTCGGCGGACAGTGGGCCCGCTGGGCTTACGCGGCATCCATTGTCCGCGGCATATGGCTCATGCCAAAAGAGGAAGCATGTCTGCGGCGGGACTCGGTCGAGGCCATGGGCCGTGCCGGAGCCTACGTTCTAGGCGTGGTCGCCATCGTCCTCGCCATTACCAAACCCTCGTCATCAATGATGATCATGACGATGCTCCTGACCATCCCCTTCGTGATCCGGTTGGGGGTTATCGTGGCGGCTGGTCTTGGTATCGCGACGCTCGCCGGCATCCTCTGGGTCAGGGATTTTCTCGCATCACCACGGATAACGATGCGAGCGCGGTGCAGGCATTTGGGAGAGCGCGGGGGGCGGCGACGGCTAAGCCGTACGAGCGAGCCTAACGCGATTCTTAAGGCCTCTATGTAGACTTCGATAATGGTGCCCTGCTGAATTTGGATGATCTACGTAACGCCACCCGGGAGAAACGACAGCCACGGCTGTATTCCCTCGAACCTGATGTTCCGGTCGACATGGGCGGAATGAGGTCTCGGAGTAAGCATGAACCTTTCAGATCTGACGAGCCTGTTCGGCGCCGCCACGCCTTGGGCCGCTGCGCTCGTCGGGCTTTTCGTTGCTAGCGTTACCGTTGCCGCCTTCATTCAAGGCCGAGCGATCTCAATCTGGCCGCCGCGCCTCGGCCCGCGCCCCGGTGCACGTCCGGCACGGGAGGTCCAGGATGAAGAAACGCCAATTGATCGACTCTCGGCGGCGAGCGGGCCGGTAACGGTGCATCACGAGTACGCTGTGGACCGCGCCAAGGACTTCTACCAGGAGATCGCGCCCAACTATGACCTACGGAACTCCGGCAACCTGGTCTCCACTCATCTGGCCACCGTGGCGCAGCTTCAAGCGATCCGTGCCCGGCGGTCGACACTTCGCGTGCTAGATCTCGGTGGCGGCACAGGCAAGCTGATCGCGGTCCACTTCTTCAACGATAACGCGATCTCGTGGACCTACGTCGACTTCTGCCCAGCAATGGCGGCGGAGTTCCGCCGCAACCTGGCCAGTTACCCCCTCGGCCGGAACTCGGAGATCGTGGTGGATGATCTTAACCGAGCAATGCGGCAGTTAAGGCCTGCATCCTACGATGCCGTAGTGCTGTCCCTAGTTCTATCGTCAATGCCCACCTTGCCGGACTTCGCTCTGCTCGGGCAGTTACTCACACCCGATGGGTCATTGATCATCACCGACATCAATCCCTGCTACACTTACAAAAACCCTCTTTACAAGGTTTCGGTCGATGGAGCTATAGTCGCGCTGAGGACAACTCCGGTAGACCCCTTTGAGGTGATCCGCCGGGCGACCGCGGCGGGTCTGCGCGCAACTGACCAGCAGACCCTCGGAGAAGGAAAAGCCTCTTACTATTCATTCATGACGGTCTTCGCTCCGGTGGTGGTTCACGGTACCCACGAGGAGCAGGGCGACGAAAGCTTGCTCCAGATGTGACCAAGATGTGACCCCCAGCGACGGTACGTCAGCCTAGCTGCGGCACCCGGGTGACCGGCCCGCTCAGCCGGCCGACCGCGACGGCAAACGCGACCGCATCCCGTACGGCCGCGCCGCGCTGGTCATTGTTGAAGAACACGAAGACGTCCTGTGCTGGCTGCTCCCAGGCTGACAGCACCCGCTCCGCCCAGTGCACCAGGGCGCGCCGGCCGTAGCGGGGCCAGTCCCGGGCCGCGCCCTCGTGCAGCCGCAGGTAGCCGAACCCGGCGGTCCGCCACAGCGGGCCGACCGGCCGGCCGCGACGGTCCGCCTATACCAACGCGGCACCGTGCCGGCGTAGCACCGCGGCGACCTCGTCGGTCCACCAGGAGGAGTGCCGCGGCTCGACCGCCACCCGGACCTGGCGCGGGAAGGCCGCCAGGCAGTCGTCCAGCAGGCTGGGGTCGGCGTGCAGGGTGGGTGGCAGTTGCAGCAGCACCGGGCCGAGCCGGTCGCCCAGGCCGGCGGTGTGCGCCAGCAGCCGACCAACCGGTGCGGCCGGCTCGCGCAACCGGCGGACGTGGGTGAGGTATCGGCTGCCCTTCACCGCGATGCAGAAGTCATCCGGGGTGCGCTCCCGCCAACCGGCGAAGGTGGCACGGTCCGGCAGCCGGTAGAAGGCGTTGTTCACCTCGACCGTCGCGAACGCCTCGGCGTACCGTTCCAGCCACTGCCGCTGCGGTACACCGGCGTACAACGTCTCGCGCCAGTCCCGGTACTGCCAGCCGGAGGTGCCGATCCGTACCGTCATCCAATGCAGTCTACTGTGGACGGTCCGGTTCGCGCGCGGCCCGGGAGCCGGCCCAGCAGCCGGTCTGGGGCCGTCGGGGCGGCGCCGTCCCGACGGCCTCGACGGTGCCACCGGCTTACCTGGTCGGCTGCCACGGGACGCAGTGCGCGGGCGGCGAACCGGAGGGGATGGGGTGTGCCGTCGACGCCGCGTCCTTCGGACCTTGAGCTGGGGACTACTTATCTGGAGCTGAGGATCAGCGACCGGTGTGGGGCCGCGCGGGCGCGGATCTCGCACTCCGTGGTTGGGGACCGGGTTTCGGTTGTGGACCAGGACGGTTGCGTTGAGACGGCCGCCGTCCCCGATAATGCTGCCACCGCCCAGTACCTCGACACCCGGATGATCGCGGCGGCCCAGCATGCCCAGGTGCGGGCCTGCGTGCAGCCCCGCGGCGGCGAACGCCAGTGCACCCCGTGGGGCGCCAACCAGCCCGTCCCCGTGCCGCCGCCCGCGCACCCACTGTCCCTGCCGCCGTCCCCGGCACGGTGAGTTCTCTGCCGGCGATGGCACGGCTCCAGTGCGGACCCGGTTAAGGTGGCTGTGTGATCCTCGTGACAGGGGCGACGGGCAACGTCGGTGGCGCGGTGGTCGAGTACCTGCTTGCGGCCGGCGTGGAGGTGCGGGCACTGTCCCGGGACCCCACTCGAGCCCGGCTGCCCGGCGCGGTGCAGGTGGTCGCCGGCGACTTAGCCCGGCCGGAGACGCTGCCGGCCGTGCTGGATGGGGTGCGGGCTGTCTTCTTGTTCCCGGTAACCGAGGCAGTGGCCGGTGTCGTTGAGGCCGCTAAGCGGGCTGGCGTACAGCACATCGTGGTGCTTTCGTCGGCGGCGGTGGTGATGGGGGACAACGCGATCGGCCGCCGGCACGCGACGGTTGAGCGGGAGGTCGCCGACTCCGGGATTGGCTGGACGTTTGTGCGGCCCGGCATGTTCATGGCTAATGCGCTGCAGTGGGCGGAGTCGGTGCGCACCGAAGGTGTGGTCCGGGCACCCTACGGCGAGTCCACCGCAGCCCCGGTGGACGAGTGGGACATCGGAGCGGTGGCTGCTACCGCGTTGCTGCGGCCCGAGCACCAAGGAGCCAGCTACTTGCTGACCGGCCCAGAGTCGCTGACCGTGGCGCAGCGGGTGCAGGTGATCGGCTCGGTGTTGGGCCGGCCGATCCGATTCGAGGAACTGTCGCCGGCGGCGGCCCGTCAGGCGATGCTGGGGTCCGTCCCGGTAGAGGTGGTGGATGCGTTGTTTGAGTATTTCGCCGCGAGCAACGGTCGGCCGGCTGAGGTACTGCCCACCGTGCAGCAGGTGACTGGCCGGCCGGCCCGGACCTTCGCGCAGTGGGTCACCCGGCATGCCGCGGCATTCGGCGGCTAACCCGGCAACGCGTGGACGCGACACGCCCGTTAAGCGGCGTGTCGCGTCCACGCGTTTGGCTACTCCTGCCGGTCCTGTCGGTCGGCGTTGGCCAGCACGGCGTCGTGCACCCACTGCGCCAGGCCGGGAGCGAGATGCTCGTAGGTCGCGGTGAACCGCGGGTCGCTGATGTACATCTCGGCTAGGCCGCGGTGGATCTGCGGGATGCAGTCGTAGTACCACCGGGTGATGTTGCCCCGGTGCTCCTCGGCTAGGTCCATTGCCTGCTCGCTATCCGACGCCACCCCGGCCTGCATGGCCGCGACCATGCGTTGCCCGAGATCGGCATCGGCCACCTTGATCCGCTGCCAGTCCTCTTTGGTGTAGGAGGCGGTGCGGCGCTGCGACTGCCGGTAGGCCTCGGTATCGCCCCAGCGCTGTTCCACCTCCTCGGCGTACTCATCGGGGTTGAAGTCGCCGAAGACCTCAAACCGCTCTTCCGGTGTCAGGGACAGTCCCATCTGCTGTGCCTCCATCGCGTACTCGACCGCCGCGACCATGGCCTGGAGGCGTTGGACCCGCCGGGTCAGCAGCCTGTGCTGCCGGCGCAGGTGGGCCGCCGCGTCGGTGCGCGGGTCGTCCAGGATGGTCGCGATCTCCTCCAGGGCGAACCCGAGCTCCCGGTAGAACAGGATCTGTTGCAGCCGTTCCATGTCACCTTCGGAATAGCGGCGGTAGCCCACCGCGGTCCGGCTGCCTGGCGACAGCAGCCCGATCTCGTCGTAGTGGTGCAGCGTCCGTACGCTCACCCCAGCCAGCTCGGCGATCTTCCCGACCGAGTGGGTGGCTACTGCTTGGCTCATGGTTCCTCCCTTCCGCGGACGAGGTTCGACCCTCCCGTAACGTCAGGGTCAAGGGTATTTAGCTCTGCCGGCAGCTCGCTGCGGCGTGGCGGATCGGCGCCCGCCCGGGTACAGGTGAGCGCCGCGACCAGGCCGGCGAAGTCCAGCATCCGGCCGAGCCGGTCATTGTCCATTGTGGTCAGTCTGGGTCGGCTGCCCGGACCCAGCGTTGCCACTGCCAGCCAGGCCAGCATCCCGGCGGTGAAGGCGTCCCCGGCACCGACGGTGTCAACCACGGTGACCGGCCATGCGGCCCGGCCTACCACCCGACCGTCCGGAGTGAACGCCGCCGCGCCGGCACCGCCCCGGGTCAGCACCACCAGCGCGGGACCGTTGCCGGCCCACTGGACAGCGACCTCTGCCGGCTCCCGGTCCCGGTACAGCCAGCGCAGGTCCTCATCGCTGACCTTGACCAGGTCGGCGAGCCCGACCAGCCGCTCAATCCTGGGCCGGTACGCTGCGGGCCCGTCCATCAGTAGTGGCCGGACGTTCGGGTCGTAACTGATCGTCACCGCGCCGCGGTCCCGCTCGCGACGCAGCATGGCCTCGATCGCGTCGCAGCCCGGCGGCAGCCAGCTCACCAGCGAGCCGGTGTGCAGCGCGGCCACGTCGGCCGGCAGGGGGTCGGGCAGCTCACCGCTCCCCCACTGCCAGTCGGCGGTGCCTTGGACGTAGAACTGGTACTCCGCGTTGCCCTCGCCGGTCAGGCTGACCACGGCCAGCGTGGTGTTCTCCGCAGCCGACACCAGGTCCCGGTCGTCCACGCCGTTGCGGGCGAGCCGGTCGGCTAGTAGCCGACCGAAGGTGTCCCGGCTGAGCCGGCCCAGAAAGGAGGTCGGTACCGCCAGCCGGGCCAGCCCGATCGCCACGTTGTACGGGCTGCCGCCGGGATGCGCGGCGAACTGCTGACCGCCGAGCCCCACCAGGTCGATCAGCGCCTCACCACAGACGGTGATCACCCTCCGACCCTACCGGCCTTGCGAGCGAACCGCGGGGTACCCTAAACGGAGGACGGTCCTGCGGGTACAGCCGCAGGAGTTCGATGAGCGCGGCGCTGCGCGGAGCCGATGAGGTGGCCAGCATCCCGACAAGAGCGGGACCTGCTTACCACATGCACTCGCCGTCAGTAACCCTGCAGGTTACCAATGGTGAACATTTGGTTACAGATCATTTAAGACGGGCCACGGACCGGGTGCTACCCGTATGTTGCGGTTCGTCCGTGATCAATTCACCACAAGGGGGAGCAATGAAACCGGTCCAGGACACAAGCCCTGAACCCGACGACGACCAAACCAAACCGGTCAGTCTTGGCGAGCGGATCGAAGCCTACGAGCGTCGAGGAACCGCCGACTTTCTCGCTGGCGACTACACCCCGCTACCGGCGCCGACCACGCCCGGCGATGACTGATCCCGAAGTCCCCCGCTGGACGAGACAAGGGTCCGTCCTGGCGGGGTGATAACGGGCGCGTCCCCGCACCGCCCTGCGCCACCGGGGACGCGCCCCTCCCCCATGAAGCAGGCCGGCGCCTAGGAGCAGTGCTACCAGGTGTTCCACGTACGGCCGGCCGACCACCGGTATCATCGTCTTCGGTATGCCGGCGCCGAGCGTTCCGAGACGTCGTCCTGGTTCGGCGGCCAGGATCACTGCCCCGATCAACGGTTGCCGCCTCGGAGCAGTATTTCTCGTCGGATGACGAACCTGTCGTGGCTGTCCTCACTGGTGGGATCGCAGGGGACACGCCGGTACAAGTCGTAGGTCATGACTTGGACTTCCACGATCCCGAAGGGCGCCATGCGGCTGAGGTGAACCGCTTGGTCGTAATACATGGTAGTAGTCGCCGACAGCCCGGTGTGACTGCGGCGCCGGTAACCCCGCCACCAGTCGAACTGCAATTGCCCGGACCGGAGGAATAGTTCCTGCGGAGTTGGTGTCTCCCACAGTTCCACGCACAGTTCGGCCACGGCATCAAGTGCGTCTTCGGTCTCGACCACGACCCGGTAGCCCCACACGTCGAGCATGAGCCGCAGCGGCTCGCCGAAGCGGCGCATCTTCGCGACGATCGCGTCAGTGTGTTTGAGCCGCGCAGAGACAACCACCTCCAGGGTGCCGATCGCGGCGTGGCCGGTCATCACCGTCGGCCACTGTTCGGCCGGCCGCCGGCGTACATGGACGCGTCGAGGAGCTGCAGGCGTACCGCACCGCCGAGGGGAAGCGCCATGCCTCGCATCCTACGAAAACGGCAGTAGGTTTTATCTGTGTGGTCATGCCAAACCTAAGCTGATCTTGGTGACAAGTCTCAGTAAATTTTGCGGAGATAGTCGAACGCGGACATCGAGTGGTGCCACGTCTGATCGAAATAGCCGATGAAACGCTCGATATACCGCTCGCTGTCTATCCTGGTACCGCTCAGATGCTGACTGTTGATTCCCGAGAAGGTCAGGAAGATGGTCGACCGGTCTATCAGTGCCATGTTCAGTGCATCCGTGCCCACGCACCATTCGATGACCCGAAACTCGTAACTCGGAATCTCGTGAACCTCGGCTTGGTGCGTCTTGACCCAGGCCACCAAATCCGCATTCGGTACGCCGTCGTTCACCGGCACACCGATGACCCTGCTTACCGGATTACCTGTCCGCTTTGCCCAGGCGAGCACCGTATCGAAATATCTGGCTGCAGCAGAATTGGCGAACCTGGCCGGCGGGTACTGCCGAATATATGTTAAGCGGATTTCAGACGTCGCCTCGGCAACCCGATCGGCCGCTGCCGTATAGAACTCGGCGGTTGTGTCGTAATACGTAACCAGTGCCCGTTCCTGGTTGGCGCCGAACGCATCGCTGGCTCTTGCCGCCAGGCGCGCGTTGTCCATGTGCTGGACTTCTGCACAGGCGACCTCCCAGAGTTCCCGGAAGTCAGCCGGCTGCCCCTCGCATGCTTGTACGATCGCCACGAGTTGCTTCCAGTCCGGTAGTTGGCGTCCGTCGAAGATCCTCGAGACAGTGCCGCGACCGACGTTTGCGCGGGTGGCGATCGACGTAGTAGGTGGGTTGTCGGCCCTGATTCGTTGCCGGACGAGAGCTGCGGCCAGCTCCGCCAGCGCCGATTGCCTGGTCGAGTCGTCTGACATGGAGCCTGCCCCTCGAAGTACTTGCACCAGCTGCGTTCCCGTGTCCAGTCTTGCTCATCGATGACCCGTCGTGCACGCCAACTACCGACGATGACTTGTCCCGCCCGGTCGACTGAACACGGATGCGTGTCCATGCATCGCCCCGCGTGGCTGGTCTCCGCTTCGAACGGATGCGTACTGGGACCTTGGCAATAGGCCCGACCTTGGTGTTTGCTTGCGGCATCGTGAGATAAGAGGTGTCGCTTTGTGACAAACCAAAACTCTAGTCAACCGAACCTACAACGCACAGGGCCGCTGCTCGTCCCGGCAAGAGCACGAAGCAGCGGCCTGGGTGAACGAGGGAGGATATCCATGTTCGCAGAGGTAAGAGTACGTCTCTACGGTGATCGACGGGACTTCGTTACCGTACCGATGGCAGCCGGAATGTTGATCATGGTTTTTTGCGGTGGCGAGACCAACCAGTTGATAGCTCTTCTCAGCGAGATCATCACTGTGCTGATCACCCTTCACGGACGGAAACTCGCGCAAACCGTCCGGTGGCGTCGGGGTCATAGCCGAGCTTGATCCTTGACGCCCGGATAAACGTACGCTGGATGCAGTCCGCTAGGCGATGCCAGCAGCACTACGTCGGCACCTTCTGTTCGAAGGCCGGCACCACGAGCGGGCTTGCTCGGGTGTCGGCCTCGTACTGGGCTTAGTCTAGTGTGATGGCGCTGAGCGGTTGTGAGCGGGATTGGTCTATCACAGCGCCATGGCTACGGACCTGGTGAATGTCCAGCGCGATCGCGCGTACACAACCTCCACAGCGGATGGACGCTGGATGGCCAGCTTTACCCATGCCAGCGCGGTACTAAAGGCGGCACCCATCGTGAACGTGCGGTTAGCTGAAGCTAATGGTGTCGATGCCCCGGCCGACGTACGCCCGCGGAGTCGTGGTGACCACTGGCCGGCCGGTCGGCCAGTCGAGGCTTGGCCGGGCGGCGTCAATGGCCTGTGCGGTCCGCCAGTCCACGCCGTTGGCGACCAGCTTGCCCACTGCAGTCGCGCCGGCATAGCCGAGTTCGACGACCTCGACGGCGGGCAGCATGCCGACGTGGTCGGCCAGGGACGGCCGTTCAGCGACCGCAGCGGCCAGGCACAGCGCCGGCGCATAGACGTACCAGCCGTGTTGCAGGTGTGCTTGCGAGACCACCTGGGACACAAGCTGGTTGCCTGCGCCCAGTGCCAGCAGTGCGGTGTGGTCGAAGACCACCCCCAGCGATGACGGGTCCATCCGGCAAGCTAGCCGTGGTCGGTGGCCGGGGTCAGCGACGCCGGCACCCGGCCTGCCGCCAGCTCCTGCCAGAACCGCTCGCCTGCCGCCAGGTCCTGCTCCGACAGCTCCGGGCACAGATGCTCACGGATGTACGCGGTCGCTGCCGCGTGTCGCGCGTGCAGTTCTTCGCGGGTCGGCGTCGCCTCAGCCAGCTCGGCGACGAGATCGCGGATGGTTGAGCCACGCTGCGCGGCGAGCACGGCGAGCCGGTCCCGGACCGCACTATCGACCTTGATCGTGGTATCCGACATGCCCATGAGAATATCGCCAAATCTGCCCTGTCCAGGGGGCCGCGCCGGCTGACAGCGTGCAGACAACGCATGCGTTCGTCGCCGAGGTCGGGTCATAGCTGCGGGGGACGGCCCTCGTACGGAGTGCTCAGTACGACCGTGGTCCGGGTGGACACGTTGGCGGCGGCCCGGATCTCCTGCAGCAGCGTCTCCAGGTCGGTGGGCGTGCCGACGCGTACCTTGAGGATGTAGTTCTCGTCGCCGGCCACACTGTGGCACGCCTCGATAGCGGATAGATGCGAGAGCCGGTCCGGGACGTCATCGGGCGCAGCGGGGTCGATCGGTTTGATAGAGACGAACGCGGTCAGTGGAAGCTCTAATGCCTCGGCGTCCACCCGGGCGGTGTAGCCGCGGATTACGCCACGCTGCTCTAGGCGGCGGACCCGCTGGTGTACTGCGGATACCGAGAGCCCCACCTGCTCGGCCAAGTCGGTGTAGCTCATCCGGCCGTCTTCGCACAGCGTTTGCACAATCAGCCGATCCAGCTTTTCCATGGCGCAGAACCTACTCGCCACCGGAGCCGTGGTGAGGATGGGCCGATCAATCCAACAGCACTAGATCGTGGCCCAGCAGGTTCAGCCGCTCGACGCCTTCCGGAGTGCACACGCAGATGTCCTCGATCCGGGCGCCGTGCTGGCCGGGCAGGTAGATGCCGGGCTCAATGCTGAATGCCATCCCGGGCTCGAGCAGCTCCTCGTTGCCGGCCACCAGGTACGGGTCCTCGTGGCCCTCTAGTCCAATGCCGTGCCCGGTGCGGTGCATGAAGTTCTCGCCGTACCCGGCCTCCGCGATCAGGCTCCGGGCGGCCGCGTCGATGCTCGCGCAGCTCACCCCCGGCTTGACCGCCTGGCAGGCCGCCTCCTGTGCGGCCATCAACACCGGGTAGTACCGGCTGAACTCGGTCGGCGGCTGACCGCCGACCGCGTACGTACGGGTCTCGTCGGAGCAGTAGCCCTCGGCCGTGGTGCCGCCGATGTCAACCACCACCGCGTCGCCCGGCTTGATGACCCGGTCGGACAGCTCGTGGTGCGGGCTGGCGCCGTTGGGGCCGGAGCCGACGATGACGAAGTCGGCCCGTAGGTGACCCTCGACGAGGATCGCCTCGGTGATGTCGCGGCCTACCTCCGCCTCGGTCCGGCCCGGTCGCAGCCACTCCGCCATCCGCTGGTGCACCCGGTCGATCGCCGCACCGGCCCGGCGCAGCGCGGCCACCTCGGCGGCCGACTTGCGGATCCGCAGCCCGCGCAGGACCGTACCGGCCAGCCCCGCCTCAGCACCGGTCGCATCCCGCAGCCGGAACGCCTGCTCGGCCCACATCCGGTTGGCCAGCCCGACCCGGGCCGCCGACCGGCCGAGGGCGGCGATCAGCCGGTCGGCGACCAGCGCGTACGGGTCGGCGGTCTCCGGCCAGCCGAGGATCTCGATGCCCAGGTCGGCGGCCGGCGAGGCCAGCGCAGCGGGGCGCTCCAGCAGCGGTACGACCAGCAGCGGCTCGCCGGTAGCCGGCAACACCAGGCAGGTCAGCCGCTCCAGCGGCATCGCGACGTAGCCGGTGAGGTAGCGCAGGTCGGCGCCGGGGGTGATGAGCAGGGCGTCCAGGCAGGCTTCGGCGGCGGCCCGGCGGGCGGTGGCCAGCCGCTCGGGGGGGTACAGCACGGTCATGCTGGTGAGCCTAGTGGCAGGCTTGGCGCCGTGACACTGATGCTGCTTGATGCGGCCAGCCTGTACTTCCGGGCCTTCCACGGCATCCCGGAGTCGATGACCGCGCCGGATGGGATGCCGGTCAACGCGGTGCGCGGCTTCCTGGACATGCTCGCCATGCTGGTCCGGACCCGCCGACCGGACCGGCTGGTGGCTTGCCTGGATGCGGACTGGCGGCCGGCCTTTCGGGTCGCGGCGCTGCCGTCGTACAAGGCACACCGGCTCAGCCCGGCCGGCGGTGAGCAGGTACCGGCCGCCTTGGCTGCGCAGGTGCCGGTGATCGAGCAGGTGCTGGACGCGCTGGGAATCGCGGCGGTGGGCGTACCGGGGTTCGAAGCCGATGATGTGATCGGCACGCTGGCCGACGCTGATGGTGGGCCGGTGGAGGTGGTGACCGGGGACCGTGACTTGTTCCAGGTGGTCCGGGACGACCGGCCGGTACGGGTGCTGTACATCGGCCGGGGGGTGGCCAAGCTGGTGGTCGTGGACGAGGCGTGGCTGGCCGCGAAGTACCTGGTCTCGGGTGCGGGTGTCCGGCAGGGTTCGGGTGCGGGTGTCCCGCAGGATGCGCCCACCATCGGTCGGGCGTACGCCGACTTCGCGGCGCTGCGGGGGGACCCGAGTGACGGGCTGCCCGGGGTGCCCGGGGTGGGCGAGAAGACCGCGGCGGTGCTGGTGTCCCGGTTCGGCTCGCTGGAGGCGATCCTCGCCGCGCTGGCGACCGGCCAGGATGACGGCTTCCCGGCCGGGGCGCGCAACCGGCTGCTGGCCGCCCGGGACTACCTAGCCGTCGCGCCGGCCGTGGTCCGGGTCCGGCTGGACGTACCGCTACCGGACTACGACGACGCGCTGCCGGCGTCGGTCGCCAAGCCGCAGCGGCTGGTCGAACTTACCGAGCGCTTCGGCCTGGACTCCTCGCTGAACCGGGTGCTGCAGGCGATCAGCCGCTGACCCGCCAGACGTAGGTGCCGTTGTTGTCCTTGACATCGACGGTGATTTTCTGACTGCTGCCGACGATGGGACACTGGAAGCTGGTGCCGGCCTTGACCGCCTGGTTCGGCGGGCAGGTGACTTGGACCTCCTGGGTGAACCGGTCTTTGTACTGCGCGGCGATGTCCCGGTTCAGCGCGTTGGCATCGAAGACCTTCTTGGTCAGTACGCCGGTGGTCAGCAGCACGACCGTGACGATCACGATGAGCGCGACCGCCGAGATCGTCACCCACAGGCCAATCCGGCTCTTCGTCTTGCCGGCGGTCTGCCAGTCTGGCTGCTGGGGAGCGTACTGGCCCGTTGGATGCTCGTCGCCGTAGCTGTACTGCTGGCCGTACGGATCTGGGCTGCTGTAGCCGGTGCCGTATGGGAATTGCTGGTTTTGGTTGTAGTGCTGCTGCTGCCCGTACGGCTGGGCGGCCTGCTGACCGGAGTCATACCCGCCGGGGCCGGCTTGGGGGCCGCCGTACTGGGGACCATAGCCGCCGTATCCGGGCTGCTGGCCGGGTGGGTAGCCGCCGTACCCCGGCTGCTGCGTTGGCTGCTGGCCGGGTGGGTAGCCGCCGTACCCCGGCTGCTGTGTCGGCTGCTGGCCGGGTGGGTAGCCGCCGTACCCCGGCTGCGCCGGTGTGGTCGGGGGCTGCTGCGGTCCGCCGGCCGGTTGCTGCTTGCTGGGGTAACCGCCCGGTGCCTCCAGGGCGGCGCCGCACCGCATGCAGGTACGACTGCCCTCAGGATTGACCATCGCGCATACCGGACAGGTCATCTCGTCTCCCTTGGGTCACAGTGAATCGTCGCAGAGACGCCGCGTTGAACCCTAGCGCTTCGCTCTGCGCCCTTCCCCCCCTCCGCCGATCTTGACGTTGTTGTCGCTTCCGAGGGGGAAATTCCAGCAACTTCGTCAAGATCGGCGCAGAAGGGGAGGGAGGGGATGGGTGGGTGGGTCGGTCGGTGGGTCAGGCGACGCCGGTGTGGGCGACGACGCCGCGGCGGATCGCGGTCACCGCGGCCCGGGCGGTTTCCCGCAACGGGCTGCCGGCGGCGGCCACCTTGCCGATCTGGTCCAGCAGGTCGACCACCTGCTTGCACCAGCGTACGAAGTCGCCAGCCGACAGCTCCTGGCCGGCCAGCTCCGCGGCGTCCAGCACCCGGTCCAGCGACTCGCCGCGGGCCCACCGGTAGACCGGCCAAGCGAAACCGAGGGCTGGCTCGCGAGTCAAGCTCAGCCCCAGCTCGCGCTCTTCGCCCTCCAGGATGGCCCACCTCCGGACCGTACTGGCCAGTGCCTCGCGGACCGCGCCGGCCGGCAGCCGGGGTGCCCTCTCGGTGTCCCGCCGCGCCTCGTACACCAGCGCGGAGACCGCGGCGGCCAGCTCGGGTCCGGTCAGCCCAGCCCATACCCCCGCGCGCAGGCACTCCACCACCAGCAAGTCGGCCTCGGACCAGATCCGGGCAAGCTGCTGGCCGGCCGGGGTCACCCGCCCGCTGGCCGACGTGCCATCGTCGCTGGCCAGGTAGCCATGGCGCTGCAGCAACGTGCAGACCCGGTCGAAGGTACGCGACAGCGAGTGGGTGGCGCTTTCCGCCCGGCGGCGCATCCGGTCGGTCTCGCGCCGCAGCCGCAGGTACCGCTCCGCCCAGCGGGCGTGTTCCTCGCGCTCGCCGCAACGGTGGCAGGGGTGCTGCCGGATCTCGGTACGCAGCCGGGCGAGCTCAGCGTCGTCGGCGGCCTGACTGGTGGGCCGCCGGCCCCGCCCGTTCGAGGCGAGCCCCGGCTGGGCGTTGCGCAGCGTGGCGGCCATGTCCCGGCGTTCGGCCGGCACGCGGTGGTTGAAGTGCTTGGGCACCCGGACCCGACCCAACGGCTCGACCGGGCTGGGGAAGTCGGCGACCGACAACCGGCCGGCCCAGCGGTCCTCGGTCAGCACCAGCGGCTGCGGGTCGGTCATCGGGTGGACGCCCGGGTCCAGCACCACTGCCAGGCCGGCCCGCCGACCAGCCGGCACCCGGATCACATCGCCCACCTTCAGCCGCTCCAGCGCTGCCGCCGCGGCGGCCCGGCGCATCGTCGCGGTCTCCCGGGCCAGCGCCACCTCCCGTACCTGCACCGCGGCCCGCAGCTCGGCGTAGGCCAGGAAGTCACCGAGGTGGCAGGTCATTGCCTCGGCGTACCCGGCCAACGCCTCGGTGTTGCGCTGGATTTGCTGGGCCAGCCCCACCACCGAACGGTCCGCCTGGAACTGTGCGAAGGAACTTTCCAGCAGCTCCCGGCACTCCTCCCGGCTGAGCTGGCCGACCAGGTTGGCGGCCATGTTGTACGACGGCCGGAAGCTAGAGCGCAGCGGGTAGGTCCGGGTCGAGGCTAGGCCGGCGAGCTGGGCCGGCTCGACGCCCGGCGACCAAACCACCACGGCGTGGCCCTCTACGTCGATGCCGCGCCGTCCGGCCCGGCCGGTGAGCTGGGTGTACTCCCCCGGCGTGATGGCGGCGTGCTGCTCGCCGTTCCACTTGACCAGCTTCTCCAGGACCACCGAGCGGGCCGGCATGTTGATGCCCAGCGCTAGCGTCTCGGTGGCAAAGACCGCCTTGACCAGGCCGCGGACGAACAGCTCCTCGACGGTCTCCTTGAAGGGTGGGATCAGCCCGGCATGGTGGGCCGCGATGCCGTGCTCCAGACCGTACCGCCACTCCCAGTAGCCAAGCACCTGCAGGTCATCGGCGGCCAGCTCCGCGGTCCGCTCTTCGACAATCCGGCGTACCTCGTCCTGCTCGGCCGAGGTGTTCAGCCGCAGCCCGGCCCGCAGGCACTGACCGACCGCAGCGTCGCAGCCGTTGCGGCTGAAGATGAAGGTGATCGCCGGCAGCAGCCCGTCCCGCTCCAGCCGGTCAATGACCTCCACCCGGCTCGGCGGCCGCCAAGACATCCGGCCCGCCCCCGGTTGACTGGCGCCCGGTCGACGAGCGCCCGGTCGACCGGCTTCCACTCGACCGGACCGCCCGTTCGAGCTGGCCAGACCTTCCTGCTCCCGCACCCGGCGCACCAGTCCCGGCTCGACCTGGTGGGTCGCCGGATCAGCGAACAAGTCGAACATCCGCTTGCCGACCAGTACGTGCTGCCACAGCGGCACCGGCCGGTGTTCGCTGACGATGACCGTGGTATCCCCGCGGACCGTCACCAGCCAATCGGCAAACTCCTCGGCGTTGCTCACCGTTGCCGACAACGAGACCAGCGTCACTGTCGGCGGCAAGTGGATGATGACCTCCTCCCACACCGCGCCGCGGAACCGGTCGGCCAGGTAGTGCACCTCGTCCATCACTACGAAGCCCAGGCCGTCCACTGTGGACGACCCGACGTACAGCATGTTGCGCAGCACCTCGGTGGTCATCACCACGATCGGTGCGTTGCCGTTGACCGTGTTGTCGCCGGTGAGCAGGCCGACCTGGGCAGGCCCGTAGCGGGCCACCAGGTCGTTGTACTTCTGGTTGGACAGCGCCTTGATCGGGGTGGTGTAGAAGCACTTGCGGCCCAGCCGCAGCCCAAGGTGTACGGCGAACTCCCCCACCACCGTCTTGCCGGCCCCGGTCGGCGCGCAGACGAGTACGCCACCCCCACCCTCCAGCGCCTCGCAGGCCTCGCGCTGGAACGGATCGAGCGGGAAAGGGTACAGCCCGACGAACTCGGCCAGCGCCGGGTGGGCCGCCCGCCGGCGAGCGGCGGCGTACTGCTCAGCCGGACTGGTCATGCCGACCAGCCTACGTGGGAACACCAGTTAGCACTCTCGGGTTGAGAGTGCTAAGAAGCCTGTACGGGATGAGCCGTCAGGGATACCGAGAGAGGACGAGACGATGGCTCTGACGTTGTGGGATCCGTTCACCGTGCTGGCCCGGCTCGACGATGAGTTCGACCACATGGTCCGCCGGAACTGGGTCGCTGGCGGTGGCCGGCAGCGCGGCACCTTCGGATTTGTGCCCCGGTGGAGGTGCTAACCGATGGGGCGGACGTGGTGATCCGCCTTGAGCTGCCCGGCGTGGACATTGACTCCGATGTCGACCTTGAGGTCAGCCAGGGCCGGCTGGTGATCTCCGGCCAGCGCCGCGACCAGCGCGAGCAGGCCGGCGAGTCGGGAAAGACACTGGTCCGCGAGCTGCGCTACGGCGCGTTCCGCCGCGAGTTCGCGTTGCCGCAGAGCATCACCGCTGAGCACGTCGAGGCCACCTACGACCACGGCATGCTCGACGTCCGGATCAAGAACATCACCAAGCCGGTCACCGCGCCCAGCAAGGTCGTGGTGCGTCGTGGCCCGGTCGCCCAGCGGCCGGACATCGACGGCGAGAAGACCGACGCCGGCGCCGAATAGCAGCACAATTTTCTGGCCGGGCCCTCCTGGGTGCCCGGCCAGAAACGTCTCGGTGCGTCCCAGCAGGGGGCCGGCCGCGCCGTACCGAGGCCGTACCGGAGGGAGCCGGTCAGTAACCGGTGCGGTCCTCCGAGCTGCGCTCCAGCCAGTCCGGCTCATCGATCGGGGACGGTCTGGTGTCCAGCGGCGTAGCCACATCGTCAGGGAGGTTGGCGTACGGGTCGGCCGCAGCTCGGGCCGCCTTGCGCTTGTCATGGATTCTGGCGACCAGCACCGCGAACTCGAAGAGGACACACAGCGGAACCGCCATGAACACCATCGACAGCCAGTCCTGGCTGGGCGTGGCGACGGCGGCAAAGACAAAGATCCCGAAGATCGCCATCCGCTGCGACTTGGCCAGCCGGGCGTAGGACAACACGCCAGCAAAGTTGAGGATGACCACCAGCAGCGGCAGCTCGAAAGCCAACCCGAACACGATCAGCATCGAGGTGATGAAGGACAGGTAGTCCTTCACCGCGAACAGCGGGGTCACCCCCGGGCCGGCGAACCCGACCAGTACGTGGATCGCCTTGGGCAGCACCAGGTAGGCCACCACCATACCGAGCGCGAACAGCACCGAGCCGGTGAAGACGAAGGTGATCGTCCACCTCCGCTCGTTGCGTTTCAGGCCGGGGGTGATGAACGCCCAGATCTGGTAGAGCCAAAACGGCGCAGTCATCACGATGCCGGCAATTAGCGCCACCTTCAGCCGGATCGTGAAACCGTCGGCGATCCCGAAGAACACCAACTGGCACTGGCCGTTGGCCGAGTTATAACGCCGGTCTGCCGGCAGCGCGCAGTACGGGTGTTTGAGCAGGTTGAGCAGGCGGTCGTAGAGGAACCAGCCGACGACGGTGCCGATAAAGATGACTAGGGCGGCTTTGAACAGCCGGCTACGCAGCTCCGCAAGGTGCTGGAGCAGCGTCATCGTGCCGTCCGGGTTGGCCGACCGGCGGCGCAACCGGCGAGCCCGAGACTGGTCGCTTCCTACCAAGGTTCCGCTCCCCGCTCAGCGGTCGTCCGGGGTCCGCGCGAACCGGGGTCGCCAGCGCTCCCCGAGCCGGTACCGGTCGATGTATCGCTTCCGGCGCCCGGGGCTGGGTCGCCCAGCCGGCCCCGGACGGTGGGTACTTCGGCCTTGCCCCGTACGTCGCCTGGCGCCAACCCTCGGGTCTCCGCTTTGAAGGCCCGCAGCGACCGGCCGACCGAACGTGCTGCGGCCGGCAACCTCTTGTAGCCGAACAACACAAGTACGACCAGCAAGACCAGGAACAGCTCACCGGATCCGAGGAAAGGCATGGCCCAATCCTACGACTCGGCTCGCGGCTGGCTACCACCCCCGTCGCCCAGCCGGTCACCCGGCAACGCCTCGACCACCCGACGCAGCGTGGGGGTGACCGCCCCCTCGGCCTCCGCCAGTGCGGCAGTCAGCCGCCGGAGCTGGCCAAGCAGCCCGAACCCGAGGATGCCGAGCAACCCGCCAGCCAGCAGCACCGCAGCAACCCACACAACAAGCACCAGCACGGCACCGACCTTAGCGACGATCCGGCCGGTCGGCTTTGCCGGCCTGGTTGGCATCATCGGCCTGATCCGCATAGCCGGCCGCAGGCCGGTACGCCTGCAGTGCCGCCCGCGCCTCGGCGCCTACCGCTGCCACTAGTGACGGTGGAGCGACCACCTCCGCAGCGCCGCCGAGTCGCAGCGCCAGCCGGCGAACCCACTCGGTGTCGGCGACCCGCAAGGTCACCTCGGTCCGACCGTCGGACAGCTCACGGACCTTCTCGCACGGGTAGTAGTCCACGACCCAGCGGGCGGCGGCGGTCAGCCGCAGGGTGACCTCGGGGTGGTCTGGGCCCGGCTGGTACAGCCCAGCGGTCAGGTCCCGGGGAGTTGCCTCGGCCGGCGGCCGGGCCGGTTCATCCAGGATGCGTACGTCGTCGATGCGGTCCAACCGGAACAGCCTGGTGCCCTCCACCCGCCGGCACCAGGCTTCCAGGTAGCTGCGGCCATCGACCAGCAGCAGCCGCATCGGGTCCACCGTACGTTCGGTGGTCTCGTCCCGCCCGGCGGTGTAGTAGCGCAGCCGTAGCGCCTGGCTGGTGTCCAGCGCTTGCTGCACCGCCGCCAGGGTCGGCTCTGCGGCTTCCACCTGGACCGCCACCGCCCCCGCCACACCGGCCGCGTCACCGGCCGCCGACTCGACTTTGGCCAAGGCCCGCCGGACGGCGTCCTGACCGGCCAGCCCGGGCACTTCGGCCAGCGTACGCAGCGCGACCACCAAGGCCAGCGCCTCGTCCGCGGTTAGCCGCAGCGGGCGGGATATCCCGGCGTCATAGGTGACGGTGACCGTGTCCCCGTCGAAGGACAGGTCGATCAAGTCACCCGGCCCGTGCCCGGGCAGCCCGCACATCCACAGCAGTTCCAGGTCCCGGCGCAACTGCTGCGGGCTGACCCCGAAGTCGGCGGCGGCCTCAGCGAGCAGGATGCCCGGCCGGGCCAGCAGGTACGGCACCAGCGCGAGCAGCCGCGGCAGCCGGTCGGCGGACGTGCTCATGCTTCTTCGCAGCCGACCGCGGCCAAATGGTCGATCACGGCCGCGCGTAGCTCCGGCGGGTCGAGCACAACGACCGCGGTGCCGTAGCTGGCCACCCACTCCGCCAGCCGCTCGACGTCGCGGTACCCCACCTCGACCAGGTCCTGCTCGGCTCCGGTGCCAACTACCTGGCCAGCCCGGCGCAGCCCGGTGGCCGTACCCGGCCGGACCGCGAGCCGGGCGCAGCGTGGCGGCGGACCGGGGTGGTCGCTACCGGCCACGATGTCGACCAGGCTGAGGTTTGCCGGTGGCGCCACCGCGCCAGCCGGACCGACCGGCGTGACCCGGCCGACGATCCGGGACAGCCGGAAGCAGCGGGTGGCCTTCCGCCTGCGGTCGTACCCCACGACGTACCAGCGACCGTGCCAGCTCACCACCCCCCACGGCTCAACCTCCCGCCGCTTCGGGTCGGGGTCGGTTATCTTGCGGTAGCCGAAGGCGATCGCCTGCTGGTGGGTGACCGCGTCCAGGCAGGGCTGGAAGGCCGGCTCGCTGGCCTGCACCCGCGGCTCGATGCCCGGCGAGCCGAGGTCCAGGTCGATGCCAGCAGCGCGCAGCTTGAGCAGCGCGCCATTGGCGGCATCGGCCAGCCGGGCGGACTGCCACAGCCGGGCGGCCAGCCCGACCGCGGCGGCCTCGTCCGGCGTCAGCTCGATCTCCGGCAGCTCGTAGTCGCGGCGGGCGATCCGGTAGCCGTCCTCAGCCTCGACAGCGCTGTTGCGGCCGGTCTCCAGCGGGATGCCCAGCTCGCGCAGCTCTGCCTTGTCCCGCTCGAACATCCGCTTGAATGCGTCGTCGGCCTTGCTGGTGCCGTCCACGGGTTCGTAGCCGGGCACCGCCTGCCGGATCCGGCTGGCCGGCAGGTACTGCCTGGTCGACAGCAGGCAGATCACCAGGTTGACCAGACGTTCGGTCCGGCGGGACGACATGGTCTCGACCCTAATGGGTCCGGAAGGTGTTGTACGCCGTGACACCCGCTCGTGTGGAGCCCGCTCAGCCGGCGGCAGTGACCTTGACGGCGTCGATGACGAAGACCAGGGTCGCATTCGGCTGGATGTCTGGCGGCACGCCCGCCGGGCCGTACGCCTTATCGGGCGGCGCGATGAGGACCCGCCGGCCGCCCTGCTTCATCCCGACCAGGCCCTCGTTCCACGCGGGGATCACCTGCGCTTGGCCCAGGGGTGTGACTGGGAACGGCTGACCGCCGTCGTAGGAGGACTGGATCAGCTTCTTGGTGCTCCAGTCGACCAGCGTGTACTGGGTCAGCAGGGTGTCGCCGGGCTTGGCTGCGGCACCGGTGCCGGTGATGACGTCCCTGGTCTCCAGCGCGGTTGGCGCAGCGCAGTCAGGCACGGTGACCTGCGGCTTGCTGCCCTGGGCACCGCTGACCTGCACTTGGCAGGAGCCGGGTTCGCCGCTGTTGGCCGACTTCGAGCCGCAGCCAGCGGTGAGTACGCCCAGCGTGAGGAGGGTCAGGGCCAGGGAACGCGCGGCAGAAGGCACCGCGGCAGACTACCGCGCCAGCCTTCAGCGTGCCGCCCGTGGGCACGTCGATCGGCGGGCGTTAAGGGAAGAACATCTCGGGCGGGGTTCCATCATTGACCGGCCAGCCGAGTAGTCGTTGCGCGGTACTGACGATCAGGCGGGCGGTGATCTGCCGGCCCAAGGACATCGCCACCTCGGCATGGGAGGGCGGTATGCCCCGCTGCACTTGTAGTGCGGCCAAGCCGAGGTTGCCGAGTGCGGCGTGTATCCGGTATTCGGAGCCAGCGACGAACCGGTAATGGGCTTCGGCGGCAGCCGGGTCGGCCTGGTGAGTTCGGGCGAACTCGGCATCTTCGAGAGCGATTGCTTCTCGGGTGAATCGGTGAGCCCGGGCGTAGCGCGTGCCTTGCCGGTTGGCGGGGTCGGTGAGCCGGTCCAGGGCTTGTCGCTGCCGTACGAACGCCTCGTCGTCACCGGCCAGCCGCAGCGCGGTGAGTCGGATCGTTTCCATGTCGATCTGGCCATCCACCAACGCTTCAGCGCGGAACCGGGCCGCGCCAGCATCGATGGCGAGCAGCGCTTGGTCGAGATGCCGGCAGTAGATCTCGAGGACCGCCTCGACGAAATCTGCCCAGGCGACCCAGCGGGTTGCCGCGATGGATGCGTAGGGACGCTGATGGTCCTGTAGGTGGGCAATCGCCTCCTCGATCCGGTACGCCCAGGCCAGCGAGAGTCCGCGTTGGAATGCGGCGTGTGCCGCCCGGACCGGGTGGCCCTCGCGGAGCGCCCGTTGCATGGCGGTGGCCGCAACAACGGCGGCTTCGTCTAAGGAATCGGTCATCCATAGTGCGCTGGCGCGCAGTATCAGCAGCGTCGAGGGAAACTCCGGTGGCAGCCGGGTCGTCTCGCGAAGGACCGCTGCATGCCGACCGCAGTTGGACAGGATCGTGGCCCGCTTACGTTGGGCGACGGCGCGAAAATCCTTGGCGCGGCCCACCGGTGGCACCAACCGGCCGGCAATGAGGACGGCGCCGACCCGACGCCCACCGTGGTTGAGCGTGAGATTCTTCAGCTCGTTGGCGGCGCGCTGCCGCTGCGGCCCCCGGATCAGCAAGTTCAGATAGGTTCTCCGGGCTGCCTGGATGTCGCCGAGAATTTGTTGGGTAGCCGCCCGAGGAAACGGAGGGCTGGACCTGCCAAGCGGCGGATATCCTGGCTCGGCGGCCTTGTCGAGCAGCCGGGCCACCAAGTTCGCGTCGACATCGATCAGGCCATGGTGCTGGCACCAGACGACGAAGTCCCAGGACGGGTTGGAGTGCCCTGCTGGCGTACCGGCTGATCCCGCCGGAAAATGTAGGCGGCCGTCTGCGTCGACGCTTCGCAGCAGTATCTTCTTACGGTGCTGGTCGTACGGGTCGGGTAGGTCGAACCAGTAGACCTCACCGGACTCATGGAGCACGTTATCCCACGGCGGTTGGAAATCCAGATCGCGCCCGCTGTAACCAACGAACACCACGGTGCGGCCACGGACATCGGACCGGAGCTGCCGCTCCCACTCCGGGCTGAGGCCGCGGAGCACCTGCTCGGAGTTGATGATGAGCTGACCAGTCAGGGTGCCGTGCGGCTTGAAAAGCTGGCCGGCAGCAGACGGATCCTGCGGCCATGCGCAGGTCCGCAGCCTATCCGCCGCGGCCTGCTCGATCAGGGTGTCGAAGTTGACCGTCCACACCCGAGCACCGGTGGCGGCAAGCTCTGCCAGCGCGGCATGCGCGGCGTTGGGCAAACCACCAGCTAGCACGTCATGCAACCACGGGATGACCTGTGCGCCAGATCGCTGCAGGGCGAGAATGAACGGCTCGGGCGTGAGCCCCGCCGCCACTTGTTGCTGCTCGGTCGGGGAAATACCGGGCGGCGGAGGAAGGTACTTCCCTAGGCCGAGCTGGGTGAGGAGTTCGTTGCGGATCGCTGGGAACAGCGGCAGCCCGGCGGGGACCGACCGCGACACTCCCGCCCCAGCAAAGATGAACAGCTCATCGGCCCGCATCCCCCGCGTCACGTTCCTGACTCCGTTGCCCCCCGAGTCGGGCGCTGGTTACATGCTGGCGATCAGCTTGTCTACCCGCTCGTCCACGCTGCGGAACGGATCTTTGCACAGTACGGTGCGCTGGGCTTGGTCGTTCAGCTTCAAGTGCACCCAGTCCACGGTGAAGTCCCGGCGCCGTTCCTGGGCGCGTTTGATGAACTCGCCGCGCAGCCTGGCCCGGGTGGTCTGCGGCGGCACGTTCTTGGCCTCGAAGATGGCCAGGTCGCGGGCTACCCGCTCCACCGCACCCCGGCGCTCCATCAGGTAGTACAGGCCGCGGCCGCGGTGGATGTCGTGGTAGGCGAGGTCGAGCTGGGCGACCCGTGGCGAGGACAGCGGAAGGTTGTGCTTGGCCCGGTACCGCTCGATGAGCTGGTACTTGGTGGCCCAGTCGATCTCCCGGTCGATCAGGGACAAATCGCCGGTGTCGACCGCCTTCAGCGCCCGGCCCCAGAGGTCCATGACCCGGTCGATGATCGGGTCTGGGCTGCGCCGGTCTACGAAGTCGGAAGCCTTCTCGTAGTACTCGCGCTGGATCTCCAGCGCGGTCGCCTCCCGGCCGTTGACCAGCTTGACCCGGCGCTGGCAGGTCAGGTCGTGGCTAACCTCGCGGATTGCCCGGATTGGGTTTTCCAGCGTCAGGTCGCGCAGCACCACGCCGGCCTCGATCATGCGGAGTACGAGGTCGGTGGCTCCCACCTTGAGCAAGGTGGTGGTCTCGTTCATGTTTGAGTCACCGACGATCACGTGCAGCCGGCGGAACCGCTCGGCATCGGCATGCGGCTCGTCCCGGGTGTTGATGATTGGCCGGGACCGGGTGGTGGCCGAGGAGACGCCTTCCCAAATGTGCTCGGCGCGCTGGCTGACGCAGTACACCGCGCCCCGCGGGGTCTGCAGCACCTTCCCGGCCCCGCAGATGATCTGCCGGGTGACCAGGAACGGGATCAGGATGTCGGCCAGCCGGCCGAACTCGCCGTGCCGGCCGACCAGGTAGTTCTCGTGGCAGCCGTAGGAGTTGCCGGCCGAGTCGGTGTTGTTCTTGAACAGGTAGATGTCGCCGGTGATGCCCTCCTCGTGCAGCCGCCGCTCGGCGTCCACCAGCAGCCCCTCCAGCAGCCGCTCGCCGGCCTTGTCGTGCACTACCAGGTCGACCACGTTGTCGCACTCCGGGGTGGCGTACTCGGGGTGCGAGCCGACGTCCAGGTACAGCCGGGCGCCGTTGCGGAGGAAGACGTTGGAGCTGCGACCCCAGGACACCACCCGCCGGAACAGGTAGCGAGCGACCTCGTCCGGCGACAACCGGCGCTGGCCGTGGAACGTGCAGGTGACGCCGTACTCGTTCTCGATACCGAAGATGCGCCGGTCCATACCCGCCACCCTATGCTGTCCTCGCCGCTCCGGCCCGCAGCCGCCGCACCGCCAGTCGCCGAGCCGAGGCCGTTGCTGGGCTATTCGACCGGGGTATCTGCCGAGCCGGAGCTGGGCAGCAACGTGGTCAGCGCGGTACCCACCAGCCGCTTGAACTTGCGGTTGGCCCGGGCCCGGTCGAGTAGCGCGACCTCGAGCTGGCTGGCGTCCAGCTCGCGCGGCCGGCCGTTCTCCCCGCCGACGCTGCCTAGCCCGGTGACTGCCAGCCGCAGCGAGTCGACCAGCGACATGCCTCGCTGGTACTGCCCACTCACCAGGGTGCTGATCTGGTCGGCCTGGCCACCCATCACGACGTAGCCGGGCTCATCGACCACCGAGCCGTCGAAGGTCAGCCGGTAGAGCTGGTCCTCCTCGGCGGTCTCGCCGACCTCGGCCACGCACAGCTCCACCTCGAACGGCTTCTGCTGCTCGGTGAAAATTGAGTTCAGGGTCTGCGCGTAGGCGTTGGCCAGGATCCGACCGCTGACGTCCCGGCGGTCGTAGGAGAAGCCACGCAGGTCGGCCAGCCGGATCCCGGCCACCCGTAGGCTCTCGAACTCGCTGTAGCGGCCGACCGCGGCGAACCCGATCCGGTCGTAGATCTCGCCGATCTTGTGCAGCGACTTCGACGGGTTCTCGGCGACGAACAGTACGCCGTCGGAGTAGGCCAGCACGACCACATTACGGCCGCGCGCGATGTTCTTGCGTGCGTACTCCGAACGGTCTCGCATGATCTGTTCGGCCGAGGCGTAGAACGGCATCGTCATGCTGGCTCAGGCTCCTCCCCGTACGGGCGGCTGGTGGCGATGGGTTGGCGGCGGGTGGCTGACTCAGCCGCCGGGGTTTTCCATCCGGTCGGTCAGTAGGGACCGTACGACCTGGCTGACCTCCGCCTCGGGCACCCGGTGGATGCCTCCGACGGTGGCCACCATGACCATCGGGTAGACGTTGCGGACCATGTCCGGGCCGCCGGTAGCGGTGTCGTCGTCGGCGGCGTCGTACAGCGCGTCGATGGCCATCCGGACCACCTCGTCCGGACCCAGGCCGGGGCGCCAGCGCTTCTTCAGCGCGCTCTTGGCAAACAGCGACCCGGAGCCGATGCCGTGGTAACCGCCCTCTTCGTGCCGGCCACCAGTGACGTCGTAGCTGTAGATCCGGCCGGCCCGGGACTGGTCTTCGGCGTCGAGGTCGATGCCGGCGAACATCGGGAGCACGGCCAGCCCCTGCATCGCCGCGGCCAGGTTGCCCCGGATCATGGTGGACAGCCGGTTGGCCTTGCCCTCCAGGGTGAGTGCGACGCCCTCGATCTTCTCGTAGTGCTCCAGCTCGAGCTGGAAGAGTCGGACGATCTCCAGCGCCATGCCGAGGGTGCCGGCGACGCCGATCAGGCTGTAGTCATCGGCGGGGAAGACCTTCTGCACGTCGCGTTCAGCGATCAGGTTACCCATGGTGGCCCGCCGGTCCCCAGCCATGATCACGCCACCGTTGAAGGTCGCGGCGATCACAGTGGTGCCGTGCGGTGCCATGTCCGCGACCGAGCCAGGCGGCAGCGGCCGGTTACCCGGCAGCAGCTCGGGCGCGGCGTCGCGCAGGAACTCCACGAAGGAGGATGTCCCCGGCGCGGTGAAATGGCCACTCAACCGCCACCGGTGTCCCTCAGTTCCGGCCACGTGTCTCCTTGTCGGTTGGTGCTCAGTGCTGGGTGCTTCAGTGCTGGGTGCTTAGCGTTGGGCGATCAGTACAGCAACGGGGGCCGAGCAAGTACCTGGGTATAGTGCCCGACCTGCCCGCGCCGGCCGTTGCGGTTGCCGCTGGGATTGATCTCGACAACGCCACGCACCTTACCCGTGACGCTGCCGTGATCAACGCTGTTTTGGCCGGAGCCGGTCACCCGCCCCAGCGGTCTACTGGCCGCCCTTCTGGACGTACCCACGGACGAACTCCTCCGCGTTCTCCTCCAGCACCTCGTCGATCTCATCCAGCATTGCGTCGACGTCCTCGGTGAGCTTCTCGTGCCGCTCCTGCACCTCCGTCGAGGTATCGACCGATGCCTCGACCTCCTCATCCCGCTTCCGGCTGCCCCGAGACTGGCCGCCACCGGTTTCCCGTGTCGCCATGAAGTGCCCTCCTTCGCTGCTGCGACCAAACCTACCGCGCGACAGCACCGAGGCTGTCGCCGCTGCACGGCCGGTTGTCTCCCGCTACAGTTCCCCAGGCAACACGGCTGTCACCCCCCAGCATGCCCGTGGAGTCCCGTGCCCGCCCGCCATTCTCCGTCCCGGCTCACCCGCCCGGTCGGACTAGCCGCCAGCCGGCACCGGCGTGCTGCGACCCGGTCGTGGCCCGGCGGCTGGTCGCTCGTGCTTGTCTCGATGCTGTGCGTTGGCGTACTGCTTGGGTTCGTGTTCCTCCGGATCCGCCGGGAGCGGAACGCGCTTCCGCCGGCCGCGATGACCCAGCCGAGCGGCGCCCCGGCAATCGGAGTCGGCGACTGCGTTGGCAACCCCGGGTCCGGGCACACCCAGCGGGTGGACTGCGGTAGCGGCGCGTACTACGCCCGGGTGCTGGCCCGGGTCGACACCCCGACCCAGTGCTTGCCGCCAGCGGCCGAGGCCTTTGCGATCCCCGGCGCATCACATCCGGTGCTCTGCCTACTGCCGCGGGCCGTGGTCGGCGGCTGCCTGGCGGCCTCGACGGTTGGCCCGCCGGACCCGGTGGCCTGCACCGATCCGGCCGCGATTGGTCGGATCCTGGCCCGGCGGCCCACCCTGGGAGTCTGCCCGGCGGGCACTGCGCACACCGTCACCGCACCGTACGGGCTGCCCAACCAGCGGGTGATCTGCCTGGCGCGGCTGCGCTGAGCGGAGCCTGCCGCTGGCATACGGTCAGCCCTTGGTGAGCTGCTCGACCAGGTCGGCTGCGGTCGGGCAGCGGTCCAGCAGGGCGCCGACGTGTGTCTTGCTGCCGCGCAGCGGCTCCAGCGTCGGTACCCGGATCAGCGACTCACGACCCAGGTCGAAGATCACCGAGTCCCAGGATGCGGCCGCCACCTGGTCGGCGTACCGGCGCAAGCACTCGCCGCGGAAGTACGCCCGGGTGTCGGTCGGCGGGCGCTCGATTGCCCGGCTGATCTCGTCGCTGTCGACCAGGGTCTGCATCGCGCCGCGGGCGACCAGCCGGTGGTACAGCCCCTTCTCCGGCCGTACGTCGGTGTACTGCAGATCGATCAACTGCAGCCGGGAGGCGCCCCAGGCCAGCCCATCGCGCTCCCGGAAGCCCTCCAGCAGGCGCAACTTGGCCACCCAGTCCAGCTCGGTGGCGCACAGCATCGGGTCGTGCTCCAGCCGGGTCAGCACCGACTCCCAGCGGGTCAGCACGTCGGCGGTCACCGCGTCCACATCGGTGCCGTACCGGTCCTCGACGTACTTCTTGGCCTGCTCCAGGTACTCCATCTGCAACTGCACCGCGGTCAGCTTGCGGTTGCCGGTCCGCAGCGTCAGGACGTGCCGCAGGCTCGGGTCATGGGATACCGCGCGCAACGCGGCGACCGGCTCCTCCACCGAGAAGTCGACCGAGATGAACCTGTCCTCGATCATCGCCAGCACCAGCGAGGTGGTGCCCATCTTCAGGTAGGTGGAGATCTCCGAGAGGTTCGCGTCACCAATGATTACGTGCAGCCGGCGGTACTTTTCCGCATCGGCGTGCGGCTCGTCGCGGGTGTTGATGATTGGCCGCTTCAAGGTGGTCTCCAGGCCGACCTCGACCTCGAAGAAGTCCGCCCGTTGGCTGAGCTGGAAGCCCTCCTCCCGACCGTCCTGGCCGACGCCGACCCGGCCCTGCCCGCACACCACCTGGCGGGTGACGAAGAACGGGGTCAGGTGCCGGACGATGTCGGCGAACGGGGTGGTCCGGCTCATCAGGTAGTTCTCGTGCGCGCCGTAGCTGGCGCCCTTGTTGTCGGTGTTGTTCTTGTAGAGCTGGATCCGTGGCTGCCCGGGGATGGTGCCGGCCCGGCGGGCTGCCTCGTCCATCACCCGCTCGCCGGCCTTATCCCAGGTCACCACGTCCCGCGGCGAGGTGACCTCCGGGGTGGAGTACTCCGGGTGTGCGTGGTCCACGTACAGCCGGGCGCCGTTGGTCAAGATCACATTCGCCAGGCCGGTGTCGTCCTCGGCGTCGAGGTACTCCGGGCCGAGCGCCGAGCCCAAGTCGAAGCCGCGGGCGTCGCGCAGCGGGGATTCCTCCTCGAAGTCCCACCGCGCCCGCCGGGACCGCGCATCCATCCTGCCGCCGTAGGCGTTCACGATCTGGGAGGACAGCAGCATTGCGTTCGCCCCAGGTTGGCCCGGCACGGCAATGCCGTACTCGACCTCGGTGCCCATCACCCGCCGTACCGTCATGACACGAGCTTACGGGCGTACGAACCCGGCTGCCGATTCCGGACCACCGCCACGCTGCCAGAGTCCTCCGACAGGATCCTCCGGCGGGCCCTTAGCCGGTGGGCTCGGAGACGGAGCTGCCGAACAAATCGAGGGTGTTGGCCATCCCGCCGTCCACGCCGAGGGTCTGCGCGGTGACATACCGGGCAGCGTCCGAGGCCAGGAAGACAATCACGTCGGCGACCTCCTCCGGGGTGCCCCAGCGGCGTAGCGGGATGTGCTGGGTGGTCTGCTCGACGACGCCGGGGAGTTGCTTGTTGTAGGCCCACAAGTCGGTGTCCACGATCCCGGGCGCGACCGCATTCACCCGGATCCCGGCCGGCCCGTACTCCTGGGCCAGCGCCCGGGTCATCCCGTCTACCGCGCTCTTGCTGGCTGCGTAGGCCGCTCGCCGGGGCGTACCGCGCAGTCCGGAGATCGACGACACGTTGACGATCGAGCCGCCGCCGGCTTCGACCATCGCTGGGATCAGCCGTGCCGACAGCAGCAGCAGGCTGCGGACGTTGACCTGTAGCAGGGCATCGACCGTACTAACGGTGAGATCGACGGCCGGTTGCCGGACCGCAACCGCCGCGTTGTTCACCAGTACGTCCACGACCCCGAACGCGGTCAGCGCCGCCGCTGCCACCGCCACCGGGGCGTGCTCACCGGCCAGGTCCGCGGTGATCACTACCGGGTCGTTTGCCAGGCCGGCGGCAACCTCGGTCAGCGCGTCTGCAGAGCGGGCGACCAGCGCGACCCGGGCACCGGAGCGGTCCAGCGCGAGCGCGGTCGCCCGGCCGATGCCGCGGCTGGCCCCGGTGACCAACGCGGTCCGGCCAGACAGCGACCACTTCGGGTCCGACGGCGAGGACACCGGGGCTACTACAGGTACTGGCCGGTGTTGGAAACCGTGTCGATGGCCCGCCCGGTCTCTGAGCCCTTGCCCGACACGAGGGTACGGATGTAGACGATCCGCTCCCCCTTCTTGCCGGAGATCCGAGCCCAGTCATCGGGGTTGGTGGTGTTGGGCAGGTCCTCGTTCTCGGTGAACTCATCCACGCAGGCGGCAAGCAGGTGCTGCACCCGCAGCCCGTGCTGGTGGGTCTGCAGGTAGTCCTTGATCGCCATCTTCTTGGCCCGGTCCACGATGTTCTGGATCATCGCGCCGGAGTTGAAGTCGCGGAAGTAGAGCACCTCCTTGTCGCCGTTGGCGTAGGTCACCTCCAAGAAGCGGTTCTCCTCGCTCTCGGTGTACATCCGCTCGACCACCCGCTGGATCATCGCGTGCACGGTCGCCACCGGGTCGTTGCCGTGCTCGGTGGTGTCCTCCGGGTGGATTGGCAAGTCGGTGGTGATGTACTTGGAGAAGATGTCCTTGGCCGCCTCGGCGTCCGGTCGCTCGATCTTGATCTTCACGTCCAACCGGCCCGGGCGCAGGATGGCCGGGTCGATCATGTCCTCGCGGTTGGACGCCCCGATCACGATGACGTTCTCCAGGCCCTCCACGCCGTCGATCTCGGACAACAACTGGGGAACGATGGTGTTCTCCACGTCCGAGGAGACCCCGGACCCACGGGTCCGGAAGATCGAGTCCATCTCGTCGAAGAACACGATCACCGGGGTACCCTCGGATGCCTTCTCCCGAGCCCGCTGGAACACCAGCCGGATGTGCCGCTCGGTCTCGCCGACGTACTTGTTCAGCAGCTCCGGACCCTTGATGTTCAGGAAGTATGACTTGGCCTGACCCTCCGCGCCGCCGGACTTGGCCACCTGCTTGGCCAGCGAGTTGGCCACCGCCTTGGCGATCAGCGTCTTGCCGCAGCCGGGCGGACCGTACAGCAGCACGCCCTTGGGTGGACGCAGCTTGTACTGCCGGAACAGGTCGGCATGCAGGAAGGGCAGCTCTACCGCGTCCCGGATCTGCTCGATCTGCCGGGTCAGGCCGCCGATGTTGGAGTAGTCGATGTCTGGCACTTCTTCGAGGACGAGTTCCTCGACCTCGCTCTTCGGGATCCGTTCGTAGACGTAGCCGGACCGCGGCTCCAGCAGCAGCGAGTCGCCGACCCGCAGCGGCTGGGCGGCCAATACGTCGGCGATGTAGACGATCCGCTCCTCGTCGGTGTTGCCGATGACCAGGGCTCGGTCACCGCCCTCGAGCACCTCCTTGAGCATCACGACCTCGCCGGCCCGCTCGAACGCGCGCGCCTCAATGACGTTCAGCGCCTCGTTGAGCATGACCTCTTGGCCGCGCTGCAGCTCCTCGGTGTTCACCGCTGGCGAGACCGCGACCCGCAGCTTGCGACCGCCGGTGAAGACGTCCACGGTGCCGTCCTCGTACCGGGTCAGGAAGATCCCGTAGCCGCTGGGCGGCTGGGCGAGCCGGTCAACCTCCTCCTTGAGGGTGATGACCTGGTCCCGGGCCTCGCGCAGGGTGTTGGCCAGCTTCTCGTTGCGCTCAGCTAGCGCAGCGATCTTGGCCTGTGACTCAGCCAGCCGCTCCTCAAGTACCCGCAGATGGCGCGGTGACTCGGTGAGCTTGCGACGCAGCATCGCCACTTCCTCCTCAAGGAAGGAGTTGCGCGCTGCAACTTCGTGGTCCTCCATCCGGTGCCGCTCGGCGCGGCCTTCCGCGTCATCCCTGTCGGTCGCCACGATCACCCACCTCCCGCGGGTTTTCCTGCGGTTAGGCCACACTACACAGCCCTACCCCCTCGAAGCCCCTGCTGTCGAGGCGTATCACCTGGGTGTCCTGGTGCGAGACCTGTCACATCGCTCTTACCCTGGACAGGTCCACATCGAACGGCGCGTTTGGTTGACCGCGAGGTGTACGCACTGCGAGTGAAGAGGACCGCGAGTGAGGAGAACGGGTGAGCGACCCGCTACAGGTCTGGGTGGATCAGGATCTTTGCACCGGTGATGGCCTGTGCGTGCAGTATGCACCAGAGGTGTTCGAGTTCGATGTTGATGGGCTAGCTTACGTCAAGGACGCGGCCGGCGGCCTGCTCACTGCGACCGGCACCCGCGCCGAGGTGCCTGGGCACCTGCGGCTAGAGGTCATCGACTCGGCCCGGGAGTGTCCGGGCGAGTGCATCCACGTCCTCCGGTCTGACGGTACCGAGGTGGCCGGTCCAGCGGCGAGCGGGTCCGACTGACTGCACTGCTCGGGTCAACCGTTGCTCTGATTACGTCGCCCTGATCAGACGTCGCTCTGCTTGGTTAAGCACTGCCTGGCGCCGGTCGACGTTGCCGGACCGGCGGGGTGACCCCGTCGGCCAGCCGGCGGGTGGAGACCAGGAAGGCAGTATGGCCCTGCATCCGGTGCTCGGGGCGGACCGCTAGGCCGACCACGTGCCAGCCGCGCAGCATGGTCTCCCACGCCTGCGGCTCGGTGAAGGTGCCGTGCTCGCGCAGCGCCTCTACCAGCCGGGAAAGCTGGGTCACGGTGGCGACGTACCCGATCAGTACCCCGCCCGGCAGCAGCGCCTTACTGACTGTGTCGAGTACTTCCCAGGGTGCGAGCATGTCGAGCACCACCCGGTCCACGTCCTGCTCGGCAGCGCCGGCCAGGTCGCCGATCCGCAACGTCCAGGCCGGCTGCGGCGCGCCGAAGAACTCCTCGACGTTGCGCCGCGCCACCTCGGCGAAGTCCGACCGCCGCTCATAGGAGGTGACCCGCCCGGTATCGCCAACTGCCCGCAGCAGCGAGCAGGTCAACGCGCCCGAACCCGCCCCGGCCTCCAGCACCGAAGCGCCGGGGAAGATGTCCCCCATCGCAATGATTTGCGCAGCGTCCTTGGGGTAGATCACCTGCGCGCCGCGCGGCATGGACAGTACGTAGTCGGTCAGTAGTGGGCGCAGCGCGAGGTACTGGGTACCGCTGGAGGCAGCCACCACCGAGCCCTCGGGCAGGCCGATCAGCGCGTCGTGCTCGATCGCCCCGCGGTGGGTGTGGAAGCTCCGCCCGGGTACCAGGATGACGGTGTGCAGCCGGCCCTTGGGGTCGGTGAGCTGCACCCGGTCGCCGGTCCGGAACGGCCCGTTCGGCCGGTTCACCTACTCCCCCTATCGTGCTGGGTTGATACTGCCGTGCTCGCTGATAGCAGGTTGGTGCTACCCCGCCGGGCCGGTCACGGGTGGTCTCTGGTCGGGTCAGTGCCCCAGTGCCGCAGCAGCGCGGCGATGTCGTTGGTGGCCAGTAGCCCCACCGGCCGGCTGTCCCGGCCCACCACGAGGTACTCCGAGGCGGGCGTTGCCCGTACCGCGTCCAAGACCGCCTCGCCGGTAGCGGAGTCGGTGAGGACCAGGCCGGGCTCCAGCATCCGAGCCACCGCCGAGACCGCGGTCCACGGCCGGCGTTGCTCCGGCAGCGCCATCACCCGGGCCTCCGAGACGATCGCGGTGGGTGCGCCGCTGGAATCCACGACGACCAGTCCCTGGGCCTGCGACTGCCACACCCGACGCAGTGCCTCGGCCACCGGCAGGTCGGCTGGCACCTGCAGGGTGGGGCGGATCAGATCGGCGAGCCGCAGCTCGGGCAACCGGCTGTTGATCGCGGCGACGGTCAGCGACTGGCTGGCACCGACCCAGATGAACGCGGCGAGCAGGCCGGCTAGGGCCAGGTTGCCGACCGCGACGCCGCTCGTCTCATCCCGCATCAAGAACACGGCGGCGAGGACCACCAGTACGGCCAACCCGCGGCCGCACCAAGCGGCGGCCCGAGTCCCGGCCAACCGGGATCGGGAGAACTGCCACACCCCGGCGCGCAGCACCTTGCCCCCGTCCAGTGGTAGCCCGGGCAGCAAGTTGAAGATCAGCACCACCAGGTTGCTGACCGCCAGCATCTCCAGCAGGGCGTGCGGTACGGTGCCGATGGGAGTGGCGGCCGACCCAGCCAGGCTCAGACCGGCCACCACCAGCGTGACCAGCGGGCCGGCGATCGCGACCAGGTATTCCTCACCTGGTTGGTGTGGCTCGCCCTCAATCTCGGTCGCCCCGCCAAGCAGGAAGATCACCACCCGGCGGACCCGCAGGCCGAGGGCCAGGCAGACCGCGGTGTGACCGAGTTCGTGGGCCAGCAGCGACAGTGCGAACAGCACGGCAAAGACCAGCGCGATCAGGTAGCTGCCAGCGCGGCTGATGTTGTCAACCAGGTGGAAGACCCGGTCTGAGTAGCTGATCGTGATGATTGCCGCGATGATGAACCAGGATGGCGACAGGTAGACCGGCACCCCGAAGAAGCGTCCGACGGGTAGTCCCGCGGTCGCTGACGGATTATTCTGGCGCGCTGCTGGAGCCACATGACGATGCTACGGGTACCTGGGTATCACCCGCCTGGGGCGTTCCTGACATACCGTGGCTGACATGACGGCAACCGGCAGCGACCGCTGGCCGGCCGGCGACGATGCGGCCGACCAGGATCCGGCTGCCCCGGCTGCCGCCACCTGGAATGCCTGGATCTTGCCCGAACACTTGCCAGACACCGGTCGCCACCACGTCGGCCAGCCGACTCACCGGCCAGCTCCTCCAGATACTCCCGCCACCACGGATACCCCAGAGACCACGGCGGGGCGGCAGCAGCCGGCCAACGGGGTTCGCCACGGCTGGCCGGCTGGCCCGCTGCACGGCTCTCTACCGACCAATGGCTCCCTGCCGGCGCAGGGCTCCCTACCGGCCATCAGCTATCCGCTGCCGCCCCCGACCAATGGCTATCCGGCACGGTCGGAGCCGTACCGCCAGCCGCCGGACGCCGAGCCGCCGACCGAACAGATCCCTCCGGTACCGGGCGACCTGGCCGACGAGCCGACTCAGGTGCTCCACCTGGGCGGCCCACCGGCCGGACCGGTACCGGTCCTTCTCCCTGACCCGGTCCGCCCCGACCCGGCTGCCACTGACCCGGCCGCCACTGGGGCATCGCCGCCGGTACCGGCCCAGCCGACTCAACTCGATCAAGCCCCGCCGCCAGCTCAGCCAGGACTAGCCCAGCCTGAGCTAGCCCAACTCGATCAAGTCCCGCCGCCAGCCCAACCGGGTCGGGTTCGGCTCCCCCATCCACCGCGCTCGGTGGTCCGCAAGCGGGCCCGCCGCCGGCGACTGCTGGAGTGGCCGTTCCTGGTGGCCTTCTCGTTGCTCGCGGCGTTGCTGCTGCGGACCTTCGTGGTGCAGACGTTCTACATACCGTCGCAGTCGATGCATGACACCTTGCTTGAGGGCGACCGGGTGTTGGTGAACAAGCTCGCCTACCACCTGCACAACATCAACCGCGGCGACGTGATCGTCTTCCGCCGGCCGGTGAACCTTGACATCCCGGACAATGACCTGATCAAGCGAGTGATCGGGCTGCCGGGTGACCGGCTCGAGGCCCGAAACGGCGCCGTCTACGTTAACGGCCGGTTGCTGACCGAGCCGTACATCCAGCGAGACTGCACTAAAGGTACGCTCGACCTGCCTCCCACCGTGGTGCCAGCCGGGTACATCTTCGTGATGGGTGACAACCGCTGCGACTCCACTGACAGCCGGATCTTCGGGCCGATTAAGGAGAGCCTGGTTGTCGGCCGGGCGTTCGTACTCATCTGGCCACCCGGCCGGATTGGCTGGTTGTAGCGGGTCCTACTCAGGAATGTCGCACCGCTGCCCTAGGCTGCATGCCCATGAGCGCGCCGAGTCCGGTTGAGCAGCAGCAGCCGCTTGTGGTCGGCTCGCTGTCGCCGTCCCGGGCCAGCGACTTCAAGACCTGCCCGCTGCTCTACCGCTTCCGGTGCATCGACAAGCTGCCCGAGCACCCGTCGCTAGACGCCACCCGGGGCACCGTGGTGCACGCGGCGCTGGAGCGGCTGTTCGAGCTACCCCGCCATGAGCGCGACCCGGCCACGGCTGCGGCCCTGGTCGAGCCGGCGTGGCAGCGGCTTCTGGCCGCCGAGCCGGAGCGGGCCACGCTGTTCGCGGACGATGCTGACGGCAGCGCGTTGGCCGGCTGGCTGGCCACCGCCCGAGACTTGGTGGCCAACTACTTCACCCTGGAGGATCCGCGGCTGATCGAGCCGGCCGCCCGTGAGCTGCTGGTGGAGGTGCTGCTGGCCGACGGGCTGCTGCTGCGTGGCTACGTGGACCGGCTGGATGTGGCGCCGACCGGCGAGATCCGGGTCGTCGACTACAAGACCGGTGCCGCGCCGCGGGAGGCGTTCGAGGCCCGGGCACTGTTCCAGATGAAGTTCTATGCGTTGGTGTTGTGGCGTACCCGTGGCGTGGTGCCCCGAGTGCTCCGGTTAATGTACTTGCGCGACGCCGAGGCGCTTAGCTACACCCCGGACGCCGACGAGCTAGGCCGCTTCGAGCGCACCCTGCAGGCGATTTGGGCGGCAATCAGCCGGGCCCGGGTGACCGGCGACTTCCGGCCCAGCCCCAGCCGGCTGTGCGGGTGGTGTGACCACCAAGCGCTGTGCCCCGCCTACGGTGGCACTCCCCCGCCGTACCCGGCCAGCAGCGAGCCGGCGGCGGCCGTCGTCGAACCGGCGCACGACCCCGGCTGACCGCCGGGGTGGGCGGATGCGGCGGGGATTGCGCCGATAAGCTAACCACCTATGCCTGTCCGGGTGGCGATTGTCACCGACTCCACCGCCTCGCTCCCGCGCGAGCTGGCCGCCCGGTGGAGAATTGCGGTGATCCCGCTGCAGCTCCAGGTCGGCGAGTGGTCCGGCGACGAGGCGGATATCCAACCGGCCGCGATGGCCGCCGCAATGCGTACCGGGATCGCGGTGTCGACCGCACCACCGCCGTCGCCGGCGTTTTTCTGGGCCTACCAGGACGCTATTGCGTCCGGCGCCTCAGCGGTGCTGTCGATCCACCTGTCCGAGCGGATGTCAGCCACCTGCCAGGCGGCCCGGGCGGCAGCCGAGCAGGTACGGATCCCGGTGCACGTGGTGGACTCGGCGACCTGCGGGATGACGCTGGGGTTCGCGGTGCTGGCCGCCGCGGACGCCGCACGCTCCGGCGTCGACGTGGACCAGGCGCTCGGCGTCGTATACCGCAGGCTGGCCGGCAACAGCCAGCTCGTGTACGTCGACACCTTGGAGTACCTGCGCCAGGGCGGCCGGATCGGCGCTGCCCGGGCCTGGCTGGGCAGTGCGCTGGGGATCAAGCCGGTGCTCACCGTGCAGGGCGGGGAGGTCACCCCGTTGGAGCAGGTGCGGGGCACCGACCGGGCGTTGTCCCGGATGGTCGAGGTGGCCCAGCAGCGGGCCGGTCAGCGCCTGGTGGACGTGGCCGTGGAGCACTTCGACAACCCTAGCCGAGCGGTAGCCCTGGCCGAGCGGTTACGCGGCCAGGTCCCCTACCTGCGCTCGTGCTACCTCACCGAGTGCAGCATGATCATCGGTGCGCATACCGGGCCTGGCGCGATCGGCGTCGCGGTCTCGCCCTGCTGACCACCGGTCCCGGACCACTATGACTCGGCCAACTGGTCTAGCAGCTTTTCGCGGCGTCGTTGCAGGCCCTCGATCTGGGCTTCGCGTTCCATTTGCCCGGTCAGCTCGGCTGCGGCATCGGCGAGGTCTTCGGCGGCGTCTGGCGTGCTTGGACCAGCCTCGTAGACCAGCCGGCGGAGCGTCTCGTCGATGTCGTCGATCTCGGCCCGGATCGCGGTTGCTTCCTGGTTTGTGGTCATCGCCTCATCCCTTCTCTTACCCGACCTGGTGGCTGCCTGACGATCCTTCCCTGCGCTGCCGTCAACTAGCCACCACGGCGTGCACCGCGGCCAGGTCGGCCACCCCGACGCCAGTCAGGCTGGTCCGGATGACCCGACCCGGCCCCGGGCTGACCGGGGCGTGGTACGGCACGGCGAGTACCGGGCAGCCGGCCGCCTCGGCCGAGGCGATCCCGCTGGGTGAGTCCTCAATGGCCAGGCAGTCGGCCGGGTCCAGCCCGACCAGCTCGGCCGCGCGCAGGTACGACTCCGGGTGCGGCTTGGTGTGCCGCACCTCATCGCCACACACCACCGCGTCGAAGTTCTCCCTGCCGAGCCTCGGCAACACAACCTCGACCAGCTCGCGGTCGGTGGAGGTCACCAGCGCGGTGGCCAGACCGGTCGCCCGGACTGCGGCCAGCAGCTCGCGAGCACCAGGCTGCCAGGTCGGACCGGCGGCGTACAGCTCCTTGGCCCGGGCCACCGTCCAGCGGGCGCTGTCGGCCAGGTTAGCCCGTACCCCGAGGTCAGCGTGCAGCAGGTGCATGGTGACCGCCATGTTGGTGCCCACCATGGCCTGCCGGGCCGGCGTGGACAGCACCCCGCCCAGCCGGCTGGCCAGCTCGTACAGCGCGATGTCCCACAGCTTCTCGCTGTCCAGCAGCGTGCCGTCTAAGTCGAACAGCACACCCCGAAGGCCGACCATCAGACCGCGAAGTACTTCGCCTCGGGGTGGTGCGCGACGATCGCCGAGGTGGACTGCTCGGGGTGGAGCTGGAACTCCTCCGACAGGCTGACCCCGATCCGGTCCGGTTCGAGCAGCTCGACGACCTGCCGCTGGTCCTCCAGATTCGGGCAGGCCGGGTAACCGAAGGAGTACCGGGCGCCGCGGTAGGACAACCCGAAGTAGTCGGTCAGCTCGGCGGGGTCGGTGCTGGCCGCGGTGCTGCCGTCGGCAAAGGTGAGCTCGGTCCGGACCCGCTGGTGCCAGTACTCGGCCAACGCCTCGGTGAGCTGCACCGACAGCCCATGCACCTCCAGGTAGTCGCGGTAGTTGTCGGCGGCGAACAGCTCCTGGGCGAACTCGCTGACCCGGCTGCCCATCGTGACCACCTGGAAGGCGACCACGTCGGTCTGGCCGGAGTCGGCGCTGCGGTAGAAGTCGGCCAGGCAGAGCTGCCGGTCGCGCTTTTGCCGCGGGAAGGTGAAGCGCAGCCGCTCGGTGCCGTCCTCGTGCAGCACGATCAGGTCCTCGCCCTTGCTGTGGCAGCGGAAGTACCCGTAGACCACCGCCGCCACCAGCACGCCCTCGGTCTGCAGCCGGTCCAGCCAGTACCGCAGCCGCGGCCGGCCCTCGGTCTCCACCAGCTCCTCATACGACGGGCCCTTACCGCCGCGGGCGCTCCGCAGCCCCCACTGCCCCATGAAGGTGGCCCGCTCATCCAGCATCGCGGCGTACTCGGCCAACGGGATGCCCTTGACGACCCGGGAGCCGAAAAACGGCGGGGTCGGCACCGCGTTGTCGACTGCCACGTCGGAGCGGCCGATCGGCTCGTCGGGCACCTCGGCGGCCTTGCGGGCAGCGGCGATGCTCAGCGACCGCTCCCGGCGGGCCTTGCGCTCGGCCGCCTTGGCGTCATCGGCCGCCAACGCCGCTGGCGACAACGTGCCGCGCTTGACCGCCATCAGCCGGTCCATCAGCCGCAGCCCCTCGAAGGCGTCCCGGGCGTAGTACACCTCGCCCTGGTAAATCTGGCCAAGGTCCTGCTCGACGTAGGCCCGGGTCAGCGCCGCGCCGCCGAGCAGCACCGGCCAGCGCCCGGCTAGCCCGCGGGAGTTCAGCTCCTCCAGGTTCTCTTTCATGATCACCGTGGACTTGACCAGCAGCCCGGACATCCCAATCACGTCGACCCGGTGCTCCTCCGCGGCGTCCAGGATGGCGGCGACCGGCTGCTTGATGCCGAGGTTGACCACCTCGTAGCCGTTGTTGGACAAGATGATGTCAACCAGGTTCTTGCCGATGTCGTGCACGTCGCCCTTGACCGTAGCCAGCACGATCCGACCCTTGCCGTCGGAGTCGGACTTCTCCATGTACGGCTCCAGGTAGGCCACCGCAGCCTTCATCACCTCAGCGGATTGCAGGACGAATGGAAGCTGCATCTCGCCGGCGCCAAACAGGTCACCAACCACCTTCATGCCGGACAGCAGGGTGTCGTTGATGATCTCCAGCGCGGTCCGGGTCTGCAGCGCCTCAGCCAGGTCGGGCTCCAGCCCATTCCGCTCCCCGTCGATGATCCGGCGCTTGAGCCGCTCAGAGTTTGGTAGCGAGGCCAACTCCTCGGCCCGGGACGCCCTCGCCGCCTGCGCGGTGACGCCCTCGAACAGTTCCAGGTACGTACTCAGCGGGTCGTAGCCGGCCCGCCGCCGGTCGTACACCAGGTCCAGCGCCACCTCGCGCTGCTCGTCCGGGATCTTCGACATCGGCAGGATCTTCGAGGCGTGCACGATCGCGGAGTCCAGGCCGACCCGTACGCACTCGTGCAGGAACACCGAGTTGAGCACCTGCCGGGCGGCCGGGTTCAAGCCGAAGGAAATGTTGGACAGCCCGAGCGTGGTCTGCACGTTCGGGTACCGCCGTTTGACCTCGCGGATCGCCTCGATCGTCTCCAGGCCATCCCGGCGGGTTTCCTCCTGGCCGGTGGCGATCGGGAAGGTCAGGCAGTCCAGCAGGATGTCCTCGGCCCGGATGCCCCAATTCCTGGTCAGATCCTCGACCAGCCGGGCGGCCACCCGGACCTTCCACTCCGCGGTACGCGCTTGGCCCTCCTCGTCGATGGTCATCGCGACCACCGCAGCGCCGTGCTCGACGACGATCGGCAGCATCCGCTGGAGCCGGGACCCTGGGCCGTCGCCGTCCTCGTAGTTCACCGAGTTGACCACGCACCGGCCGCCGAGCATCTCCAGGCCGGTCTCCACCACGCCCGCCTCGGTGGAGTCGAGCATGATCGGCAGGGTGGACGCGGTGGCCAGCCGGCCGGCCAGCTCGCGCATGTCGGCCGCGCCGTCCCGGCCGACGTAGTCCACGCACAGGTCCAGCAAGTGCGAGCCGTCCCGGGTCTGCTGCCGGGCGATCTCCACGCAGTCGTCCCAGTGCTGGGCCAGCATCGCTTCCCGAAACGCCTTGGAGCCGTTGGCGTTGGTCCGCTCGCCGATCATCAGCACGCTGATGTCCTGCCGGAACGGTACGGCCTGGTAGAGGCTGGCGGCGGCCGGCTCGGGCCGCGGCCGGCGAACCGCCGGGGTCAGCTCGTGGACCCGCTGCACCACCCGGTGCAGGTGTTCGGGGGTGGTACCGCAGCAGCCGCCGACCAGCCGTACGCCGTAGTCGGTGACGAAGGCGGCCAGCGCGGTGGCCAGCTCGTCCGGGGTCAGCGGGTAGCGCGCGCCGTCTGGACCCAGCTCGGGCAGCCCGGCGTTCGGCATCACCGACAGTCCGATCCGGGCCTGCCGGGACAGGTACCGCAGGTGCTCGCTCATCTCAGCCGGGCCGGTGGCGCAGTTCAGCCCGATCAGGTCGATACCCAGCGGCTCCAGCGCGGTCAGCGCGGCGCCGATTTCGGTGCCGAGCAGCATGCTGCCGGTGGTCTCCACGGTGACCTGGGCGAGAATCGGCAGGCCCGCCTGACCGGCGGTGCGGGCCCGCTTGGCGCCGATGATGGCCGCCTTGGTCTGCAGCAGGTCCTGGCTGGTCTCGACCAGAATCGCGTCGGCTCCCCCGTCGATAAGGCCGGCGGCCTGCCGTTGGTAGGCGTCGCGCAGTACGGCGTACGGCGCGTGGCCGAGGCTGGGCAGCTTGGTGCCCGGCCCAACCGAACCGATCACGAACCGCGGCCGGCCCGGCGTGGACCAGTCCCCGGCCACCTGCTTGGCCAGCCGGGCACCCGCCTCGGCCAGCTCATAGATCCGGTTGGTGATGCCGTACTCACCGAGGTTGGCCGCGTTCGCGCCGAAGGTGTTGGTCTCCACCGCGTCGCAGCCGACGCTGAAGTACGCATCGTGGATGCTGCGGACCACGTCCGGCCGGGTGACGTTGAGGATCTCGTTACAGCCTTCGTGACCCTCGAAGTCGTCCAGGGTGAGGTCCTGCGCCTGCAGCATGGTGCCCATTGCCCCGTCGGCCACGATGACGCGCTCGGCAAGCGCGGCGAGCAGGGGCTGGGCAGGTCCGGTATCGGGCATGCCTGCCAGCCTACCGAGGTTGGGCCGCCGGCTCTCGGCGGTCATACCCCGGTCCCACGGCGCGGCCGGACCGCGGTATTAGTTGCCCCTTCGGGCGGCGAGGGCGGCCGGTGGTGCCTCGAAGTGTAGCCAAACCGGTCCCGGACGTAGGCTGACCCGGTGACCGAATTCGACGTTCTGCCCGTCCTGAACGAGCCGGTGCTCGTCGGCGCCTTCGAGGGGTGGAACGATGCCGGGGACTCGGCGACCGCGGCCGTGGAACATTTGGAGCTGATTTGGGATGCCCGGCCGCTGGCCGCCCTGGACCCGGATGACTACTACGACTTCCAGGTCAACCGTCCGACCGTGTCGCTGGTCGATGGGGTCACCCGGCGGATGGAGTGGCCCACCACCCGGTTCTCGGTGTGCCGGCCGCCGGGCTCCCAGCGCGACCTGGTGTTGATGCGCGGCATCGAGCCGAACATGCAGTGGCGGGCGTTCTGCGAGGAGATCCTGGAGGTGACCCGCGAGCTGGGGGTGGAGCTGATCGTGCTGCTCGGCGCTCTGCTCGCTGACACCCCGCACACCCGGCCGGTGCCGGTGTCTGGCACTGCTTACGACCCGACGTCGGCGGCCCGGTTCGGGCTGGAGCGGTCCCGTTACGAGGGTCCGACCGGGATCCTCGGGGTGCTGCAGGATGCGGCGGTACGAGGTGGCCTGCCGGCGGTGTCGTTTTGGGCGGCGGTCCCCCATTACGTGTCCCAGTCGCCGAGCCCGAAGGCCACCCTGGCGCTGCTGCACCGGGTCGAGGAGGTGCTGGACGTACCGGTGCCGTTGGCCAGCCTGCCCGAGCAGGCCGATCAATGGCAGACCCTGGTGGACCAGATGACCGCCGAGGATGCTGAGGTCCGCGACTATGTCCGGTCGCTGGAGGAGCGCGACAACGAGGACGTGGACCTGGCCCAGATCAGCGGCGAGTCGATCGCCCGGGAGTTCGAGCGTTACCTACGGCGGCGGCGCCAGTCCGGACCGGGCGGTTGACCGCTACCGGCTGGCCGCGCCAGCCCCACCCGCGCCAGCCACTCTCGCGCCAGCCCCACCCGCGCCAGCCACTCTCGCGCCAGCTCCACCCGCGCCAGCCCCGCTACAGCGCAACGCCGAGCAGCGCGTCGAGCAGGTCGCGCACCAGGGCCGGCGCAGCGGTGTCCCGGCTACCGTCGCTGCGTCCCTCCCGGGCCCAGGCATCTACTGCGGCTAGCGCGGCGGGGGTGTTCAGGTCATCTGCGAGGCTGGTCCGGACCCGGTCCAGCACCGGGCCCGGGTCGGGACCCGCCGCGCGGTCGACTGCCTCCCGCCAGCGGACCAGCCGGTCTGTTGCCGCCGCCAGCAGGGCCGGCGTCCAGTCCCGGTCGGCTCGGTAGTGGTCGGCGAGCAGGGCCAGCCGGATTGCCGCTGGGTCCGCGCCGTCGGCGCGCAGCCGGGAGACCAGTACCAGGTTGCCGCGGCTCTTGGACATCTTCTCGCCGGCCAGCCCAATCATCCCGGTGTGTACGTAGCACCGCGCGAACGGCCACTGCCCGGTGAGGCACTCCGCGTGTGCGGCGGTCATCTCGTGGTGCGGGAAGGCCAGGTCCCTCCCCCCGCCCTGGACATCTAACGCCATCCCGAGCCGGGTCAGCGCAATCGCGGCGCACTCCACGTGCCAGCCCGGCCGACCGCGGCCGACCACCGAGTCCCAGGCCGGCTCCCCCGGCCGGGCGGCCTGCCACAACACCGGGTCCAGCGGGTTCTTCTTGCCCGGCCGGCCGGGGTCGCCGCCGCGCTCGGCGGACAGCGCGAGCATGGTCGCCTGGTCCAGCCCAGCCTCGTATCCGAACCGCGGGGCAGCGTCCACCGAGAAGTACACGTCGTCTTCGAGCAGGTAACCGGCACCCGCGGTCAGCAGCCGGCGGACCACCTCGGCCACCTCGTCAATCGCCTCGACCGCGCCGATGAAGTCCTGCGGCGTGAGCACCCGCAGCGCGGCCATGTCCTGCCGGAACAGCTCGGTTTCCCGCTCAGCCAGCCATCGCCAGTCGACGCCGGTCTGGGCGGCCCGCTCCAGCAGCGGGTCGTCGACATCGGTGACGTTTTGTACGTAGTGCACCTCGTGGCCAGCATCCCGCCAGACCCGCTGGACCAGGTCGAAGGCCAGGTAGGTCGCGGCATGGCCGAGGTGGGTCGCGTCGTAGGGGGTGATGCCACAGACGTACATCCGCGCGGTTCCGCCGGGTGCGGTGGGCCGGATCTCGCGGGCCGCGGTGTCGTACAGCCGCAGCGGGCGGCCGGTACCGGGCAGCCGGGGGGCGGGCGGGGCGGACCAGGAGCGCATGCAACGTACGCTACCTGCGCCTGGCGGCGGCAGGCTCCGAGCACCTTTCGTAGGGTGGCCACATGGTGACCGATGTCGCTGAACTAGCCGCCCCGCACACCCTAGCCCGGCTGCGGCCGCTGCTGCCGGCGGCGCCGGCCCGGCTGCTGGAGGTCGGCGCCGGGTCCGGCGCGTTGGCCGGGTTGCTTTGCCGGGCCGGGTACCAGGTCACCGTGGTTGAGCCGGGCCAGCGGGATGCCGAGGCCTGCGCGGCCCGGGGCCTGGACGTACGGGCGGTGCGGTTCGAGGAGCTGCCGGTCGGCCCGGAGCGGTACGACGCGGTGCTGTTCACCCGGGTGCTGCACCACCTACCCGACCCAGCCGAGGCGGTCCGCCGCGCGCTCGGGCACGCCGAGGTAGTGCTGGTCGAGGACTTCGCCCGGGACGAGGTGGACCTGCTTGCCGCCGGGTTCATCTACGACGGCCGGGCCGCACTGGCCGCCGCCGGGCTGTTGGCTGACGCTGAGCAGGCCGCCGCGGTCGGCGAGGTGAGCGCCGACCCGCTGGCCCGCTGGCGGGACGTGCCGGCCGAGCTGCAGCCGATCCACCCGGGCGCTAGCCTGCTGGCCGCGCTGGCAGGTCACGTGCAGGTGACGCACCTGGCGCGCACCGAGACGCTCTGGCGCGTCGTGCTTCAGTCGGTCCGGCTGCCGGCGTACCGCCTGCGACCGCTGGCCGAGACCTGGCGCGGGATCGAGCTACGCCGGATCGCCGAGGGCACCCTGCCCGCGGTCGGCATCCTCGCCGCTGCGGTCAGTACGAGGTTCAGGGGTTCGGCTTGATCCGTACCGCATACGGCATCAACCCCGGCTCGGTGAAGGAGAACGGCCTGATGTGCACCGGAACCCCGCTTTGCTGGGCCTCGATGATCGTGCCGTTGCCCAAGTACATCGCCACGTGGTGGATGGTGCTCGGGTCGCCGGTGTCATAGGCGTAGAAGACTAGGTCACCGGCCTGGGCCTGGCTGACCGGCAGGTACGACCCGGCGTCCCACTGCTCGCGGGAGGTCCGCGGCAGCACCACGCCAGCAGCCTCCCAGGCGCGCAGGATCAGGCCGGAGCAGTCGTAGGAGTTCGGTCCGGTGGCACCCCATACGTACGGCTTTCCAAGCTGCATGTCGGCGAAGGCGATCGCGGCCTGCACTGCGGCGTTGCTGATCGTATCGATGACGGGCGAGGACTCGACGAGGTCCTCCACTAGCGCGGTGGCCCGCGGCTCCCACTTGCTGTAGGCGTCCGGGAACGCGGAGCGCTGCACGTCCTGCGCCGCCACGGTCAGCGGCAGGATCGACCAGTCCGGCACCTGGATCAGCCGGGACAGGAACTTGTTGGTCGCATAGGTCGGGTCCATGATCTGCTGCTTGGTGCCCCAGCCTTGGCTGGGGCGCTGCTGGAACAGCCCGACAGAGTCCCGGTCCCCATGGTCGAGGTTGATCAGGTCCGACTCCTGGCTGGCGGTGGCCAGCGCGATGATCCAGCCCCGCGACGGTACGGCCATCTGGATGCCTTCGGCGATGATCTTCACCGAGTTGTGGAGCTGCTCCTGGTTCAGGTCAGCCAGCCGGAGGTCGTGCACCACGATGGGGGCCACGCTGTTCGGGTCGTACCGGAGCATGCCGGAGCCACCGGAGTTGCCGCCGCCCATCCCGCCACTGAGCACGCTGGCCACCACTGCTACCACCGCGACCATCGCGAACAGCGCCAATACGACCAGTGCCAGCAGGCGCTTGCGGAACCGCCGTGGCGGCGGCTTGGCTAGCGGGCTGCCGCTAATCGGCGGCCGGGAGGTGAGGACCGGGATGCTCATCGCACATCACCGCTTCGGTTGGATGTCGGTGACAAGCCAGGTATGACCGTTATTGACCACTTCGACGATCACGATGCCGGCATCGGTGGGCACCTCGACTGAAGCGCTCGCGTAGTAGACCGCCACCGGGTGTGGCGGGCCGGTGACCTTGCTGGCCGGCACGTTCGCCGGATCGGTGGACTTCAGTTGGGCGGCGAACTCCGGGTCGGCGTACTTGCTGACCCGCGCCCACCAGTCGGCCGCCGGCCGGTTGTGGTCGGCCCAGGCCTTGGTGAAGGCGTCAGCGACATTGGCGGCCTGCTGCGCTGCGCCGGGGGCGGGCGAGCGCGGCGAGACCGACGGGATGATCTCCGGCAGGCTCGGCGACGGGTTGGCCAAGCCCGCGGACAGGTCGGTCGGCAGGTCGGCGGCCGGGGTGGCGCTCGGGCTGGCCGTCGTAGCATCGCGGTCGGCCGGCGGTAACCTGGAGTGACCACCGAGGATCATGTTCGACAGCGCGATCAACATCACCAGCACCAGCAGGCAGGAGAAGAACCGGCGCGGCGAGTGCAGTGGCCAGCGCCAGATCCGCCCGAAGCCCTCAGCGGACATCGCGAGCCTCCAAGCCACCACCCGGCCGATAAATGACGTAGACCTCCCGGCCGTCCACCAGCTCCGCCTCGGTGGTCCGCAGCGACTCGGCCCGAGCGCCCGGGTCGGGCCGCCGGCCGGGTTGGAACACCTCCCGGTATGGGGTGTCCTCCAGGTACGACCCGGCGTTGTCGCCGTAGTGCCGCTCGCCGACGGCTACCGGCACCCGGTCGCCGGCCAGCCGGCGACCATCGCCGATGGTGACCCGCCCGGAGGATGGTTCCAGGTAGACCGTGAGGTCCTCGGCCCGGCCGCCGGACTGGCCACCGGATCCGGGTGGCAGCGGGTGGGCCTCGGCACCGGGGTGCGGCAGTGCCGGCCGGTCATCGATGCCGCCTAGGGCCATCTGCTCGGCGGCCATCGTGTCGGCCCGTACCGAGCTGACCCGGACCCGAGGGCCCGGGATGTCCACCGAATCCGGCCCCGAGTAGGTCTCCGGCCGCAGCCCGTCGCCCCGGCTCCGGCGGCTGTCCTCGGCGTCCTCAACCCCGGCCCGGCTTCCCAGGTATGAGCCGGCCGCACCCGACATGAACCGGCGCATCATCCCGCTGGCACCGGCCATGCCCAGCGCACCGGCGGCGAAGTTGTGACCGGGGTTGACCATCACGGTCAGGTGCCGGAACGGCTTGAACGCCTTCCACATGATCAGCGAGATCACCCCCAGGAACACCACCGCCAGCCAGGTCGGCAAGTGCACATCCGGGCCAAGCAATATGTTGGCCGCCAGTACGTTCAGACCGGCGCCGACCGAGAAGATCACCGAGTTGACCACCGCGGCCGCACCAGCAACGAAAGCGGTACGGACCGGGCCGACCAGCAGGACGCCGGCCACCGCCAGCCCGGGGAAGAAGATCACCAGCAGCCGGATGATGATCCGGGCGGCAAAGACCAGCAGGTCAGCCACCGCGCGGAAGCCCGCCGTGGGCAGCGCCACCGCGACCGCGACAAACCCGGAGCCCATCCGGCTGTGGCCGTGCCCGGTGAGGTAGTCGTACGCCGTCGGGTCGGCGGCCTTGATCTTGCTGGCGGTGTCGGTGAACTTGGTGTTCTTGGCCTTCTCGAAGAACAACGCAGCGGTGGGTTGAGCGTCCAGCCGCTGCCGCTCGGCCCGGGTGTAGGCCTGCCCGTCGAGCACGTCGCGGCCGTACTGCTTGGCGACCGCCGAGTCCGGGTTGCCGAACTCGCCGCGCAGCCATTGCCGGTACAGCACCGTGTCGACCAGCGACTCGCTTTGCGACAGGGTGGCGTCGCCGGTGACCCCGTTGGCCCGGGCGAACCCGGTGTCAACTTCCGCGATGGTGCTGGACTCCAGCCGGTCGACGCCGTTGACCGCCCGCACCGGGTACTGGAACAAGCCGACCGCGACCGTCATCACCAGCAGCGCCCAGCCGACCGCACGTACGCTGGCCGGCAGGTCGCTGTGATGGGTCCGCCACAGCAGCAGGATCACCAACATGAGCAACGCGATTGGCAGGAATGGCTGGTACAGCGCGTCGTGGACTGCGGTGGTGCCTTTGGTGAGCACCGGGTCCAGGCCGGATAGCGAGTCCGGCCGGTTGGCCTGGTGCAGCGAGTTGGCCACCCCGACGAAGAACTTCGCGCAGGTGAACATCCAGTTGCCGAAGCCGGTGTCCACGATTGCCCACGGGTCCCGCAGGTCGCCGCCCACCCCCAGGTCATAGGTGTACCAGCGCAGCCCGGCGTAGCCGTACGTGCCGTAGACCGAGCTGTCCAGGTTGCTGCCGCCCTGGTTGTCCAGCCAGCCGAGCAGGCCGTCGCCGGGCTTCTCCGGTGCCGGCGGGTCAGGGTCGCCGGGCAGTGCGTAGGCCCGCGCCGGCCCGAAGAGCACCGCTGCTAGCACAACGAGCAGCAACATCAACGTCCGGGGCCGGACCCGTACGGCCGGTATGCGACCGGGCCTGAAGCGTCCGCTCCGGGCCCGGCTGTGATCGTCCTCCCCCCTCACGCGAGTACCTCGAGCTCGTCGAGTTCGTCCTCGGACACTTGCTGGCGAGGCCGGCGGCGGACCTTGGTCGGGTCGGCGGTGGTGTCCAGCGCACCCTTGAGCTGCGCATGGGCCTCAATGTCGATTCTGATCTTCTCTACCCCGCCGTCGCCGTCCGCAAAGACGAACTCGCGGAACCCACTGCGGCCTTCGGTCCGGCGCGCCTGTGGGGACAGCTTGGCCAGCGTCTCCTCGTACCCGACCCCGCACTCGATCTTGGCCATCCGCAGCGCGTCGGCCTGCGCCTCGGCATCGGTGGTCCGCCCGATGAAGCTGGCCCCCACCAGGTTGCCGATACCGGCGGCCAGGTGGTCGCCGCCGTTCTGGGAGGCCCACAGCGCCCGGCAGTTGAACTTGCGGGTGTCCCGGGCGGTGCGGTTACCCAGCGCCCGGCCGGATGACAGCCGGGTTAGCACCCAGGTCTCGTCGAAGGCCACCCCTTTGCGCTCGTGCCGGTCCCGGTCGTAGATCGAGCGTTGGGTCAGCCAGGAGGCCAGGTGCAGCAGCGGGAAGCTGAAGCGTTCCTCATCGGTCCAGTCCCGGCGGTCCGAGCCGTCCAGCGGCAGCACCAAGCCGGGCATGGTCAGTACGGTCAGGTAGAACTCGACGTCGGCCCGCTCCTCCTCCTCGGCGGCGCCGAGTTCGCGAGGCTCGGGCAGGACGAGCTGGGCTTGTGGCATTTCCCGGGCCGCATCCAGGAACTCCGCCGCCGCCTGGGCGGCCTCGGTCAGCCCGTCGCCGATGTGCCGCAGCGCCTCAATGACCATGCCGGGGTGGTTTTCCGGGCTGCCGCCGACGGCGCGTACCGCTTTCAGCAGCGCCACCCGGGTGGCCTTGTCATCGGCGATCTCTGGCGGCAGCCACTGCCGCAGGATGTCGGTGGCCAGCGACCGGCGGGTCGCCGAGGCCAGCACCCGGGCCTTGTGCCAGGCTTTCTCCGGGTCTCGTTCGTCCAGGAAGTGGTCGAAGCGGGGCTCGGCCACCACCCGGTAGGGGTTCAGGCTGCCCGGCGCGGCGTTGAGCAGGTTGACCGCCCGGGAGTACGCGGCGATCTCTGGGAGCTGGCAGAGCCGGGCCAGCGGGCCGGAGGGGTCCAGCAGCACCCACGGCACCCGCTGCCGGACGGTCTTGTAGACGATCTGGCCAACCAGGGTGGACTTGCCGGAGCCCAGGTCGCCGACGATCGGGGTCAGGCCGGATTTCTCCCGGACCTCCATCGCGTACCAGGGGTCCCACATCACCGGCCGGCGGGAGGCGGTGCAGGTCTCGCCAATGTGTACGCCGCGGCGGTCGCCGACCGCGGCGGTGGCTGCGGGCACCCCGGCCGCGGCGGTGACCACCGACATCCGGCGCTTGTGCGCGGCGTTGGCCAGCGGCTCGCCGGGGATGAACTCGCGGGCCATCCGGTACTGGTCATGCGGGTGCACCACGGTGATCGCCGGGGCGTACAAGTCGATGACCTGGCGGGCCCGTTCCATCGTCTCCTGCCTGTTGCGGCCGGAGACCGCACACCGCCACCAGCCGTGCACCCGGGTGTTCAGCCCGTCGAAGCCGGAGGCCATCTCGTCCTCGATCTCCAGCGCGCGCACCGCCTGCCGGTCCAGCGACAGCGGCGCCTTGATGCCGTGCTCGTTTTCGTAGTGCCGTTTCTGGCTGGCGATGCGGGCCATTTGGCGCTGCATCTCACCGGTGATCTGCCCGCCGGGCAGGATATCGAGGGTGGCTGACCATTCGATCGGGAACGGCAGCCGGTCGGCCTTCTGCAGGTACGGCTCAGCACCGCCAGGAATGTCCAGCTCACCCATCCGGCCGAAGGCCAGCACCGCCACGTGCCGGGACAACTGCCGGCCGTCGTGTTCGCCGACCACGGTCAGCGTCTGGTCGTAGGGCTCGACGTGCCAGTGCACCCGGTCGGTGAACTCGGCCATATCCTCCGCGGCCCAGTGCGAAGAGCCGACCACCGGCAGGGTCAGCGGCGCAGGCATGCCCAGCGAGCAGGACCGGTGCAGCAGCCACTCCATTTGCTCCGCGGTGCACGGCACCGCCTCCACACCCGGGCCGGCCATCACCGAGTCGAGCTCGGCCAGCTCACGGTCCAGCGCGGTCAGCTCTTGGTCGGCAGCGCCACCGAGCATCGGGCCGAGCATCTTCGACTGGGCGGCCCGGTGCAGCAGCTTGTCCATCGAGGAGCGGCGAGTCAGCGCCACCCCGAGGTAGGTCTCCGGGTCGGCCAGCGACCGGCCCTGCAGGTGCATTTGCTCGGCTACGACGAAGTCGGCCCACTGGTTGCCGGGCACACCGGGCAGCGGATCGGGGGTGTTGCGGTCCAGCGCCTCGGCCCAGGCCCGTACCGGGTACGGCCGGGTGGTCCGGCGCAGATGCAGCCGCCGGCCGCCAAGCTTGGCCAGCCGCATCGCGCCGTCGACGATCACACCCTCGCGCTGCCGGTCGGAGCGGAACGACCACGGCTGCGGCGCGAGCAGGTACCACGCAATGATCTTATCCCGGGTGATCGTCAGGTTGTCGACGATCTCCTGGACCGCGATGTCCGGGGTGTACCGCTCATCGCCCGAGGTAGCCCGACGCTCCTCGTGCTTCGCGGCGCGCCCGGATCGCATCCTGGCGAACATCGGCAAGCAACTCCATTCCAGGGTTTCGACGACGGACTCGTACCCGAGCGGGCCGCAGGAGCGCCGAGTGGCGGTCCGTCCTGCGCCGCGGGGCGGCAATCTCGTGGGTAAAGACAACAAGCAGGGTGCGAACCGGACGTTCGTGATTGACCAGGCTCATCAGCGCCCGGGTAACCAGGACGGTGAACAGCACCGCGTACGTAAATGACCAGAAGCCTAGCCCGATCCCGGCCCGGCGCTGCACCGCGAGGATGACCAGCAGCACCATGCCGAATACGCCGTATGCGCTGTATCGGGCTCGCCAGGCAAAGGTGCGTCCCGGCGGACCCAGCCAGTGGTTGTCAACGGCGTAGACGTCATCGTCTGTCTTGACCCTCATCGGCCCGACCCTGCCAGTAACTCGCTCGATACCCGCGCTAGCCGGTCACCAGCCCGACCGCCCAGCTCGCCAGCGCCTGGGCCTTGCCGCTGACCGCCAAGCCGAGCACGAACAGCGCGGCAACCACGATCCCGACCCGGGTCATGGCCTGCCGGTACTCGCCCTTGTTGGCCAGCAGCAGCAGGCCGGCGGCGACCAGCAAGATGAGAACATTGACAACGTTATTGCGGAGGAAATCCTCCAACCCACCGGTGTTGAGGCCACTGGCTGCCATGAGCCTGCCCATTGCGTTCCTCCCTGCTGCGGCCGTAAGGGGCATGCCGCGCCCTGCGAGTAGACCAGGACTGCTACCGCCAGGGCAAAGCCCTGACCTGGGGGTGTAGCTTAAAGCGATGATCCGGGCGCCGATGGTGACAGTCCGCTACAGACAACCATACGCACCCTTAGACGCATCAGTCAGTACCGGTTCTGGCCGACTTTCACTGTTGAACCGGGTAAAGTGTCAGTTTCGGGAGTTTTTGGCCAGAAACAGCGGCAACCACAGTAACTCGTGGATCAGCACTTGGCCACCCCCGCTCGGCTCGGACCGGCTGCTGGACTGGGACTGATGGACGGTGACCTGGGATGCGAGGGCCTTCGTCGCCCAGCGGTCAGCCCTCTCCCTGACCGGTGCCGGCTCCGGGCAGGCGACTACCACGTCTGCAGGAGCACGTCTGCAGGAGCACGCCTGGTACCACTCCGTACGATTGGGGTGACCGCCGCGAGAAGTGCCGCGCGGTGGCCCGGCCCCTCGCGGGTAGCCAAGGTCCCAATTTCCTTCCCCGGCTAGCAATTCCCCATAATTGCGCCATGACAAGCCAAATCATCAATGCGGCCATGTGCTGCGGCACGGCTCGCTGGATAGGTAACCTCCCGAAGTGAGCACTTGTTACTGCTTATCAGCGCACAGTTAGCCAGCCGTTGCACGACCAGTAGCCCAGGGCGGGTAGGTCAGCAACCGGTCAATCAGAATGGCGGCCAAGGAACCGGTGGCCAGTCCGGGCTCGGGCGAGGGTGCCGGCCGGTGGTCAGTAACCGGTGGATTCGCCGGTTCGTCGCCGTCACCTCACGGATCGTCAGCAGCTCGGCAAGCATTTCGCCGAGGTCGCCGGCCAGCCGATCGGCAAGCGCGGTCAGGGTCTGCCGCGCCTCGGTGGTGAGCCGCTGCCCGGACCAGCCCCACAGCACTGTCCGGAGTTTGTCCGCCTCGTTGAAGCTCACCCCATGGTCAACCCCGTAGATGTGCCCATCCGGCATGGGGATCAGGTGACCGCCCTTGCGGTCGGCATTGTTGATCACTACGTCGTAGACCGCCATCTGGCGCAGCACCGGATCGTCGGTCCGGATCAGCTCACCAAGGTCGATGCTCGGGTCTCCGTCGATCCACAACTGCACCATGCCCTCGCCGAACGGTCCGTCCCGCAGCACGGTGGGCGGCACGATATTCCAACCGGTCGCCTCCGAGACCAGGTACGCGGCCACCTCCCGGCCGGCCAGCGAACCGTCCGGAAAGTCCCACAACGGGCGCTCACCTCGTACTGGCTTGTACACGCAGGCCGCAGTCAGGCCGTTCCGACCGATCTCGCAGTACAGGGTGGCGTTGCTGGCATCCACCAGCCGGCCACGCACGAACAACTCACCGAACCGGAGCAACTCCAGGGCCGTCACGGTGTCCAGCACGGCCAGCTCCGGCTCGCGGTCAGGGCTCGCCGCGGGGTCGGTCACGTGTCCAGTGTGGCTCGTCGGTAGCCGTTCTGGCGCGGGCAAATGTGCCCGGTAGCCTCCAGCGGCTGGCCACACAGCGGGCAGGGCGGCCGGCCGGCGGAGATCACTCGGCGGGCCCGTTCCACGAACGCGCGGGCGTCGTGGGCGGTAATCCGTACCCGCAACGCGTCCGGGCCGTCGTCGGCGTCGGACAGGATGCTGGCCTCGTCGGCCGGCTCGTCGCCGGCAGCCTGTGCTTCGATCACCACCAACCGCGACTCACCGTCCCAGGCCAAGCCCATCGCGCCGACCCGGAACTCCTCGTCCACCGGCGACTCCAGCGGCTCCAGGTCGGTGCTGGAGGCCTTGTCGGGGAGGTTCTCGCCAAGCTGCCGGCGGACCTCCTCCAGCAGCTCTTCCAACCGGTCGGCCAGCAACGAGACCTGCACCTTCTCCAACGCGACGCTCACCGTCCGACCCTCCCCGCTGGCCTGCAGGAAGAACGTACGGTCTCCGGGCTCGCCCACCGTGCCGGCAATAAACCGGTCCGGGCGGTCGAAAAAATGCACCTGGCGAGACATGTGACGACCTTACGCGGTCCGGGATTCTGCGCTGTTTGCCGGGCGCCCCGGAGCGGGCTGCGCGCCGGCGCCGCCACCGACTACCGCGTCCGGCGATCGGCGCCGCCGGCTGCGCTTGGCCGGCAGCAGGTCGGCAACCGACCCGCCCACATCGTTCATCCGTACCACGAATGGTCGGGTCGGGGTGTATTGCACCACCGAGATCGAGCAGGGGTATACCACAATGCGCTGGAACTGGTCCAGGTGCAAGCCGAGCGCGTCGGCCAGGATGGCTTTAATCACATCGGCGTGGCTGCATACCGCATAGGTGGCCGCCGGGCCAAGTCGCTCGTTCCAGTCCCGGATCGCGGCCAGTGCCCGGGCCTGGGTGGCGGCCAACGACTCACCGCCCGGGAAGACCATCGCCGAGGGATGCTGCTGGACCACCTTCCACAGCGGATGCTTAGCCAGCTCCTTCAGCGGCCGGCCGGTCCACTCGCCGTAGCCGACCTCCACAAACCGGTCGTCCAGTTGCGGCTGTACGCCATTGCTGGCCAGCGCCTGCGCCGTCTGCACGCAGCGCTCCAACGGGCTGGTGACCAGCGCGTTCAGCGGTACGCCGGCCAGCCGTTCGGCCAGCTCAGCGGCCTGCGCCCGACCGCGGTCATCCAGGTCCAGGCCGGGTGCCCGACCGGCCAGCACCGATCCGGTGACTTTGGTCAGGCCATGGCGGACGAGCAGTACGGTCGGCACCCGGCCACTGTACTTGCCACCGATCTGTTGTCTTTTGCCGCAAGCGGCGCCCAGACGGGCAGGGCGGACGGGCAGTTAGGTCGCGAGGACCGTACCGGTGGTCAGCAAGCCAATCAGGACCGCCCCGAGCAGCACCCGGTAGCCGACGAAGATCCCGGTGCTGTGCCGGGTCAGGTACCGCAGCAGCCAGTGGATGGAGGCCAGCCCGACCACGAAGGCCAGCACCGCGGCCAGCACGGTCGCACCCGCGCTCGGGCCGCCGGGCTCGCCAACCTTGCGCAGCTCGTACAGCCCGGACAAGACGACCGCCGGGATGGACAGCAGGAAGGAGAACCGGGCCGCCGCCTCCCGCTTGAGCCCGACGAACAACCCGGCAGTGATCGTCGCCCCGGACCGCGACACGCCAGGGACCAGCGCCGCGGCCTGCGCCAGCCCGACCACCAGCCCGTCGCGCAGCGTGATCTCCTCCTCGTCCCGCTTGTGCGTGCCGAGCCGCTCGGCCAGCAGCAGCACCAAGCCGAGCACGATCAGCGCGCTGGCGATCAGCCACAGGTTGCGGGCGCCGTTCTCGATCTGGTGAGAGAAGGCCAGCCCTAGAACGCTGATCGGGATGGTCGCGAAGATCACGTACCAGCCCATCCGGTACTCCAGCGTGGGCCGGATCGACTTGTCGCCGAGTCCACGAAACCAGGCGACGGTGATGTGCACGATCTCCCGCCAGAAGTAGACCAGGATCGCCACCATGGTGCCGAGCTGCACCACCGCGGTGAACGCCGCACCTGGGTCAGCCCAGCCGGCCAGCGCGGGCACGATCCGCAGGTGTGCGGTGGAGGAGACCGGCAGGAACTCGGTCAGTCCCTGGACCACGCCGAGGACCGCTGCCTGGAAGAGGTTCACGCAGCCACTCCGGCCTGCTCGGCCGCCTTAAGTACGCCGTGCAAGGTGGCTGTTCGCTGGTCCAGGTTGCCGGCCTGGCAGGTGACCGTCAGGGTGGTCACCCCCGCCTCGGCGTACGCCGCCATCCGATCCGCGATCCGGTCCACCGGTCCGATCAGTGAGGTCTTGTCGATGAAGTCGAAGGGCACTGCGGCCGCCGCCCCGGCGTAGTCCCGGGCCAGGTACTTCTCCTGGATGTCTGCTGCCTGAGCGGCGTACCCCATCCGTACCGCCAGCGCGTTGTAGAAGTTCTGCTCCCGGCTGCCCATCCCGCCGAGGTACAGCGCGGCGTAGCCGCGAACCGGACTGGCCGCCTCGGCCGGATCGGCGCCGATCACTACCGGCACGGTGCATACGACGTCGAAGCCGGCCAGGGTGCCACCGGCGGCTGCCCGACCGGCGGCGAGCCGAGCGAGTTGCTCGGCGGCATGCTCGGGTGCGAAGAACACCGCCAGCCAGCCGTCGGCGATCTCGCCGGCCAGTTCCAGGTTCTTCGGGCCCACCGCGGCGAGGTAGATCGGGATGTGTTCGCGGACCGGATGCACGGTCAGCCGGAGCGCCTTGCCGGGACCGCCTGGCAGCGGCAGCGTGTAGTGCTCACCAGCGAAGGTCAGCCGCTGCCGGTCTAGCGCGCGGCGGACGATCTGGACGTACTCCCGGGTACGGCCCAGCGGCGCATTGAACCGCACCCCATGCCACCCCTCGGACACCTGTGGGCCGGAAATGCCCAGGCCGAGCCGGAACCGGCCGCCGGACAGGGTGTCCAAGGTGGCTGCGGTCATCGCGGTCATTGCTGGGCTACGGGCGGGGATTTGCAAAATGGCGCTGCCGATATCGATGCGCTCGGTCTGGGCGGCAATCCAGGCCAGCACGGTCGGTGCGTCTGAGCCGTACGCTTCGGCGACCCAGACCACCGAGAAGCCGAGCCGCTCGGCCTCCCGGGCCAGCGCCAGGTTGGCTACGTCGTTGCCGGCACCCCAGTAACCGAGGTTCAGTCCCAGCCGCATGCGCGACACCATAGCCCGGTGGCGATCTCTACAGCCGCCCGGGAGGTAGGTTGTCGGGACATGGAGCAGCGCATCCTGGGACGCAGCGGCTTGGTCGTCTCGCGGCTGGCGCTGGGCACTATGACCTGGGGCCGGGACACCGATGAGGATGATGCGGCGGCCCAACTGGTCGCGTTCCGTGAGGCTGGCGGCACCTTGCTGGACACCGCCGATGTGTACTGCGACGGGGACAGCGAGCGGATCATCGGCCGGCTGCTGCGCGAGGTGGTCCCCCGCGAGGAAATCGTGCTGGCCACCAAGGCGCACGGCCGCACCGGGTCGGGCCCGATGGCTCGCGGGTCCTCTCGGGGGCACCTGCTGGCCGCGCTGGATGCCTCGCTGCAGCGGTTGCAGGCTGAATATATTGATTTGTGGCAATTGCACGCCTTTGATCCGGCGGTGCCGCTGGCGGAGACGCTGGCCGCGTTGGATTATGCGGTGTCCTCCGGCCGAGCCCGCTACGTCGGGGTGTCCAACTTCGCCGGCTGGCAGACCGCGAAGGCGGCGACCTGGCAGGCCGGTTGGCCGGGCCGGGCGCCGATCGTGGCCAGCCAGGTGGAATACTCGCTGGTCGAGCGCGGGGTGGAGCGGGAGGTGGTGCCAGCCTGTGCGGACGCTGGCATCGGCTTGCTGCCTTGGTCGCCGCTGGGCCGGGGCGTACTGACCGGAAAGTACCGGTACGGCACGCCGTCGGACTCCCGGGCTGCGACGCCGCACTACCGTGAGTTCGTCGAGGCGCGCTTGTCCGAGCCGGCGGGCCGGATCGTGGAGGCGGTGGCTACCGCCGCCGACGGTCTGGGTACCTCGCCGCTGGCGGTGGCGCTGGCCTGGGTACGGGACCGGCCGGGCGTGGTCGCGCCGGTGGTCGGGGCGCGCACCGCGGCCCAGCTCGCCGGCTCGCTGGCCGCCGAGCAGATCGTCCTGCCGGCGGCGATCCGGGACGCGCTGGACGATGTGTCTGCCCCACCGGTCGGCTACCCCGAACGCTAACTCTAGCGAGCCCGGTCAGCCGCGCCGCCGATCTGGCGGGTTGTGGGCCCGAATACGGCACGCGGCGGTATGCCCTGTCCGTCAATCTGGGCAAATGATGAGGCGTCGGTGTGCCGGGCCGCACGGCAGCAAAGTGGCGGTGATCGAGGGTGGCGATCTCGGTAATGTTGAAGCGCTCGGCTTGGGCGATAAGAGTTGCATCGACGGCGCCGAGAGGGAAGTTGGCGTAGGTAGTAACGAGGTCGGCCGGGGTGGGTGCAAGGAGTTGGAAGTCGCCGGCCGCGACCGAGCGGAGGATTGACATCGTTACCCAAGGCGGCCGCAACGAGCGGACCGGTGTCGACCAAGATCACACCCGATGGCGTCCGAGTTCATCACGAGGATCTACCCGGCGCGTACCGAGATCGGGCTGGCTAGCCGGCGCCGAACTAGCGTGGTGGCCAGGGCCGGTCAGCCGGGCCGATTGTTCGGCTACGCAGCTCGGCCACCACGATGGGCACCGTCTCCTCCGGTACCGTCCCCTCCGGTAGTGCCTCGCGGATGTGAAATAGCGGGCGCGTACCGCGGCCCGGCTCGCTGGCCGCCGAGCAGATCATCCTGACGGCGGCGATCCGGACGCGCTAGATGACGTTTCCACATCACCGGTCGGCTACCCCGAACGCCAGCCCGACCCCACCCCATCGTGGCCGTTGCAACGTATCCTCGCCTCGTTTGCCGACGAGGTGACAGACGGTGAGGTCGTGTGCCTGACCCACCATAGCCGTCGGGTGGTCGCTGTTGTGCCGGCTACCGTTGCAGTGGCAAGTCCCGCGGCCATCGAAGCGTACGAGGATGACGAGGACGCCAGGACCGGCCTAACGCCAGGTTCTATTTACTTCTGCGAGTAAGAGTCCCCGGCTCGCACCAAGTAACCTTCGTGCGTCGCGGAGGTATAAAGGCCCTCATGTCGCCAGCGCGCCGTAGGTCATCGAACCTGTTTCCCCAATGGTCCGCTGAGGGAGCACGGCAGTGCATGAATAGCAGGTTCAACACCTCGGCAGCGGTGAGCCGTACGTGGTCGGTCAATAGATTGAAGTCAACTTCCCCTTTGGCTCGGCCTTCTCGAGGCACCATATAATCTCCTTCGTCGTAGGCGACCTTGATTACCGGTCTTTCGGCATTTACGCGACATGCGATGCCAGCAACTGCCTCTTGTGCCTGTCGCATGTCCGACAAGGTGATCCCCCAAATGCGTGAGCCCAAAGCTCGAGTGGCCAAACCATAGGTCAGCCATATAAGCAAGTGACGATCAGTGGAGTTCACGATGTGGTTCTCGATGGCACGAAGGAAGTCGGCGTTTTCGGCTACGGCCCAGGCGTAGTTCGGCAATTGTTCCTGCAACTTCTCTGCACAGAATCGTTGCTTATCAACATCGGATTCGCCATCCAACCGAAAACTCTGATATCGCAAATCGTAGCTACCTAGGCGAAGGGCCTCCGCCAGAAAAGCAACGAGCAGTTCACCGTGGGCGAATGGTGCTGAAAGCACAAGTATCCGACTAGGCGCGAGTGCTGGCCTTCGATTGTCTACCAGCGGCTTCCGATTTCGTTCTTCCACCGGAAACTGGATCACTAGGGCTGGGGGATCCCGGTATGGCCATTCTGCCCCGAGATGGGTTCTCCACCTTAGTCCAAGGGAGCGCCACAGTCCTTCCGTAATTACCTCAGTACGAATATAATTACGCCGATCCTGAAGTGACAATGATTCGACTCGGGCGGTAGATGGTCGCTGTCTGCTCAGAACGGGCTCTACGGGGTGCAGGACAAGCCACGAGTGGAGATGCACCGGGCGTGTGGTGCCTCGCACTACAGGCCACACTGTAATTCGGTAGTCCAGTTTGTGATGCAGGATTCGGTCCACCACTAGGGCTTCTCCCGCCGACGATAGTCCGGCGCTTTCCAATGCATTTGCTGCGAGCTGAAAGGCCGAGCGGAAATCGTGCGCTGCGGCAGATAGCGACAGAGCCGCATCGATCTCACGCGGGAGTACTTCGGCGACCCGGTACAACTGATGTTCCTTGACCCCCAGGATCTGTGCGAGCGCTGGCACACATTCTAGCAGCAGAGCTGACGGAGGGGACGCAGGAACAGGATCGCCGAACCAGGAGTAGAACGTAGTACGACTTACCGGCGGGTTTTCTTGGAAGCACTTTTTGAGACGGACGTACAGGCTGTTGGCATTGTAGAGAAAACCAGACTCATTCATTCCGGACATCAGGTCATAGATGTAATTACGGAGAGCCACCAAGTTCGACATGTTCGATCCTCGCATGATGATGTTCGTGGCCCGGACATACATCTAGTTCCGAAACCGATCTGTACGGACACCGTATCACTTTCCGGTCCCGGTACATGTTGGCCTTGTTGAAGCGTCGTTGCAGGAGGTGTCCCCCATGTAGGTCAGCAAGCATCATCAGTCATCGTCGAGAGTCCCGAGGACGAGAACAACGCTCGGACCGCGCATGCTTGGTATAGGTGAGCGGCCGATCGTCGACCTCATGGATCGTGCGTGGCCAGCGTGCCGGTGCACGACCCAACGGCTCTTGCGAATCAAGCGCTTTGGACACTCCGATGTGTTGCGCGAGGCCAGCGGAAGCTTCGCCGCAGCCTGCCGGGCGATTGCTGAGAGGGTTGCGGCCAACTTTCGGTCAATCTCGGTGGCCCATTTGAAAGCTGCTTGTGATCGAACACAGCACTCGGCGCTGGTGGTACTCAATAGTGACATTAGTGGAGTGTCGACGTCAACGTTCTGTTGACGTCGGGCTAGCGGTTGGTGAGACGGTTGGCTTCACGTCCTACCTACCAACTGAGAACTGTGACAAGGATCTGAGAGAGTTCACCCGACGGAGTTTTGCCAATTTGCGCCCGGCTACCCATGGCGACAGAAAAGCCACTTTTCACGGCGCTAAAGACGAGTCGCTCCGGAGGACTAGGCCGCTATAGGACCAGCGGACTAGGCGTTCAGGTTGATCACATTCGGACAGCTAAGATCAGGAAGAAAATTGCAAGGGTGCGCAAATCATACCGTTTCGTTGGTAATAGATTAGCGCCTAGAAAGACTGGGCTAGTTAGTCTGGGCCGTTAGGTGGACAGGGTCATGTATCGTATCGATATACTAATACTAATCGCGGTAGTAGCAGTTCTTTACTGGTCTCGTAGAGTTCTCCGGGCAATTGTGGCGGTGATTGTGTTGCTAGTCGTGATCGGGGTGTTGGAGGTAGTGAACATTGCTGACGGTCATCAGCTGTCTTGCCGTCCCTAGTATCCGGCCCCTGCCGCGTCGCTGTGCATGCTGAGCCGTCAATTCACGTCGAACTCGTTGCCCTCGGGATCTTGCATCGCGACGGCGTAGTGATCGACGGCTGCCGCAAAGATGGTCCGCACTGCCGTCCTCGGGTCGAGTTCGTCTTCGCTCACACCGATGCTGAGGTAGTACGCGTTCCACGTCGTGAAGCCTTCCGGGGGCGGCTCAATCTGGTAGCCCAGCGCCGTCACCCAAAACCGGTCATGCGAATCGAGTTTGTGCAGTCGATCGCAATCTGTAGTACGGTGATCATGAGCAGGTCTCCTTGCGACGATGTGTTCGCCCCGAGCCAGTACCCAGCCGTACGCATGCACGACAGCCGCGGCGCCCGATGCCGAGTGCACCTGACACCGATTCGCCGCTCGCCGCGACCGTCGTCCCACCCGGACCGACGGGCTGCGGAGGCTTCGCACCGACTCCTCGGCCTGTTCTGGCTGCACGTCTGGGCGGTTTCCCCCGGTCACGAAGGTGATCGCCACCCTAAATCGCTCGCCCTGAACGGCATGGTGGCGGCCGGCAAGGCCCGGGCGGTCGGGCTGAGCAACGTCCCACCCTGGTACGCGACCCGCGCTGCTGACCTCGACCTGCCGGACAGCGGTGGGGTCTGCGTACCCGCTGTCCCAGCTCATCGTGATGTGGCTGCGCGCGCGGTCCGGCTCAGGTAGTGTTGCTGTCTCCAGATAATGGACGTACCGAGGAGGTGAGACCCATTACCGCCAGGTCAGGCCGGGTGCTCTCACCTCACGGCTATGCGGTCCATCCGACATAGGTGACTGTCAGAGCGCCCACCGGTATCCCGAAAGGCGCTCCTATGCCAACTTCCCCGTCACCGTGCGCTCGATCCGTCATCGTCACCAGGCTTCGGGCCGCCGGCTGTGTCTTCGCCGAGGACGAGGCGCAGTTGCTCCTTTCTGCGGCACGGTCGCCGTCCGACCTGACCACCATGGTGGAGCGGCGAGCCGCCGGCCTGCCCCTTGAACACGTCCTCGGCTGGGTGGAGTTTTGCGCCCTGCGGATAGCCGTGGACCCTGGGGTCTTCGTACCCCGCCGCCGTACCGAGTTCCTCGTCCGTCAGGCCACCGCCCTGGCCCGCCTAGCCGCCAGCCCCGCCGACCAAGCCCCCGCCCGGCCACGAGCTACCGTCATTGATCTGTGCTGCGGCTCGGGCGCGGTCGGGGTCGCCTTGGTCGCGGCCCTGAACCAGGTCGAGTTGTACGCCGTTGACATCGACCCCGCCGCGGTGCGATGCGCCCGCCGCAACGTCGCCGCCGTCGGAGGTCAGGTGTACGAAGGTGACCTCTACCAGCCGCTGCCCGCTGCGCTGCGGGGCCGCGTCGACTTCCTGGTAGCCAACGCACCCTACGTACCCACCGAGGCGATTGGTGGGCTGCCCCCGGAGGCCCGCATCCACGAGCCGCGGGTAGCGCTCGACGGTGGCGCGGACGGGCTTGACGTCTTGCGGCGGGTGACCGCCGCGGCGCCCCAATGGCTGGCACCGGGCGGCTACCTGCTGGTCGAGACCAGCGAGCGCCAAGCGCCGCAGATGGTCGAAACCGTCGCCCGTACCGGGCTGATCGCGCGGGTGGGCAGGTCCGAGGAGCTGAACGCCACCGTCGTCATTGCAACTCGGCCCAACCTCCAGAGGTGACCGGCGGCTAGCCCTTTCCTTCGGACAGGTCGTGGACCCACGAGGCGTCATGTCCGGCTGTACGCGCTGGCTTGATCATCGATGACCGTCAGACCGCCGATACCGAGCTGGGTGATCCGCAGGCACGTGCCGTGCCGGCTGACGTGAACGCTCCCTATGCTGGGTTGCCCGGCGGGTGGCCCGGATGTCGCGGACGAGGCGCATACGGGGGTGTGGGGGTGTTGTTCGACCCGTACCTCGCGAGATCGGGGCATGCTCGCCAGGCGGTCGAGCAGCCAGCGGGACCGCAGTTTCCCGGCTGCCGGCGCCGGAGGGTGGCGAGCGCACCAGGCTGGTCACCCAGCATCGGCGGCGAGACTACTTCCTCGCTGTCGATGCTCGGTGCGGCCGCTGTCGCTGGGACGCGGGAGCCTGCGTTGGTGTAGCGGGGCTCATGAATTCAGGCGTAAGGCAATCCTGCTCAGGTGACGGCGATGCCCTCAAGACCCTCGATACCAGTAAGATCGACGATCTGGACGAGAGTGCCGTCGGGCTTGATGCGATCGCCCTCGACGCCTCCAGCAGTGCCGACCTCGACATAGAAGAATTGTCCATCGGGGGTGCCTGCCAGATCGATTGTGCCCTCTCTGGTGGTGATCGGGGTGAATACGGTGGGGGTGCCCGCGGGATCGATGTGGTAGCCGGGGACGGTGTTGCTGCCGACCTCAGCGACGTAGAAGTTGCCCGCTACACGGGCGACCCAGCACATGGTCTGCTGCCCGTCAGGTTGGGAGGCGATTTGTTTGACGGTCCCGTCGGAGTGGATGGTATATGTTATCAGGGTGCTGGTTGCAGCATCGGTGACGACTAGGTGGCCGTGGCCGTCGAAGGTGAATCCAAATGGGACGGGGGTACCGGCGGGATTGCCTGTGAAGGTGTCAGATGGTTGCCCGTAGGGGTTCATCGTGAAGACGTCGATTTGGCTGTTGTTGGCTTTGGTGGTGATGACCAAATGATGCCCCTCGGGGGTGAAACCGATTTGGGCGGGGGTGTTCATGAACTGGGTTGGTCCGGTTGCTGGCGTGAGCTGCAGGGAGCGGGTGGAAGATTCGATAGGGTGGAACTGGCCGTTGGAGATCCGGTAGCCGGTGATGGCATCGGCATCGTGGGCGTTGAGTACGTAGAGCAGGTCACCGTGGACGGCCACACTGACCGGGAAGGTTCCGCCCGAGGCCAGCACCTGACGCAGCCGTAGGTGGTCGTCATCTAGGCTGAGCACGGACAGCGTGTTGCTGCCGGCGTTGACGGTGATCAGGACACGGTGGTAGGCGTCGTAGGTGAGTGAGCCTTGCGAGGACAGCGGATCAGGATCTGCCCCCTCATTGCGTCCACCGGCGCCTCGGATATCGACGGTCTCGGTGAGGGTGAGGGTTCCGTTCTCGGCCCGGTCGTAGACCAGGATCTGATTCCTTGCGGTGCTATTGGACGAATACCAGATCTCTCGACATGGGACTTGCTCCGAACCTCTCGTTAGTAGTGTGGTTTCGGTGTCGCCGAGCCTGAGGTGCTGATGGCTGCGGCGGTGGGACTGGTCAGGCCCGTGGGGCCGGATAGCCAGGAGAAATCATCTCCGGACCACCCGGCGTCCTTGGGAGTTATTTGATGACTTTGGCGAAGTGGAGGAGTTCGGCGATGCCGAAGTGGTTGTGGTGGTTGGCGAGGGTGGGTGTCCAGGTGGGGTAGGTGGTTCGGTAGGAGATGGGGTCGGCGTTGAGGAGGCCGAGGAGGACTTCGGTGACGATGAGGGCGCCGACTGCTCCGAGTTGGCTGCCGTGGTGTTGTAGCTCGGCTTCTTTGAGGATGTAGTACCACAGGTAGATGGGTCCGGTGGTGCCGAGTTGGGTGTCGGTGAGTGGGGTGTGGCCGATCTTGCGGGCGATGTCTTGGCCGGAGGGTAGTTCTTGGGTTTCGCTGCGGAGGAGGTTGCGGACTGCTAGTGATCGTAGTTGTCGGGCGATTTCGATGGGTACGTCGGTGATGGGGGGGAGGTCTAGCAGGCGGGTGTTGAGTTTGGCTTCGATGCGTTTGGCTCGTTGTGGGGGTCGGTTGGCGTCGATGGTGAAGAAGGCGGTGAAGTCGAGGGCGAATTGGGGTGCGACTGGGCCGCCGCGGAGGTCGGTTCGTTGGTCGGCGGGGGGGAGGGGGTCGGTGAAGTTGAGGGGGAACAGGGGGAGGGTGTGGGTGGTGTTGATGATGTAGTCGGAGCGGATGGTGGGGTGGGCGAAGCGGAACGCGGCGACTGCGAACTCTACGGGGATGAAGGGGTTGCCGTCGGGTTGGTAGAACTGGAGGCCGTGTTTGTCGATTTGGTCGATGCTGGCTTGGCCGCAGATGAGTGGTAGGAACTCGTGGACGATGATCCATTGGTAGTGCCAGCGGACGATTTGTTGGGCTTTGGCGAACAGTTCGTCGTAGTAGGTCCGGACGCTGAGGAGCTCTTCGATGGAGGCGTTGGGGGGTGGTGGGGTGGGGTCTGGGGGTGGTGGGAAGGGGTCGCCGAAGACGTCGGTGATGGTGCCGGCGGAGAGGGCGTCGACGACTTGGTTGTGGAACTTGATGAACGCGAGGTGGAGTTGGTTGAGGAGGAGGTTCTCATCGTTGCGGGGGTCGCCGATGAGGGCGACGCCGGAGGTGGTGCGGGCGAGGTCGACGCCGTCGGGGGAGAGTATGAGTTTGGTGTTGTGGGAGACGGTGTCATATAGGTAGGGGTCCACGAACGGGCCGGCGCCGTAGAGGTGGTCGAGGTCGAGCATGGGTGGGCGGAAGTTGAGGATCGCTTCGGGGTCGATTTGCCGGCCTAGTTGGGAGGTCGCGTCGAAGGTGATGTTGTGGTCGATGAACTGCCCGAGGAAGGTGAAACCCGCATCCAGGGTAGGGCTGTCTTGCCGGTCAGTGGTCATGCCCCCATCCATCAGCCCACCGGGCAGGCCCAGCTCCTCGGCCAACCCCAGACCAGCCGGCGGCCGGGGCTGCAAGGTAGGAAACAACCGACCGAACCGGCCGGTAGGCGGATCAGCACCACGAGGAACATCCAAACCACGAACCTCAAACCCATGCCGTATCACCACAAGACCTTCTAGTCATGATTCATTTCGACAAGCTGCGGCAACGATGCGGTGCAGGCGTGTGCCGTACATCAGCGAGGTGTTGCCTGGGTAGATATGTCCAGCAGCTTCGTGATCCCATCGGGCAGCGATGAACTCCTGGCCACCTCCGGTCGGGCGCCTATTGGGTACGGAACTCCCCGAACGCGTCGACGTCTTGGGCGCATGCGGAAGCCGGCGAAGCTGCCGTTGGTACCCGGCTGCTGGCAGGAACCGTGCGGTAGCCGAAATGCGCGACCCAGCACGACGCGTTTGTCGCCGGACCCAACAAGGCTGTTACCCCACCCCCACACGGGCTGCACCCTTTCAACCCGAAGGGTCCTGAGGTCTGGAGCCAAGACGAAAATGTTTTCGTCACGACGCTGCCTAAAGGTAGAGGATCACTCCTTAGTGTGACTTCACCGCTAGGGGCGGCGGTTCTGGTCGCCAGCAGACTGGCGGCCTGGATCGACGAGCTAGCCGCAGCAGCTCATGCCACCGGCTACGGGTTGATGCCGCGGGCAGATTCGTGCCGGCTATGGCGTCGCGGTCCCGCAGTCGGCCTCGAATTCGGCGTTGTAGAGGGCGGTCATGGTGGGCTCGGTGTCGGCGCAGGAGGTCCACAGTGGACGGTCAGGGAGCCGACGTACGGTCATAGTGCACTCGGTGCCGGCTACCGCCAGCCGGACCTGGTCGGTTTCGGAGGTGGGGTCGGCGGCCACCGCGAGCGGCGTGACCGCCTCGACGCGGTGCTCGGCGAACCGGAGCCGGGCCGCGTGCTCGGCGGCCTGCACCGGGGCCGGCTGGCCACCCCGGCCCCGGTAGTGCGGCAGCACCACCTCACCGGCCAGGCAAGCCGCGCCGATCATGGCTGCGCTGGTCGCGTCCATCCGGCCGTGGAAGCTCGCCTCCGGCAAGCACACCACGTTGGTCGCGAACCGGTGCCCACCGACGTGCGTGGTCTCCCAGACCAGGCCCGGGTACCGCCGGGCGAGCGCCTCAACCACCGGCCGGCCGTACCGGGCGCAGCAACGGTCCCGCTGCCGTTCGTACCCACCAGCAGGAGCCGGCCGTCCACCAGCGCCCCGAAGTCAGGGACCTCCCACCGGCCAGCGCGTCCAGGTCTAGGTGGGCGAGGTCGTCCAGATCAGCCAGCTCGGCGGACCGCAGCCACGGCGTCCGGCCGCGCCGGGAGGCCAGATAGACCTGGTACGGCGGCGGCATCCGGCAGTCGCGGTGCCTGCGGATCAACCCGACCTGGATCGTACGATCCTTCGCTACCGCGCAGACCTTATGGCCACCGGTGGCAGCAATTGCCACGGTTGTCGGTCCGGCCACGGGCCGGGATGCTCGATGAGCAGCCACGAGCCATGCTTGACCGGGACGGTCGCGGCGAGTGCTTCGGCGGCTTGGCGCGCGGAGGCCGAGCACTCCAGCGGGGTCATGTGCGCCTGTCCGGGTCGGTGCTCAGGTGGACCGCCGCCGCAGCGCCGCAATGATCAGCGCAAGCAGGGCGAGCCCGCCCAGCGCCGGGACCAGCCGCTTGAGCACCGGCAGGCCGGCGGCATCCAGCAGGTCGATCGCGCTGTCGGGAGCCGGCCGGCTGGGCTGGCTGGCCACCGCCGCGGGCCTGACGGCTGGCTCGGGCGCAGTGGTCGGCGGAGTGGTCAGCTCGGGCGCAGTGGTCGGCGCGAGCGCGGGCGCTGACCCGGCGGGCTCCCCCGCCGCCGTACCGGCGAGTTGCTCAGCCAGGCAGTCGGCGAACTGACCAAGCAGCTTCGCGCTCACATCACTGATCACGCCGCGGCCGAACTGCGCCGGCCGGCCGGTGATCGACAGATCGGTACGGACCGTCACCGTGGTCGACTCGCCGTTGCCGGCAAGCTGCGCGGTGATCGTAGCGTTCGCGGTGCCGCCGCCGCGGGTCTCCCGACCGCGGGCAGTGATCACCGCGCGCTTGCCGGCCTCGTCAATCTCGGTAAAGGCGGCCTGCCCGGAGTAGCTGACCGCGATCGGACCGAGCTTGACCTTCACCTCACCCTCGAAGTCGTTGCCCTCGACCTTGGTGATCGCCGCGCCGGGCAGGCACGGTGCGATCCGCTCGATGTCGAGCAGCACCGGCCAAGCCTTCTCGGCCGGTACCGGCACGGTGAACTCGTGGTCAAGTCGCACGGTTATTCCCCTTTGTCTGCCCGGGCCAGCGCTGCTGCCAGGTCATCGGGCGTGTCGACGTCGAACACATCTCCCGTGTCGTCGCACGGTACGCCGGTCACCCGGCTCGGGTTCGCCCGCAGCCAGGCCCGCGCGCCCCGGTCGCCCACCGCGCTGGCCGCCACCTCGGCGAAGACGTCGCGAGCAAGCAGCACCGGGTTGCGCGGCTGGCCGGCGTAGGTGGCCACCGCGGCGCCGAGCGGCCGGTCGATGTACGCCACGATCAGCCGGCGGACCGCCTCGGCGCCGACCAGCGGCTCGTCGGCCAGCGCCACCACCACCGCAACGGCCTCCGGCGGTACGGCCGTCAGCCCGACCCGCAGCGATGAGCCCATCCCGCTGGGCCAGTCCGCGTTATGTACGGTCGCCGGCAGCCGAGTAGCGGCCAGCACCTGCTCGGCGCCGGCCCCGAGCACGGCGAGCACCGGCGCGCAGCCACCCTCGGCCAGCAGCCGGCAGGCCCGCTCCACCAGCAGCTCGCCGCGGAAGCTGACCAGCGCCTTGGGTTGGCCGTACCGGCTGCCGCCGCCGGCCGCCAGCACGAGGCCGGCAACCGGCGCCGGTCCCGCCGGCACTGCTGCGGGCGGACTGGTCATCCCAACGTCCCGACCGGCTCGTCCCGCCGGTGGATGGTGCCCTCGGTGCTGGTCAGCGGCTGGCCAGAGCCACCCCACCGGCGGGCGACGATCTCCGCCGCGATCGCCACCGCGGTCTCCTCCGGGGTCCGCGCGCCCAAGTCCAGCCCGATCGGCGAGTGCAGCCGGGCCAGCTCCTGCTCAGTCATGCCGATCTCGCGCAGCTTCTCCAGCCGTTCGTCATGCGTACGCCGGCTGCCCATGGCGCCGATGTAGCTGGCCGGCGTACGCAACGCCAGCTCCAGCAGCGGCACGTCGAACTTCGGATCGTGGGTCAGGACGCAGATCGCGGTCCGCGGGTCAACCACCGTCCGGCCCAGATACCGGTGCGGCCACTCCACCACCACCTCATCGGCGTCCGGGAACCGGCGCTTGGTGGCGAACACGGCCCGGGCGTCGCACACCGTCACGTGGTAGCCGAGGAAGCTGCCCACCCTGGCCACCGCGGCAGCGAAGTCGATCGCGCCGAAGACCAGCAGCCGCGGCGGCGGAGCGTAGGACTCCACGAAGACGGTCACCTCGTCCAGCCGCCGCTCGCCGCGCGGCCCGTAGTGCCGCTGCCCGGTGCTGCCATGGTCGAGCATGCCCCGGGCGTCGTCGGTGACCGCAATGTCCAGACCCTCATTGCCCAGGGTGCCCGAGGTCCGCTCCGGCCAGACCACCAGCCGGCGGCCGGGCTCGCCGCCATCCACCACGGTGGCCACCGCGACCGGCTCATGGGCGTCCACCGAGGCCAACAGCTCACCGAGCTGCGGAAACCGCTTGGCGTCGATCGCCTGGACGAACACGGTGACCGTGCCGCCGCAGGTCAACCCGACCGCGAACGCGTCAGAGTCGCTGTAGCCGTAGCTGTGCAGTACCGGGGTGCCGGTCGCCATCGCATCGGTGGCCAGCTCGTAGACCGCGCTTTCCACGCAGCCGCCGGACACGCTGCCCACCGCCTCGCCGTCTGGGCCGACCGCCATCGCGGCACCCGGTTGGCGGGGAGCGCTCTTGCTGACCGAGACCACGCTGGCCAGCCCGAAGGGTCGTCCGCTGGCGTACCAGTCACGCAGCGAACCGAGGATGTCACGCATCGGGGTCCGTACCTCCCTTTATCCGGAGTCCCCCAGCTCGACGCTGGCCGCCCCGACGACTACCCTGGCCAGCCGTTCCAACGCGGCCAGGCTGTGCCCGGCCACGAAGTCATCCACGTACGGCAGCGCGGCCACCAGCCCGGCCGCTAGCGGCGCGAAGCCGGGGTGGCCCTTGCGCGGGTTCGCCCACACCACCCGGTGCGCCAGCCGGGACAGCCGGGCCATCTGGCTGGCCAGCAGGGCTGGGTCGTCGCGCTCCCAGCCGTCGGAGAGCACGACCACCACCGCGCCGCGGGCGATGCCGCGCTGACCGTAGGCGTCCAGGAACTCGCGTAGCAGCACGCCGAGCCGGGTGCCGCCGGAGAAGTCGGGCACCGCCTGGCCGACCGCGGCCATCGCGGCCTCGGGGTCGCGTACCGACAGCTCCCGGGTCACCCGGGTCAGCCGGGTGCCGAGGGTGAACACCTCGGTCCGGGCGGCCGACCGGCGGGAGGCGGCGTGCGCGAACCGCAGCAGCGCGTCGGCGTACCCGCTCATCGAGCCGCTGATGTCCACGATGAGCACCACCGGGCGAGGACGGGTGCGGTGCCGGCGGTGGTACAGCCGGTACGGCTCGCCGCCGCCGCGCAGCAGCGCGCGGACGGTACGGTGCGGGTCGATCCCGCCGTACGCCGCGGACCGCCATCGCCGGGATCGGCGCGCCTCGCCGGGCAGTGCCAGCGCGGCCAGTGCCCTGTCTAGCTCGGCTCGCTGGGCCGGCGAGAGCGCCGTGATGTCCTTGTGCCGGAGCACCTCCACCGAGCTTGCCGAGACGCGCAGCAGGCCCGGGTCGCCCCCGTCACCGGGCTGGCCTGCGCTGGCCGGCTCGGCGCCGGCGAGCACCATCGGCTGCTGGCGTACCAGGGTCATCGGCTGGCGCTGGAGCCGGGGTCGCTCGCCAGCAAACAGGGCCCGGAACACCGCGTCGTAGCGGGCCTGCTGCTCCGGCCCGGCGCACAGGGTGAGCCGGCCGGCCCAGTACACATCCGAGCTGCAGTTCGGGTCCAGCTCGGCCAGCGCGCGGACCGCCTCGGCCACCCGGTCCGGTCCGACCGGTACGCCCGCCGCCCGTAGCGCCCGCCCCAACCCGACCACCACCCCTACCGCGTCCACCGCCACCCTCCCCTCCCCCGCTTCCCCCGCCGATCTTGACGAAGTTGCTGGAATTCGGGCCCCGATAGCGACATCTTCGTCAAGATCGGCGGGGAAGGAGGGGGTGGGGAAGAAGAGGGGGGTGGCGGCGGGAGGCGGGGGTTAGGCACCGATCACCATCCCCCGGGTTCGCTCGGCGTCCTCGCGGTACTTCACCACTGCGCCCAGCGTGGCGGCGGCCAGCGCCGGGTCCAAGTGGTCGGCGCCGAGCGCGGCCAGCGCCTCGGCCCAGTCGATGGTCTCGGCGACCCCGGGCGGCTTGAGCAGGTTCTCGGTACGCAGCGCCTGCACCGCCGCGGTCACCTGCTCGGCCAGCCGCTGGGAAGCCGCCGGTACCCGCACCCGGACGATCTCCACCTCCCGGTCGAAGTCCGGCTGCTCGATCCAGTGGTAGTAGCAGCGCCGCTTCAGCGCGTCGTGTACGTCGCGGGTGCGGTTGGAGGTGAGCACCACCATCGGCGGCACCTCGGCCCGGATCGTGCCGTACTCGGGCACGGTGACCGCGAAGTCGGACAGCACCTCCAGCAGGAACGCCTCGAACTCATCGTCCGCCCGGTCCACCTCATCGATCAGCAGCACGGCCGGTGAGGTCTCCAGCGCGGCCAGCAGCGGCCGGGCAATCAAGAACCGCCGGCTGTACAGCTCGGCCTCCAGCCGGTCCAGCTCGGCCGGATCGGCCGGGTCGGCCGTCGAAGCGCCCAGCCGGGCCAGCTCGGCGGTCCGCAAGTGCAGCAACTGGCGCGGGAAGTCCCAGTCGTACAGCGCCTGGCTGGCGTCGATGCCCTCGTAGCACTGCAGCCGGATCAGCGGGGCGACCAGCACCGTGGCCAGCGCCTTGGCCAGCTCGGTCTTGCCCACCCCAGCCTCGCCCTCGCAAAACAGCGGCCGGTGCAGCCGCAGGCCGAGGTACGCCGCGGTGGCCAGCCCTTCATCGGCCAGGTAGCACGCCTCGGCCAGCCGCGTGGCCAAGCCGGCCGGGGTCTCCACCCCGGCCGGCAACAGACCCCTCGGACCGCTCATCGTCACCTGGCTGCGACGGCCCGCTGCACCGCGCGCCGGGTTAGCACCCGGGCCAGGTGTTGCCGGTAGTCGGCCTGCGCGGACAGGTCGCTGGCCGGCGTGGTGTCCTCAGCGGCCAGCTCGGCAGCCGCGGCGATCCCGCCGTTGGCCACCGCCGCGCCAGCCAGCGCCTGCTCGGTCGCGGTCGCCCGCAGTGGCCTCGGTCCCATGTTGGTCAGCCCGATCCGCCCCTCGGCGATGTGGTCGCCGTCGCGGCGTACCACCGCCGCCACCCCGACGATCGCCCAGGCCTGCGCGACCCGGTGGAACTTCTCGTAGTACGAGCCCCAGCCGGCAGGAAGCGCCGGCAGCCGTACTTCTACCAGCAGCTCATCGGGCTGCAGCGCGGTCTGCAGGTAGTCCACGAAGAACTCCGCCGCCGGGATGGTCCGCGACCCGCCTGGCCCGGCGGTGACGAACTCCGCGGCCAGCGCCAGCGCCACCGCGGGCAGGTCGCCGGCCGGGTCGGCGTGCGCCAACGCGCCGCCGATAGTACCGCGGTGCCGGACCGCCGGGTCGGCCACCGTGCTGGTGGCCTGCGCCAGCAGCGGGCAGTGCTCGGCGACCAGCGGGTTGGTCAGCACCTCGGCGTGCGGGGTGGCCGCCCCGATCACCAGGGTGTCGCCGGCCAGCCGGATCCCGTGCAGGTCGGCTAGCCGGCCAACATCGACCAGTACGGTCGGCGCGGCCAACCGCAGCCGCAGCAGCGGGATCAGGCTCTGCCCACCAGCTAGTACCTTGGCGTCCTCACCGTGCTCGGCCAGCGCGGCGACCGCATCAGCCACAGTGGACGGCCGGAGGTAGTCGAAGGTCGGGGGGATCATGCCGCGCCTCCCGCGTCCGGTGCATCAAGGTCGTGCGTACCAAGGCTGGGCGCACCGCCGTACGCAACCGTACCCTCAGCGGCCCGGTCGCCGCCGGTGCCGCCCTCGGTGATCGCCCGCCAGACCCGCTCCGGGGTGCAAGGCATCGTGATGTCGCGGACCCCAAGGTGCCGGACCGCGTCGACGATCGCGTTGACCACCGCCGGGGTGGCGGCGATCGTGCCGGCCTCGCCGACCCCCTTCACGCCCAGCGGGTTGGTCGTGGCCGGGGTGCTGGTGCGCTCGGTGGTGAAGCCCGGCAGGTCCGGCGCGGCCGGCACCAGGTAGTCCACCAGCGAGCCGGTCACCAGGTTGCCGTCCTCGTCGTAGACCGCCTCCTCATACAGCGCCTGGGCGATGCCCTGTGCCAGCCCGCCGTGCACTTGGCCCTCGACGATCAGCGGGTTGACCACGGTGCCGACGTCGTCGACCGCGACGTACGACCGCAGCCGTACCGCGCCGGTCTCGGTGTCCACCTCGGCCGCGCACAGATGGGTGCCGTGCGGGAAGGAGAAGTTCTCCGGGTCGAAGGTGGCATCGGAGTCCAGCGACGGCTCGGTGCCCTCGGGGTAGTTGTGCGCGGCGAACACCGCGAGCGCGACGTCCTGGATGGTGGTCTTGGCGTCCGGCGAGCCCTTAACCGAGAAGGTGCCGGCGTGGAACTCGACGTCACCCTCGGCTGCCTCCAGCAAGTGCGCCGCCACCGTACGGGCCTTCTCGATCACCTTGTCCGCCGCCTTGACCATGGCGATCGCACCGACCGCCACCGAGCGCGAGCCGTAGGTGTCCATCCCTCGATGCGAGACCTGGGTGTCACCATGCAGGATTTCGACGTCCTCAAACGGTACGCCAAGCTGGTCGGCCATGATCTGGCTCCACGCCGTCTCGTGCCCCTGGCCATGCGGCGAGGTGCCGGTGACCACCTCGACCTTGCCGGTGGGCAACATCCGTACCGACGCGTGCTCCCAGCCACCGGCGCCGTAGGCCAGCGAGCCGAGCACCCGCGAGGGCGCCAGGCCGCACATCTCGGTGAAGGTGGAGATGCCGATGCCGAGCTGCACTGGGTCGCCGGACTCCCGCCGCTGCGCTTGCTCGCGGCGCAGCCCGTCATAGTCGAACAGCTCCTTGGCCCGGGCGGTGGCCGCCTCGTAGTTGCCGGAGTCGTAGACCAGCGTCGAGACCGTGGTGTACGGGAACTCCTCGTGCTTGATCCAGTTCTTCTCCCGTACGGCCATCGGGTCCATCCCGAGCTCGGTGGCAAGCTCGTCCATCATCCGCTCGATAGCGAAGGTGGCCTCCGGCCGGCCGGCGCCCCGGTAGGCGTCGGTGAGCGTCTTGGTGGTGAACACGTTGGTGCAGGAGAAGTGGTACGCCGGGATCTTGTAGATGCCGTTGTACATGAACGCACCGAGCAGCGGCACGCCGGGCGTGACCAGGCCGAGGTAGGCGCCCATGTCGGCCAGCAGCTCGACCTTCAACGCGGTGACCGTACCGTCCGTCCTGGCCGCGATGGTCAGGTCCTGGATTTGGTCCCGGCCGTGATGCGCGGTGAGCATGCACTCCGAGCGGGTCTCGGTCCACTTCACCGGCTTGGCCAGCCGCCGGGCGACCAGCAGGGTGAGGATCTCCTCCGGGGCCACCGCGATCTTGCCGCCGAAGCCGCCGCCGACGTCCGGGGCGATCACCCGGACCTTGTGCTCCGGCAGCCCCAGGGTCAGTGCGGTCATCGTCTTGAGGATGTGCGGCACCTGGGTAGCCGACCACATGGTGAGCTGCTCGCCGGTGGGGTCAACCACGGTGGACCGGGGCTCCATGAATGCCGGCACCAGCCGCTGCTGGCGGAACCGCCGCCTGACTACCAGCGAGTCGGCGTCGGACTCGGCCGCCGCGATCGCCTCATCGGCGCTGCCGCCGCTACCGGCCTGGCCGGAGTCGAACACCCACAGCGCGTTGCGGTTGGTGCCGAGGTCGGGGTGCACCAGGGTGGCGCCGTCGGCCAGCGCGGCTTCCATGTCCAGCACTGGCTCCAGCGGGTCGTAGTCGACCTCGACCAGCTCGGCCGCGTCCCGGGCTGCGGCGGCGGTACGGGCCACCACCGCGGCCACGCCCTCGCCGGCAAAATGCACCGTGTCGTACGCCAGCGGTGGGCGCTGCGGGGCCTTCATGTCCGGCGTGACGGTCCAGGCACAGGGCAACCCGATGCCCTCGGCGTCCAGGTCGGCGGCGGTGTATACGCCGATCACGCCGGGCTGCTGCCGGGCCGCCTGGGTGCTGATCCTGGTGATCTTGGCGTGCGCGAGCGGGCTGCGGACCACGGCCAAGTGCAGCATGCCGGGCAGCGTGATGTTGTCCGTCCACCGGGTCCGGCCGGTGATCAGCCGGGTGTCCTCCTTGCGCCGGCGGGCCTTGCCGACCTCGTGGCTGGGCTGCGGCTCGCTGACCTGGCCGGAGTCGGCGATTTGGTCGGTGTCAAGCTCGCTCATGACCCCACCTCTACCGGGTCAGCCGACTTCGCTGTCGAGCCGGCGGCCGCTTCCTGCACTGCGCGCACGATGTTCTGGTAGCCGGTACAGCGGCACAGGTTGCCCTCCAAGCCGGCCCGGATCTCCTGCTCGGAAGGGTTCGGGTTGGCCGCCAGCAGGTCGACCGCCGCCATGATCATCCCGGGGGTGCAGTAGCCGCACTGCAACGCATGCTGCTGGTGGAAGGCACGCTGCACCGGATGCAGCTCACCGTTGCTGGCAAGTCCCTCGATGGTCGTCACCGCGCTGCCGTCGGCTTGTACCGCGAGCACGGCGCAGCTCTTCACGCTGAGGCCGTCCAGCAGCACCGTACAGGCGCCGCAGTTGGAGGTGTCGCAGCCGATCGGGGTGCCGACCTTGCCGAGCTGCTCTCGTAGGTAGTGCACGAGCAGGGTGCGCGGCTCGACTTCGTCGGTGTAGGGCACCCCGTCGACGGTGACTTCTATACGGGTCATGAGTTCTCCTGCGGGATGGAGAGTGATTTGGGGTAAGTGCGATCACACTATGACCGTTTTCCATGGGTCCGCTACCTGCCTCCACCGGCGGTTGCGCAAAGGTCACTGCCGGTGGCCGCTAGGCTGACCGGCCATGCCCGAGACGGTGTTTGCCGAGTTCTGCGCGGCCGGGTTGTGGCCGGGAATCGGGCCGGCGTTGGCTAGTCAGCTTGGCGAGGCCGGCATCCACGGTCCGGCGGATGTCACCGTGGACCGGTTGGTCGCCCTGCCCAAGGTCGGCAAGATCCGGGCCGAGCGGCTGCTGTCGGGCTGGATCGGGTCGGCGGCTAGCTACGAGGTGGCCGGCATGCTCATTCCGGCCGGGCTGCCGGCCCGGGTCGCCGGTCGGGCGGTGGAACTGCTCGGCGACGGGGCGGCCCGGTTGCTGCGGGAGGACCCGTGGCGGTTGCTGGAGCTGCCCGACGTACGGGTGGTGGACGCCGACCGGGCGGCGCTAACGATCATTCCTGGCGTCCAGCGCGACGACCCCCGACGGGGTCGGGCGCTGGTCGCGTACGCGTTGGCCCGCGCCGCCCGGGACGGCCATACCGCGTACCCCGCCGAGCTGGTCGCGGCGGCGCTGGCGGCGGAGGGGGTTCCGGACCCGGCCGCGGCGATCGTCGCAGCCTGTGAGTCCGGCACCGTACTAGCTGTCGAGGCGCCGGAACCGGACCCGGAATCAGAACCGGACACCGCCGAGGCGCCCGGCGCGGCGGAACCGTTGCTCGCGCTGGACCGGTACGCGATGGCCGAGGACAGCATTGCCGAGGGCATCGCCCGGCTGACCGCGACCGTCGAGCCGGTGACCGACTCCGACGCGGTGACCAAGCTGGCCGAGGACCCGGACGAGGTCGACCTTGACTCGGCCCAGCGGGCCGCCGTCCAAGCGGTGCTCGGTCATGGCGTGTCGGTGCTGACCGGCGGTCCGGGCACCGGCAAGAGCCGGACTGTGGCCGCGGTGATCCGGTTGGCCGATTCGTACGGCAAGTCGGTCGCGCTGGCCGCCCCGACCGGGCGGGCGGCCAAGCGGCTGGAGGAGCTGACCGAGGCACCGGCCAGTACGATCCACCGGCTGCTGGGCGCGCAGGGCCGGACCGGTGGGTTCCTGTATGGCGAGGGCACCCCGCTGGAGGCCGATGTGGTGGTGATCGACGAGGTGTCCATGCTGGACGCCGAGCTGGCCGCTGCGCTGCTGGAGGCCTGCGCGGACGGTACCCACTTGCTGCTGGTCGGCGACCCGGCGCAGTTGCCGTCGATTGGCCCGGGCCGGGTGCTGGCCGACATCGTGGCCACCGGGACGGTGCCGGTGACCGAGCTGAGCACGCTGTACCGGCAGGCCGAGGGTGGCGCGATCGCCCGGCTGGCCACCGCGGTCCGGGCCGGCGAGCTGCCGCCGGTGGCCGACCCGGACCGGGAGGTGGTGGTCGTACCGGCGAAGTCCTCGGCGGAGGTCGCGCACCGGGTGGTCCAGCTTGTCACCGACTCCATCCCGCGGGCGCTGTCGATCCCGGTCGGCCAGGTCCAGGTGGTCACTCCAATCCACCGCGGGCCGGCCGGCACGGAGGAGCTGAACCGGGCGCTCAAGGCGAAGCTGAACCCTGGCCCCGGCACGGTGCGCGGCTACGACCCCGGCGACCGGGTGGTGGCCACCGCTAACCACCCGGAGGCCGAGCCGACCGGCTTTGCCAACGGGGAGGTGGGCGTGGTCACCGCGGCCGGCAATGGGACGGTCACGGTGGACTTCGCCAGCGGCCCGGCCGAGATCTCCGGCAAGGTGCTGGCCGATTTGCGGCACGGCTGGGCGATCACTGTCCACCGGGCGCAGGGCTCGGAGTGGCCGGCCGTGGTCGCGGTCCTACCGCCGGAGGCCGGCGGGATGCTGTCCCGGCCCCTGGTGTACACCGCGCTGACCCGCGCCCAGCGGCACTTGTCGATCGTGCACGCGGCCGGGCCGGCGGTCGCCCGGGCGGTCCGCGAGGTGGGCGCCCGGCCGCGCCGGACCCGGCTGCGGACATTGCTCATTGAGGCGGTGGAGGGCGGCTGACCCGCTGGGCGGCCGTTGGACGACCCGCCCGGCGGGCAGAATCGAACCGCAGAGCCGGTCGGGATGAGGACGAGGTACGCGATGGGACGGATTACGGTACGCCGCCCGCTGCTGCAGCTCGGCCCGGACGGCCCGGCCCGGCGGCAGGACAGCCTGGCGGTCGAGGAGCCACTGGAGCTGCGGGTCGCCGGCCGCCCGCTGGCGGTCACCATGCGTACGCCGGGCCACGACGTCGAGCTGGTGCACGGCTTCCTGCTCACCGAGGGTGTGATCACCGCCAAGGCCGATGTCGCGCTGGCCCGCTACTGCGACTCCGTCGACCCGCAAGGCCGCAACACCTACAACGTGCTGGATGTAGTGCTCGCCGAGGGGGTTGCGCCGCCGCAACCTGGGGTAGAGCGCAACTTCTACACCACGTCCTCGTGCGGGGTGTGCGGCAAGGCGTCGCTGGAGGCGGTCCGGCTGCGTACCCGCTTCCCGCCGGCCGCCGACCCGCTGCGGGTGCGGGCCGAGGTGTTGGCCGGCATGCCGGATACGCTGCGCGCCGCGCAGCGGGTCTTTGCGGCCACCGGCGGCCTGCACGCCGCCGGCCTGTTCACCGCCGAGGGCCAACTGCTGGTCGTACGGGAAGACATCGGCCGGCATAACGCCGTGGACAAGGTGACCGGCTGGGCGCTGCTGGCCGACCGCATCCCGGCCGCGGGTTGCGTGCTGCTGGTCTCTGGCCGGGCCTCCTTCGAACTCACCCAGAAGGCCGTGATGGCCGGCATCCCGGCGCTGGCTGCGGTGTCTGCGCCGTCGTCGCTGGCCGTCGAGCTAGCGGCCGAGGCGGGCGTCACCTTGGTCGGCTTCCTGCGGGGTACGACCATGAACGTCTACGCCGGCGCCCACCGGGTGCTCAGCGCCGAGGCGTAGCGGAAGCAAAGGGGTGTAACGGCCCGGCCGGGTGAGGTGTTTATCTTGGCCACTGGCCGTCGCTGGTGTTTTTGCGCTCCGCGAGCACCTTGTGTGGGACTTGCAGCAAGCGCAGCACGGTGACCAGTCCTAGCCCGCCAATCATGTTTCCGAGTGCCGCAAAGGCGAACAGGCCCAGCCAGTCGGCGTAGCCGAACGGGGCACCGGCGTGCAGCCCGGCGAAGCAGACGAGGGACGCGACGATCGCGTGGTTCAGCTTACCGGCGCCCAGCAGGAAGCCCATCACGATTGCCGGTATCAAGCGCACACCGTCGGACTCCGTGGCATGCTGCATGTGGGTCATCAACGTGATCAGCATGCCGCCGATCAGGGCGAGCGCGAAAGCCCGCCAGGTAATGCCCATGTCGATGTAGGAGCTAGCTGCATCGACCGCTGTGGAGCGCAGCGCCGGGAAGCCAGCTATGACGATGCCGGCCATAATCCAGCCACCGATCAGGTTGGTGACGGTAGTGACCGTCCACAGCCGGATAAGTGATACCAGCGACGCGTTCTTGGCCACGACCGTCACGACCGGGACAAGGAAGTTCTCGGTGAACAGCTCGCTGCGCGCCAGCGTCAGCGCGATCAAGCCGATCGAGAAGGCTAAGCCGCCAAGCAGCACGTTGTGCGTCACATGCTCGACGAGCAGCAGCGCGAGCACACCCACGCCGACGTCTAAGCCGCCGAGCAAACCCGTCGAGACCAGCCCCGGCCAGGACCGGCCCAGGCGCTGCTCCCCCTCGTCTAGGAGCCGGTCGAAGGTCTGCTCGCTGTCCTGCTGGGGTACCTTGGGCTCGGTGGTGGCGCGCTCCCTCATGGCCGCAGGCTACACGCGGGGTAGACGTTGAGCCGTTCACCAGATCGAGGTACGGCCGCCTCGCCTCCTGGCTCAAGGACACTGAGCAGCAGACGCGTGGCGCGGTCCTGGCTCGGGACGTACGTCGGCGTACAGCAGAACGTACGGTAGGGCCATGCGCAGCCGCCGAGCGCACGCCGCACTGGTCGACGCCCAGCGGGTGCACGACCTGCTCGTGGCCGCCCGGCAGACACCGCTGCCGGCATCAGCCGGGCTGAGCCTAGCCCGCGCCAACGAGCTGATCCGCGAGATCAGAACCGGGCGCGACCTCCGGTAGTGGACGCCATCGACTGGTCACCTGTGGCTGCTTCGTAAGGGCAACAGGTGCCCACTTGCTGCTTCGTAGGGGCAACAGGTGCCCACTTGCTGGGTCGAGCGGCGCTGGGTGGGGCAACTGGTCACCTGTGGCTGCTTCTTAGGAGCAACAGGTGCCCACTTGCTGGGGGCGGCGATGGGGACGACGGGTGGGGTCGTGAGGCAGCAGGCGCCGAGACGGCGTAGCGCGCCTGGGTGGGCATCGGCGCGCTACGCCGTCTCGGGCCATGGTCGGGGGGCTGACCGCTACCCCATTCCTGAGGCGGCGAACCGGAATAGGTCAGCCACCCGACCGGCAACCGTCCCGGTCCGAGAGCCCGCAGCGGTGTTCATCACGCGGTCAGCCTCGATCGGACCGGAACGGCCCCCAGAAGCGAGAATGTCTGTGCCGACAAGCATTCGCGGTATGGAGCTGGTCAAGTATCCGGTCCTGGCCTGATCTCCTATACCCTTTGAGTATACGATCTTTGCCGTACGTAATGGTACGCGTTACACTATGCGCGCTAAGTCGCAAGCCCTCACAGGAATCACGTCACGGAGGCAAGTCGGTGGCTGTGGAGACGAGAAGTCAACCGCTCTGTGGCCAGTGCGGGGCACGTCTGGCACGTGACAACTCAGGGGTCTTGTGCGCAACGTGCCAACGGGGTGCCAGGGACATTCGGGTGCACGCTCCCCTGGTGCCGCCCGGATTCTGGCTTTTCCCGAAGCTGCGGGCAGCGCTGGCAAGTAAGCATATCGGGCGAGTCAGCTACATGTACCGCACCACCCACGCCATGGAAAAGTGCTCGCCCAGGAGATTGTCGCCGGGTGGGTTGGTATCAGCCAGGCCCAACTGAGCCGGATCGAGACAGGGCCTCCATTGCGCGACCTAGCCAAGCTCGTGGGCTGGGCACATGCTCTTCGCATACCTCGCCCGCTACTATGGTTTGAACTGGTTGAACCTGACAAACTTGGCGTGACGGGTGCTCATCGGCAAGAAGGGCTTCCCTCCGTCGCTGGCGCAGATGAGGTGAATGACTCGACTTTTGCGGTTATGCGGCGGCGAGCGCCCAGGCTTGTTGGATTTCCAGGA
>OBLV0100000007.1_pt1 | contig 246718 bp, 233 predicted proteins | sample 1520071 | NCBI WGS metagenome assembly OBLV01 (sample SAMEA3888446, study PRJEB22518) | metagenome | reverse complement strand
CCGAGATCTACACTCTTTCCCTACACGACGCTCTTCCGATCTGGCACCGGCGCCGGCCACGGCACCGCCGCCGATGCCGGCAGCACCGCCGCCGCCCGTAGCCTCGCCAGCCCCACCGGCGCCGTCGCGCGCGACGCTACCGCCCGACGGGCCTCGGTTCGGGCCACCGCCGGCCCGCCCGGAGCCCGAGCCCAACGGCGTGCTGCCGCGTTTCATCACCGAGCTGGCCGACGACGCGACGCAGCTCGTTCGCGGCACGATCGACGGCCGCGCCTTCACCTTCGGCTTCTATCCCGACGGGAACATCCGGTTCGTCGACGTCGACGGCGGGCGCTACGTCGGTCAGGCCGACAGCGCGCGCGCCCGCATGCGCGAGATCGACGGAACGCGCTCGTTCACCGTGCAAATCGGGGTGGCGGTCGACGGACGCCTGCAAGCCTCGTTCACCGGCGGGGCGCACGACACCGTGACGGCACCCTTGGAGCCGATCACCGGTTGGAGCGTAGCGTGAACGTGTTGGACCGGCTCGATACCACGCTGCGCGTCGTCGGTGGTGCCCGCCTGGAGGGCAGCGTCGAGGTGCAGGGCGCGAAGAACGCGGCGCTGCCGATCATGGCCGCCTCGCTGCTGGCGCGCGGCAAGGTCACCCTGCACCGGGTCCCGCGGATCACCGACGTGTCGGTGATGTGGCAGTTGCTCGAAGCGCTCGGCGCGCGCGTCTCGTTCCACGGCCCGAATACGGTCGTCATCGATCCCGCCAACGTCAACAAGTACCGCGCGCCGTACACGCTGGTGCGCAAGCTCGCGGCATCGTTCGATCTGTGCGGTCCGCTGCTCGGGCGCTTCGGCCGGGCCGAGGTCCCGCTGCCCGGCGGCTGCATCCTCGGCACGCGCGCGACCGACATGCACGAAGCCGCGTTCCGTTCGCTGAGCGCGGAAGTCTCGGTCGCCCACGGCTATTTGATCGCCAGCGCGCTCGACGGCGTGCTGCAGGGCGGCGCGATCGGGTTCCGCATGCCGTCGGTCGGCGCGACCAAGAACGCGATGCTGGCCGCCGTCACCGCGCGCGGCGAGACGACGATCGAGAACGCGGCGATGGAACCGGAGGTCGTCGACCTGGCGAACTTCCTGGTTGCGATGGGCGCGCAGATCGCCGGCGCCGGAACCGACACGCTGCGGATCAACGGGGTGCGCGAGCTGCACGGCGTCGAGTACGAGATCATCCCCGACCGGATCGCGACCGGCACGCTGATGCTCGCGGGCGCTGTGACGCGCGGCGACGTCACCGTCAAGAGCACGCGCCCGGACGACGTGATCGCACTGCAGGCCGCGCTGATGGAGTGCGGCGTCGACGTCACCAGCGGCGACGACTGGGTCCGCGTCCAAGCCGGCAACGTCAAGGGCGGCACCGACGTCGTGACCGCGCCGCATCCGGGCTTCGCGACCGACCTGCAGCCGCAAATGCTGTCGTTCTTGTGCACCGCCCCTGGGCATAGCGTCGTCGAGGAGTCGATCTTCAACGCGCGCTTCTCGTACGTCAACGAGCTGCTGCGCATGGGCGCCGATGTGCGCGTCGCGATGGACAACAACACCGCGCTGGTCAAAGGCGTGACGAGCCTGTCGGGCGCGCCGGTCGAAGCGCCCGACATTCGCGCCGGCGCCGCGCTGGTGCTCGCGGGTCTGGCCGCCGTCGGCGAGACCGAGATCATCGGCCTCGAGTACATCGACCGCGGCTACGAGCGGCTCGAAGAGACCCTCTCCGCGCTCGGCGGCCAAGTCCAGCGCGCCAGCGGCATCATCCCGTTCAGCGAACCGACCGGCACCTTCGAGACCAGCGTCTACCCGAGCGTCTGAAACTTCGCCGTTGCGCGGCGCGTAGGTCGGCCATGAACGTTTCGCCTGCGTCGCGCTCGGTCGCGGCGTCCGTCATCGCGTTGCTGCTGGCGAGCGTGTCGCCGGCCGTCGCGCAACCGGCAAGCCCGTCGGTCGATGCCGTGCTGGCCGCATCGGCGGCGGCGCTCGGGATGGCGGCGCTGCCGCGGATCCAAACGCTCCACCAGCGCGGGACCGTCACCATCGTCGGTGTCAAAGGTACGGCCGAAGGCTGGACCGACCTGCGCAGCGGCGCGTTCTCCCAGTTCGCCGACGCCGGACCGGTCGGCGGCGCGCAAGGCGACGACGGAACGCACATCTGGACCGAAGACGCGAGCGGCGTCGTGTGGGACGACGGGAGCACCGAGGCGCGCCTGGCGGCGCTCGACGCGGTCTACATGAACCGCTATCTGTTGTGGCTGCCCGGCCGCGGCGGCGCGACGGTGACGTCGCTCGGCACGAAGACCGACGGCGGACACACGTACGACGCGCTGTCGGTGGCGCCGCAGGGCGGCGTACCGTTCGAGCTCTGGTTCGACGCGTCGACGCACCTGCCGGCGCGCATGATCGCCAAGATCGGGATCTCGACGTCGACCACGACCTTCTCGGACTACCGCAGCGTCGACGGACTCCAGCAGGCGTACACGCAGACGTCCGACACTGATGGAAACGTCACGACGTCGACCGCGACCAGTATCGTCGCGAACGATCCCGGAGCCGACGCGGGGCTACAGCGGCCGGTCGAACACGTCACCGACTTCTCGCTCCCGTCCGGGACGACGACGATTCCGTTCGAGCTGGTCGACAACCACGTCGCGCTGCCCGTCATGATCGACGGCAAAGGCCCGTACCGGTTCCTCTTCGACACCGGCGGCGCGAACATCATCGACGCCGACGTCGCCAAGCAGCTCGGTCTGGGCGCCGCCGGCGGCGGTGCGGGCACCGGCGTCGGCGCGCAGACGGAGGCCATCCAGTTCGCGACCGTCGACGCGCTCGGCGTCGGCGGCGCGACGCTGCGCAAACAGGGCTTTATCGTCGCGCCGGTCCACGCGGGTTTCGGCATGTCGAGCGGCAAGCCGGTCGACGGACTGATCGGCTTCGAGGTGCTCGCGCGGTTCGTGACGACGTTCGACTACGGCACGCAGAACGTCGTGTTGCGCACAGCTGCGAGCGTGGTTCCGCAGGCACTTGGCAAGACTGTACCGTTCGTGTTCAACGGCCAGCACGCGATGATCGGCTGCGCGATCGACGACATCTTCGGGCAGTGCGTGCTCGACACCGGCAGTCGCATCGGGCTCACCGCCCTGACGCCGTTCCTGGCGGCGCACCCCACCGTCGTGCCGGCGAATGCGACCGCGATCGGCGCCAACGGGTTCGGCGTCGGCGGCGCGTCGCTCGGACGGCTCGGGCGCACGACGCTGCAGCTCGCCGGCTACACGATCCCCGACGTCATCACCGACTTGAGCACGCAGACCGCGGGCGCGTTCGCCGACCCGTACTACATCGGCAACGTTGGTGCGGGCGTGCTGCGTCGCTTCGCGGTGACGTTCGACTACGGTCGCCAAACCGTGACGTTCGTTCCGGACGCGAACTTCGGCATGCACGACACCTACGACCGGTCGGGGACGTTCCTGATCTCGCAGGGCGGCAAGATCCTGATCGCGGACGTGCGGCCGGGAACGCCGGCCGCCAACGCCGGCTTGAAACGCGGCGACGCGATCGCGACCGTCGACGGCAAGGACGCGGCAACGCTCGGCCTGGCCGCGCTGCGCGACGCGTTTCGCGAAGCACCGGGAACGCGGCACGTGCTCGGCATCGTGCGCGCCGGAACCCCGCAGACCGTCACGCTGACCCTCGCCGACTACGTCTGACCGGCGCCGTCGGCGCAAGGGCGCGTCGAGCGGACGCCCGGTTTGCTCGCCGGCGGCTCCTCTGAGGAATCGGGCCGTTGGGGCCGAACGCCCTGGGGCCGTTGTGAACGGACGGCTGCGCAGCATGCGCGCAAGCCACGTCCCCGTCCTGGAGTAGTGTCATCGATATCGGGATCGACCTGGGTACCGCCAACGTCCTCGTCTACGTGAAGGGCAAGGGCATCGTCTTGCGCGAGCCGTCCGTGGTCGCCAAGGACGTGCGGTCGAACAAGACCTTGGCGGTCGGCGAAGAGGCGCGGCTGATGCTGGGCAAGACCCCCAGCAACATTCAGGCGATCCGGCCGCTGAGAGACGGGGTGATCGCCGACTTCGAAGTCACCGAAGCGATGCTGGGCTACTTCATCAAGAAGGTCACCCGGCAGCGGTCGTGGGTGAGCACCCTGTTCCGGCCCAAGCCGTCGGTCGTGATCTGCGTCCCGGCCGAGATCACCTCGGTCGAGGAGCGCGCGGTCCGCGACGCAGCCAAGCTGGCCGGCGCGAAGTCGGTCGAGATCATCGAGGAACCGATGGCCGCCGCGATCGGGGCCGGGCTGCCGATCGACGGCCCGTCCGGCAACATGGTGGTCGACATCGGCGGCGGGACGACCGACGTCGCGGTGATCTCGCTGGGCGGGATCGTCGTCTCGCAGTCGATCAGGGTCGCGGGCAACAAGCTCGACGAGGCGATCATCCGCCACATCCGGCGCGTCTACAACCTGATGATCGGCGAGCGGACCGCTGAGGAGATCAAGATCAAGATCGGCTCGGCCTACCGGCTCGACCAAGAGCTGGCGATGGAGATTCGCGGCCGCGACCTGATCAACGGGCTGCCCAAGACCGTGAAGATCACCTCCGAAGAGGTTCGCGAGGCGCTGTCGGAGCCGGTCCAGGCGATCGTCGAAGCGGTCAAGTCCGTGCTCGAGAAGACTCCGCCCGAGCTCGCTGCCGACATCATCGACCGCGGCGTGATCCTGACGGGCGGCGGCGCGCTCTTGCGCGGCCTCGACACCCTCCTCGGAGAGGTCACAGGGATCCCGGTTATCGTCGCCGAGGACCCGATGTCGTGCGTGGCGATCGGAACCGGACAACGGGTCGGTTACAGCGCGCCCGTCCGCTACTGAACCTATGATGATCCGCCGCCGCTGCCTCGCGCCCGTCGGCCTGGCCGTCGTGCTGGCGGTCTCGGCCGGCTCGGCCGCGCTCGCCGCCCTGCCCACCCCGGGGCCCGACCCCGTGCCGGCGCCGGGCGGGCTGCAGACGCCCGACTACCGCATCCAGACCGACGAGACGCACTGGAACTTCAACAGCGGCGACTTCACGATGCCGCACCGCGTGCATTTCATGCGGCCCGGCACCGACGCGGTGGGCGACAAGGCGAACGGCAACTCCAAGAAAGGCACCGCGACGCTGATCGGCAACGTCGTCGTCCACGACAGCGGCAACGCGACCGAGACCGGCGATCCGGCCTATCGCGGCAGCGGTCCGGCGACGCTGACCTGCGACCAGCTCGACATCGACTCGAAGGCGAAGCTGTACACGGCGACCGGTCACGTTCACTTCGCGCAGGGCGCGCGCACCGGTTCTGCCGACAAGGCGATCCTCAACCGCGGCACCGGCAAGCTGCACCTCGAAGGCGACGTGCACCTCACCGACAACGGCTCGACGATGTCGGCGGCGACCGTCGACTACGATCTCAACACGAAGGACGCCGAGGTCAACGGCAGTCCGGCGGTGATGACGCAGCCGGTCAGCCCGCCGCCCGCGCCGGCGCCTGCGGCGACGAAGCCGCCGAAGCGCAAGCCGGCCGCGAAGACACCGGCCAAACCGTCGCATACCGCGAAGCCGACGCCCGCGCCGTCGCGGTCGCCTTAGCCGCGATGCGATCGGTCGCGTTCGCGTCGTTCGCCGCGCTCGCGCTTGCGATCGTGTGCGCGGGCGCGACGCCGCGGCCGAGTCCGCCGGCGCGCACGCCGGCGCCGCCGAGCAGCGCGCCGTCGACGTCGCCGAGCACAGCGCCGCCGTCGTCCCAGCCCGAGGTGCCGTCGCTCGAGACGCCCGAGTACCGGATCGTCACCGAGCAGATCACGTACAAGGGAAACGGCGATTTCACCATGCCGCATCACGTCGAGCTGTCACGGCCCGGCAGCGACGCGACCGCCGACCGCGCCGAGGGCAACCAGCACCGCGGAACGATCAAGCTGTTCGGCAACGTCGTCGTGCACGACGACGGCCGCGCGCCCGAGGCGAGCGAGAACGACCAGTACGCGAAGGGCGGGCCGTCGACGCTGACCTGCGACGAGCTCGACGTCGACTCGAAGGCGAAGATCTACATCGCGAGCGGGCACATGCACTACGAGCAGGGTGCGCGCAAGGCCGAAGCCGAGCGCGGCGTGCTCAACCGCGGCAGCGGGATGCTGCACCTCGAAGGCAACGTCAAGACGACCGACGGCGCTTCGACGCTCGCCGCGCACCAGCTCGACTACAATCTCAACACCAAGAAAGTCTTGGCCGACGGGAAGCCGATCGTGATCAAGCAGCCGGTTCCGTCGCCCGAGCCCGGCTCGGTGAGCCCGTCGCCGAAACCGAAGCGCAACCGGTTGCCCTTCCCGATCCCGATCTGATGCGCGGCGGAACGGCGTCGTGATCGGCCTGTTCGACGGCGATGGTGAGGGCGAACGCGCCGGCCGGACTGCACGTGGTGCGGGGCAGCGCGCGAACGAGCCGCTGGCGGCGCGCATGCGGCCGCGAACGCTCGAAGAGTTCGTCGGGCAGGAACAGATCGTCGGTCCGGGCCGCGCGCTGCGGCGCGCGATCGAGTCCGACCAAGTTCCGTCGATGATCCTGTGGGGACCGCCCGGCACCGGCAAGACGACGCTGGCGAGCATCATCGCCCAGCAGACCGGCGCGCACTTCGCCGCGCTCTCCGCGGTCAGCGCCGGCGTGGCCGACTTGCGGCGCGTCGTCGCCGATGCGCGCAAGCTGCGCGCCGCCGGTCGCCGCACGGTGCTGTTCATCGACGAGATCCACCGCTTCAACAAGGCGCAGCAGGACGCGGTGCTGCCGTACGTCGAGGACGGCACGGTCACGCTGATCGGCGCGACGACCGAGAACCCGTCGTTCGAGGTGAACTCCGCGCTGCTCTCGCGCTCGCGCGTGTTCGTGCTGCGCGCGCTGGGCGACGACGACGTGCGCGCGCTCGTCGAGCGCGCGCTGACCGACCCTGAGCGCGGGCTGGGCGGCAAGCAGGTCGAGCTCACCGTCGAAGCGCTCGATGCGCTGGTCAACCTCGCCAACGGCGACGCGCGCGCCGCGCTCAACACGCTCGAGTTCGCCGCCGCGTCGGCGCGACCGAACGAGTCCGGTGCGCGGATCGTCGACGAGCAGACCATCGCCGACGCGCTGCAGCGGCGCGCGACCGGCTACGACAAGGGCGGCGACGCGCACTACGACACGATCAGCGCGTTCATCAAGACCGTGCGCGGCAGCGATCCCGACGCGGCGATCTACTGGCTGATGCGCATGATCGACGCCGGCGAGGACGTCATGTTCATCGCGCGCCGGCTCGTCATCCTCGCCAGCGAGGACGTCGGCCTGGCCGATCCGCGCGCGCTCTCGGTCGCGGTCGCGGCACAGCAGGCCGCCCACTTCATCGGCTTGCCGGAGGCGAAGTTTCCGCTCGCGCAGGCGACGCTCTACCTCGCGACCGCGCCGAAGTCGAACACGGTCGGCCGCGCGTTCGGCGCCGCCGAGAACGACGTGGAGCGCTCGCGCAACGATCCCGTCCCGCTGCACCTGCGCAACGCGCCGACGCAACTGATGAAGAGCCTCGGCTACGGCGAAGGCTACCGCTACGCGCACGAAGACTACGCGGCGATGGAAGCCGAAGGCGACTTGCCGCCGGCGGTCGACCTGCAGTCGAACTTGCCCGACGCGCTCGACGGCCGGACGTACTTCGACCCGACGAAGCAGGGTGAAGAAGCGAAGCTGCGCGCCTGGATCGATGCACGGCGGGGCAGCCGCGCGAGCGGCGACGATCCGTTCGGGGACGACTGACCGAAAGCGAACGCTGACCGAAAAGAGAGATCGGGCGAAGGCTGGGGAAATCGTTGCCTCCGGGTGATCACGTCGAAGCTGGAGGTACGGATGAACAAGGAAGAGCGAGTCGACGCGGGGCCCAAGGGGGGGCCCGGGAGCCCCGGAAGCCCTGTCGAGGATGCCGGTCCGAAGGGTGGACCGGGCAGCCCGAGCAGCGCGAGCAGCACGGGCGGAGAAGTCGAGGAGATCGAAGCCGAGGAGGAGTGATCTCCGACCCGCGTTCGCGCTCGTGAGCGCTTGGCGCGCCCTCCTCGTCACCGCCGCTGCGATCGCGGTCGCGACGGTCCTCGCCGTTCTCAGCGCGGAGAACGTGCTGTCGTGGAGTGGAACGCCCGATTGGGCTTTGCAGCCCTCGGGGCGTCCGTTCGTGGTCGAGGTCGCGTCGGTCGACGCGCGCGGTGCCGCGGCGCGCGCGGGCCTGCGGGCCGGTGATCACGTCGACCTGCGCGCGATCTCGTTCGAGGCTCGGGTGCTGCTGGTCGCGTCGCCGGTCGCGCATCGCCCGTTCGAGCTGACCGTCGAGCGCGCGGGCGCGCAGCACCGAGTCACCGTCGTCGCCGATCCGCACGTCACCGGTTGGGCCGGCTGGATCGGAAACCTCGTCCTGCTCTGGATGGCGGCTTTCGCGGCGTTGATCGGCTGGCTGCGCCCCGACATGCGCGAGGCGCGCCTGCTCTCGCTGGTGCTCTCGGCGTACGTCACCGCCGACGCGCTGCAGTTCTTGGTGACGCCGTCCGCGCTGCTCGACGTGCTGTTCGCCGGGCTGAACTGGGGTGGCGTCCTCGGCGGCGTTACGCTGGCGCTGCTGGTGCGCTTCACCGAGCTGTTCGCGACGCCGCTCTCCCGCGCGCGCCGCACCGTCGACGGCCTGGCGTACGCGGCGGCGGCGCTGCTCGGCCTGTACGGAGTCGCGGGTGCCGTGTCGCTCGCCACCGCCTGGTTCGACCCGGTGACGCTGTGGTTCGGCACCGCCGCCGTCGGCCTGATCTGCGGCGCGCAGATCCTGGTGCTCGTCAGCGGCGGTTGCGCGATAGGGGCGGCACGCGGCGTCGAACGGCAGCGCGTCAGCTGGGCGATGGCCGCCATCGGATCGCTGCTCGCGGCGGAGGTCTTGCAGCTGATCCTCACCACCGCGATTCGAACGGTTTCGATGTCGCTGGCCCTCGGGGTCGTCGTCAACGTGCTGGCGGTGCTCGCGCCGATCGGCTTGACCTACTCGGTGCTCAGCCGGCGGCTGCTCGACATCGGGTTTGTCATCAACCGCGCCGCCGTCTACTCGGTCGTCTCGATCACGCTGGTCGGGACGTTCATGATCGTCGAGTGGGCACTCGGGAACTGGCTCGCTTCGATCGGACACGTGACCAGTACGGCGTTCAACGTCGCACTCGCGGTCGCGCTCGGTTTCTCGATCCGCTTCGTCCACGAGCGCGCGGAGAAGATGATCGACGCGCTCTTCCACCGCAAGCACGCCTATCACGTCACCCACACCGACGAACGCGAAGCGCTCGAGGCCGAGGTGCGGCGGCTGCGCGACGAGGTGCGCTCGCTGCGCGCAGCCCAACCGGACGCCGCCCCGGCGACGAACCAAACCGCGGCCGAGCGGGTTTACGAGGAGACGTGAACCGCATCTACCTCGATCACGCGGCGACGACGACGGTGCGGCCGGAGGCCGTGGCCGCGATGACGCCGCTGCTGGGCGGCGGCTACAATCCGAGCTCACTGCATGCCGAAGGGCGCGCGGCGCGCGCCGCGCTCGATGCCGCGCGCGACACCGTCGCGAGCGTGCTGCACGCGAGCCCGCGCGAGATCGTGTTCACCGGCGGCGGCTCGGAGTCGGACGTGACCGCGATCGTCGGCGCGGCGCGCGCCGCGGCGTCGCGCGGCCGGCACGTCGTCACCAGCGTCATCGAGCACCATGCGGTGCTGCACGCGGTCGACGTCCTCGAGCGCGACGGCTGGCGGGTCACGCGGCTCCCGGTCGACGCGCGCGGCCTGGTCGACGTGCAGCAGTTCGCGAACGCGCTCGCGCCCGACACGACCGTCGCGAGCATCATGCTGGCCAACAACGAGACCGGCGTGCTGCAGCCGGTGGCCGAGCTGGCCGCCGTCGCCCGCGCGCGGGGGGTCGTCTTCCACACCGACGCGGTCCAAGGTGGCGGCTGGCTTTCGCTCGACGTCGAGGCCCTGGGCGTAAATCTGCTCTCGCTGTCGGCCCACAAGTTCAACGGCCCCAAGGGCGCCGGCGTCCTCTACGTGCGGCGCGGGACGCCGCTCGAACCACTGATCGTGGGCGGCGGCCAGGAAAACGGCTTGCGGGCCGGGACCGAGGACGTCGCCGGGATCTCCGGGCTGGCCGAGGCCCTGCGGCTGGCGGCCGCCGAGCGGACCGCCGCGGCAGCGCGGGTCGGGGCGCTGCGCGACCGGCTCGAGGCCGGCCTGCGGCGTGCCTTCCCCGACCTGGTCGTGAACGGCGCCGGCGCGCCGCGGTTGCCGAACATCCTGTCGGTCGCGTTCGCCGAGACGCCGTCGGACGCGCTGCTGATTCGGCTCGACCTCGACGGCGTTGCGGCTTCGGCGGGGAGCGCTTGTGCCGCTGGGGCGCTCGAGCCGAGTCACGTGATCGCCGCGCTCGGGCTCGACGAGACGCACCGAACGGGGGTCGTCCGGTTCTCGCTGGGGCGCGAGACGAGCGCCGCCGAGATCGATGCCGTGCTCGACCTGCTGCCTTCGGCGGTATCCGGCGTGCGCGCGCCGCTCGCGGTGTAGCTCCGCCCGAAAATGGGAAAGGGCCGACCGTGGCTTCCGAGCCACCGGGAGGATCTTTTTTGAGTTCGGCGTTCGACTGGGCGATCGTTTTGGATGTCGGGGTGGGCGTCGGCGTCCTCTTGTGCGGCATCGCATTGCTCGTCGTCTGCAGCGCGCTGGCGAAGGTCGTGTCGCGCCTCAACGGCACGCTCGACGAGGTCGACCAGCAGATCGCCGCGCTCTCGACGCCGGTCGTGCGAACCCTCGATCACGTCGGCGGCATCGCCGACTCGGCCGACGCCACGGTGGCGCGGCTCGCCGCCGTCGTCGGGACGCTCGAGACGGTCGCGGCCAGCGTCGGCAAGACGGCGCGGCTCGGCTCGGACGCGCTCGCGCCCGCGCTGGTCAACGTCGGCGCCGCGCTGACCGGCGTCAGCGCCGGGCTGCGCAAGCTCGTCGGCGGCAGGCGCGCCGAGAACGGCGCCACGGTCCCGACGAACACCGAACCTGCCGCGGAAACGCCGGACGGCACACCGGCCGCACACGCTCATGGCTGACGAGCGCGACGCCGGGGGCGGCGGATTCTTCGCGGGACTCGTGATCGGCGCGATCGCCGGCGCGGCGCTCGCGATGATCCTGGCGCCCGCGACCGGCGAGGAGACGCGCGATCTGCTCGTCGCCAAGGCGCGTGAAGCCGGCGAACGCGCGCGCGATACGGCCGGCGACGCGGGCGATCTGCTCGCCCGCGGGCGGACGATCGTGGCCGAAGCGAAAACCCGCATCGACGGCGCGATCGCCGAAGGAAAAGACGCCGCGGAGCGGCAGCGCACCACGCTCGAACACGAAGCCGAGCAAAGCTAGCACACCACGTAGGAGTCAGGTTTGGATATCAAAGTGAACGTCCGCGAGTCCGAGGGAGACGCGTACGTCGTCGACCTCACCGGCGAGATCGACGTCTACACGTCGCCCAAGGTCAAGGACGCGATCACCGAGCTGATCGACCAAGAGCACTACAATCTGGTGATCAACCTCGAGAAGGTGCGCTACATCGACTCGACCGGTCTCGGCGTGCTCATCGGTGGCCTCAAGCGCGTCCGCGAGCACGGCGGCTCGGTCAACCTCGTCTGCACGAACCCGCAGATCAAGAAGATCTTCGACATCACCGGCCTGGTGAAGATCTTCGGCATCTTCGACGACGAGCAGAGCGCGATGAAGGCCTTGGTGTGAGCGCGTCGACCGCGCTCGAAGTGTCTTCGCACGGCATCGTCGAGCTGAAGATTCCCGGTCGCGCCGAGTGGGTCGCGGTCGCGCGGCTCGCCGTCGCGGCCGTCGCCAGCCGGCTGCGCTTCTCCGTCGACGAGATCGAGGACATCAAGCTGGCCTTGGCCGAGGCCTGCACCAATGCGATCCAGAGCGCCGGCGGTCAGGACGCCGGGGTGATCGAGATCGTCTGCGACGCACGGGAAGACGAGCTGCGCGTGACGGTCCGCGACGCCCGTCCCGCCACGCACCTCGAAGCCGTCGTTCCCGGCGGGGTCGGCGAGGACCGCACCGAAGAGCTTGGGGTGTTCTTGATCCGCGCCCTCATGGATAGCGTCGACTATACCAGTGATCCGCGCCGAGGTACGGACCTCGTCATGGTCAAGCGCGTCAGCGTCTAGTTCATGTCCTCGGTCCCTCACGTAGACGAGGAACGCTGGGACCGCAACCGCGCCCGCCAGGCGTTCGCGCGGTTCGCCGAGCTGCGGTCGGATCGCGCGCGCGACGCGGGCCCGGACCAAAGCGGGACCAGCGAGTTCGACCGGCTCCGCAACGAGCTGGTCGTCGCGCACCTCAACCTGGTGCGCTACCTCGCGGTCAAGTTCGCCAATCGCGGTGAAGCGCTCGACGACCTGATCCAGGTCGGCACCGTCGGCCTGCTCAAGGCGATCGACCGTTTCGACCTCGAGCGCGGGGTCGAGTTCACCACCTATGCGACGCCGACGATCGTCGGCGAGATCAAGCGTTACTTTCGCGACAAGGGCTGGGCCGTCAAGGTCCCGCGCCGGCTCCAAGAGCTCAACCTCAGCGTCAACCGCGCGATCGAGAAGCTGACGGTCAAGCTCGGGCACTCTCCGACGGTCGGCGAGCTGGCGCAACACCTCGGCGCGTCGGAAGAAGACATCCTCGAAGCGCAGGAGCTCGGCCAGGCCTACAACCTGCTCTCGCTCGACACCGAGCTCAACGGCGAAGGCGACAAGAAGTCGCAGACGCTGGCCGACTACGTCGGTCAGAACGACGCCGGCCTCGAGCTGCTCGAAGACCGCGCCAACCTCGAGCGCGCCTTCCAAGTCCTGACCGGCCGCGAACGGGTGATCCTCTACCTGCGCTTCTACGAGAGCGTCTCGCAGACCGAGATCGCCAAACGCCTCAACGTCTCGCAGATGCACGTCTCGCGCCTCCAGCAGAAGGCCCTCGAGAAGCTCAAGAACTTCCTGCAAGAGAAGTAGCGCGCTCGCGCTGCCCGCCGGTTCGTACGCATACGGAGCGTTCGGGCGCACCGGGGCCCGGCGCCGGCGGTCAGAGGTGTAATCGAACGGCGCCGTAGCGGGCAAAGGGTTGGTGGAACCCGGACATCACCCGCTCGGAGCCCCGATGCCCACGCGATCCGACCAACCGATCGTTCAGGCCGACATGATGGTCCGCCCGGCGCGCAAGCGCGACGTGGCGGTCGCGGCGCTGTTCGTCGCGGCGTTGTTCGCCCTGACGGTCGTCGGCGCGCGCTGGGGCAATCGCCCCGGCCCGGCGATCCCGCCGTTCATCCCCATCGCCGCGACGTTTTGGGGCGCGGCCGATCTGCTCACCGCGTTCCTGCTGTTCACGCAGTTCTCGGTCAACGGGATCCGCGCGTTCGCGTACCTCGGCGGCGCCTACGGGTACGCGGGGCTGTTGACGATTCCGTACGTCGCGTTCTTTCCGGGGCTGTTCCCCGACTCGACGCCGTCGACGTCGCAGATCTCGGTGTGGCTGTGGCTCGTCTGGCACATCGTCTTCCCGCTCGTCATCGGCGGCTACCGGCTCTACGACTCGGGCTTCCGGCGTCGCTTTCTCGACGGCAAGCGGATTCGCAGCGGACTGAGATTCGCACTGTTCTGCGTGGCGGTGGGCGCGGCGCTCACGGCCGCGATCATCATCCCGTGGGACACCCGGCTGCCTGTGCTCTACGCGAACGGCACGTTCGCGCCGGTGTGGATCGGCGCGCTCACGCCGCTGGTGTTCGTCCTCAACGCCGGCGCCGCGATCTTGATCGTCGGTTTCTGGCGTAAGCCGCGGCTGCTGCAGCTATGGCTGGCGATCGCGCTGGCGGCGTCGGCGCTCGACGGTCTGATCAACGCCTTCGTCACGACGCGCTACACGTGGAACTGGTACCTCAGCAAGTTCGAGACGCTGCTGACGGCGACGATCCTCATGTCGGTGCTGCTGTTGGAAGTCGGCGCGCTCTACCGGCGGCTCGGCACGATGGCGATCGTCGATCCGCTGACGGGCCTGCGCAATCGCCGCTCGTTCGACGAGTACGCGCAGTGGACGCTCGGTCAGCGGCGCCGGACCGAGCTCGCGCTGCTGGTCCTCGACGTCGACTGCTTCAAGCAGTACAACGATCGCTACGGCCACGCGGCCGGCGACGTCGCGCTGCAGCAGGTCGCGGCGGTGCTGCGCTCGTCGCTGCTGCGTTCGGTCGACCTCGCCGCGCGCTACGGCGGCGAAGAGTTCGTCGTGCTGCTCCCCGACGCCACGGCGGACGGGGCGCGCGAGGTCGCCGAGCGGATCCGCCGGCGGGTCCAGGCGCTGGCGATCGCCCACGACGGGTCGCAGGTGGCGCCGGTCGTCACGGTCAGCCTCGGCGTCGCGCACGCGGTCGCGTCGGACGGAGTGGACGTCGACCAACTGTTCGCGCAGGCCGATCGTGCGTTGTACAGCGCCAAGGAGCATCGCAACGCGACCGTCGTGGCCGAGTCGATCGAGGCGCCGAGCGCGCCCGCATCGACCTGAGCCGCGCATCCGACGCTGCGGGGCGGGAGCCCGCCCGCCGCGAACCTGACGGGTCGGCTATGACTTCCCAGCAGCTCCGCCAAGCGTTCGTCGACTACTTCGTCGCCAACGGACACGCGCGTCTTCCGTCCGCCTCGCTGATCCCCGACGAGATGAGCACGACTCTGTTCACGATCGCCGGGATGGAACAGTTCGTGCCGGTGTTCCTGGGCGAGTCGCCGGCGCCCGCGCCGCGGGCGGTCACGGTACAGCGCTGCTTGCGCGTTGCCGGCGCCAAGTCCGACATCGAGAACGTCGGCCGCACCGGCCGCCACGGTACGTTCCTGGAGATGCTCGGGAACTTCTCGTTCGGCGATTACTACAAGGCCGAGGCGATCCGCTACGCATGGGAGTTCCTGACCGGCGTCATGCGGCTCGACCCGGCCAAGCTGTACGTCACCGTGCACACCGGCGACGACGAAGCGCAGCGGCTGTGGGAGACCGAGATCGGGCTCGCGCCATCGCGCATCACGCGTTGGGACGAAGACAACTTCTGGACGATGGGGCCGACCGGGCCGTGCGGCCCGTGCACCGAGATCTTCTACGACACCGGCGCCGAGCACGCGGCCGGACCCGGCGACGACGGCCCGAACAAGGGCGATCGCTTCGTCGAGATCTGGAACGTCGTCTTTCAGCAGTACAACCGCGGCAGCGACGGTAAGCTCAGCGAGTTGCCGCGCAAGGCGATCGACACCGGCGCCGGCTTCGAGCGCATGCTGGCGGTGGCGAACGGCTTCGTCTCGATGTACGAGACCGACCTGTTCACCGACCTGATCGCAGCGCAACCGCCGGTCGGCGCGACGTCGCTCACCAAGGACGAGCAGCTGATACGGCGGCGCATCATCGCCGACCACGCGCGCGCGACGACGTTCCTGATCGCCGACGGCGTCTATCCGTCGAACACCGAGCGGGGCTTCGTGCTGCGCTTCCTGATCCGGCGCGCGATCCGCAACGGACGGCTGCTGGGCTACCCGCGCGAGTTCATGGCCGAGCTTGCCGGTGCGGTCGTGACATCGCTGGAGAGCGGCTATCCGGAGCTGCGCGCGCGGCTGTCCGACGTGCAGGCGGCGCTGCGCAGCGAGGAGAGCGGGTTCCTGCGCACGCTCGACCGCGGCACCGAGCTGCTCGAAGCGCTGATCGACGAGGCGCTCGACGACTGCTCGTCGCTGATCTCGGGTGAGGACGCCTTCCAGCTGCACGACACCTACGGGTTTCCGTACGAGCTGACGCGCGAGATCGCGGGCGAGCGCGGCGTCGCGGTCGACTCGGTTTCGTTCGAACAGCTGATGACGGAGCAGCGCGAGCGCGCGCGCGGCGACGCGGCGCGCAAGCGCGCGACGGTGACCGTCGCCGACGCGCCGGCGCTCGCCTCGGCGTTCGAAGGCTACGGTGGCCTCGAAGCGTCCGGCACCTTGCAGGCGATCGTCGTCGGCGACACGCCGGTCGACGCCATCGAGCCCGAGACCGAAGCGCGGCTGATCCTCGACCGCACGTCGTTCTACGCCGAGAAGGGTGGCCAGATCGGCGACCACGGCCGCATCACGACCGGTAACGGCGCCGTGTTCGAGGTGACCGACACGCAGTACGCCGGCGACGCGATCGCGCACCACGGCCGCCTCGTGCAGGGCGAGCTCGCCGTCGGTGACGCCGTTCGCACGAGCGTCTATCCGGAGTGGCGCGAGGAGATCCGCCGCCAGCACACCTCGGCACACTTGCTGCAGCGCGCGCTCAAGGACGTGCTCGGCGACGACGTCGTGCAAGCCGGCTCGTGGGTCGGGATCGACCGGATGCGGTTCGACTTCCGCAGTCCGAGCGGCGCGCTGACGCCGGAACAGCGGCGCGCGGTCAGCGCGCGGGTGAACGAGCTGATCCGCGCCGACTACCATCAGGACATGCGCGAGCTGGCGATCGAGGAGGCGAAGGCGACCGGCGCGGTCACGATGGCCGGCGAGAAGTACGGCGACCGCGTGCGCGTCGTCGGCTTCGGTCCGGCGGTCGAGTTCTGCGGCGGAACGCACGCCCACACCACCGGCGAGCTCGGACTGTTCGTGATGCTGTCGGAGACCTCGATCGGGAGCGGCACGCGCCGCATCGAGGGCGTGGTCGGAAAGGCCGCGGAACGCTACGTCACCGAGCAGCAGGAAACGCTCGCGACGCTCGGCGAGGCGCTCTCGGCCAAGCCCGACGAGCTGGTCGACCGCGTCGAGCGGCTCCAGTCCGACGTGCGCGATCTGCAGAAAGCGATGAACGACATCAAGAGCCGGCTGGCGGCCGCCGATGCGGCGTCGTACGTCGCGGGCGCCGAGCAGGTCGGCGGCGTGCGCGTTGTTGCTGCGGTCGTGCCCGAAGCGAACGCCGAGGCGCTGCGCGCGCTGGGCTCGGCGATCCGCTCGCGGCTGCCGTCGGGCGTCGTCGCGCTGGTCGGCACCGACGCGCAGACCGCGTCGCTGTTCGCGGCCGTCTCCGACGATGCGGTCAAAGCCGGCGTCCGGGCGGGCGACTTGGTGAAGGCGGCCGCGCCGCTGGTCGGCGGCAAGGGCGGCGGATCGCCGGCTCAGGCGCAGGGCGGCGGCAACGATCCGTCCGGCGCGCACGCCGCACTGGCGGCGATGCGCGACACGATCGCCCAGCGCGCCGCGTGATCACCGTTCTGGCGGCCGCGGCCGTGCTCGCGTCGCCGTCGTCACCGGCGCTCGCTCCGGCGGAGATCGTCGCGCGGTACCGCGCAGCGGTTGCCGCGTCGCGTGACCCGCGCGTCTTCACCGTCGAGTACACGCTCGTGCAGACCGGGACGCGCACGCTCGAGCAGACGCACCGCATCTTCCGCAGCGGCGGCAACGAGCGCGACGAGACGCTGACCGTCAACGGGACGCGCACGAAGTCGCCGGTCGTCCGGATCTTCCGCCGCGCGTACCGCTACACGGTTGCCGCGCTGGCGCCCAAGCCGGAGTCGTACGCGTTCAGCTATGCCGGCCCGCATCGCGACGGCCGGCACGTCGACTACGTCTTCACGCTGATGCCGAAGGGCGCGCCGCGCTCGTTCGCGTTCACGCAGGTCATGATCGACGGCGTCACCTTCTTGCCCAGCGAGGTCGACTTCGCGACCTCGGCGCACGGCGGCCGCGGTATGGTGACGTTCGCGAAGCACGACCGCTGGTGGGTCGCGCACGGCGCTGCGGCCGTGGCGCGCGTTCCGGGCGGTGTGGCGCACGAACGGCTGACGTTCTCGCACTGGCGTTTCCCGATGTCGTTGCCGCACTCGACGTTCGAAGCGGCGCGGCCGCTGCCCGGTCCGCCGCTCCCGCCCGGCGCGTAACGCTCTTCCTCCCGTTCTCCGTCGTCGTTCCGCGGCGGATCCGGCCGAACCGTGCGCTGCGACGGTGACGTAGGGTGGGCATGAAAGCCGCCTTGCTCTCCGTCGCCGGTCTCGTCGCGCTGACCGCTGCTGCGCCGGCCGCTCCGAAACTCGCCGCCGTCGTGCACATTCGCGACGACGCGTTCGTCCCCGCCTCGGTCACCGTCCGCGCCGGCGACGCCGTCTCCTTCGTCAACGACGACGACGACGCGCACACCGCGACCGCCGACGACGGTTCGTGGGACTCCGAGGGCCTCAACCAGGGCCAGAAGTGGGAGCACGCCTTCCCCAAAGGCGGGACCGTGAAATATCACTGCACGGTTCACCCGATGATGCACGGCGTCGTCGTCGTGAAGAGCGCGCCGTGAGGCGCCGCGACTTCGTCGGTCACGTCGCCTGGACAGGCGCCGGCATCGCCTACGTGCTCGGCGCGGAGGGAATCGTGCGCGCGACGGCGAGCGCCGCGCCGGGTGCGTTCTCGTTCGTGCAGATCAGCGACAGCCACGTCGGCTACGCCGGTCCCGCCAACGACGACGTGCGCGGCACGCTCGGGCGGGCGGTCGCCGCGATCAACGCGCTGCCGGTCCAGCCGGCGTTCGTGATCCACACCGGCGACGTCACGCACCTCAGCAAGGCGACGGAGTTCGACGACGCGCGCGCGATCCTGAGCACGCTGCGCGCGCCGCTGATCACGATCCCCGGCGAGCACGACGTGATCGGCGCCGACGGGCCGAAACGCTACGCCGCGGCGTTCGCCCGCCGCGACGCGCAGGGCCGCGGCTGGTGGTCGTTCGACCAGGGCGGGATCCACTTCGTCGCGCTGATCAACGTCGGTGAAGGCGAGACAATGGGCAAGCTCGGCGACGAGCAGGTGGCGTGGCTCGAACGGGACCTCGCCGCGCGGTCGAGCGATACGCCGATCGTCGTGTTCGGGCACGTACCGCTGTTCGCGGTCGCGCCCGAATGGGGCTGGACGACCGTCGACGGAACGCGGGCGATCGCGTTGCTGCGCCGCTTCTCGGCCGCGACCGTGCTCAACGGCCACATCCACCAGATCGTCGAGCACCGCGAAGGGACGATTCGCTTCGCGACCGCCCGCGCGACCGCGTTTCCGCAGGCCGCGCCCGGCACGCCCGGTGCGAAACCGGGGCCGCTCGCGCCCGCGCCTGGAACGCTGCTGAGCGTGCTCGGCTACCGGACCGTCGAAGTCGGCGCGCAGGCCGCCTGGGCCGATCATCCGCTAGCGGAAGGCTGAGCGCCGTCGAAGCGCGCTCGATGGGTCTCGACGAGCCGGGGTTCGAGAGCGCCTACCGCGCGCACGCGCCGCGGCTGCGGGCGGTCGCGTACCACGTGCTGCGTGACCGCGAGGCTGCCGAGGATGCGGTCCACGGTGCGCTGATGCGCATCTGGCGCGGCGGCGGGTACCGCTCGGAACGCGGTGCGCTGCTGCCGTTCTTGATCGCGTGCGTGCGGCGCGAGGCGCTCGACGTGCTGCGCAGCGCGCAGCGCCGGCGGCTGCGCGAAGTTCGCGCCGCCGCCGACACTCCCGTCGCGATCGACGACACCGCGGCGATCGATCCGGTCGAGGCGGGCCGCGTCCGGCGCGCGCTCGACGCGCTGCCCGCCGAACAGCGCTACGTGCTGACGCGCGCGTACTACGGCAACCGAACCTTGCTCGAGATCGCCGGCGAGAGCGACGTCCCGCTCGGCACCGTCAAGAGCCGCCTGTCGGCCGGCCTGCGCCGGCTCCAGGCCGCGCTCGCCACCGGAGAACCGCCAACGTGAAGCACCTCGACGACGACGCCGAGCTCTATGCGCTCGGCCTGACCGAACCCGAACGCCGCGCCGAGATCGAGGCGCACCTGGCGGAATGCGCCGAGTGCGCGGAACGCGTCGCCGCCGCTGACTCCGCCGCCGCCGCGCTGTCGGCAGCGTTGCCGCCGATGCCGTCAGCCGCGGCGGCGTCGTCTTTACCCGTAAGCCCGAATGTCGTCGTGCGGCGAACGTGGTGGGCGTCGCTGGCGACGGCGGCGGCGGTCGCGTTCGCCTGCACGACCGTGCTCGAAGGCGGCATCGCGCGCGGCGCATCGGACCGCGTCGCCCGGACCGACATCGCGTTGACCTCAATGGCGTCGGCGCACTTCGGCCACACCACGCTCACCGCGCAGCCCGGCATCGTCGCCAAGGCGATCTACGCGCGCGACGGCGCCTGGTGCTACGTCGTCGCGACCGGCGCGCCGCGCGGCGCGCACGTCGTCTTCCGGCGCGCGTCCGGGACGTCCGATCTCGGCGCGGTCGACGACGGCACTCCTGCGACGCTGTTCGCGCAACGGCCCGGCCGCGCGGCCGAGATCGAGCTCGTCGCCGCCGGCACCATCGTCGCGCACGGCACGCCGATCTACTAGGCTACAACGCCTGACCTTCCGTCGCGGCACGCAGCGCGCCGAGGTGGGCGGTGCTGCACTCCTCGACCAGCGCCCAGCCAGTCGCGGCGACGTCGAAGGTGGCATAGGCGCCGTTCTCGACCTGCGGTTCCCAGAACGCGGCGATTTCCGCGCCGAGCCGGTCGAGGATTGCCGCTCGCACGACCGCGTCGTGCGTGACGACGAGCGTCGCGACGTGGTTCGAGGCCGATTCCGGGTCGCGCATGGCGCGTGTCAGCGACGACCCGAAGTCGCGCCAGCGCGCGCGCACCTGTGCGATCGTCTCACCATCTTCAAAGGCGACGTGCGACGGTTCGTGCCGCCAGGCGCGATAGCGCTCCGCGTCGTTCGCCGCGATCTCGTCGCGCAGACGGCCTTCCCAGGTCCCGTGCGCGATCTCGATCAGCCGGTCGTCGCGCTCGACGCTGAGGTTGAGCCGGTCGGCAGAAACTTTCGCCGTCGCCGTACAGCGCAGCAGCGGCGACGCGATCACCCGCCCGACGCGCACGTCGACCATCGCGTTCGCCAGCGCGAACGCCTGGCTCATCCCGAGCGCCGTCAAGGCCGACTCGCGCCGGCCCTGATACCGCCCAGCGAGATTCCACGTCGTCTCACCGTGCCGCGCGACGTACACACGCATCGCCGACGCCGTTCCACGATGCGGCGGTGAACCTTCTCGCGCGCGGATGCGACCGAGGTGTATGGGGACGTCGCGGCGGCTGCTGGTGGTCGCGTTCGCGCTTTCGATTGCGCTGCACCTGATCGCACTTCCGTTCGTGCATCGGATGCCTGATGCGTCGGCCGAAGAACACCTGCCGGATTTCACCGTGACGCACATACCGACGCCTCCGCCGACGCCGCGCCCGACTCCGACGCCGCGGGTGACGCCGCAGCCGACGGCGGCGCCGCGCGAGCGTCCGTCATCCGCGCCGCGCCGCGTTCGCGTCGTGCTGCCGCATGCGGTCGCGCACAGCGGTGGTCCGACCGAACCTGCGGATGCCGACCGCGGACTGCCGCCCGGACCGGCGGGACCTGACACCGGGCCCGGCACGAGTCCGGGCACGGACGCGACAGCCGCGCCGGCAGCGCCGGCAGCGCCGACGGCCACTCCGCAACCGACCCCGACCCCGCTGAGTTGCGCACGTCCCGACGTTCCCGCCGCGACGTTGCGTCCGGTCGAGCCCGACACGCCGGCGATGGCGCAGCAGCAAGGAATCTTCGGCACCGTGCAAGTCGTCGTCTCGCTCGACGCGCACAGCCGCGTCGTCGGCACCCGCGTGCAGAGCTCGCCGAGCGCGGTCCTCAACGCGGCGGCCCTCGCTGCGGCGCGCGCCTCGACCTATCGCACCGAGACTCGCGACTGCATACCGATCGCCGCGGACTATCTCTTCAGCGTCGAGTTCGCGGCCGGCTAGCAGTGCCGGCGCGAGCCGGTCTGGGAGCCGTCACACGGCGAGCGAACGCACCGAGCCGACGCCGGGCGCCGCGCGAATCTTCGCGACGGTCGCGTCGTCGGCGGGACGGTCGAGCGAGAGCACCATGATCGCGTCGCCGCCGACCGTGTTGCGCGAGACTTGCATGGTCGAGATGTTCACCTGCGCGTCGCCCAGGATCGAGCCGACCCGGCCGATCATGCCAGGAACGTCGGCGTGGCGGGTGATCAGCATCGCGCCGACGGGTGTCGCGTCGATCTCGTAACCATCGAGCTGGACGATGCGGGGCGACCCGCCGACCGCCGTGGCGGTGATCGAGAGCCCGCCGGCCTCGAGCCGCAGCGAGGACGCGTACGGTGATGCGGCGCCGTCGTCGCGCGCCTCGACTGCGATCCCCAGCTCGCGCGCGATCGCCTCGGCGTTGACGACCGCGACGCGCCGGTCGGTGGTGGCCTGCAAGAGCCCGCTCAGAAATGCCGCGACGATCGGCGCTGCGCCGGCGCCCGCCAGCGCGCCGCCGAGCAACAGCGCGAAGCCCGGCATCCGCAGCGGCCGCGCGTACTGCGGGTAGAAGCGGCCGAGCCGGTACGCCACCTCGACGAACGGGGCGACGCGCGCGGCGTCGGGACCGCTCGGCACCGGCGCGTTGACCGCCGTCGCGGCCGGTACGCCGAGCAGTGCGCGGGCGACGTCGTGCGCGAGCTCGGTCGCGATCCGCGCCAGCGCTTCGTGGGTCGAACCGCCGAGGTGCGGTGTTGCGACGACACGTGGATGGCGCTGCAGCGCCGCACCCGGTCCGCCGGGCGCGGGCGGCTCGTCACCGAACACGTCGAGCGCCGCGCCCGCGAGTACACCGTCGTCGAGCGCGGCGAGCAAGTCGTGCTCGACGATGACGCCGCCGCGCGCGCAGTTGATGAGGTACGCGTGCGGTCGCATCAGCCGCAGCCGTTCGGCGTCGATCAGCCCGACCGTCTGCGGCGTGAGCGGAACGTGCAGCGTCACGACGTCGCTCTCGCGCAGCAGCGTGTCGAGATCGACCAGCCGTGCGTCGAGCGCGTCGGCGCGCGCCGGCCCGATGTACGGATCGCGGGCCAGCAGCGTCATGCCGAACGCCTTGGCGCGCACGGCGACGTTGCCGCCGATCCGGCCGAGCCCGACGATCCCGAGCGTCTTGCCGTACAGTTCGGTGCCGATCAGCTGCTTGCGGTCCCAGATTCCGTCGCGCAGCTGCTGAACGGCCTGCGGCGTGCGGCGCGCCAGCGACAGCAGCAGCGCGAACGTCTGCTCGGTTGCTGCCAGCGTGTTCGCGCCGGGCGTGTTGAGCACGATGATACCGGCGTCGGTCGCGGCGGCGACGTCGATCGCGTCGACGCCGACGCCCGCGCGCGCGACGACGCTCAGCCGCGGTCCGGCAGCGAGCAGCTCGCGGTCGACCCGCGTCTCCGAGCGGACGATCAGACCGTCGGCGTCGGCGAGCGCGGCGGCCAGCTCGGCGCGCGGGCGCCCGACGCGCGACTCGACCTCGATACCGGCGTCGCGCAGCACCGTCACGCCCGCGTCGGCAAAGGGCTCGGCGATGACGACCCGCGGGCGGGACAGGCCGCTTCGATGCATCGGGCGTAGTTGCACGCGCTTGTCTCTTCGCCTCCACGGCACGATCGCGCTCGCGTTCGCCGTACCGCTCGTCGTGCTGCTCTCTTCGGTGCGAACCGCGGTCGGTTTCTGGGACACCGCCGACCTGCAGACCGTGGCGTGGATCGCGGGGATCCCGTACCCGACCGGCTATCCGGGTTACGTGATGCTGGCCTGGCTGTGGACGCACGCGCTCCCGATCGCGTCGCCGGCGCTGCGGGTCAACGCGCTCTCGGCGGTCGCGATCGCGTGCGGTGCCGCAACGATCAGCGCGACCGCGCTGCTGTTCGAGGTCATGCCGCTGCTCGCGGTGCTCGGCGGCTGGACGTTCGCGTTCGCGCACGTCGTGTGGCTGCGCGGCACGTACGCCGACGTACACCCGGTCGGCTTCGCGGCCGTGCTGGTCGTGTTCGCGCTCGCGATCGCCTGGACGCTGCGGGGCGATGCGCGCGCGCTGGCAGGCGCGATCGTGGCAGCCGGCGTCGCGGTCGCGCTCGACGACACGACCGTGCTCGTCCTCGCCGGCGCGGTGATCGTCGCGCTCGGACGACGACCTCCGCCGTGGCGCGCGGCCGCTGGGGCAGCGCTCGCCGCAGTCGCGATCGTCGTTGTCGCCTACGCGTATTTGCCGTTGCGCAGCGCCTACGTCACGTCGCACGCGCTCGACCCGACGCTCGCGCTCGGATTACCGGCCGGACGCCCGTTTTGGGACGACCATCATCCGGCGTCGGCGGCCGGCTTCTGGTCGCTGGTCGAAGGCGGCGAGTGGGGACCGCACGAGACGTTGCCGCGGATGTTCTCGCCGGAGGGCATCCAAGCTGCGGTCGGCCGGTTCGGCGGCGAGCTCAACGCCGACGATCCGCAGGGAATGCTCGTCGCGGCGGTGATCGGGATCGGACTGATCTGGGCGCGCGCGCCGCTGATCGTGGTCGGGCTGGCGATCGGTGCGGTGCTGCCGGCGTTGTTCGGCGCGTCGTACCCGGCCGAAGCCGATCCCGAGCGGTACATCTTCGCCGTCTACGCCTTCGCGGCGCTCGGGATCGCGATCGCCGGCGACCGCATCGTGCGCGCGTTCAGCCGCGCGCCGGCGACGGCCTACGCGGTCGTCGCGGGGCTGCTGACGCTAGCGGTGCTGCACGACGTCGCGCGCGCGAGCGACCTCTACGCCGTGCGGAGTGACGATTCGGCCGCGGTGCTCGGCGCGCGCGTCGCCGCCGCGACCCGCGACGATGCGATCGTCGTCGCGCCGTGGGACTGGGCGACCGCGCTCGCCTATCGCGCCTACGTCGAGCAGCGTTTCGGCCGCCGCATCGTCGTCTGCGCGCTGGTGCGCGACTACATCGAGCGCTACGACGGCTGGGCGCGCGGACGTCAGCTCGCGGTGCTCTCGGAAGGAATCCCGTTCGTGCCCGGCTTCCGGCCGAAGCTGCTCAGCGACGGCTCACCGCAAGTCTACGAGCTCGATCCGCCGTGAACGCCGCGATCGCCGGGATCCTCGGCGCCATCGTCGCGCTGCTGTGCGCGCACGGACGCTCGTCGCCGTACGACAGCTACGTGCTGCTGGCGTACTCCGTGATACACGATCACACGCTCTCCATCGACCGGGTGTGGCCCGACCGCTCGATCGACGCGATCCTGTTCGAAGGCCATCGCTTCATCGTCAACGATCCCGTGCCCGCCCTCGTGATGGTCCCGCTGGTCGTGTTCACGGGCCTGGCGGCGAACCAGACGCTCGCGGCGTGCCTGCTGTGCGGGGTCGCGACCGGTGCGGCGTGGGCGCTGCTGGCGCGGCTCGGCGTGACGACGGGCAATTCCGTTTGGCTGGTCGTGTTCTTCCTCGCCGGCACCGATCTGCTGTGGTGCTCGATGCTCGGCGACGTGTGGTTCATCGCGCAGACGTCGGCGGTCGCGTTCATGCTGCTCGCGCTGTGCGAGCTGGCCGGCAAGCGCCGCGGTTGGCTGGTCGCGCTGTGGTTCGGGCTCGCGCTCGGCTCGCGCTTCACGCTGGTGATGGCGCTGCCGGTGGTGCTGTGGTGGTGCTACGACGGTTTCGTCGAGCGCGATCGCGACCGCGACGTGCGCCGCGTGCTCGCCTGCGCCGCGACGCTGCTGCCGTTCTTCATCCTGTGGGTCGCCTACAACGAAGCGCGCTGGCACGTGCCGTGGGACTCCGGTCACACGATCTTCTACCATCAGGATCCGTTCATGGGCTCGTCGACCGGCTCGCCGTTCGGGATCGAGAACGTCCCCGGCGAGCTGTACTCGTTCTTCGTCGTGCCGCCGAAGGTGCTGCCGGGCTTTCCGTACCTGCGGCCGCTCGAGTTCGGGACCGCGCTGTGGTTCACCAGTCCGGCGCTGGTGCTGGCATTCTTCGCGCGCAAGCCGGTCGCACTCGTCGTCTCGCTGTGGCTCGCGACGCTGCTGGTCGCCGGCCCGTCGCTGCTCTACTACGCCAACGGCGGCTCGCAGTTCGGGATGCGGCACATGCTCGACTTCGCGCCGTTTCTGCTGGTGCTCATGGCGCTCGCCGCCGGGCGCGTTCCGCGACCCGTGTGGACCGCAGGCCGGGCCTTGATTGCTTGGAGCGTGCTGGCCGGACTGTGGGGCTGCTGGTTCTGGGACGTCTTCCTGCGGCCCGCCAGCTGATCGCTCGGCGACCCTCCGAATTGGGGGTTGGGGGTGAGGGCGTTCCTGGGTAACGGTGTCCTCACGAAACGCTGCGGGAGAGACATGCAATGGAAGAACGAAACATCACGGTCGACCGTGAGAACGGGGGCTCGCTGGCGACGTTCAGCTTGGTCGCGGTCATCGTGGTGGTGGCGCTGATCGCGCTGTTCGTGTGGCAGCCGTGGAATCAGACCACGCGCACGGGCGGAGTCAGCACCTCGGTGACCACGCCGGTCGGCCAGAACGGCACGACCACGCAAGGAACGTCGACCACGACGAACACGACTTCAGGAGGAACGCACTGATGGACCGGAAGGATCGCGAGACCGCCGAAACGATCAAAGCCGACACGCACGACGCGATGGACGAGGCCAAGCACCGCGTCGCCGCGGGTGCCGAGAAGGTCAAGCGCGCCGTACAAGGCGACGCGACGATGCCGCTCGGCGACCGCATCGTGTCGCACGTGAAGGAAGCGGGTCACAATCTCAAAGCCGACGTCGACAAAGCCAGTCGCGAAACGCGTGACGCGCAAACGCGCGCCGACCGCGAAGGGATCTGAGGCCGGGCCGAAGAGCCCGGCCAAACGGCTCGCCGAGTACGTCCGCAAGCGCGACTTCTCGGCGACGCCGGAACCCAGTGGTGCACCACGCAAGCGGGCTTCTACCAAGAAGCTCCGCTTCGTCGTGCAGGAGCACCGTGCGACGCGGCTGCACTGGGACTTCCGGCTCGAAGCCGACGGGGTGATGCCGTCGTGGGCGGTCACCAAAGGTCCGACGATGGTCCCCGGCGAGAAGCGCCTCGCGATGCAGACCGAGGACCACCCGATGGACTACCGCACCTTCGAGGGCGTGATCCCGGCCGGCAACTACGGCGCGGGCGAGGTCATCGTGTGGGACGAGGGCTTCTACACGCTCTACGAAGGCGACGAACCGGCCGCGCAGATCGAGAAGGGCAAGCTCAAGATCGTCCTGGCCGGTCACAAGCTCAAAGGCCTGTTCACGCTGGTGCGGATGAAGCCGCGCGAGGGCGAGCACGGCAAGCCGTGGCTGCTGTTCAAGGACCACGACGAGTACGACGACCCAAAGTGGAAGGTCGAGGAGCATGCCGAGAGCGTGAAGACCGGTCGCACGCTCGCGCAGCTGCAGCAGTCGCGCAAGGACGCGCCGATCTGGAAGAGCAACCGCGCCGCCGCGCCCGACGGCACTGCCGTCAAGCGCGCCGCCCGCGCGCGCGCCGCGGCCAACGCCGACCCGGTACCGCGCGACGTCAAGCCGATGCTCACCACGCTGGTCGACGAGCCCTTCGACGACGACCGCTGGCTGTTCGAGCTCAAGTGGGACGGCTACCGTGCGATCGCGGTGATCGAGCACGACAGCGTCACGCTCACCTCGCGCACCGGCAAGGACTTGCTGCACCAGTTCCGCGAGATGGAGAGCCTGACGACGGCGTTCCGCTCGATCCCGGTCGTCGTCGACGGCGAGCTGTGCGTACTCGACGACCAGGGCCGCCCCGACTTCCAAGCGCTGCAGTCGCGCGACAAGCCCGAGGCGCGTGGCATGAAGCGCCGGAAACCGTCACTGGTGACGTTCGTCGTGTTCGACCTGATCTACGCCGACGGCCGCGATCTCCGCGAGCGCCCGCTCGAAGATCGGAAGCGATTGCTCGAGGAGCTGGTCGTCGCTGATCGCGGCGTGCTGTACTCGAAGCACGTCGTCGACAAAGGCACCGCACTGTTCGCCGGCGCCGAGCAGCGCGGGCTCGAGGGGATCGTCGGCAAGGTCCGCACCTCACCCTACCGTTCGATCCGTTCGCGCGAGTGGGTCAAGATCAAGATCAAGCGCCGCCAAGAGCTCGTGATCGGCGGCTGGACCGAACCGCGCGGCAGCCGCAAGGAGTTCGGCGCGCTGCTGCTCGGCTACTACGCCGGCGACGACTTCGTCTACGCCGGCCACGTCGGCACCGGCTTCGACGGCAAGCTCCTGCGCGACCTGATGCGCAAGCTCGCGCCGCTCGAACGCAAGACGTCGCCGTTCGCCGCTGCACCGAAGACCAACACGCCGGCACACTGGGTGAAGCCGGAGCTCGTTGCGGAGATCATCTTTGCCGAGTGGACGCGCGAGGGGATCCTCCGCCAGCCGGTGTTCCTCGGCCTGCGGATCGACAAGGATGCCCGCAGTGTTGTGCGCGAGCGCGAGGTGCATGCGGATCCTGATGCTTGACGCGGGGAGGGGTGGTACGGCCGAGAGAGGGGATGGTGCCGCGGGGGACGCGCGTTTGAACGCTGCGTGCGTTCAAGCGCGCTCGGTTCTCCGGTCGCTCTCGCCCTCCGGGCTCCGCTTCCTCCGAAACGCCCCCGCGGCACCATCCCCTCTCTCAGCCTTCGTCACGGTTGCGTAACACGATGGCTGGCAAGAAATCAGAGACGGTGGTCGATGTTGGTGGGCAGGCGGTGAAGCTTACCAATCAAGACAAGGTTCTGTTTCCGGCGGACGGTTATACCAAGGGCGATCTGGTTGCGTATTATCGCGCCGTTGCGCCGGTGATCTTGCCGTATCTGCGGGACAATCCGCTGACGATGGAGCGGTTTCCCGACGGGATCGCTACGGCGCGCGGCATCTGGGAGAAGCAGATGCCGAAGTACACGCCCGACTGGGTGAACCGCGCGACGATCCCGCCGTCGACCGGCGAGCCGCGCAACGTCACCTACGTCGTCTGCGACGACGAAGCGACGCTGGTGTGGATCGCGAACTTGGCGGCGATCACGCTGCACATCTGGTACTCGCGCGTCACCGAGATCGACGTCCCGGAGGTGATCCTGCTCGATCTCGATCCCGGCGAGCGCTGTCCGCTGGCACGGCTGGCGAAGGTTGCGCTCGCGTTTCGCGACGAGCTGGCGGGCGTCGGCATCGTTCCGGTGGTGAAGTCGACCGGCGGAATGGGACTCCACGTGATCGTGCCGCTGCAGCCGCGCTACGACTACGACGTCGCCAAGGCGTTCTCCGAGCTGGTCGCGCGGCGCATCCACACGGTGCTGCCGAAAGACACGACGCTCGAACGGGCGATCGCGCGCCGGCCCGATGACGTGGTGTATCTCGACTGGGTGCAGGTCGGCAAGGGGAAGACGTACGTCGCGCCGTTCTCGGTGCGGGCGCGCGACGGGGCGCCGGTCTCGATGCCGCTCGACTGGGGCGAGGTCGAGGCGATGCGCCGCAAGCGCGCGCCCGAGACCACCCGCGAGATGCGGCGCTGGTCGATCGCCAACGTGCCCGGCCTCGTCGCCAAGGATGGCGATCCGTGGAAGGGCCTCTGGAAGCCGCAGAAGCTCGATGCGGCGCTCGCGAAGGTGCGCGCCCGCTGGGAGTGACGCGGGTGCGCTGACGGGCTCGGCCCGCCAGCCTTAGCCGGCGTATGAGGCTGCCGCTCGGAGGTCCGTCCCCCGCGGCCGCGCGAAGGCTGGCGTGACACGCTCGCTCGCTGCCCGGGCGGGGTATGAAAGGCGACATGGCACACGCGATTTGGTCCGGCGCGATCAACTTCGGGCTCGTTACGATCCCCGTCAAGCTGTTCACGGCGGTGCGGACGAACGACCTGCGTTTCAACTTCCTGCACAAGAAGGACAAGGGCCGGATCTTCAACGAGCGCCATTGCAGCGTGTGCGACGAGAAGGTGGAGTACGCCGACCTCGTGCGCGGCTACGAGTACGAAAAGGGCCACTACGTCACGATCACCGACGACGACCTCAAGGCGGTCCGGCCCGAGGCGACGCAGTCGGTTCAGATCGTCGAGTTCGTCGAGCTCGACCAGATCAACCCGATGTACTTCGATACGCCGTACTACCTCGAGCCCGAGAAGAAAGGCCGTCATGCGTACGCGCTGCTGCGCGACGCGCTGCTCGACTCGGGGAAGGTCGCGATCGCCAGCGTCGTGATCCGTTCGCGCGAGCACCTGGCGGCGGTCAAGCCCAACGGCGCGGCGCTCGTGCTCGAGCTGATGCACTTCAACGACGAGATGGTCGACCAGGGCAGCTTTGATTTTCCGGCGCTCAACGAGAAGGTCGCCGACGCAGAGAAGAAGGTCGCCAAGATGCTCATCGACACGATGAGCGTCGACGCGTTCGATCCCGAGCAGTTCCACGACAAGTACAAGGAAGAAGTGCTCGCGATGATCGAGGCGCGCGCCAACGGCGAGGAGTTGGAAGCGCCCGAAGTCCGCAAGCCGGCCGCGACCAACGTCGTCAACCTGATGGACGTGCTGCAGCGCTCGATCGAACAGTCGAAAGCCCGTAACAAGCGCGGCGGCGTCGTCGACGACGACGACGAGGTCGAGGAGAAGCCCGCCAAACGCGCCGCATCGTCGAGCAAAGCCAAGAAGTCGAGCGACGTAGCCGCCAAGCCCAAGCGCAAGAAGACCGCCGCGTAACGGAGCAAACGTGACGCCGCGACGGTCACGTGGCGTGAAGTCTAGGATGACACCGGGTCAGCGGCGCTGCCGCTTCGGACGGCGTTTGCGGTTCGACGGCGGTGCCGCGGTGTCGGCCAGGCCGACTGAGGAGGCGGTGGCGGCGGCGAGGGCGTTGGCGGCTTCGCGGCCGACGAGGGCGAGCGCGCTGATCTCGTCGCGGGCGTAGGCCGCGGTCGCGTCGCGCGGTCCGCACAGGATGAATCCGAAGAGCGCGCCGGCGAGCGGCATCGGGACGCTCAGGCCGCCGCCGTCAGTGGGGCGTGGGACGCGGGGCAACGGGACGCGCGGATCGGATGCCGGGATCGCGTTCGGCGCGGCGCCGATGCGTGAGAGGCTGCGGAACGCGGCACCGTGTTTGGTATAGACGCTCACCGTTGGGGCGGCGGTGCCTGCCGCGACGGCGTGCGTTAGTGCGTCGGGGAGCGCGCTTGGGGCGACCTCCCAAAGCCCGTCCTGCGCGAACGCCAGCAGTTCGCGCACGCGCTCGTCGCGGCGTTTGAACAGCAGCGCGCGCACGCGCTCGTCGACTCGTTCGTGGAAGCGCCCGATGACGAGAAAGCCGGTGAACGCGCCGGCCAGACCGGCGTAGGTTCGCACCTGCTCGCCAAGCGGCTGGAGTCCCGGTGTACGTTCGATCACCGCTTCGATCAGCGGCACGCCGAAGTGCTCGGCGAGAAACGCGCCGAGCGCGGCCGCGGCCAGCAGCACGAGTCCAGTGAACGACGCGATGACCGCGTACTCGACGTCGATCAGCCGGCGCGAGAGCGCCCCGTAGGTCAGGATCACGGCCGTCAGCACGTAGCCCAGCGCGTCGAGGTCGCGCACGGGAGGTAGGTCGCCGTGAGCGATCTCGGCGAGGGCCTGCACCGCGGTTGCGAGTGCCAGCGGCGCGAAGCCGAACGCGATCAGCATCGCGCGCGAACGGTCGGGCGCGCGCCGCAGCGAGGCGATCGCGATCAGCTCCATCGACACGACGCCGCCCAGCATGCAGGTCCAGCGGGCACGGTCGAGCCACCAGCCGACGGCGTGGAACGCCGCGTCGTCGAGCATGTGGCCGTCCCAGCTGCCGAAGCCGAGCACGACCGCGGCGATCCCGCACGCCGCAAGACCGCCGCCGGTGACGACCGCGAGCACGGTTGCGGCGCGGCGGAGTGCGGGACTCGCCTGCGCGCCGGCGGCGTAGCGCACCAGTTGCGCGATGCCGAAGCCGATCGCGAGTTGCGAGCCGATCGCGGCCGGCCAGAAGAACGGCCCGAACGGGACGAACTCCCAGAAAACCTCGAGCGCGAGGCCGAGCAGCCCGCCGAACAGCAGCGCGTCGCGCCGGCTGGTGGTGCGGCCGAGCGCGATCAGCGCTGCGATCGCGACCAGGAGCAGCCGCGCGAACGCGAAGGCGCGGTAGGAGCCGTCGTAGACGCGATCGGTCGTCGTGCTGGTACCGCCCGACAGGTCGTGCGCGACGATCGCCGCCGCGACCAGCACGGCCGCGATCCGGAGCAGGCGCGCGACGCGCGGGTTGAGCCGGCTCGAGGGCGTCGCCGCTATTTCGATAGCCGCTCGAACGACCGGTAGAACGCGGTCACGTCGGCCGGGTTACTGCCGCCGACGTTCATCCGCGCTTTCGGGTTGCGCGCGTCGACCGTCACGTAGCCGGACAGCCACGACCACTGCGACGCGTTGCGGGACGGCTCGAACGTCGTGCTGCCGAGCACCGGCGATTGGACGACGAACGGCCGGTGGTACGCGTCGGTATCGGGTGCGGGGTCGCCCCAGGCGCTGTCGGCAACCCGGAAATTCAGCTCGCGTCCGGCCCCGTTCCGGAAGGTCAAATCGTACTCGTTGGCCGGCGCGCTGTGCAGCCCGTTCTTCACGACGTCGCGCACGGCTTCGAAGTGGGCCAGACGATAGCCGGCCGGCAGGGTGCGCGGAAGCACGAGCGGCAGCGGCAACGCGCGGAGCTGTGTGAGCTGGGACGACGTCAGGTAGGCGAAGTCAGCCGCAGTCACCGCGGCCGGCGCGATCGCGAGCGCGGTTGCGACCGGCAACGCCACGGCCGCGAGTCGGTGAAGGCCGGCGAGACGCGGTCGCGGCATCAACGTACCTCCGAGAACGGCGCGCGAGGCCTTCGGTGCGCTCGGTTCCGGCGCCTACGCGGTCAGCGAGCGGACCGTCCGTACTCGGTGTCGTCGATCTCCTTGCGGTGGCAGGTATCGCACGGCGTGTAGCGGTTCGGAATCGGAAACGGCCTCTTGTTCCACCGGTAGCCGAGGTCGTTCACCAAGTGCGCGCGCTTCTTGCACGAAGGGCACACGAAGTGTTCGCCGCCGGGCAGCAGCACGGGATCCTTCGGCGTCCAGTTCTCCGGCTCACCACCGTAGTGCGGTCCGAGCCGCAGCTGTGCCTCGTAGCGCTCGCGCTGCGCGGCCGCCGCGTCATTCGCAGCGGCGGCTTCGTCCTCGGCGCGCGCCAGACACTCGGGACAGATCGAATTCCGCAGCGTTCGGACATCCTTGACCTCGCCGCACCTCTTGCACCGGAACTCCAACGGCATCGCCCACGGCTTCTTCCCGTTTTCTCGCCATCCCACCATTGCGAGCGACCGACCGCTCAGGCTCGTTATGCGAGTATAAGGGCGTATGCCCGCGCTCGTTCGCGACGACGCGACTCACCGCTGCTCGACGCGCGCCGGCGTCGGCAGCCTGATCGGAGCGCTCGATTAGTTGGGCTTCGCCGATGAACCGTTGGGCGCCGACTCGGCGCGGGCATCGCCGAGGGCTTCGCGGATGAGCTCAACGAGTTCGCGACGCGCACGGGCCCGATCGAGCGGCGGAGTTACCGTGGCGTAGCCATCCACGAGCCGCATCGGCGGCGCTGGACCCTCGGGACCGCGATGACCAATCCACGCAGGGGCGACGTACCGTGACTTGCGCTTGCTCTTCACTTTCCTCACTCCTCCGTGCCAAACTCGCCGCTCACCGCCTCGATGCTAACGATGTCGGCGCGCTTTAGCAATACCGCATGTGAATAGCGTAAGCGCCCGCCGACCTGTCCGGTGTGCGGATCGAACTGAAGGGGCACGGTGAACAAGAGGTCCTCTTCGTTCGGAAAGGACGATGCGAACGGCTCGTCGGTCCAAAGGCCCGCGAGTTGCCGCCCGTCATTCAGCGTGACGATGAGGGCGAGCGGCGAGTCGCCGGGTGATCGTGCTAAACGGTTGAAGAATTCGTCCCAAGCCTTTGGAACAGCCGGGAGAACAAGCCCTCGTCTCGAGAGCTCGTTGCGTACGTCGACGGCGAACCATCCTAGCAGCACCGGGATAAGCACATCTGCTAAACTGGCGGCGAAAACATTGGTGACAGCCGCACTCTTCGGAAGCGGAAAGAGCGCCATGTAGAGCGCGACGATTCCGTCGACGAAAACGCTATACGCCACGAGAGCAACGGCCATGTCTCCGAGCCTGCGTCGTTCGCCGGGGACGCGAAGATCGTACACGGCGAGCGCGACGAAGCCAGGCACGAGCAGCGCGAAGAAACGCAGCGCGCCGTTGGCCGTCTCGAAGAGAGAAACGATGTCGGTCGGGCTCACGCACTCCCTTCACGCGAAGGGAGCCTGGCGGCTAGGGGCTGGTCAGATGGGACAAGAGCCAGGCCTGGCGGTCCTCGTGGACGACGACGTCGTCGAGGGCGTGGTCGAGCTTGTAGGCTTTGAGCGTGAGGGTGCGGTCGCGGTCGGGGAAGGCGTTGCGGATCGCGATGCCGGTGGCTTGCGAGACGTACTCATCGTCTTGGCCGAGTTGGAGCAGCGTCGCTTTCTGGCGGCCTCTCGCGATCCAGCCGGGGAGGTCGAAGACGCTCATCTGCGCGACGTAGGCGGCGGGATCGGCGGGCTGCGCGCCGAGCAAGTACCACTCCCAGAACGATAGCGTCGGCGCCATCAGGACGGCGTACGCGGGGCGGTCGTCGACGGCGAGCAGCAGCGCGCCGTCCATCGCGCCGAAGTCGTGGCCGACGTACGCGATGCGCGTCCGGTCGACCCCGGGCATCGCGACGAGGCAGTCGAGCGCGCGGCGCAGCGCGACGACTTGCGCGATGGTCGCGGCGTAGTCGCCGGCCGGGGTGCGCTGATCGAACCATTTCGGCGCCGACCACGGCATGTCGACCAGCATCGACACGATCCCGTGTTCGCTGAGCGTTAGCGCGTCGGGCTCGAATTCAGTGTGGTTCGTGGTCTCGGTCGTGCCGAGCCAGTGCACCCACAGGATGGCGGGCGCGTGGCTGAGATGGCCGCTCGGCGTCAGCACGTACGCCGGCAGGTGCGCAGCACCGGGCGCGCCCACGACGAGCGCCGCGCCGCGCCCCAGATCGCGCGTGCGCGTACACGTCGTGGTGCTCGGCTGATAGTCGAACAGCGTCGCCGCGGCTGCGCCTGGCGCCGCGGCCGGCACGGCTTGCGCGGCGGCCGGCGCCCAGCCGGCGCCGCCGGCGACCGCGACCAGCGCGACGATGACGCCTGCGCGGGTGAGAAACTGCAGCGAAACGGCAAGACGGCGCATGGCCGCACTCCTCGCGCAACGCCCGCCGAGCTTCCTGCAAGGCACCCCGCGACGGCAGTCCGGCGGCAGAGCGAGCGCCGGTCGCGCTATTCGGCCGCCGGTGCCGCCGGTTCGCCGGCACTTGGGCGGCGCCAGTTCAAGAAGAACACCAGCGGGACCGACAGCACGAAGATGATGGCGCACAGCTGCAGCACCTTGTCGTACGAGAGCACCGTCGCGTTCTGCACGACGATGCCGTAGAGCCGTTCGGTGCCGCCGGGCTGGCCGGCGATCTGCGCGTCGGCGCCGTTGGCGCCGGTGACGCCCGAGGCGAGCGCCACGTACGCCGTGTCCTGGTAGCGGGTCTGCATCAGCTGCAGGATCGCGATCCCCAGCGAACCGCCGAGCTGCCGTATCAGCGTGTAGATGCCGGTCGCGTTCGGCATCTTCTCGCGCCGGATCTCGCTCAGCGTCGCGGTCGACAGCGGCACGAACATGAACCCTAGCGCGAAGCCTTGCAGCGCGCGCGGCCAGAAGACGTCCCAGTAGCCCGAGTCCTGGTTGATGTCGCCCATCCACCAGGCCGCGGCGGCAAAGACGCACAGGCCGAACGCGATCATCACGCGGCCGTCGATCTTCGCCACCAAGCGCGACGCGATCGGCATGCTGACCGCCGTCGCGATCGCACCCGGCAGCAGCGCGAAGCCGGTCTCGGTCGCGGTGAAGCCGAGCACGTTCTGCAGGAAGAGCGGGATGATGAGCGCCGTCCCGTAGAGACCGAACCCGGTGATGATGCCGATCAGGTTGCCGGCCGAGAACGCGCGCGAGCGAAACACCTTGAGATCGACCAGCGGCCGCGCGTCGCGCCATTCGCGGAAGCAGAACACGGTGAGTGAGACGACGGCGACGGCCGTCAGCACCACGATCGTCGTCGACGAGAACCAGTCCTCGCGCTGACCGCGCTCGAGCACGTACTGGAGCGACGCCACGCCGGCGATCAGCAGGCCGAGTCCGATCGCGTCGACCGACGAACGATCGCGCTTGAGATAGGCCGGATCGCGGATGTAGGCTAGCGTCATGAAGAACGCGGCGATCCCGATCGGGATGTTGATGTAGAAGATCAGCGGCCACGAGTAGTTGTCGACGATGATGCCGCCCAGCGTCGGGCCGATCGCCGGACCGACCATCGCGCCCAGGCCGAACACCGCCATCGCCCCGGCGCGCTTGTCGGGTGGATACGATTCGAACAGGATCGCCTGCGCGGTCGGCTGGAGCGCTCCGCCGCCGAAGCCTTGGATCACCCGGTAGAAGACGAGCTGCCAGACGTTGGTCGCGGTTCCGCACATGAACGAGGAGACGGTGAACAGCACGATGCAGGCGGCGTAGAAGTTGCGCCGGCCGAATCGCGCCGTCAGCCAGCCGTTGAGCGGCATCACGATCACGTTGGCCAGGATGTAGCCGGTCGCGACCCAGCCGATCTCGTCGACCGTCGACCCGAGGTTGCCGGCCATGTCGTTGAGCGCCACGTTGACGATCGACGTGTCGATGATCGCCATGATCAGGCCGAGCATCACCGTCAGGGTGATCATCGCCAGCGGCGGGTCGGCCCGGCGGGCGTCGCGACGCACGGCCGCCGCCGGGCGGCTCCTCGCACTCGATCCGTCCGCCGCGGCGATCCTCACCCCGGTAGCTTTCCCGACCGGCTGCCGAATCCGACCGAGCCGGGCAGGCGACGGTATTCGGGCGCCCGGCAGCAAAGGGTAGCCCATGACCGCTACCGCCGTCTCCGCCTCGGCCTTGCGCGAGCGCCTCGAGTCGTTCATGGAGCGCGAGGTCTGCCCGAACGAGCACGTCTACGACGAGCAACTCGCCGGCGCCGGTAACCGCTGGGAGCAGCCGCCGGTCATGGACGAGCTGCAGGCCAAAGCGCGCGCAGAGGGTCTGTGGAACCTCTTCCTGCCCGAGCCCGAGTGGGGTGCGGGACTGAGCAATCGTGAGTACGCGCCGCTGTGCGAGATCATGGGCCGCTCGCACATCGCGCCCGAGGTGTTCAACTGCGCGGCGCCCGACACGGGCAACATGGAGGTCTTCGCGCGCTACGGCAGCGACGCGCACAAGGAGCGCTGGCTGCGGCCGCTGCTCGACGCGAAGATCCGCTCCGGCTTCTCGATGACCGAGCCCGACGTCGCGTCGTCGGACGCGACCAACATCAGCGCCGAGATCGTGCGTCACGGCGACGAGTACGTGATCAACGGGCGCAAGTGGTGGACGTCGGGTGCCGGTCACCCGCGCTGCAAGGTGCTGATCTTCCTCGGCCGCTCCGACCCGGGCGCGCCCAAGCACTTGCAGCACTCGATGGCGGTCGTGCCGATCGACGCGCCGGGCGTGACGGTGCGCCGCACGCTCACCGTGTTCGGCTACGACCACGCGCCGCACGGGCACGCCGAGATCACCTTCGAGAACGTGCGCATCCCGGCCGAGGACGTGCTGGTCGGTGAAGGCCGCGGCTTCGAGATCGCGCAAGGCCGGCTCGGCCCCGGCCGCATCCACCACTGCATGCGCGCCGTCGGCTTGGCCGAACGCGCGATGGACCTGATGGTCGCACGGGTGAAGAAGCGCACCGCGTTCGGCAAGCCGCTCGCCGAGCAAGGCGTGATCATGCAGTGGATCGCCGAGTCGCGGATCGAGATCGACCAAACGCGCCTGCTGGTCTACAACGCTGCCGAACAGCTCGACGCGTTCGGGAACAAGGTCGCGCGCAACGAGCTCGCGATGGTGAAGGTCGCGGCGGCGCAGATGCCGTGCCGGGTGATCGACCGCGCGATTCAGGCGTTCGGCGCGCGCGGCGTCAGCGGCGACGAAGAGCTGGCGGCGATGTACGCGCACGCGCGCACGCTGCGCCTGGTCGACGGCCCCGACGAAGTGCACCTGCGCGCGATCGCCCGCAACGAGCTGGCGAAGAGCGGGCGGTGAGCCGGCCCGACCCGCTGGACACCCTCGAGCTGAGCCTGCGAAGCGGCGCGGCGGAGCTGTACGTGGTGCGGCACGCCGACGCGGTCCCGGAGTCCGACGACGCGTTCACGCTCTACGACGACTACGAGGCGCATCCGCTGAGCGAGCGCGGCCGCGCGCAGGCCGAAGCGCTTGCCGAACGCTTTCGCGAGACGGCGCTCGCAGCCGTCTATTCCAGTCCGGTGCGGCGCGCGACCGACACGGCGGCGGCCCTCGCCGCCGTCGCCGGCGTCGAGGTGCGGATCGAACCCGGCGTCACCGAGATAACGATCGGCGCGACCGACGCGTCGATGACGCTGCGCGACCGGCTGGCGTGGCTGGCGATGATCGCGATGCGCGACGGGTCGTGGGAAGGGATCGGCGGCACCGAGCCGTCGGCGCGCGTGCGCGCGCGGATGCTGGGCGCGCTCGACGCGATCGCCGCGCGCCACCCCGGTGAACGCGTTGCCGTCGTCTCGCATGCCGGTGCGATCAACGCCGCGCTCGGCGCGATCGCCGGCAGCAGCCACGACTTCTTGTTCCCGCTCGCCAACGCGTCGGTCTCGGTGCTGCGGATCGGCGGCGGCCGGCGGCTGCTGATGAGCGCCAACGACACGTCGCACCTGGCGGCGATCCCAACCCGGTCGCGCCGATGAGCGAGCGCGACGCCGACACGATCGAGGTGCGTCCCGAGGAGTCGCTCGACACCGCGCGGCTCGAGCCGTACCTGCGCGAACGGCTCGACGGCGCGGCCGGCGAGTTCGTGCTGCGCCAGTTCGGCGGCGGCCACGCGAACCTGACCTACCTGGTGCGCTTCGGCGAGCGCGAATGGGTGCTGCGCCGGCCGCCGCTCGGGCCGGTCGTCCCGGGCGCGCACGACATGCGCCGCGAGCACCGCGTCCTGTCGTCGCTGCACGCCGGCTACCCGCTGGCGCCGCAGAGCTATCTGCTGTGCACCGACCACGCCGTCATCGGCGCCGACTTCTTCGTGATGGAGCGCCGTCACGGGATCGCGTTCCGGCGCGAGATCCCGCCGCCGTGGGTCGATCGCCCCGACGTGCTGCGCGGTGTGGGCGCGTCGCTGATCGACAACTTGGCGGCACTGCACGCCGTCGATCCGGCCGCGGTCGGGCTCGACGAGCTGGGCAAGCCCGACGGTTACGTGCAGCGCCAGGTGCACGGCTGGATCGACCGCTGGAACAACGCGCTCACCCCCGACGTGGGGCCGGCCGAGCCGTTCGTCGGCTGGGTTCGCCAGCATATCCCGGTCTCGCGCCGCACCACGCTGCTGCACAACGACTACAAGCTCGACAACACGCTGCTCGACCCCGACGATCCGTCACGAACCGTCGCGGTGCTCGACTGGGACATGTGTACGCGCGGCGAGCCGCTGATGGATCTCGGCGAGCTCTTGGCGCTGTGGGGCGAGCAGGGCGACGGCCGCGATCAGCTGCACGGGCGGATGCCGACCTGGCACGACGGCTTCTTCACCCGGCGCGAGGCCGCCGAACGCTACGCGCGCGCGTCGGGTGCGGACCTGGGCGACCTGCACTGGTACGTCGTGTTCAACACCTTCCGCTTCGCGGTGATCCTGCAGCAGATCTACATCCGGTTCGTGCGCGGTCAGACGCACGACCAGCGCTTTCGCGACATGGGTGCGGCGGTCAACCGGATCACCGAGCACGGGCTCGAGCTGATCGACAGCGGCGACATCTGAGCCACCGCCGGCCGAATCCGACGTGAGGGAAACGTGAACGGCGACCTGTTCGACCTGACCGGCAAAGTCGCGATCGTGACCGGATCGACGCGCGGGATCGGCAAGGCGATCGCGAGCCGCTTCGCGCAGCGCGGCGCGCAGGTCGTGATCTCGAGCCGCGACGCAGCTGCCTGCGACGCGGTCGCCGAGGAGCTGCGCGACGCCGGCGGCCAAGCGATCGGGATTGCCGCGCACGTCGGCAAGAAAGAGCAGCTCGAGCAACTCGTCGCGCAGACGCTCGAGCGTTGCGGCGGCATCGACGTGCTGGTGTGCAACGCTGCCGTCAACCCGCACTACGGGCCGCTGCGCACGATCGGCGACGACGCCTACGACCGGGTCATGAACAGCAACGTGCGCAGCACGTTGTGGCTGGCGAACCTGACGTTTCCCCACATGGTGCAGCGCGGCGGTGGCGCGGCGATCTTTCTGTCGAGCATCGCCGGACTGAGCGGGACCGGCGTGATCGGCGCCTACGCGGTCTCGAAGACGGCGCTGATCGGGCTCGCGCGCAGCTTGGCCGTCGAGTGGGGACCGCAGGGGATCCGCGTCAACTGCTTGGCGCCGGGGATCGTGAAGACCGACTTCGCCCGCGCGCTGTGGGACAACCCGGCGATCGCGGAGCCGGCGCTCGCGCGAACGGCGTTGCGCCGCCTGGCCGAGCCCGACGACATCGCCGGTTCGGCGGTGTTCCTCGCCTCGCGCGCCGGGGCGTTCGTGACCGGTCAGACCATCGTGATCGACGGCGGGCTCACGGTCGACGCCGGCGTCTGAACGCCGGCGGATGAGAAGAAGGGGACGGCACCCGCGCCGTCCCCTTCGCCCACACCGGGGAGGGACGTGTGGATCAAACGGAGGGGTGCCGGCGCCGGATTGCTGCGGGCGCCGGAATCGCAGCATAGACGCCGCGCGTGAAGCCTTTCTGAACGGAGGCCGGAACACGAAGAGGGCACCGCAGTTGCGGTGCCCTCGACGTCGCCTCTCGGGGAGGAACCCGTTGTTATTGCCCGAGGGCGGCGTTCATGGCGTCGATGTCGATCGAGCCGAGGCCGGTGGTGTAGTCGTAGTTCGGGGTCGCGGAGAACGCGCCGTTGGCTCCGCTGATCACGTCGTGGAACGGACCGACGTTGATGGTCGGCGGCGGGCCGAGCAGCTTCGTGCCCGGAGTGCTCGCGGCGAACACGCCGTAGTACGCGATCGGTCCGTAGGTCAGGCTCGGATGGCTCTGCAGCATGCGCGCCCAGGTGCCGGCCGCGAGCGGCGAGGCGAGGCTGGTGCCGCCGATGACGGTCCAGCCGTCACCGGTGATGTACAGGATCATGCCGGTCTGCAGGTCGGCGTCCATCGCGATGTCGGGGACGCCGCGGAAGGTGAAGCCCACCGGGGTCGTGCCGACCGTCTGCGCGGTTTCCCAGTACGGCGAGTACTCGAACTGGCTGATCCCGCCGCCGCCCGCGACCCAGGCCGATTCACCCTGGTAGGTGCCGTCGAACTGCGACCACAGGGTGGTCCCGCCGACCGCCATCACGTACGGCGAGGCTGCGGGATACTCGACCAGCGGCACGCCGCCGGGGACGCCGTTGGGGTTGCCGACCGAGCAGAACGAGCCCGTGTCGCCGGTCGACGCGAACAGCGTCTGACCTTGCGCCGCGCCCTCGACGAGGATCTCGTCGTCGAGCACCATCGAGCCGTCAACGTACGAGAGCGCTTCGCAGCCGCCGAACGAGGCGTTGCCGACCGGCGCGAGATCGTCGCTGACGAACTTGTTGAACTCGTTGGAGATGTCGGAGTCGGTCAGCGACGTCGTGGCGTACACGTAGATCGTGTTGACGTTGCCGGCGATGCCGGACGACGCCGTCATGTCGAGCACCCACTCGTCGTCGCCTGACGTGTCGGTGCTGGGCAGGCCGACCGTCTTCACGACGACCGGGACTTGCGGGAGACCGTCGCCCTGCTCGTTGGTGCGCAGGTCCGCGACCGCTTGCGTCACGTCGCCTTCGGCCATGATCGCGATGTTCACGCCCGACGCGGCCGGCGTGGTGTTGGCGTCGTATGCGCGCCAGTAATCCGACGGCGTGTAGTTGCGCGGGCAACCCGTCGTGTAGGCTTGCGGCGTCGGGATCGGCTGCGGCGAAGGCAGGCCGACGATGTAGACGCTCGACACCTGGCACGGCGACTCCGGCTGCGGCGCGGGCGCCGACGCGGTGACCGCGGCGTGGTTGATCTTGACCGTACCGACGTGCGGGCTGACCGCGGCCGCCTTGACGTTGTTGAGCCCGAGCACCGCGATGACGATGCCGTTGAGCGCCGACGGAACGTAGGCCGGCGACGTGTTCGCGTACGCGCTCACGCCGTTGATGCTGTACGCGTGCAGCGTGGTGTTGAACGCTTTCGAAACCTGCGCCGCGCTGCCGGTCGCGCTGATGATGAGGTTGTTGCTCGCCACCTGAACGTTGCTCAGCCCCATGCTCTGCAGGTAGCTGGTGACCTTGGAGACGTCGCTCGCCGTCGGGCCGAACGACGATTTGACCGCGCTCGGCGTGAGTTTCTGGTGGTTCTTGATGACGGACTGCAGCTGGTCCGTGTTGTGGAGCTGCAGGCCGAGCCGTACCGTCAGCGACTGGGTCGACGGAAGCGCGCCATGATCGGCGGCGCTCTTGAGCGACAGCACCTGCGTGCCGGTGTTGGCCCAGCCGGCGGGCGGCGCCGCGAGCGCCAGGCTACGGGTCGACTTGGTGCCGACCACCGCGCTCGAGGCCGAGCTCTGTCCGGCCGACTGGATCTGGTTCGATGCTCCCGACGGAATCAGCGAGCCGACGCTGTGTCCCCCGGAGCAAGAAGCCGTCATGATGCCGACAACGGCGGCGACGGCGGCGAGTCGTTTCATTGGGTCCCATCCTCCTTCGCTCCGTACGCTAGGCTCGCGAAGAGGGACGAGACATACCAGAAACCAGGTAGGCCGCTACTACAGGCCCATCACTCCTTGGGGAGAGCCCAGGCCGGTGATGGGCTGGTAGCCGGCGGCGCCGATCGGGCGGAACGCGTAGGGGCGTGCGTAGGAGTAGCTGGGGCCCTGCGGGCTCCCTGACAGCACGTAGGCGGCCGCGACGAGCGGGGCGCCGACGCTGGTGCCCCCGGCGACGATCCAGCCGCCGGCCTGGGTGGAGTAGCTCGCGACCCCGGTCTGCGGGTCGGCGATGGCTGCCACGTCGACCGCCGAACGGGTGCGGCAGATGGTGCCGCGCTGCCAGGCCGGGCGGCCGACGTACGCGCTGCAGCCGTGGCCGCTGTACTGCCACGCCGCCTCGGTCCAGCCGCTCCCGGCCCGGCGCAGCGACGAGCCGCCGACGGAGGTGACGTACTGCGAGGCGGCCGGGTAGGTGGCGTAGCCGCGGTCGCCCGAGCTGGCGGTCATCGCCACGCCCGGGTGGCGGTAGTGGACGTCTTCGGCGGTCTCGGTCGACCACTCGACGGAATAATAGCTGTTGCTGACCGCCTGCGCGCCGGCCGCGGCCGCGGTGTCCACCGACCGCCCCAGGTCGTCGAGCAGCGCCGAGTTCGCCTCGACCAGCACGATCTTGCACTTCGGGCAGGCCGCCGAGACCATCTCGAGGTCGAGCGCGATCTCCTCGGCCCAGGCGCTGTTCGAGGCCGGGTAGTTGCCCTTCGCACCCGTCTCGTTGAGCTTGCGGAAGCAACCGTTGAGGCTGCTGCAAAGCGGCAGCCCGAAGGCGAGCCGGTAGACGGCGAGGTCGGCTTCGGCGAGCGGGTCGTCGTAGGCGTCGACGACCGCGACCGTTCCGCCGGCGGCCACGACCGGCAGACCGTAGGCGCTCTGCAGGTCGGCTGGATGTAGGCCCGGGATCAACTGCGCCGGCTGGGCGGGGTTCGCGATCGGTGCGGAGCTGAGGCTGATCGCCACGGTGCATTGCGCGCTGCCGGGCGTGGGAACGCCGCCGCAGGCGAAGTTCGCGCCGGGCAAGCCGGTCGCGCTCTCGCCGGGCAGGCCGGTCGCGCTCTCACCGGGCAGTCCGGTCGCGCTCTCACCGGGCAATCCGGTCGCGCTTTCGCCGGGGAGCCCGGTCGCCGACTCGGAGGTCGTGCGGTCGGGCGCGGTCGACTGCGTCGCAACGGTCGCCGGGGTCGTCCCGGCGCCGGCGCACGCCGCAAGCGACGTAGCGGCGACGACCGCGGCTACGCGAAGCAGACTCGCGACGCGAATCGGAGCGGACGGCATTCGAAGCTGGTCATCCTCCGTGGGCACGACTGCTTGACCCGCTGGACCTCAATACCCAGATCGGCAGAAGCTACACGGCCCGGTGCCGAAGTGCGCGGCATCACCGCCAATCGCTTGCTGCGCGCTCGCGTCAACGATCGCATCGTGCGCGCGGCGCGCTTCCCCGTCACCGTCATCGTCGCACCGGCCGGCTTCGGCAAGAGCGTCGCGCTGCGCGACTTCGCCGAGACGACGCGCTTGGATGCGGTGCGCTACGACGTCGCGCGCGAGGATCGCACGCTGCCGGCGTTCGTTCACGGCCTCAGCGCGGCGCTCGAACCGGTCGCGCCGACGGCGCAGGCCGCGTTCCCCGCCGTGCAGCAGCGCATCATGGCGCTCGACGATCCGGTGCGCGAGCTCGGCGACTGGTTCGCCGAGCATCTCAAACGCACGGTCTGCACGATCGTGATCGACGACTTCCACTACGCGGCGTCGGATCCGAAAGCCGTCGCGCTGCTCGTCGACCTGATCGAACGGACCGGAAAGCGCATCAGTTGGATCATCGCGGCGCGCAGCGACGCCGGGCTGCCGATCGCGTCGTGGATCGGCTACGGCCTGATGGATCTGCCGGTCGGCGAGGACGACCTGCGCTTCACGCCCGACGAAGCGCTGGCGACCGCCGACGAAGCGCAGGCCAGCGCCGAGCCGGGCGAGGTGGAAGCGCTGCGCGAGCTGACCGGCGGCTGGCCTGTCGCGCTCTCGATCGCGCTGCGCACGCGCACCCACGCGTCGGACTTGCGCGCCGCGGCGAGCGGGACGCGCGAGATGGTGTACCGCTACCTCGCCGAGCAAGTGTTCACCGGGCTCGAGTTCGCGCAGCAGCGGTTCTTGCTGCGCAGCAGCGTGTTCCCGACTTTCGACCAGCAGATCGCCGAAGCGCTCGGTGGGAGCAACGAGTTTCTGCTCGACCTGCGGCGCAGCGTCGCGTTCCTCAACGTCACCGCGACCGGTGAGTACCGCTACCACGATCTGTTCCGCGAGTTCCTCGAACGCGAGCTGCGGCGCACCGGTTCGAACGAATGGTACGACGCGCACGTCGCCGGCGCGGAGCTGCTCGAGGCGCGCGTGGGCGGCGAGGCCGGCGCGCTGGCGCTGCACGCGAAAGTAGGCGCGGTCGACGGGATCGTGCGCGTGATCGAGCGCCACGGCGTCGGACTGCTCGAACGCGGCGAGGGCGAGAAGCTCGCCGCCGCGATCGAAGCGGTGCCGGAGGAGCTGCGGCGCGAGAACGCCGCGGTGCTCGGGATCCGCGCGATGCTCGACGCGAACCGCGCCCGGTTCGACGTCGCCGAGCGCAGCTTCGCCGCCGCGATCGAGCGCGCGCGCGACGACGAGTTGCGGGTCGCGCTCGTTCATCGCTACGCGATCGAGCTGGTGCGCCAGGACCGCGACAGCATCGACTTGCTCGAACCGTACGCGCGCGACGACGGACTGGCGGCCTCGCTGCGCGTCCCCATGCTCGGCACGCTGGCGACCGCGTACGTGCGCGCGGGACGAATGACCGACGCGACGGTCACCGCCCGGCGCGCGCTCGACCTGGCCGAGCCGCTCGGCGACGAGCTGCGCGCGCGGCTCTACCAGCAGGCCGCCTACGTGTACCAGTTCGCGCCGACCCACGAACGCGTGCGCGAGTACGCGACGCTGGCGGTCGAGCTGGCGGCGCAGCGCGGGCTGTTCGAGGTCGCGGCGCGCGCGTACACCGTGCTCTACACCGTCGTCAACGACGAGGACGACGATCCGATCGCGACGCTGGCGATTCTCGACCGGCTCGAAGAGTGCGCGCGCAAGGGCGCGAGCCGTCAGGTGCGCGTGTTCGGCCTGGTGGCCGCGTACGCGATCCAGGTCGAGCGCGGCGACGACGCGGCGCTCGAGCTGCTCGACGGCGAGCTGGGCGACGCGATGGCGACACCGGCGCTGACCCGCGCGCAGGCGCTGCTGCCGGCCTACGCGCTGCGCGCGGCCTGGGACGGCGACTTCCGGCGCGCGTACGAGCTGCTGGCGGACACGGCGACGCAGCACACGATTCCGGAACGGCGCGTGATGCGCTCGGCCGAGACCGCGCTGTACGCCTTCGCGGCCGGGCTCCGCGACGAGGGCGAGGAGGCGCTGCGCGACGCGGTCGCCGGACTGGAGCGCTGCGACCGCGCATCGCCCCGGCTGGTGCGCGCGAACGTGATGCTCGCGCTGGCCGAGCTGGTGCGCGGCCGCACCAGCGCCGCACACCGCTGGCTGAGCGAGGCGGAGCGGCTGCTGTCGCCCTCGATGCGGCGGTTGCGCGCGCTGATCGCCGCCGTGCGCGCGACGGCGCGCGTGCAGCTCGAACAGGTCGACCCGGCCGCGCTCACCGCGTCGCGCGAACGCTTGCGCGCCGAGCACTTCGGCGGGATCGCGCGACTGCTGGCGGCGCTCCCGCTGGCGCGCGTCGAAGGTGCGGGCTACGCGCAGCTCACGCCGTCGGAGCGCGAGATCTTGCAGATGCTCGCCAAAGGCGCGAGCACCAAGGACGTCGCCGCGAAATCCGGTCGCAGCCCGCAGACCGTCGACACGCACATCCGCTCGATCTGCCGCAAGCTCAACTGCAGCGGCCGCCGCGAAGCCGTCGCCATCGCGACGGCTGCGGGTTGGGTGACCGTGTAGTCGCGCGCCCGGCGCGCGCTCAGTTCACGACCAGTTCGAGGGTGAGGAAGATCCCGGTCTGCGACGGCAGCGTCGAGCCGGCGCCGGCGCCGAGGTTCACCTGCACGTCCTCGCCGCCGTACTCGTTGACCAGCGCGCCACCGTTGACGGTCGGCGTCGCGCTGGTCAGAAAGTTCACGCCGCTCCCCGACGGCGAGTAGTACGCCAGGCCCGCGGCGCCCGGATTCCCCGGCACGGTGCCGCCACTGGACGAGCCGCCCGTCCCCGCCGGAACGACGCTGCCGCCCGCGGAGCAACTGCTCAGCACGCCCGCGGTGAACGTCCCCGCCGCCGGGTTGCCGGTGCGGGTCGAGGCCGAGACCGATCCGATCGCCGGCGCCAGCGGAAAGCTCGCGCCGCCGTTCGGGTACGCGCAGATGCCGACGCCACTGGTCGGCGCGTTGTCGAGGTACTGGGTGACGCTGAAGCCGGAGGCGTCGTTGGTCTGCACCTGCACCGCGATCGCGTTCTTGTAGAGACACGCGGTCGACGCGGTCGAGCTCGGCGTCAGCGCGCCGAAGGTCAGCGTGTACGCGCTCTCGCTGGCCGGCGCCGCACACACGCCGGCGACGCTCGGCAGGATCGTCGGCGCCGCGACTCCCTGCGCGAAAGCCGTGCTGTACTGCGTGACGATCGAGAGGTTGGCCGAGGCGGTCGACGTCCACTGGATCTGCGCGGTGCCGCTCGACGACGAGGCACGGGCGATGCTCGCCGATCCCAACAGCTCGGCGACGACCATGCACGCGACGATGAGGCGTTTCACGACGGCAGCAAATCCTTTGCACGGGCCGCCCGCAACGCGAACGGCAATGGAACGAGCCATCCTGGCCCGGCCAACAGTCAGACGCTTTTGAATATCGGAGCCCCCGCTGGGGCATTTTAGCGCTCAGTCGGCTGGGCTGGCGTTCAGCGACCCGGCAGGCTGCCCGGCGGCTTGCCGGGTCTGGACGATCCCGAGCACCAGCGCGACGGTCAGCAGCCCGGCGATGATCCCCGCCGAGGGGGGAACGCCGGCCGCGCCGAGCACCCCGGTCACGATCGGCGGCATCAGGAAGCCGGCCAGGCTGTCGAGCCCGGACACGACGCCCAGCACCGTCCCGCGCCGGTCGTCGGGCGAGAGGTCCGAAGCCAGCGCCGGGAAGGCCGCGTTCTCGACGCTGATCCCGACCCCGAACAGCGCCAGCAGCACGACCGCCAGCGCGAAGGTCGTCGCGAACGGGACCAGCACGAAGGCGGTCAGGCACAGCACGATCCCGAGGTTGGTGGCCATGCGGTTGCCGATCGCGTCGACGAGCCGGCCGACCACGCCGATCTGCAGCACGACCTGCAGCACGCCGAACGACGCGAACACGTACGACATCTGCGCGACGTCCCAGCCGAGCTGGCGGTGCAGGATCAGCGCCATCGACGAGAACCAGCCGTACATGCCCAGCGTGTAGAACAGCCGAAGCCACAGCAGCGGCGCGACGACCTTGTCGGCCAGCGAGCCGAAGATGTCCCGCACGCTCACCGCAGTCTGCGCGCCTTCTTTCGTGCGGCTGCGCGACTCGGGCAGCATGACGATCGTGATGATGAGCGTGACGAGCTGCAGTGCGGCGGCGACCAGAAACGGCACCATGAAGCCGTAGTGCTCGGCCAAGTAGCCGCCGGTCGCGGGGCCGAACACGAATCCCGCCGCGAACGCAGCGCCGACGTACGCAAAAGCGCGGCCGCGCTGCTTCGGCTCGACCAGGTCGCCGACGTACGCCTGCGTCACGCCGATGTTCCCGCCCGACAGCCCCTCGAGCGCGCGCGACAGCATCACGAACGGGATCGACGGCGCGAACGCCAGCATCGTCCACGCGATCGTCGATCCGATCTGCGACACGATCAGCACCATCTTGCGCCCGATGCGGTCGCTGACGTTTCCCCACACCGGACCCGCGACCAGCTGGCACAGCGAGTAGGTGGCGAACACGACGCCCACCACCACGTCCGGCGCGCCGAACCGCTTCACGAAAAACGGCATCAGCGGGATCAGGATGCTGAACCCGAGGATATCGATGAAGGTGATGCCGAGGATCGGCAGCAGCCGCAAGATCACGCTCCGCAGGACCTCAAGGCAGCCGAAATGGTGTCGGCGCCGGAGGCTGCGCTAGTCCGGTTCGAGTGGGAGGGCGACGGCGACGTGGTTGCGGGTGCCGATGCGTTGGACGGAGACGTCGCGGGCGAGGGCGCGGAGCATGAACAGGCCGCGGCCGCTTTCGGCGAGCAGGTCGGGTTGCGAGTGGCCGTTGATCGAGAACGGCGGGCCGTCGTCGTCGAACGAGAGCACGGCGCCTTCGCTGCCGCGCTCGAGGGTGACGTCGGCCGGTCCGGGCGTGTGGCGTTTGACGTTGCTGAGCAGCTCGCCGAAGATCGCTTCGACCGTGCCGAGGTCGGCGTCGCTCGATGCGAAGCCGCCGAGCTGCCAGAGCAGCGCGCGCTTGACGCGGTGCGCGGAGGCTTCGTCGCGCGCGTCGAGGTGCCAGCCCTGGCGTTCGGGCGAAGGCGGCTCGGCGCTCAGTCCGGTGATGCCGATGAACAGCAGCGCCGAGTCGTCGCGAGGCGCGGCGTGGGCGAACACGCGGCGCTGGATTCCCTCGGCGATGTTGCTCGACGGGTCGCGGCATTCGGCGACCGACGCCTCTTCGAGCAGCCGCATCCCCTTGAAGTAATCGCGTTCGGCTTCGACCAAGCCGTCGGTGTAGAGCACGAGCCCCGCACCGACGTCGAGCTCGGTCTGAAACGTTTGGAACCGGATGCGCGGGTCGACGCCGAGCACGAAGCCTTCGCCCGGCAGCAGCTCCACGCGCTTGCCGGGACGCACGACCATCGGCGGCGGATGGCCGGCCAGGGCGTAACGCAACGTCCCCGTGCGCAGGTCGAGCAGACCGAAGAACGCGGTGACGACCGACGTGCCCTCGTCGGCGCACAGCACGCGGTTGACGCGTCGCATGATGCTCGACGGCTCGTCGTCATCGCGAGCGGCGGTGCGAATCGACTGGCGCACGGCGCCCATCACCGTCGCGGCGCGCAGGCCGTGACCGGCGACGTCGCCGACGCTGATCCCCACCAGACGGCGCGAGACTTCGAACACGTCGTACCAGTCGCCGCCGATCTCGGTCCCGCCGGCGGCGGGAACGTAGGCGGTGTCGATGCGCAGGCCGGCGACCTGCGGCAGCTGGTGCGGCAGCATCGCCTGCTGCAGCGTCGACGCGACCAGGTGCTCGCGGCGGTAGGCCTCGAGCGCTTCTTCGCGCTCGGACAGCGTCTCGCGGATGCGCAGCGCCATGTCGCGGTAGACGGTGTCGAGCCGCGCGATCTCGTCGGTGCCGCCGATCGTCTGCGGCGTCTCGCCGGCGCCGAGCCGGTGCGCGTTGTCGGCCAGCCGCTGCAGGCGGCGCACGATCCGCAGGCCGAACCGCGCCGCGATCAGCAGCGAGACCAGGATCCCGACGATCGCGCACGCGACGAGCAGCCGCATCAGGAGCTCGATGTCGCGCTGCAGGGCGCTCAGGCGCGTCAGCGTCAGCTCGCGTTCGGCCTGGTCGAAGACCGACTTCGCGTTGGTCCAGGTCGTTCCGATCGTGCGCACGCGCGGCGACGCCGCGAACGCGGTCGCCTTCTTCTTCTGATGCGCCACCACGTAGCGCATGTACTCGTTGACGATGTCGACGATCTGGTTCGTCAACGCGGCGTACTGCGCGGCCTTCGGCTTGAGCGTAGGCTCGGCGGCGACCAGCGACTGCAGGTCGCGGGTTTCGCCCGGCATCAGCGCGATCGACTTGCGGTAGGCGGCCAGCGTCGCGGCGCTCGGCTTCTTCGTGTACGACTGGAGGTCGCGGCTGGCGGTGGTCAGCGTCGCCAGGATGAGGTCCGAAGCGTTGAGGGCGGTCGTCGCGCGTGCCGACCAAGCCGTCGTCTGCTCGGTCTTGTTCTGAAGGACCCACGCGATGACGAGCAGCGCGAGCAAAAACGCCAGCGGGACGATGCTCAGCAGCAGCGCCTGCACGCGTAACCCGGACGCCGCCTCGAAGCGCCGATCCTTCCCGACGGTGCTCACTCGGGGCGGTGTTTCCTGGCCGGAGGGCGACGATCCCTCGGCGTCGCGACGTCACTCACCACGGTGGGTTATCGGCCGAAAACCGCTGAGACCGAAGTGGATGAATCGCCCGGTTGGTCCGGGGTAGCATCACGCCTATGGGACGGCAGGCAGCATGATGCCGTGGCGATGAGCGGGCGCTGGCGCGTGCTCACGCTGATGACGACGGCGCAAGCCGGCGCGTCGGTGGTGCAGCAAGCGCTGGGATCGCTCTCGCCGACCTTCGTGGCGACGTTCGGCTTGTCGAAGGCGCAGCTCGGCGTCGTGTTCACGGCGCTGATGCTGGGGTCGGCGCTGTTCGTCGCGGTCGCCGGGCTGCTCACCGACCGCTGGGGCGAGCGCGCGGTGCTGCTCGCGTCGGGTGCGCTGATGACGTGCGCGCTGCTGGCGATCACGCTGGTGCAGGCGTACTTGTGGCTGGTGGTCTGCATCTTCGTGTTCGGCGCGGCGTACGCGGCGTCGACGCCGGCCGGCGGTCGCGCGATCCTGGCCTGGTTCGACCGCGACCGCGGCTTCGCGATGGGGATCCGTCAGACGGGCGTTCCGGTCGGCGGGTTCGTCGGCGCGCTGACGCTCCCGCTGTTCGCGCACACGTACGGTTACCGCGCGTCGTTTGTGTTCGCGGCGGCGCTGGTGATCGTCACAACGCTGATCGCCTACCTCGGCTATCGCGAGTCGCGCGACGACGATGCGCCGCAGGCGTCGTTCCGCCGGCTCGCGCGCGGAATGCACACGCTGGCGCGCGATCCGCGGCTGATCGGCGTGACCGCGACCTGCATGATCCTGGTCAGCGTGCAGGTCGCGATGAACGCGTTCCTCACCGTCACCGGCGTGTCGGTCGTCGGCGTCTCGGCCGGCGTCGCCGCGGTCGCGTTCGCGTGCGCGCAAGGCGCCGCGGCGGGCGGGCGCCTCGGCTGGGGTTACATCAGCGATCGCATGCTGCACGGCGAACGGCTCGTCCCGTTTGCGATCATCTGCGTGCTCGCCGCGGGTGCGACGCTGACGCTCGGCCTGATGCACGCCGGCGCGGTCGCCGCGCTGTTCGTCGCCGCGATCGTGCTCGGGTTCAGCGGCGCCGGCTGGAACGGCTTGATGGCCGCCGCGCTGGCGGAGGTCGGCGGCACCGAGCGCGCGGCGAGCGCGCTCGGCATCGCGCTGACCGCGATCTTCACCGCGTCGTCGTTCGCGCCGACGGCGTTCGGCGCGCTGGCCGACCACACGTCGCTGCACGTCGCCTGGCTCGCCGTCGCCGCGCTCGCTCTGGCCGGCGTCACGCCCGTCCTCTGGCTGCGCGCGCACCTCGCATCACCACCCCGCAGGTCCGCCCCCCGCACAGGCTGACCGGCCCCTTTATAAGCCCGGGTTCGCCCCGGCGCCGTTACGCCGCATGAGGTGCGGCGAATAGGGGTTGTGTTTTGCGGCGAATATTGAGATAATCACCGCACAAGATGCGGAGATTATGACGTACATTCACCAAAGGGAAGGCTGGCCGCGCCTTCGGCTCGCGCAAGAACGGCTTGCCGGCCGCCTTGCCGCCGTGCGCCATCTGCAAGGCCGACTACTCGGCCGGATGGAGAATCTCGGATTCGCGCTCCGAGCCGAGGCGTCGCTTCAGAGTCTCACTGAAGAGATTCTCAAGTCAAACGAGATCGAGGGTGAGAAGCTCGACAGACATCAAGTTCGGTCATCAATTGCCCGCCGGCTCGGCATGGACATCGGGGCACTTGCTCCGGCCGATCGCAACGTCGACGGCGTTGTCGAGATGATGCTCGACGCAACCCAGAAGTACGACGAGCAACTGACCAAGAAGCGGCTCCTCGGCTGGCATGCAGCACTGTTTCCTACAGGGTACAGCGGGATGATCAAGATTGCCGTGGGCGCCTGGCGGAAAGACGACGCCGGCCCAATGCAGGTGGTCTCGGGTCCTATCGGTCGCGAGAAGGTGCATTATGAGGCGCCTGCGGCTCCGCGCCTCGAGAACGAGATGCGCGCATTCTTGCGCTGGTTCAACGGCCCTTTAGAAACTGATCCCGTCCTGAAAGCCGGTATCGCACACCTGTGGTTCGTTACCGTTCACCCGTTCGACGACGGTAACGGACGCATTGCGCGCGCGTTGACGGATCTCTTACTGGCACGCTCGGAGCGAACACCTCAGCGATTCTACAGCATGTCGGCGCAAATACGCGAAGAGCGCGCCGAATACTACGCGATCCTCGAATCGACTCAGAAGGGCGATCTCGACGTCACGTCTTGGCTGGAATGGTTTCTTGACTGCCTCGGGCGCGCATTCGAAGGCGCCGAGGACGCATTGGCCGGCGTATTGGCCAAGGCGCAGTTCTGGAAACCTCATCAGACGGAGTCCTTGAACGACCGGCAGCGGACGATGGTAAATAAGCTGCTGGACGGGTTCGAGGGAAAGCTCACCTCATCGAAATGGGCGAAGATGACGAAATGCTCACCCGATACGGCCCTGCGTGATATTGACGCATTGATCGAGCGAGGCATTCTCGAGAAAGATGCCGCCGGCGGGAGAAGTACGAGCTATTCGCTCGCAAGGAGGTAGAGTTCAGTGCGCCCTTCGGTCAGGTCGAATGGGCGCCGGATCGCATGGGCGCCGGATCGCAGGTCCGCTTCGCGCTGACGCTGAACCCCGCCCATTCTGCGCCCAGGTGGCGGAATTGGTAGACGCGCTAGTTTCAGGTATTAGTGGCCGCAAGGTCGTGGGGGTTCGAGTCCCTTCCTGGGCACCAATTCAAGCCCGGCACATCGCCCGATGAGCCGGGCTTTCTCGCAAGATCGCGGTGTCGCGGTGGATGAAAACGATTCGCTGCTGTATTTCTTCTCCGACAAGGCGTTGCTCCAAGAGCTCATCGACGAAGGGAAACCGATCGGACTGACCCCGAGCCTGTTCGTCCATGCCGCCCAGAGCGGCGATATCGAGTTGGTTCGGATGCTGCTGAGCGCGGGCGGCCGCGAACTGCTCGACGCTTTCGATGAGGATCTCGCCTGGACGCCTCTCATTGCGGCGACGAAGACAGGCGACGCCGCAATGGTCGCGCTTCTGCTTGACGCCGGCGCAGACGTCAACGCGAATGACGAAGCGAGAGCCGGCGACACTGCTCTGCGCGTGGCGGCGGAACGCGGAGACTACGAGATTGCCAAGATTCTCATGGACCACGGTGCTGACCCGACGATTCCCGGCTGGATGAACCTTACGCCGCTAGACAAGGCGCGGGAGCGCATACGTATGCCCGAACTCTACGCGCTGCTCTCGCGTCGCCGGCCTCCAAATCGCTGAGCCTCCGAACGTTCTTACGCCCCGTTGTTCGTTGACGGGTCGAGGAAGAAACGGCCCTTCGTCACCGTGACGGCGGAGCCGCCGACCTTGATGGCGACGTCGTTGCCGGCGGGTTCGACGCGGACGCGCAGTAGGCTGCGGCGACCCATCTTCGTGCCTTGTTCGCTGGTGAACGTCACGGGTGATTTCGGTAGCAGCCCGTACTCGCGCATGTAGGCCGCGAGCGGGCCGGTCGCGCTGCCGGTGGCGGGATCTTCGGCGATGTTCGACTGCGGCGCGAACATGCGCGAGTGGACGTCGTAGTTCGTCGTCGAGCGTGGGTCTTGACGGGCGAAGAGAAACGTCCCGACCGAGCCCGCGTTCCCGGTCGCCTCGCGCAGGTGCGCGTGTTGAAGCTCGGCGCGGTCGACCGCCTCGGGCGAAACGAGGTTGATGAGCAAGAACGGCGTCCCGGCCGAGGCGAACTGCGCCGGAACGTCCTGCGCGATGTCGTCTTCCTGGAGGCCCAGCAGGCGCGCACAGAATGCGCGATCGAGCTTCTCGGAGAGCGTGATCTTCGGAGTCGTCAGCCAGAACCGCCGGTTGCCGTCATCGTCGGTGTCCTGCTCGATGGGGACCGGGCCGACGTTCTCTTCGAGGATGAAGCTTTCACCGGCCGCGAGACCACCGCTCAGAACGTAGGCGGCACCCACCGTCGGGTGCCCGGCGAACGCGAGCTCGCTGCGCGGCGTGAAGATGCGCAGTTTCGCGACCGCATCCGGCGTCGTCGCAGGCAAGATGAACACCGTCTCCGATAGGTTGAACTCGCCGGCGATCGCCTGCATCTCGTCGCCCGTAATCCCAGTCGCGGCCGGGAACACCGCCAGCGGGTTCCCTTTCAGCTTGACCGTCGTGAAGACGTCGACGACCGTGTACTCATATTCTCTTTCGCTGGACATGGCTTGGAACTCACCTCGGTTTGTTGTGACGCGGGTCAGAGATCGCGCGCGATCGCGCGCTTGACGGCGCGCAACTGCGCGTCGTCGCGGCGATAGAAGGTCCATTGCTTGACGCGCTTGGCCTGTATGAGCCGCGCTTCGACGAGGATGCGCAGGTGCTCGCTGGCCGTCGGCTGGCTCACGCCGAGCTTGTCGGCTATCGAGGCACCGCACACGCCGTCCTTGACCAGATCGCCGTCGACCTGGGGCGGAAAGTGCGCGCGCGGCTCCTTGAGCCAGCCGAGCACCTGCAGGCGGCGATCGTTGGACAGCGCCCGAAGTGCCCGCGCAACGTCGGGCGGCGCCCCCTGGCTCTTTGCCATATTGCCATTTTGCTAACTAACGGCTACGATGTCAACCGTGAACGCCGCAGACGTCGCGATCGGCCGCGACCGGATCAGCGCCGCCTACGCGACGATCCGGCCGTATATCCGGCGCACGCCCGTCGTCGAGTCGGCCGGCGCCGACTTCGACTTGTCGTTCCCGGTCGCGTTCAAGCTGGAGTCGATGCAGGTCTCGGGCTCGTTCAAGGCGCGCGGAGCGTTCGCGAACCTGCTGCTGCGCGAGATTCCGCCGGCGGGAGTTGCGGCGGCATCGGGCGGGAACCACGGCACGGCGGTCGCGTACGCAGCGATGCGTCGCGGCGTGCGCGCGAAGATCTTCGTGCCGACCGTTGCCTCGCCGCTGAAGATCGAGCGCATCCGCTCGTACGGGGCGGATCTCGTAATCGGCGGCAATCGCTACGGCGATACGGTCGCCGCGTGCGCCGACTATTGCTCGAGCAGCGGCGCGCTCAACGTCCACGCCTTCGACCAGCCCGAGACGATGTTCGGTACCGGCACCATCGGTCTCGAGATCGAGGAGCAGTTGCCCAGCGTCGAGACGGTGATCGCCGCGGTCGGCGGCGGCGGGCTGATCGGCGGGATCGCGAGCTGGTTCGCCGGTAGCCGAGTCCGCGTAATCGGGGTCGAACCGCACGACGCGCCGACGCTGACGCGCGCGCTCGAAGCCGGCGAGCCGGTCGACGCGCCTGCCGACAGCATCGCCCGCGACTCGCTCGCTCCGGCGCGCATCGGCAGCCTCACCTTTCCGATCGCGCAACGCCACGTCGAGCGCGTCCTCCTCGTCAGCGACGACGAGATCCGCGCGGCCCAGCACGCGCTCTGGCGCGGCCTCAGCTACGTCGCCGAGCCCGGCGGCGCCGCAGCGTTCGCCGCCGTCCTTTCCGGCCGCTACAGCCCAGCCGAAGGCGAGCGCGTCTGCGTCGTCATCAGCGGCGGCAACACCCCCGCGGTCTCGTTTACGTGAGCTCTCGCGGTCTCGCGCACGTAGTGCTGGCAGAGCGAGCTACACTGGAAGCGTGTCGCTGAACGGGAGGCGGCGGATTCGTTTGCCGGTGGCGGCGAAGATCGCGTTGCCGACGGCCGGGGCGATGGCGGGGATCGCCGGTTCGCCGATTCCGGTCGGCGGCGCTGTGCTGGGCATCGTGGAGACGTCGATCTCCGGCACGTCGCGCAACCGCATCACCGGGTACGAGTCGAAGTTGCGCTGCACCGGCCGGCCGCGCTCGAACGTGACCTTCTCGTACATCGCGACCGACAGACCCTGCGAGATCGCGCCGCGCGTCTGCGCGACGACGATGTCGGGATTGACGACCGTGCCGCAGTCGACCACCGCCGTGACGTGGTGAACCTTGAGGCCACCGTTCACCGAGACGTCGGCGACGACCGCGACGATCGTGTCCCAGAACGCAAGCGCGACGCCTTGGTGAACGCCGGCCGGTTTCGGCTTGCCCCAGCCGGCGCGCGCGGCAGCGACGCGCAGCACGGCCTGCGCCTGTGGCTTCTTCGCCAGCAGCGCGAGGCGCAGCTCGACCGGATCGTGGCCGGCCGCATGCGCGAGCTCGTCGACGAACGATTCGACCACGAACGCGTTCCAATTCGCGTTCGGGGCGCGCCACGGACCGACGCGAATTCCGTGCTCGTAGTCGACATACCCGACGGTGTAGTTGGGGATCGCGTACATGAAGTCGTAGATGATCCCGTCGAGCGACGCGCCGTCGACGTCGCGTGCTTTCTTGAACCCCTCGGGATCGCGCAACCGGATGATCGACTCCGACGCGACGGCGTGGTAGAGCCCGGCCACGTTGCGATGCTCGTCGATGAGGCCGCGGATCACGTTGACGCTCATCGGGCGGTAGAAGTCGTGGGCGAGGTCGTCCTCGCGCGTCCACGTGACCTTGACCGGCGCCTTGATCCGCTTCGAGACTTCGACCGCCTCCTCGACGTAGTCCGACTGGAGCCGGCGCCCGAAACCGCCGCCGATGAACGTCGGATGGACGAGGCACTTCGCGAGCGGCAGCCCGGTGATCCGCGCCGCCGCCTTCTGACAGCGCGTCGGCGACTGCGTCGGGGCCCACACCTCGCATGCGTCGGGTCGGACGTCGGCGGTCGCGTTCATCGGCTCCATCGTCATGTGGGCTACGAACGGGCCGTAGTACGTCGCCTCGACGGTCGCCCCGCGCACGCGCTCGAGCGCACCCGTCTTGCGAACGATCCTGACCTTCGCCGGATCGGCCAGCAGCCGTTCCGACTCGCTGAACAGCGTCGCGCTGTCGAGCGCGGCGTTCGGTCCCTCGTCCCAGCCGACGTCCAGCGCCGACTGGCCTGCAAACGCGGCCCAGGTGTTGGTCGCGATCACTGCGACGCCTTGCGGGATCGTCACGACGTCGAGCACGCCGCGCACCGCGCGCGCCTTGGTCGCATCGACGCGGCGCAGTGTCGCACCGGGGACCGGCGGCCGGGTGATCGCTGCGTACCGCATGTTGGGAACGACGACGTCGATCCCGTACATCGCGCTGCCGTCGACCTTCGACGGCGCGTCAAGCCGCTGCACGCCCTTGCCGATCAGCCGGAACTCGCGCTCGCGCTTGAGTGGAACCGAGACGGGTACGGCGAGCGATGCTGCCGCCGGGACGAGCGCACCGTAGCCGATCGTGCGGTTCGTCGCGGGGTGGACCACGGTCGCGTCGCGCGTGACGCACGTCGCGGCGTCGACACCCCACTGCTGCGCGGCGGCGCGCACCAGCATCGCGCGCGCCGAAGCGCCCATCCGCCGCAGAAACAGCCACGACTCTTCCATGCTGGCGCTGCCGCCGGTGCCCAGCTCGCGCGAGCCGGGATAGAGAAACTCAGGTGACGACGGCGCGAACCGCGTGCGGAGCAGACGCAGCGGCGCGTCGAGCTCCTCGGCGACGAGCGTCGCGAGCCCGGTCATTGCGCCCTGCCCCATCTCGACCTTGCTCAGGTAGAGCGTGATCGTGTCGTCGGCATGGATCTGCAGCCACGCCGACGGCGCAAACGTGCTGGCGGGCGCAGAACAGCCGCCGACGCCGGCCGCGATCAAGCACGACGACGTCAGGGCGAGGAACTCGGCGCGCGAGAGCGTCGTCGCAACTGCGTCGCGCCGGGTGGTCACGAGCTACGTCGCCCGCGTCGTCGACGCGTGCCGGATCGCGGCGCGGATGCGGTCGTAGGTGACGCAGCGGCACACGTTGGTCATCGCGGCTTCGATCGCCGCGTCGTCCGGCGTCGGATTCTTCGCCAGCAGGGCGGCCGCTGCCATGATCTGCCCCGACTGACAGTACCCGCACTGCGGCACCTGGAGCTCGATCCACGCCCGCTGCACCGGATGGGAACGGTCGGCACTCAACCCTTCGATCGTCGTGACGTGCTTGCCGGCAGCTGCCGACACTGGAAACGAGCACGCGCGCACCGGCTCGCCGTCGACGTGTACCGTGCAGCAACCGCACGACCCGATACCGCAGCCGAACTTCGTCCCCGTCAGCCCAACGACGTCACGGAGCACCCACAACAGCGGCATCTCTTCGGGCACGTCCACGTCATGGACGCTGCCGTTCACGATCAGCGATAGCAAGAAAAACCCCGCGATCGACGCAGATCTCCGGCGCTAGTCTATCACGGCCGTGCCGCCTGCATGCCACCTGTGCGTTTGCTGAGACTCTTGCTGCGCATCCGCGGCTGTGCGGGAGCGCAGTCGGCATCGCGGCCTTATTGTCGCCAAGCGATGCCGAATGCTTCGCGGAGGCCGGTGATGCCGGCGTCGGTGATGGTGACGGCGCGGGTGCCTTCGATGCGGCGGAGCCAGCGTTGGGCGAATGCGTGCTTGGCGAGGGCGGCGCCGGCGCGACCGGCGAGGTGAAAGCGGCGCTCGCTCCAGTCGACGCAGGGGCGGCAGAGAACGCGGCGCGACGGGTTGCGGTCGATCGCGATTCCAAGCTCGAGGAACAGCGCGCTGCCGTCCGGTGTGAGCGCGTTGTCGCTCAGGCCGAACACGACCGCGCCGCGTGCGATCAGCGATTCGCAGATCGCGACGCCGAGCTCGCCGGCGAGGTGGTCGTAGCAGGTGCGCGCGCGGCGCATCTCGCGACCGATGCCGTGCGCCGCGCCGTTGGGCGGCGGCGCGGGCGCGAGGAACATCATCGCTTCGAGCGCGTTCGCGACCTCGGCCGAAGCGATCCGGTAGTAGCGGTGCCGTCCCTGCGGCACGACGCGAAGCAGCGCACCGTCGACGAGGCGGCTCAGGTGTTCGCTGGCCGTCGAGGGCGTCACGTGCGCGTGCTGCGCCAGCTCGCGGCCGGTCCACGCGCGCCCGTCCATCAGCGCTTCGAGCATCGAGGCGCGCGACGGATCTCCGGCCAGCCGGGCGACGACGTCGAAGCGCGGTGTTGCCATCACGTCCGCGCCCTTCCGGAAGCCCCGCGGGCCGTCCCGCACCGTTCGGCCGGCGCCGAACCGTCGCGCCGAAGGGACGGGCGCGCCGCAGCGCGATCTTCCTTCCATACTCGCTCGCCGAGGAAGGCAGGTTCGACCGTGCACAGACTTCTGGCGCTCGCGCTCGTCGCATGCGTCGCCGCGTCCGCGCTCCCGGCCGCTGCACAGGACACGACCGTCGCGTACAAGCCCGGCCCGTGGCACTACAAGTCGATCCCGTGCGCCGACACGACGGTGACGACGGTCGGCCCGCGGCTCGCGAACGAAGGCCAGAAGACGTTCACCAAACAGCAGTTCATCGACACCGGCGTCTACGTAGAGTTCGCGAGCAAGCTCGGCGTCGATCCGGCACAGCCCGGCGGGTTCGCGTCGGTGACGCACTACCAGGGCACCGCCGGCAACAACGTGATGATGGCGGAGAAGAAGGGCGACAAGGTGCAGGTGTGCTTCCTCGGACCGCCGGCGCCGACCGCCTACTGCGATCCCGACACGGACTCACGCGGCCGCACCTACCGCGTCTACGACTACCGCCAGAAGGCGCAGTACAACGGGATCAACAGCGAGCACGGCTGCGGCGGAGCCTGACCGCGCGGGTATGATGCCCGGAGCATGCCCATCCGGCGACTCGCCGCGCTGACCGCGGCCGCGCTGCTCGTACCGCTGCTCGGCGTCGCGGACCGCGACGAGCGGCCGGCGTGCCTGCGCACCGACGTCGTGATGACCACCGACGTCGACAGCGCGCACGCGCGCTCCGGCGACTCGTTCGCGTTCAAGACCGTCGACCCGTTGCGCGCGCCCGACGGCACGACGATCCCGCCGGGAACGCCGGGCTACGGCGTCGTCGCGATCTCGCAGCACGCCGAGCGCGGCGGCCGCGGCGGCTACGTCGTGATCGAGATGCGATTCTTGGTGCTGCCGAACGAGCACGTGCCGGTGACGATCGACTGGACGACCGCGACGCGCGTCGCCGTCACCGGTGCGTCGCGCAACATCCCCGGCATCGCCGGCGCCATCCCGTTCGTCGGCTACGTGCTCGGCCCGTACGGCTTCATCCACCACGGCAAGGACATCTCGATCGTGCCGGGCACGCGCATTCCGGTCTTCGTCGGCGACGACGTCGCGCTCGCAACCTGCCGCATCGTTCCGCCCACGCCGGAACCGGCGCCCACCGCAACGCCGTCGCCGGCGTCATCGACAACGCCGTCGTCGACGTCCTCCGCAGCGCCGGCTGAGGCTCCGTCCGGGACGCCTGCTACTGCTACGACACCGATACCGGCTGCGAGTCCGACGCCGCGGCCGAACTCCTCACCGGTACCGTCACCACGCCCTAGGGGACGATGATGATCTTGCCCTTCATGTAGGTGTGATAGGCGCAGTAATAATCGTACGTGCCTGCGACCGTGAAGGTGTGCGTCCAAATCTGGTGCTGGCTGAGGTTCCCGCTGTCGAACGACCCGTCGGCCGCGGTGACGGTGTGCGGCACCTCGTCGTCCTGGACGAACTTCACCGTCGACCCGACCGGGATCGTCACCGAGCCGGGCGTGTAAGCGAAGTTCTTGATGTGGATGATCGACACGGGCGACGGCACCGGCGAAGGCACCGGGGTCGCGGCCTGCGCCACGAGACGCGGCACGGACCGGGCGGCGTCGAGGGTAGATCCCGACTGGGCGACGGCGGCGCCCGTGCCGACGGCGACCGCGGCCACGAGCGAGAGCACGAAGATGCGCATGCCCCTTGAACGCCGCCGAGCGCCCGGTGGTTTTACCGCGGCCTCGACCGCACCTCGGCGCGGATCGACGCTACCTCCGCGCGCAACGCCGCGATCTCGGCCGACTGCGAATGCACTGCGGCCCGCAAGCCCGCGTTCTCGGAGTGCAGCGCCTTGATCGCCGCCAGCGCGACGCCGTCTTCGTCGATCGAGGTGATGTGCTTGTCGTCCGGGCCGACCTTGAACGCGGCATAGAAGTCTTGCGCCATTGGGCCGACGTGTCGCACGCCCCGCTCGGACTTGTAGCTCCAGCGGCTGATCGGCAGCAGCGCGACTTTGTCGAGCACGGTCGCATCATCGACCGGCGCGATGTTCGTCTTGACGTTGCGATCGCTCAGCGACGCCCACGTGCCGGATCCGGCGGCGAGCTTCGCGCCCACGGTGCTGGCGGCGTTGGTGTAGAACGTCACGCCGCCCGACGCGCGCGCCAAGAACTGGTACGGTGCCGTCGAGGTGAGCATCGTGTCACCGTCCGACCCGTCGCTCCAGACGAACGTTCCGGTTTGCGAGGCGCTCGCGCGCGCGCCGGCGGCAAAGCTGTACGTGCCGCCCGCGGAGTTGGCGTAGCCTCCCGGAACCGTTGCGAACGTGCCCGCTGCCGTGCTGTTGAAACCGCCGTCGACGAGCGCGCCTTCGCCCGACGCCGTGTTGTAGCCGCCGGCAGCGACGTACCCGCCCTCGCCGGAAACCGTGTTGTTGGTGCCGCCGCCGATGACGCCGTAGATCGCCGAGACGACGTTGGTTTGACCGCCGCCGACGAAGCTGTCCTCCGCCGTGATGCTGTTGCTTGCGCCGCCCGCGATCGTCGAGTCGTCGTTCGAGACCTGATTGCTGCTCCCGCTGACGATCGCGGAGTCGTTGTCGGAACCGGTTATGACGTTCATCTCGCCCCCGCCGATGAAACTGTCCTCGTTCGAGCCCGAGACGGCATTATTGTATCCGGTCGCGATGCCGCTCCACGAGTCGCACGCCTGGTTGCCCGAGCCCGCGCCGATGAACGAGAACTGGCCGCCGGCGACGTTGGGATTGTCGCCCGCACCGCCGTTGCCGCCGGCGCTGCCGCGGAACGCGCCGACACCCGTACCGGAGCAGGTTGCGACCGACAGCGTTCGGCGCACGCCGGAGTGTACGCCCCGGCTCGCGCCTTGGACGCTCGCGCCGGCGCCCTGCGTGGTCGACGGAATCGATCCGGACGGCTGAGTCGCGCTCGAGCCGGCGCCGGCACACCCGACCAGCAGCGCTCCGCTCAGACACGCGGCCATGACATACGCGGACGAACGAACAAACATCGGATCCTCCCTCAAACGGGGTGTACGGATGCGAAGAAAACGCTCTTCAGAGCCTCGCTTAGTCTGCCCGCGGGCGGATTTGTCCTAAACCGCTCAAACGCCTTCTGCCGCCACGAAGAGGTCAGCGCCCGGTCAGTGAGTCCATCTGCGCGCTCAGGCGACTGAGCTGGACCTGCATCGCACCGATCGTCGCAGACTGCGAAGCCGACGCGGCGCGCAGCCGCGCGTTCTCGGCCGTCAGCGTCCCGACGCGCGCGTGCAGCGCCTTGATGGCGGCCAGCGCGACGCCGTCCTCGTCGACCGACGTGATGTGCTTGTCGTCCTCGCCGACCTTGAAGGCGGCATAGAAATCTTGCGCCATCGGGCCGACGTGACGCACGCCGCGCTCCGACTTGTAGCTCCAGCGGGCGATGGGCAGCGCGGCGACCTTGTCGAGCACGGCTGCGTCGTCGATGCGTGAGACGTCGGTCTTGAGATTACGATCGCTTGCCGACGACCACGTCCCCGAGCCGGGCGCGAGCTGCGCGCCGACCGTGCTCGCCGCGTTCGTGTAGAACGTCACGCCGCCGGAAGCGCGCGCCAAGAACTGATACGCGCGCGCCGACGTGAGAATCGTGTCGCCGTCGGAGCCGTCGCTCCACACGAACGTTCCCGTCTGCGCCGCGCTCGCGCGCGCGCCGGCGGCGAGGCTGTACGTACCGGCAGCTGAGTTTACATAGCCACCGGGGACCGTCGCGAACGATCCGGTGGCCGTGCTGTTGAAGCCGCCGTCGATCACCGCGCCCGTTCCGCTCACCGTGTTGTAACCGCCCGCCGCGATGTAGCCACCCTCGCCCGACACCGTGTTGTTGAGCCCGGCGCCGATGAATGCGTACTCGCCCGAGAGCGTGTTCTGAAGCCCGCTCGCGATCGCCGCATAGGCCCCGCCTTGGTTGATCGCATTCGCGCTGCCGGTGCCGATGAACGACGCGAGAGCGCCGACGGAGTTGGTGTCTCCGGCGACGATGCCCGCTTCGGATTTCGTCGCCACATTTTGGTTGCCGCTGACGATGGCGGAATCCGTGTCGTTGCCGGTGAGGGTGTTGAATTCACCCCCGCCGATGAAGCCGTCGTCGGTGTTCGTGCTATTTTGTCCGGACACGGCGTTCGTGTAACCGCCGGCGATGACCGACCATTGGTCGCAGGCCTGATTGTACTGGCCGCCACCGACCACCGAATACGCTCCACCGGCGACATTGGCTCCGGGGCTACTGCCGGACCCGCCGACGAACGCGAAGCCGCCCTTCAGCGAGCACGTCGGAACCGCCGACGTCCGCCGAACACCCGAATGGACGCCACGCCCCGTCGCCGTTGGGACGCTCGCCCCGGAGCCTTGCTGCGCGGTCGAGGGGAGGCTTCCGTCCCGCGTCGCGCTCGAGCCGCCGCCGGCACAACCCGCCGTCAACGCCGACGTCAGGCATACCGCGATGACAAACACGGACGAGCGAATAGACATAGAGTCCTCCGGCAGACGCAGGGAGAGACGCAAGGCATGCACTCGGGGAGCGCACGTGGTCTCGGCCGCACGGCCTTACAGGCAACCGCTCGAGCGGCCTGCTAGATTCCGGACCTCGGCAGCCGATTAGAAATCAGCGACCGCGCAGGGTAACGACTTGCGCGCTCAGCCGTTGCATTTGGGCTTGCATCGAAGCCATTCTCGCCGACTCCGACACGATCGCCGTCGCCAGCCGCACGCGCAGCTGCGCATTTTCGGCCCGCAACTGCTCGATTGCCGCGCGGCCTTCCATGTTCTCGGCGCGCAGCGCCTTGATCGCGGCGAGTGCGACGCCGTCCTCATCGATCGACGTGATGTGCTTGTCGTCTTCGCCGACGCCGAATGCGGCGTAGAAATCTTGCGCCATCGGGCCGACGTGACGCACGCCGCGCTCCGACTTGTAGCTCCAGCGCTCGATGGGCAGCGCCGCGACCTTGTCGAGCACGGCGGCGTCATCGATGCGCGTAACGTCGGTCTTGAGATTGCGGTCGCTCGCGGATGCCCACGTCCCGGAGCCGGGCGCGAGCTGCGCGCCGACCGTGCTCGTCGCGTTCGTGTAGAAGGTCACACCGCCCGACGCGCGTGCCAGGAACTGATAGGCGCGTGCCGAGGTGAGCATTGTGTCGCCGTCCGAGCCGTCGCTCCAGACGAAGGTGCCGGTCTGCGCCGCGCTCGCGCGCGCGCCGGCGGCGAAGCTGTACGTGCCGCCGGCGGAGTTGGCGTAGCCGCCCGGAACCGTGGCGAACGTGCCGGCGGCGGTGCTGTTGAAGCCGCCGTCGACGAGCGCGCCTTGGCCCGACGCCGTGTTGTAGCCGCCGGCCGCGATGTAGCCGCCTTCACCCGACACCGTGTTGTGCAGACCGCCGCCGATCACGCCGTACTGCGCCGTGACGCTGTTGTAGTCGCCGCCGCCGAGGAAACTGTCCGACGACGAAACGAAGTTGAACTGGCCGTTCACGATCGCCGAGTCGAAGCTCGCGACCTCGTTCTTGTAACCGGCGACGATCGCAGAGTCATCGTCGGAGCCGGTCACGACATTGGACTCGCCCGAACCGATGAAACCGTCCTCGCTCGATCCGGAGACGATGTTGTCGAAGCCCGTCACGATGGCGGACCACCCGTCACATGCGTCGTTGCCCGAGCCGGCGCCGATGAACGAATACTGACCTTTGGGGGAGTTGGGGAAAACGGGCGAGACCGTGCCGCCGGCACCGCCACGGAACGCACCGGTGCCGGTGCCCGAACAGGTCACGTACGACTCCGTACGCCGAACGCCCGAGGATCCGATATGCCCGGCCGTGCCTCGCACGTTCTCGGCGGCTCCTTGTGCGGTCGACGGAATCGTGCCCGTCGGCTGCCCCGAACTCGAGCCGCCCGCGCAGCCGGCCAGCAACGCCCCGCTCAGACATGCGGTAATGAGCAGCACGGACGAGCGAACGAACATCGGGATCCTCCGGTGCGATTCCGCCGCCGGCACGCTCCGCCGTGACGAGCACGCAATCGAGCAAGGCAAGGTCATAGCGAAAGCAGATCGCATCGAAAAATCTCCGGCGAAATGTCTGCGGCGCCGGTCGCCGGTTTGGCGACCCCGGTTCCCAGCTTTAGCGGGCGGATTCCCAGCTTATTCGGAGACTTCGGCGTTCCCTTGGCGAACGCGGGTCACCTCAACCGGAGACGATCAGTTCCTGCGCATCGCCGCTACGACAGCGGTCAGGCGCATCAGCCGGGCGTCGGTCGATGCGAGCCGCGCGTTGGTCGACTCGAGTTGTGCGCGCAGCCGCGCGTTCTCCGCATGCAGCGCCTTGATCGCGGCGAGTGCGACGCCGTCTTCGTCGATCGAGGTGATGTGCTTGTCGTCCGGGCCGACCTTGAACGCGGCATAGAAATCTTGCGCCATCGGGCCGACGTGACGGACGCCGTGCTCGGATTTGTAGCTCCAGCGGCTGATCGGCAGCGCCGCGACCTTGTCGAGTACCGCCGCGTCGTCGGCCGGCGCAATGTTGGTCTTGACGTTGCGATCGCTGAGCGAAGCCCATGTCCCGGAACCGGCGGCGAGCTGCGCGCCGACGGTGCTCGCGGCGTTCGTGTAGAGCGTAAATCCGCCCGAGGCGCGCGCGAGGAACTGGTAGGCGCGCGACGAGGTCAAGATCGCGTCGCCGTCCGAACCGTCGCTCCACACGAACGTGCCGGTCTGTGCCGCCTTCGCCCGCGCGCCGGCCGCAAAGCTGTATGTGCCGGCGGCAGAATTGACGTAGCCGCCGGGGATCGTTGCGAACGTGCCGGCCGCGGTGCTGTTGAAGCCCCCGTCGACGACAGCGCCCGTGCCGCTGGCCGTGTTGTATCCACCCGCGGCGACGTATGCCCCCTCCCCCGACACGGTGTTGTATGTGCCGGCGCCGAGGAACGCATATTGCCCCGACAGCGTGTTCTCGTATCCGCTGCCGATCGCCGAATACGTACCACCCGAGTTGATCGTATTTCGATAGCCGCCGCCGATGAGCGATTCTTCCGCGGACGTCGTGTTGGAGATGCCGTCCACGATCGCCGCGTTCTGGGCATCGACCTCGTTGCCGTCCCCAGCGACGATCGCGGAGTTGGACTCCCCGTAGCCCAGGGTGTTGATATTGCCGGTTCCGATGAATCCGCCGCCGCCGCCGCCGCCGCTCGCAATCTTATTATAGGAACCACCAGCGATGCCCGATGTGTCGTCACAGACCGTATTTTGGTAGCCGTCAATGATGAAGGAGTCAAGGCCGCCTGCGAGATTGGCGGTGCCGCCGCCGACGAACGCGTTCATGCCGGTGCCCGTGCACCCCCCGGCGGCGGACGTTCGCCGAACATCGGAGCGCGAGCGGACGGCGGGCTGTGCTTCCCCCGCCGCGGCGATGCTCTGGGGCGTGAGCGGCGCGGCACCGGAGGAATGGGTGCCGCTCGAACCGCCGCCGGCGCACGCCGCGAGAAGCATGCCGATCGACAGCGCCGAGATGATGAACCGCAGTGAAACGCGCATAGCGGAAGCAGATCGCATCGAAAATCTCCGGCGACAATGTCTGCGGCGCGGGTCCGGTTCTGGCGATCCGGTTCCCAGCTTTGGGGGTCGGAATCCCAGCTTATTCGGAGACTTCGGCGTTCCCTTGGCCGAGGTGGTCAGCATAACGGGCAGCGATCACTGGTTGCGCATCGCCGCCACGAGAGCGGTCAGGCGCATCAGCCGGGCGTCGGTCGATGCGAGCCGCGCGTCGGTCGACATGAGTCTGGCGCGAAGTCGAGCGTTCTCGGCCGCGAGCGTTCCGACGCGCGCGTGCAACGCTTTGATCGCGGCGAGTGCGACGCCGTTTTCATCGATCGACGTGATGTGTTTGTCGTCTTCGCCGACGCCGAACGCGGCATAGAAGTCCTGCGCCATCGGGCCGAGATGCCGCACGCCGCGTTCCGACTTGTAGCTCCACCGCTCGATGGGCAGTGCCGCGACCTTGTCGAGCACCGCCGCGTCGTCGATGCGTGCGACGTCGGTCTTGAGATTGCGGTCGCTCGCCGACGCCCACGTTCCCGAGCCGGGCGCGAGCTGCGCGCCGACCGTGCTCGCGGCGTTCGTGTAGAACGTGCCGTCGCTCCACACGAACGTACCCGTCTGCGCCGCGCTCGCGCGCGCACCCGCGGCGAAGCTGTACGTCCCGGCCGCCGAGTTGACGTAACCGCCGGGGATCGTCGCGAACGATCCGGTGGCCGTGCTGTTGAACCCACCGTCGATCACTGCACCCTCGCCCGAGACGGTGTTGTAACCGCCGGCCGCAATGTAGCCGCCTTCCCCCGATACGGTGTTCTTGAGTCCTGCACCGATGAAGGCGTACTCGCCCGACAGCGTGTTCTGGGAGCCGCTCGCGATCGCCGAATAGTCTCCGTTTTGATCGATCGCGTTCGTGTTGCCCGTGCCGATGAACGACGCGAGGGCGCCGACCGAATTGAACTCACCCGCGACGATCGCCGCGCCCGCCGATGAAGCTGTCAACTTGCGCTGAGGGGTTTGGTCCTGAGACGGCGTTGCCGTAGCCGCCCGCAATGACCGACCATTCGTCGCAGGCTTGATTGTGTTGGCCGCCGCCGACCACCGAATACGCTCCGCCCGCGACGTTGGGGTCGGGTCCACCGGTCCCGCCGAGGAACGCGTAGCTACCCATTGCCGAGCACGTCGGAACCGCCAATGTCCGCCGGACCGCGGAATGGACGCCGCGCCCCCGCCGCGGCAGCCGGCATGCTCGCGGCAGTGCCTTGCGCGGTCGGGGGAAGGCTTCCGGCCGACGTCGCGCTCGAGCCGCCGCCGGCACAACCGGCCGTCACCGAGATCAAGCAGACCGAGACGACAAGAGCAGACGGGCGAAAAGGCATGGGACTCTCCGTCAAAACGCGCCGGAAATGAAGAGCGCGCGGCCTGGGACCGCCGCGCATCGCGTCCTTCGGGCCGGCCGGCCGAGCGCTCCTATGCACGCACGCTAGGGGTTCGGGCGCCCGAAGCCGACCGCGGTCGGCGCCCTCCGAGCCGAACGAGTCGACCGCGGTCGGCGCCTTCCGGGCCGAACGAGTGTTAGGATGAAGGCCGCCGTTCGTCCGCGGGCCGAAGGTTCGACACTCAGGCGAACACGCGGCCGTCAAGAAGGTAGTTCCGGAGAGCTCGTTTGCAAACGCTGGTGAACGTCACCCTGCCCGAGATGGGCGAGTCGGTCAGCGAAGGCTCGATCGTCGAGTGGCGCAAGAAGGTCGGTGACTGGGTCGACGAGGGCGACACCCTGGTCGACATCACGACGGACAAGGTCGACGTCGAGGTCCCCGCCGTCGCCAGCGGCATCCTCACCGCCCTCCACGGAGACGAAGGCGCCACCGTCGCCGTCGGCTCCGTCCTAGCCGAAATCGACACCACCGCCCCCAACCCCAACGGCACCGCCACCGAGCCCGATGTCACCCTGAGGCCCTCGAAGGGTGAACTCGTCACGCCCAGCTCCTACGGAGCCCCCGGGACAAGCTCGGCACCCGACGAGCGCCGCGACACCGGAGCCGGCACCCAGAGCGGAGCGAAGGGTGAACCCCGGCCCGCCGGCGGCGTCCTCAGCCACCACGCCCGCCTCCTGGCGAACCGCCTCCACCTCGACGCCTCGAAGCTCACCGGCACCGGCCCCGACGGCCTCATCCTCCGCGAGGACGTCGAAGCCGCCCTCGCCTCCGGCCGCCTCGCCTTCACCGATCCGAACGGCACGGCCACCGTGCCCGCCAAGTCGCCAACCCCGGCAACCGCGGTCTCCTACCCGGCGCTCCCGAGCACGGCAAAGGTCACCGACCTCAAAGGCTCCGTCGCAACCCTCGCGACGTACATGGACCAGTCGCTTTCGATCCCGGTCGCGACGTCGTTCCGCACGCTCCACGTCGGCACGCTCGAGCAGCGCCGCGCCGAGCTCAACGGCGCCCTCAAACAGGCGCAGCGCACCGAGAAGATCTCGTTCACGCACCTGATCGCGTTCGCGCTCGCGCGCGCCGCGCACGAGCAGCCCGCGATCACCGCGTCGTTCCGGCGCGTCGACGGCAAACCGCAGCGCGTCGAAGCCGGCGTGCACCTCGGCCTCGCGGTCGACGCACAACGCAAGGACGGCTCGCGCTTCCTGGTCGTGCCGGTGCTCAAGAGCGCCGACGCGCTCGACTTCCCGTCGTTCCTGCGCGCGTACGAAGACCTCGTCGCCAAAGCCCGCGACAACAAGCTCAGCGTCGAAGAGCAGACCGGCGCGACGTTCACGCTGACCAACCCCGGCGGCATCGGCACCGTCGCGTCGGTGCCGCGTCTGATGGTCGGCCAAGGCGCGATCATCGCGACCGGCGCGATCGCGTTTCCGCCGGGCTTCGGGCACTCGCCGCGCGCGACGCTCGAGCAGCTCGGCGTCGAGAAGGTCATGACGATGACCTCGACCTACGACCACCGCGTCATCCAAGGCGCGCAGTCGGGCGAGTTCCTGCGCCGCGTCGACGAGCTGCTCGCCGGCGCCGACGAATTCTACGAGACCGTCTTCGCGCAGCTCGGCGTCGGCGCGTCGGTGCGCGCGACCGCGGCCGCTGCCAACGGCGCGCACGCCGCGGCGCCGGCGCGCGAACGCGACGAAGCCGTCACCGCCGACATCCAAGGCCTCCCGTCGGAAGAGATGATGCGCGCAATCGCCGCCGGGATGGCGGTGGTGTCGGCGTATCGCCGCCACGGTCACCTCGGTGCCGCGCTCGACCCGCTCGGCAAAGAGCCGCCCAACGATCCGTCGCTCGACCCGGCGTCGTACAACCTCACGCCGGCGATGATGCGCGCGATCCCGGCATCGGTGCTCAACGTGAAGGTCGCCGGCAAGACGCTGGCCGACGTGCTGCCGCGCCTGCGCGAGACGTACAGCTCGACGATCGCCTACGAGATCGAGCACATCTCGAACACGCAGAAGCGCGAGTGGCTGCGCGAGTACATCGAGACCGGCCGCCACCGCCGCCAGCTCACGCCGCAGCGCCGCGTGCAGGTGCTCCAGCGCTTGACCAAGGTCGAGACGATGGAGCGGTATTTCCGCAAGCAGTTCATGTCGCAGAAGACCTTCTCGATCGAAGGGCTCGACGTGATGGTGCCGATGCTCGAAGAGACGATCTCGATGCTGGCCGAGGACGGCACCAAGACCGTCGTGCTCGGCATGGCGCACCGCGGCCGCCTGTCGACGATCGCGCACGTGGTGAACCGTCCGTACGAGGAGCTGCTGGCCGAGTTCGAGTCGGCCGCCTCGCGCGAAGCGTCGTCCGACGCCGACGACGCCGACGCGACCGGAGACGTGAAGTACCACCACGGCGCGCACGGTGAGTACGTCACGGCGATCGGCACGAAGATCACCGTCGAGCTGGCCAGCAACCCGTCGCACCTCGAAGCCGTCGACGGCGTCGTCGAAGGGATGACGCGCGCGCTGCAGACCGATCACAGCGCCAACCCGCCGACGATGAACCAGGAAGTCGCCGCGCCGATCCTCATCCACGGCGACGCCGCGTTCGCCGCGCAAGGGATCGTCGCCGAGGTCCTCAACCTGCAGGGCCTCGCCGGCTACGAGACCGGCGGCACGATCCACATCATCTCGAACAACCAGGTCGGCTTCACGACCGATCCGCGCGAGGCGCGCTCGACGCGCTACGCCAGCGATCTCGCCAAGGGCTACGACTTGCCGATCGTACACGTCAACGCCGACGACGTCGACGCGTGCATCGCCGCCGTCCATTTGGCGATCGACTACCGCCGCAAGTTCGGCCGCGACGTCGTCGTCGACCTGATCGGCTACCGGAGGTTCGGCCACAACGAGCAGGACGAGCCCGCGTACACGCAGCCGATCGAGGTCGCGCTGATCCGCCAGCATCCGACCGTGCGCGAGCTGTACGCCGGCCAGCTGGTCGCGCAGGGCGTGCTCACCAACGAGCAGGTCAAGGAGATGCAGGACGGCGCGACCGCGCGCATGACCGACGCGCACAAGAACGTCAAGAGCGGCAAAGCCCGCTCGAAAATGATCACCGCGGCGTCGAAGGCGCACGCCACCGACGAGCGGCTCGACACGACGGTCGACAAGGGACGGCTGACCGGCTGGGCCGACGAGCTGATCCACGTTCCGGATCGGTTCGCGGTCAACAAGAAACTGCAGCAGCAGCTCACCAAGCGCGCCCAGACGCTCAAGGAGAACGGTGAGGTCGACTGGGGCCTGGCCGAGGCGCTCGCATTCGCGTCGCTGGTGTCCGAGGGAACGCCGGTACGGCTCAGCGGCCAGGACTCGGAGCGCGGCACGTTCTCGCATCGTCACGCCGTGTTCCACGACACGAACACCAACGCGAAGTACGTCCCGCTACAGCACATCAAGGACGCCAAGGCGTCGTTCGAGATCTACAACTCGCCGCTGAGCGAGTACGCGTGCCTCGGATTCGAGTACGGCTACGGCTTCGAGCTGCCGAGCGCGCTGGTGCTGTGGGAAGCGCAGTTCGGCGACTTCAACAACGGCGCCCAGATCATCATCGACCAGTTCATCGCGGCCGGCGCGGCCAAGTGGGACCAGCGCACGCGCCTGACGCTGCTGCTGCCGCACGGCTACGAGGGCGCCGGCCCGGAGCACTCGAGCGCGCGCCTGGAGCGGTTCTTGCAGCTGAGCGCCGAGGGCAACATTCGAGTCGCGAATTGCTCGACGGCAGCGCAGTATTTCCACTTGCTGCGCGCACAGGCGAAGGCCGCGCAGGCGTATCCGCTGGTCGTGATGACGCCGAAGTCGCTGCTCCGCAACCGCGCGGCGTACGGCACGATCGACGAGCTCGCCGGCGGCTCGTTCCGCGAGGTGATCGACGACCCGCGCTATGAGGGCAAAGTCAAGTCGAAGATCGACCGCGTGTTGCTGTGCAGCGGGCACATCTATTACGACCTAACGTCGAGCCCGCTCTACGAGAAAGCCGAGACGACCGCGATCGTGCGGGTCGAGCTCCTCAGCCCGTTACCGCATGAAGAGATCCTCCGCGTTATCGGCGAGTACGGCAGTGCGAAGCACGTCATATGGGTTCAAGAGGAGCCAAAGAACATGGGCGCTCGTGCCCACGTGCGCCGACGATTGGTTGAACGGTTGCCGGCCGCCTTGAGCGACATAGAGTACGTTGGGCGGCCTTACCGCGCGAGTCCATCAGAGGGCTATCCCGGCGCGCACTCTGTAGAGCAGGAGCGCATAGTTAGAGAGGGTTTGTCCCAGTGAGTGTGCCCCCCTAATGTTCTGTGGCCATTCTTGAGGGAAGATGTTTAAGCCCGTAACCCAATTGAGGACGAAACCCATTCCGAGCCAAGAACAACCCCAGAGGTAGGTAGTGCGCACAATCGCGCGACGACATGTAGAGCCTCCGATTTGTCGGGGGCTTTACTGCTTCTCATTCTTCATCGCGGACCGCCAGTGGCAATCAGTATGGTCGTCATCTGACAGGCACCCACTAGGGGCAGAACGATGACCGACGAGCCGACAACGATGACCCAGGATAACAGTAACCGCACGCCGCGCTCCAAGATGGGAGTCGCGCGTTGCCGCAAGGACAACGACTGATTAGGTCTTTGCTTAGCGCACGCAAACGCTGGTGGCGTGGCCTCAACGCCTATCAGGGCCACGGCACCGGCTTGATGTTCGGACCACTTCGTCATCTCGTAATGGCTGGTGTTTCTTAGGATGCTTGACAAAGCGAGCGTCGCTGTGCGATAGAATCACTTGGGTAATCGTTGCTTCATCCGAGCATGGCCTAGGATCAAGCGAGCGGCAAAGTCCTCATGATCGCGTGCTGGTGTCATCCGCGACTCGTTAGGCGTACGGTGCGTCCGACCTTAGGCTCTGTTCCCAACCACATTCTGCGAGTCAGGCCAAGCTATCCGCGCCGTGTGTGCCAACCTGCTGGCACGTGATCGCGCTCTACTAGAGCGGACGCAGAGTTGGAGGGCAGTGTGGAGCAACGATCCTAAGGACGTTCTGGAGAAAATGGAGCTGAACGTTGATTTTCGAAAATCTGGTCATCAACCGCGTCACGGTGCACGAAGTCTTTCAGCGTCAGGACGACCGTTCGTTGATTGTGCCGTCTCTAGGAACGGCCTTAGAACGGCTCGATCCTGACGCAATAACGGCGCTACGAGTCCGAGCAACAGATGCGCTTTCCGGCAAAGGCCTGCAGATGCGCATCGCCAAGTTTGGCAAGGACAGCTTTGTCGCGAGCGCCGCCTCGATGTTGGGCGCTGCGGATGAAACATTCGTCGTTAGTACGCAAGGCATGGCTAACAAACTGGCGGAGGCGCAACTGTACCGCAGTATCCCGGGCGGCATCCTTGTTGCTTTCGATGGCACCGTTGGTGGAGCTGAGGCACCGTTCGTGTGCGCGATCAAGGCCGAAACGCAACCTGGTTTTCGCCGGCGTCGGGTCAAAGGCAAGAGCATCACGGAATTTCTGAAGGACCTGTGGCTAACGCCAGCGGTCAAACTCTACAAGATTGGCTTCATGGTGCGAGATAAAAAGGAGCTGACGCTACCTGACGGGTGGCGAGCGTTCGTTTTCGACCGAAACATCTCTCCGGCAAATCGGGAAGCTGCCGCTGCATACTTCTACGATAGCTTCCTTGGTTGCCAACTTCCCAGCGACGGAGCGTACGAGACGGCAAAGTTTTTCGATATTACAAAAGAGTTCGTGCGTGCCTCCGACCTGGAGCCCGAAAAGAAGCGCGATGTCATCGACAGCCTGTACGTGTTCGTCCGTGACGAGCAGGCGCCCATGTTTACTGCTGGCGAATTCGCCGACCGCTTCTTGCCTGGTGAGCTTCAGGACGACTATTTACACTTCGTCGAGCGTAAACACTTCACGCCCAATGCTGTTGTTCGCGACACATCTCAGATGGGTACGCGACTCCGCCGTCGCCGATTTACTTTTGGCCCCGATGTCGAACTTTCTGCGTCGCCGGAAGCCTTAACGCAGAAGGTAACCATTGAGCCTGTCGAGGGGCCTCTGGTTGATGGCATTCCACAACCGTGGACGCGGGTAACGATCCGGCAACCGCTCACCGGCGAGCGATGATCGATCGAGAGACCACCCTGCTCAAGCGGTGGCAGTCGGAGCGAGCGATGTACGCAGCATGGGGAGAGTTCGTCGCCAATCGCATCCAAACGGATGTCGCGGTGCTAATTCGACCCACCGACATTGACACATTCTTGAAGATACCGATCACATCGCGAACAAAACTTGATAAGGCGCTGCTAGACAAAGCGTTCTATCGGAATAAGCCATACGCGAATCCATATGAGGACATTGAAGATAAGGTTGGGGCTCGCGTGGTCATTCTGTTTAAGGAGGATGTCCGCGTGGTTGAAGAGGTCGTCCAGGCTTGCCAGAGTTGGAGCGCAAGAAAGGCGCGCGACTACGACGAAGAATCTATGCTGCGGCCGTATGAATTCGACTATCAGTCGCTGCACTACATTGTGCGTGCACGCGCGGGCCTAATTTGGCAAGGTAGCGCAATCGATGAAGGGATTCCCTGTGAAGTCCAAATTCGCACGCTATTGCAGCATGCTTACAGTGAACTGACACACGACACGATTTACAAGCCGTCCGTCGCGGCCGATCCATCAGTCAAGAGAGCCGCGGCGAAGAGCATGGCGCTTATCGAGGCGACAGGAGATTATTTCAGTGAGGTCCGGAACAAGCTCGCGCTTGCCGCAGCGCCAGGCGATAAGGTCGCGTCTGACGTTGAGCGCATCTACATGGGGCACATCGGGATGCCAGAGATCTCAGCGCTCAACTCGATGATAATCGATCACTACAAGAAATGGGCAAAAGAGGACTTCGCCGATCAGATTGTTGCGTACTATCAGGATAAATCGTGGCTTTTCTCTAAGGTCGCTGAACGCGCGACTACAAGCGCCCTGTATCGGCAACCCGGTGTACTGCTTGTGTACTGGGTGATTGATCAGGCGCCGACGGCGTCTGAGAAGAACAGCCCTTTGACGAGCAATGAGCTGGCCCCAATCTATTCAGACCTTGGGAAAAACCTGCCGTAAGCGTTCCTGCAGCTGACGTGCCGACACAGTATGGATGCGTAACTGCCGTGATCGCGTGTGATTCTCTTGCCGCTTGCTCGGCGATCCGAGTTGTAGGGCGGCCGGATTGCAGCGAGCGCTCAACGTAGACCGGAACGGCGGCACGCGGCCCTGGTTGGGCCCTTATCGTCTCGGAGGCGCCTGGGCGGGTATCGCCTCTCCCGCCTAGCAAGGGAATGGAACCCGCACCGAAAGCGGCGGTAGGCGTTGACGATGATGGGTTCACGAATGGTCGCGACGCCGTTCATGCTGGACGCCTCTCGTCGGCTGCGGCGGCGCGTGTTCGTCGTCTCCGTCCGTGCCGGCGAGACCGGGCAACGCCCAGCACGATCCCCGCGAGCGTCCTGACGATCGCGGGCAGCGCTTCTGCGGGGACTGCGAACGGATCCGGACGCGCAGCGACGTTTGCCGGGCCGACGAGCGTCGCGATCGACGTCACCCGGCGTGCTCTACGTCTTGGAACAGGGACGGCAGACATTCGCGCCGTGACCCGGCAAGGTGACATATTGAATCTGTTCGAATCGGTTACCGGAGGGACCGTTATGCCTTGCGGTACGTCGCCTCGCGAATCCGCTAAGCGAACATGTGAGCCGACTTTGAGCCCGGAACCGCGCGCAGCCGCTCTTGACCGGTCACCGTCACCGACTCTCATTGTAGCGAGCAAATCTGCATCCTACGGATGCGCCGTAGGATATGCAGCGAACCGCCCCATGTGAGTTGAAGCATTTGGCCTAACTAGGGCAGGTGGCGACCTCCGGGCGGTCAATCACTGCACGTTGAACCCAAACCGAAAAGTGGGCGCGGCAGGATGCTGACCGCTTCGCTTACGACACCGTGTGGAGGTGGCCGTGGCCTTCTATCAAGAGTACAATCCCGAGCTCGATCCAACGCGGCTGCGTGCCCCTCAAATTGGCGGGTTTGATGCTGTCCGCGAACACTTCGCGCAAGATGGACAAGAACGCGAAGTAGCTCTGGTAATACCTGTGGGGTGCGGGAAATCGGCGCTCATCGCTATCCTCCCCTTCGCGGTGAACGCGCGCCGTACGCTCGTCGTTGCCCCAAACCTTCACATCGCCGGCCAGCTTTCAGAAGAAGTCAATCCGACTAAGCCTGATCGCAATGCACTGCACAAATGGGGTGTGGTTCCGCCCGAAGCGTTTTGGGAATCCGCTGTCTTGTCAGGCGCCGCGAACGCGAGCGATCTTGCGGCAGCGGACGTGATCGTCACCAACATTCAGCAGCTCGTTGGCGAGGGCAATCGCTGGCTAGAGCCACTCCCGGCCGACTTCTTTGACATGCTCGTGGTCGACGAGGCGCATCACAATGTCGCGGCAAGCTGGCAGCGCCTGCGCGAGAAATTTCCCGGCGCGCGTATTGTCGGCCTGAGCGCGACGCCTGTACGAGCCGACGGCCAGAGGATGATTGGCCGCGTTATTTACAGCTACCCAATTCGCGAAGCGATGGACAACGGCTACATCAGGCAGCTGCGCGCGGTCCGGATCAATCCCCGTAATCTGCGCTACGTCGAGCGCCAGGGCGAGGCCGAGGTTGAGGTCAGCATCGAACAAATCCGGGCGCTGGGCGAAACTGACGCCAAGTTCCGCCGCACGATCGTTATGTCGCCGGCCTCGCTTGCGAGCATCGTCGACGCGTCGATCCAGCGTCTCTTCGGCATCAGAGCGCGAACCGGAGATAATCGCCACAAAATCATAGCCTCGGCGCTGAACCAGACCCACTGCGCTCAAGTCGTCGAGGCTTACCGCGCGCGCGACTTACGCGTGGACTTTGTGCATTCCAATCTGGGCGAGGAAGTGAACGAGGAAATCCTCGCTCGTCTCGAACGTCATGAGCTGGACGTCATTGTCCAGGTACGGAAGCTAGGCGAAGGCTTCGATCACCCGTACCTGACCGTTGCTGCCATCTGCAACGTGTATGGTAGCCTGACGCCGTTTCTACAGTTTGTGGGGCGCGTGATGCGCAAGATCTCGGATAACGACCATGAGGAGGGTGTGGTCGTTTTCCATGCTGGCAGCAACGTCGCACAACTTTGGGACGACTTGCGTGCCTATAGCGACGCCGATCAAGAATACTTCGAGCAGCTCCTGCCGCTCGAAGAGGACTCGCCGTTCGGTGAAGATGAGAACGAACGCGAAACATTACCTGGTCGCGCGCCTGCGGGTAACGTTACTGGCCAGCAAGACGTTCGTCTCGAGGACATCCCGTTACTGGAGGCCGATGACGAGGTGCGGCGCGCAATGGATGTACTCGTTGCCGCCGACGTCGACCCGGAGGTTCTTCGCCGGATCGGACAAGCCCCACCCGAGGCGCTTCGTGAGCTTTTCACGACGCGGCAGAACCGCCGCATTGCAGCACGCGCGCGGATTACGGACCTAACCCGCACTCTGGTAGGCGCAGCGCTTGCGCGCCGTGGGCTCAGCCCGGGCGGTATGAGCCCGCGTCCGCCCGATGACAATTTCCGGCTTGCAATTCGAACGGCGAACGAGGCAATCGCGCGGCGCGTCGAGCGACCAGTACACACACGCGATGACTGGTCTCTTGAGGAGTACGAGGTCGTGATCGCCGAAGCTCAAACGATCGTTGAAAGAGCCGTAGCGGGAGCATTCGGTGGGCGGTAGGTTTCCGTCCCTTTTGAAAACCAGCGAGGTCGACGTCGCACAGCGTAGACATGAGTGCCAGCGCTGCGGCGAGAGTGTAATGAAAGGACAGCGACGGCTGGCCATCACGGTCGATCGGGACATCCGACGCTATTGCACGACCTGCGCGACCACCACTCTCGACGCCGCCGAGAGGCGCTTAGTGGAGCTGCGAGCCGCACTGGAGAGTGACTCGCACTGATGCAGCATTTGCTGCTGCTTTCTGGCGCCGTAGGCGCCGGAAAGACGACGTTGTCGTCGGGCTTGCGTGACCGATACGGTGCCCGCGTTATTAAGACGCGCGAACTTATCGCGGAGCTCCTGCCGCACGTTGATCAGACCCGCCGCGAATTGCAAGAAGCGGGGGATCGTCTCGATCGCGAAACTGCCGGGACGTGGATCGTGCAAGCAATTGCGCGGCTCGCCCCTCAAGAGCCGTTCGTGGTCGTTGACGCAGTCCGCCGCATGGAACAGGTCGAGGCTGTGCGCGAGCGTTTCAAAGAGGTGCACGTCCAACATGTCCACTTGTGGGCGTCCGAGGACGTCTTGACTTCTCGATATGAAGGTCGCGCGCGGGTAGGCGACGTGACGACGTCCTACGCCGAGGTCCGCGAAAATCTCACCGAGGCGGAAGTGAACAAGCTCGAAGGGGTCTGCGACGTACTCATTGACACCGTCCGCAGTCTGCCCAAAGACGTGCTCGTACGCGCCGCGGCCCGGCTGGGTCTCTACGACACCGGTTCGAGACCTCTAGTCGATGTCCTGATCAGTGCGCAGTGGGGGTCAGAAGGCAAAGGGCATATCGCATGGTATCTCGCCCGCGAATACGACGTCCTCGTGCGCGTCGGCGGCCCCAACGCCGGACATAGCACCAAAGACCCGTATAAGTTCCACCTCTTGCCGTCGGGAACGATTGTGAACCCCCGCGCGCGGCTCATCATCGGGCCAGGCGCGACTCTCTCTGTGCCAACGTTGCTGCGCGAGATTCAGGAGTGCGCAGTAACATCGGAGCGGCTGAGTATCGACCCGCAGGCGATGATTATCGAGCCAAGTGACGTCGAATATGAACAGGCGAACCTAGCCGGCATTGGGTCGACCGCGCAAGGCGGAGGGTACGCAGCCGCACGGCGCCTCATGCGCGGTGGTCTGCGCGACGCGGCGCCCGTGCGGCTAGCTAGCGACGTGCCCGAACTTTCCCTCTACGTGCGCTCAACGCTCGAGCAACTCGAGGACGCCTACCGGAACAGCCTGCGCGTGTTTGTTGAGGGCACGCAGGGCGCGGGCCTGAGTCTTTATCACGGGCACTTCCCGTATGTGACCTCGCGCGACACGACGGCCTCGGGAACTTTGGCTGAGTGCGGCATCCCTCCCGGTCGGGTGCGTCGTGTGGTCATGGTCGTGCGGTCGTACTCGATTCGCGTTGCGGGGACTTCAGGTCCGCTGCGTCAAGAGATCACATGGGATATCGTTGCCGAGCGCGCTGGACTAGATGCCGGGCAGTTGAAGAAACGCGAGGTGACGACCACAACCGGACGTGACCGTCGCGTCGGCGAGTTCGACTGGGAGCAGTTTCGGCGTGCTTGTTCACTGAATGCACCTACAGACCTCGCGCTCGCCTTCGCCGACTACCTCGACGGAAACAATGAGAACGCCCGTCGATTCGAGCAGCTCTCGCCGAACGCCATCCGCTTTATCGGAGAACTCGAGGGCGTGGCTGGCGCAAACGTGTCGCTCATAACGACCCGCTTTCATGAGCGTTCTATCATCGATCGACGCGCATGGTAACGATCGCTCAACTTACGGCGAAATACCCGCTGTTGTGGCACATGGCGGATCCGCGGAACATTCCCGGGATTCTTACTCGCGGTCTGCTCTCCACCAGCGCGTTGCTGGATCTTCTCGGGCTGGGACCGGAGGAACGCCGCGAGCACGAACGCAATCGCCGCTCCGACGATATCGTGTTCAGCGACGTTACCCACGGTACAGTTGTCTTGCGTGATCAGAAACCGCTCAACATCGCGCGGCTCGCGACCGCGCTGACTACCGGTTCCACGGAGGATTTCCTCGCCTACATCAACGGCCGAGTGTTCTTCTGGCCGACAGAGAAGCGGCTGACCGCCATGAACGGCGCGCGCGCCTACGCGGATCGCCCGCAGCTTGTGATCGTCGTGCGCTCCGCCCCTCTGATCGCGGCGCACGAAAAGTGCGTGCGGCTTTCGCGCATCAACTCGGGAGCGACGATGCCATTCGCGTGGGCGCGGTCAATTGCCACATTTGAGAAGCTTGCAGAATACGATTGGTCGCGTGGAAGACGCCAGGTCGCAGAAATAACGATCGAAGGCGGCGTGCGCGAAATTTGGGATCACGTCGAGCGACTTGAGGTTTGGGGCGGCGGTGAGCTCTTGAGGCGGCTGAATCGTCCGTGGGACGCGTCGCTCGAGCGGAGGGTGCGGCGGTAGCGCACGCAGTCGGCCCCGTGGCCGCCGCCACCTACAGACTCAGTTCTATGCCCGACCGTCGTCTACAGCCAGACTCGACCGCCCGTCGACTGAGAACGTCGCCCGTATGGCACTCGACCGAGTTGCAATTCCCTTCGAGTCGTTAGTTCGCCAGACGACCCGATCGACTAAGAACGCAGTAAGCAGGATGCTGGCTTGGGTTGCCTTGATTTTGAGTTGGCCTTCCGCTCACCGTGCCATGCATATGGCACATGAGCGCACGATGCTCCGCTTCGAGGAGCACGTATGTCCCAACCAAGCATCAGCGCGCTGTCGCTCGTACGCTATATTGGCGCCCGTCTGCCGTCCGAGCGTAAGAGCATTCTGCGTCGTCAGAAGGATGATCTAGCGACGAAAACGATCGTACCTTACTATCAGCAGGCGATCGTCGCCATCCGGGGCCATCACCGCGGTGTCGATAACGCGCTCGACGCGATGACTCAGAGTCTTGCGCGGGCGCTCGACGACGAAAGGCAGAAACTCAAGTCGGCTGTCGAGCCGCAGCGGAAGAAGATCCGCAACCGCATCTCTAGACTGACGAACAACATCCGGGTGTGCTTGGACTACAAGGTGCACTTCGGGGATCGGATCATCAAGTACAAACGTCATCGCTGTCCTGGACTCGACATCGCTGGCGTTCACGTGAGCGGCGAGTTCACGTTGGCGGGCGACTTGGTCGACCGAAAAGGCAGCGGACGATGCGCGATCGTCGTCGACACGCATGTCGATCCGTCGGGAGCCGAAGACGTCGCGAATCAACTCGAGCTCTTGTATGCACTCGGTGGCGGAGAAGGCGGCGGCATACCACCCACCGGCTTTCAGCTTTGGCATGCATCGTCAGGTCGAATATCGCGGCTGCACAAGCATAGCCCAGCGCGGTGGAAGGCGTTACAAAACTGGTGCGCCTACATCGCGGCACGCTGGGATCATCGAGGAGAGGCTTCCTAGAATGGTACAGGTTGTGCCACGCGAACTGGGTCGCGTACCAGCGCCGCGACCAATATGTCGGTGGCGGCGGAAAGTTCGCGACTTCTGACGGTGTAAGAATGCCCACGCCGCGAAGGCGGCAAACGCCTCTTCGTGGGCGCGCTGTAGCACCAGCCTCATTCATGCTTCTGGTGAACGTCACCTCACGTCAGGGCAATCTTTCAGGCGACTAGTCAGCGACGCGGCTGATCATGACGACGTGGCCGACATGGACGAGAAAGCTGCGTCGGAGCGACTGAAGTGCCCCGACCGTCATGACCTCGACAAAACGATTCGCCAAGCTGTTGCGTTCAGCGGCAACGTTTAGCCGCAAAAAGCTCGCCTCGTCAATTCGATGTATGAGACCAGTGCTTAGCGTGATGTCGTACGCCTCTGGGACTCTACTTTTCATATCGTCTGGATCGGCGTCGCGCCAATGCTGGTCCTGCCAGGCCGCCCGCCAAGCGGCCGAGGCGGACTAGCGGTCGTCGATGCTACGGTCATAGTACTTGCATCGCCAGACGCCGGTGAGGCGATTGCGATCGCGACGCGATCCAGAATACACGATCGCTCGCCTAGCCGATGCCCACTAGCTTGCCTCTAGTTCCTGTCGAAAACAGAGCATGAGATAGTCGCCGTGCAGATTTGTGTCAAGATAGAGGCCGGCGTCTCGCAAGGCCGCAATGTCTCGGCGAAACGATCGGAGCGAACGGCCGAAGCGGGCTTCATATCCGGCGTAGCTCACCGGCTCGCGCCGCATGAGGCGCGCGATCAGCCATGCGACCCTGACTATTGGACGGCGGAGACGCCAGTTGCAATGCGGGGTAGTCGACGCGGGCGCGGCGAACTGTTGAACGGTCATTCGATGCTGATTCCATCGGGTGACGGGCCCGGTCAGTGTTTGCGCACTGATCGGGCCGCTTTAGTTGTAATGGATTCCGTGGACGCCTACAGTATAGCATAGATATCGCACAAACGTTCGATGCGCGAGTGATTTCTGATCGCTCGTCACCATGGCCTCGTAGCTGCTCGAAATTGGGACTTATGATGCATAGCGTGACGAACCGTACTGCGAGTGTCATGAAACGCGAACGTAGTGCAGAGATAGGAGACCCGATGCCCGACGAGACGAATAAGCCAACACAGGTCCGGCGTGACTCGGAGATTGCGAAGCCGAAACCACAGCCGACGCCACCCCCTCCGCCACCGACTCCGGAATCGGTTCAGGTGATTCTATGGGAGGGAACGCGTCCTCCGCGGCCTGCCCCTTAGATTGATCTTGACGTGATCAGCCCGCGCTGCAGTCGCGCGGCCGTAGATCACAAGGCCGCTGGGGCCAACGAGCTACGCTGACGTGAGGGCGACACGGCGGGATCGACGATCACTGGCACCAGTAGTCCCGCCTCGGCGAGTTCCGGAGCGAGCCGTGGAGTCAGCGGGCGCGCTCCCCGAAGGGCGGCCCCGGTGGGCGGGTCGAGTAAGACTACGTCGAGTGTGATCTGTCCGAGCTGCGTTACCGTCATTGGGCCGTCGATGACGCTGAGCACGACTACCGCATCGACTGCGGGAAGATCCGGCGGCAACCGACCCTCGACCGCGGCGTCCATAAGCACGACCGGATCGTGCCGGAAGCGAACGAGGCGCGCCAGTGGGTGTACCCGGCATGGCGTATCGTCGCCCGGTGGTGTCAGCTGCGCGAGCTCGCGCAACACTTCTCGTCGAGGCGTGAACTCAAGCGCGTTCTTGGCGAGCTCGAATGCGAGCAGTTCCTCGGTGAACGGCCTGGCGATCGCGCCTGCGGTGATGCGCTCGCGCAAGAACGCGCCGAAGCGTTCGATCTCGCCCTGGAACTGGCCGTCCTGGTAGCCGTATTCGTCCCAGAACTCGTCGATGAGCGTCTGGAACTGATCGCCCAGCGACCGGCATGTATAGTACAGCAGCGTGTAGATCGGCGTGATGCGGTTCGTGCGGTAGAGCGAGCAGTTCGTCGACATCCCGCGCTGCCATACCGCCGCCTCGAGCCGCCTCCGTTCGCGCTCGGTCAGCTCGTAGCGTGCCAGCGTGCCGTCAGGATCCGCGCGGACCGCGCGACAGAGGTCGGGCGACGCGATTAGGTCGCACAGCGCGCCTTGGAACGATCGCACGCTCATCGCGGCCGGTGGCGCGACCAGATTTCGCGAGAGCGCGCCAGCTGCGCATGTACGCCGTCGGCGCCGAGCTTTCGGAAATACGAATCGTGGAACTCGAACGTGACGCCCTTGAGGTTCGGCGTGCGCGGCATGATGTCTTCGAGCAGTTGCCACACGGGTTCCGGACACGGACCGGCGTGCGAGTCGGTGTACATGCCGGCGAACTCGCCGCCTCCCGCAACGTGTACTTCCACCACGGCTTCGAGGTCGAGCGCCCGCAAGAACGTTGACGGGTCGAACCCGTGGTTGCGCGCGTTGGTGTAGAGGTTGTGCAGGTCCAGCAGCAATCCGCAGCCGCTGTCGCGCACCAGTGCGTTGAGGAACTCCGGCTCGTTCATGTCCTGGTCCGGCAGGTCGAGGTACGTGACCGCGTTCTCGACCAAGAACGGCGTCGGAAGGCGCGACCGCACGGCTCGGATCCGCGCGGCGACCATCTCGAGCACCTCGACGTCGAACGGAAACGGCACCGCCATCGCGGCGTTGCGCTCGTAGCCCGACGCCGAGCGCACCTGCGCGAACGACAGGTGATCGCTGTGCCACACGAAGTGATAGCGCTCGTGCCAGCGGACGAGCTGATCGACGTAGCCGTCGTCGGAGAACCCTGCGCTGCCGAGCGACAAGCCGATGCTGTGTGCGACTAGCGGCAGACGCTGCGCCGCCCAATCGAGGAAGTCGGTCCACGACTCGAGCTCGACGAAGCGGTCGCGCGCACCGGGCCCGCGATCGGTCCAAAACATGTCCGGCGTGATGGCGACGTAATCGATCATCTCCGGATCCGCGTACAGCAGCGCCGGAACAGCCGGATTGTGTAAGATCCCGACCCCGCGAGGCCCGATGCCGGCGACGTCGCGCGCCAGTTCGGCGCTCAACATCGGTGCGGCCCGCTAACCTTTTTCGAGATCGACCTGAATCGTGTCCGCCAGCTCTTCGCGCACCAGCAGGTGATCGCCGGAAATGCAGGTCGTGCACGGGCGGTGACCCAGGCCGGCGAAACCGGCCGACACGATGTTGCGCAGCTCCGCCGTCTTGGTGCCGTGCGGCACGGTCACCTCGATCCGGTGCAGTTCTTTGGAATATCCGACCTCAGCGACTCGATTGGCCATGGATTCCCCCATTGAAGAGCACCCCACCGAATGAGCTCGGTGGGACTCCGGGAAACGCCGTCCGCGCATCGAGGCGGAGACACGGAACCGAACGGGGCGAAAGCTCACCCTCGCTTCGCATCTCGTCACCTATTTGCGGGCAACCCGCGCCCGGATGCCCACCATACCGCAGCCCAGCGAGATTAGCAAGCGGCCGCGCGCACAGTGGGGAGAGCGCGTCCGCCCCTTGACAGCGCACGTGGATTCGAGTACACCTTAGTCACCTGACTAAACCATGTGACTAGAGGGGTGCAAGTGTATGGCTATCGACACTGTGCCGACGCCGGTTCGCGCGCCCGAACCGGAAAAGCTCAACGCTTTCGTCGGCAAGATGCTGGGCGATCTCGGCGCCATCGCAAGCGCGGCGCTCGTGATCGTCGGCGACAAACTCGGCCTCTATCGCGAGCTGCAAAAGGGCGACGCCTTGACGTCGCAGGAGCTCGCGGCCAAAACGGGGACCGCCGAACGATACGTTCGCGAGTGGCTCGCGAATCAAGCCGCAAGCGGCTATCTCGAGTACGATGCGGCAACCGCGAGGTTCTCGCTGCCGCCCGAAGTCGGTTTCATGCTGGCCGACGAGACGAGCCCGCTCAACGTCACCGGGCTCTTCGAGCTGCTGCAGTCGATGATCGTCGACGAGCCGGCGATCACCGAGCGGTTCCGGTCGGGCGAGGGTATGGGTTGGCACGAACACGACGCGCGGCTCTTCGAAGGTTGCGAGCGTTTCTTCCGGCCCGGTTACAATGCGAACCTCGTCGGATCGTGGCTTCCGGCGCTCGGCGGCGTCGAGCAGAAGCTTCGCGCCGGCGCGACGGTGGCCGACGTCGGTTGTGGACTTGGCGCATCGACGATCCTCATGGCCAAAGGGTATCCCAATTCGCGCTTCTACGGCTTCGATTACCACCGCCACTCGATCGACCTGGCCCGCGAACGGGCACGCGATGCGGGCGTCGGCGACCGGATCGCGTTCGAGGTCGGTACCGCCAAAGAACTTCCCGAGGCCGGCTACGATCTGGTGGCGTTCTTCGACTGCCTGCACGACATGGGCGATCCGGTCGGCGCCGCCACGGCGGTCCGCAAAGCTCTGGCTACGGACGGGACCTGGCTCGTCGTCGAGCCGTTCGCCTACGACACGCTGGAGCAAAATCTGACGCCGGTCGGGCGCATCTACTACGCCTGCTCGACGATGCTGTGCACCCCGGCATCACTCTCCCAAGAGGTCGGCCTGGCGCTCGGGGCGCAAGCCGGTGAGGCGCGCATCGGAACTATCGTCCGGGAAGCCGGGTTCACGCGCTTTCGCCGCGCGACGGAGACGCCGTTCAACATCGTGTACGAAGTCAAGCCTTGAACCGCGAGCGGGCCGGGATCTCGCCCTCACGGGCCCAAACGGAGCAGGCGTTCCTCGATGCGGCGGAACGCCTGCTCATCCGTGAAGGCTACGCGACGATCACGACTCGCAAGCTCGCGACCGAGGCGCACGCCAACCACGGTTTGGTGCACTATTACTTCGGCTCGATGGAAGAGCTGCTGCTGCGGGTGCTCGAGCGGTTCACCGATCGCATCTTGACGCGGCAGCGCGCGATGTACGCCGACCCGGCGGTGCCCTTCATCGAGAAGTGGCGCAAGGCGATGGGGTACATCGACGACGATCTCGCCGCGGGCTATCCGAAGATCTGGTACGAGCTGATGGCGATGGCCTGGAACCACCCTGATTTTCGAGACCGGCTCAAGCGTGTCCACGAGCAGTGGGACGCGGTCTTGACGGACGCCGTGACCACGGCGATGCGAGAATACGGCGTCGACCGCAAGCGTTTCCCGCCGCATGCCGTTGCGGTCTTGGTTCGAACGTTCAACGAAGGCATGCTGCTGGAGCGGCTCATCGACTACGACAACGGCCACGGGGCGTTGGTGAAGATGGTCGACGACCTCTTGCGGCGTTGGCAGAAGGAGAGCGGCCGGTGAGGGCGCGCGAACCGGACTTCGCCGGCGTCGTCGTCCGCGACGGCGTTCACATCGCGTACGAGGTGCACGGCAGCGGCGAGTCCACCATTCTCTTCATGCCGGCGTGGTCGATCGTCCACTCACGCGTGTGGAAACTGCAAGTCCCGTACTTCGCGCGGCACGGCCGCGTCGTGACCTTCGACGGCCGCGGCAACGGACGCTCCGACAAGACGGCGTCGCTCGACTTTTCCGATGAAGCGTTCGCGGCCGACGCGCTCGCTGTGCTGGATGCGACGGCGGCGGCGCGGGCCACGGTCGTGGGCTTCTCAGGTGGCGCCCGCTGGGCTTTGCTGCTCGCCGCCCACCACCCCGAACGCGTGGAACGGCTCGTCTTCATCGCCCCTGCGGTTCCGGTCGGCGCGTCCGACTGGTACCGGATCGCCGCACTTGCAAAATTCGACGACCACGCCGACGCTTACGCCGGCTGGGCGAAGTACAATCGCAACTACTGGCGTGAGAACTACCGAGACTTCCTGGAGTTCTTCTTCACGGAAGCGCTGCCGGAGCCGCACTCGACGAAACCCTTCGAAGACGCGGTGGGCTGGGGACTCGAGACGACGCCGGAAACGCTGGCAGCGACGGCGGTGGCGCCCGGCCTGACCGAAGAACAGACGCGCGAGCTTGCCGCGCTCGTGCGATGTCCCGTGCTGATCCTTCACGGCGAGCTCGACCGGATCGTGCCGCCGGATCGCGGACGCGCGCTGGCGGACCTGACGCACGGCGAGTTCCGCCTGCTCGAGGGGAGCGGTCATCTGCCGCAAGCGCGGCTGCCCGTGACGATCAACCTCGCGATTCGCGACGCGATCGGCGCGCCGCGCAAGGCCTCGCCGGTACGACGGCACAAACGCGCGCTCTTCATCTCGTCGCCGATCGGGCTCGGCCACGCGCAGCGCGACGCCGCCATCGCCGCCGACCTGCGTGCCCTCGTGCCGGGCCTCGAGATCCAGTGGCTCGCGCAGCATCCGGTCAGCGCGGTGCTCGCGGCGGGCGGCGAGACGATTCACCCTGCGAGCGCTGCGCTGGCCAACGAGTCGGCGCACATCGAAAGCGAGTGTTCGGAGCACGACCTGCACGCCTTCGAAGCGATCCGGCGCATGGATGAGATCCTGGTCAACAATTTCATGGTCTTGCACGACGCCGTTCGCGAGGACCATTACGACCTCGTCGTCGGCGACGAGGCATGGGACGTCGATCATTTCCTCCACGAGAACCCGAACGAGAAGCGCACGGCTTTCGTGTGGATGACGGATTTCGTCGGCTGGCTGCCGATGCCGGACGGCACGGAACGTGAAGCCCGCATCGCCTCGGACTACAACGCGGAGATGATCGGTCATATCGAGCGCTATCCACGGGTGCGCGACCGCTCGATCTTCGTGGGCAATCCCGAGGACATCGTTCCGGACCGCTTTGGGCCGGATTTACCGGCCATCCGCGAATGGACGCAGTCGCATTACGATTTCGGCGGTTACGTCACCGGCTTCGTCCCGCCGACCGAGGACGAACGCGAGGCCCTTCGGGCGGAGTTCGGCTATCGTCCGGGAGAGGTCATCTGCCTCGTCACGGTCGGCGGCTCCGGCGTCGGCGTCGCGCTGCTCCGCAAGATCGTCGCGGCGTATCCGCAGCTCAAGGCGCAGGTGCCGCGCCTGCGCATGATCGTCGTCGCCGGCCCGCGCATCGACCCGCAGCTGCTGGCGGCGCCCGAAGGCGTCGAGGTGCGCGGCTTCGTGCCTGCCTTGCACCGCCATCTCAGCGCGTGCGACATCGCGCTCGTGCAGGGCGGTCTGACGACGACCATGGAGCTCACGGCCGCGCGCCGGCCGTTCATCTATTTTCCGCTGCAGCATCACTTCGAGCAGAACTTCCACGTTCGCCACCGGCTGGACCGCTACAAGGCCGGCCGCTGCATGCAATTCGCCGACGCGACACCCGACGCCATTGCAGAGGCGGTCGCTCAGGAGCTGCAACGCCCCATCGCCTATCTTCCGGTGCAAACGGACGGAGCGACGCGCGCTGCGAGGCTCATCGCCGCGGTTTTGTGACCGTCGACCGGAGCACGCACGTCGTCCACTGCACGACCGGGCCGAACTCCAAGAAGCTCGCAATGGCGCTGGCCGAGTCGCTGCAGTAAAGTGCGGGACTCGGGAAAAAGGACTTTAGCTCGGTAGGCTGAAACTCCGTCGGCCTAAAGTGTGGCTCGAATCTTTCGAGCGTCTTGGTGGTCGTTCTTACTGAAGGGGTGGGTTTGTGCAGACCGTTCGGCTTGTTTGCGTTGCTTCGGCAGCGGCTGTGTTCATCGTGGGATGCTCGGGTGGTTCCCAATCAGGTGTCGGCGGCAGCGTGCCGCGCACGACGTCCAATCAATATTCACAACGATTTCCCGGCATCAAGCTTGCCGGTAGAATGCCGTTGCCGCTGACGCTAACGGTAAACGGCGCCGCTCGGAAACCTCAAACCGACGTACCGGGCAGCGTCGAAGTAGTGCCGATGCCGATTTCGGGGAGCTCGTTGGCGGCGTTTCCCCATACCGTTCCGACCGTGACGCCCGTACCGACGGCGACGCCCGTGCCGACACCGACGCCGCGTCCCGTGAAGTCGATGCCGCCGTGCACCAAGACGTGTCCGCAAGCCGCGGCGAGGACGCCGTTGAACACGGTCACCAACGGCGACTACAGCGGCTGGGCGGGGTACGTGCTTCCTCCGGGTAGTGCCAATGGGGTCGGCGACGTGTTCGCCGCGATGGTCGCGCTGAACGACGTGAGTTTGAATCCTTCCAACCTGCTGTACGGCCCTACGACCCACGGCCCCAACGGAAACTGCTTGGAACTCTCGACCGACTATTATAACGGTTACGGGTCGACCGGCACCGTCGCACAAGTGCAGATTTGGGACTTCTGCGCGAACGGGTGGGCGGGTGCGATCCCGATGGATTCGAGCTTCTTCGAGAAGTACGTGCGGGTCTATTCCAACGGGAACGGGATGCCGGAATACATCGTGGAGATGGCCGAGGGACCGGACACGAAGTGGCACGCGTATCTTTTCAATAACGACAACGGTCTTTACGACGACATCTATCAATCGGCGGCGGGGGTCGTAACGAACGTGAACGGCGGAGAAGGGTGGAGCATCTTCGAAACGCACTATTCCACAGGGACGTGTTCCACGGTCCCGCCGACCGGCGAATCGGGCCTGCGCATCCACGACTCGAACACCTCGCATCAAGACTGGTATTATCCGACGTCGTACAGCGAATCGGACAACAGCGGCGAGTGTTTCGCGAGTGCCGGCACCGTCTCGCCATACTATACGATCAACTACTCGCCGACTCCGGACATGAGTTGGCTCGTCAACACGAACTGACGATAAGGAAGCCGACCGCTATGGGTTCACGAACGGTTTCAACGATCTTGATGCTTACGCTTCTCGCCGGATGCGGCGGTGGAGGTGGGGCCGCGCCGGCAACACCGATTGCAACCGGTACGCCCAGTACGGTCCCCCTCGCGAGCGTGCAGACGATCGCGGGGAGCGGTTCGGCGGGAAACGCGAACGGATCCGGGCGGGCAGCGACGTTTACCGGACCGACGAGCGTCGCCATCGACGTCACCGGTGGCGTGCTCTACGTGTTGGAGCCGGGCACGGGCGACATTCGCGCCGTGACCCGGCAAGGTGCGGTGACAACCCTCGCAGGTGGATTGTCGTCACCCGGCGCGTTGACATTCGATCCAACGAACGCGAGCCTCATCGTCACGAATACCGCGACCTCGGGTCTCGTCCGTGTGACGGAAACCGGCGCGTCGTCAGCGTACGCGCAGCTGCCGGCGCAAGGTATTCCGCCGACGCTGCTCGGCCAGATCGCCGCCGACGCGAGCGGGACCGTTTACGTTACGGCCAGTCGCGCGGGCGATCTCTTCACGATCTTGCCCGCAGGGACCGTCTCTTCTCGAGACGTCGGCCCCGGGGCACAAGGTATCGTCGCTCCGTCCCCGGACGGTTCCGTCTACGTCGTAAATCAAGGCGCGGGAGCTCTTCAACACATTTCCGGCGCCGGGACGACCACGATCGCCTCCTCACCGATGCTGCAGCCAACGCAGTCGATGACGTTCGATCCGGTCAACTCGACGTTTTACCTCACCGATCCACATGACAACCGCATCATTGCTGCGACGATGGCCGGCCAAGTCTCGGTATTCACGGGAACGGGAGCGCCGACCGACGCGGACGGGACGCTCGCAATCGCCTCCTTCAACGCACCGAGCGGTATCGCGTACGACGCGGGCTCCAACGCGCTCTTCGTCAGCGATACGAACGGGAACACCATTCGGGAGATCGTCGGCTTCTAGGGCTCGTCAGGTCTCAGTTTGTCCGACGGCGAGAGCTTTCTTGGCTTCGCTCCATTTGCGCGCCTTGGTCGCGATGAACTCGAAGTTCTCCCACAAGAGCTCGGTCCCCGCTTCACGACGGTGTTCCCGTACCAGCGGCTCCAGCGTCACCCAGTTCAAGAGAATGAACTCCGGCGCGTAGTCGAGGAGGACGTCCGCGTCGAGCAAATCGGTCTTGATCAGCGTGGCGACGCGTTCCATGTGCCGAAGCATCTGGCGCTCCTTGTGCACTTCGGGGTCCGGGGCGTCGCCGAACGCGTCGGCCATGGAATTGCGGATCCTTGATTCGTTCGTTGAAATCATTCTGGACGAACCGGTATGCAGCCAGCAGCTCCGCCGAAAAGAGCTCGTCGAAGATGGCCAGCGTCCCGTCGAGCTGCGTCGCGCCGAAGATGTTCGAGCTGTGCCGTGAGCGCTTTGGACTGCTCGTTCATCGCCTGGACCTGCTTGGCGGCGAAGACGACGGTCAACAGGAACACGACACCAGTAGCGGCAGTGCTTATCGCGGTCAGAGCCTCCCAGTTCATGCGCGTTTCTTACTGCACCGGTCCGTACTTTGTCCGCTGAGCGGACGGACCGTCGGCGTTTTGCGATCGGCTATTTTGCCTTTCCGAAAACGAAGGAGTAATCCGAGGCGTATTGCGCGGTGCTCGTGGTGCCGCCGGACGACATGAGCTGTCGGAGGCGCGCAGGATTCACGAGGTTGATCCGCACGGGGCCGCGAGCACTCGCGAGGCGGCTGCCGTTGGAGATCGCCGCTCCGGTGTGGCAGTCCAGGCACGCGAGCTGGTTCTGGAAGTACGTCTCGAGGGTCGTGTTGGCGACCGTCCAACGCGGGCGCGCTTTGCCGTAGGTCAGCGGAATGGTCGCGCCGGGCGGGATGACGGTCGAGTTCGTCGGCCACTGTACGTCGATCAGGCGGTAGTAGAAGAACACCGAACGCGTCGCGCCGGCTTTGGTCAGCGCGCGGCGAAATGCTTGCGTGCTGCTATACGCGAACATCGACTGCGGCACGACGCGCTGCGTCTGCGTCGGAACGGTATATGCCTGGCAGCCCGGCGCCGGGCACGGAGTCGGCTTTCTGTTGACGGCGCAATACGGGCCGGTGCAAGCGGTGTTCCGGTACGTCCAGGCCGGTGCTGCGGTCGGACTCCCGGTCGGTGCGGTCGTCGGCGGGCTCGAAGGCAATGGTGTCGAGTCCGGATCGTTGTCGACCTGTTCGAACGTCGCCCACGACAGTTGCTGCAGCGGACCCATTTTCCGGATGATGTGCAGTCCGACCAGACCGATCACGACGTTCTTCCGAACGCTTCCGTCAGGGTAGACCAGATTCGCTCGTGAGATGAGGTAGCGCGAGTACTGTGCCGGATTGTGAAGCTGTACCCACGCCGCCTTGAGCTCGATCGACCCGACGTTGAGGCCGTACTTTGCCGGCTTGCCCTGGCAGTCGTGATCGTTCGACGTACCGTCCGGCAAGCTCAGGCCGCCCGACTGCGCGCAGTCCTTCTGCTTCGCCGCAGACGTGAGCCCGTTCTGCGTGATGTACGCCGCTTCGTCATTGTCGATCCGCTCTTCGAAGAACGTCAGGTCGCCGTTGCGCGAGGTGATCCAGCCGAAGCCCGGCTGGTGAAAGCCACTGAAGTGCACGTCGTCGCCGTCGGCTTTCGACGTGGCTGAAAGCGTGCGAACGCCGTTCGCGGCCGCACGCGCGTTTCTCAGCGCGGTCGGCGTCTTGAACAAATCGTCCGGGTTGACGTAGCTTTCCCAGACCGTCGTGTACACACCCTCGGGCGATACCGGCAATCCGAAGGCGTTCGGACCGATGCCGCCGTTCGGCCGCCCCTGACCTTTCGCGCGCCAGTTCAAGTACGTGAACGTCTGGAACGCGTTGCAGCCCACCTCGAACTGCGAATCCTCCGCGCCGCCGAACTGGATCACGCGCAAGACCGGCGCGATCACGTTGTACTTCGCGTCGCACGACGACGGGCTGCCCTCGCGCGCGGCGTTCACCCTGCTGGGGCCGATGCTCATCGCGCCGGCGACCAGCACGATCAGGGCGATGGCGACGATGGAAATGGTTCGCGACGCATCCGTCAGGCGGCTCATCTCAACACCCCGTTACCGAGCGGTCTCACACGTCGGGACCGTTCTCGGACCTTCCGCCCTCAGCATATCAGCTTGGCGCCCGCAAAGCTAGCTCCCCGTCCGCGGGACGGCCGCAGCACTCGCAAGAATATGCCGATAGTGCGACTACGTAGGCGCCCGTTTCTCGTTGCATTGTCGGCTGCGGCCGTCGCGCCTGCAGTCGCGCGTGGCGCATCCAGGGCGCCGAATCCCGGGCGAGCCGCGCAGCTCGTCCGAGCAGAGTTCCTTCATGCGTGGAACGGCTACAAGCTGACGGCGTGGGGGCGGGACGAGGTGCGGCCCGTGAGCGGGACGTCGCGGGACTTCTTCATCCCCGGGCAGACGTTCGGGCTGTCGATCGTCGAGGCGCTCGACACGTTGTACGTGATGGGACTCGACGACGACCTGGCGCGGTGCACCCGCTGGATCCTCGACAACCTCACGTTCGACGTCGACGGCGAAGTGCAGATGTTCGAGACGAACATCCGGCTCGTCGGCGGGCTGCTGGCCGGCTACTGCGCGACCGGCGAGCGTCGAATGCTCGACCTCGCGCGCGACATCGCGGACCGGCTGTTGCCGTGCTTCACGAAGTCCCCGACCGGCGCGCCGTACCGCTTCGTGAACCTTCGCACCGGCGCGGTGCGGGAGCCGAAGATGAACCTTGCCGAGATCGGGTCCAACGTGCTCGAGTTCGGCGACCTGTCGCGGCTGACCGGCGATCCGAAGTACCTCGACGCCTCGATGCGCGCGTACGCGGCGGTGATCGCGAAGCGCTCGTCGCTGAACCTGCTCGGCACCTACTTCGACGTCGAGACCGGCGAGTTCACGTCGCCCGAGGACGTCGCGCCGAACGATCCGGCCGACTCGTTCTACGAGTACCTGTGGGGCGGGTGGCAGATGCTCGGGCTCGCGCAGTGTCGCGACTGGTACCGGATGCTCACCGACGCGCTGCTCCGCTACGCCGTCGATCGCGTCAACGGACAGCTGTGGTTCGCGACAGTCGACTACCGGACCGGCGAGAAGATCGGTCACACGCAGTCCGAGCTCGCCGCGTTCTACGCCGAGCTGGTCGCGAAGGGTGGCGACCGCGATGTCGGCTCGGCCTACTACGATGCGTTCACCGCCGTGTTGCGGAAGTACGCGATCATCCCGGAAGGCTTCGACTACCGCACCCTCGATGTCACCGACGACCGCGGAAACTCGCTGCGTCCAGAGTACGTCAACGCCTCCTGCGACCTGTGGTTCCTGACCCGCGACCAGAAGTATCGCGACACCGCTTGGCAGTACTTCACCGCCATGCGCGACCACTGCCGGGTGGCCAACGGCTACACCGTCGTCAAGGACGTCACGACCCAGCCGATGACGCTGGGTGACTACACCCCGGCCTACGCCTTCGCGGAGAACTTCAAGTACCTGTACCTCATGTTCGCCGACACGCCGCGCTTCGACGCGACACGCTACTACATGAGCACCGAAGGCAAGCTGCTACGAGGGATGGTTCGCTGATGCACGCAACCGGTTCGGTCTCGCGAAGGACGCTCGCGCTCATGTCGCTGAGCGCGATGCTCTTGGCGTCGTCGAGCGCGTCACTCGCGGCGTCGCAGTCGTACATCGAAGCGAAGGGGCTGGGTGCAGCGGCTGCGGCACGCATCGTCTCGGCGCCCGGCGCCCAACCTGCGACCGTGCGCATCTCCTATACCGACCGCGCCCGCCGACAGACGGTGCTCGTCACGCACGCACAGTCAGCCGACTGGATTCAAAAGCTCGAGTATCCGGCGGCCGCGTTCTACGCCGTTCCCGGTGAGCCGAACCCGCTGTTTCGCGTGACGGTAAGCGCCGAAGGCGGCCGGAACCTTTCGGTCGAGGACATCTATGTGCTCGCGCACGGCGGAACCCTGGTCCGCGTACCGCTCTACCCCGTCGACACGGTGAGCGCCGGCGCGAAGCCGATCTCGGCGGAACAGCATTTCGCGAAGCCGACGCGGACGCTGCACTTCAACCGCGAGCTCGACCGAGTCGGCGGCGGCAGCGTGCAAGGCTTCGCGCAGTACTTCGTGCGGACGTCCGACGGTAAGCCCGCGATCCTGCAAACCAGCAGGCTGATCCAAGACAAGTCCTACGACGCTCCGCCGCACGCCACTCACCCCGAACCTGAGCCGACCGTCGCCGGCACCTGCTACCGGCTCTACCGGTCCGACACGTACACGTTCTTCGCCGTCTGCGCGCGTCACGTACCATAGCGTGGAGCCGTCGCAGCGGAGCCGCCCGCCGTGCTCGCCGGCAGCGACGCTGCTCGCGTCCGCTACGCTGGCGCTAACCATGTTCGTGCCGATCGGTTGCACTCGCGTTGCCGCGCCGACATCCGACGGGCGGCATCCGTGGACGCAGCCGCACGTGCTGCGGCTGGCCGACGTTGCCGATCCCGATAGCCTCAATCCGCTGGTCTCGACGATGGACCTCAGCTACGACCTCTCGTCGCTGATGTTCTCGTACCTCGTCGTCGTCGACCGCAGCGGGACGCTGATCGGCGACCTTGCGACCGAACCGCCGACGATCTCGAACAACGGGATCACGAACAACGGTCGCACGGTCACCTATCATCTGCGGCGCGGCGTTAAGTGGCACGACGGCGCCTCGTTGACGTCGCGCGACGTTGCGTTCTCGTGGCGTGCCGTGATGAGCTCGCGCAACAACGTGCTGCACCGCGAAGGCTACGAGGAAGTCGCCTCGATCGCGACGCCCGACGACTCGACGGTCGTCGTCCATCTGCGCCGGCGCTTCCCGCCGTTCGTCTCCGAGTTCTTCACCACGCTGCAGGAGGGCGCGAAGCCGATCGTCCCCGAGCACCTGCTCGGCCGGCTCGCGTCGATCAACGACGCGCCGTACAACGCGCACCCGATCGGCAGCGGCCCGTTCAAGTTCGTCTCGTGGCAGCGCGGCGACCGCCTCGTCCTCGCCCGCAACGACGCCTACTATCGCGGCCGGCCGAAGCTCGACCGGATCGAGCTGCACATCGTCCCCGACGAGAACACGCTGATGACGCAGCTGCGCACGCACGCGGTCGACATTCCGGTCTCGACCTCGCAGCTCACCTGGAGCCTGCTCCGTCACGAGCCCGGTCTCGTCGCGCGGCTCGACCCGTGGAACTCCGAGCTGCTGCTCGCTCTCGACGACACGCGCCCGGCGCTGCGCGACGTGCGGGTCCGGCGCGCAATCGCGGCGTCGATCGACTACCGCGCTCTCATCCACAAGCTGAGCTACGACACCGGCCAGATCGCGTCCGACATCATTGCGCCCGGCATGACCGGCTACGCCGACAACACGCCATACGCGCACGACGTGACGTACGCCCGGGCACTGCTCGACTCAGCCGGCTGGCGCGACCAACCCGGCGGCACGCGCGCCAAAGACGGCGTTCCGCTCACGCTGGTGATGGTCGTCGCGTCGAAGGGCATGGGCCCGCTCTATGCGGTGCAGCTGCAGAGCATGCTGCACGACGCCGGGATCGGCGTCACGATCAAGATGTATCCCTACCGCGGCGTCTACGCCTACAACGGCCCGATCGTCACCGGCACGTACGACCTCGCCGTCTACGCCAACACGCTGACCTACGACCCCGACCGCACCAGCACGCTGACCTGCGACGAGTTCACCCCCAAGGGCATGAACGAGTTCCGCTTCTGTGACCCGAAGGTCGACGCGCTCGAACGCAAGGGCCTCGAAACCGACGACCTACTGTTACGCGCTGCGACGTACCGCCAAGCCGGCGCACTCATCCACCAGGACGTCCCGTATATTCCGCTCTTCCTGCAGCGCCGCCCGGCGGTGATGAACGACGACCTGCGCGGTTACGATCCGTCCCCGGTCGCCGCGCCGTGGTGGAACGTCTGGACCTGGGACATCTGATCGCAGGCGCGCTCGCTACACGCTCTCCGCTGCGTAGCCGACGACCGGAGCTGACTCCCACTGGTCAAACGGATCGTCGCGCACGGCGTCTCGGCCCGCGCCGCGACCGCGCTCCCAGTCTTCGCGGGACTGCCAGAGCGCGAGTCCGATCATCTCGCCGTCGTCGGTGCGGAATGCTTGCACGTCGATGAGGCCCGGCTGCGTGCGGAGGGCCTCACCGAAGCGGTGCATCGAGTCGGTGAGCGCGTCGACGGCGTGAGGGAACGGCTTATGGATCGACATGTGCAAGAACATCGTGGCCCGTGGTTCGACGGACGTGGTCGCGACTACCGTATGCGCCGGCAACGTACCGACGCTGCGGGGGCTACGCTTGCTGCCAAAGTTATGCCGTCGAAGCGACCATCCCGAGCCGTTCGAAGAGCGCTGCGTCGCGTTCGTGCTCGGGGTTCGGGGTCGTGAGCAGCTTCGGTCCGGCGAAGATCGAGTTCGCGCCGGCCAAGAAGCACAGCGCGTGCAGCTCGTCGTTCATCGTCTCGCGGCCGGCCGAGAGGCGCACCACCGACGCCGGCATCGTGATGCGCGCGGCGGCGATCGTGCGGACGAACTCGATCGGATCGACATCCTCGTTCGTTCCGAGCGGTGTGCCCGCCACGCGCACCAGCAAGTTGATCGGCACGCTCTCGGGATGCACCGGCAGCGACGCCAGCATCGCGATCATCCCGACGCGATCATCGCGCGTCTCGCCGAGCCCGACGATGCCGCCACAGCAGACGTTGATCCCGGCGTCGCGGACGTTGGCCAGCGTGGTGAGCCGGTCTTCGTACGTCCGCGTGGTGATGACGCGTCCGTAGAACTCGGGCGACGTGTCGAGGTTGTGGTTGTAGTAGTCCAGCCCCGCGTCTTTGAGCCGCCGCGACTGCGCAGCCGTCAGCATCCCGAGCGTGACGCACGTCTCCAGGCCGAGCGCCTTGACGGCCTCGACGAGCACCGACACGTTCTCGACGTCGCGGTCGCGCGGCGACCGCCAGGCGGCGCCCATGCAGAACCGCGTCGCGCCGGCGGCTTTCGCGTCGCTCGCCGCCGCCACGACCGTCTCGAGATCGAGCAGCGGCGTCGCCTTGACGCCGCTGTCGTAGCGCGCGCTCTGCGGGCAGTACGCGCAGTCCTCCGGACAGCCGCCGGTCTTGATCGAGAGCAACGTCGAGATCTGCACGGTCGTCGGGTCGAAGTACGTCCGGTGCGCGACCTGCGCGCGAAAGATCAGCTCGGGCAGCGGCAGCGCGAACACCGCGCGGACCTCGCCGCGCGTCCAGTCGGTGCGAACGACGACCGGACTCGCGAGCGAGGGCTTCTCCGCGATCGGGCGGAGCAACGTCGACGACATCGATGGATCTCCGGGAGAAGGTCCGGGGCTCGCGCCCCGGGCGATCACTTGAAGTTGTCGCAGTTCGTGTCGAGGTACTGCTTGGCGTACTGCGGGTCGACCGATGCCGCGATCTTTTCCTTGGTGATCGGCTTGTCGAACGTCTTGGCTTCGTAGAGCGCTTGCCCTGCGACGTACAGCTTCTCGGCGAGTCCGCCGTTCTTGTTGGTGAGCGACCACGGCGAGTTGGGCTCGAGCTGCGACTTGATCGACGGGATCAGCAAGGTGTCATACGTCTCTTTCGCCAGCGCGTGCGAGATGTTGAACGCTTCCTCCATCGTGTGGATCGCCAGCTCGGGCTCCTTCTTGGCGACCATCAGCGAGAGCGCGTGCGCCTTGATCAGCCGGCAGCCGACGCTGGGGTTGGCGGCGAGGAACTCGGGCCGCACCGCGATCGTCGTGGCGCAGACGCCGCCGTTGATCTCGAAGTCCTTGTCCCAGCTGACGACCTTGTAGCCGGCCTTCACGAACTCGAGATTCCACGGGCCCCAGATGAACGTCGAGTCGATCAGTCCGTTCTGCAGTCCGATCTGCAGCAGGTTGGGTGCCAGGTTCGAGGTGTGCAGCGACGCGACGGGGACGCCGGCGGCCTTGGCGGCGAGCACCTCGGAGACTTGCGCGCAGGTCGCCGTCGGCGCGCCGATGTTCTTGGCCTTGGCGATGTCCTTGTAGCTGGTGATCCCCGAGCTCGGGTTCACCACCAGCGCCATCTGGCTCGACGAGTCGAGCGGCACCAGGATGAACGTGATCGGGATGTCTTGGCCGAGCATGAAGAGCGTCGCGAGCCCCGTCCACGCCACGTCGAGGCTGCCGCTCTTCATCCCGGCGATCAACGGCGCGCCGGTGGTGAAGGAGTAGAAGTTGGGCTCGATCCCGACCGCCTCGAAGATCTTGCGTTCGCGCGCCACGTACGCCGGCCAGTAGTTCGAGATCGGCAGCCCGATGTTGACCTTGATCAGCTTGGGCGCGGTGCTCTGCGCGGTCGCCGGCGCGATGCTGCTGGGCACCAGCACGGCCAGCGTCACGAGCAGAACGGAGATGCGGTGGACCATCGCTTTGAGAGACGAGAACATGGTTACTCCCGTGTGGCGTGGTGCGAACTAAGCCGAGGGCGTGATGTTCTTGAGCACGACGCTGAGCTGGTAGACGTCGGGGCGCAGAAAATGGCTGGTCGTCTCGACCGCCTTGCCCTGCGCGTCGCGCGTGATGCGGTCGAGGATGATCAGGAACGCGCTCTGCGACAGCTGCAGCGCTTCGCTGATGTCGGGCGTCGGCTGGCGGCAGCTCACCAGAAAGTCAGCCTGCTCGAGGCGCAGCTTCAACTTTTTCTGGAGCACGTCGTAGATCGGGTTGGACTCGACGTCGCCGCGCGCGATGTGGCTGCCGATCTGTTCGGGCACGGTCACGCGCGTCACCGCGTGCGGCACGTCGCCCGACACGTACAGGCGCTGGTAGGTGAGCACGGGCCGCTTCCAGCCGTCGAGCTCGGGCGGCAAGAACGGCGCGCTGCCCCACGAGAAGTCGATCACCTCGGTGCGGATCTGTTCCCCGGCCTGGCGGAACGTCTCGTAGAACGGCGCCAGGTGATCGATCGAGTGGACGATCTTGGGGATCGGCTGCGTGACGAAGGTGCCCTTGCCCTGACGGCGCACCAGCAGCGACTCGTCGACGAGCCGCTGCACCGCTTTGCGCACCGTCGAGCGGCTGACGCCGTACAGCTGCATCAGCGCCTCTTCGGTCGGCAGCTGGTCCGGTTCGTCGGTAATGATCGTCTGGCGAAGCCGGTCGGCGATCTGCTCGTAGAGCGAATGCGAGCTTTGACGCTGGAGGGCGTGCAAGCGGGCCGAAACTTCACCCGGCGGAGGATTGCCATGCATTCGAAACGTATGCTAACATATGCAGCCAATAGGGGTCAAATGCTGAAATGATCGACAAGCGCGCCGCGTCGTTCGAGGCTGCAGCGGCGGCGGTCGCCCCGGGGAGCACGGTGCTGGTCGGCGGGTTCGGCGACATCGGCGTCCCGCTGCGGCTGATCGAGGTGCTCGCCGAGCGCGAGGTCACCGGCCTGACCATCGTGTCGAACAACGCCGGCACCGGTGAGAAGGGCCTGGCCCTGCTGTTCAAGCACGGCTGCGTGCGGCGGCTGATCGCGTCGTTTCCGTCGCAGCCCGGCGCCGACTACTTCTTTCGCGAGTACGACGCCGGCAACGTCGAGGTCGAGCTGGTGCCGCAGGGGACGCTGGCCGAACGGCTGCGCGCCGGCGGCGCGGGCCTCGCGGGATTTTTCACGCCGACCGGCTACGGCACCGACCTCGCCGCCGGCAAGGAAACGCGCGAGATCGACGGCCGCGGGTTCGTGTTCGAGCGCGGCTTGGTCGCCGACGTCGCGCTGGTGAAGGCCAGCGTCGCCGACCGCTACGGCAACCTGCGCTACCGGCTCGCCAGCCGCAACTTCAACCCGCTCATGGCGATGGCCGCGCGCCACACGATCGCCGAAGCCGACGCGTTCGTCGAGCTGGGTGGGATCGACCCCGACGACGTGCACACGCCCGGCGTCTACGTCGACCAGGTGGTGGTCGCGTGAACGCGACGACGACCGCCGGCTGGTCCGATCAGCAACTCGCGCAGCGCGTCGCGCGCGAGCTCGCCGACGGCACCTGCGTGAACGTCGGCATCGGGCTGCCGACGACGGTCGCGCACTACGTCCCGCGCGAGCGCGAGATCATCTTCCACAGCGAGAACGGGATCATCGGGATGGGCCCGGCGCCCGAGCCCGGCCAGACCGATCGCGACCTCGTCAACGCCGGCAAACAACCGGTCACGCTGATCACCGGCGCGGCGATCGTGCACCAAGCCGATTCGTTCTCGCTCATCCGCAGCGGACGGCTCGACGTCGCGATCCTCGGCGCGCTGCAGGTGTCGGCGAACGGCGATCTCGCCAATTGGAAAGTTCCCGGCACGCCGGGCGTCGGCGGCGTCGGCGGCGCGATGGACCTCGCGGTCGGCGCGAAGGCGATCTTCGTGATGATGCGCCACGTCGACAAGCACGGCCGGCCGAAGCTCGTCGCGGAGTGTACGTTCCCGCTGACCGCGCGCAACTGTGTCACGACGGTGTTCACCGACCTCGGCGTGGTCGACTGCCGCGGCGGCGCGTTCGTCGCGCGCGAGCTCGCGCCCGGCGTTACGCGCGAACGCATTGCGGCTGCCACTGGAGCGCCGCTCGTGTTTGCCGACACGGCCGGCACGGAGGCGGAGTCATGAGCCGGTTCGACGGCAAGGTCGTGGTGATCACCGGCGGCGGCGGCGGGATGGGCGTCGAGCTGTGTGCGGCGTTCGCCGAGCGCGGCGCGCACGTCGTGCTGACCGACGCGGTCGAACGGTCGGTGCGCAGCGGCGCGGACGAGCTCGCGCGCCGCGGGCACGCGGTCGAGTCGCTGGTGCTCGACGTCGCCGAAGAGCCGGCCGTCGCGGCGGCGTTCGACCGGATCGTCGCGTCGCATGGTCACGCCGACGCGCTGGTCTGCGCGGCCGGGATTCGCCCGGTCGGACGCCTGTTGGACCAGTCGCTCGACGAGTGGGACCGCTGCTTGCGCATCAACCTGACCGGCGTGCTGGTCTGCGCGCGCAACGCCGCGCGCCACATGGTGCAGCGCGGCTCGGGTTCGATCGTCAACATCGCGTCGGTCAACGGCGTGCGCGCGGTGACGGGCGTGGGCGCGTACAACGCGTCGAAGGCGGCGGTGATCTCGCTGACGCAGACGCTGGCGGCCGAGCTCGGCCCGCACGGCGTGCGCGTCAACGCGATCGTGCCCGCGCAGGTCGACACGCCGATGATCGCCGGCGATCCGCCCGAGGAGCGGCGCCGCCGCGAGGAGCGGATCCCGCTCGGGCGCTACGGCACGCCGCGCGAGATCGCGGCCGCCGCGTGCTTCCTGGCGTCCGACGACGCGTCGTTCGTCACCGGTCACCCGCTCGCCGTCGACGGCGGCTACCTCGCCTTCGGCTTCCGGCCCGCGGCGTTCGGCTGACGGGGAGAGGACTTCATGTCGCTGACGTTTTCCGACGTCGAAGAGATCCTGCGCATCATCGACCGCTTCCCGGCCGCCGAGATTCGCTTCGAGCACGGCGACGTGAAGCTCTACGTCAAACGCGCCGCACCCACCGGCGTCGCCGCGCCGAATGGCACCGCATCACCCGCCCCGCCGGCGGTCGCGGCATCCGCACCGGTTGCGCCGCCGCCGTCACCGGTCGCGCTCGCGCCGGTCGCACAGCCTCCGCCGAGCGCGGTAGTCGACGTCGACCGGAGCGGACAGACGTCGATCGAGTCGCCGCTGGCGGGCGTGTTCTACGAGGCGCCGGCGCCGGGGGCCGATCCGTTCGTGCGCGCCGGGCAGAAGGTCGCGGCCGGAACGGAGCTGTGCATCATCGAGGTGATGAAAGTGATGAACACGATCAAAGCTCCGGTCGCGGGCACGATCGTGGACGTCGTCGCGCCCAACGCCGCCGCGGTCGACCGCGGTCAGCCGCTGATGTGGATCCGCCCGGAGTGACGCAGCGCTCCGTCGCGCCGGCCGCCGCGATCGCCGGCGTCGCCGAGTCCGATCTCGGCACGGTGCCGAACAAGACCGCGACCGAGCTGGCCGGTCAGGCCGCGGTGCGCGCGCTCGACGACGCCGGGCTGACGCTGCGCGACGTCGACGGCGTCTTCACCGCGAACCTGTCGCGATTCTCGGCGACGCAGCTGGCCGAGTACCTCGCGGTCGAGCCGTCGTACGTCGACTGCACGATGGCCGGCGGCCCGTCGTTCGAAATGCACGCCGGCCACGCGGCTGCCGCGATCCGCGCCGGGCTGTGCGAGGTCGCGCTGATCGCGTACGGCAGCGTGCAGCGCTCACGCAAAGTCCGCCGGCTCGAAGGCTTCAACGAGACCGGCACGTCGGCCGCGCTGTACGAGGACGTCTACGCGCCGCTGTTCCCGATCTCGTTCTACGCCATGGTGGCGCAGCGCTACATGTACGAGTACGGCGCGACCGCCGAAGATCTCGCGCAGGTCGCGGTCGCGGCACGCCAGTGGGCGGCCTTCAACCCCAAGGCGTTCAAGCGCGATCCGCTGACCGTCGCCGACGTGCTGGCCTCGCCGATGGTGAGCTCGCCGCTGCACGGGCTCGACTGCTGTCTGGTGACCGACGGCGGCGGCGCGGTGGTGATGACGTCGGTCGAGCGCGCGCGCTCGCTGCGGCGGCGGCCGGTGCTGGTGCTCGGTCACGGTGAGACGACGACCCACGACGCGATGTCGCAAGCGCCCGACCTGCTGCGCCACGGCTCGCGCGACTCGGCGCGGCGCGCGTTCGCGATGGCCGGTGTCACGCCGAACGACGTCGACGTCACCCAGATCTACGACGCGTTCACCATCAACGTGCCGGTCGGGCTCGAGAACCTCGGCTTCTGCGCGGAAGGCGAAGGCAAGGACTTCATCGCCGGCGGACGGATCGCGCCGGGCGGCGACTTTCCGCTCAACACCCAGGGCGGCGGGCTGTCGTACTGCCATCCCGGCATGTTCGGCGTGTTCCTGTTGATCGAAGCGGTGCGCCAGCTGCGCGGCGACTATACCGACACGCCCGCGCGGCAGGTCGCCGATGCCGAGGTGGCGCTCTGTCACGGCACCGGCGGCGTGTTCAGCGCGCATTCGACCGTCGTGCTGGGGCGCGGCTGATGGCGTCGCTGCGTCCGTTGCCAGAGTCCGACACCGACGCCGGTCCGTTCTGGCGCGGCGCGGCCGAAGGGCGGTTGCTGATCCAGCGCTGCGCCGACTGCGGCAACTTCCAGCACTACGCGCGGCCGTTCTGCGTCGCGTGCCGCTCGACGAACGTCGCGCTGGTCGAGGCGCGCGGCACCGGCGTGCTTCACTCGTTCACCGTCGTGCACCGCAGCCCGTTCGACGATCTGCCGGCGCCGTACGTCGTCGGGCTGGTGAAGCTCGACGAGGGCCCGACGCTACTGAGCAACGTCGTCGACTGCGATCCGGCCGGCCTCGCCTGCGACCTGCCGGTCGAGGTGACGTACGCGCCGCTGCGCGACGGGGTGGTCGTGCCGGTGTTCCGCCCGCGGGGCGCGGCCTAGCGTGCGGCGCGTGCTGGTCGCCAACCGGGGTGAGATCGCGCTGCGCATCGTGCGCGCCTGCCGCGAGTCGGGGCTCGAATCGGTCGCGGTCTACTCCGAAGTCGACCGCGACCTGCGCGGCGTGACCGAAGCCGACGCGTCGCTGTGCATCGGCAAGCCGCAGGCGAAGCTCAGCTACCTCAACCGCGCGCTGCTGATCGACGCGGCGCTGGCGACGCAGTGCGACGCGCTGCACCCCGGTTACGGCTTCCTCTCCGAGGACGCCGCGTTCGCGACGGCCTGCGCCGAGAACGGGATCACCTTCGTCGGTCCGCCGGCGAGTGCGATCGCGCAGATGGGCGACAAGATCGCCGCCAAGCAGCTCGCGGCGTCGATCGGCGTTCCGCTGGTGCCGGGCGGGACGATCGCCGGCGGCGCCGACCTCGGCGCGCTCGCGACGGAGCTGCCGTACCCGGTGCTGCTCAAAGCCGCCGCCGGCGGCGGCGGGCGCGGGATGCGCGTGGTCGAGCGCGCGCCCGACTTCGTGCCGTCGCTGACGCAGGCGCGCAACGAGGCGCGCGAAGCGTTCGGCGACGGGACCGTCTACTGGGAGAGCTACGTCCGCAACGCGCGCCACGTCGAGGTGCAAGTGCTCAGCGACGCGCACGGCAACCACCGCCACCTCGGCGAGCGCGACTGCACGCTGCAGCGCCGCCACCAGAAGCTGCTCGAGGAGAGCCCGAGCCCGGTGCTGAGCGACGATACGCGGCGGGGGCTGTGCGCGTCGGCGGTCGAGATCGTGCGCGCGCTCGACTACCGCGGCGCCGGCACGATCGAGTTCCTGTTCGACGGCGACCGCGGCTCGTTCCACTTCATCGAGATGAACACGCGCGTCCAGGTGGAGCATCCGGTGACCGAGATGGTGACCGGGGTCGACATCGTGCGCGAGCAGTTGCGGATCGCCGCCGGCGCGCCGATGGACCTCGAGCGCATCGACCGCCCGCCGAGCGGCCACGCGATCGAGTGCCGGATCAACGCCGAGGATCCGAGCGCCGATTTCGCGCCGTCGCCGGGCCGCATCACGCGCTTCGTCACGCCGGGTGGTCCCGGCGTGCGCGTCGACACCCACTGCGAGAGCGGCACCGTCGTGTCGCCCTTCTACGACTCGATGATCGCCAAGCTGATCGTGTGGGACGTCGACCGCGAGAGCGCGCGGCGCCGGATGCTGCGCGCGCTCGGCGAGTTCGTCGTCGAGGGGATCAGCACCACCATCGCGTTCCACCGCGACATCGTCCAGTCACCCGAGTTCGCCGCCTCCGCGTACAACACGCGCTGGGTCGGCGAGCGCAGCCGCGAGGTCGTCGCCGTATGAGAAAAATCGAGATCATGGACATCACCGTGCGCGACGCGCAGCAGTGCCTGTGGGCGACGCGCATGACGACCGACGAGATGCTGCCGATCGCGCGCACGATGGACGAGGCCGGCTTCTACGTGATCGACCTCAACGGCGGCGCGGCGATCGACGCCAGCATGATGTACCTGGCCGAAGACCCGTTCGAGCGCATCCGCCTGATGTCGAAGCTGATCACCAAGACGCCGCTCAACTTCAACACCCGCGGCCAGAGCATCTTCCGGTGGATGCAGTACGCCGACGACGTGATCGAGTTCACCCTGCGCGTGATGCAGCGCAACGGGATCCGCTCGATCATGGTGTTCGACGCGCTCAACGACTTCCGCAACGCGCGCTTCACCATCCGCTGCGCGAGGGAACTGGGGCTGCACATCATCGGCGCGGTGACCTACACGATCAGCCCGGTCCACACCGACGAGATGTTCGCCGCCAAGGCCAAGCAGCTCGTCGAGATGGGCGTCGACTGCGTCGAGATCAAGGATCCCGGCGGCCTGCTGACCCCTGAGCGCGCACGCGAGCTGGTGCCGAAGTTCCGCGACGTCGTGGCCGACAAGCAGCTGCAGCTGCACTCGCACTGCACCTTCGGCCACGGCGCCGACAGCTATCACGAGGTGCTCAAGCTCGGCGATCGCGGCGTCGACCTGCTGCACGGCGCCAGCAAACCGCTCGCGTACGGCTACGCGCTGCCCGCGCACGACTTCATCCTCGACGAGATCGCGGCCGCCGGTTGCACCACGCCGGTCGACCGCGCCGCAATCGACGAGATGCAGAAGTACTTCACCATCGTCACCCGCGACAGCGGGCGCGAGCCGGGCCGCGTGCTCCCGATCCGCTCGGTCGACGTCGACCACCAAGTGCCGGGCGGGATGATGAGCAACCTGATCCGCCAGCTCGAGGACCAGGGCCAAGGTCACCGGCTCGACGAGGTACTCGACGAAGTCGGGCAGATCCGCCGCGATCTCGGCTGGCCGATCGTCGTCAGCCCGATGGCGCAGTATCTCGGCACGCAGGCGGTGCTCAACGTGCTCACCGGCCGGCGCTATCAGATCGTGCCGCAGGAGATCAAGCAGTACGTGCTCGGCTATTACGGCGAGGTCGCGGGACCGATCGATCCCGAGGCGCGCGCGGCGATCGCCGGCGACGAGCCGAGCATCACGGTGGCGCCGGGCGAGCTGATCCCGTCGATGATGGACACCTACCGCGAACAGTTCGGCCCGTGCGATTCGGACGAAGAGCTGGCGCTGCGGATCTTCTACTCCGAGCGCGTCGTCGAGGACAACAAGAAGCAGCGATTGCTGGCCGCGCCGGGCCCGATCGCGACCGACGCCGGCACGTTCTTGGCGCGCCAGATGATGGCCAACCCGAACATCGAGGTCTGCGAGGTCAAAAAGAACGGCTTCGTGTTCGCGATGAACCGCGGCGCCGCGCCGGCGGCCGTGGCGTAAGGAGAGCACCGTGGTTCGGATCGAGATCATTCTGTTTCGCAACGCGATGACGCTCGACGAGCAGCACCGCTGGTGGCTCGACGAGCACGCGCCGATCGCGCGCAAGATGCCGGGGCTGCGCGGCTACACGATCAACCTGGCCGGCACCGGCGAAGACGACGGTGCGCCCGACATCTGCGGCACCGACACGCTGACGTTCGACTCGTGGGACGACGCGATGACCGCCTACCGGTCGCCGGAGTGGAACGCCGCCCGCGAGCACACCGCCGCGTCGGGCGCGCGGGCGCTGCGCACCTGGATCAAAGACCAGGTCACGATCGTCTGATGAGCGCAACCGCCGGCGTCTCGCTGACCCTGACCGACGACGAGCGCGCGATGCTCGACGGCGAGCGCGGCGACGTGCTGCGCGAGGCGATGGCCTACCAGGTCGAGGTCGCCAAGTTCTGGGGAGCCGAGCGGCTCGTGCCGGTCACCAACGCGCACATGATGGGCGACGTCGAGGTGATGGGCGACGCCGGGCTGCGCTACTTCGAGCGCGTCTGCGCGCAGGGCGCGCGCTGCACGGTGCCGGTCACCGGCAACCCGCGCTGCATGGCGTTCGGCCACGTCGAGCAGCTCGGCCAGGACCCGGGCGAGGAGCGCAAGGAGCGGCGGATCGTCGAGCTGATGCGCGAGATGAACGTGCTCACCACCGACACCTGCATCAACTATCAAACCGTCTACCAGCCGCACCTCGGTGAGCACGTCGCCTGGGGCGACACCGGGACGGTGATCTACGCCAACTCGGTGTTCGGCGCGCGGTCGAACTTCGAGTCGGGGCCGGCCGCGTTCGCCGCCGCGCTCACCGGCCGCACGCCCGCGTACGGCTTTCACCTCGACCGCAATCGCCGCGGTACGCTGTCGGTGCGGCTCGAAGCGCGACTCGACGACCGCGCCGACTGGGGCGCCGTCGGCAAGATCGTCGGTGAGAAGCACCAGAGCTACGCCGCCGTGCCGGTGTTCCACGGCATGCGCCGCGTGCCGGTCGCCGACGAGCTCAAGCACCTCGGCTGCTCGCTGGCCAGCTACGGTTCGATGGCGATGTTCCACATGGCCGGCGTGACGCCCGAAGCGCCGACCGTCGACGCCGCGTTTGGCGACAACGAGCCGGTCGACGAGATCGTGATTCGCGACGACGACGTCGCGCGCGTGTACGCCGGCTACGATCTCGGCGACCGCAGCGCGTCGCTGGTCGTGTTCTCCGGTCCGCAACTGTCGCTGTTCGAGATGAAGGACCTCGCCAACCGCTTCGACGGCCGCCGCGTGCGGGCCGGCACCGACGTCTACATCACGACGCCGCCGTCGGTCAAGAGTGGCGCCGAGCGGCTCGGATACCTGCGGACGCTCGAAGCGTCCGGCGTGGTCGTGCTCGAGGGCGTCTGCTTCTACATCCTGCAGAACTTGTCGGCGATGCGGATCGCTCACGGCTGGACGAACTTGATCTCGAACTCGGCCAAGCTGGTCAACGTGATCGGCGCGCACCGCTTCAACACGATCCTGCGCCGGACACAGCAGTGCGTCGACGTCGCCTGCACGGGCCTGCCGGCGTGACGGAACTCCCGCGATGACGGAGACGCTGAGCACGCCGCTCGAGACGCTCGACGTTCGGGCCGGGTTCGGTCCGGTCGTCGAAGGCGAAGCGATCGTGTCGGACGAGGGGTTCTCGCCGCGCTACGACCTCGACCGCTGGAGCGGGACGATCACCAAGCCCGGCCACGCGCTCGAAGGTCTGAACATTCGCGGCAAGATCCTGTTCTTTCCGACCGCGAAGGGCGGCGTCGCCGCCGGCTGGGCGTTCTTCGACATCAAGCAGAAGGGTTTCGCGCCGCTGGCGTTCGTGTTCGGCGACGTCAATCCGGTGATGGTGCAAGGCGCGCTGTTCGCGCGCATCACGATCACCCGCGGGCTGTCGAAGCGCGCGACCGACGTGATCCGCACCGGCGACTGGGTGCGCGTCGATCCGGCGCGCAAGGTGGTCGAGCTGCTGCGTCGCGCAGTGGGTGGCGCCCCATGAGCGGCGCGCGGCCGTGGGACGCGGCGCTGCACGCGCACGACTGCGTCAGCTCGACCAACGACGAGGCGAAGCAGCTGGCGCGCACGGGCGCGCCGCACGGCACGGTCGTCTCGGCGCGCTCGCAGAGTGCCGGGCGCGGCCGGATCGGGCGCACCTGGACGAGCCCGCCGGGGAACCTGTACTGCTCGGTCGTGCTGCGGCCGGGGATCGCGCCCCCGCGCGTGATCGAGCTCGGCTTCGTCGCCGCGCTCGCCGTCGCCGACGTGGTCGAAGCGCGAATCGCGCGCGGCACGGTGAGCCTCAAGTGGCCGAACGACGTGCTCGTCGACGGCGCGAAGGTGGCCGGGATCCTGCTCGAGTGCGAGGCCGTCGATCGCGACGTACCGTGGGTCGTCGTCGGGATCGGCATCAACGTTGCGACGGCACCGTCCGGCCTCCCGTATCACGTCACCTCGCTGCGCGAGGACGGCGCGGTCGTCGATGCGGCGGTCGTACTCGACGATCTGCTGGCGGCGCTGCAGCGAAGGCTGGCGGAGTGGAAGAGCCTCGGCTTCGAGCGCGTGCGGCGCGCGTGGGTTCAGTCCGCGAAGCGGCGCAACGGCGTGATCCGCGTCAACAGCAACGGTCGCGACGTGATCGGGCGCCTCGCCAACCTCGACCCCGACGGCGCGCTGGTCGTGAAGACCGCCGGCGGACTCGAACGCGTCGTCGCCGGCGACGTCGTGATCGCCGACGAGCCGAGGCGCAGCGCGATCTAAGGCAGCTCGGGCGCCGTCAACGGTTCCGCGAGCGTCGCGGAGAGCGTCGTCGCGTCGGGCAGCGGCGGCTCTTCGTCGAGCGGGCGCTGCAGCGCCGCGAGCAAGCTCCCGTCGGCGAGCGTCGTGAGCGCGCGAATCTCCCAGCCTTGCGCGCCGAGCAGCGCGAGCGTCGCGTCGACGCTGCCGGCCGCCGCCTCGCCGCCGGCGATCGGGTACAACTGGAACTCGAACCGGGCGCGCATGCGCGGCGCTTACCCAGCGAGCAGATGCGTCTTACGTGCCAGCCGCAGTACCGACTCGTCGGCGCCGTAGCGGTCGAGCGCGTCGAGCACGATCCACGCTAGTTCGTGCGACTCGTCACTGACGACGAGCGGCTCGGCCGGGTCGGCTTCGAAGGCGAACCGCACGTCGAAGTGATCGTGCTCGGGCTCGGCGCCGCGCGCCGGGATGCGATGCACGTCGACGTCGTAGATCCCGTCGCCCGCGAACCCCACCGAGCGCAGTCCCGACTCTTCGCGCGCTTCGCGCAACGCGGAGCGGCGCACGTCGCGGTCGCCGTCGACGTGCCCGCCGAGCTGCAGCCATTTGTCGAGCTTGCGGTGATGCGTCAGCAGCGTTTGCGTTCGTGCCGGGTCGACGATCCAGGCCGATGCCGTCACGTGCCCGGGAATGCAGGCACGCTCGAACGCGTCGTCATGGGTCGTCAAGAACGCCACGAACCGGTCGCGCATCTCGGCCTCGCGCGCATCGGCCGGCGAATAGGCGCGCAACTCGTCGAGCAGGGTCGCGCGGCCCGAGCGTTCGTCGTCGCTCACGAAGCGGCGGTTTCACGGCCCCGGCAGCGGCTGCCTTGCCGGCCGGAGATCGCCGGAGTAAGCAGACGCAGCATCGTACGGCAGTATTCCGCCACTTCTCCGCAAAGATACGGAGGTGCATTTCATTCGTTTGGCCGTGCGCCTGCTCGGTGCCACGGCTCTCTGCGCGCTGGTCTTGGGGTCGTTGCCGCATTCGGCGATCGGCGCCATGGCCGGCCCCGTCGTCAACGTGCCGGTGCTCGACCCGGCCAACATCGACCACACCTGCAAACCGTGCGACGACTTCTATCAGTTCGCGGTCGGCGGGTGGATCAAGAACAACCCGATCCCGCCCGGGCACGCTGCCTGGGGCGCCGGCAGCCAACTCGCCGACGAGAACCGCACGGTGCTCACCTCGATCCTCGAGGATGCCGCGAAGGTCACGGGCGCGCCGGCCGGGAGCGACGAGCAGAAGCTCGGGTCGTTCTACCGTGCCTGCATGGACGAGGCGGCGATCGAGAAAGCCGGAACCGGCCCCATCGATCCGCTGCTGGCCGGGATCAACGGCATCTCCTCGGTGCCGTCGCTGGTCGACGAGATCGGCACGCTCCACACGTACGGCGTGAACGGCGGGCTGACGTTCGGCGCAAGCGCCGACACGAAGGACTCGTCCAAGCAGATCGCCTCGCTCGCGCTCGGCGGCACCGGCCTGCCCGACCGCGACTACTATCTCAATCCCAGCCCGCGCGCGGCGGCGATTCGCGCGGCGTACCGGATCTACGTCGCGACGCAGCTGGTGAACCTCGGCGAGGCGCAGGCCGCCGCCGACACCGACGCCGACAACATCATCGCGCTCGAGACCGCGATCGCCAAAGCCACCCCGCCGCGCGAAGCGATGCGCGATCCGGCGTCGACCTACCATCCGACCCCGGTCGCCGACCTGCCCAAGCTCGCGCCGCACGTGCCGTGGCAGGCGTACTTCGCGACCTACCATGCGCCGTCGTTCACGATCGTCGACGTCGGAGTGCCGGCGTACGTCACCGCGTACGACGAGCTGCTGGCGTCGACGCCGCTGACGACCTGGAAGGCGTACTTGCGCTACAAGGTCGCCGACGCGTTCGCAAGCGCGCTGCCCAAGCGCTTCGCCGACGCGAACTTCGCCTTCCGCGGCACGACCCTGACCGGCGTGAAGGAGCAGCTCCCGCGCGCGCAGCGCTGCACCGCCGCGGAAGACGCCTCGCTGCGTGACGTGCTGGGCAAAGCGTACGTCGCCAAGGCGTTCCCGCCCGAGGCGAAGGCGCGCGCCAAGGCGCTGGTCGACAACCTGCAGGGCGTGCTGCACGACGACATCGAGACGCTGTCGTGGATGAGCGCGCCGACCAAGACCAAGGCCGAAGAGAAGCTCGCCGCGTTCACCAAGAAGATCGGTTATCCCGACAAGTGGGTCGACTTCTCGAAGCTGACCGTCGTCGACGGTCCGTACGCGACCAACGTGATCGCGGTGCGGCGCTTCCAGACGGAGCGCAACATCGAGCGGATCGGCACCGCGACGGATCGCTCGCTGTTCGGCATGACGCCGCCGACGGTCAACGCGTACTACAGCCCGTCCGACAACGAGATCGTGTTCCCGGCCGGGATCCTGCAGCCGCCGTTCTTCAACCCCAGCGCCGACGACGCGGTGAACTACGGCGCGATCGGCGCCGTGATCGGTCACGAGATGACCCACGGCTTCGACGACCAGGGCCGCCAGTTCGACGCCAAGGGCGACCTGAGCGACTGGTGGACACCGGCCGACGCGGCGGCGTTCAAGAAGCGCGCGCAGTGCATCGTCGACGAGTACACCGCGCTCGAGCCGCTCCCGGGCGTGCACGAGAACGGCGTCAACCTCCAAGGCGAGGCAGTCGCCGACCTCGGCGGGCTGACGATCGCGTACAAGGCGTTCGAACGCACGCCGGAGTTCAAGGCTCACAAGACGGTCGACGGGTGGACGCCCGAACAGCGCTTCTTCCTGTCGTACGCGCAGGTCTGGCGCGGCTCGCAGACCGAGGCCTCGATCCGTCAGCAGGCGCTCACCGACCCGCATCCCAACGCGCGCCTGCGCGTCATCGGCACGCTGTCGAACATGCCCGAGTTCCGCGCCGCGTTCCACTGCATGGCCGGTGACAAGATGGTCCGCGCCGACAGCTGCCAGATCTGGTAGCTTCTCGGTCGCAAGAGGCCCGAAATGGCGTCACGCCGGTGCGGCCGGCGTGACGTCTTTTTCTTAGCGCCGTAATCTCGGAAGGCGCTGAGACGGGCGACCAGGGTTTCCCGGCCGGCGCGTCTCAGAAAGCAACGGTTGCAGATCGTCGTCGACTGGGATGGAACCGCGACCGAGCGCGACTCACTGTTGCTGATCCTCGAGCACTTCCTCCCGCCGGCGCTGTTTGCGACGCTCGAGTCCGAGGTCGACGCTGGGCTCGCCGCGCGCACGATGACGCACCGCGAGGTGATGGAGCGCGAGTGGGACGCGATGACGGCGCCGCTCAACGCGATCGTCGCGTTCGTCGTCGAACGCGTGCGGTTGCGGCGCGGCTTCGCGGCATTCGTCGCGCGGTTCGATCCGCTGATCCTCTCGTCGAGCTTCTACGAGACGATCCAGCCGGTGCTGGCGCGTGACGGCGTCGTCGCTCGCGTCCGCGCGAACCACCTCATCGCAATTCCCGGCGGCGGCTGGCAGATCGACTGGGAGTCCGACGCGGCGTGCGACGTCTGCGGCGAGGCGTGCAAGCGCGCGTCGTTGCCGCGCGGTCCGTTCGTGTACGTCGGCGACGGCTACTCCGACCGCTGCGCCGCGCCCGCCGCCGGCCGGATCTTCGCCCGCGACCGGCTCGCGCGCTACCTCGACGAGCAGGGCGTCGCGTACGAGCCGTTCGACGACTTCGACCAGGTCGCGAACGCCTTGACGCGCTGATCCGCTCGCGGACCACGGTCACAGTTGCGGTTGCTCTGCAATCCAATACCGCACACTGGGCGATATATCACCCCAGGATGCAAGACACGGATGCCGGCACCCCAGCGACGGACGTCTTCGAGCTTACCCGCGAAGACCTCGACGCGCTGCCCTACGGCGTGGTCACGCTCGACCGGCGCGGCACCGTCCTTCGCTACAATCGGGCCGAAGCGACCTTCGCGCGCCGCTCGCAGGCGCGCACGGTCGGGTTGAACTTCTTCGCCGACGTCGCGCCGTGCGCGAACGTCCGGGCCTTTCGCGGGCGGTTCGAGGAGTTTGCCGTCGGGGCCGGCGCGGGCGTCGAGCGGTTCGATTTCTCGTACGCGTTTCGCTGGGGCCGCCAGGACGTGACGATCACGCTGCTGCGCAAGGCCGACCATCCCGACGTGAACCTGGTCGTGCGGCGGCGCACGATGACGACCACGGACGGCGAGCCCGATCCGGTGGTGATCCAGCGCGTGCCGTCGGTGAAGGACGACGACGAGAGCGCGCCGCCGAACGCGCGCGAGTCGGAGCTGCGGCGGCTGGCGTACTACGACGATCTCACCGAGCTCGCCAACCGCACGCTGCTGCTCGACCGCGTCGCCGAGGCCGTGCGCGAGGTCCGCGCGACCGGCCGGCTCGCGGCGCTGGCGTTCATCGACCTCATCGGCTTCACCGCGGTGAACGAGACGTTCGGGTATCCGGCCGGCGATGGGCTCTTGCGCGCGGTCGCGCTGCGGCTGGGCGAGTGCGTCCGCGCCGGCGATACGCTGGCCCGGCTCGACGGCGACGAGTTCGTCGCGCTGTTCACCGGCGTCGACGACGCGCCGACCGTCGAGCGGATGGTGCGCCGCATCTTCGACGTGCTGGCGCGCCCGCTCGATCTCGGCGGCCGCGTCCACTACGTCGCGGCGAACGTCGGGATCAGCGCCGCGCCGTATCACGGCAGCGACCCGATCGACCTGCTCCACGCCGCCGACAGCGCGATGCACGCCGCGAAGGCGTCGGGCCGCAACACGTTCCGCTGGTACAGCGCCGAGACCGCGGAAGCCGCCATCGCCAACGTGCGGACCGAAGAAGATCTGCGCCGCGCGCTGGAGCGCGACGAGCTGGTGCTGTACTTCCAGCCGATCGTCGACGCCGCAACCGGCCGCGTCGCCGCGGCCGAGGCGCTAGTGCGCTGGCGTCATCCCGAGCGCGGCATGGTGATGCCGAGCGAGTTCATCATGGTCGCCGAGCGCAGCGGGCTGATCGCGCCGCTCGGCGAGCACGTGCTGCGCGACGCTTGCCGCCGCGCCCGCGAGTGGGATGCGCTCGGACTCGACCGCCGCGTGTGCGTCAACGTCTCGACCGCGCAGCTGCGCGAGAAGCACTTCACCGCGCGCGTGCGCGCGATTCTGGCCGAGACCGGCGTCGACCCCAAGCGCATCGAACTCGAGTTGACCGAGAGCATGATGATCGACGGCTTCGACGAGACGCTCGACACACTGACCGACCTCAAGCTGCTCGGCCTGCGCCTCGCCGTCGACGACTTCGGCACCGGCTACAGCTCGCTGGCGTATCTCAAATACTTGCCGGTCGACACGCTCAAGCTCGACCGCGCTTTCGTCTCCGGAATCGCCGACGACGAGTTCGACCGTGCGATCGCGACCGCGGTCCTCGCGCTCGCGCGCGACCTCGAGCTGGAGTGCGTCGCCGAAGGGATCGAAACCGAAGCCCAAGCCCGCCTCCTACGCGAGCTGGGCTGTCCGCTGCTCCAGGGCTACCTCTTCGGCCGCCCCGTCCCAGCCGAACGCTTCCAGCCATAGCGTCCTTGCTGGGGTTGTACCAAATGGGCTATAATGGTGCTCCAAATGGTTCAACGCACGCCACTGGAAGAGGTCATCGAGGTTTTCGGCGGCCGGGAGGGCCTCGGCCCGGGCACGCTGACGTCGTTCTTCGACTTCGACCGCGTCATCCACGAAGGGATGCCTGTCCCTGCGTTCCGCCACGCGGTCGAGTCCCTCGGCCAGTCGGAGAAGACGGTGGTCGAAGGGATCGGCATCTCGCGTACGACGCTGAGCCGTCGAAAGCGGTCCGGTCGCTTGGGCTTCGTCGATTCCGAGCGCGCCGTTCGACTCGGGACGATCATCGCGCTCGGAAAAGTCGCCCTCGGTTCCACGGCGGCGGCCGGTCGATGGCTGCTCAAGCCGAACGCGGCTTTGGGCGGCGCCGTGCCGATCGGATTACTCCAGACCGACATCGGCGCGAGGCAAGTAGAAGCGGTGCTCGGGAGAGCGTTGCTCGGCGGCTATAGCTGATGGACGTCTATCGTATCGGCTATCGAACGTACGCAACGAACCCTCTCGACGGAGAGGGTTCGTTCTTGTACGGCGGCCGATGGTCGAGCGTCGGTACTCGCATGGCGTACACGTCGACGACGCTAACGTTGGCAATGGCAGAGTTCCTCGCTCACGTCAACATCGACGACCTCGATCCCGAAACTCCGCCGCAGCTGTTCTACCTCACCGCGAGCGTTCCCGATGCTTCGATTCGTACGCCTGAAGACATCGGCGCCGAGTTGTCGCCGAACTGGAGTCTGGTGCCGGCTCCTGACGCCGACGCTACGGTGGGTGATGGATGGATTTTCGGCGGCGTTTCGCTCGCGCTGCTCGTTCCTTCGGTGCACATCCCCATCTCGACGCCTGAGCGTAACGTCCTCATCAACCCGAGGCATCCCCACTTCGCGCAGGTCGAGTGGACCCTTGACGAGTTCGTCTACGACGAGCGTTTGCTCCGCGCCCGAGCTTCTGCGCAAGCATCTCGCAGTGAGCGACGCTGACAAAGGTTCGACCGTCCGCGGGTTCAGTGCGCGGCGCGGTGCAGGGTTTGGAAGGCGGCGTAGTCGCGGATGCCCGAGCCGACGACGCCGAGCGCGAACGCTGTGAGGACCCACGACAGCGGGCCGTACGACGCGGGCGCGAGGCCGGCGGGTGCGTGCGCCCATACGACGGCGTGCGGGAAGAGCAGCGCGATGAAGACGCCGTAGGTGATGCCCATGACGGCATGCATCGAGCGTTCCCCGGGCGGGAGGCGCCGCGTACGATCTTCGACCAGAAAGTCCGACAGCGTGATCGCGATCTCGGTGGCGAGTAGCACCGCGAGCAATGCGACGAGCAAGCCGTGCGGCTCGAGCCACGCGAGCGACGCGAACAACGCGCCGTAGACGAAGTCGCGCAGCGCGTGCAGGCGCAGCTCGCTCCAGGCTGCCGGCGTCGACGGTAGGCGCGCGACGGCTTCGTGATACACGATGGTGTCGAACGCACCCATGCACGCCAGGACGACCAGCGTCCACAGTGCCGCGATCATGGAAGCGGCGTCACCGGGCCGCCGTACGTCGCCAGCCGGCCCAGCAACGGCACGTCGATCGAGACGAGCAGATCCCAGCCGCCGCCACCGGCGCGGGTCGCAGCGTGGATGCGTGGCACCAGCCCTCGCGGCAACCGCCGGCCGAAAAGACGACACGCGATCGACGCGAATCGCAGGCCGCGCTCGTCGGCGGCGACGTCGAACACGAACTGCAGCGGACCGACCGCTTCGACGAGACGGCCTCCGTCGATCCATTGCACGGTGCGCAGGCTCCGGTCAGGGAATATCCGCTCCCATACCTCGCGCTCGCGGCTCACCGTCACGACGAGCTTGCCGGGCGCTCGTGCGCAGGGCGCCGGCAGACATAACATGGCCGACAGCATGGTTCGAAACAGGCCCGGCTCGTACGTGACCTCCATGACGAACTCGGCCGTTCCGCCGCGGCCGGCGTGGAATTGCCGCAACGTCGGAGGCAAAGCTGCGAACGACGGTCCGAGCAGACGCTGGTAGAGCGGTTCGCATTCCGGCCCTGGGGCGGCCTCCGCTTCGCGTCGATCGTCTCCGCGTTGCGGCGCGCGAAACGGTGCCAGCATTCAGCCGCCGAACGCGAGAAAGTCGGCCGTCAAAGAACGGCATCGTCGCATGGCCGCGCGTTCGTTGCGACCTCGGCCCGAGCCTGTCCCCGCGTGCTCCTGCGGGCGGGATAAGCGAAACCTCGCGGGGCGGGGCGCGTAGTTAGGGCGTTGACGTTGAAGAATCGGCTCGTTCCGCTCGGGTTGATGGTGCTCGGGATGTTCGCGTTCCTCGTGCTGCTGCAGCTCGCGCAAATTCCGCTGCATCTCGCGCGCGTGTCCGACGCCGCCGGGGTCCTCGTCGTGTGCGTCGTCGCGTTGGGCTTGTACGCCGGCTGGGTTCGACTGGTCGAGCGCCGCCGCGTCGACGAGCTCGCACCGTCCGCTGCGCTGCCGCAAGGCCTGGTCGGGTTCGCGATCGGTTTGGCGCTGTTCGGGACGACGATGGCGCTGCTGGCGGCGCTGGGTGTCTATACGGTTCGCGGTTTCGGCGATTGGTCGGGCCTCGCGGGCGGCCTCGCGCTGACGCTTGGTGCCGCCGTGGTCGAGGAGCTGCTGTTTCGCGGGTTCCTCTTCCGCACCGTCCGCGACGTCGGTGGGACGTGGGTCGCGGTCGGCGTTTCGGCGATCGTGTTCGGCGGACTGCATGCGTTCAATCCGGGCGCGTCGCCGGTCAGCACGCTCGCCATCGCGCTCGAGGCCGGCCTGCTGCTGGCACTGAGTTACGCGGCAACGAACCGGCTGTGGCTGCCGATCGGACTGCACTTCGCCTGGAACTTCGCCGAAGGTTCGATCTTCGGTATGGCGGTCTCGGGGCACGCGGTGTCGCACGCGCTGGTGCAGGGCGAATTACATGGACCGGCCGTGCTCACCGGGGGTGCGTTTGGGCCCGAGGCATCGATCGTCGCCGTTCTCGTCTGTCTCGCAGCCAGCGCCGTGTTCGCAACGATCGTGATTCGCCGGGAACGCGCTACGTAGGAGCTGTTACTTGTCGATGCCGCCGAAGCAGAGGTATTTGATCTCGACCCACTCGTCGATGCCGTACTTCGAGCCTTCGCGGCCGATGCCGGACTCTTTGATGCCGCCGAAGGGGATCGACTCGTTGGCGATCAGCGGGGTGTTGATTCCGACCATGCCGGTCTCGAGCGCTTCGGCGACGCGCCAGACGCGGCCGATGTCGCGGCTGTAGAAGTACGACGCAAGGCCGAACGGCGTGTCGTTGGCCATCGCGATCACGTCGGCTTCGCTGTCGAACGATGCGACGGCGGCGACCGGTCCGAACGTCTCCTCGTGGCTGAGCCGCATCTCGGTGGTCACGTTGGTGAGGATCGTCGGCTCGTAGAACGTGCGGCCGAGCTCGTGCGGCTTGCCGCCGTGGACGACGGTCGCGCCGCGGCTGCAGGCGTCCTCGACGTGCTCGACGACCTTCGAGAAGCCTTGCTCCTCGATCAGCGGTCCGAGCGTGACGCCTTCCTCGAAGCCGTGGCCGGCGCGCAGCTTGCGCACGCGCGCGGTCAGCTTCTCGACGAACGCGTCGTGAATGCCGGCCTGGACGTACAGGCGGTTCGGGCTCACGCAGACCTGTCCGGCGTTGCGGAACTTCGCGCCCATCGCACCGGAGACGGCCGCGTCGACGTCGGCGTCGTCGAACACGATGAACGGTGCGTTGCCACCCAGCTCGAGCGAGACTTTCTTGACCGTGTGCGAGCACTGTTCCATCAGCAGCTTGCCGACCGCGGTCGAGCCGGTGAAGCCCAGCTTGCGCACGATCGGGTTCGACGTCATCTCGCCGCCGATGATCGCGGCGTCGGCTGCGTCGCCGGTGACGACGTTGAAGACGCCCGGCGGAATCCCGGCCGCTTCGGCCAGCGCGGCGACGGCGAGCGCGGAAAGCGGCGTCTGCTCGGCCGGCTTGAGGACGAACGTGCAGCCCGCGGCGAGCGCCGGCGACGCTTTGCGCGTCACCATCGCGTGCGGGAAGTTCCACGGCGTGATGCCGACGCACACGCCGATCGGCTGCTTCACCGTCAGCATGCGGCGGTCGTTGCCCAGCGTCGGGATCGTGTCGCCGTAGATGCGCTTCGCTTCCTCGGCGTTCCACTCGACGTAGGCGGCGCCCATCTGCACCTCGCCGCGCGCTTCGGCCAGCGGCTTGCCCTGTTCGAGCGTCATGATGTGCGCGAGCTCGTCGATGTGCTCGAGGATCAAATCGTACCAGCGGCGGAGGATCTTCGCGCGCTCCTTGGCGGTCGTGGCGCGCCAGCCCGGCAGCGCGGCGTTCGCCGCTTCGATCGCGCGGCGCGTCTCGGCGACGCCCATGCGCGGGACGTCCGCGACGCGCTCGCCGTTCGCCGGATCGTAGACCGGGAACGTCGCGCCCGAGTCGGCGCCGATCCAGCTGCCGCCGACGTACGCCTGCGTCTTCATGAGCGTGGAACGTTCGAGCACCGAGGTCATCGCGGGTCCTTTCGCACGGGTGGTTCGGAGGACGGTGATGGTTCGCGCTCGGGACCGGACTCGCCCTCGGCCAGCGTGTAGAGCCACCAGCGCGGCGCGCGACCGCGCGCTCGCCGGTCGAAGTAGACGACCGCGACGCGGCCGTCGGCGAGCGCGAGCTCGTACCAGTGGCGCGCCAAATACGTGTCGCCGCGGTCGTCGACGGTCGAGCGCCAACGGCGGCGCAGCTGCGCGACGACCAGCTCGCCGCGGCGGCCGCGAAAGGATCGCGGCACCGGCGGCTCGCCCTGGCTCAGCGCCGGCGTATCCAGCCACTCGCCCGACGGCGCGAGCGGCTCGCCGACGAAACGCTCCCTCACGCGAAGCGCTTCGTCGCGGCTAGGCTTCGAGCCGCTCTTCCTCGCCCTCGTGGGTCCGGATCAGCTTGTCGAGCAGGCCGTGCAGCTGTTGCTGCTCGTCTTTGGAGAGGACGTTGATGAAGCGCGCCTGCGAGCGCGCGATCGGTTCCGCGATTTCGTCGAGGAGCGCCGTGCCGGCCGGGGTGAGGCGGAGGCGCTTGGTGCGTTTGTCGTGGCTGCGGTGCTCGCGCTCGATCAGGCCGCGGCCTTCGAGACGTTCGAGGACGTTGCCGATCGTCGACCGGTCGAGGGCGACGACGGCGGCCAGCCGGGTCGCGTCGGAGTCGGGCATCTGCGAGATCGCGGTCAAGACCGCGTACTGCACGGGCGTGATGTCGTACGCCGCGCCCTCTTCCGTAAAGAGGGCGACCGCGATCTGATGACAGCGCCTGATCTGGTGGCCCGCAAAAGCGAGCATGCGCTCCAATGACATTACGGCAGTATACGGACAATCAGCATGCTGTCAATACCCCTTAAGTCGGGAGGCCGCTCGCTCCTCGACAGAACGGACGCCCGACCCGGTTGGTTGAGGTGCCGGCCCGATTTTTTGCCGGGGACGCAGAAGGCCGGCGATCGCTCGCCGGCCTTCCGGGCCGTTGGTTGCTCCTGAGGTCTGCCGCGAACTACTTCGCGGGGGTCGTCATCGCGGCGGCGCCGCCCGACCCCAGCTTGAAGATCGCGACCGTGTCGCCGTACGGGAAGCCGAGCTGGAAGTTCCCGCCCGCCGCGACCGCGATGTACTGCGTTCCGTTGACCGAGTAGGTCACCGGCGGCGCGTTGACGCCCGCGCCGAGGTTGTAGCGCCAGACGCGCTTTCCGGTCTTCGCGTCGACCGCGTCGAACCAGCCGTCGCCCTCGCCGTAGAACGCGAGGTTGCCGGCCGTCACCAGCGGGCCGCCGATCAGCGGCTGCGGCGTCATGACGGTGAACGCGAGCTTTCCGGTCTCGGTGTCGATCGCGACGAAACGCCCGTCCTGGACGCCGTGCGGCGCGATGTTGCTGAACGCGCTGCCGAGGCGAATGCGTCCCGGCTGATACGCGTCGTCGTGGGTGGTGAAGTTCATCAGCTGGTCCATCCCGAGCACGTACGCGTAGTGCGTGTCGGGCGAGTACGCCGGCGGCGACCATTCCGCGCCGCCGTTCGCGCCGGGCAGCATCACGACGCCCTTCGCGGTCGGCTGGCTGAACATGTTCTTCGTCATCGCGACGTAGTTGGCGGACTTGCGGATCAGCTTGCCGTTGCGGCGGTCGACGATGAAGAACCAGCCGACCTTGCCGGCCTCACCGGCGGCCGGAACGGTCTGGCCGTTCACGGTCACGTCGAAGAGCTCCGGCGGGCTGACGGCGTCGTAGTCCCACACGTCGTGCTTGATCTCTTGATAGCCCCACTTGAACTTGCCGCTCTTGGCGTCGATCGCGACGATCGAGTCGCTCCAGCGATTGTCGCCGACACGCACCTTGCCCTCGAGGTCGGGGTTCGGGTTGCCGGTCGAGAAGATCAGCAGGCCCAGCTTGGTGTCGAGCGCCGGGGTCGTCCACACCATCGCGCCGCCGCGCATGTACGAGCTGCCGGCGTACGTGGCGGGATCGGTGGTGTTGTAGCGCCACATCTGCTTGCCGGTGCGCCCGTTGTAGGCCGCGATGAAACCGCGAATCGGCCACTCGCCGCCGGCGCTGCCGACCACGATCTCGCCGTTGTACGCGAGCGGCTGCATCGTTTCCGAGTAGCCGACCGACGCGTCCGCGACGGTGACGGCCCACTTCTGGGCACCGGTCGTCGCGTCGAGGGCGAGCAGCTTGTCGTCGAGCGTGAGCACGTACACCATCCCGTACGCGACGGCGGCGCCGCGGTTCACCGGACCGCAGCAGATCTGGAACGCGCCCAGGCTGTAGGTGTTGTCCCAGATGACGCGGCCGTTGGTTGCGTCGAGCGCCATCGTCTTCATCTTGTTGTCGACGGTCGGCGTGGTGATGTACATGACGCCGTTGACGACGATCGGCGTCGTCTCGAAGCTGGCCGTCATCCCGGTCTGCGCGATGCCGGCGAGCTGCAGGCCGCCGATGTTGCTCGACGTGACCTGGTTGAGCGGCGAGTAGCGCGCGTTGTCGTAGGTGCGTCCGGCGACCAGCCAGTTCGACGGGTCGGCGGCCATCAGCATCGCGTCGGTGACGTTGACGTCGGCACCGGCCGGGATCTTTCCGTACACCTTGTTCTTCGACGGCGCCGCGCGCACGATCTCGTTGTTGTTGGCGACCGTCGTCATGTGGGCGCCGCCGAGCTTGACGCTCGCGAGCGTGCCGGCGCTCAGCGCGGTCGTTCCCGACGGATAGCCGTTGCGCGACAGGATGTAGGCTGTCACCGCAAGGTAGTCGGATTGGCTGAGCGAGCCGGGCTTGTCGGCCGGCATCTGGCGGCTGATGAAGTCGTAGAGCGATGCGCCGGTGCCGTTGCTGCCGACGTACTTGGTGAAGGCGGAGCCCACCAGGCCGGGGCCCGCGCCGCCGGCGAGGTTGACGCCGTGGCACTGCGAGCATTTGGCCGCGTACACCGTCCCGCCGGCCGCAGCTTGAGAGCTGGTGAAGTCGCCCGCCGCGCTCGCCGCGCTGATGGACGCTGCGAACAGCAGTCCGGCGACGACCGGCACGCCGACAAGAAAGACGCGCCGAGCGGAAGTGCTGGAGTTGCGCAAATGAATCCCTCCGTTTTTTCGGTCCGCGGGTCCGCGCGGGCCGATACGGCGGGGTTTCGTACGACGAGCCCGCCCTCCCCGCTAAGCGGAGTGGCCGCGAAGGGCCGTGCCGAGCGCCGAAGCGAATCCGGGCCCGGCTGTGAAAATCGCCGTCTGGGGCACCGGCCCGATCTACGAAGGCGCGCTCGCCGCGTGCCGCCGCCACCAGCTCGAGGCCGTCGAAGACATCGCCGACTGCGACGTGCTGCTGCTGGCCAACTACACGCGCATCGTGAAGGCCGCCGAGCGCGCGATGCCGCGGATCGGCGCGCTGTGCTTCCACGCCAGCCCGCTCCCGCGCCACCGCGGCCGCGACGCCGTCTACTGGACCGTCAAGCAGAACGATCCGACCTGCGGCGTCTCGTGGTTTTGGATCGACGCCGGAATCGATACCGGCGACGTCGCCGGCACGATCGAGGTCGCGCGCCCGCTCGATCTGCGCCCGCGCGACCTCTACGAGACGATCCTCGTTCCGCTCGGCGACGCGCTGCTCGACGTCCTGCTCGCCCAGTTCACCCGCGGCATCGTCTCGCGCTTCCCCCAAGACGAAACCCGCGCCACTTACGAACCCCCGCGTCCTGCAACCCCGGCTCCCGCGTCGACGTAGCGCGCAAAGCCACCCGACGAACGAGAAGGAACAAATCACGATGTCGACTTCGATGCCGCCGGTGCTGAGCTCGTCCGTGAAAGGACCGCTGGGGGTGGCGCATTTGCCGCGCCTGTGGCTGAAGATTCTGCTGTTCTCGCAAGGGCGATTGCCGGACGGATACCGGCACGGCACCGGCGGTTTCGACGAGTTTCTCACCACCACGCTCGGCATCGACCGCGACGCCTTCGTCGCGTACGTCGAGAACGAGAAGCCCGACTACCTGACCCTCGAGCGCTGGGTGCGCGAGCACGCGACGAACCTCACCACCGACACGATCGCGAAAGTCAACGAGCGCGTCGCAGCGGCCGACATGAGCGAGGAGCTGCTCGCCGAACGCCGCGCGCGCCTCGGCATCGACCAGAGCATCACCAAAGCCGTCGCCGTCAACGACATCGACGACTGGAACGCAATGCACGCCGCGCTCCTATCACCCTAGCCCCGATGTCACCCTTCGACGTAGCTCAGGGTGACATCGGGAGGGTGCCATCACGAGGGCTTACGGCGCCATTAGGGTGGCGGTCAAGCTCGCTCGGCTTGCGGCCGATCATGCAGGGGAGGCCGGGGTCGGTTCGGACCCCGGTCGGGTCGTGCTCGTCCCGCGGCCCGCGGAGCTCTCGTGATCTATAGCCAAGCCGACGCGGCGATTCCAGACGGGTTGGGAGTCGCCGCAGCCCTCACCGTCGAGGGTGACACCGCGCTCGCCGTGCGCGGAGATGCAGCTTTTGCAGCGTGGCTCGATGCCGTGCGGGAGCGGCGCGATTTGACGTTGGTGCCGCCGCCGGCGGCCGGCGACCGTGCGCGCACGGTTCTCGCTCTGCTGGCGGCGTTCTCGGGCGAGTTCGACGACTACGCGACCTTGATTCGCGACACGCTCGACGCCGCGCGGCGCAACGGCGAGGAGCTGCAGGGCGTGATCGCCGCCGCGGCGCGTCAGGACGAGCTGGTGCGCGACACCGCCGGCGCGGTCGGCGAGGTGAGCGCGGAGGCGAACCAGATGGCGGCGGCGGCGCAGACGCTGCAGCGCGAGGTCGCCGACGCGGTGGCGGCGGGCGACGAGGTCGGCGCGGCGCTGAACGCGGTGCGCGGCGCGCTCGACACGCTGCACCAGGGACTGAGCGGCGGCGGCGCGCCGATGGCGAGCATGGGGCGCTCGGTGCGCGCGCTCGGCGCGACCGTGCACGGTTTGGCGAAGCTCGCCCAGCGCGCGCAAATGCTCGCCGTGAACGCCGCGATCGAAGCGGCGCACATCGGCGCCGGCGCGTCGCGTTTCGACATCGTGGCGGCCGAGGTCGGCCGGCTTTCGCACTCGACCGACGACGCGGCGGCCGAGGTCGGTCGGATCGCGGCCGGTTTGCACGGCGCGTCCGACAAGGTCGCCGCCGCAGTCGCGGCCTCGATCGACGTCACGACCGCGACCCACGCCGACGTCGACGGCAGCGCGCACACGCTCGACGGCGCGCAGCGCGCGATCGGCGAGCTCGAAGGGACGATCGCGTCGATCGGATCGCTGTCGGGTCAGCAGAGCGCGTCGCTGCGCGCGGTCGCCGACGCGGTCGAAGAGATCTCGCACCACGCCGGCGCCGCGCGCCGCGCGACGACCGGCGCCGGCGAGTTGCGGCTCGAGGAGCTGCTCGGCCGCGCCGCCGCGCGCTTGCAGCAGTGGACGATCGTCGAGCAGGCCCGTGACGTGTCGCGACGCGCCACGCCGGTCGCGACGGAAGTGCCGGATCATGACGCGGTGCGCGCGCTCGTCGCGGTGGTCGATGCCGATCAGCGCGCGATCGTCGGCGATCTGATCCAGGTCGCGGTCTCGGTGGCGCACAACGGAGTCGCCTGGCGGTCGATCGACGGCGCGTTGTCGGCACTGCGCACCGAGCTCGGTCAGATTCGCAACGCGGTCGGCGAGTCGGCGGAGGCCGCCCGTTCGGCCAGCGCGGTCGCCGGGACGATGCGGACGCTGGCGACCTCGCTCAAGCAGCGCTACGACGAGGCGGTCGCGGCGCTCGACCGCGGTTTGGCCGCGATCGCGCGGGTCGAGGAAGGGATCGGCGAAGCGGACCGGCGCGTCGCCGAGATGACCGGCGCGGTCGAACGCACGAATCAGATCGTCGGCCTGATCGACGCGGTCTCGGCCGACACCGACCTGCTCTCGCTCAACGCCGCGATCGAAGCATCGCGCGCCGGCGTGTCGGGCCGCGGCTTCGCGGTGATCGCAAGCGAGATTCGGCGGCTGGCCGGTGAAACGCACGGCGTCACCTCTGAGGTCTCGGACGTGGTCGCCGAGGTGTCGCGCGAGAGCACGGCGTTGCGCGGCGTGATCGGCGACGTGGGCGGAAGCGCGGCCGCGATCGCCGAGGCGGCGCTGCAGGCGCGCGCCGCGGTCGCCGCGCTGCGCTACGCGCTCGACGAGACGCTGCGCTGCGCGCTCGAAGTCTCGGCCGCCGCCGACGGCCAGGTGCGCGCGCTCGACCGCGTCCACGACGAGACGGTGCGCAGCGCGAGCGCGCTCGGCGACGCGGGCTCGGGTGCCGAAGCGCGCCGCCGCGAGCTGTACCGCTTCGGGGAGCGCGCGCACCGCATCGCCGCCCGGCGCGGGGTCACCACCAAGACGACGGACGTGCGACGCTTCGTCGAGGACGTCGCGTCGCGCGTCGAAGCCGTCTTCGAGGACGCGCTGGCCGCGGGCCGCGCGAGCACGTCGACCTTCTTCGCGTTCGAGTACGAAGACATTCGCGGCGAGCGGATCCGCGAGCTGGCGCGACTGTTCGACGTGAGCCGCGTCCCCGCCGAAGGGTTCGATCCGCCGAAGTTCCGCACGCCGTGGGACGCGCTCGTCGACGAGCGGGTCATCGAGGTGCTCGACGACGGCTTGCGGCGCGCCGAGTTCGCGCGGCCCTACGTGATCTCGGCGACCGACCTCAACGGCTTCATGTACGCCTACCCGCGGCGCTTCATCGCCGCCTGGACCGGTGCCGCCGACCGTGACCGCGCGGGGAACCGGATCAAACGCTTCCTCGACGATCCGCACAGCCTCGGGATGACGCGCACCGGCCTCGGCGACGCCGCCTCACGGGTTCCGCTGCGCGCGCCGTACGGCGCGTTCGCATCCGCCGGCTGCGCGCTGGACCGCCCCGCCGGCGAGCGCGACTGGCTGCTGCAGGTCTTCGCGCGCGACGTCAACGACGTGGTGAACGACTTGGTCGTGCCGATCTACGTGCGCGGGCGCCGTCACGGCGCGCTGCGCTTCGGCTATCACGTCGACGTTCTCTGAGCCTCGATCGCGCCCATGACGGCGAGCGCGACGTCCTCACGCCAGTGACGCGCGACGACCTGCACGCCGACCGGTAACCCCGCGCTGCCGCGCACGACGTCGCGCGCAGTACGTTCGACGATGTCGCGGCCGGCGCGCGGCGGGTTCTGCTCGTCGTCCCGCACGGTCGTCACCGGCACCACGCCGGCCGGCATCCCGAGCAGGTTGTAGAGCATCGCGTAGCTGGCCGCGCCGGTGAGGTCGTACGAGCTGCCGTGGGTGAGCGCTGGCAGCGCGTGCGGCGGGCAGACGATTGCGTCGAAGCGGCCGAAGTCGAGCGCGGCGACGAACGCGCGCCGGTAGGCGGCCTGTTCCTCGACCAATCCGAAGAACGCATCGACGTCGACCGGCCGGATCTGCGCGATCTGCTGCGACAGCCGCCGCTGGCCGAGCGCCGCCGACAGCGAGACCGCCAGCGGACGCAGCGCGGCCGGCATCTGCGCGATCTGCAGCAAGCCTTTGATGCGCCGGTCGGCGCGGTGGGGGCCGAGCCGGCGCTTCGGACCGGCTCCGCCGTCGGCCGAGAGGATCCCGAGGAACAGTCGCATCGCCGTCGCGACGTCGGGCGGTGCGAACGGTTCGACGTGCGCGCCGCAGTCGCGCAACAGCTCGACCGCTTCGCGCACCGCGCGGCGCACGGAAGCCGCGGCCGGGAAGAAGCCGTCGTCCTCGTAGTACGCGATGCGCAGCGACGCGACATCGACGGCGCCGGGCTCGTGCCAGCTCAGCGGCGCGACCGGCGGATCGACGTGGTCGAGCCCCGGCGCGGCGAGCACGCGCATCGCGAGCGTCAGGTCGGCGACGCTGCGCGCCATCGGCCCGGGCTGCGACACGATCGCGAGCTGACCGAAGCCGAACCCGCTGAGCCGCGCATCTTCGTTGGTGAGCCGGTAGCTCGTCGGCTTGAGCGACGCGATCCCGCAGGCGTGGGCCGGCGTGCGCAAACTGCCGCCGATGTCGCTGCCGAGTCCCAGCGGCGAGCCGTGCGCGGCGATGATCGCCGCTTCGCCGCCGCTGCTGCCGCCGCACGAGCGCTTCGGATCGGCCGGATTGACGGTGCGGCCATACACGGGGTTGTCGGTCTCGTTGAACAGCAGCAGCTGCGGAACGTTGGTCTTGGCCAGCACGATCGCACCGGCTGCACGGAACCGCGCGACTAGCGGCCCGTCGTGCTCGTCGCGGGCGGCCGGCGCGACGCCGAGCGTCGAGATCATCCCGGCGACCTCGAACTGCTCCTTGATCGTGATCGGAACGCCGTGCAGCGGTCCGCGCAGCCGATCGTGGTGCAGCGAGCGGTCCGCTTCGTCGGCCTCCGCGCGCGCCTCGTCGAAGCGCGTCTGCACGACGGCGTTGAGCGCCGGGTTCACCGCTTCGATGCGCGCGATGTGCGCGTCGACGGCGGCGCGCGCGCCGATCGTTCCGGCCGCGATCGCGCGGGCCAGCTCGCTCGCCGACAGGGCGGTGGGGTCGGCGATCGTGCCCGGCTCGACCATCGGCTCGTTCTCCGCGAGCACGCCGCGCCGTTCCTCGGCCGTTAAAGAATTCATTGACGCCGGCCGACGGCCGTGCTATGGTGCTGTTAATTCTTTAACGGAGACGTTGGGAGGGGTCATGGCGCGTCGAACGTCGGCGGTCCTCACGGACGCGGAGCTGCGGCTCATGGAGGTGCTCTGGCGCGTGCCGAGCGCGACCGTCAGCGAGGTCGCTCAAGCGGCCGGCGCGCCGCCGCTCTCGCACAGCAGCGTGATCACGACGCTGCGCATCCTCGAGCGCAAAGGCTACGCCGCGCACGACGAGGTCAACCGCGCCTACGTCTACCGGCCGCTGGTCGCGCGCGACGAGGCGGCGGGCAAGGACATCGGGCACGTCGTCGCCCGGTTCTTCGCCGGCCGCCCGGTCGATCTCGCGATGCGGCTGGTCGAAAGCGATCGTCCGTCGGACGACGAGCTGCAACGGCTCAAAGCGCTGATCGAGCGCTACGAGGAGCAGTCGTGAACGCGCTCCTTCACGCCGCCGCTCCGTACCGCGGGTTCGCCGACGTGCTGATCGCGTACGCAGTCGATGCGCTCGCGATCGGACTGTGCGCCTGCGCCGCGATCGCGTTGCTGCTGCGTTGGTGGAAGCCGCTCGACGCGCGGGCGCGCTACGCCGCGTGGTACGCCGCGCTGCTGGTCGTGGCGCTCGGACCGCTCGCGATCGTCGGTTTCCAGCAGCGGAGCGGCCTGGGCGCGATGATCGACGTCTCGGTTCAGCCCTTCCACTCCAGCCTGGGCTTCGGTGCGTTTTCTCCGGCCCAGATCGGGGGCGACGTGCACGGCGGTCCGATCGTGCTGCCGGAGCTGCTCGGCTTCGTTCTCGCCGCGGCGTGGATCGTCGTCGCCGCAGCCGGTCTCGTGCGCGTCGTCGCCGGCGCCGTCGTGCTCGCGCGTCTCAAACGCGACGCGCTGCCGATCGCGCCCGACCTGCGCGCCGCGTACCCGCTCTGGGCCGCGTGCGCCGACGCCGCGACGTCGCGCGGCGTACGGTTGTGCCTGTCGGACCGTGTCGACGTCCCGCTGGCGGTCGGCTTGTTCGACGCGATGGTGCTGATCCCGCGGCACGTCCTCGACGCGTTCGACGCGAGCGACGTCGACCGGTTCGTGCTGCACGAGCTCACCCACCTCGATCGCCGCGACGACTGGACCGCGCTCGTGCAGCGGCTCGTGCAAACGGTGCAGTTCTTCAATCCGGCCGTCCACGTCATCGCGCGGCGGCTCGACCTCGAACGCGAGATCGCCTGCGACGATCGGGTCGTCGCGACGACGCATGACGCGCGTTCCTACGCGAACGGGCTGACGCGCATGGCCGAGACGACCACCTGGCCGTACATCGGCCTCGCGACGCCGGCGATCTTCGTCACCCGCAAGCAGCTCTCGCTGCGCGTCGAGCAGCTGCTGGCGAGCCGACCCGGCCGCGAACGTCGCCGGCCGTTCGTCCCCGCGCTGCTCGGGTTTCTCGCCTCAGGGCTGATGGCCGCCGCGGTGTTGCCGTTCGCGCCGACTTTCGCGCTCGGGTCCGAAGCGAAGAGCGGGCCCGGCAAACCGCATATGCTGTACGTCGTGGAGGCTCGAGAGTCGCTCACACCGGGCGAAAAGCGGCGCGTGCTCTACATTCACGGCAACATCGAGAAGGTCGAGGACAGCTGGGACAAGCCGCCGACCCGCGAGCAGATCCAACGGCTCATCGAGTCGATCAACACCCCCAACCGTAAACCGTAGGTCGTCATGACGGCAGGATCACGCTCACCGCACCAGCGGTCTGTTCGACGCATGCTCCGAAACGGTGCAGCGCTACTCCTCGCCGCGTCGATCGTGTTCGGCGGGCAGCTGCCGGCGCTCGCTGCGACCGACGCGAGCGACGTCGTGGTCGAGGTGGTCGACGTCGCCAGCGGCGCGCCGATCGGGCTCGCGCGCGTGCTGCTGAGCGGCGAGAGCGCCGCGATCGGCTACACCGACGTGCAAGGCCGGGCGACGTTCGAGTCGGTCGCGACCGGATCGTACCGTGCGCAAGTCGCGAAGCGCGGTTACGTCAGCGCGCGTTCGCCGCTGTTCGAGGTCGCGGCGAACCGCAGCACGACCGTGCGCGTGCGGCTGCAGCGCACGGGACTCAAGCAGATCGGGACCGTCTCGGTGAGCACGTCGCCGGCCGCCGCGTCGCGCGAGGTCGGTCAGAACGACGCGCTGCGCTTCCTCGACGGCTCGCTGCGCGACGCGCTCGGCGATCTGCCCGGCGTCACCGGCGCGGGCGACGGCGTGATGATCGACGGTAACGATCCGTCGCAGACCGGGACCAGCATCGACGGCGTCTCGGTCCCCGGCGCCGGCGGCTCGTTCGCCGACCGCGGGATCAACGCCGACCTGTTCGGCAGCGCGACCGCGAGTTCGAGCGCGACCGCCGGCTCGCTCGGCGGCAGCGTCGGGTTTCGCACCCTGCAGCCGACGCTGTTCCCGCAGCAGCAGGCGACGCTGCAGTACGGCACCGACGACGCGTCGTCGGCGCTGTTCGTCGCGCGCGGGTCGGTGCGCAACCTCGGCTACGTCGTCGAGCACGCGGCGCGCGGGCGCACCAGCCCGCTGACCGGACTCGACTTCACCGACGAGACCGGGCTGACGTACCGGCACGACGGCGACACGTTCGCGAGCGGCGACTTGGCGAAGCTGCGCTGGTCGCCGTCGATCGCGCAGACGCTGACGCTGACCGCGACCTCGACCAACACCGAGAACGCGCTGGCGTGCGCGCAGCTGACCGCGTTGTTTCCGTGCGGCTACGGACCGAACGCTTTCAGCCACGCGCACGGGTCGCTGCTGACGCTGTCGGAGAACGCGACGGTCGGCGCGACGTCGATCGCGCTGAGCGGTTTCACCAACGGCTCGGCCGACGATCTCGCCGAGCCGCAGCGCGCGCTGGCCGGCAGCCCGGTGCCGCAGAGCGACGCGATTCGTTCGAACGCGCGCGGGCTGCAGCTGACGGTGCAGGCTCCGGGCGGCGACCACCACGACCTCTCGCTCGCCGCGCAGGCCTACGGCCTGGGATTCGACGACCGCGCGACCGAGGCCGGCGCAACGTTCGCGCTCGCGCAGCGCATCGCGTACCGCTCGGCCTCGCTGATCGACCGGATCCGGCCCAACGCGCAGCTGACGTTCACCGCGCGCGCGGGCGTCAACAGCGGCGACGGCGGGAGCGCGGTGACGACCGGGCTCGACGTGCGCTGGCAACCCGTCCACGACCTCGCCTACGACGTCACCGGCGCGGCCGGCAACGCGGGTGCCGGGATCGTCCTCACCGGGGCGGCGTTCCCCGATCCGCGCTCGCTCACGTTCGACTGCGCGAACGGGCTCGCGTACGGCGGGTTGCCGTCGAGCAACGCGACGCGCCAGCGCTCGTCGTCGCTGCGCGCGTCGGTCGAAAAGTCGGGGAAGCGCGGGCGGATCGCGCTGACCGCCTGGACCGCGCGCCTGCTCGGCGCGCCGGTGCTGACCGCGCTCGACGGCGCCGCAGCCGGCCTGCCGCCCGGATATCTGGCGGCCGCCGAGACGTTCGCCGCCTCGCCGTACGTCTGCGGCACGACGCCGATCAACGCGCTCGCGTTCACCGCCTTCCAGCCGGCCGACCAGCTCAGCCGCGGCGCGACACTGGCCGGAACGCTCGACGTCGGTTCGGTGCTGCTGGCGGGCTACGGCACGGTGCAGTCGCGTTTCGTCACCGGCGCGACGCCCGCGACCGCCGCGCTGACGCCGGTCGGGCAACAGGTTCTCGGCGCGCCGCTGCACCGCGCCGGACTCGTCGCCACCGCAAAGCTCGGCAAGGCCGTCGACCTGCTCGCGAACGTCAGCTACACGGCCGCCGGCAACCCGAGCCGTCTGCCCGCGTACACGCTGTTCAACGCCGGCGTCGCGCTGCCGCTGCGCTACGGCTCGCTGGCGATCGTCGGCACGAACCTCGCCAACCGCTACGCGCAGCCGTTCGAGCCGTCGTACGCGCTGCCGCGCGCCGGCGGCGCGCCGCTGTTCTTGGCGGCGACACCGCTGGCGCCGCGCGCGGTCGCGCTGACCTACACCGTTCGCACCGGTCGCGTCGGCGCGGCCGGCAACGGCGCGCAGCGCGCCGACGCGTCGGATGCCGAGGACACCGGCGGCGGCGTGCGCGTAGTCCTACGGGTCAACGAGCTGCGCGAAGGGCCCCATCCCGACGCGCTGCGGATCGATCCGGACAACGACGCGTGTACGCCGTCGGCGGTGCGCGTCGCGCAGCCGGTGATGGACGCGATCGGCCGCATCGCGCAGGCGGCCGAACGTGCGAAGTCCGGCGCGCGGTACCCCGTCGCGGTGCCCGGTGGGAAGGCGACCGTCAACGGGATGGCGCTGCAGTACGTGTCCTACGACGACGGGGCGCGTTACGTCGTCACCGCGCTCGGCGAGATTCGCGTCTCGGCGGCCTTCCTCAACTGCTCGCGGTTGAGCGGCGGCGGCCGCGATACCCTCGTCGCGCACCACCTCTACGTGCCGACGGCCGACTTCAAAGGCTTCTTCATCGGCTATTCGCCGGCGTTCGGACTCTATCTGCTGCCGCCGGCGCAGATTCGGAACGGCGTGCGAGCGGAGGTCTCGCTCGAAGCCGAGCCGGCGAGCGCGCCGGCCGAGCCGTTCGCGGAACGCACACCGCCCGCGTGTCCGGCCTCGTCGAAACCGGTCGCCGACGCCATGGTCGAAGCAGTGCGCGCGGCGCGCGCGGCGCAACGTGCCGGGACGCCGGTCGTGCCGTCCGACGTCGCCGAGATCCACGCGGGCGGCAGCGGTGCCGGCGCGTGGCTCGAGATCGCGCCGCACGACGCCTTCGCGCAAGTCGCGGCGCTGCAGTGCCTGCACGTCGCCGGCGTTCCCGTCCCGCACCTCGTTGCCGCCGGGATCGGCGACGTGCGCCACGCCGGCGCGCTCGGCTTCGCGGACCGCTTCGGTTTCTACGTCATCGGAGAGGTGCGCGCGGCGCCGGTGCCGCGTTGACGCGACGCGCAGCGAAACGACCGACGATGCGGCCGTCGAGCAGCGCCAAGCCGGCGAAGATCAGCGCCATCCCGGCGAACGTCGCCGGCGCGAGCCGCTCGCCGAGCGCGAACGTGCCGAGCAGCACCGCGCTGACCGGCACCAAGAACGTGACCGACGCGGCGCTGGTCGCGCCGGCAGTCGCGATCAGCCGGAAGTACAGGACGAACGCGAGCGCGGTGCTCGGCAGCGCGAGCCCGGCCCACGCCCACCACGTCCCCGCCGCCGGGGGCGGCAGCGTCCACGGGTGTTCGAGCAGCAAGGCCAGCGGAATCGCGATCAGCGTCGAGCCGCACAGCTGGCCGGTCGCGGTGACGATCGGATCGATCCCGAGCTTGCCGAAGCGCCGCGCGTACACCGCCGCGTAGCCGTAGACGACCGCTGCCGCGACGCAGCTGAGCTGCGCGAGGCTGGTGAAGTCGAGTCCGCGCAGCGCGGTCGGTCCCATCAGCAGCGCGACGCCGAACAGCCCGAGCACGATGCCGCCGATCCGCACCGGCGTCAGCTTCTCGTCGCGGCTCACCCACGGGGCGATCAGCGCCGCGAAGATCGGCGTCGTCGCGTTGAAGATGGAGGCCAGCCCGCTGTCGATGTGCTTCTCGCCCAGCACGATGAGGCTGAACGGGATCACGTTGTTGATCGCACCGAGGATCAGGAACGCGAACAGCACGCGCGGGTCGCGCGGGATCGCGCGCCGCGTCGCGAGCACGACCGCCAGCAGGATCAGCGCGGCCGGTGCGACCCGCCCGAGCACGATCGTGAACGGCGGGAGCGCCGCGTCGTCGAGCACCTTGTAGAAGTAGAACGCGCCGCCCCACACGACCGAGAGCACGACGAGCATCAGCCACTCCGTCGGGCCCATCGTGGCGGTGGTGTCGGCGGTGCGCGCGGCGGTCACGGAACGAGAACACGAGCCGCGCGGCAGGCGTTGCATTCAGCTCCGCTATTCGAGCGCCGTCACCGCCGCTTCCCAGGCCGTCATCGCGGCTGCGGCTTCGGCGCGGTTGCGTTCGAGCGCGTGCTGCAGCTCGACGACGCGCGCCGGCTCGTCGTACGTGCCGTGCGCGGCGAACTCGGCCTCGAGCTCGGCGCGCTCGCGGTCGAGCTGCGCGACCCGGGTCTCCGCCTCGGCGACGGCGCGCTTGCGGCGGCCGGCGTCGAGCTTCGCCGCGTGCGCGGCGCGGCGGTCGGTGACCTTGCGCGCTGCGGGATCGGACGGCGCTTGCGGCGCGGCACGTGTTGTCGCGTTCGAAGCGTTCGGCGGAGGCTCGTGCTGACGGCGCTCCCACGTCTCGTAGTCGCCGCCGATGTCGGCACGTCCGTCGCGAATCGCGACGACGCGCTCGCCGAGGCGTTTGAGCAGATAGCGGTCGTGCGAGACGACGAACAGCGCGCCGTCGTAGTCGGCCAACACGTCTTCGAGCGCCTCGCGGCTGGCGATGTCGAGATCGTTGGTCGGCTCGTCGAGGAACAGGCAGTCGGCGCGCTGCGCCATCAAGCGCGCCAGCATGATCCGCCGCCGCTCGCCGCCCGAGAACGCCTCGACCGGCTTGTCCCCCGAATCCCCGCCGAGGTTGAGCCGGCCGAGCAGCCCGCGTGCCTGTTCGGCGGTGACGCCCATCCGCATCACCGCCTCGGCCGCGGTGACGCCCGGCGGCAGATCGTCGGCCGAGCTCTGCGCGTAGCTCGCCGTGCGCAGCCCGGTTCCATAGCGGACCGTGCCCTGGTCGGGTGCGAGCTCGCCGTTGAGGATGCGCAGGAACGTCGTCTTGCCGGCGCCGTTCGGCCCGACGATCGCGACCCGCTCGCCGCGCGTGAACGTCGCGCCGACGTTCGCGAACAGCGTGCGATCGTAGGCTTTGGCGATCCCCGTTATCTCGATCGCCGGACCGCCGGTCGCGCGCCGCGCCGCGGTGAGCGCGACGCCGATCTTGCGCCGCTCGGCGCGCGGCGCCTCGACCGCGTCGATGCGCGCGAACATCTTCTCGCGGCTCCAGACCGCGCTGTAGTTGTGCGAGCCGTGGGTGCGCAGCTCGTCGATCACCGCGCGCTGGTGCTTGCGTTCCGCGACCGCCGCTTCGTAGTCGCGCCGCTGCTGCTCGCGCCGCACGTTGCGCTCCTCGACGTACATGCTGTAGGCGCGGCCAGGCTTCACCTCGTAGGTCGTCAGCTCGCCGCGATCGAGCTCCCAGATCTTGGTCGCGATCGTCTCGAGCACGTAGCGGTCGTGCGAGACGACTACGAACGCGCGCGGATCGCGCGCGACGAAGCTCTCGAACCAGCGAACGGTGTCGAGGTCGAGGTGGTTGGTCGGCTCGTCGAGCACCAGCCAGTCGGGCTGCGCGAGCAGCGTGCGCGCCAGCAGCGCGCGAGTGCGCTGGCCGCCGGAGAACTCGCGCAGCGGCCGCTGCAGATCGGCTTCGGCGAAGTCGAACCGGTTGAGCGTCGCGCGCATCTCCCACTCGGCGGCGCGGCCGTCGGCCAGCGCCGCCTCGAACGCGGCGCGCAGCGTCTGAGCACCGTCGTCGGCGGCGTCCTGCGCCAGGTACCCGAGCCGCCGGTCGCGGGCGCGCACGATCGTGCCGCCGTCGGGCTCGTCGCGCCCGACCAGCAGCCGCACCAGCGATGACTTTCCGGCTCCGTTCGGACCGACGACGCCGATCCGGTCGCCGTCCCGCACGACGCCCGAGATCCCCGCGAACACCTCGTTCGCGCCGTAGTGCCGCTCGAGGGCCGCGAACCGGATCAGCTCCATGAAAACGGTCCCATCGCTCTCCCAGACTACGGCGCACGGCGCGGCGGCGCCCGCACCACAATCGCTTCGCCGCTCGAAGTCAGCGGGCCGCGCAGCGAAGCGCGGCGTAGGTCGCGGAATGCTGATCGTGCTGATGCTCGCGATGTTGCTCGCGAGCCCGCCGGCGGCGCCGTCGCATCCGGCCCCCGCGCCGGCGACTCCGACGCCCGAAGCGACGCCGTCACCGACGCCGCAGCGCTACCTCGGGCTGATCCGCGCCCAGTTCCGGTCGCACCGGCCGCCGCCGGCGTACATCACCTACACGCTGGTGCGCGCGCAGAAGGCGACCAACGGGTATCCCGACTACGCGAACAGCTACACGGACCACTACTGGGTGCGCAACGTCGACCGCGCCGCACTCAGGCGCAGAGTGTTTCGCGACGACGCCCGCGGCGAGCTGGCGTTCGAGCGGCCGGCGTTCAACGAGGACCGCGACCCGGGGCCGCCGACCGCCGACGTGTTCGAGCCCGCTCCGTCGCGCCCGCATCCGATCTCGGAGGTGCCCACGCCCGAGCCGCTCGACACGCCGATCCCGGTGATCGGCGGCGTCAAGACCTTCATCGAGCGGGACTATCACGTCGACGCGGTGGTCGTCGAAGGTGACGAGCTGCACCTGTCGGTCACGCCGATCCGCGACGTCGATCGCAATCGCTTGCGCGAGATCTACGTCGATCGCAGGACGCTTGAGCTCCACAAGCTGGTCGCGACCGACAAGCTCTTTATCGACCAGAACCATCAGGTGTTTCCGGTGACGTTCACCTACACGATGGGGATGGTGCAGGGGATCCCGGTCGTGACCGACCTTCACGGCGTCGTCGGCGGCGGCTACGACGACGACGGCAAGGATGTCGACTACCAGTTCCGCGACATCACGTTCCCGGCGACGTTACCGGACTGGTACTTCGATGCCCGCACCTACGCGCAACACGCCAACAACGGGCCGTCCTGACCGCCGCGCCGGCGCCAGCCGCTACGGCGAGGGTGAGGGCATCGGCGACAGGCTGGGATTCGGGCTCGGTGCGGGCGTCGTGCCCGGCAACGGGCTGCCCGGTATCGGCTGCGGCGTCATCGCCGGCGGCGGGACCGGTTGCGACTGCGCCTGCGTCTTCACGGCGGCGGCGACGACGAGGACGAGCGCGGCGAGGACGATCGGAGCGAGGCGTTTCATGGCATCGACATCGTGCCCGGCGAACCTCGCGCGGTCACGGAAGGCGGCGCGTGCTTCTCCGTACTGCGGGCAAGCGAACCGACGGCGGCGTCACCGGCCGGTCAGCCGCGCGACGACGTCGTCGATCGTCGGGTACGCCTCGACGATCGCGCGGTTCTTTGCGGAGATGAACCCGCCCGCGACGGCGCCGTCGATCAGCGCCAGCAGCGGGTCGTAGTAACCGCCGACGTTGGCCAGGATGCAGCGCGCGGACATCAGTCCGAGCTGCACCCAGGTGACGATCTCGAAGAACTCTTCGAACGTTCCGAACCCGCCGGGCAGCGCGACGAAAGCGCCCGCCAGCTCCGCCATCAGCTGCTTGCGCTCGTGCATCGACCCGACGACGCGCAGGTCGACGCCGCCGTGCGCGATCTCGCGATCCTCGAGGAAGCGCGGGATGACGCCGATCACCTCACCACCGGCGGCCAGCGCCGCGTCGGCGAGCACGCCCATCATGCCGACCCGTCCGCCGCCGTAGACGATGCCGATCCCGGCACCCGCGAGCGCCGCGCCGAACGCGCGCGCGGTCGCCGCGAACGCCGGATCGTCGCCGAACGACGACCCGCAGTAGACGCACACGCGCATTGGCATCGGCCGGTGGTTAGGCCAGTGCGGCGACCTTTCCGCCTGCGGCGGCGACGGCTTGGCGGATCATCTCTTCCTGGAGCGCGGGGACGGCCCAGCGCGCTTGCGCGTCGGCGGCGAGCGTGTCGATCGGATCGAAGTACAGGAACGACTGGCCGGGTTTGACGCTCGGCGCGGTGTAGACGGCGATGCCGTTGGCGCGGTCGTAGTAGTCGAACGAGTGGATGTCGCGCTTGCCGCCGCCGCCCGGCGCGTCGCAGATGAACAGCGGCGTGTTGAAGCCGGCGGTCGTGCCGCGCACGTACTTCTCGATGTCGATCGAGGTCTGGACCGACGTCCGCATCTCTTCGACCCCTTTGACGAGGTCGTGCATGTAGACGTAGTACGGGTGAACGTTGATCCACGACAGCCGCTTGACGAGCAGCGCCATCGTGGCGGGATCGTCGTTCACGCCGCGGATCAGGACGCTCTGGTTGCGGACGGTGACGCCGCGCTCGAACAGGATGCCCATCGCGCGCCGGGTGATGTCGCTGATCTCGTTGGGCGAGTTGAAGTGGGTGTGCAGCACGACGTCCTTGCCGAGCTTGCGGCCCTTGTCGACGACGCCGGTCAGCGCGTCGACCCACGGCGCGTCGGTCAGGATCTTCATCGGCATCACCGCCGGGCCTTTGGTGGCGAACCGCATCCGGCGGATGTGCGGGATCGCCAGCAGCGACTCGCCGATCAGCGTGATGTTCTTGGGCGCGAGCTGATAGGTGTCGCCGCCGGAGATGACCACGTCTTCGATCTCGGGGCGCGACGCGATGTACGCGAACGCTTGTTTCCACTGATCGGGCGTCTTCGCCAGCGCGGCCTTGTCGACCGAGTCGGTGTCGGGGCCGATCGCGTACGAGCGCGTGCAGAAGCGACAGTACACCGGGCAGGTCTGAAGCGGCAGGAACAACACCTTGTCGACGTAGCGGTGGGTGAGTCCCTGAACCGGCGCGTCGTCCTGTTCGTGCAGCGAATCGAGCGTGAGCCGCGGATGGTCGGGGAGCAGCTTCGACGCGACGGGGATGAACTGGCGGCGGATCGGATCTTCGTACGGCCGCGTCCAGTCGATCGACGCGATCGCGTACGGCGAGACGCGCACCGCCATCGGCGCGCGCCGGAACCCTTCCTTGGCGTCTTCGAGGAAGGTTGGATCGACGCTGTCGCCGATCGCCTCGAACAGCTCGTCCGGCGTCTTGACCGAGTTGCGCCCCTGCCAGATGTGGTCGAGGAACGTCGCTTCGTCGACCTCTTCGTAGGCCGGTACGGCGCGCCAGAACTCGCCCGACCGCAGGTTGCGGTGTTCGAGCTCGGCGGGGTCGACCGGGGGCTTGAGGTGGTGCTGCACGTTCGGGAGGCTCCTAGATGTTCTCGGGACGGGAGTAGCGTGAGACGAAGTAATCGCGAATCGCCGGATGATCGCGCACGGTTTGCAGCGCGGTCGCCGCGTGGCCCTTGGCATAGCCGTTGCCGACCATCATGCTGACGTCTTTCCCCACGCCCTCGGCGCCGAGCGCGGCGGCCGTGAACGACGTCGCCATCGAGAAGAAGTAGACCGTGCCGCCGTCCTTGCAGCACAAGATCGACGCGAGCTCGGTCCCGGCGACGTTGACGCAGTTGACGACCAGGTCGGCTCCCTCGGGGAGCGCGTCGGGCAGCGCCTGCAGGATTGCCAGCGCGTCGCGCGCGTCGACGACGGCCAGGTGATCGACGTAGCCGTGGTCCCGCAGCAGCCGCGCGCCCGGCGTGTCGCCGTTGGGGACGATCCCGACGATGCGGCCGCCGGCGCCGACGCGCTCGCGCGCTTGCGCGCAGGCCAGCAGTCCCGACTTGCCGTCGGCGCCGATCACGCACACCGTGTGTCCCTCGCGCGCGAGCCGCCGCACTTGGGCCGGCGCGCCGGCCACGTCGAGCACGGCCAGCGCGAGGTTCGCCGGCAAGTCGTCCGGCAAGCGCGCGTAGATCCCGCTCTCGAACAAGATCGCTTTGCCGCGCACGCGCACTTGACCGGTCGCGCCGTCCACCGCGACGATCGCGTCGAGCGACAGCGGCGTGAGGGTCAGCGAGACCAGCGACGCGATGCGGTCGCCGACCGCGACGTCGTCGCGCGCCGCGAGCGCCGGGCCGATCTCGAGCACGCGCCCGACGAACATGCCGCCGCTGCCGGTCTGCGGGTTGTGCTGTTTCCCGCGCGCGGCGACCGTCGCCAGGATGTGCGCGCCGATCGCGCTCGGATCGCCGGCGCACGCCGCGCTGATCTGCGCGAACGACGCCGAGTCGACGTTGAGCGACTCAACCTCGCACAGGATCTCGTTCGCGTAGGCGTGCGGCGTGTTGTCGATGCGCCAGGCGGCCTGCGGCATCGCGCCCTTGGGCTCGAGGACGCGGTGCGATCCGAGCCGGCAGCCGGTTCCGAGCGGAACGGCGAGCCGCGCGTCGTCGAGGGTGTGGGTCACAGCAGGGCTTCGACCGGCAGTCCGCCGCGCTCGAAGGGCGTCGACAGCACGATCGTCGTGCGGGTGCGCGCGACGCCGGCGACGCGTTTGAGCCGGGTCAGGAAATCGTCGAGGTGCCCGGTCGAACGGGTGACGACCTTGAGCAGGTAGGTCTCGTCGCCGGCGACGCTGTGGATCTCGATGATCTCGGGGAAGGCCTGCATCGCCGACGTGAACCGGTCGTAATCGAGGTCGGGCGCGCAGAACGCGCTCACGAAGGCGGTCAGCTCGTAGCCGACGCGCTGCGGGTCGAGCTGCGCGGCGTAGCGCCGCACGAAGCCCTTGTTCTCGAGCCGCTTCACCCGGTCGTGGATCGCCGGCGGTTTGAGGTTCACCAACTCCCCCAATTCGGCGTATGTCGAGCGCGCGTTGCGCTGAAGTGCCTCGAGCAAACGCAGGTCGATGCGGTCAAGCTCTGATTTTGCTGGGGAACCGTTGGAGCTTCGCCCATCGATCGGTTCGGTAAAGGTGCCCATAACGGCCATTTATTCTTCGGCAGAAATCCATGATCCTCGAATCTATCCGTAGTCTCTTCACTAAGCGAGGTTAGCGATCAGAAGGACGCTCCTTCAGGTGCGATATGGTACGGACTTTCTCAGGGTTCGGACGTACGCTTGCATCCTCACGACAATTGCCGTGCTCGGGAGGTCCGAGCCGGGCGGGACCGGAGGACGAGAACGCGATGAAATACCTGGTCTTCTGCCCCTGCGGTCATGCGCTGGACCGGCACGACCTCGAAGGCTGCGGCGGCGACGGCCGGTTGCCGTGTCCGTGCCCGAAGAGCCAAGACGTCGCCCTGGACGCCGCGATCGAGCACGCCCGCACCAACCCGTGGGGGCCACCGGCAGGCGAGCCGGCCGTCGAGGTGGAGATCGCCTAAGCGACGGGTCTTTGCCGGCGCGTGAACGTACTCACGCGCCGGTGCATCTCGCTCGGTCGCGCGCATCCGGTGCGCTCGCACTCTCGCTCGTCGCGATCCTCGCTGCCACCGGCTGCACCCGCTCGTCGCCGGGCGGCGGCGGCGTAGCCCCTCCCGGCGTCGTCCGCTTCGCGCTCGCCGCCGATCCGCAAACGCTCGACCCGCTGTTCGCACATCCCGACGCCAACAGCGTCGAGCAGCAGGTCGCGCGGCTCGCGTTCGAGCCGTTCATCGACGTCGACGAGCACGGCGTCGCGATCCCCGTGCTGCTCGACCGTATTCCGACCGTCGCCAACGGCGGCGTCTCGCGCGACGGGCGCACGATCACGTACCACCTGCGAGCGAGGGTGCGCTGGCAGGACGGCGTGCCGGTCAGTGCGCGCGACGTCATCTGGACGCTGCACGCGATCCTCGACGACCGAAATCCCGTGCGCTCGCGCGCCGGCTACGACCGCGTCGCGAAGGCCGAGGCGCTCGACGCGCGCACCGTTCGCGTCACGCTGCGCTCGCCGTGGGCGCCGGCGGTCGCGACGCTCTTCAGCTACGGCACCGCGCCGCAGTACGTGCTGCCGGCGCACCTGCTCGAACGCGAGCGCAACCTGTCGCTGAGCGCGTTCGGCGCGCATCCGGTCGGCGACGGAGCGTACCGCTTGGTCTCGTGGCTGCGCGGCGACCGGTTGACGTACGCGCCGAATCCCGGCTACTGGCGCGGTGCGCCGAAGACGCGCATCGAGCTGCGCATCATCCCGGATCCCGGCACGAACTTCACCCTGCTGCGCAGCGGCGAGCTCGACTGGAACCTGGTCTCGCCGTCACAGCGCGCGTCGCTGACCGGCGTGCCGGACCTCGCTTTCCGCACGGTCCCGGTCGCGCTGGTGGTCGGGCTCGCGCTCAACACCGCGCACCCGCCGCTCGACGACGTGCGCGTCCGGCGCGCGCTGGCCGCATCGATCGATCGCGCGAGCATCTCGCGCAAGCTGACCTTCGGGTACTATCCGGTCGTCGACACCGCGCAGCCGATCGGCTCGTGGGCACGCGATCCGTCGGTGCGAGAGCCCGGCTACGATCCGGTCGTCGCCGACCGGCTGTTCGACGCCGCCGGCTGGAAGCGCGGAGCCGACGGAATGCGCGCCCGCCACGGGGTTCCGCTGGCGGTCACCTACGTGCAGTTTCCCGAGTCGCAGACCGGGGTGCGCGTCGCGACCGTCGTCCAGAGCGAGCTCGGTGCGCGCGGCGTGCGCGTCACGGTCAAGTCGCTGTCGAACGTGCAGCTGTTCCTGCCGCGCGCGCAAGGCGGGATCCTCGCCACCGGCGCGTTCGACCTCGCCTACGTGCCATGGCAGCTGGGCGCCGATCCCGACGACTCGTTCCTGTTCGAGTGCGACGGCAGCGGCAACGCGATGCGCTGGTGCGACCGCGACGTCGACGCGCTCGAGCGACGCGCCGTCGTCGCTCCGACCCGCGACGACCGCAAACGGCTCTACGCGCAGATCGAACGCCGCGTCGCCGCCGCCGTCCCGATCGTCTACCTGTTCGACGCGTCCTATTCGTACGGCTACCGCACGCGACTGCGCAACTTCTACCCGAATGCGTTCATCCCGACCTGGAACGCCGATCGTTGGAGCATCGCGCCATGAGCATCGACGCTGCGGTCGCAGGCGCCGGAGAACGTGGCCCGTCCCGCGAACGCGAAGAGCCTGCCGGGCACGCGCTCGGCGGACCGAGGTTTCGACCATGCAGACCTTCGCCGCTCCGAAGCCCTCGCTCAGCAAAGCTGGGGATGCCCTCGAGAACGAGGCTGACCGCATCGCGCGGCAGGCGGTCCGCCACGGGCTTTCCGCGGCGAGCGACCCGTACCGGACCATGACGGCCGCGCGCGCGGAGCACGCAGAGACGCGCGCTTTGCACGAGGGCGGTCGCCCGCTGTCGCCGCCGCAGCGCGCGTTCTTCGAGCCTCGCTTCGGGCACGACTTTTCGAGCGTTCGCATCCACGCCGACGAACGAGCCGCAGCATCGGCGCAACGGCTGCACGCGCGCGCATACACGACCAGTGAGAGCATCGTCTTCGGCTCGGGCGCGTTCGAGCCCGCGACGGTCGAGGGGCGGCATCTGCTCGCCCACGAGCTCGCGCACGTCGTGCAGCAGCGGACCAGTCGTGCGCCGCAGGCGCTCGTGCAGCGGCAGGAGTTCGGCCCGGAGGCGACCGGGGCGCCCGCGACCTGGCAGGCCGACGTCCGCGCGGCGACGACGTCCGCCGCGAGGGCGAACTGTCTGCAGGTGGCGCTCGGGCTCACCGTGGCCGACAAGACGGCAGACAGCGCCGGCGACGCGAGCCCTTCGGCGGCGCACCTGGTCGCCTACACCTCCGCCGCTCCCGCGGTCAACTACGACGACGCGCTGGCGTCGAAGACCTCGCCGGTCGATCATCACCCGCTCGCCAGCGACGCGGGCTACACGGTGCGTTGGGGGAACCGCGTGTACATCGTCCTCGGTCCCAAGGCGATCAAGGAAACCGACTTCTTCGCGTCGCGCACCACTCTCAACCACGAGCTCGAACACGTGCGCCAGTGGCAGAGCGGAAGCCGGTTGGCCGGCAACGAGTCGGAGCTCGACGCGTGGACGAGCACGTTCGTGCGCGACTTCCACCGATCGTACATCCTCAAGCAGAAGCCGCCCTCAACCGTGCGCGTGCAGTACGCCCCCGCGTGGGCGCCGCTGCTGTTTTACTACAGCAAGTCCGACGTCAGCGCCGCCCAGAAAGATGCCTGCGCGGCGCGGATCACCGCCTACTACAACGCGACGATCCAACCGCACGCCGGGAACGCCGCCGTGTTCCGGTTCTGGGTGCACCGCTCGCTACGGTCTGAGACGCCCGACCTCGCGCAACGGCTGAACGCCGATCTGCACCTCGGCATCGACCCGACGGCCGACTCCGCGACGACGCGCCAGTTTCCGCTCGGCTCGCTGCCCACGCTGACGTACGCGTCGGCGCCCGTCGTCGATCAGCCGTCCGGCGTCGGCGCGCCGGCGCCGCCCGCGCGCAAACCGTAGCAGTTGCATCGGCCGGCTCAGCCGACGCGGACGACCCTCGAGCCGAATGGTGAGACCATGAGCGCGCGCGAACCTCGCACGATTCGCCTGGCGGAGGACCGCTGGGCGACGCTGCGCCACGTCGTCGAGGTCGTCGCGATCGTCGCGGCCGGGTTGTGGGGGTTCTACGTGTTCATCTACCAGGAGCGCATCAAGCCGGCGGCTGAGCCGGCCGCGCTGGCTCCCAGCGTCGCAATCGACCGTCTGGGCCGCGACGCGCGGCGCGACATCTTGCGCATCACCGTCACGCTGCGCAATACGGGCAAGACGGAGTTCGACATCGCGGCTGACGCGTACAACGTGTGGGGCGAGCGCTACGGCACCCGCCAAGTTCGCGGGCAGCTGGATGCGTCGAACAAACGCAGCGTCACCTACCTCGTGCCGCGCGTATCGAAGACGCTGCTCGCCTCGAAGAGCGAGTTGCGCGACGCAACTGCCGGCGGGATGAAGGACTTCCACGTCATCATCGAGCCCGGCGCCCAGGAACAGTTCTCGGACGTTCTGGTGGTTCCACGCGGCGCGTACGACGTGATCGACGCGCAGACGATCGACGTTCCGGTGAAGATGCCGGTGCGAGAGAAAGTGCGGATCGAGATTCGCCGCCACAAGGACGGGTCGGTCGACCTGTTCTCACATACGCCGGGCGTCGACGAAAGCGACAACGACACGCAGTTCGCGCTCATCCCCTGAGCGTGGTCAGCCGATGTGGCAGACCTCGAGCTTGTTGCCGTCGGGATCGTCGAAGAAGACGGCGTAGTAGTCGTCTCCGTACACTCCGTCGGCCGTCTCGACGTTGCGCGCGCCGATCGCCGGCAAGTAGACGTGGATCGCGTCGACCGTTCCGCGCGACGGTGCGCTGAACGCAACGCGCGCGGGGCCGGGCGTCATGCCGCGGTCTTCGACGATACCGAACCAGCCGTCGCCTTCCCAGTCGTCCGGCGCGTCGGGCGGTGGGATCTGCCAGGTGGTGAAGTTCTCGCCGACCTGCTTGGTCGCGCCGAGCAAATTGAGGAACGCGTCGTAGAACTCGGCCGCCGCGGCGCGGTCGCGGACGCGCAGGTCGACGTGCGAAAGGATCAGGGGCATGTCACGGTCCGTTTCACCAGGGTGCAGTGCGCGATGTCCTTGCCGTCGGGATCGCGCAGCGAGACCGTCCAGCCGTCGGCGGTTCGCGTGTAGACGCCGAAGCCGTTCTCCGCGACGCCGAACACCTTGCCCTCGACGTGCAGATCGCCGACGGCGTACTTCAAGAACGCCGAGTAGTTCGGATCGAGCTGCGTTCCGCCCTCACCGTTGACCAGCAGCGGCGGCAGCCCGCCCAGGTTCATCGCGGCGAAGAAGTGGATGTGACCGGCCAGCACGGCGTCGAACGGCGCGAGCGCGCCGTCCATCGCCGTCCGTTCGTCGTCGTTCGTGTACGGCGGGCGGTGGGTGACGAACCAGCTCGTCCCGTGCGCCATCGACTTCACGGCGGTGAACTGGCGGCGATACGTCGGCGTCAGCGCGGGATCGGTCGTCATGTCCTCGGCGATCGCCGAGTCGAACGCGACCAGCCGCAGGTCGCCGAGGTCGACGGCGTACGGGTCCATCGCCGCCGCGCACGTCGTCGTCGCGTGCGGCTCGAGGTAGCGGAACCAGCCGGCGCCGTTGCGTTTGCACTCCTCGTGATTGCCGCGCAGCAGCACGACCGGCGCGGCGGCGAAGATCGGCGCCGCCGGCGTGAGGAAGTCGGCGTACCACGCCGGCGCGTCGTCGCCGTGCGGGCTCCCGGCGCAGCGCGCGAGCAGCGGGCACGGGTTCTCGCGGTAGAGATAGTCGCCGACGTGGACGACTAGGTCGGGATGCACGGCCGCGATCGAGCGCGCGATGCGCGGAAACGTCCACGCGTTCGGATCGTCGCAGGCCTGCGCGCGCAGCGGGCTGATCCGGCAGCCGGTATCGCCCAGCACCACGATCGTCCGCGGATCGTGCACCGGCGCCGGCAGCGCGCGATCGCCGACGCGCACGGATTTGGCCTTCGGCGAGATCGTGGCCGTGCAGACGACGTCGCCGAACGCCGGGCTGCGGGCGGCTCGCTCGCGCATCGTCACGTCCTTGCCGTCGACGCTGACCATCGGGCACGCCGCATCGGTCACGACAGCCCTCACCTGCGGCGCGCCGTCCGCCGCGTACTGCAGCCAGGCCGAGAGAACGACCGCGAGCATCATGGCGCTCAGGGTTGCGCCAGGGAGGCGATCAGCGGTTGTCTGAAGACTTGCCGCGCCGCGTACTCAAGGTGAGTATCTTCGTCTCATACTCCTCGAGCGTGACGGTCTTGAGAGACGCCGCCAACCCCGCTCGCTTCTGGCGGGTCTTCTTAAAGAGTTCGCTGCGGCTGGCGCTCTTCGCCGATCCGCGCGCGGTTGGGGTCTTGGCCAATTTCCTCACCTGTCCTAAGAACAGAATACTATAAGTGAATGTAAGCCGGAAGTCCCGTCGGATGAGACCCGCCCACCCGCCTGCTTGCTCTACTCGGCCGACGACTCCTCGGCCGCGGTCGACGTGTTGATCGAGCGGTAAGAAACCGGCGCACCCTCCGCTCTCATATCGGCGATTTCCAGCTCGAGGAGTCGCGCTGTCTCTGCCGCGCGCCGATGAGTTCCTTCGATCACGTCTGGGCTCAGTTTGCGTCGCCGTGTCTCCGCGCGCGCCAGCGCCACTTTGAGTGGACAGGTTACGTAGACAACCTCAACGTCATAGCCGTTGTCGATCGCCGTGTCGATCCAGTACAGATATGTTTCGCTTCTGCCGCAGGCATCCCAGATCACATTTCTCTGCGGTGGCACTTCTGTCAGGGCGTCTTCGAGGAGACCCTGAGCGAGAAACTTCGAGACTTCATGTGTCAGGCCACCACCGAGCGTCTCGTCGTCCCATTCGTCACCGAACCATTCCGATGCGAATGCCTCAACGGTCTCCCATCCCGTCCGGTCTCTGAGGAACGCCTCGAAGATCGCGCGTACGTCTTCAGGATATCGGTGGTAATCCGAAATGGTCCGTGGACCGCTCGGACCTCCAAGGTCACGTCCCCCGAACCGCGCGACCGACTCGGCATCACCGCGCTCGTGAGTGTAGAGTGGAATCTCGAGTTTCACCCGGTCAGCGTCGATCCAGCGGTCGAGAACGTACCCCTCCCGCGGTTCGATTCGTGCGCCTAAGTCCGGCAAGTCAAGAGTACCGATGTACTCAGTTCTTATTGTGCTACTCTTCCCCGATGCCGATCCACCAAGAACAAAAACTGCCGTCGGCACGGCGGCTACCTCCACGCAGGTGAGCTTTCAGGGAAGTCCACTGATCGTCACTCGTCGGCACGCCAGCAACCGTGATCGCAGCGTGGCGCGCCGCAGTCCGCGAGGTGTCATCCCTTTACACCTCGCTATCACGACGTAGCCGTCACGCAACTAGGGCCCCCTGTGAGGGAGGCCCTAGGATTTGCCGCCAGCGCTTCGCGCGACGTACGGCGCTGAGGTTTGGTCTATGTCGCGTCGTATATTCTAGCTATGCAGTCTCGTCAAGGTGCGGTCGACCCGGTCCTCACAGCGCTTTGACGCCGGCGACGACGCCGTCGATCGACTTCTTGGCGTCGCCGAAGAGCATGACGGTCTTGGGGTCGTCATAGAGCGGGTTGTCGATGCCGGCGAAACCCGAGGCCATCGAGCGCTTGAGGACGACGACGTTGTTGGCTTTGTCGACGTTGAGGATCGGCATCCCAAAGATCGGGCTGTTTTTGTCCTCGCGGGCCGCGGGGTTGGTGACGTCGTTCGCGCCGACGACGAGCGCCACGTCGGCGCGCTCGAACTCGGGGTTGATGTCGTCCATGTCGTAGAGCGCGTCGTACGGGACGTTCGCTTCGGCCAGCAGCACGTTCATGTGACCGGGCATGCGGCCCGCGACCGGGTGGATCGCGTACTTGACCTCGACGCCTTTTTTCGCCAGCTGGTCGGCCAGCTCGCGGATCGAGTGCTGGGCCTGCGCGACCGCCATTCCGTACCCCGGCACGACGATCACCTCGTTGGCGTACGCGAGCATCGCGGCGACGTCGTCGGCGCCGACCGAGCGAACGTTATGGCCGCCGCCCGCACCCGCCGCGGCACCGCCGGACTTCACCGCGCCGAACGCGCCGAAGAGCACGTTGGTGATGCTGCGGTTCATCGCTTTGCCCATCAGCACGGTCAGCAGCGTCCCCGACGCCCCGACCAGCGCGCCGCTGATGATCAGCACGTTGTTGCCGAGCACGAAGCCGGTCGACGCGGCGGCCAGACCGGTGAACGAGTTGAGGAGCGAGATCACGACCGGCATGTCGGCGCCGCCGATCGGCAGCACGAACAGCACGCCGAGCACCAGGGCGCAGCCGAGCGCGATCCAGAACCACTCGAGGATCGGCGCGTAGCCGGCGACGACCAGCCCCCAGCAGACCACGATCGCGAGCAGGATCAGCCCGTTGACGACCTGCTGGCCGGGATATGTGATCGGCCGCCCCGTCATCAGCTCTTGCAGCTTGAGAAACGCGATGATCGAGCCGGCGAACGACAGCGCGCCGATCACCGCCGACAGCATGCTGGTGAACGCGACGTCGTAGGTGATCGGCGTGCCCGAGTTGACGTACTTGAGCAATTCCCCGGCAGCGACCAGCGCGGCCGCGCCGCCGCCCGCACCGTTGAACGCGGCGACCATCTGCGGCATGGCGGTCATCTTCACTTGGCGCGCCGAGATGATCCCGATCAGCGCGCCGACGACGACCGCCGCGCCGATCACGATCCAGTTGACGATTCCCTGGGTGAGCGTCGCCACGATCGCGATCAGCATCCCGACGGCGCTGAGGCGGTTGCCGAGCACGGCGGTCTTCGGCGAGCTGAGGTAGCGCAACCCGAGGATGAACAGGATCCCGGTGATCAGGTACGCGATGTCGACCGGGTTGGCGAGCGCGGTGTCGGCGGCGCTCATCGCGCACCGTCCCCCGGCGGCTTCGGCGCGCGCGCCTTGGGCCGGAACATCCCGAGCATCCGTTCGGTGACGGTGTAGCCGCCGAAGACGTTGAGCGACGCCAGCAGCACCAGGAAGAAGCCGACGATCGCGCCGAGCGGCGCGTCCGCCGTCCCGGCGACCAGGATCGCGCCGACCAGCACGATCCCGTGGATCGCATTGGTCGCCGACATCAACGGCGTGTGCAGCGTCGTCGGTACTTTCGAGATCACCTCGAAGCCGACGAAAACCGCCAGCACGAAGACGGTCAGCTCGGCGAGCAGGTGGGCGGAGATCACGCGGCTCCTCCGGTCAGCGCAGCGCGCGTGCCTTGGTGCACGATCTCGCCGTCGCGGGTGATGGTGGCGCCGGCGACGATCTCGTCGTTCGGATCGAGCGCGAGCGCGCCGTCTTTGGTGACGTAATCCAACAGCGCTTGCAGGTTGCGCGCGTACAGCCGGCTGGCGTCGAACGGCAGCGTCGACGGCAAATTGAGCAGGCCGACGATCGTGACGCCGTTGTCGCTCGTGACGATCTCGCCCGGCTGCGTCCCATCGACGTTGCCGCCGGTCTCGGCGGCCAGGTCGACGATCACGCTGCCCGGCGCCATTGCGGCGACCGCTTCGGCGGTGACGAGGATCGGTGCGCGCCGGCCCGGGACCGCGGCGGTGGTGATCACCACGTCGCTCGCGCCGATCGCTTTCACCATCGCGGCGCGCTGCTTCGCGATCGCTTCGGGTGACAGCTCGCGCGCGTAACCGCCCTGACCTTCGCCGCTCTCGCCGACGTCGATCTCGAGGAACTTCGCGCCCAGCGACTTCACCTGCTCGGCCACGACCGCGCGCGTGTCGTACGCGGTGACGACGGCGCCGAGCCGCCGCGCCGTCGCGATCGCCTGCAGGCCCGCCACGCCGGCTCCGACGATCAGCGCCTTGGCCGGCGCGATCGTCCCGGCGGCAGTCGTCAGCATCGGAAAGAACTTCGGCAGATGGCTTGCGGCCAGCAGCACCGCTTTGTAGCCGCCGATGTTCGCCTGCGAGCTCAGCGCGTCCATCGCTTGCGCCTTGGTGGTGCGCGGTATCAGCTCCATCGCCATCGCGGTCAATCCGCGCTGCGCGTAGCGCTCGACCGAGCGTGGATCGCCGAGCGGTGCGAGCAGTCCGATCAGCAGCGCGCCGCGCGGAACGCCGTCGAGCTCATCGTCCAACGGCTTGGCGACGCGCACCACCGCGGCGGCGCCGTCGTACGTGGCGCGCGCGTCAGGCGCCAGCGTCGCGCCGGCTTGCTCGTACGCCGCATCGGGGTAGCCGGCGCTCGCGCCGGCGCCGCGCTCGACGGCGATCGTGTGGCCGCTCTTGCCGAGCTTCGCGACGATCTCAGGAACGAGCGCGACGCGCCGTTCGCCGGCCGCGCGTTCCTTCGGGACCGCAATCTTCATGCCGCCAATATCCCGGCCGAACCGCGCGGTCCCTTTAGCCTCAGGGGGTGCCGGTAGCTTCGACCAAGGTCTCGGGGGCGATCGGCATGATGGTCGGGCGCAGGTCGGGGCGGCGGCGTCCGAGGCGCAAGATCGGCTGCTCGAACGCGTAGGTGATCAGCGCGGCGACGCCGATCGCGATCGGCAGCGCGACGAACGGATAGAGGAGCATCAGCCGGTCGTTGTTGTGCTGCTCGAGCGTCGTGAACGGCATGAAGTGGACCTTGAGCAGCCAGTTGGCGATCAGCTGGTGCCACAGGTACAGGTTGTACGAGATCGCCGCCATGAACAGCAGTAGCCGGTTTGCCAGGACGACCTGAAAGCCGCGCACCGCGAACAGCGAGCCGAGCGCGGTCGCGAAACACGCCAGCGCGACGGCCGAGCGCCACTGCATTACCCAGGCCTGCGGCCACTCGTGGTCGGTGCGGTGGACGTAGCAGTCGTTGGCGAGCCACACGAACGCGACGATCCCGGCCGCCGACAGCGCGGTGAACCACCAGCGCTGCTTCGCGAGCTCCGGCCGGCGCAGCGCGATCGCGACGTACGCGAACGCCGCCAGCATCCCGGCGGCGAAGAAGTCGAGGTAACCCGGCAGCTGGGCCAGCCGCTGCTCGAGATAGTAGTGGTTCGGGGTGAGGACGCACCAGATGCGCCAGACGTTGGCGACCGCGAACATCACGAACGTCGAGGTCAGCGGCTTGCGCACGAACGCCAGCACGAGCAGCGGGAACAGCACGTAGAACTGGATCTCGACGCCGAGCGACCACATCACGCCGTCGATCGACGCGTTGGTGGTGCCGAACCAGTTGTGGATGAACAGCAGGTGGAAGCTGATGTCGCGCACGGCGTCGAGCACGCCGCTGTAGACGGGCGTCGCGACGACCAGCACGATCGCGATGCAGAGCACGTACGACGGCACGATCTTGAGGAAGCGGCGGCCGAAGAAGTGGCGCAGCGTCGGCGGCGCCTCGCCGCTGAGGTGCGCCTGCGCGTACGGCAGCAGCAGCACGAAACCGGAGATGAAGAAGAACAGCGCGACGCCCAGGAACCCGGTCTCGGCAAGCGGCTGGAACGAGACGTTGACCCACGGCACGAACGCGTTCTGCCACGAGATCTGCCAGACGTGAAACCACACGACCAGCACGATCGCGATCCCCCGCAACCCGTCGATCGTCGCGATCCGTCCGCCGCGCACCAGGTCCATGGCTACTGTATCGGCGCCACGCGACGCAACTAGAAGCGCGCAACCAAGCGGGCGTCCTCCAGCGGCGGCTTGTACGTGAGGATCCCGTCGGCGATGAACTCGCGCTGCATGTCCTCGAGCGTGCCCTCGTCCATTCGCAGGTCGGCCTTGAAGTCGTAGCGCGGCGCCGCCTTGATCGCGTCGGGCGTTTGCCGCGTGTACTTTGCGCACGCCTCGACGTTGGCCGGCGCGAAGAAGCCCGGTCCGACGATCTCGGCGGCGGCTTTGCGAAGCGCGTCGAGCACGGCATGTCCGCCGGCCGCGTCGCGCAGCAGGCTCGGCCCGAAGAACACGCCCGAGGCGGCGATCCCGGCCGGCGGCGAGGCGACGATCTTGCCGAGGTGCTGCGCGTCGAACTCTTCGCTGTACGGCGCGGAGGTGAACAGCGCGTCGATCGCCTTGTGCTCGAGCGCCGCCTGCTGGTCGGGGTTCGGAATGTTGAGCGACTCGATGTCGGTGAGCTTGAGGGCAACCGGCCGCAGGATGCGCGCGACGTAGTACGCCGAGGCCGCACCGCCGTTGCCGATCCAGCCGAACTTGCGGCCGCGCAGCCCACCGAGCCGCAAGCCGCCGTCGTAGAGGTCCTGGCGAATCAGCAGCGCCGACGGCCGCCCGCGCTGCGGCTGATAGCCGGTCGACGCGACGTACCGCACCTCGAGCCCGCGGTTGACGGCGTTGTAGAACGCCGCCGAGAGCGCCGCCGCCGCGACGTCGATCTGACCTTGCGCCACCAGGCTCATCGAGTCGGCGCCGGCGACGATCGGGTTGAGCGCGGCGTCGAAACCCGCGTCGCGCAGATAGCCCTTCTCGGCCGCGATGAACACCGGCGCGAACAGCGTCGAGGGCACGTAGCCGATCGTCAGCGGCTTGCGCGCTTGCGCGCGGATCGCGGTCGGAAACACGCAGGCCGCGGTACCGGCGGCGAGGGACGCCACAAAACGCGAGCGCGTCGTCATCGAGCCGCGTTTCACCGGTCCGGGCTCGCGCGTCCTTCACGCGCGACGATCGCCGCGACTTGCGTGCGGCTGCGGGCGCCGAGCTTCTCGAAGATCGACGCGACGTGCTTCTCGACGGTCTTTACGCTGATCGAAAGCTGTTCGGCGATGGCGGGATTGCCGAGGCCTTCGGCGATCAGCCCGGCGATCGCGACTTCGCGTTCGGACAGCTTGGCGGTGATCGCGGGCGCGGCCGGCTGATCGGGGGAGAGCCGCCGCGTCTGCGCGATCGCGCCGCAGGCGGCGTACAGCGTGCGCGCCGCATCCACGTCGCCGGCCGCTTCGAGCGCGTGCGCCTCGAAGAGCGGCCAGCCCAGATCGCGGTACGCGGCGGCGGCATCGAGCGCCCGCGCCGTGGCACGCCCGGCGTCGCCGAACCGCCGTTCCAGCACCGCTTCGGTCAACGCCGCGTGAGCGCGGCCGATGGTGTCACCGGGCAGGAACGCGTCGGGGTCGGTCAAGCGTCGCAGCGGATCGAGGTCGGCGGGTTCCAGCAGACGTGCGGCCAGGAATGCGACGTCGCCGCACGACGGGTACAGGCGCGGCAGACAGGCCAGCGCGCGGCGGAGGTCGGCCCGCGCCTCGTCGGGCCGCGCATGAGCGGCGCTCCAGGCGGCGCCGGCCGCGATCATCCTCGCGTCGTCGGGGTTGTCGGCGCGCCGGCGCGCCGCCGCGACTTCCGCGGTCGTCGCCGGCGAGACCAGCGCTTCGTCGTCGAGCTCCAGCGCGATCAGCGGCGCGACGACCGCGAGGGCCATCTGCGAGACGGTACCGTCGGCCCCTCGCGCCCCGTCGCGCACGTGCGCGCGCGCCTCGCCGAGCCGCCCGAGGAGGTAGGCGGACTGCGCCCGCACCGCCGCGGCGTGAATGTGGAGCGCGTTGAACGCGCCCCATTCGGGCATCCGATCGATCCGCGACAGTGCGCGTCCGGTGACGTCGCCCAGGCCCAGCGACGACGCCCCTTGCGCGATCGAGAGCAGCGCGATCGCCGCGGTATAGGGCCGCAGCGAGCCGATCATTTCGAACAGCCGCTCGGCCAGCGCGGTCCAGCCGGCGACGTCGCCCGCGCACCAGTACGTCTCGAGCTGCGTCATCAAGTAGTTCTGCCGGCCCGACGGCGGCAGATCGCCCGGCGACTCGATCGCGCCGAGCAGATCTTCCGCCAGCTCGGCATCGTACTGGATCATCGCCAAACGGGCCAGGGTCGCGAGCAGGTAGTCGCGCTCGAGAACGCTCGCCCGCGCGCCGTACTCCGCTAGGTACGAGGTGCCGAAGGCCACCGCGGTGCGGTCGCCCAGGTTGTTGCGGCAGACGGTCAGCGCGCGCACCATCGCGGTTGCGCGATCGAAGTCGCCCAGCTCGCGGTAGGCGTGCATCGCGGCCTCGTAGCGGTCGGCAGAGTCGTCGAGCGTGCCTTGAAGCTCGCCGACCAGGGCGACACGCGCGAGAAGCCGCGCCGCCGCCGCGCGGTCGGGGACTACCGCCAACGCCTGTTCGTACAGTGCGCGCGCCTCCGGGAGCGCGCGCATCTCGAGCGCGATCTCGGCGGCGCGCTCGCTGTAGCGCAGCGTCTTCTCCGCGTCTTGCGACTGCGCAGCATGGTAGGCCATCACGTCGACGTGGCGGTCGGCGTCGGGAAGTGCTTCGAGCGTCTGCAGGATCCGCTCGTGGATGCGCCGCGCTTCGACCTGCAGCAGATCGCCGCGCGCGACGCGGTGGATGAGGGCGTGACGGAAGCGGAATTCCGCGCCGGCCTCCTCGACGAAGATGTTGAGGTCGCGCCCGCGCCGCAGCGCCGGCAGCACGTCGTCGAGCTCGCACCCGAGCGTGAGCGCGAGCAGCTCGGGCTCGAACCGGTACCCCAGCACGGCGGCGTTGGTGACGATGCGGCGGTGCTCGGTCGAGAGGAGCGCGAGCCGGCCCGAGACCATCCCGCGGATCGAGATCGGCAGCGACGGCTCGCCGGCCGGTCGCGGCGCTTCGAGCGCCTCTTTCAACAGCTCCTCGGCGAAGAACGGGTTCCCTTCGCTGCGGCGCACGACGTCGTTGCGCATCTCGCTCTCGAGCGCGGCGCGGCCGCGCAGCGCGGCCAGCACCAGCTCCTTCGTTTGATCGGGATCGAGCGCTTCGAGCGCGATCCGCACGACGGTCGGTTCGCGCGACAGCCGCGACAGCGCGCCGAACAGCTCGGGCCGCGCGTCGACCTCGTCGGAGCGGTAGGTGGCGACGAGCAGAATGCGCGTCCCGGCCAGCCGCGGCGCGAGGTACGTCAGCAGCTCGAGCGACGAGCGGTCGGCCCACTGGATGTCCTCGATGGTGAGGATCGTCGCGCGGCGGTTCGCGACCGCGTGCAAGAACGCGGCGATCCCTTCGAACAGCGCGTTCTTCTCGAGCTGCGAACCGGTCGTCGCGAACGGCGCGGTCAGCTGGTCGAGCGCGCGCTGCGCCGCCGGCGGACGGCTGCCGGGATTCTCCCGCGCGAGCGCCGCGAGCAGCGTGCGAAACGGTCCGAACGGTTGCTCCGTCTGTTCGCTGCACTCGGCGCTGACGAGCAACGGCGGCCGCCGGTTGCGCGCGATGAACGCCAGAAACTGCGCCAGCAGGCGCGTCTTGCCGATCCCGGCCTCGCCGCCGATCAGCACGAAGGAGCCGCGGCTCATCGACAGCGCGCGCCGCGCGTCGTGCAGGATCGCGAGCTCCTCGGTGCGCCCGACGAAGATCGGGCAGACGACCGGCTGCGCGATCACGGGTTGGTCAGGTTCCGGCTGGTACCGGCGCTGCGATCGCGATGCGGTTGCGCAGCACCCCGATCTTCGAGACCTCGACCTCGACGACGTCGCCGTCCGCCATGAACTCGGGCGGCGTGCGGGCGAAGCCGACCCCTTCGGGGGTCCCGGTCGCGATCACGTCGCCGGGCTCGAGCGTCGTGCCCTGCGTGACGTACGCGATGATCCGCTTCACCGGAAAGATCATCGACGAGGTGCCGGCGTGCTGCTTGACGGTGCCGTTGAGCCGCAGCGTCACGTCGAGCGCCTGCGGATCGCCGACCTCGTCGGCGCTGACGATCCACGGGCCGAGCGGGCAGCTGTCGTCGAGCGTCTTGCCCATGAACCACTGCGTCGTCGCGTTCTGCAGGTCGCGCGCGCTGATGTCGTTGAGGCAGGTGTAGCCGAAGACGACGTCCAGCGCGTCGTCCTCGCGCACGTTCTTGCAGCGCGCGCCGATCACGACCGCGAGCTCGGCTTCCCAGTCGTACCTCTGTGACACGCGGCCGTCGAGCCGCAGCGTCGCCTCGGGATCGGCGATCGCCGTCGGCGCCTTGGTGAAGATCGTCGGTACCGCCGGGAGCTTGAGCTCCTCGCCGCGGGCCCGAGCGCCCTCCTCGGCGTGCGCGATGTAGTTGCGGCCGACGCAGATCACGTTCTTGCGGGGCCGCAGCGGTGCGTGCAGCGTCACGCTGGACAGCGGGACCGGCGCCCCGGCCCGTTGCACGGCGGCCGACCGGGCGCCGGGGTCGAGCGCGATGAGCTCCGCGAGCGAGGCCGGACCGTCGAGCGGCCGGACCATCTCGCCGTCGAGGATTCCGGGCCGCGGCCCGGTCGACGGGGTGCTGAACTGAACGAAGCGCAAGGTGACCTCCGGCCGTCGTGTACCCGAACGCGCGATTTGCCGCGCCGGAGCCCTTTTCTCCCGCCGAGCCGAGCGGCGGGAAAACTGCTTCGCGGCACGCGGGAGCGGGTAGGTGGTAACTCGCCGGCGGCGCGCCGCCCCGCGTAACCTCGCGGGGTCGCTTCGCTGCCGGTCGAATCACCGCGACGTGAGGACGCAGATGCTCGCGACGGATTCCCTGGACCACCTGTTCGCCGACGTGGCCGCCGTGGAAGCGCAGCCGCTCTGGACGATGATGGAAGCCGTCGTGCCGCCGCAACCGCAGCCGAAGGCGATCCCGCACGTCTGGCAGTGGACGGCCCTGCGGCCGCTGCTCGAGCGCGCCGGGAACCTGGTGAGCGCGAAAGACGCGGAGCGCCGCGTGCTGCAGCTGATCAACCCGGCGCTGCGCTCGCCGTACACGACCGACACGCTGTTCGCCGGGCTGCAGCTGATCTTGCCGGGTGAGATCGCGCGCGCGCACCGTCACGTCGCGTTCGCGCTTCGGTTCATCGTCGAAGGCGATGCCGCGTACACCGCGGTCGGCGGCGAGAAGGTGATGATGCACCGCGGCGACGTGATCCTCACCCCGTCGTGGGAGTTCCACGACCACGGCCACGAGGGCGACGGTCCGATGGTGTGGCTCGACGGTCTCGACCTGCCGGTGTACCAGTTCTTCCCGGCCAACTTCGCCCAACCGTACGCGGACGAGCGCTTTCCGTCCGAGCCGGCGCCGAGCGAGTCGCACCTCAAGTACCCGTGGTCGGAGATGCAGGCGCGGCTCGACGCCGAGGACGGCCCGTACGCGTTCGCCGACTACGTCCACCGCCAGACCGGCGGCGCGCTGTCGCGCACGATCGGCGCGGCCGCGGAGCGGATCGCGGGCGGTGGCTCGTCGCCGACGCGGCAAGAAACGTGCGGAATCGTCTACCACGTCTACAAGGGCCGCGGCGTGACGTCGGTCGGTGCCGAGACGCTCGCCTGGGAGAAGGGCGACACGTTCTGCATCCCGTCGTGGATGCCGTACCGCCACGAGGCTGCGAAGAGCACGTACCTGTTCCGCTACGACGACCGGCCGGTGCTCGAAGCGATCGGCGCCTACCGCTCCGAAGCCTCAGCGTCGTAGCCCGCGGCACGCCGGCGCGCTCAGCGCGCGCGCAGCGCTTCGACGGCGCCGCGCAGCTGCGCGAGCTGGGCGTCGACGCTGCGATCGTGGCGTGATTCCGCGGCGAGACGAGCGCGCAGCCGCGCGTTCTCCGCGTGCAGCGCCTTGATCGCGGCGAGCGCCACTCCGTCCTCGTCGATCGAGGTGATGTGCTTGTCGTCCTCACCGACGCGGAACGCGGCGTAGAAGTCCTGCGCCATCGGTCCGACATGCCGCACGCCGCGCTCGGACTTGTAGCTCCAGCGCTCGATCGGCAGCGCGGCGACTTTGTCGAGCACGGCATCGTCGTCGATCCGCGCGACGTCGGTCTTGAGGTTGCGATCGCTCGCCGATGCCCACGTGCCCGAGCCGGGCGCGAGCTGCGCGCCCACGGTGCTGCCCGCGTTCGTCCAAAACGTCACGCCGCCGGAAGCGCGCGCCAAGAACTGATACGCGCGCGACGACGTCAAGATCGTGTCGCCGTCAGAACCGTCGCTCCAGACGAACGTGCCGGTCTGCGCGGCGCTCGCTCGCGCGCCGGCCGCGAAGCTGTACGTTCCGGCCGCCGAGTTGACGTAACCGCCCGGGATCGTCGCGAACGTTCCCGACGCCGTGCTGTTGAAACCGCCGTCGATGACCGCGCCTTCACCCGATAACGTGTTGTAGCCGCCGGCAGCGATGTAGCCGCCTTCACCGGACAGCGTGTTGTTCGTGCCGCCGGCGAGAACTGCGTACGACGCGGTCTGTGCGATGTGGTTGGTCGTTCCGCCGCCGAGCACGGCGTCGGTGGCGAAGTTCGAGTTGGTATCGCCTCCGCCGATCACCGCACCTGACGCCGCCGCGGAGTTCGAGTTGCCGCCGCCGACGAAGGCACCGACGACGTTCATGCCGTGGACCTGGTTGTGCTCGCCGCCCGCGATCGTGGCGTACGTTATGTTGACGGTGATTTCGTTGTCGAAGCCGGCACCGATCCAGCTCCCCGTTGAGCCGTTGTCGACGAGATTGTTTTGCCCCGTACCGATGCCGGAATCGTTCCCGCAGGCCGAGTTCTGGGCGCCGGCGAGCACGCCCGAGTCCGTACCTCCGGCGACGTCGGCGTCCGTGCCGCCGGTGAACGCGCCAAGCCCATTCGTAGTACACCCCGAGGCATTCGAAGGACGACGGACACCGGTTTGCGTTCCCGGTGCAGCGACTTGTCCCGCGGCAGCCGGTAACGCGCCCGCTGAGCGCGTCGCGCTCGAGCCGTCCGCCGCGCAACCGGCGAACGCCGGCGCGCACGCCAGCACGAGTGCGACCAAAGACGCGCAACGACGCAGCATGACAGCCTCCGAAACGAGACGTCCGAGCTCTTGGCCGCGGGCTTGTTCGGCTCTGTCGCCGCGGCCTGGTTGCGAACGCGCGCAACCGCGCACTCTCAGTTCGGCCGGCGGGTGAGGTGCCAGAAACCGCAGTAGCGGCACTCGTACGAGAAGAGCACGTCGCCCATGCCGTTCATCAGCGCGTGGGCGTGCGCGTCATCTTCACTCGCGTACTGCTGCTTTGACGTACACGAACGCTCGACGTCGGCGTCGATCCGTGGGTCGGGCTCGAGGCGCTGCTTCACGTACCACGCCATCAAGGCGTCGGCTCCGGCGCTGGGATCGGGCTTCGGCGGCCGGCGCGGCATGCGCGGAATGCTCCCCGTCAGTGCGACGGGGTCTTCATCACCTGCGGCAGGTCCGGCATGCGCTTGATGTTGACCGACGGGATCGGGCCGGGTGTCACCGCGGGCTTTCCCTTGTCGTGGCTGTGGCGCGCGATCTCCATCATGTTCATCGCCGCGCCCTCGGCGTTAGGGTTCACGCCGCCGGCCTTGATCAGCGCCACGTCACGCTTTACTTGCAGGCTCTTCGGGTCGTAGTCGTATGTCAACACGTAGGTACCGACGACGACGTGGCCGTCGGGCGTCCGGATGAACGCCTGCAGCGCGTTGCCGTAGCAGTGCGCGTCGAACGCGTAGTTGTGCGACGCCTTGATCGAACGAACGCGCGAAACTTGGCCCAGCCGGTTGACCTCGACGGTCAGCTCTACATGCAAGGGCTTGGTTGGTGCGAGCGCTTTGGGCTGGATCTGCAGGACGTTGATCCGCGGCGGTTCGGTCGGGGCCGGCGTGCTGCGAGGTGCCGCGCCGGCGACAGCGCCGGTCGCTGCGGCGAGCGACAGTACGCACGCGGCGACCCAGCCCGCCCGCATCAGTTGCGCGACAGTGCTGCGAACGCGGCCCCGCACGAGGCGCACGCGACGATTACCTGAAATGTCGCACCCCGCTCGCGGAAGTCGTCCGACCGCTTGTCTTTCTCATCGCTCCCGCAGTAACGGCATCGGGTCTCCGTCGAGTTCCCGCGCGCCGCCTCATCGTCCACCTCCACCCTTTTCCCGGGGGGCCGGACGACACCCTCGGCCGCGGGACGCTGCGCCGGGGCCGCCGAACCGACGGCCCCGTATGATCCGGCGAACCGCCGTCGCGCTGCTGATGTGCGTTGCGCTGGCGGCGTGCAAACAGGACGATGTGCCCAACGGCAACGTGCCGGTCGGCGCGCAGCTGTTCCAAGGACTCGGCAGCGTCCGGGTGATCGACGCGCATCTCGTGCCCAGCGGCGACGCGGCCGCCGGCGCGTCGAACGGCCAGCTCGAGTACGTGATCGCGCGCGTCGAGCTGACCAACGACACCAAGAGCGACTTCACCCCTTCGATCACCGACTTCTACTTGCTCGACCGCAACCAGAACCGCTATCAAGGGAAGGACAGCGGCGCGACGGTCTTCACCGGGATCAGCAACTCGGTGCAGATCCTCAAGGTCGGGGAGAAGCGCGAGTACATGGTCGGGTTCCGCACCGCCGATCCGAACATCACCGGGACGATCATCTACGAACCGTAACGTTGCTCTCGCGGCGGCGATCGCCGTGCTCGCGAGCGCGCTGCCGGCAAGTGCGGCGCGGCCGCTCCCCGATTCCGGCAAGTGGGACCGCACGTTCGCGCTCTACGCGCGCGACGTCGCGCTGCCGTGGAAGCCGATCACCGTGCGGCTCGACACGTACAGCGGCGCGCCGGTCGACTTCGCCGCCTACGACGTCGACCCGGCCGAGGTGCTCGTCGCCGGAACGTCGCGAGCGCGGGCGATCGACACGACGCACCGCACGCCGGTCGCGCGCTGGCGCTTCACGCCGCCGGCCGGCGAGCGCTACACGCCCAACGACGTCGACGTTCCGTTGCAGAATCGCGAGGGATTCTACGTGATCGAGGCGCGGCGCGGCGACGCGGTCCAGCAGGCCTGGATCGACCTCACCCGCGTCGGACTGCTGACGAAGGAGTCGCCGGGCGGGATCGTGCTCTACGGCGCCGACCTCGGCACGGGTCGCGCGCTGCCGAAGATGCGCATCACCTATCTGGTCGGGACGTCGTTCGAATACGGCGAGACCGACGCGCACGGGATCGCGCGCTGGTCGGGCGCGGGCCGGCCGCGGTTCGCGTTCGCCGAGTGGGGGAAGAGCCGCACGTTCGTCTCGTTCCTTCCGCAGGCGCCGGTGCCGGCGGCGCTGATCGGTGTGCGTGCCGACCGCGACGCGGTGCGCGGCGGCGAGCACCTGCACGTGATCGGCTTCGCCCGCAAACGCGTCGGCGCGTCGTACCGGCCGGCGACCGGCGACGTGCGGCTGACGCTCGTTTCGCGCGGGCGGATGCTGGCGGTCACCGACGCCAAGCTCGACGGCGCGGGCGCGTTCGGCGCCGATCTGGCCGTCCCGTCCGACGCACCGGCCGGCGAAGCCGCGGTCCTGGCCGCCAACGGCGGGGCGAGCGGCGGCGCGTCGGTCCACATCGACGGCGTCGGCGACGTCGCGCTGACGGTGCTCCCCGAGTGCAACGAGCTGTGCGCACCGGACGCTCCGATCCCGGTCACGATCGTTGCCGGGCTGGCGGGCGGCGCGCCCGCGGCCGGGCGCGACGTGCGCGTGCGCGTCGTGCGCGTTCCGCACGTGCTCGCCCCCGACGCGAGCGATGCCGATTCGACCTGGGGCACGACGCAGATCGCCGACGTTCGGCTCAAGACCGACGCCTCGGGTCTCGCGCTGCTGACGATCCCTGCGCCGACCGACGGGCTGCCCTCGACCTACGGCATCGATGCCGAGAGCGGCTCGTCGACCGCCTCGGCCCGCGCGGTCGCGGCGCCCGGTCCGGTCGCGCTGTCGATCGTCCCGGAGCGCGCCGAGATCGACCTCGGCGACTCGGCGGCCTTCGACGTGCGCGGCTTCGACGTCGCCGACGGACATGCGGCCGCGGGCTTGGCGGTGAAGCTGCGGCTCGTGCACGGGCCCAACGAAGCGAGCCAGCAGGTCACACTCGATGCCGACGGGCGCGCGCGCGCGGTGTTTCGCGACGTCGTTCCCGGCACGAGCTTGGCGTACGCGCAGGCCGACGTCGGCCCGGCGAAGGTCGTCGACGTCAACGCGGTGACCGCCGCGCCGCAGGAGCTGCTCGGCGGCGACCGCTCGCGCGGCAGCGTCGAAGCGCAGATCTCGACCGACCGGCCGCGCTATCGCGCCGGCGAGCGGCTGCGCGCCGACGCGTCGCTGAGCGGCGCGGTCGGCGACGCGTTCTTCGACCTCGAAGGCGCGCGGGCGATGGGCGAACAGACGGTGGCGTCGTCGAACGGCCGCGCGTCGGCGTCGTTCGCGGTCCCCGAAACGGTCGGCGACGCCGCGGTCGGCGTGGCCTTCGTGCGCGACGGCGCGCTGGAGTACGCGACGCGCCGGATCGCGGTCGACGGTCCCGGCCACGCGCGCGCGACCACGCTATCGGCCGACAAGCCGGCCTACGCGCCCGGCAGCGTCGCGCATCTCACGATCGCCGACGGCAACGAGCGCGCGGGCGCGACGCTCGCGATCCGCTTGGCCGACACGCTGCCGGCCGGCGGCGCCTCGTTCCAGGATGCGCTGGCGGTGCTGGCCGGCACCGGGACGACGACCCAGAATCCCACCTCGTCCGATCCGGCCTGGCACGCTTCGGTCGCGCCGTCGCGCTCGACGGTCGTCGATCTGTCGGGGACTGATCATGCCGCGCCGCCCCCGAGCGAGTCGCTCGGCGCGGCGACGGAGCACGCGCTGGTGTGGCGAATCGACCGCGCCGACAAAGAGGGCTTCGACGTCACTCTGCCCGACAAGCCGGGCCGGTACGTGGTCTCGGTGCTGAAGGTCTCCGACGACGGCGACGTCGGCGCCGCGACGCTCGCGCTCGAGGTTCGTTGATGGCTGCGCGCGCCAAAGCTGCGGCGAAGACGAAAACGCCGGCTCAGACGGCGATGGTGCTGCCGTCCGGGCCCGCGCGCCTGATGCTGCTCGACTCGTACGGCCTGGTGTACCGCGCGTTCTTCGCACTGCCCGATCTCACCACGACGCGCGGCGTGCATATCAACGCGGCCTACGGCTTCACCATGATGGTGAACAAGCTGATCGCCGACGAGAAGCCGACCCACGTGATCGCCGCGTTCGACAAAGGCCTGCCGGCCGCGCGGCTTGCGCTCTACCCGCAGTACAAGGCGCAGCGCGCCGAGACCGACGACGCGCTGCGCTCGCAGTTCCCGCTCGTGCGCCGCATCCTCGGCGTCTACGGCATCCCGATCGTCGAGCTCGACGGTGAAGAGGCCGACGACGTGATCGCGACGCTGGCGCGGCAGGCCGCCGAACAGCAGCACGACGTGCTCGTGGTCACCGGCGACCTCGACCTGCTGCAGATCGTCGACGAACGCACGACGGTGCTGACGACGCGGCGCGGCATCACCGACCTCGGCCGCTACGACGAAGCGAAAGTGCGCGAACGGTTCGACCTCGCGCCGCGCCAGCTGCCCGACTACCGCGGCCTCAAGGGCGATCCGTCCGACAACCTGCCCGGCATCCCCGGCGTCGGCGAGAAGACGGCGAGCAAACTGATCCGCAACGCCGGCTCGCTCGACGCGCTGCTGGCCGATCCGTCGCTGGCGGGGACGGCGAAGCTCGAGGCGCTGGTGCGCGAGCATGGCGAGGTCGCGCGCGTCTGCCGCGACGTCTCGGTGATCGGCCGCGAGTTGCCGCTGGAGCTCGATTGGGAGGGCGCGCGGTACACTCCGGCGCCGAACGACGCGCTCTACACGCTGTACCGCGACCTCGAGTTCAAGACGCTGCTCGCGAAGGTGACGCCGCCCGACACGCCGGTACCCGTCGCCGCCGACGAGGTGCTCGAAGGTCGTTACGACTCGTACACGTCGGCGACCGATCCGCCCGATCACACGCGGATCGCGGCGCGGATCGACGAGACGGCCGCCGGGGAGCGAGTCGCGGTCGCGCTGCGCGGCGACACGCTGAGCGTCTCGGCCGGTGACGGAACAGGTTTTGCGTTCCTGCGCTCCGCGTTCGCGGACGCCGCGATTCGCGATGCGTTTGCGCGCTTGTGGCGCACCGTGCCGCAGCTGGTCGCCTACGACGCGAAAAACGTGCTGCACGAGATCCCCGAGCTGCCGGTGCGCACGCTGGGCGACGATCCGATGATCGCGTCGCACCTGCTCAACCCGTCGCGCACGTACGCCGACGCGGGACAGGCCGCCAGCGAATTTCTCGACCGGCTGCTGCCCGAGGATCAACCGGCGGCGGCCGCCGACGCGGCCGGGCTGCTGGCGCGCAAGACGCGCGAGGAGCTCGAGCGGCGCGGACAGCTCGCGCTCTACGAGGACGTCGAGCTGCCGCTGGCGCCGGTGCTGGCGTCGATGGAACGGGCCGGGATCGCGCTCGATCCCGACGCGCTGCGCGACATCGCGGCCGAGGTCGACGCGTCGGTCGAGCGGCTGCAGCACGAGATCTACGCGATCGCCGGCGAGGAGTTCAACCTCGGCAGCCCGCAGCAGCTCGGCCGCATCCTGTTCGACAAGCTCGGCTTGCCGGCGGGTCGCCAGAACAAGACCGGCTACGCGACCGGTGCCGACGTGCTGCAGTCGCTCGCGCGCAGCTTTCCGGTCGCCGCCAAGGTGCTCGAGTGGCGCGAAGTGTCGAAGCTCAAGAGCACCTACATCGACGTGCTGCCGGGGCTCGTCGATGCGAACGGGCGCGTCCATACGATCTTCAACCAAACCTCGACCGCGACCGGACGGCTGTCGTCGACCAACCCGAACCTGCAGAACATCCCGGTCCGCAGCGAGCAGGGCCGACGCATCCGCAAGGCATTCGTCGCCGGTTCCGGCGACCGGGTACTGCTCGCCGCCGACTACTCGCAGATCGAGCTGCGGCTGATGGCGCACCTGTCGGGCGACGAGGCGATGCGCGCCGCGTTCCACGAAGGCCAGGACATCCACGACTTCACCGCGCGCCGCATCTTCGACGTCGGGCCGTTCGCCGACGTGACGCGCAACCAGCGGACGATGGCGAAGTCGGTGAACTTCGGCTTGCTGTACGGGATGTCGGACTTCGGGCTCGCGCAGCGGCTGGAGATCGACCGCGCGACGGCGCGCACGATGACCGACGCGTACTTCGAGCGCTTCCCCGGGGTGCGCGGCTACATCGATACGTGCCTCGAGCAGGCGCGCGAGCGGGGCTACGTCGAGACGCTGCTCGGGCGGCGGCGCTACATGCCCGACCTGCGCTCGAAGAACTACATGCTGCGGGCCGCCGCCGAGCGCGAGGCCACCAACGCGCCGCTGCAAGGCTCGGCCGCCGACCTCATGAAGCTCGCGATGGTGCGGCTCGACCGCCGCCTCAACACAACCGAGCTCGACGCGGTCATGCTGCTGCAGATCCACGACGAGCTGATCTTCGAGGTCGCCCGCCGCGACATCGAGGAGGTCGGCCGGATCGTGAAACACGAGATGGAGCACGCGCTCGAGCTGACGGTCCCGATCGAAGCGACGTTGAAAGTCGGGACCAACTGGTACGACGTGGAGAGCTATGACCCCGATGCGCCCGATGCGTAAGCTGCTCGTCCTTGCGGTGATCGCCGCCTGCACCGCGCAGGCGCCCGCGCCGGCGGCGTCGTTGCCGTGGTGCACGGCGGTTCCGCTGCCGCAAACCGACCTGTCGTCGCTCATCCTCGACGACGGCGCCGCGATCCACCGGCCGCGCGCGCAGACGTGCCGCGCGCTCGTCGTGCGCGCCGGCGTGCGGGCTCTTCGGCTAGCCGTGGTGGCGACCGAAGCAGCACGGCAGCACGGGCTGATGAACGTCCCGTTCGTCCCGGCCGGTCAAGGGATGCTGTTCGCGTTCTCCGGCGGCGACGCCGAGCGGGCGTTCTGGATGAAGGACACGATCGCGCCGCTCGACATGGTGTTCGTGCGCGCCGACGGGACGATCTCGTCGATCGCTGCCAACGTCCCGGCGACCAAGCCCGGCACGCCCGACGATGCGGTCGCGCGGCGCCAAGGCGTCGCGCACGACGTGATCGAGCTGGGCGCCGGCGACGCCGCCGCCAACGGGCTCGTGCCGGGGATGCGGCTGATCATTCCGCCGCTGCCGGCCGAGTGAACCCGGTGCGTGCGATCGCGGTCGTGCGCACATTCGCGGGGCCGCGCCTGCGGCGTACAGGTTCGCTGGTGCTCCTCGTTGCGTTCGGGTGGACCGGACCGGTCGGCGCGCGCGCGGGTGAATTGCCGCCTGCGAGCACCACGGTCGAGACAGCGCCCAGTGGTGCGCAGATTCTCGCGCGAGCGAAGGAAGCGTTCCGCGCACACGCGCGACCGCCGTTCGTCGCTTACACGGTCGTGCGGCGCGACACGCGCAACGGCGTGCCGGACTTCGAGGATAGCTATGTGCTCAAGGTGTGGTGTCGCACGTCCGATCGGTCAGCGCTGACGCGGCGCGCCTGGCGCGGCAGCGGCTACGGCTCGATCTTCAACATCACGGTCGCGTTCGACGGCTACGTCGACCCCGGTCCGCCGACTGCCGACGTCTTCGAGCGCGCGCTGTTCACACCGCGCCTGGTGAAGCGGTCCGCACCGCAGGTACCGGAGCCGAGCGAGGCGCCGCTGGCGGTGATCGGCGGCGTCGTCGTCGCCAGCGACTACGACTACCAGGTCACGGCGGTCGAGTCCGACGGCACCGACTGGCACCTGCGCCTGACCCCGCGCCGCGATCCGTCACGCAACCGCATCGACGACCTTTGGGTCGACCGCACGACGTACGAGGTGACGCGGATGCGCGTCCGCGACCACCTCTACCTCGGCTTCAGCAGCCAGTCGCTCGACGACGAGTTCGACGTCCGCTTCGCGGACCACGACGGTCTCCCGCTGATCGCGTCGATCCACGGGCGCACCGTCGACGGCGTCTTCGAAACCGACTACACCTTCACCGACGTAAGCTTCCCGCCGTCGCTCCCACCGTGGTACTTCACCCCACAGCTCTATGGCCTCCACCACGCCGACGCCCCAAGCTAGGGGCTGTCCTCGCGTGCAGACGGTCCGTTCGTCCCGGCGAAGCGCGCCGCCGAGAATGAAGCGCTAACTCTCGCCCGCCGGGTGAAGGCGTGCCGAGACCAGCCGTTCGAGCAGAACCACGATCGCGTAGACCGGTCCGAGCACGGCGACCCCGACGAGGTTCGCCAGCGCGACCTCGCCGACGATCGCCGGACTGAAGGCCGCCAACGAGTGCTCGGTGGCGAACGAGAACACAGCCATGATCGCCTCGTAGGCGACGAAGGCGCCGACCGCCGCGACGATCGGTTGCGCGACCGCCCGCGCGGCGAGATATGCGCCGAGCGTCGCGATGACAAAGAACGGAGCCCATATCAACGTCGCGAGCGTGTGCGGATACGAAAGGACGGTGAAGCCGACGATCTGATTCGCGGCGACGGCTCCGAACAGAGCGACGATCGCCGTCCGAGTCGACGTCGTGCGAGACGCAAGCCAAGCCATGGTCGCGAGCGGCACGATGCAGGCAAACGTGACGCTGAAGACGGCGCCGCCGGCGATCACGAGAATCGCCCACAGCGCGCGCGCTTCGAGGCTTCGCAACTGCGAGCCGAAACCAAATTGAGAGAGCATCGACGTCCTTCCCTTTTCGCGAGGTGGAGTGCTGCGTACGTCGCAGTATCCTGGCTCGCGGATCGATGCCGATCTCTCGAAGCCTTCCCAACCTTCAAAGGTCAGTGACTTCGAGCGGCTCCCCGCTCACAGTGGCGCGACCACCCCGGATTCTCACCGGGTTCCTGCACCGACGAACGCCCGAGCTACTTCCGGGGTTTAGGGGCCTCTCCTGCGCGGCGCAATCACCAGTGAGCCCGTGCTGCACTTAGGGAAAGGGTCGCACACTTTCATGCGCGACCCTTCACCATGACACCGGCCTACCGACTGTACGGATACGCCTACGCTAGCCCATGAGCACGGTCGACGCAATACCACAATCGGGGTTCGCCAGTGTCGTCGGGAACCACTCGCCGAACGGGTGGATGATGCTAGCCGCGTCCTCTGATAGCGCCAGCAGGGGTCCGGATATCCTGCGTGACGTCGGCGATGAACGACTCATCGAGGCGAGTTCGGTCGTCCGCCGTAACCCAAATCTCGTCGTGAACCTGAGCTCGACTTCCGTGAAAGAGGTGGACGTTCACGCCTTCGCTCTTCGCAACTTGGACCGCAGGTATGAAGTCGCTGTCACCGGTGAGGATACAAGCGGCGGCGATGCGCTGCTTTGCGGCGAGGAGGACCAGGTCGACGGCTAACATGATGTCCACCCGTTTTTGCTGATAGACGGGATTGCCGTTCGAGTCGGGGCCGCGGAATGCGAGTCTCCCGAGCCTCACCTCGAACCGGGCGAGCCGGTCGAGCGCATCATAGAATGTGCGCGCCCGCGCGTAACGCTGCTGCTCGGGCGCGGTTGGTTCTCCGCTCTGGTACGGCATACAGTTGTAGTAGTATGCGCGGAAGAGCTCGTTCTCACCGACCATACGATCGGCGAGCTTCTTGAAATCAATCCGTGGCGAGCCGAACTCATCACGAAGTACCTTGCTGAAATAGGCACCGTCAATGAAGACGGCAGCCGCAGCATGCGCCACACCGCGCCCTTTCGAGGAGTGATCGTCGTGAAGAAAAACGAGAGGGAAGGCTGACGACCTCCCCTCTCGTCATTTTCGTCCGTCGTGCCCGATTCCGAGGACAACGGCGCTGATTTACGTGGCCACTGTACCAGCTACGTCTGGTGAGGGCAATACCTTATTTTTCAGGTAGGGATTGGGTCTTCGAGACGGCTCCATGGTCAAACACATCGGCCGTCGATGACTTCGACGACGCGGTCGACGAGCGGAGCGATGCGGTCGTCGTGGGAGGCGATGACGACGGCGGCATGCTCGTCGCGCGCGACGGCGCAGAGGAGACGCGCGGCTTCCATGCCGCTGGCGCGGTCGAGCGAAGACGTAGGTTCGTCGGCGAAGACTATCGAGGGACGTTTCGCCAGCGCGCGGGCGATCGCGACGCGCTGCTGCTCGCCGCCGGAGAGCTCGGCCGGAAGCCGTTCGGCCTTGCTGCCGATACCGAGGGCGGCGAGCTGTGCCGTAGCATGCTGCCGCGCGTCGCGCGACGGCATGCCGCCGGCCGTCAGCACCAACTCGACGTTTTCTCGCGCCCGCAGCGCCGAGATCAGCGCAAAGCGCTGAAACACGAAACCGAACCGGTCGAGCCGCAACCGCGTCCGCGCCGCCGGTCCGAGCGCGCCGAGATCCACGCCGTCGATGCGCACGCTGCCGTCGCTCGGCGTGAGCAACCCCGATAACACGCACAGCAGCGTCGTTTTCCCCGAGCCCGAGTGGCCCCGAAGCAGCACGATCTCGCCGGCGACGACCTTGAGGCTCGCGCCGCGCAATGCGTCTTCACCGTGCGAGCCCGGGTAGCCGTAGCGCAGGTCGCGCGCTTCGATGAGCGCGTGCGGTTCGATCGGCCCAGCCGAAGCGAGCGCACCGTCAGGCATCGAACACCAGCGCTGGATCGACGCGGACCGCGCGCCGTACGGCAAGCAGTCCGGCGACGATGCAGATCAGCAGTGCGACGCCGAGCGCGAGCAATGCGTCGGCCGGCGTTGCCGTCAGATCCAGATTGCGCGCGGCGCGCGCTATCGCCACGACCACGAAGCTCACCACGACGCCCGGAATGTAACCGAACACCGCCAGCACGATCGCCTGCAAGACGATCGCGCCGTACAGCGACCGGTTCGGTATCCCGATCGCTTTGAGCAGCGCGTACTCGCGCAGGTGCTCGTTGATCGAGGTGTAGAAGATCTGCGCGACGACGACACCGCCACCGAGCGCGCCGATGATCGCGCCCAGCGCGAGCAGAAAGCCGACGTTGGTGCGGCGCACCCAGAACGCGCGCGTGATCGCGGCCATTTCGTCGCGCGGGAACGCGCGCGTGCCCGGCACCGCGTGTTGGATCGCCGCGCTGACCGCAGGCGCATCGGCCGGCGAGCGCAGCCGGACGAGCACGTAGTTGATCGGCGAGTCGCTCGCCGGTGCGCCGCCCATGATCTCGCCCAGCGACACCGGGCTCCAGGCGACTGCGCTATCCATCGTCGCGTACAGGAACGTCGGCGAGACGATCGGTTGGGTACCGTGGGTGAGCGCGGCGACCCGTGCCTTCACGTTGCGGATCGTCCCGGTGGCGCCGATCCCGCGCGCGTCGAGCGCGCCGAGCTGGGCGGCGTCGGCCGCGAAGTCGCCGATCTTCATCGACGCCAGCGTCGCGGCCGGAACGCCGAGCCGCAGCGAGCTTCCGGCCGGCTCGAAGCCGACGACGCGCACGTAGTCGAGCAGCCCCGACGGGCTCTGGCGGATCGCCGAGCGGATCGCGAGCGGCTCGGCGTGCGCGACGCCGTCGATCTTCCGGATCTTGCGGACCGCGTCGTACGTGAGCGGCAGCGTGATCTCGAGGTACTGCATGTCGCGCGAGGCGACCCAGAAGTCGGCGTCCGATTCATCGATCAGCAGCGTCGTCGAGCCGACGAACGCCGAGAAGATCCCGGCCTGGACCAGCACCAGCGCGACGACGAAGGCGATCCCGGCCAGTGAGGCGACCAGCCGAGGGACATCGCCCAGAACGTAGCGGAGAGCAAGCGTCCGCACCGTCGCGAGGTTCGGTTCCGCCGGGCGCGCCCCTCGCAACGGCCATCGCCTGATTCGGGTCCTTGTATGAGGTGCCCGAGCTTCCCGAAGTCGAGACCATCGCGCGCGGTCTCGCCAACGCCGTCACCGGTAAGACGGTGGCGTCGATTTCCGTTACGATGCCGAAGATTGCGGTCGCCCTGCCGGGTGAGCGCTTCGAGCAGGCGCTGACCGGCGAGACCATTGCCTCGGTCGGCCGGCGCGGGAAGTACGTCGTCTTCGAGCTGGCGTCGGGCCGGCGGCTGGTCGTCCATCTCCGCATGACCGGGCGCCTGATCGTCCAGCCCGCCGGCTACGCGGAGCCCTATCCGTACACCCACGTGCGCCTCGTCTTCACCGACGGGAGCGCGCTGAGCTTCGCCGACGTCCGCCAGTTCGGCCGTATGCGGCTCCTCGCCGCAGGCGATCCCTGGGACGCCGACGGCGGCGTCGAGCCCCTCTCCGAGGGGTTTACCAGCGAGGCGTTTGTGAGTATGCTGGACGGGCGTCGCACGCCGATCAAGTCGCTTTTGCTCGATCAGAGCAGGATCGCCGGGGTCGGAAACATCTATGCGTGCGAAGCTTTGTGGGAAGCGGGGATCCGGCCGAGCCGACCGTCCCACAAGCTCAGTAAGCCGGCTCGACGCCGGCTGCACGGCGCGGTCCGAGACGTTTTGAAGCGAGCGATCGATGCTCGCGGAACGAGCGTCGACGACTACGTCGACGCCCAGGGGCTACGCGGCGGGTTCCAAAACCAGCTCGCCGTCTATGGCCGCCTCGGCGAACCGTGTCCTCGATGCGGGAAACCCATCGTTCGCACGGTCCTCGGTCAACGCGGAACCTGGTGGTGCCGCGGTTGCCAAAAATAAAAATACAAACGAAGGAAGTCACCCAACCATTTCAACTACACTCGACGCTGCGGCTCCGGCTGCGGACGCACACCACGAAGAAGAAGATCAGCTCGCTCTCGAGCAACGCCTGTACGAAGAGTCCCTGAAGGTCCTCGACGAGGGCCAGGTACTCACCGGCGTGATCGTCGCCAAGTACCAGGACGAATTGCTCGTCGACATCGGCGGCAAGTCCGAAGGCATCCTCCCGTTCCGCGAGCTGTCGCTCGCGATCGAACCGAAGGAGCTCAAGGTCGGCGACACCCTGGAAGTCATGATCCACCGGATCGACGACCAGGACGGCCAGCTCTACCTGAGCGAGCGCCGCGCGCGCGCCCTCAAGACCTGGGAGAAGGTCATCGAGGCGCACGACAACGACGAAGTCATCGAAGCGACCGTCACGCAAGTCGTCAAGGGGGGCGTGCTCGTCGACCTCGGGATGCGCGGCTTCGTGCCCGCGTCGCAGATCCGCCGTCAGCCCGTCGGCAACCTCGACGAGCTGGTCGGTAAGAAGCTGCGGCTCAAGGTCATCGACCTCGATCACAAGCGCCACCGCGTCGTGCTCTCGCAGCGCCAGGTGCTCGAAGAGGAGCTCAACGCCAAGAAGCAAGAGCTGCTCGGCACGCTGCAAGTCGGCCAGATTCGCGAAGGCTTCGTGGTCCGGCTGGCGGAGTTCGGCGCGTTCGTCGACCTCGGCGGCATCGACGGGCTGATCCACAACTCCGAGTTGTCGTACGCGCGGATCAAGCATCCGTCGGAGGTCGTCAAGATCGGCGACACCGTCTCGGTCGAAGTGATGAAGTTCGATCCCGAGGCGAAGAAGGTCTCGCTCTCGCTCAAGCACGCGCTGCCCGACCCGTGGGTCGAGCACGGCGACAAGCTGTGGGAGGGCAACAAGCTCGTCGCGCAAGTCGTCAAGGTGACGCCGAACTATCTCCTGGTCGAGATCGTTCCGGGCGTGCTCGCGATGGTGCCGAAGGGCGAGTTCGACGCGAGCGTGCAGTACTCGCCGGGCCAGGAGGTCGAGGTCACGCTGCTGACCATCAACCACGGCACGCGCCGCATCACCGGCTCGATCCAGCACGTCGCCGACGTCGCGCCCGAGGACCTCGATCAATTCCCGTCCGAGGACGGCTTCGGCCCGCTCGGCGCGGAGCTCTCACAATCGGTTTGAACGTGCGCTGACGCGTAGCGTCTGACGTGATGAACGAGGGAAGCGGCAACGCTTCCCTCGTTTGCTATTCCGCGCCGCAGAGGACGGATCGAATCGGAACGCAGTGGATCAAGGTGAGCCGTCTTGGGCGGCGAGCTGTGCGACCATGGATTTGATGTCGCTGACGTCGCACTCGATCTTGCCGGCGATCTCGATGAGGATCTTCTCCTGCAGCTCCTGGTGGTAGAGCAGCCGCGAGATCGAGTCGTGATCGTGCTCGGCGCGCAACTCGGCGTGCGACGACGACTGCCGCTGGCCCACCGCCAAGATGAAGATCAAGATCAGCTGCAGCACGTTCGAGCACGTCAGCAAGAACGCGAACGGATAGGGATCCCATTTCGTGACGATCCCGACCGGGATCCAGACCAACTGGATCAGCACCGCCAGTCCCAGCGCGAGCGGAGCGCCGGTCGAGTCGGCGATGCGCTTGCAGAGCCGTTCGGTGACCGAGAGGCTCTCGGTGTGCTCTTGGTTGACGTCGTGGACGAGCGGGTGCTCCGTGACGTCGAACCCCTTCGCCGCGGCGATCGTCGCACTCAAACCGGTCGTTGCATCCATGCTCCGCTCGTTTCGCCGCCGCGCGCGCTGCCCCCGGCGCCGAAGTGGGCCCGGCCGCGTCCGGTGCGAAGTGATGCGACATGGCGAAGCTGCGGGTCGGGCTGACCGGCGGGATCGGCTCGGGGAAGAGTGCCGTCGCGGCGGTGTTCCTGGAGCGCGGGGCGACGGTGATCGACGCCGACCTGCTGGCGCGCGAGGTGGTGGCGCCGGGGTCGGACGGTTTGCGCGACATCGCGGCACGCTGGCCACAGGCGATCGGCGCGGATGGGGCCCTCGATCGGGCCGCGCTGGCGGCGATCGTCTTCGACGGTGACGGCAAGGGCGACGGCGGGTCGGCGCGGGCGGAGCTCAACGCCATCACCCATCCGCGAGTGCGCGAGCGGGCCGATGCGCTGGAATGCGACGCGCCGGACGGGATCGTCGTGCACGTCGTCCCGCTGCTGTTCGAGGGCGACTTCTGGCGCCGCTGCGACCGGACCGTCCTGGTCGCCGCGCCCGACGAGGTCCGCATCGCGCGGGTCGTCGCGCGCGACGCGACCGAACGGGCCGCCGTCGAGCGGCGGATGGCGGCGCAGATCGACCCGGCGCTGGCACGAGCCCGCGCGACCTACGTGGTCGAGAACGACGGTGATCTCGACCAGCTTCGCGAACGCGCACTCCAGGTGTTCGACGACCTCGTCCGTGACCTCGACGACCTCCGCGACCGCGCCGCCAAGGAGACCTCCGGATGACCCAGCCGACCGTCCGCGACCCGCTGGCCTTCGACGCCCTGCTCAGCTCCTCGTGGCGCCTGTTCCGGCGCAACTGGATCGTTGCGCTGCCGCTGGTCATCGCCGCAGCGGTCATGATCGGCGTCGTGATGGTGGCGATCGCCGTCGGCGCGGTCGTCGGCGTGGCGAGCCGCGTGACGGTGCACGAGGCCGCGAACTCGACCGGCATCATCACCGGAATCGTCGTCGCGTACGTCGTCATTCTGGCCGCCGGCGTCGTGCTGAGCCTGTGGGCTTACACCGCGACGTTCGGCATGGCCGACGCGGCCTGGGAACGCGGGACCGCGACGTTCGCGGACGGGAACGCGGCGTTTCGAACCCGCGGCGGCCCGCTGATCGTCGCGCTCATCGGACTGGCCGGCGTCGCGATCGCGGCGCTCATCCTCGCCCTCCCGACGCTGTTCATCGCGCTGCTCGCGCTGCCGCTGTTCACCATGTACGTGCTGCCGGCGGTCGTGGCGGGACGGCGTGGCGGCTTCGAGGCGATCGCCGAGTCGTTCCGGCTCGTGTGGCGCTTCTTCTTGCCGTCGCTGATCGCGTGCATCGTGCTGTACGGAATCTCGTACGGCATCAGCTTCATCGGCGCGATCCCGATCTTTCCGCTCGAGCTGTCGATGATCCCCAGCGCCGGCGAGACAGTGCCGCACATGCCGCCGATTCCACTGATCGTGACCGCGGTGTTCGGCTACCTGGTCATGATCGTGCTGTCGCTGGGCTATACCGGGTTCTACGCGATCGCGATCGTCGGGATGTACCGCTCGGTGAGTTCCCAGCCCGATCCGGCAGCCATTCCGCCGCCGCCCCCACCGCCGCCGCTCACCTCTCCCCCGGCGGCAGCGTAGCGGTACTGTCGAACGCCGGCGCGGCGCGCCCGACGTCGAACACGCGCTCGTCGCCCTGCGCGTCGAGGAAACCGCGCACGACCAGCGGCCCGGGGCTGCGGACCGACGGGATGCGCGAGAGGCGGATCGTGCCGGTCGCGTCGCGGAGCCGCGGCGTTCCGCCGTCGACGTACGGTTCGCCGGCGATCGTGATCACGGTGCCGGGCTTGGTCTGCAGCGCGACGGCGATCGTCTCGGGCGGGTCGAACGAGACCGTCTTGTCGACGATGACGCCGAAGTTGGTGCCGAGCATCGCGACGCGCACCGTGTAGCTGCCGGGCGCGAGCGCGCGCCGGTCGTCGGTCGTCGAGTCGACGATCACCTGCCCGAGCCGCAGCAGTCCGGGCGGAACGTCGAGCTGGCGCGTGATCGGAATCGGTTTGTGCCCGGTGACCGACGACCACACGAGGTCGTCGCCGCGCAGGACGTCGATGCGAAACAAGTCGGCGGTCGGGAAGCGCAGCCGCTCCATGTGGCCGGTCGCGTTGTGGAGCGAGATCGCGACCGTGAACGGTGCGAGCAGCGCCGTTCCTTCACGCTGCAGGGTGACGTCGGCCCACACGCCGTGCGGCGAGGGTGACGGACGCGGCGTTGCCGCCGCCAGCATTCCCGCGATCAGCTCGGCGCGGGTCAACGCCCGTTGCGCAGGACGCGGCCGGGCCGGGCGGCGGTCATCGCGCCGTCGCGCAGCACCGCTTCGCCGTTGACGTACACGTCGCGGATCCCGTCGGGGGGCACGAACGGGTTCTCGTAGGTGTTGCGATCGATGATGCGCTCCGGATCGAACACGACCAGGTCGGCGAGCTTGCCGGTCGCGACGACGCCGCGGTCGGCCAACCCGAAATGCGCCGCCGGCAGCGACGTCATGCGCCGCACGGCTTCGGCGGTGTCGAAGACCTTCAAACCGCGAACGTAGCGGCCGAACACGCGCGGAAACGTGCCGTAGGTGCGCGGATGCGGGACGCCGCGCGCGGTGATCCCGGTGAACGCGCGGGCCGACGCGTCGCTGCCGACGCTGCAGAAGCTCGCGCTGTAGACCGCGGCCACGTCGTCCTCGCTCATCACGAAGAAGGCAGCCCCGACGCGCATCTCTTCCTCGACCAGCAGCCGGATCGCGGCGCGGGCCGGCGTCATTCCCCAGTGCGCGGCGAGCGCATCGATCCGCATCCCGGCGACGCCCGCGTTGCGCTCGCTGCCGACGTCGGTGATCAGCACGGCGTCCCAGCCGTCGCCGCCGAGCTTCGGATCGTAGGCGATCTCCATCTCGACCGCGGCCGCGGTGGCCTGCTCGGGATCGCGCAGCCGCGCGAGCGCCTCGTCGTCACCGCCTTCGCGCACGCGCTTCGGCAGCACGATCGCCAGCTCGGTCCAGCCGGCGACGTACGGATACGCGTCGATCTCGACGGCCGCACCGCGCGCGCGCGCACGGTCGATCGTCGCCAGCGTGCGGTGAATCTTGCCCCAGTTGCGCCGGCCGTACGCCTTGTGGTGCGAGCACTGCACCGCGACCTCGGCACGCTCGCCGATCGTGAGAGCCTCGTCGATCGCCGCTTCGAGCTCGTCGCCTTCGTTGCGAATGTGCGACGCGTAGAGCGCGGAGCCGCCCTCGCGCGCGGCGCGCGCGCACGCGACGAGCTCGTCGAGCGTCGCATAGCGCCCGGGCTCGTAGATCAGCCCGCTGGCCGCGCCGAGCGCGCCCTGCTCGACGGCCGTGCGCACTAGCCGGTTCTGCGCCTCGATCTCGTCGGGCTCGAGGGCACGCGCCGCGGGTCCGGCGACGCACAGCCGCGTCGTGCCGAGCCCCACCAGCGACGCGACGTTGAGCGCGACGCCGTTGCGCTCGACCAAGCCGAAGAAGCCCTCGAACGAGTCCCACTCGACGTCGAGTCCGTAGTCCGCGGCATCGCGCTGCTTCTTCGTCAGCGCGGAACCGTACAGAGGGGCGATCGAGGTGCCGCAGTTGCCGCCGATCTCGGTGGTGACGCCCTGGCGAATCTTTCCTTCGCAGCGCGGATCGATGAGCCACAACTCGTCGGAATGGGAATGAACGTCGATGAAGCCCGGCGCGAGCGCGAGCCCTTCGCACGGCACGCGCTCGTGCGCGTCGCGTTCGGAGAGATCGCCGACGGCGACGATGCGGCCGTCGGCAACCGCGACGTCGGTCACGAACGGCGCGGAGCCGAGTCCGTCGAAGACCTGGGGACGCTCGAAGATGGTCCTTAGCACCCGTTTAACCTAGCTTTCGCTGGGTACAGAGCAGTCGGTGGGCCGACAGCTCAGGGGGACGATTTCGACTATGGCCAACGATGAAAACCTGACCACCGCCGGCGGCGGTATGAGCGTGCGCGAGGCCGGCAAACGCGGCGGCGATCGCGTGAAAGCGAAGTACGGTTCGGAGTTCTACGAAGCGATCGGCCGCAAAGGCGGCGAGGCGACGAAGAGCAAGTACGGGCCGACGTTCTACGAAGAGATCGGCGCCAAAGGCGGCCAGAAGCTGAAACGCACGACGAAAACGGCCGGCTGATCCATCATGCCCGACCCGAAGAAGGGCGTGGTGCAATCTCGATCGGAGACGATCGACGGCGAGATGTCGGTGCGTGAAGCCGGCAAAAAAGGCGGCGACACCGTGCGCGACCGCTACGGCTCGGGATTCTACGAAGAGATCGGACGCAAGGGCGGACAAGCGACGCGCGAGCGCCACGGTGCGGAGTTCTACGAGGCGATCGGTCAAAAAGGCGGCAAGGTCGTCAAGGAAAAGTACGGGCCGAACTTCTACGAGCAAATCGGTCACAAGGGCGGTCAGAAAGTGAAGAAGCTGATCGCCGAAGCGAAGAAGAACGCGCAAGGCGAGTCTTAGCTTCCGCTGGGGACGATCCCGAAACCGCGTGGCGCCGTGACGGCGTCGCGCGGTCGTGCTTTCGGCGCACGCCGCGCGCACTACTTCATGCCCTCGATCCGCCCGAACGACGAGTCACCGGTGCGGAAGTTGATCGTCATCTTGGCGACGGTGACGGTGGCGCCGCTGTCGGTGATCGTCGAGGGATGCTCGAAGTCGAGGATCCGGGTCACGCCACCGTAGGTCGCACCGACGCTCTTGAAGGTGCGGATGCGGCCGCCGCCCATGTCCTCGGTGAAGGTCACGGGCCCGGTGATATTGAGGTCGTTGGTCACCGTGTTGGCGGTGACCCCGTCGGCGTGCATCAGGATGTCGGGCTTGCCGGCGCGATGGATCCGCCCGTCGCGGACGTGCGCGATCGTGAACAGCGTTCCGTCGGCGCTCATCGTCAAGGTGTCGTAGTCGAGCGACCACGCTTTGCGGTCGATCCGTTTGCCCTGCACGGTCCCGTGCGTAAGCGTATCGGGGCTGGCGGTCCGGGCGAAATTGACCTCGTCGCCGGCGGCGCCGATCTCGAACCCCACCCACGCCAGAAACGCGAGCGCGAGCACCGATCCGACGATGCGCCAGTTCATCGCGCGCGCCGCCGCACGGCGGCGGCGAGAAACGGCGTCCCGGCGATCGCGATCATCAGCAGCCCGATCGCGTACGGTCCGAGCGCCGCGTACGGCCCGGGCGCCGGCGGGCCGACGTCACCGACCACCGTTGCCGCCGGTCCCAGCGCAGTCCGCCGCGTCCAGGTCCCGTCGGGCGCAACGATCCCGCTGATACCGGTCGCGCCTGCGCGGAGTACCCAGCGGCCCGTCTCGACCGCGCGCAGCGTCGCCGCCTGCGCGTGCTCGTACGGTCCCTCGGTCGTCCCGAACCACGCGTCGTCGGTCGCGATCAAGAACAGCTGCGGGTCGTCGCGCAGCCGCGCGTGCGCGACGTCGCCGAACAGCGACTCCCAGCAGATCAGCGCGGTCGCGCCGCCGTACGTCTCGACACCGTTGACGCCCGGCTGGAACGCGCCGATCTCGTTCGCATAGGGCAGGGCGCGCAGCCAGGCCGGTCCCGGCACGTACTCGGCGAACGGAACGAGCTGCTCCTTGAGGTACAAGTGCGCGACGTCGTTGGTGTTCGCGTGCGGATCGAAGATCAGCAGCGCGTTTTCGTACGTGACGCCGTTGTCCCAGAACGCGCCGACGTACAGCGTCGCTCCGACGTCGTCGGCGAGGTGCGCGAAGCGCGCGCGCAGCGGCGGCACGCGCATAACGTCGGTCGTGATCACGGTCTCGGGCCACAGCACCAGCGATGGGTGCTGCGCCCGCAGCGCGAGCGTCATCTTCGTGTAGCGGTCGAGCGCGAGCGCGAGCCCGGCGTCGCTGCGCTTGACGGTCTGCGCGATCCCGCCCTGCACCGCGGCGACGCGCCGCGCCGGCGGCGCGTAGTGGCGCGCCGGCCACGCCGCGTACGCGAGCCCGGTGCACGCCGCGACGCCGACCCAAATTCCGATCGCCAGCCGCAGCCGCCGGACGTCGTTGCGCGCGACCAGCCACCAGCCCAGCGCCGCGCCGAGCAGCAGCGTCGCGAACGTCAAGCCGTAGCCGCCCGCGAACGCGGCCAGCGGGCGCAACGGCGAGTCGACCATTGTTGTGCCGAGCTGCTCGATCGGAACCCCGAGCGCGCTGGTCGAGCGCACCTGCTCGCCGAGCGCGAACGCTGCCGCCGCGACGAACGGCACCGCGCGCACGTCGCAATACCGCACCGCGAGCGCCGTCAGCAGCGCGGCGAACGCGAACGCCAGCGCCTCGACGACGGCCGGCCCGAGGTCGAGCACCGGCGCCGCCGGTCCGATCAGCGCGCCCGCCGTTTGCCCGAACCAAGCAAACCCCAGCACGAAGAACACGAGCCCGCTCGCATAACCGACGAGCGCTGCCGCTCGCAGCGGAGCCGTGCACCAGGCCCACACCAGACCGGCCGCCGAGAATGGTGCGAGCCACCACCACGTCGTCAGTGGGAAGGCGAGATGCAGCGCCAGCGCGCACACAAGCGCGACGGCCGCGCTGCGAGCGGTTGCGGAGGAGACCAAAGTGCGTCGACTGGTGTTGGCAGTGGTGGTCGCGGCGATGATGGTACTACCCGATTGCGGGCGTCAGGTTACCGGTTTGAACATCCCCGGCAACGGGGTCGTTCCCTCCGGGTACAGTCTGGTCCGCTTCGAGACGGCCGGACAGCTCGACTTCCAGAACGTCAGCTACCTGATCGTCTTCAACACCAGCGGCAACAACCAGCAACCGTACGCTCAGGGCTACAACACCGACTTCAAGAACTGGTCGTTCTTCTTCATCGTCGGCGGCGGCGCGAACTTCGCCAATGCCCCCGGGCTCGAGGAAGTCTACCAGAACCCGGCCTCCAACGCGTCGCAGGCGTTCAACGTCGTCTATCCGACCACGATCGTCAACTTCCAGCCGTCGATCCCCAGCGGCAACGCGCAATTCGGTTTCCAGATCACCTTCAACCGGTGCGTGTTCGACCTTCCGTCACCGACCATTACGCCGCAGCCGACGCCGGCGCCGTCGACCGGCGACTGTCCGCCGTTCGTCAACAACAGCACGATCGGCACGACCTGGAACGTCAGCCTGTTCACCCTCGACCGCACGCTGACGCCGGTCGACTCACTCAGCGTCAACGGCCCGTCGGCGACCGACTACACGTTCAACTACGACATCACCCAGACGATCCCGAGCGGCAGCAACAGCGGCCAGTACTTCAAGCCCGCCAACAACGTCACGGTCAACAACCCCGCGGCGCAGATCGTTGGGATCGAGGTGTTCAACACGCCGTAGGCGTGGTGGCTGGAGGCGCGTCGGCGACGTTGCCGCGCCGGGGACGCTTCACGTGCGCCTTCCTGGCGCACATGAAGCTCGGTTCTCCGCTCGCTCCTTGCCCTCCGGGCATCGCTCGCTGCGAAACGCCCCGGCGCGGCAACGTCGCCGACGCGCCTCCCGGCACGAAGGTGGGCTGAGCGGATTTAAACTCCGCTACGAAGTTACTCGGTGTCGCAGGGGGGATGGCCGCAGGCGCAGGTCATCTCGTTCTCTTCGTCGCTGGAGTCGCGGCTTTCGCAGATGTCGCTGCAGTAGGCGGCGCCTTCGAGGCCGCCGGTGACGGTGCAGTTGCACTCCTGGTATTCGCAGGGCTGCGTGTACGTGCTCATGGGCGGATGTTCTCCGGGAAAGCGGGCCGCTACACAAATGGGACGTGAGCTGCCGTCATCTCGCGCGAACCCTTACGGGCTGGCGCCGGGTGTGGTGAAGGCGGTCGACGAGAAGCTGCCCGGGATGATCGAGCTGAGCGAGGTCGAGGCGAGGCCGAAGTTCAGTGCGTGGGACGGGAAGGCGAGCAGATCGACGGTGGCGGTGACCTGCTTGAGATCTTCGTTGTAGGAGATGCGGATCTCGTAGCAGTCGCCGACGACGTGGCGGTAGTAGATGTTCTTGCTCACCAGCCGGCCGTGGTTCTTCCAGTCGATGAACGTCGCGAACTGCAGGTCGCTCTCGTAGCCGAAGGGCGTGGCGATCTGCACGTTGGTCTGATCGAAGCCGTTGCCTGGACCGGGGGTGAAGCTGCCGCCGATCATCAGCGACGAGCGCGGTGACGGTCGCGAGGTGAGCTGATAGCCGACCGCCTGCGCTTGGCGGTTGAACAGCGTGGTCGCAGTCAGCGCGAGCGAGTAGATGTCGCGGTTGAAGATCGTCAGCACGTCGTTGGCCTGCTTCGAGCCTTCGCCGAGCACGTCGATCGACTTGAACGGTTCGGCCAGCGGGCCGTTGACCTGCGACTCGTTGTACGAGATCACGTTGATGACGTGACCGAACAGCGGCGTCGTGACCGTCGCCTGCTGACCGATCTGCGCCTTGAGGTCGCCGGTTCCGTAGGCGTCTTGCTGGATCGTGACCTGGCCCGAGAGGTCGCTGCCGAAGGCGTGCGCCAGCGCCGGACCGATCTGCAGCCGGACCTCGCCGCGGGTCGTGCGGAGTCCCTGCGGCGCGAGCGGACCGTTGGGCTGCGCTTCGGGGTCGTCGTAGACGCCGATCGTGTACTGCGCGGTGATCGGAATGCCGCGCAGCCGCGGGAACAGCGGATCGTGCGGGCGGATCGCGAGCTCGGGTTCCTTCTGCACGTTGGTGGGCGTGCTGGTGTCGTAGCGGTCGAAGGTCAGGTCGAAGTCGTACGATTTGCCCGTGTAGTGGGTCAGCGTCTCGTAGTGCAGCGTCGTCGTGCCGGGGAAGCCGATGTTCTGGCTGGTCGTGTACGACACGGTCGTGTCGTTGGTGAAGTTGGCCGAGAACTGGCGGTGGTCGCTGAAGCCGTAGTCGTCGGTCGACGCCTGCGAGCCGGTCGCCGAGCGGTGGAAGCTGTAGTCCTGACGATCGCCCTTCGCGTCGCCGTGATCGACCGCGGCGGTGAGGTCGTACTGCGCCGGCAGGGTCACCAGCGGGCCGTAGTTGTCGGTGTAGTTCAAGCCGAACTGGCCGCGCAGCGAGCGCGAGAACGCCTCTTGGTCTTGGATCGACAGGTTGCTGTTGCTGCCGGAGCCCGTCTTGCTGTCGAGGTGGTAGAAGTTGATGTCGGTCTGGCGGCGGCCGTCCTTGCGCCGGATGGTGCCGACGTAGCCGAGGCCCAGCCCGATCCGCGTGTACTCCTCGACGCGGTAGTAGCCGTAGTAGTAGTCGCTCGGCGAGAACCCGATCCGTGCTTTTATGTAGAAGCCTTCTACCGAGTCGTAGCCGATGATCGGCAGGAAGCCGGGATTGCGGCGCGAGCCGGGCTCTTCTTGGCGCAGCGAGATGACGACGATCGGCAGGTAGAGCACGGCCAGCGCGCCCAGGAACAGCACCGCCGAGTGCGCGACCGCCTTGTCGCCGGGATAGACGTCGAGCGTCTTCGACTCGAGGTGGTATCCGCCGCGCGGGTTCTCGCAGGTCGTGATGTTGGCGCGTTCGACGTGGGTGACGCCGTTGCGGTCGGTCACCATCGTCGAGCCGGCGAAGTGGAAGCGCCCTTGCTCGACGCCCTGCGTCGACTCGCCGCGGCCGCGGATCAGCGTCGCCTTCTGCGTCGTCGTGTCGAACCGGATCGCGTCGGCGAACAGCGTCGTGTCGCCCTCGCGGTTCTTCACGAACGTGTGGCCGGTGATGTCGATGTAGCGCGTGCCGTCGTAGTGCGCGTGGTCGCCGCCCAGCACGCCGTCGAGGTAGAAGACGTTGACGTTGCCGTCGAGGTCGAACGGCTGGCCGGGCTTGTCGGTGCCGGTCAGCTTGTCGCCGAGGATCGCGTAGGTGTTGGGGTCGAGGATCTCGCCGGCGGCCGGGCTCGGCGAGGGCGACGGGGAGACCGCGCCGATCGGGCCGGCGCTCGCGCTCGGCGCGGGGATCGGCGAGACGCCCGGCGGGACGGTCTGCGGGGTGATGATCACCGGGCCCGGCGAGCCGGACGGCGTGGGCGGGACGGTCGGCACCGGCGGCGGCGTGACGCCCGGCGAGGCGGATGCCGGCGGCGGGATTAGAATCTGCGGGCCGCCCGGTGCGCTCGGCGGTCCGACGTAGGGCGCCAGCGTCGGCGACGCGCTCGGCGACGGCGTCGCTGCCACCGGGCCCGGCGAGGGCGTGACTTGTGCGACGGCCATGCCGCAGCCCGAGTGCAGCAGCGCGAGCGCGTGCGCCGCGTCGCTGTCGTCATCGGCCCACGCAGCCTGCGGCAGCGAGGATAGCGCAAACGAGAGCGCGACCGCGGTCGCGCTCGCGCGCCGGCCGAAGCGCCTCATCGGTCCTCTTGCCAGATGAGGATGCCGCCCGCGACCGCGGTCACGATGTTCGGCAGCCACGCCGCGAGGTACGGGTCGAGCGCGCCGTTCTTGCCGAACGCGCCGGCCAGCGCGACCATCGCGTAGTAGCCGAACAACCCGACGATCGAGAGCACGATCCCCAGCGTGCGCCCCTTCTTGCCGAACCGCACCGAGAGCGGCACCGCGAGAACGACCGCGATGAAGGCGGCGAACGGGTAGGCGTACTTCGTTCCGAGCGTCAGCTCGCGCACCGCCAAGTCGGTGCCGCCCTGGCCGGTCTGCTTGCGGAACTTGATGTCGCGCGCGAGCTGCGACGTGTTCATCGTGAACGTGTCGTTGAACGACGCGCTCAGGAAGTTCTGGCCGTTGTCTCCCATCGGCAGTGAGAGGCGCAGCTCGTTGGCCATGATGGTCACCGCGTTGACCTCGCCTTCGTCGTTGATGCGGGTCTCGACGGCGTGGTCGAGGACGATCTCGGTCCCCTCGATGCGGGCGGTCTTGGCGGTCAGGATCGAGACGAACGGCGACGTCCGCGCCGGCTGGTAGATCTGCACGTTGCGCATCGTCCGGCCGTCGGCGGCGACCGACTGGATGTAGAACGTGTCGCCGGTCGACGGATCGGAGCGGAAGATGTTCGGCTCGATCGGCAGCGTCTGCGAGTGGTACAGGATCTGATAGAAACTGCGCGTCGACAGGTCGGTCGCGACCGGGGCGATGTGCTCGTTGATGAGGAACGAGCCGAGCGCGACCGCGATCCCGGCCAGCAGCGGCCAGCGAATGATGCGCAGGAAGGAGACGCCGGACGTGCGCAGCGCGGCGATCTCGTTGTCGGCGACCAGCCGGCCGAAGCCGAGCAGGGTGCCGAACAGGCACGCGAACGGAAACGCGAACGGCGTCGCCTGCGGGATGCGGAACACGAGAAAGCGCAGCACGAGAAAGATCGGCGCGCCCTTGTTGACCAGATAGTCGGCCGCGAGCACGAAGATGTTCGCGAACCAGAACAGGAAGAACGCGGCCAGCGCGAAGCTGAACGGTGCGGCGACTTCCTTGAGGATGTAAACGTCGAGGATCGGCAAGCGCGGGACGCGAGGCGGCACGGCGCGGGCGATTACCGTGTGGCCCACGCCCGAATAGGCGGCCATCGGTTAACGAATGCCGGCGACGACGCGCTCGACGTACGCGCGGGTTTCGGCGAACGGCGGGATGCCGTGCGCCGCGTCGACCGCGCCCGGCCCGGCGTTGTACGCGGCTACGGCGAGCCGCACGTTTCCTTTATAGCGCCGCAACAGATCGTGGAGGTAGCGCGTCCCGCCGTCGACGTTCTGATACGGGTCGAAGGCGTTGCTGACCCCGTACATCGCGGCCGTCCCCGGCATCAGCTGCATCAGCCCCTGGGCCCCGACGCGCGAGACCGCACTCGGGTCGCCGTGCGACTCGGCGTCGATCACCGACGCGACGAGCTTGCTGTCGACGGCGTTGGCCTGCGCGTACTGGCGGACGATCGCGTCGAGCTGCGCCGGCGCCATCGCGTGCGGACCTCCGGGCAGAAAGCCGCCGCCGCTGCAGCCACTGAGGGCGGCGAACGCCAAGACAAGCACAAACCAGGGGGCGCGCGGCGACACGTCGATTGGCGATTCGCCGCTTCGCGCACCCGGCCTTGCCTTCGCAACGTAACGCTTCGGCCCGAACACGCTCCCACAGTGATCGGCCGCCCTGCGCTGGATCAGGGAGTCTGGCTAATTCCCGGCAATGCAGCGGCGCAGAGCTTGAGCGAGCCGTGGCTCGCTGCGATGACCGACCGCCAGAACGTGCAGAGCTCGGCGAGCTGGGCATCGCTCGTTTGCATTCGCGCGATCCCCGGCGTCAGCCCGGCGATCACGACGTCGGCGCCGTTGAGCTGCGGCAGCGCGCCGCTGGCGCGAAGCGCGCGCAGCGCGGGCGCCGTCGAGCTGGACGGATCCTGACCGTAGCGGAACAGGTTCAGCGACCGGCTCTGCTGCCAGCCGTTGAAGATGGCCACCACGACCCGCGGCGACGTGCCGCCGTCGAGCCGCAGGTCGCCGGCGGCGGCCTGGAGCGCGCCGAGCGGGTCGGAACCGGTCGTCCCGCGCTCGAGCTCGGGCAGCCGGTCGAACGCGGCGCCGGTTTTCGACATGAACGAGCGCAGATCGGTGCGGTAGCGCAGGGGATTGACCGCGTCGGGCCCGGTCGGCGAGGGCACCTCGCCCGCGAACAGCGGAAGCTCGGTCAGCGAGTCGGCCGTGATCGGCCGCAGCGTGATCGTCGCGCCGACTCCGGCGCAGCCGGCGACCTCGGACGCCATCGCCCGGTAGGCCGGCCAGCGCCTGGCGGGGATTGTGTCGCCGGCCGCCACCAGCAGTTCCACCGACGAGGCCGTGCGGAGCTCGCCGCCCAGCCACGAGCTGGCGCAGCCGCGCGCCTCGGCCGACGGCTCGGCGGCGGAGGCCTGGCTCGACGCGCTGCAGCCGGCCAGCGGGATCAGACCCGCCAGCACAGCGGCATAGCCGACCGCGACCGCGCGCAACACGGGGTGCTTAGTGGTAGACGCCGTTGCCGGAGACGGTCGGGACGCTCGGTTCGACAGCGACGGCTCCGTTCGCCGGCGCGACCGGCGAACCGGGTGCGACCGTCTCGGCCGCCGCGCCGAGCGTACCCGGGGCGTAGCCGCCGGCCACGGTCGCGGCGCGCTCGGCGGCGGCCAGCTCGTGCTGGGTCGCGGCCAGGTGCGCCTCGTTCGTCCGCAGCTCGCCGCGCAGCCGCGAGAGCCGCCAGCGCAGCCGCAGCGAGTCGAACGACTCGCGGTGGTAGCCCGAGGTGAAGGCGATGACGATCCCGATGAACGCCAGCGTCGTGAGCGCCGCGGCTTGCACCATCGGCCCGATCGCGGCGACCGCGCCGTCGGTGGACGCTTGAGCGTAACCGTAGCGCAAGGCGAACCCGACCGCGAGAAACGCGACCACGGCGACCCCGGCCAGCAGGAAGCACACCGTGTCGAGCACCGCGTGTCGCTGCGGCTGACGGTGCCGGCGCGCCAGCTCGCCCAGCATCAGCCCGAGCAGAAAGCCGCCGAAGGCGAAGGCCGCGGTCAGCGCCTGCAGCTCGACCGCCGAGGCGAAGAAGAACACCAGGCTCATCATTCGAGCCGGGAACCACTCGAGCACGATCGCGAGCAGCGCCAGGACGGCGATCAGCTCCAGCATCCAGCCGCGGTCGTACGCGGGGAGCGCGTCGAAGCGCGTTTGCGCGGCGCGGATCTGAACCTCGTCGGCGGCGCAGGTGTGCTCGAGGTCGGCCACCCGCAGCTGCGAGCGGTGGACTTTATCGAGGATAGCGGCGTGATCGTCGTTGCGGTACACGCGCTGCTGATAGGTCGGCGATGTCATCGGTCGTCACCACCTCCAGTGACACGTATCACCGGACGAAACGCGATGTTTCGAATCGAACATCTGTTCGAAAGTCGCAGCAAATTGAAGGCCCGTCGAGGATGAGAAATCATCACCCGTTTTTGTTGCCGTCGGGGTGATGAGTGGGATATAGTGGTTCGAGATGGAGCGTTGGGGAGCACAGTGGTGATCCCTGTGATGGATCGTCCGCTGTTCACCGGGTTGGTCGAGCACAGCCTTGACGACAAGGGTCGCCTCGTCGTGCCCTCACGATTTCGCGCCCAGCTCGGCGCTAGCTTCTTTTTGACCATCCTCCATCCTGATGGTTGTTTGGCGCTTTTTCCGCCGGCGCAGTTCCACCGGATGTGCGACCAGCTCGAGGAGTCGATCGTCGCCGGCGACCCCGAGCGCAACACGCGGGTCCGCAAGTTCAAGCGCTTTCTGCTCGGACACACCGACGAGGTCAAGTGCGACGAGCAGGGCCGGATCCCGATCCTGCCGTCGCTGCGCGAGTGGGCGGAGCTGCGCAAGAACGTGGTCTCGATCGGCGCGCTGTCGCGGGTCGAGGTGTGGGCGAAGGAGCGCTACGACGCGCACCAGACCACCGACGCCGACGTCGCCGACCTGACCTCGGAGCTGGGACTCGCTTGAGTGGCGCACGTCGCGGTACTGGCTCGCGAGTCGCTCGAGGCGCTCGCCGTGCGGCCGGACGGCACGTACGTCGATGCGACGTTCGGTGCGGGTGGGCACGCCGCGCTGGTGCTCGCCGCGCTCGGTCCGGCGGGTCGGCTGGTCGCGTTCGACGCGGACCCGTCGGCGCGGGCGCTGGCCGATCCGCGCTTCACGCTGGTGCACGCGAACTTTCGCGAGCTCGCGGTGCGGCTCGACGCGCTCGCGATCGTGGCGGTCGACGGCGTGCTGTTCGACCTGGGGGTGAGCTCGATGCAATTCGATGAGGCCGAGCGCGGCTTCTCGTTCCGCGCGGCAGCGCCGCTCGACATGCGGATGGATCCGAGCCACGGCGAGAGCGCGGCCGACTTTCTCGCGACGCGCGACGAGCACGAGCTCGCCGACGTCATCTACCGTTACGGCGAGGAACGCGCGTCGCGGCGGATCGCGCGCGCGATCGTCGCGCTGCGCGAGGCCGGAACGCCGGTTCGCGACACGCTCGACCTGGCCGGCGTCGTCGCGCGTGCGGTGCGCGCTCCGGCGCACGCGCGCATCCATCCGGCGACGCGCACGTTCCAGGCGCTGCGGATCGCCGTCAACGACGAGCTCGGCGCGCTGCGCGACGGACTCGACGCCGCGCTCGCGCGCACCACGCCCGGCGGACGCGTCGCCGTCATCAGCTTCCATTCGCTCGAGGACCGCATCGTGAAGCACACCTTCCGCGAGGACCCGCGCGCGCGCGCCGTCACGCGCAAGCCGATCGTCGCCGGCGACGCCGAGCTCTCGAGCAATCCGCGCGCGCGCAGCGCGAAGCTGCGCGTCGCCGAGCGCGTCGAGGTGGCGGCGTGATCGCGGCTCAGCGCGCAGTCGTCGAGCCGCGCATCCAACCGGTCCGGTCGGCGACGCTGCGCCGCACCCGGCGCACCCGCCGCCGGCTGCACGCGCCGGTCAAGGCCGTGGTGACGCTGGCGCTGGCGGCGCTGCTGCCGCTGCTCGGCTACGTCACGCTGACCGCCAACCTGACCTCGCTCAACGACTCGCTCGAACGCGGCGAGCGCGACCGTGCGGCGCTGCTGGTCGACGTCCAGCGGCACGACGACCAGATCGCGCGGCTCGAATCGCCCGACAACCTGGCCGCCATCGCCGCTTCGTTGAAGATGCACGACCCGGCGGTGTACGCGGTGGTGCGCGTTCCCAGGCCCAAGCCGGTGCCGCAGCCCGGCGGGCCGGCGCTGTTCGCGTGGTTTAACGCGCGATAATGGCGGCGCGTGCGTTCGCGCGCGTCGCACCGGTGCGGGCGAAGGTTTCGCTCGCTGCGGTCGTCGCGCTGGCGCTGCTCCTGGTCTGGCGCCTCGGCGACGTGCAGATCCGCCAGGGACCGTGGCTGGCGCGCACCGCCGTCGCGCAGCACGACGAGGCGGTCGAACAGTTCGCCAAGCGCGGCGCGATCCTCGACCGCGACGGCGGCGTGCTCGTCCGTTCGCTTCCGTCGGAGTCGATCTACGCCGTTCCGCCCGAGGTGACCGACCCGCACGGCGAGGCCGCCAAGCTCGCGCCGGTGCTGCACGAGCCGGTCGCCGCGATCGAGTCGACGCTGCGCGAGAAGTCCGAGTTCCGCTGGCTGGCGCGCAAGGTTCGGCACGAAGTCGCGGCGCGCGTTCACGCGCTCGACCTGCCGGGGGTCGACACGAAGGGCGAGGAGACCGGACTGCGCTACGTCGCGTCGGGCCGGCTCGCGTCGACCGTGCTCGGTTTCACCGGTACCGACGAGAACGGGCTGTGGGGACTCGAGTACTCGATGGACGCGCTGCTGCGCGGTCAGCCCGGCAAGATGCTGATCGAGGCCGACCTGTACGGCCGCGCGATGCCGTTCGGCCAAGTGCACGTCGTCGAGCGCGCCGTCGCCGGCAACACGATCGTCACCACGATCGATCCGTACCTGCAGTACGAGTCCGAGCGGCTGCTGCGCGACTGCGTGAAGAAGTTCGGCGCTCGCAGCGCGAGCGCGATCGTGATGGACCCGTGGACCGGCGAGCTGCTCGCCGTCGCCAACCTGCCCGACTACGATCCGGCGCACTTCGCGGCGTTTCCGCAGGACGATTGGCGCGATCGCGCGATCACCGACGCGTACGAGCCGGGCTCGACCTTCAAGCTCATCACCGCCGCCGCCGCGCTCGAGAGCGGCAAGTACACGCCCGCGTCGCGCTTCGCGGCGCGCGACCGGATCGTCGTCGGCGGCCGGACCATCAACAACGCCGAGGACGGGATGATGGCCGCGCACCTCGGCACCGAGACGATCGGCGAGATCATCGCGTACTCGCACAACGTCGGCGCCGCCGAGGTCGGGATGGGAACTGGCGCGACCGCGATGTATCGGATGATCCGCGCCTTCGGGTTCGGCGAACCGACCCAGGTCGAGCTCAACGGCGAGAACTCGGGCATCGTCAACCCGCCCGACGAGTGGAGCGGTTCGACGCTCGCGACGATCTCGTTCGGGCACAGCATCGCGGTCACGCCGCTGGCGCTGGTCCGCGCCTACGCCGCGATCGCCAACGGCGGCCTGCTGCTGCGGCCGAGGATCCTGCACGCGATCGAGACCGGCGACGGCAAGCCCATCTACCGCTACGGTCCCGAAATCGAGCGGCGGGTGATGTCGCAGCGGACCGCCGCAACGCTCCGCGGCTTCTTGCGCGGCGTCGTGCTGCACGGCACGGGGAATCCGACCGCGCAGGTTCCCGGCTACACGACCGCCGGCAAGACCGGGACCGCCCAGGTCGCCGAGAACGGTCACTACCTGTCGGGCGCTTACGTCGCTTCGTTCGTCGGGATGATCCCGGCCGAGCACCCGCGCTACGTGATCCTGGTCAAAGTCGACCGGCCGCGCAGCGCGATCTACGGCTCGGAGGTCGCGGCGCCGGTGTTCGCCCAGCTGGCGCGAGCGGCGATGCTGCACGCCGGCGTGATGCCGGCCTCACCCCCGGCGCGCTTGGTCCGCGCGACGCCGGCGCCGAAGACGGTGCGCTGATGCGAGAGACTGCCCGGCTCGTCGCGACCCTCGCGGGCGCCTCGGTCGCGGGCGAACTCCCGGCCTCGGTCGGCGCGCTGGTGTGCGACTCGCGCGAGGCGCGGCCCGGTGCGATGTTCGTCGCGCTGCGCGGCGAGCGCTCCGACGGACACGACTTCGTGCGCGATGCGGTCCGGCGCGGCGCGTCGGTCGTCGTCGTCGAGGCGAGCGCGAACGTTGCGCCGCCCGACGGCGCCGCCGTCGTGACGGTGGCCGACACGCGACCCGCCGCGTCGGCGCTCGCGCACGCGTTCTACGACCGGCCGTCGGAGACGCTGACCGTGGTCGGGATCACCGGCACCAACGGCAAGACCACGACCACCCATTTGGTGCGCGACGTCCTCGAAGCGGCCGGGATCCGGTGCGGAATCGTCGGCACGCTCGGCGGGCAGTTTCGCGACCACCGCTGGTCGCTGTCGAACACGACGCCGCTGGCGATCGAGCTGCACGCGCTGCTCGCGGCGCAGCGCGACGCCGGCGCCGAAGCGGTCGCGATGGAAGTCTCGTCGCACGCGCTGGCGCTGCATCGCGTCGACGACGTGCGCTTCCGCGCCGCCGCGTTCACCAACCTCACCCGCGACCACCTCGACTTTCACGGCACCTTCGAACGCTACGCGGCGGCGAAGCGGCGGCTGTTCGACCTCGCGCCCGAAGCCGTCCTCAACGTCGATGACCCGTGGGGCGCCGAGCTCGCTCGCGCGCGCGCGGCGGCGGCAAAGCCGACGGTCACGTATGCCATCGACAACGACGCGCCCGGGACGCTGCGCGCGACCGAGATCGAGCTGGCCGGTGACGGTTCGGCGTTCCGGGTCGGCGACGACCGCTTCGCGATCAACTTGCCCGGCCGGTTCAACGTGCGCAACGCGCTGGCGGCGCTCGGGATCGCGACGCTGCTGGGGATCGGGATCGAAGCCGTCCGTCGCGGCTTGGCCGCGACCCAAGCGGTGCCCGGGCGAATGGAGCGAATCGGCGCGTTCGGGATCAACGCCATCGTCGACTACGCCCACACGCCGGACGCGCTCGAGAACGTGCTGCGCGCGGCGCGCGAGACGACCCGGCGCGACCTCATCGTCGTATTCGGCTGCGGCGGCGATCGCGATCCCGGCAAGCGCGTGCAGATGGGCGAGATCGCGGCGCGGCTGGCCGACCGGGTGATCGTCACCTCCGACAACCCGCGCGGCGAAGACCCGATGCAGATCGCGCTGGCCGTCGCCGACGGCTTCGAGCGCACCGAGATCGAGCTCGACCGCCGGCGCGCGATCCGCCGCGCGATCGACGGCGCCGAGGCCGGCGACACGATCGTGATCGCCGGCAAAGGTCACGAGACGTACCAGCTCGTCGGCGACGAGCAGCGCGCGTTCGACGACCGCGACGAAGTGCGGATCGCGTTCGCCAAGCGGGCGGTCTCGGTGCGGCGATGAAGCTGCCGGTCCTCGACGCGATCGACGCGACGCGCGCGCGCGTGCTGGCGCACGGCGCGCTCCCCGACGAGCTCGCCGTCCGTACCGACACGCGCGCGATCGAACGCGGCGCGACGTTTCTCGCGCTGCGCGGCGATCGCTTCGACGGTCACGACTTCGTCGGCGACGCGTTCGCGCGCGGCGCGGCCTGCGCGATCGTCGACGACCCGGCCGTCGTCCCGCCCGGACGGCCGGCGCTGGTGGTCGCCGACACGCTGCAGGCGTATCTCGACCTGGCCGGCCTCGCGCGCGGGCGGATTCGCGGCACGGTCGCGGCGATCACCGGCTCGACCGGCAAGACGACGACCAAAGCGTTTCTGCTCGGCCTGCTGCGCGGTGCCGGGATCGCGGCCGTCGCGACGCCCGAGAACGAGAACAACGAAGTCGGCGTCGCCAAGTTCCTGTGCGGGCTCGACGACGGCGACGAACGGATCGCGATCGTCGAGATGGGCGCGCGCAAGCACCGTGACCTCGACGTGCTGGTCGCCGCCGCGCAGCCCGACATCGGGCTGTTGACCAACGTCGGCGAAGCGCACCTCGAGATCATGGGGACGCGCGAACGGATCGCCGAGACGAAGTGGGCGTTGCCCGCCGGCGCGCGCCGCGCGGTGCTCAACCTCGACGACGCGGCGTCGCGCGCGCGCGCGCCGTCGCTGCCGGCGCGGCCGATATGGTTCGGGATCGACGACGAGCGGCCGCCGCACGGCGAGCGCGCGGTCGTGCTCGCGCTCGACACCGCCTGGACGATCGACTCCGACGGCGGCACGGCGACGAATCGCATCGCGATCGGGTTTCCGGGCGACCACAACCGCCGCAACCTGGCCGGCGCGTTCGCCGCCGCGCTGCTGTGCGCCGAAGCGGCGAGCGGCGACGCCGATCCGGCGCCGTTCGCGGCGGCGGTCGCGACGCTCGCGCTGCCGCACGGCCGCTACGAGGTCGTCGAGCTGACCGGCGGTGTGCGGGTCGTGTTCGACGCCTACAACGCCTCGCTGTCGGGGACGCTGGCGACGCTCGGCACGTTCGCGCGCGAGGATGCGGCGCGCCGGATCGCGGTGCTCGGCAGCATGGCGGAGCTCGGCGACGACGCGCCGGCGATGCATCGCAAGATCGGCGAGCTGGCCGGCCGGCTCGACGTCGTGCTGGCCGGCGGCACGTTCGCGCTCGATACCGCGCGCGGCGTCGAAAGCGTCGGCGGAACCGTCGTGCGCTACGCCAGCAACGACGATGCGATCGACTGGCTGCGGACGAACGTGCGCGCGGGCGACGCGGTGCTGCTCAAGGGCTCGCGGGTCTACAAGATGGAGGAGATCGCCGAGGCGCTCGGGGCAGAGGTGTTCGCGTGATCCCGGTCGCCGTTCGCGAGGCCGGCGTCCCGGCGGGGCTGGTCGCGATCCCGGTGCGAACGCGGCTGGTCGCACCCGGTGACGACCTCGCGGCGCTGGTCGGCGACGCGGTGCGCGGCATCGCGCGGCCGGGCGATGTCGTCGCGATCGCGGAGACCGCGGTCGCGATCGCACAGTCGCGCTTCATCGCCGCCGAAGCGATTCGCCCGTCGCGACTGGCGCTGTTCCTGTCGCGGCGCGCCGGACCGCTGGCGACGATGAGCCAACCCGAGTCGGTGCAGCTGGTGATCGACCAGGTCGGCACGCGCAAGGTGCTCGCGGCCGCCGTCGCGCACGTCGCCGGCCGGCTGCGCGGACGGCGCGGCGTGTTCTACGAAGTGCTCGGCGAAGCGATCGCCGCGATCGACGGCTACACCGGGACGCTCCCGCCGTACGAACGCGCGATCGTGCTCGGCCCGGCCGAGCCCGACCGCGTCGCGGCCGAGCTGGCCGCCGCGCTCGGCGTCCACGTCGCCATCGTCGATGCCAACGACCTGCACCGCGCGAAAGCGCTCGGCGCGTCGCCGCGGCTCGACCGCGCCGCGATCGAGCGCGCGCTGGCCGGCAACCCGCACGGCAACGGCGACGAGCAGACGCCGCTGGTCGTGCTGGCCTGGCGCGGCGACGGCCCGCACCCGCTGGTGACGCCGTGAGCGACGTCGGACTGAACATCCCGTGGTATGCGGTCCCCGTCTTCGTCGTGCTGTCGTGGCCGTTCGGCCTGGGCGTGCTCGCGCTGGCGCTGTTCTTCGCCGGGATCCCGGCCTTCGTGATCAGCGTGCTGCTCGGGCGTCCGCTGATCGAGCAGCTGCGGCGCCGCTCGGCGCGGCAGACGGCGTACGAAGACGCGCCGCGGTCGCACCAGTCGAAGACTGGGACGCCGACGATGGGCGGACTGCTGTTCGCGCTCGCGCCGCTGATCGCGCTGCTGCTGCACCCGCGCCGCGACACGCTCGCGCTCGCGCTGCTGGTCGGCGGCTGCATGGCGATCGGCGCGTGGGACGATCTGCGCGCGATCAGCCGGCAGAAGAACCGCGGCTTGCGCGCGCTGCCGAAGTTCGCGCTGACCGCCGTCGTGGCGCTGATCTTCTTCGCCGTCGCCGGCCCGCAGCCGGCGACGCTGTTCCCGTTCGGCACCGTGCCGGTGTGGCTGTGGTACGTCGTCTCGCTGCTGGTCGTGCTGGCGACGACGCACGCCGTCAACCTGACCGACGGGCTCGACGGATTGGCCGGCGGAACGGTGCTGCCGCCGCTCGTGGTGCTGATCTGCGCCTGTCACTTCACCGGCGCGTCGATCGGCGTGCCGCTGTTCGGAGCGGCGACGGCCGGCACCGTGCTCGGCTTTCTGCAGTACAACCGGCATCCGGCGCGCGTCTTCATGGGCGACACCGGCGCCCTCGCGCTGGGCGCCGCGCTGGCCGGGATGGCGATCATGACCGGGATGCAGCTGCTGCTGCTCGTCATCGGCGGCGTGTTCGTCGCCGAGACGCTCAGCGTCATCATCCAAGTCGCGTCGTACAAGACGACGCGCCGCCGGGTGTTCCGCATGACACCGTTACACCATCACTTCGAGCTGGCCGGCTGGCCCGAGACGGCCGTCACGACGCGCTTCTGGATCGCATCGGTCGTGCTGTCGGCACTCGGCTTCGGCGCGCTGGTGCGGCTGACGTGATCGAGTCGACCAGCGGCCGTTTCGACCGCACCGATCACGCGCTCGTCATCGGCCTGGGCCGCAGCGGACGCGCCAGCGTCGAGGTGCTGCGGACGCGGCTCGGCTCGGTCGTCGCGACCGACGAAGCGCCGCCCGAGAAGATCGCCGACGCGCTCGACGAGCTGCGCGCCGAAAACGTCCCGTTCGTCGCGCCCGGCGCACTCGACGCGGCGCTCGAGAACGTGACCGTCGCGGTGCTGTCGCCGGGGATCGCGCTCACCAACCCGCTGGTTCGCCAAGTCCAGGCCAAGGGGATCCCGGTGTTCAGCGAGGTCGAGGTCGCGTATCGACTCTGCCGCGCGCCGATCGTCGCGGTCACCGGCACCAAGGGCAAGACGACGACGACCGCGCTGGTCGGCGCGCTGTTCGAGGCGGCGGGACGCAAGGTGCGCGTCGGCGGGAACATCGGCAACGCGCTGATCCGCGAGACCGCGCAGGCCCAAGCCGACGAGTGGGTGATCGCCGAAGTGTCGTCGTTCCAGCTCGAGTCGATCCGCTCGTTCAAGCCGCGGATCAGCTTGATCCTCAACATCACGCCCGACCACCTCGACCGCTACCACTCGATGGAAGAGTACGCGGAAGCGAAGTTCCGCATCTTCGCCAACCAGGGGCCGGGCGACGCGTTCGTCGGCAACCTCGACGACCCGATCGTCGCGGCGGCGCCGGGCGAGGGCGGGAACCGGATCAAGACGCGCACGTTCTGGTTCGCCGGCGAGCCGCACCGCAACACGACGCTCTACCTGCGCAACGGCGCGACGATCGTGTACGCGCCGCCGACCGGCGATCCGCGGCCGGTCGACGTGCTGCCGGTCACCGAAGTTCCGCTGCGCGGGCGCCACAACGTCGAGAACGCGATGGGCGCGATCCTGGTCGCGTTCGCGGCCGGCCTGCCGCTCGACGCGATCCGCGCCGGCGTGCGCGCGTTCCGGCCGCTGGCGCACCGGCTCGAACCGGTCGGCGAGCTCGAAGGCGCGCTCTACATCGACGACTCGAAGGCGACCAACCCCGGCTCGGTGATCGCCGCGCTCCGCGCCTTCGACCGGCCGATCGTGCTGATCGCCGGCGGCAAGGCGAAGGGAACCGACTTCGCCGAGCTGGGGAAGGTCGCGTCGGCGCGCGCGAAGGCCGTCGTGCTCATCGGCGAGGCGGCCGGCGAGATCGCCGGCGTCGTCACCCGCGCCAAGGTCGAGCACGCGTCGTCGATGGAGGACGCGGTGATGCGCGCGCGCGACCTAGCCGAGCCGGGCGACGTCGTGCTGCTGTCGCCGGGCTGCGCGTCGTTCGACATGTTCCACTCGGCCGAGCACCGCGGCGAGAGCTTTGCCGGCGCGGTCCGCGCGCTGCAGAATCCGGTCGCGCATGTACGCTGACGGTCTGCGCAGCCGGCTGCACGCCTCGGCTCGCGCGGAGCCGCGCCGGGTCGTGCTGCGGCCACCCGACGCGCTGCTGCTCGGATCGGCCGCGTTCCTGGTCGCGATCGGTTTGGTGATGGTCTTCAGCGCGTCGAGCGCGACCGCGTACGCGACGTACCACGACACCGCCTACTTCCTCAAGCGGCAGTTCGCGTTTCTGGTGGTCGGACTCGGGCTGGCGTACGCGGCGTACCGGATCGACTACCGCAAGCTGCCCGCCGTCGCGCCGGCGGTCGTGATCGTGACGTTCGCGCTGCTGGTGCTGACGATGATCCCGCACGTCGGCTTCGCCAGCGGCGGCGCACGGCGCTGGATCGGGCTGCGCGCGCTGTCGTTCCAACCGTCGGAGTTCGGCAAGCTCGCGCTGGTGCTATTCCTGGCCGCCAAACTGGCGAGCATGGGCGAACGCGTGCGCTCGCTCTCGCGCGGCCTGTGGCCGGCGCTGTTCATCACGCTGCTGCTCTCGATCCCGGTCTTCCTCGAGCCCGACATGGGGACCGCGTCGCTCTACATCTTCGTCGCGTTCGCGATGCTGTTCACCGCCGGCGCGCGGATCGAGCACCTGATCATGTGCGTCATCGCGATGCTGCCGGCGATCGCGATCGCGGTCGGATCGTCGGCCTACAAGCGCGCGCGCATCTTCGCCTTCCTGCACCCGTGGAAGGACCCGCAGAACACCGGCTTCCACATCGTGCAGTCGCTGCTGGCGCTGGGCACCGGCGGGATCTTCGGCGTCGGCCTGGGCGCCTCGCGCCAGAAGTACTTCTACCTGCCGGCGGCCCACACCGACTTCATCTTCTCGGTGCTCGGCGAAGAGCTGGGGATGCTCGGCTGCCTGACGGTGATCGCGCTATTCTTGCTGCTCGCGATCCGCGGCGTCGCGATCGCGCTGCGCGCGCCCGACCGGTTCGGGATGCTGCTCGCGATGGGCTGCACGTTCGTGACGATCATCCAGGCTTTCATCAACGTCGGCGTGGTGACGTCGTCGTGGCCGGTCACCGGCGTGCCGCTGCCGTTCATCTCGTTCGGCGGCAGCTCGCTGATCGTCTCACTGATCGCCGTCGCGCTGATCGCCAACGTCGGCCGGTACCGGACGAGTTGAGGACGCGATGTTCGGCGAACCGCGCCGGCGCTCGCCGGTGAACACCAACGACGTCGTGCTGGCCGGCGCGGTCTGCCGGCTGCGGCCCTACCGGCCGTCCGACGTCGACGGTCTGCGCGCCGCCGCCGACGATCCGCGCGTCGCGCGCTGGATGACCGCCACCTTCCCGAGCCCCTACACGCGGACCGACGCGCGCGAGTGGGTGGCGCGGGTCGTCGCCGAACCGGCGCCGCAGCACTTCGTGATCGAGTACGGCGGGGCGTTCGCCGGTGCGATCGGCTACTACGCCCAGTCCGGCGAGCGGCGCGGCGTCGCGACCTTCGGTTACTGGCTCGGCACGGCGTACTGGGGCCACGGAATCGCGACCGATGCCGCGCGCACGCTGGCGCGCCACGCGCTCGGCGCCGGCGGCTTCCGGCGGCTCGAGGCGGCGGTGTTCGCACCCAACGTCGCGTCGGCGCGCGTACTCGAGAAGTGCGGCTTCACGCTCGAAGCGCGGCTGCGCGACAGCTACGTACAGCGCGACGGTTCGATCTGCGACGGGCTGCTCTACGCGCGCCTGTCGTGGGACCCGGAGCCCCCGCCGAACGCGCCGCAGATCGTCGCCCCGCGGCGCGACGCGGACTAGCGTCGTGCCGTGACCCTGCGCATCGCGTTCACCGGCGGCGGGACCGGCGGTCACGTCTATCCGGCGCTCGCGATCGACGACGCCGTCCGCGAGCGACACCCGGCCGGTGAGTACGAGCCGCGGTTCTTCGGCAACGCGCACGGGCTCGAAGCAAAGCTGGTCACGACGATCCCGCTCGCGTTCGTGCCGAGCGCGCCGCTGCAGCGCTCGTTCTCGTTCTCGACGCTGCGCACCGTGGGCGCGAACCTGGCCGGGATCGCCGCGGCGCTGCGCGCGCTGGCCCGCTTCCGGCCGCAGTTCGTCGTCGCCACCGGCGGCTACGTGTGTTTCCCGGTCGTCGTCGCGGCGCGGATCCTGCGCGTGCTGCGGATCGTGCGGTGCCGGATCGCGCTGCTCGAGATCAACGTCACGCCGGGGCTGACGAATCGCCTGTTGGGGCCGCTCGTCGACGAAGTCTGGATCACGTACCCCGTCTCGACGAGCTGGTTCGGGCCCAAGGCGGTGGTGACCGGCGCGCCCGTGCGCGCGTCGCTGCGGCTGCCGAAGGATGCAGCGAGCGCGCGCGAGCGGCTCGGCCTCGACCCCGAGCGCACCACGGTCGTCGCGATGGGCGGCAGCCAAGGCGCTCGCTCGATCAACGAGGCGGTCGCGGCGCTGGTGACGCGGCGGACGCTCGACGACACGTGGCAAGTGCTGCACGTCAGCGGCGAGCGCGACTTCGCGTACATGCAGGCCGAAGAACGCGAACTCGCGCCGGGCAACCACGTCCGGCTCGTCCCGTACCTCGCCGATCCGGCCGACGCCTACGCGGCCGCCGACGTCGCGATCGCGCGCAGCGGCGCCTCGACGCTGGCCGAGCTGGCGACGACCGGGACGCCGTCGATCCTGATCCCGTACCCGCACGCCGCCGACGGACATCAAGCGCACAACGCCGAGCTGTTCGCCCAGGCCGGAGCGGCGACGGCAATTCCCGACGCCGAGATCGACGGCGACCGCTTGTGGTGGGCGCTGCGGGAGGTGCTCGCGCCGGACCGCAACGCGGCGCTGCGCCGGGCCGCCCGCGCGCTCGCGCCGCGCAACGCCGCCGCCGTCATCGCCGACCGCATCGACGCGGCGGTCGCACGCGGATGACGCTCGGGTTGGCGAGCGAGCGAGCCGCGGGGTTCGGGACGGTTGCGTCCGAAGCCCTACTCCCGTGACGGACGGCGCGTACCATCTCGTCGGAGTCGGCGGGATCGGCATGAGTGCGATCGCGCGGTTGCTGCTCGCCCGCGGCGCCCGGGTCAGCGGATCGGACGTTCAGCGCAGCCCGCTCGTCGAGGTGCTCGCGTCGGAAGGCGTCGCCGTCGCGGTCGGGCACCGAGCCGAGAATCTCGGCGCGGCGACGACCGTCGTCGTCTCGTCGGCGATCGCGCGCGACAACCCGGAGCTGGCCGCGGCGCTCGAGCGGAAACTGACCGTCGTCACGCGCGGCGCGATGCTGGCGGAGCTGGCCCGCGGCTACGACCTCGTCGCGGTCGCCGGGACCCACGGCAAGACGACGACGACCGCGATGCTGGCGACGATCTTCGAAACGGCCGGCCTCGACCCGACCGTCGCCGTCGGCGGCGTGCGCGTCGAGACCGGATCGAACGCCCGCGCCGGCGCAGGGCGGTGGTTCGTCACCGAGAGCGACGAGTCCGACGGCTCGTTCCTGCAGCTCGCGCCGGCGATCGCGGTGATCACCAACGTCGAGAACGATCACATCGCGTCGGACGCCGACCTGCCGCGGTTGATCGAGCAGTTCGTGCAGTTCGCCGGCACGGTGCCGCCGACCGGACGGCTCGTCGTCGGCACCGACAATCGCGGCAGCCGAGACGTCGCCGAGCGCGTTCGCGCGCCGCTGACGACCTTCGCCGTGCATGCGCCCGCCGACCTGAGCGCGCACGACGTGCGCTACGCCGATCTCGGTTCGCGCTTCGCCGTCCGCGAGCGCGGCACGGAGCTCGGCGAGATCGCGCTGCGCGTCCCCGGCGAGATCAACGTGCTCAACGCCCTGGCGGCGATCGGCGCGGCGCGCGCGGCCGGGATCGCGTTCGACGCGATCGCCACGGCGCTCGCACGTTTCGACGGCGTCGAGCGGCGGTTCGAGATCGTCGGCCGCGGTGCGCTGACGGTCGTCGACGACTACGCGCACCATCCGACGGCGATCGCGCAGACGATCGCCGCGGCGCGGGCCTTCGCGGTCGAACGCCCGATCGTCGTCGCGTTCCAACCGCACCGCTATACGCGCACCGGTTACTTGCGCGACGACTTCGCGCGCGCGCTGCAGGGCGCCGACCGGGTGATCCTGACCCCCGTGTACGCCGCCTCCGAGCCGCCGATCGACGGCGTGAGCGAGCGCAGCATCGGCGACCCGCTGGCCGCGCTGGGCACGCCGGTCGACTACGTCGCGAGCGTCGACGAGCTGCCCGACGCGATCCTGCGCGACGCGCCCGACGGCGCGGTCGTGCTGATGCTCGGCGCGGGCTCGATCAGCGCGGTCGCGCACCGGCTCGGCGCGCGAGTCACGCCCGTGCGCGCGGCACGATGAAGTCCGTCGCGCTGCTCGACGACGGCGATCGCGACGCGCTGCGCGAACGCTTCGGGGCGCGCGCCTGGTTCGGTGAGCCGCTCGCGCCGTTCACCTGGTGGAAGATCGGCGGCCCGGCCGACGCGCTCGTCGAGGTGCGGACGAGCGACGAGCTCGCGTTCGTCCTGCGCCGCGTGCTGCGCCGGCGGCTGCCGATGTTCGTGCTCGGCTCGGGTTCGAATCTGCTCGTCGGTGACGGCGGGATCCGCGGAATCGTGCTGCGCCTCGAAGGCGAGTTCGCCGCGCTCGACGTGCGCGCCGAGGACGGTGCGGTGGTCGCCGAGGCCGGCGGGAGCGCGTCGCTGGCGGCGCTGTGCGCGAAGGTCGCGAACCTGGGGGGAGTCGGCGTCGACGGGCTGGCCGGGATCCCGGCCACGGTCGGCGGCTCGATCCGCATGAACGCCGGGACCGACCGGGAGATCGGCGAGTTCGCCCGCGAGGTCGTCGTGCAGACGCCGGCGCAGCCCGAACCGCACGCGATCGCCGTCGCCTGGCGCTACCGCAGCACGACCATTCCGCCTGACGCGATCGTGGCGCGCACGACGCTGCGGTTCGAGCGCGGCGCGCCGGCCGAGGTCCGCGAGCGGCTGCAGTCGCGGCTGGTGCGGCGCAAGGCCACCCAGCCGGTCGCGATCCCGAACTCGGGGTCGTGCTTTCGCAACCCCGACGGCGACCACGCCGGACGGCTGATCGAGGCGGCCGGAGCCAAGGGCTGGCGCGAAGGCAAGGCCGAAGTCTCACCCCTGCACGCGAACTTCATCGTCAACACGGGCGGCGCAACGGCGCGGGACGTCGCGGTCCTGCTGGCGCGGGTGCGGCGCACGGTCGAGGAGCGGTTCGGCGTCGACCTGCAGCTCGAAGTCCATCTCGTCGGGGAATTTACGGACACCGCATGCCCAGTTTGAAAATCGCCGTCGTGATGGGCGGGCCGAGCGCGGAGCGCGAGGTCTCGATCGAGAGCGGCACGTGCGTGATGCGCGCACTGCACGCGCTCGGTCACGACGCCCAGTCGCTCGATTTCGACGCGCGCTTCACCGACGCGCTGCGCGAGATCGCACCCGACGTCGTGTTCAACGCGCTGCACGGCCGCGGCGGCGAGGACGGCACGATCCAAGGGATCCTCGAGTGGATGGGGATTCCGTACACCGGCAGCGGGATCAGCGCGTGCGCGATCGCGATGGACAAGCACCTCACCAAAAAGCTGCTGGCCGCCGAAGGCCTGCCGACGCCCGCCTGGGACACGTTCGATCTGCTCGGCGGCACGCTGCCGCTGCTGCCGGGGAGCTTGAACCTGCCGCTCGTCGCGAAGCCGCGCGGCAGCGGCTCGAGCGCCGGCGTGGTGATCGTCAAGACGCACGAAGAGTGGACCAAAGCGATGATCGGCGCGTCGTCGCGCACGCCGGAGATCTTGGTCGAAGAATACGTTCCCGGCCGCGAGTTCTCGTGCGGCGTGCTCGGGGAAGAAGCGCTGCCGGTCGTCGAGATCGTGCCGACCGACGACTTCTACAGCTACGACGCGAAGTACAAGCCCGGCGGATCGCGCCATCTCGTGCCGGCTCCGATCGACCACGACCTCACCTCACGCCTGCAGACGCTGGCGCTCTCGGTGCACCGGCTGATCGGGCTGCGCGACTGCTCGCGCACCGACTTCATCGTCACCGACCACGGCCGGCCGACGATTCTCGAGGTCAACGCCTTGCCGGGGCTCACCCCGCGCAGCCTCTTGCCCGACGAGGCTCAACACGCCGGGATCTCTTACGAAGCGCTCATCGACCGGCTGATCCAGTTCGCGCTCGCGCGCGGGAGCGTCTCGGTCAGTTAGCCGGCCGTCGGCCGGCTACGGCGGATCGGTCCGAAGGACCGAACGCGAGTGTGGCTCGGCCCAACGGGCCGAACACACACTTAGCCGTTGGGATGGCAGGCCGGGCAGCGCGAGCCTTTGAGGAACGTGCCGGTGTTGAAGTACTTGAGCCCACAGTCGCGGCAGACCAGCGTCGGTAGCGGACGATCGACCTCGCTCTCCTTCATCGCCTGCATCGCGGCGTCGAGCGCGTCATGCGTGTCGCCGCGGCGCCCGGCGGCCGGATCTTTCGTCTTTCCGAACAGCTTCCACATCGTCGGTAACTCCCGGTCCTGGGGTCGTCGGGCCCGAGGCTCTAGGGCATGATGCCCCAAAAGATGATCGGCCTCCCATCAGCGTGACGTGAGCGGCGGGCGCTCGGCGAGACCAGTGCCCAGACCGTGGCTTCTCGCGGATCTTGATATACCATAGGGATGACCTAGGTTATTTGATCCAGGTCACCCCACGTGGTTTCGGGCGGAGCGCGGCGACCGGCGGCGAAGGTTCGCAGCGAGGAGGCGGTTGGAGTAGGTCTCCTCGCACCCAACGTCCGCGGCTGCGGGGAGAAGACCGTCCCAACACAGCGTCACCTCGGTCCCCACCGGGCCACCTTCTCGTCGGCCCGTCAGGCGTTTCTCGACGGCGACTTCGAGGAGGCGCTGGCAGGCTGCGACGCGATCTCGGGCAGCGACGACGCGATCCGCTACGACGTCGCGCTGCTCCGGGCGCGAGTGCTGCTGCGGCTGGGGCGGCCCGACCGGGCGGTCGACGCGTTGCGCGCATGCGCCTATACGCCGACTTCGATCGAGCCGTACATCACGGCGACCATGCTGCTGGGCGCGTCGTACGTCCGGCTCGGCCAAACCGCGCGCGGCGACACGCTGCTGGTCGAAGCGTCCGGGCTCGCGCGCGACGCGCATCCGACGCTCCGAGCCGAGGTCGCGCTCAACCTCGGGATCGCCCGCTGCGCGCTGCAGAAGTACGACGACGCCGAAGAGCAGCTCGCCTCGGTCGGTTCCGAAGCTGACATCATCTCCGCGCGGGCGGTCGAGTACCTCGGTTGGGTCGCGTTCATCCGCGGCGACTTCGACCTGGCCGCCGAACGATTCCGTGGTGCGCTGCGGGCGCTGGCGGCGTGCAAGTTCCGCGACCGGTACGTCGAGGCGAACGTGCTGCAAGGGCTCACGACGCTCGCGGCCGAGCTGCTCCAAGCGGAAGGCTGGCCGGCGCTGCAGCGCACGATCCGCGCCGTCGACTGGTCGCAGGACGGCCTGGCGCAGCCGCGCTTCTGGATCGCAATCCACGCCTCGATGCTGTGCGAGATCGGCGGCGACGCGGCCGGCGCGCGCGGCTGGGCGCGCGATGCCGAGTCGAAGGCGGCAAATGCCGCCTATCGCATCCTCGCGCAGTGCCGGATCGCGTCGGTGTTCCGCGGCCTCAAGGAGTGGGGCGCGCACGGCGAGTTCGTCGACCGTGCCCGTGACGGATACGCGACACTCAGCCCGGTCGAGCTGGGCGACGATCAGAAGCAGCTCCCGGTGCTGCTGGCCGAAGAGCTCGCCCACGCCGGGCGGACCGGCGAAGCCGCGCTGCTGATGTCGCAGTATCGCGACGTGATCGTCCCGTCGCTGCGCGCCGGGTTGGGCGACGACCGTTCCGCTGCGGTCGAGAACACGGTCGACGGGTTCGTGCGCGAAGCCGCCGGCGACTTCAAGGCCGCGATACGCTGTTTCACCTCGGCGCTGCGGCTGCACAAGCGAGCGCGCTTCCGGCGCCGCGGCGCCGAGGTCGCGCTGCGGCTGGCCAGGCTGACCGGCGCGAAGCGCTACGTCGACTACGCGACGCGCGCGCTGGACGGCGTCGACCCCTCGTACTGGCCGGTTGGACAGTTGCGCGACCTCGAGACGGCGTCCGGTCCGAGTCTGACCGAAACGGAGCGCGCGATCTTGACGCTGCTGGTGCGCGGCCGCGCGTACAAAGAGATCGCCGCGGCGCGTGCCATCTCGTGGAAGACCGTCGCGAACCACGTGCAGATGCTGTTCCGCAAGTTCGACGTGAACAGCCGCGGCCAGCTCGCCGCCGAAGCGCTGCGGCGCGGCTTGGTCGCACTGCATGAAGAAAGCGGTTCCAGCGAACGCGCGTGAATCTGGGCTCCGGCAGCGAATTTTTCGGGCGATGCGCGTCGTTCGCGCTCGTCGTTGATGAAGGATGAGGCAGAGCTCGAGCGACCGACCTAGGTGATTTTGCAGGCTGTACGTTCCGCGGTTCGTCCATCATCATCGGACGGGCCGCCGTCGTCGTACCTGCGCGCTGAGACGTCCCGCCACACCGGGACCGGATCGCGCGCCCACACCCCAGGTGCGGCGGCGGCGCGCCTCATAGACTTTGCGGTGACACGCTCCCCGGGGGTAGCGGATCGCCCGAAGGGCGACCGCAGTGTTCGCGCACTTTGCGCGAACACCACACCCCAGGTGCGGCGACGGCGCGCCTCATAGACTTTGCCTTAGATGCAGCGGCCGCCGTCGACCTCGAGCGCGACGCCGGTGATGAACGCCGCGTCGTCCGAAGCAAGGAAAGCGACCGCGTTGGCGACGTCGCGCGGCTGCGAGAGCCGCCCGAGCGGAACCGTCGCGGTGAACTTCGCGCGCAGCTCGGGTGTGTCGCCGCCCATGAACTGCGCCAACAGCGGCGTCTCGCCGGCGACCGGACAGACGGCGTTGACGCGAATGTTGTCGGGCCCGAACTCGACCGCCATCGACTTGGTGAAGGTGATCGCGGCGCCTTTGGACGCGTTGTACACCGTCAGGCCGGGCCGGGGGCGGATCCCGGCGGTCGACGCGACGTTGACGATCGACCCGCCGCCCTGCGCGCGAAACACCGGGACCAACTCGAGCGCTGACAGGTACAGCGCCTTGACGTTGACGTCGAAGATGCGGTCGAACCAGTCCTCGCTCACCTCGAGCAGCGGACCGTTGCGATGCGTGATCCCGGCGTTGTTGACGTAGACGTCGAGCCGGCCGTCGGTCTCGACGACGTTGCGCACGGCGGCGGCGACCTCGGTGCGCGCCGCGACGTCGCAGCGCAGAAAGCGCGCGCTGCCCGGTCGCACGGCGTCGATCTCGCCGGCGACGCGCTCGCCGCCGGCCGTGTCGACGTCGAGCACGATCGTGCGCGCGCCTTCCTGCGCGAGCTTGCGCGCGATCTCGGCGCCGAAACCCGAGCCGCCGCCGGTGACGACGGCGACCTTTCCTTCGAGCATCCCGGTTCGCAAGCTCATGCGAACCTCTGCGTGATCGTTTGCAGCGTGCTGAACTCGTGCATCGCGGCGAAGCCTTTTCCGCGGCCGTGGCCGCTGCGTCGAAATCCGCCGAACGGCAGCTCGATCCCGCCGCCGGCGCCGTAGCAGTTCAGGAACACTTGGCCGACGCGCAGCGCGCGCGCGACGCGCGTTTGACGGCTGCCGTTTTCGGTCCACACGCCGGCGACCAGGCCGTACTCGGTCGCGTTCGCGAGCCTGATCGCTGCGAGCTCGTCGTCGAACGTCAGCGCGGAGAGCACCGGACCGAAGACCTCCTCGCGCGCCAGCTCGTGATGCTCGGAGACCGGGCCGAACAGCGCCGGCTCGACGTAGAAGCCGCCGGCGGGCAGATCGTCGGGACGCGCGCTGCGCGCCAGCACCTCGACGCCGTCACGCTGCGCGCGCTCGACGTAGCCGCGCACGCGCGCGAACTGCGCGCCGTTGATCAGCGGCCCGACGTCGGGGTCGCTCGGCGGCAAACCGATCCGCAACCGCGCGAACGCGGCGGCGAGACGTTCGGTGACGCGCTCGAACGCCGTCGCTTCGATCAGCACGCGGCTTCCCGCCGAGCAGGTCTGGCCGCCGTTCTGCACGATCGCGCGCACGATGATCGGAATCGCCGCGTCGAGGTCGGCGTCGGCGAACACGATTTGCGCCGACTTGCCGCCGAGCTCGAGGATGCAGCGCGCGTGGTGCTGTGCTGCCGCCGCCTGCACCAGCGTGCCGACTTCGGGCGAGCCGGTGAAGCCGACGACGTCGACGCCGGGATGCCGCGCCAGCGCGTCGCCGGCCGTCTCGCCGAGCCCGGTGACGACGTTGATCGCGCCGTCGGGAAAACCGCACTCGCGCGCGAGCTTCGCCAGCTCGATCACGGTTTGCGACGCGTCTTCCGACGGCTTGATCACCGTCGCGTTGCCGGCCGCCAGCGACGGCGCCAGCTGGCGCGCGAACATCTGCGCGGGATAGTTCCACGGAATGATGTGGCCGGTGACGCCGGCCGGAACGCGCAGCACCTGCACCGCGTAGCCGGGCAGATACGGGATCGTGTCGCCGTGCAGCTTGTCGGCGCCGCCGGCGTAGTATTCGAAGTAGCGGGCCGTCGCGACGAGGTCGGCACGCGCTTGCGAGATCGGCTTGCCGGTATCGGCCGACTCGAGCTGCGCGAGCCGCTCGCCGTGGTCGGCGATCGTGGCAGCAAAACGGGCCAGCAGCCGGCCGCGGTCGACCGCCGGCAGCCGGCCCCAGTCACCTTCGAAGGCGGAGGTCGCGCTGCGCACCGCGCGGTCGACGTCGCCGGCGCCGCCGGCCGAGATCGCGCCGGTGGTGCGGCCGGTCGCCGGATCGACGACGGGGAGCGTCTCGCCCGACGCCGCCGCCTCGAAGCGCCCGTCGGCGAGCACGGTGGAGGCGAGCGTCGGGACGGTCATCAGTCGTTCTTCGCCCCGGCTTGCGGAGCTACCGTCCTTTGTGTTACAAAGCATCGGAGACGCGAAGCTTTGTAAGGCAGAGATATGCTGAAGAACCTCCTCGGGATCGCGGCCGTGCTGGCCGCCGCGACGATTGGCTGGATGATCCTGGGGGCGACGATCGGCGTGCGCACGGAGGCCTCGGACGCGTCGCAGCGCGACTTGCTGGCCGCGATCTGGGGATCCGAGCAAGTCCAGCCGGCGCCGGTCTTCGCGTTCGAGACGATACGCTACGACAAGAAGGGCAAGCCGGTCGTCGACCATGCCGTCGCGGCGCCGGTGTCGTCGCGAATCGCGGTCGACCTCGCGCTCGATCCGCGCCGCAAGGGCCTGCTCTGGTACAACACCTATGCGGTCGGTTTCGACGCGACGTACGGCGTCGCCGGACCGCCCGCCGCGACGCGCTTGGAGATCGCGTTCAAGTTTCCGTCCGACAGCGCGACCTATGACGACGTCGTCTTCGAAGTCGACGGCCGGCGCATCCCGGTCACCAGCACCAGCGGTATGCTGGCGGCGACCGTTCCGGTCGCGCGCGGCCGAACCGCCTCGGTGCGAATCGCGTATCACTCGCACGGGATCGGCGTCTGGAGCTATCGCTTCGGCGACGGCGTCGTCGCGGTGCGCAACTTCACGCTGACGATGCACACGAACTTTCAGGCCATCGACTTTCCGCCGCGCACGCTCTCGCCGGCGACCGAGGTACCGACCTCCGACGGCTGGCAGCTGACGTGGAGCTACCGCAACCTGTTCGGGGGCTTCGGCGTCGGGATGACCTTCCCGCAACGGCTGCAGCCCGGGCCGCTGGCCGAGCGGATCACGATGTGGGCGCCGCTCTCGCTCGCGTTCTACGTGTTCGTGATGTTGGTGATCACCGCCGTGCGGCGGATCCCGCTGCACCCGGTCAACTACCTTTTCCTGGCCGCCGCGTTCTTCGCGTTCCACTTGCTGTTCGCGTACACGGTCGACCGCATCCCGATCGCCTGGGCGTTCCTGATCTGCTCGGTGGTCTCGATGTTCCTGACCGTCTCGTACCTGCGGCTGGTCGCCGGGCTGCGCTTCGCCGCCGTCGAGGCGGCTCTGGCGCAGTTCTTCTACCTGATCCTGTTCTCGTATGCGCTGTTCGACGAAGGCTACAGCGGGCTGTCGATCACCATCGGCGCGATCGTGACGCTGTTCATCACGATGCAGGTGACCGCGCGCATCGATTGGTCGGATCGCTTCGCGGCGGGGAAGCTCCCGTCGACCGTGTGAGGCGCGGCGTCAGGACGCGAAGACGCGGCTTTGGCGGATGTCCTCGGCCTCGATCGCGACCAGCTCGTCGCGGTCGATCAGGCCGCCGCGCGCGAACAAACGGTTCGCTTGGCGCAGCCGTGCGCGGCCGAGCGCGTTGCGCACGCTGCGCGCGTTGGCGAAGAACGGTTGGCGCATCCGCAAGTCGAGGTACTCGACGAACGCGACCCGCGCGTCGTCGCTGAACCGGTAGTTCAGGTTCGCCAGCATCAAGTCGGCGATGCGCAGCAGCTCCTCAGCGCTATAGTCGGGGAAGTCGACGTGGTTGCCGACGCGCGACTTGAGCCCGGGGTTACTCGAGAAGAAGGCGTCCATCCGGTCCTTGTAACCGGCAAAGATGACGACCAGGTCGCGCCGCTCGCTCTCCATCTGCTGCAGCAGGATCTCGATCGCCTCGGCTCCGTAGTCTCGCTCGTTCTCGGCCTTGTAGAGGTAGTAGGCCTCGTCGATGAACAGCACGCCGCCGGCCGCGCGCTTGATGACCTCTTTGGTCTTCGGAGCGGTGTGGCCGATGAACTGGCCGACCAGGTCGTCGCGGGTGACCGCGACGAGATGTCCCTTGCGGACGTAGCCGAGCCGGTGGAGGATCGCAGCCATGCGCAGCGCCACCGTCGTCTTGCCGGTTCCCGGCGGACCGGTGAACGACATGTGCAGCGGCGGCGGCTCGCTGGACAGGCCGACCCGTTCGCGCAGCCGGTCGACCAGCAGCAGCGCCGCGATCTCGCGGATCCGCGTCTTCACCGGCACCAAACCGATCAGGTCGCGTTCGAGCTCGTCGAAGATCGCGCCGATGTTCGATTCCGCGAACGCCGCGCCGATATCCAGCGGCGCGTCGGGTTCGGCGCTCACCGGCCGTTGCGCGACGGCGCCTCGCGCACGAGCGTGTAGCGCTGCGTCCGGTCGTTCGAGCCCTGGCGCTCGATTCCGAAGGTGGGTTCGTGCTCCGGCCGCGCGACCATGAAGCTCAGCGCCGTGGTCTGGCGCCCGTAGCGCGCGTCGTAGGCGTTGAGTTTCACGTACGCTCCGCGATGCTCGTCGCGCGCGCGGCGCAGCTCGTCCATGATCGGCGCGGCGTCGCGAACGTCGAACAACGGCAGCCCGTGCATCTCCCAGTAGCCGTTGCGCGGGTGCGGGTCGGTGGTGTACTCGAACGAGATCGGCCAGCCGTTGTCGAGCGCGTACTGCACCTGGCGCTGGATCTGCTCGTCGGTCAGATCGGGGAGAAACGAGAACGTTCCCTGGGTGACGCGCACGGTGCTCTCCTCTAGTACGACGGCGTCGCGACGGCGTCGGGCGTGTCGGTCGATTCGTAGTTGAAAGAGATGTCCTTCCACAGCTCGAGCGCGCGCGCGAGCGGCGCGCAGCTGCGGGCGGCGGCCTCGAGGATCTCCGGACCGTCGTTGACGTAGTCGCGGCCCTCGTTGCGCGCCATCACCATCGCCTCGAGCGCAACCCGGTTGGCGGTCGCGCCGGCCGCGATCCCGTCGGGGTGACCGATCGTCCCGCCGCCGAACTGCAGCACCACGTCCTCGCCGAGCAGGTGCAGCAGCTGGTGCATCTGGCCGGCGTGGATCCCGCCCGACGCGACCGGCATCACGCCGGGCATCGAAATCCAGTCCTGGTCGAAGTAGATGCCCTTGCTGGGGTTGAGCGGGATGACGTTCTCGCGCAGGGTGTCGTAGAAGCCGGCGGTGGTGTTCGGATCGCCCTCGAGCTTGCCGACGACCGTTCCGGCGTGCACGTGGTCGACGCCGATGAGCCGGCACCACTTGCCGATCACCCGGAAGCTCACGCCGTGCATCTTCTGGCGCGTGTAGGTGCTGTGCCCGGCGCGGTGCAGGTGGAGGATCAGGCCATTGCGGCGTGCCCACTTCGCGAGCGACTGCATCGCGGTGTAGCCGACGGTGAGGTCGACCATAATGATCGCGCTGCCCAGCTCCTTGGCGAACTCGGCGCGCTCGTACATCGCCTCCATGTCGGCGGCGGTCACGTTCATGTAGTGACCCTTGATCTCGCCGCTGGCCGCCTCGGCGCGGGTGACCGCCTCCATGCAGAACAAGAAGCGGTCGCGCCAGCGCATGAACGGCTGCGAGTTGATGTTCTCGTCGTCCTTGGTGAAGTCGAGCCCGCCGCTGAGCGCTTCGTACACGACGCGGCCGTAGTTGCGCGCCGACAGCCCGAGCTTCGGCTTGACGGTCGCGCCGAGCAGCGGCCGGCCGAACTTGTTGAGGTGCTCGCGCTCCATGACGATGCCGTGCGCGGGCCCCTGGAACGTCTTGATGTAGTGCGGCGGGATCCGCATGTCCTCGAGCCGCAGCGCGCGCAGCGCCTTGAAGCCGAAGACGTTGCCGATGATCGACGAGGTCAGGTTCGCGATCGAGCCTTCCTCGAAGAGGTCGATGTCGTAGGCGATGTAGGCCATGTACTGGCCGGGCGTACCGGGAATCGGGTCGACGCGGTACGCTTTGGCCTGATAGTGCTTGTAGTCGGTGAGCCGGTCGGTCCACACGACGGTCCAGGTCGCGGTCGACGACTCGCCGGCCACCGCGGCCGCGGCCTCGACCGGATCGACGCCTTCCTGCGGCGTGACCCGGAAGGCGCACAAGATGTCGGTCTCCTTCGGCACGTAGTCGGCGTCGTAGTAGCCCATCTGCGCGTAAGGGGCGACGCCGGCATCGAATCGGTTCCGCTCGCCGGCGGGCGGAAGAACGGTCGCCATAGGAACCGATCGTCGCACGCCGACATATTGACGTCAAATAATATTTACGCTTCTATTCATAATATGGACTCTATGGTTTCCCTGTACCAGGTCCGTGCGCTGCTGGCGGTCGCCGGGACCGGCTCGGTCCAGCGGGCCGCCGACGAGCTGGTGATCTCGCAGCCGGCGGTCTCGGCGGCGCTGGCCGGCTTGCAGCGCTCGCTCGGGGTTCCGGTGGTCGCGCGCAACGGGCGCGGGACGCGGCTCACGCCGTCGGGTGAGCGGCTCGCCGGCTACGGCCGGCGGCTGTTCGCGCTGATGGACGAAGCGGTGACCGAGTCGCGGGCGGCGGCGGTGCAGGATGCCGGCCGGGTCCGGCTGGCCGCGGTCACGACGGCCGCCGAGCAACTGCTCCCCGAGCTCCTCGGCGCGTTCCGCTCCGCCGCCGCCGAGGTCGACGTGGTCGTCGACGTCGCGAACAAGCATCGCGCGTTCGACCGGCTGCGCCACTGGGAGGCCGACCTCGTGTTGGCCGGACGGCCGTTGCAGGACGGGCACTTCCGGTCGGTCGCCGTCCGCTCGAACGCGGTCGTTGTCGTCGGACCGCCGAACCGCACGTTCGGACCGGACGAGCTGGCGCGCGCGACCTGGCTGTTGCGCGAGCCCGGCTCGGGGACGCGCGAGACGACGCGCCATCTCCTCGACGTGCTCGGGATCGATCCGCCGGCGGTGACGATCGGTTCGAACGGCGCGATTCGCGAGTGCGTCCGCGCAGGGCTCGGCGTCTCCGTCCTATCGCGCGATGCGGTCGCGCGCGAGCTGCGCGACGGCACGCTCGCCGAAGTCCCGACGCCGCACACGCCGCTGGTGCGCGACTGGCATCTGGTCGCGAGCGCCGGCCGCGAGCTCACCACCGGCGCCAAGCGGTTCGTCGACTACGCGATCGCCTCGGGCGCGTTCCGGGAGCGGCGAGATGTCGGCTAGGCATCCGGTCATCGCGATCACCGGCTCGTCGGGAGCCGGCACGACCACCGTGCGGTCGACGTTCCAGCAGATCTTCCGCCGCGAAGGCGTGACGGCGGCGATCGTGGAGGGCGATGCGTTCCACCGCTTCGACCGTTTCGAGATGCGCGAACGCATCGCTGCCGCGCACGCGGAAGGACGCGGGCTGAGCCACTTCGGTCCCGACGGCAACTTGTTCGAAGAGCTCGAGGCGCTGTTTCGCACCTACGGCGAGTCGGGCTCCGGCATGGTCCGTAAGTACCTGCACGACGACAACGAGGCCGCACCCTACGGCTTGCGGCCCGGCTCGATGACGCCGTGGGAACCGATCGCGCCGGGCAGCGACCTGCTGTTCTACGAAGGCCTGCACGGCGGTGTCGCATCCGGCGACGTCGACGTCGCGCAGCACACCGACATGCTGGTCGGGGTCGTTCCGATCATCAATCTGGAGTGGATCCAGAAGCTGCACCGCGACAAGTCGGCGCGCGGCCACTCGCACGAAGCGATCGTCGACACGATCCTGCGCCGGATGCCCGACTACGTGAACTACATCGTGCCGCAGTTCTCGCGCACCGACGTGAACTTCCAGCGCGTGCCGGTCGTCGACACCTCCAACCCGTTCATCAGCCGCACGATCCCGACCGCCGGCGAAAGTCTCGTGGTGATCCGCTTCCGCGATCCGGCCGGCATCGATTTCCCGTACCTGATCGCGATGCTGCACGACTCGTTCATGTCGCGCCGCAATACGATCGTCTGCCCGGGCGACAAGATGGACCTCGCCATGCAGCTGATCTTCACGCCGATGGTCGCTCGTCTGGTCGAGCGGACCCGCGGCGCGGCCCGGCCCACGCGGCCGCTGCATCCCGAGCGCGAGCGGGAACTTCAACCCGCCGACTGAACAGCGGTCCGGGCATGGCGACCATCTTTCGCGCGCGGCGGATCGTCACGATGACCGGCCACGCACCCGAAGCGTTCGCGGCCGAGGACGAGCAGGTCGCCGCGACCGGGAGCCTCGCCGCGCTGCGCGAGCGGTTCCCGTCCGCCGAGGTCGTCGACTTCGGCGACGCGGTGATCGTGCCGGGCTTCAACGACGCGCACGCGCACCTCGCCGTCGCCGCCGAGGACATGCTGCACCTCGACCTGTCGATCGACGCGGTTTCGTCGCTGGCCGAGATCGCGGAGGTCCTGCGCGGCGCGCTGGCGACGACGCCGCCCGGCGGCTGGATCCGCGGCAGCCGCTACGACGATGCAAAGATGGCCGAAGGCCGCGTCCTGAGCCGCTGGGACCTCGACGCCGTCAGCCGCGATCATCCGATCATCGTGCTGCACGTCGCCGGTCACTGGGGCGTCGTCAACTCGAAGGCGCTCGAGCTCGGCGCGATCGACGAGTCGACCGGCGATCCGCCGGGCGGCCGGTTCGGCCGCGACGCATCGGGCCGGCTCAACGGGATCCTGTTCGAAACCGCGATCTTCGACTTCGCCTACCCGCAGGCGACGCGTTTGCCGCAGACGATCGCGCCGGCCAGCACGCCCGCCGACCGCCGCCGCGGCTTGCAGCTCGCGATGCAGGCGTTCCACGCGGCCGGGATCACCTCGCTGACCGACGCGATGTGCGGGCCCGACGACATCGCGCTGTTCGAGGACGCCCAGCGCGGCGGCGAGCTGACGATGCGCGTCAACATGCTGCTGCACTTCGAGCACTACGGTCTGCTCGCGCAACGCAACCTGCGCACGAGTTCGGGTGACCGGCGGCTGCGGCTCGGCGGGATCAAGGCGTTCATCGACGGCGCGATCGGCGGCCGCACCTGCCTGATGGACGAGCCGTTCGAAGGAATGACCGACGACTTCGGGATGCAGACGCTCTCCGACGCGATCCTCGGCGACGTCGTGCGGCAGGCGCACCTCGACGGCAACCGTGTCTGCGTTCACGCCAACGGCGACCGCGCGATCCGCAAGGTGCTCGATCACTTCGAAGCGGCGCACAACGAGCAGCCCAAGCCGGAGCTGCACCACCGGATCGAGCACTGCAGCATCGTCACCGACGACATCTTGGCGCGGATGAAAGCGCTGGGCGCGATCGCCGCGCCGTTCGGCAGCTACGTGCACTACCACGGTGGCAAGCTGCTCGACTGGTACGGACCGCGGCGGGTCGAGCGGATGTTCGCGCACCGCTGGTTTCTCGACCGCGGCGTCGCGGTGGCGGGCTCGTCGGACTATCCGTGCGGCCCGTATCAGCCGCTGCTCGCACTGCAGTCGTGCGTGACGCGGACCGGCTACGACGGGACGCCGCTCGGCCTGTCGCAGCGCATCACGCCGCGCGAAGCGCTGGCGCTCTATACCGTGAACGCGGCGTATGCGGCCGGCGAAGACGACGTGAAGGGCCGGCTCGCGCCGGGCTACCTGGCCGACTTCGTCGCGCTCGACGACGACCCGCTGACCATCGATCCGCACGCGCTGAGCCGCATCGGCGTGCGCGCAACCTACGTCGGCGGCGCGAAAGTGTGGGAACGCGCGGCCTGATGTCGGGCCTGGTCGAGATCCAGCTGCTCAACGGAATCGTCCAGGGGATGATCTACGCGCTCGTCGCAGCCGGCTTGACCTTGATCTTCGGGATGCTCGACATCCCGAACTTCGCCCACGGCGCGTTCTATGCGCTGGGCGCGTACGTCGCGTTCACCGTGGTCTCGGCGACCGGGAACTTCTGGCTGGCGATCGTCGTCGTGCCGCTGGTCGTCGCCGGATTGGGCTTGCTGGTCGACGCGTTCGCGATGCGGCGCCTCGCGCGCGCCGGCCACGTCTATCAGATCTTGTTCACGCTGGGGCTGGTGCTGATCGTGCAGGAAGCGATCGTGCTGATCTGGGGTGCAGATCCGACCAGCGTCGACGTGCCGGCGGCGCTGAGCGGCGGCGTTCCGCTCGGCGTCGTCAGCTTTCCGTACTACCGTTTGTTCCTGGTCGTCGCCGCCGCGGTCGTGATCGGCGCGGTGTGGCTGGGACTCGAGCGCACCAAGTACGGTGCGATCATCCGCGCCGGCATCGACGACCCGGAGATGGTCGACTGCATCGGGATCGACGTGCAGCGGCTGTTCACGATCGTGTTCGGGATCGGCGTCGGCCTGGCGGGGCTGGCCGGCGCGCTGATCCTGCCGGTGCGCGGCGGGCAGCCGGCGATGGGCGGCGAGCTGATGGCGACCAGCTTCGCAGTGGTGGTGATCGGCGGCCTCGGCAGCTACCTCGGCGCGGTCGTCGGCGGCATCTTCGTCGGGCTGACGCAGGCGGTCATGACGATCTACGACCCCGCCGCGTCGGAGGTCGCGATCTTCGCCGCGATGGCGGTCGTGATTCTGGTGCGCCCGCAGGGCCTGTTCGGCAAGCGATGAGGCGCTTCGCGGTGCTCGTCGTGTTGGTCGCGGTGGCGCCGCTCGTGCTGCGGTATCCGGAGCTCGAGACGCAGATCCTCACCTTCGGCCTGCTGGCCGTCGCCTTCAACCTGCTGCTGGGCGAGATGGGATTTCTCTCGTTCGGCCAGGCGACGTTCAACGGCGCCGGCGCGTACGTCGCCGCGAACGCGCTGATCGGCGCGCACGCGCCGCTGCTGCTCGCGCTGGCGGCGGGGCTGGTCGCCGGCGGTGTCGCGGCGGCGCTGGTCGGCGTGCTTGCGATCGGGGGCCGCGGCGTGTACGGCGTCATGCTGACCTTCGCGTTCAACGAGATGGCGTACTACATCGCGTTCCAGTGGCGCGACGTGACCGGCGGCGACAACGGACTGCGCGGGATCCCGGCGCCGTCGCTGTTCGGACTCTCGCTCGACGACGCGACGCGCTACTACTACTTCACCGCGGTCGTTGTGCTGCTGGCGTTCGCGGCGCTGTTGCGCATCATCGACTCGCCGTTCGGCGCGGTGCTGCGCGCGATTCGCGAGAACGAGGACCGTGCGCGCTCGATCGGGTTCCGCGTCCGGCGCTACAAGGTCGCGGCGTTCGCGATCTCGGGCGCTCTGTCGGGGCTGGCCGGCGGGCTGTACGCGGAGCTGTTCCGCTTCGTCCCGCTGCAGGCGATCGACCTCGACACCTCGACCAACGTCGTGATCGCGACGCTGCTAGGCGGGACCGGCTCGCCGTACGGGCCGCTGCTCGGCGCCGCGATCTTCACCGTGCTCTCGAACTCGCTCAGCCACGTGTGGTCGCACTGGCCGCTGGTCTTTGGCCTGATCTTCTGCGCGGTCGTGCTGTTCTTCCGCGGCGGGCTGTGGGGGATCGCCGGACGCTTCGTTCGGACGGGCCGTGCTGCGCACGCGTGAGCTGATCAAACGGTTCGGCGCGCACGCGGCGGTCGACGGCGTCGACCTCGACGTGCGCGACGGAACGCTGCACGCGATCATCGGCCCCAACGGTGCCGGCAAGACAACGCTGTTCAACCTGCTCAGCGGTGAGCTGCGGCCCAGCGGCGGCGCGATCGTGTTCGGCGACCGCGACGTGACCGCGCTCGACGCGACCCGCCGTTCGCATCTCGGCATGGGCCGCTCGTTCCAGCGCACGAACGTCTTCCCCAAGCTGACCGTGTTCGAGAACGTGCGGCTCGCCGCGCAGTCGCGCACCACGAGCAGCGCCGCCCTATGGCGTAGCGCCGGGTCGCTGCGCGCCGTCAACGAGCGGGCCGAACGCGGGCTCGAAGAGATGGGTCTGCTGCCGCACCGCGCCCAGCTCGCCGGCGAGCTCGCCGGCGGGGATCAGCGACTGCTGGAGCTGGCGATCACGCTGGCGACCGATCCGGCGTTGCTGCTGCTCGACGAGCCGTCGCAGGGTCTTTCGCCCGAAGACGCGCGCCGGTTGATCGATCGCATCGGCGCGCTCGCGCAGCGCTACACGATCGTGCTGATCGAGCACAACATGCCGCTGGTGATGGGGCTGTCGGACGAGATCACGGTGATGAGCTTCGGCCGCGTGCTCGCGCACGGAACTCCGGCCGAGATTCGCGCCGATCCGGCAGTGCGCGCCGCCTACCTCGGGACGCGCGGATGAGCGACGACGACGCGATCGACGTGCTGACGCTGACCGGTGTTGATGCGTATTACGGGCCGAGCTGGATCCTCAAGGGCGTCTCGCTGCGCGTCCCGGACGGCGGCGTCGTCGCGCTACTCGGCCGCAACGGCGCCGGCAAGTCGACGACCCTCAAGACGATCGTCGGCCTGGTTGCGCGGCGCGCCGGCAGCGTGCTGTTCGACGGCGACGAGATCGGCGGTCGTTCGCCGCACGCGATCAACCGGCGCGGGATCGCCTACGTGCCCGAGGAGCGGCGCATCTTCGCCGACCTCACCGTTGCCGAACACCTGGCGATCGCCGGCCGCGGCGGCGCCTGGCCGCCGGACCGGATCTATCGCCTGTTCCCGGCGCTGGTCGCGCTGCGCGACCGCCGAGGTCGCTACCTCAGCGGCGGCGAGCAGCAGATGCTCGCGATCGCCCGGGCGCTGGCGACCGGTCCGCGGCTGCTGCTGCTCGACGAACCGTCGCAGGGCCTGGCCCCGGTCGTGGTCGATTCGGTCATCTCGTCGATCGAGGCGATGCGCGACGAGGGTCTGGCGATCTTGTTGGTGGAGCAGAACGTCGAGCTGGCCCTCTCGGTCGCCGACCGTGCCGCGATCATCGATCAGGGCGCGATCGTCTTCGCCGGGACGAGCGACGAGCTGCGCGCACGCAGTGACCTCCAAACCACGTACCTCGGCGTCGGCACCTGAAAGGCTTGCGCCGCGGCACTCGAAGGAAGGACGACATGCAACGGAACCGCTTCCTCGCGACCACCGGCGGCGCAGCCGCCGCGCTGCTGACCGGGCTGCCGGCGCGTGCGGCCGACGACGTCGTGTTCGCGGGAGTCTATTCGTCGACCGGCGCCTATGCGGCGTTCGGACGCGACACCGACCGCGGTTTCTCGCTGGCCGTCAACGAGGTGCACAAGTCGGTCGGGGGCCACGCGATCAAGTACATCACGCGCGACGACCAAACCAAGCCCGATGTCGGCCAGCAACAGGCCACCGACGCGTTCGAGCACGACGGCGCGCGCTTCTTCGCCGGCTGCGCCTCGAGCGCGGTCGCGCTGGCGATCGCGCAGGTCGTCAACGACAAGCACGCGCTGTTCTGGACCAGCGTCGGCGCCGACGAGATCACCGGCAAGAACTGCAACGACTACACGTTCCGCTGGTCGGTTCCGGCCTACGGCGCCGTCCGCGCGACGATGTACCCGTTCATCGCCAAGTTCCCGGCGGCGAAGAAGTGGTACACGATCACGCCGTCCTACGTCTTCGGCGAGTCGCTGCTCTCCAACGTCAAGGAGGTCGCGCAGGAGAAGGGGCTGCAGCTGATCGGCAACGATTACCACCCGCTCGGCGCGACCGAGTTCTCGAACTACATCGCCAAGGCCGCCGAGGCGAAGCCCGACGTCCTCTGCCTGCTCAACTTCGGCGGCGACGCGATCAAAGCGATCAAGACCGCGGCCAGCTACGGCCTCAAGAAGACGACCAAGATCGTCTACGTCTGGAGCGGCGGTCTGCTCGACTACGCCGGGATCGGCGCCGACGACCTCGACGGCATCTACGTCGGCTGCCAGTACTGGCACGACGCCAGTCCAGCCACCCGTAAGGCCAGCGAACCGTACAAGAACGCCTACGGCGAGCCGCTGGGCTACGTCGGCGCATCAGCCTACATCGAAGCGAAGTTGACCTTCGACGGTATCGCGCGCGCGAAGTCGATCGACCCCGCCCACGTCGCCAAAGCGCTCGAAGGCTACAAGTACACCGGTCCGACCGGAGCCGAGGAAGTGCGCGCCTTCGACCACCAAGTCGTCAAGCCGTACTACCTCCTCGCGGGCAAACCCAAGTCCGCGATGAAAGACCAGTGGGACTACGTCGACACCGTCGCGTCCGGTTCGTATCCGGTCCCACAGAACCGGAGCCTCTGCAAGCTCTAGAATCGCGTTAAGCGTCTTTCGGCAGCGACAGGGGAGAGTCGAAGGCTAGCGAGGTTTCTCTTGGCACCCTCATAGCCGGTTTCCAGGTGGGCTAGCCCGAGTTGACCCCTTCAGGCAGCCGATTCTCCCCCCGACAGCGCTAAATCCCCAGAAGTGAAAGTTACTTTCACCTTCTTGAAACCCGAAGCGCTTGACAAAGGAGATGGAACCAGATAGATTCTGGTCATGCATACCGGCCGGGTTCGCTCGCGCCGGTTTTCTCTTTCCCTTGCGTTTATGAATCCTCGACTTCAAAGCCATTGCGGCCGGCCGGTGACCGCGTGATTAAGGAAATAACCTCGCCTACACGCTTTTCCAGACGACCGAGGTGATGGGCGCCAACTCTTATGGTGGTGACATCTCCTGGAAGCTCCACGACTAACATCCCAGAGAGAGAGAAGCGGCGAATCTCAAGTAACTTCCCCTTGAGGGGCCCGCCGTGTGCAAGAAGGTCGTAGTCTGCAAGCACATTGCGTCGGTATTTCGACCGCAAGTCAGCATGATAAACGGAAGCCCCAGCCTCGGCCCGCTCCAACGCGACCTCGACGGGATCGGCGCAAGCGTCCAGCTCGGCTCTTGTTATTCGGAGCCAATCTGTCCCGATGATTCCGCCCCGAAACTTCTTTGCTGGGTCGTCAGAAACTGGAAAGGCCGAGTAAATACGGCCTGCTCGCCGCGCACCCATAGGTGCCGATTTCACTTCGTCAACCGCCTCCTTCAAGTCGGAGTCTTGTGAAAACAAGATGAGGTTACTGTGTGGCATCATCATAGCTGCACGTACGAGGTCGAGGGCGATACGGACATCGATCCCCTTTTCCCGGCCGTTCGGGGCATGCGCATCATAGCGCAATTGGCGCCATTCAACTGGTGCGCCGTCACGTTCGAACTGAAAGATCTTCCGCCCCAGAAGGCGCGCATTGCCGGGTATCGATCCCACGTAGGAATCCCCGTATAGAGTCGGACTGAGTGAACCGTTGAATTTGCCTTCAGCGCTACTAACTTTGCGAGAAAGCGCCGGATGCCAGCGCCAGAGCGCACCTGAGCCGTGATACTCGGCCGCAGTCTTCAGTAAGTTTTGACCGTCGATCAAGACGATCGCCTTGTTTCTTTCACTCCCCTGCATAGCAAGTTATTGTGATGGATTAGCTCAACGCTCCTTCGCGGAAGAGCGATAGGAAACTCGTCGACGGAACTTTGCTTGTGCGCTCAGGCTTCCTGAACGTGCGCTCGAGTATCGATCGACGCGCAACTGCGCAGCGAGCCGATTTCTCGGGCGTAGACGTGTGTGAACTCGGCGCCGAGGAGAAACAGGTACGCGGAGTAGTAGAGCCAGAGCAGGACGACGATGACGCTGGCGGCGCTGCCGTAGGTCCAGGGCAGGTTTTCGGTGGCGAGATAGATGCCGATCGCGGATTGCGCGATTCCGAAGCCGACGGCGGTGGTGATCGCGCCGATCCAGACGTCGGTCCAGGCGAGCTGCATCCCCGGTAGCCACTTGAACAGCGCGGCGACGACCGGCGCGAGGATCAGTGCGCCGAGCAGCCCGATCGCCACGTGCGTGCCGATCGTCGCCCAGATGCCCTTCACGCCGGCTGCGTGCTCGGCGGCTTCGAACGTCGCGCTGCCGAAGACGACGACGGTGATCGCGGTGATCACCAGTACCGACAGCACACCCGCGGCGAGGAACGACAGGAAGGTGGTCATCAACCCGCCGTGCTGTGGGGTCGGCGTCCGCCACATCGCGTGCAACGCGCGCTGAACCGCGTAGAACAGCCGCGAGCCTGCGAACAGCGCGATCACGATCGACACGATGCTGGCGATGAAGCCGCTGTGCGTACTGCTGTGGGCGACGACGCCGTTGAGCGCGCGCACGCCGCCGTGGCCCACGATTGGGTCGATCACCAGTGCCAGGCCGTGGAGGACGGCTCGCTCGTTGCCAAGCGACTCTGCGACGCGCAGCGCGATCACCAGCAGCGGGGCCAGCGCGAGCGCCGCGAACGCCGCCATCGCGGCGGCGTAGAGCCAGCCGTCGTCGCGGTTCCACTGCGCATAGGTCTCGCGAACCAGCCGGCCGAGCACGCGCACGTTCATCGCCGACGGTCTACCCCACGACCCGCCGGCTTACCCCGGCAACGCGTCCGCCTCCCCGACGACTCGACAGCCGATCTCGCTGATGCGCGGCCTCCCCGAAACCCCCGGCAAGCAGCCAGGTAGCAATCCCCGTGAATCGCACGAGCTTCCTCGTCGCTGCGGCCGCTTCGGCCGGGGCCGCCGCGTTGCCGAACGCGGTCGCCGCGCAGCCGGCCGTTCCGCAGGAGTCGCCGGTTACGCTCGTCACGCCGACCGGCTCGATCTACGGAACGCTCACGATCTTCCCGACCGTGATCGGCGTGGCACCCGTCGTGCTGATCATCGCCGGCTCCGGTTCGACCGACCGCGACGGGAACAGCCCGATGCTTCCCGGCCACAACGACGCCTACAAGCAGATCGCATTCGGTCTCGCGGCGCGCGGCGTCGCGTCGGTGCGTTACGACAAGCGCGGGATCGCCGCCAGCACCTCGGCCGGCGGGAAGGAGATCGACCTGCGCTTCGACACGTACGTGAGCGACGCGACGGCCTGGATCGCAATGCTGCGCGGCGATAAGCGGTTCGGCCGGATCACGATCGCCGGCCACAGCGAAGGCTCGCTGGTCGGAATGCTCGCGGCGGCGCGGGGGTCGGCCGACGGCTACGTCTCGCTCGAAGGCGCCGGCCGGCCGGCGGCGGTCCTGTTGCGCGAGCAACTCGACAAGAATCTCGTCACGATGCCGGCGCTGATCACGCAGGTCGACCACATCGTCGACGAGCTGGCGGCGGGACGCACGATCGCCGACGTGCCGACGGCGCTCGCGGCGGCGTTCCGCCCGAGTGTGCAGCCGTATCTGATCTCGTGGTTCAAATACGATCCTGCCACCGAGATCGCCAAGCTGCGCTGCCGCGCCGCGATCGTGCAAGGCACGGCCGACATTCAGGTGACGATGACCGACGGCGACGCGCTGCACCATGCGCTGCCGTCCGCCAACTACGTCGTCGTGCAGGGCATGAACCACGTCCTCAAGCACGCGCCGGACACATCGTCTCAGCAGGCGATCGTGACCGGGTACACCGATCCGACGCTGCCCGTCGAGCCGGTCGTCATCGACACGATCGCCGCCGTCGCGAAGTAGTGTGTTCGCGCAAGGCGCGAACACTCGCGTTCGGCCTTCGGCCGAGCCGCCCGTCGTCGCCTGTCGGAGGCAGGCTCCTAGGGTCAGTCGGCGTCGATCGTGGTGACGCGGCGCAGGTCGCGGCGCTGGATCGTGTCGTCGAACGGCAGCCCGCGGTGCATCGTACAGCGGTTGTCCCAGATCACGAAGTCGCCGGTGCGCCACATATGGCGGTAGACGAACTGCGGTAGCGTGGCGAGCGCGTACAGCTCGCGCAACAGCAACCGGCCGTCGGGGACCGGCCAGCCTTCGATGTGCTCGGCGTGTGAGCCGACGTAGACGCTCTTGCGGTGGGAGCCGGGATGCGTGCGAACCAGCGGCTGCACCGCGCCCGGGAACTTCGCTCGCTCCGCGTCGCTGAAGTCGGTAAAGCCGATCGTCGAACGCGAGTAGATGATCGAGTGGTATGCGCGCAGATCGGCGATCTGTGACTTGAGCGCGTCGGGCAGCGCGTCGTAGGCCGCGCGCATGTCGGCGTACTCGGTCTCGCCGCCGCTATCCGGGACTTCCTTCGCCGACAGCATCGAGTAGCGTGCCGGCGGGTCCTGGAACGACGAGTCGGAGTGCCACAACCGGTTGCCGAGCGCGTACATGCGCCGGCGGTCGGCCGCGTCCATGATCGCTCCGTTCTCGTCGAGGTTCGAGATGTCGGTGAGGGCCGGATCGGCCGACCGCGCCGCCGGATTGATGACGCGCAGTCCGACCGTCGTAACGAGCTGGCCGCCCAACCGCTTGGCGAACGCGGACTGCTGTTCGTCGGTGATCTCCTGGTTGCGAACGACCAGCACCGCGTAGCGGTCGATCAGCCCGCGCACGCGGTCGAAGCCCGCATCGTCGAGCGCACGCAGATCCGTTCCGGCCAGCTCGCAGGCGAACAGCGAGTGCAGCTCACGGACCTGCGCGCGTGCGGCCGTCGTCATACCGCTCACGACGTTTGCGCGTCCTCGTAGAGTTGCATCAGGGCGCCGGGGCCACCGGGTGGACGGCCTTGCGCGAGGTAGAGGCGATAGAGCGTTGCGGCGGCGGAGGTCAGCGGCATCGGCGACTTCGTTGTTGCGGCGACGTCGCCGATGATGTCGAGGTCTTTGAGGATGATGAATGTCGGCGTGCGCTCGTAGCGGCCGGCGGCCAGATCGTGGCCGTGAACGCGGCGGATCTCCGAGTCGGCCCAGCCGCCGGCGAGTGCGTAGACGAGCAGGTCGGGGTCGAGGCCGGCGCGCCGCGCGTAGGCGATCACTTCGGCCCACAGCGCGATCGTCGTTGCGACGACGGCTTGATTGCACGACTTCGCCGCCTCTCCGCTGCCGACCGGACCCAGGTGCGTAACGTTCCGTGCATAGGCCGACAACCACGGCGTCACACGTTTCACGTCGGCATCGTCGCCGCCGAGGAACACCGACAGCGTTCCGGCCTTCGCGCCGATCGCGCCGCCCGAGACCGGCGCGTCGACCCAGGCAACGCCTTGTCCCGCCAGCCGCCGCGACGCGAGTCGCGCCGTCTCGGGATGGATCGTCGAGTGATCGACGATGACCGTGCCCGGCCGCGCGCCTTCGGCCACGCCGCGCGGCCCGAACACGACTTCCTCGACCGCGTCGCCGTCGGTCACGCACAGGAACACCGCTTCGCACGCGGTTGCGAGTTCGGCCGGCGAGGCCGCTGCAGTCGCGCCGGCGTCCAGCGCCGGCTGCAGCTTCGCGGGCGTACGTCCCCACACGCGGACGCGATGACCGGCACGGATCAGTTGCAGCGCCATCGGCTTGCCGATGTCGCCGAGCCCGATCCAGCCGAAGGTGTGCGCGCCTTCCATTCGATCGCCATTCGCGAGCGAACGCGGCGCACCGCCTCACCGAATGACGATCGTGCCGCTGGGACTCAGGAACGAGCCGCCTTCCTTGGCGTTGTACGCGCCCTGGAGAAACGCGACGGTGTGGCGGCCGCTGCTCGGCCAGCGCCAAGCGAACAGCAGTGTGTCGGGAAGCGGGATTCCGGCGCTCGACTTGCTCTGCCAGACGCCGGTACGGTCGACCGGTTCGGCGCCGTCGATCTCGACGCGCATGCGGCCCTGCTCGCAGCAGCGCAGGCCGAGCGTCCCGTAGAGCGCGATCCCGGAGCCGACGAAGCCCTGCGCCTCGTTCGTGTTGCTGCCTCCCGGCACGTCGAACGACGGCCCCCGATACGTCGCACCTGCCCAAGGGTCGCCGGGCTCGGCGGTCGCGCCGGGATCGAGCGCGGCGGCGGCGATCTCGAGCGCGAGGCCACCGTTGGATTGCCACGCCGTCACGATGGTCTTCGGGTGCGGCGCCGGGCCGTCGAAGAAGCGTCCGTACGCGCCGTCCGACGGTCGGCGCGCGTGCGCGGCGGCGAGGGCGTTCCGCACGATCCAGCCCCGCGCGTCGTTGTCTCCGCCGCGTGCGAGCTGCAACATCGCAAGCACGAGCGGCTCGACCACGTCGTTCTCCGCCTGCAGGTCGGTGAAGATCCCGCGGCCGTCGTCGAGTGCCCGGATCGCTCGCGCCGTCGCCCGCGCATCGTTCGCGTAGCGTTCGTCGCCGGTCGCGCGGGTGAGCTCGAGCCCGGACTCGATCATGAGACCGTTGACCGAGGCGAAGAATCGGTGCGGGAGCTGCGTGCACGTCTGGCCGACGTCAAAAACGTAGACCGTGTAGAGCCCGATCCCAGGGTCCAGGAACCGGCGCCGGATCGCGTCGTAGCGCCGCCGGGCTTGGTCGAGATAACCCGATCGCTGCGTGCGTTCCGAGAGCAGCACGGCCGCAAGGGTCGCGTTGGCGTCGGTCTCGAGCGTCTTGAGCCCGCCGCTCGCGGCGTGCGGGCGCTGGTAGTCGATCTCCGGGCACGCGCCGCGCGCGTAGACGTCCGACTCCGCCACCGAGCCATACGCCGCCTCGGCGTTGCGCAGCGCGTCCTCGTCGTGGGTGACGTCGTACGTGCGCAGTGCGGCGACCGCGTCCCACATCGGGACGTCGCTCCAGTTCGTACAGCTTGGCGCGCGGCACGGGCCGTAGTGCTGCTCTGTCCCCTCGAGCGCGCGCAAGGTCGGCAGCAGCGACTCGTCACCGGTGAGCAGGCTTCGCTCGTAGAGCACCCCGGTGAGGCTGTCGCTGCCCCAGTCGACGTTGCCGGTGCTGCAGCGGGCGTCTAGGCACGCACGCCAGCGACCCGCACCGGCATAGAATCGCGTGGTGAGCGTCGCGAGCGCCTCGTCGCCGAGCGTTCGCAGCGTCGGCGTCGACGCGTCGTCCGTCACCGCGCTGTTCGGGCCGGTAACGCCCGTCAGTGCGGCAAGGAACACGAGCGCGAACAGCTTCAGCGTGCGGCGACCTCCAAGCCCATCAGCGTGCGGATGCGGTCGCGGTCGGCGGCCAGCTCGGCGGCCGGGCCGGAATGCACGACGCGCCCGCTGTCGAGCACGTACGCGCGGTCGGCAACCTTGAGCGCGAGCAGCGCGTTCTGCTCGACCAGCAGAATCGCGACGCCGGTCTGCTTGAGCTCGCCGAGGATGCGATAGACTTCCTCGACGACCAGCGGCGCGAGGCCTTGGGACGGCTCGTCGATCAGCAGCAGCCGCGGGTTCGAGACCAGCGCGCGGCCGATCGCGAGCATCTCCTGCTCGCCGCCCGACAGCCGGCCGGCTTTGCGCGCGCGCAACTCGGCCAGCTTCGGCAGGTGCTCGAGCACGCGCGCGATCGACCAGTCGCCGGCGCGCCCGTTCTCGGCCAGCTGCAGGTTCTCCAGGGTGGTGAGATCCTTGAACATACGCCGACCTTCAGGGACGTAGCCGACGCCGAGTCGCGCCGTCCGGTACGCCGGCCAGGCGGTGATGTCGCTGCCGGCGCAGCGGATCGTTCCCGCGCAGGCCGGCGTCAGGCCGAGGATGCTGCGCAGCGTCGTCGTCTTGCCGGCGCCGTTGAGTCCGAGCAGCGCGACCACCTCACCCTCGCCGACGGTCAGCGAGACGTCTCTGAGGATGCGGATCTTGCCGTAGTCGGTGCACAGTCCGTCGACAGCGAGCAGCGGCTCAGACATGCTCGAGCACCCCTTCGCCCAGGTATGCGTCGCGAACCGACGCGTCGGCCGCGATCTCGGCCGGCGCACCTTCGGCCAGCAGCTTGCCGCGGTCGAGGACGGTGATGCGGTCGGCGAGGTTGAGCACCACGCGCATATTGTGCTCGACGAACAGCACGGTCAGCCCGAGGCGAATACGCAAGTCTCGGATGACGCCGACGATCCGCTCGGTCTCGGCCTGCGCGAGGCCGGCCATCGGCTCGTCGAGCAGCACCAGCGCCGGTTCGGTCGACAGGCTCATCGCGATCTCGACCAGCCGCTGTGAACCGTGGGCGAGCTCCGCCACGAGCCGGTCGCGCTGGACGGTCAGGTTCACGAAACCCAGCAGCTCGTCGACCCGAGCATCGACCGCACCTTTCGCCGCACCGCCGGGCGTGCGCAGACGGAACGCTTGTTTCTCGTGCGCGCGCACGCCAAGCCGCACGTTTTCATCGACGGTCAGCTCAGGGAACAGACTCGGTGTTTGGAACGTGCGTCCCATTCCGAGTACGACGCGCCGCCAGTTCGCCATGCGGGTTACGTCGCGGCCGCGAAACGCCACGGTGCCGCGATCGGGCAACGCGTAGCCGGAGATCGCATTGAAGAACGTCGTCTTGCCGGCACCGTTGGGACCGATCAGGGCGTGAATCGAACCTTCGCGTACCTGCAACGAGACGTCGTCGACCGCGCGCACCCCGCCGAACGCTTTGACGATTCCGCTGGCTTCGAGCATGATCGGGTCAGACACCGCGGCCGACCTCGACCGCAGCATTCGGGTCGAAAGCGGCGTTCGGGTCCTCCGCCTCGCTTCGCGCGGCACGACCGCGCCGCAGCGCGCTCAGCGATCCGACGATGCCGCGCGGGAACGCGAGAACGCACGCCACGAACACCGCTCCCAAAAAGATCTGCCACCATTCCGGGATGAACGTCGAGATGATGTCCTTCCCGATCACGTAGATGACCGATCCGACGAGCGAGCCCCAAATCGTGCCGGCGCCGCCCAGGATCATCATGAGAACGAAGAAGCCGGACTGCGTCCAGTACAGCTCGAGCGGATACGCGAAGTTGATCAGCAGCGCGAACAGCGCTCCGCTCAAGCCCGCCATGGTCGACGAGAGGAGCAGCGCGACGAAGATGAAGCGGTCCGAGTTGATCCCGAGGTACCGGACGCGCGACTCGTTCTGGCGGATCGCGACCAGCGTCCGGCCGAATGGCGAGCGCACGACGGTGCGAAACGCGATCAAGCACACGACGAACACTGCCAACGCGACGTAGTAGAAGGAGGTTTCGTGCGGCGTCGTATGGGTCAACTCGACCGCCGGACGCGTGATCTGCATCCCGTCTTCGCCGCCGGTGACGTCGGTGTAGCGGTAGGCGACGAAGTAGAACACTTGGCCAAATGCGATCGAGAGCAGCCCGAAGTAGATGCCGCGCCGGCGCAGCAGGAATGGCGCGAGAAGCAGCCCCGACGCAAGTCCCGCCAGCGTTCCGATTGCGATGGCGCCGACGAAACCGACGTTGAGGTACTTGACGGTGAGAGCCGCGGCGTACGCGCCGACGCCGAAGTAAGCGGCGTTGCCGAACGCGGGCAGCCCCGTATATCCCAGCAGCAGGTTGACGCTCATCACCGCGACGGCCGTGATCACGACCTCGCTGACGATCGAGATGTCGAGGTGCGCCAGGGGCGTGAGCAGCGGTGCAGCGAGCAGGATCGCGACGACGACCCCGATGACGACCGGTTCGGAGCGCAGCCTCAACCGAAGATTCCTTCTTCGCCGAACAGGCCGCGCGGCCGCACGAGCAGCACGGCAGCCATGAGGATGTACATGGAAACCTCGCTCGCCGCCGGTATCCAGAGCGTTGTCAAGGACACCGTGAGTCCGATCAGCAGGCCGCCGACGATGCTGCCGAACAGGCTGCCCATCCCGCCGATGATCACGGTGACGAACGCCGGCATCAGCAAATTGTTCCCGCTGGTCGGCGCGAGCCCGAGCATGCCGCCGGCCAGCACGCCCGCGATCCCGGCCAGGAAGATGCCGAGGCCGAAGTTCACGGCGTAGAGCATTTGCGTGTTCGTCCCGAGCGCGGCGATCATCTCGGTGTCCTGGACGGCAGCCCGCAGCCGCAGCCCGAAGCGCGTCCGTGTAAGGAACACCGCCAGCGCCGCGATCGCGATCACCAGCACGGCGACGATGAAGATGCGGAAGGTCGGGAAGCTCATGAAGCCGAGGGACACGGCGCCGCCGAGCGCATCGGGCGGCGAGAAGGGCACGCCGTTCGCGCCCCAGATGAGACGGTATGCCTCCTCGGCGATGAGCGACAGGCCGAAGGTCAGCAGCAGACTGTAGAACGGCTCGCGGCGGTAGAGCGGACGCATCAGCGTCCGCTCCACCACCACGCCGACGATGACCGCGATCAACGGCGCGGCGATCAGCGCGAACCAGAACGGCGCTCCGCGCGAGACCATCGTGAACGCCACATAGCCCGCCAGGGTCATGAAGCTGCCGTGCGCCATGTTGATGGTACCGGTCAGGTTCATGATCAGGGAGAGCCCGAGCGCGACGATCGCGTAGAACGCGCCGAGCACCAAGCCGTTGAGCAGTTGCGGGGCGAGATGTTCGACCACGGCGGGCGCTTACGGATAGCCGAGCTTACAGACCTTTTCTTTCTCGGCGGCCGACTGTTCGATGTCCTCGGCCGGCTCGATGTCGAGCACGTCGAAGAGGTCGTTCGGATCGCCGGGAGTTCCGTTGGGCCGGATCTTCGCGATCCAGTCCGGCCACATCAGCTGGTGGTCTTCCTTGCGATAGTATCCTGTGCCGTTGAAGATCGAGGTGAACTTCGTCCCTTCGATCGCGTGCGCGATCTTGGGCGCGTCGAGCGACTTCGACTCGGCGATCCCGGTCAGCAGCCGGTCGAGCGTGATGTAGCCGAAGGCATTGCGCGCGGTCGGCGGTTTCTTGAACCGCGCCGTGCATTCGGCGACGAAGTCGTGCGCGAGCTTGTTGTTCTTCCCGAGCGTCAGGTCGCTCTTGTAGTACCACTCGATGCCCCAATAGCCGGCGCGCGCCTCGGGTCCCAGCCCCCACAGCGGCTCGAGCTCGACCTGCGGCCCGCCGATCGGATACTTCTTGATCAGTCCGAATTGGTTCATCTGCTTGAGGCAGTTGACGAAGTCGTCGCCCTGTACCAGCGGCAGGATCAGGTCGGGTTTGGCGGCGTCGATCTTCGTCAGGTAGGAGCTGAAGTCGGGCGTTCCGAGCGGCGTCAGCTCGTTGCCGACCAGCGTTCCGCCGATCTTGGCGAGCACGTCCTTGTAGCCGGCTTCGAGAGAATGGCCGAACGCGTAGTCGGGCGTGATGAGGAACCACTTCTTGCCGAACCGCTTGGCCAGCGAGATGCCCGTCGCATGCGTCTCCATCCACGTGCTGTGGCAGGTGCGGAACACGTTCCAATGACAGTTCGCGCCGGTCACCAGATCGGTGTGGCCGCCCGAGGCGATGAAGACGACGCCCAGGCTGTTGGCTGCGCCCGCGACGGACAGCGAGACGCCGCTATTGACCGTCCCGGCCAGCGCCGTCACCTTGTCCTGGTTGACCAGCTTGCGCGCCTTCTGCGCGCCGACGCCGGGGTCGTTCGCGCAGTCCTCGACGACGAGCTCGACCTTGCGGCCCATCACCCCGCCGCGCTTGTTCCAGGCGTCGGCTGCGACGTTGAAACCGGCGACTTCGTTCGCTGCCGGCCCGGCGTACACGCCGGTCAGCTCTTCGACGATGCCGATCTTGAGCGTATCGGCCGCCTCGCCGATCCGTGGCAGATAGGCCGGTATCCCAAACGCTGCCGCCGTTCCGGCTCCCGCGAGCGCGACGAACGAGCGACGATTCAAGGTCCTGCGAGTCATCGTTATCTCCTGTTCCGGTGCGAAAAATGGGTGTCCGCCGGACGGCGACTGAAAGAAGGCCGAGGCTACGACAAAAGTCTCGCCTTCCATACCGGGCCTGGATGGGGAGACCTGCCAGCTCAGCGAGAATCAAGAGCCATGGCGTCCACCGTTGTCAATCCGGGTCTCGAAGGGATCGTCGTCGGCGAAACCGTGCTCAGCAACGTCGAGGGGGAACTCGGCCGGCTCACCTACCGCGGCTACGATATCCACGACCTCGCCGAACGGGCCAACTACGAGGAGGTCGTGCACCTGCTGCTGTTCGGCCGGTTGCCGACGCACGACGAGCTCGCCGCGCTCAACGCGCGGTTGGCCGCGCGCCGCGCGCTCCCCAACGGCTTGCTCGCGATGATGCACGCGACGCCGCGCGACGCGTGGCCGATGGACGTGCTGCGCACCGGCGTCTCGGCGATCGCGCACTTCGTGCCGCACCGCCCCGACGGCTCGCACGAGACGTCGATCGAGACCGCGATCGACTTGATCGCCAAGGTACCGACCATCGTCGCCGCCTGGGACCGCATCCGCCGCCGGCTCGAGCCGATCGCGCCCGATCCGAAGCTGAGCACGGCCGCCAACTTCCTCTACATGCGCACCGGCGAGCCCCAGATCCCCGAAGCCGAGAAGGCGTTCGACACCTACCTGATCCTGCTCGCCGACCACTCGTACAACGCGTCGACGTTTTCGGCCCGCGTCACCGCGTCGACCGGTGCCGACATCTACGCGGCGATCACGGCGGCGGTCTCGACGCTGGCCGGCGACCTCCACGGCGGCGCGCCCAGCAAGGTCATGACGATGCTCGAGGAGATCGGCCTGCCGGAGAAGGCCGAGCCGTACGTGCACGACCTGCTCGCGCGCCACGAGAAGATCATGGGGATGGGTCACCGCGAGTACAAGACGCGCGACCCGCGTGCTGCGCAACTCGAGAAGATGGCCAAGAACCTGACCGAGAAGTCGCACACCAAGTGGTACCTGATCGCGCGCGCGCTCGAAGATGCGTCGCAGAAGGTGCTGCACGAAGAGAAGCCCGGCAAGAAGATCTACGCCAACGTCGAGTTCTACACCGCGCCGACGCTGTCGAGTCTTGGCATCCCGTCCGACGAGTTCACCTGCGCGTTCGCCTGCGGCCGCATCTCGGGCTGGTGCGCGCACGTGCTCGAGCAGTTCGGCCACAACCGGCTGATCCGGCCGCAGGCCACGTACATCGGGCCCGAGGTCCATCCGTACGAGGCGATCGGCACCCGCCGCGTGCAGGCCGCGACCAACGGGAACGGCGCGGCGACGCCGAGCGAATAGCGCGCCATGGCCGAGCGGCGCGCGCACGTGCGGCGCGAGACGAAGGAGACGCGGATCGACCTGCGCCTCGCGCTCGACGGCGGACCGATCTCGATCGAGACCGACGTCGACTTCTTCGACCACATGCTCGGCGCGCTGGCGACGCACGGCGGCCTCGGCTTCGAGCTGGTCGCGCACGGCGACGGGATGGACCACCATCACCTGATCGAGGACGTCGGGATCGCGTTCGGCCGCGCGGTCGACGAGGCGCTCGGCGACAAGCGCGGGATCGCGCGCTTCGGTTCGATCGCCGTCCCGCTCGACGACGCGCTGGTGCAGTGCGCGGTCGATCTCGGCGGACGGCCGTGGCTCAACTACGACGTGCCGCTCTCGGTGCCGGCCCTGGGTGCGCTGCCGACCGAGCTGGTGCCGCACTTCTTTCGCAGCGTCGTCGACCACGGCAAGTTCAACCTGCACCTGCTGCGCTGGGCCGGCACCAACAACCATCACCTCTGCGAAGCGGCGTTCAAAGCATTCGCGCGCGCGTTCGCGCAAGCCAAGACGCTGACCGGTTCGGCCGAGATCCCCTCGACGAAAGGTACGCTGACCGAAGGAACGGTCTGAGTCGCTAGCTGCGGTCGGCGCGCTTCGCTTCGCGGGCGCGTTCAGCCGACAGCACCGCACGCAAGATGATCGCGCCGAAGGTCACGAACAGGCCGCCGACCACGACCGCGTAGGCCGCGAACACGTAGAGCACGCCGAAGATGCTCAGGTCGGTCCAGTCGAGCGCGACGAAGCCCAGCACGCACGACAAGAGACCGCCCGCGCCGACCATCCAGGCCAGCGCCGGAACGCGCGGCATCAGCACTGCGGCGCCGAGCTCGAGCACGCCGGTCGCGATCGCCCAGTTCGAGACGATGATCACCAGCGTTGCGGTGGTCGGCGCGACGAAGACGAGCGCCAGCGCGACGATCGCGTCGACCGTGCCGTCGGCGCCGAACAGCAGCCGCGAGCGGCGCGGGATCGAGAGCGTGAACGCCAACGTCAGCGCGAGCAGCGCGTCGAGCACGAGGTAGCCGATCAGCAGCGCTTTGCCGACCGCGGCGGAGATCGTCACGGCGGCGATCCCGGCGGCGACCGCGACCAGACCGCGCAGGATCAGCGCGATCCACCGGCGCCGTCCGGTCGGGGTGAAGCCGAACCCGGTCGCCGGCTGCGTCGTCATGCGGCGCGCGCCTTGCGGGTCACGGGCAACACGACGCGCACGTGCGATCCCTGCCGCGTCGTCGTTACGTCGACGCGGCGCGCCAGCGCATCGACGATCACGAACCCGCGCCCGCCCTCGCTCAGCCCGTCGTCGGGAAGGTGGTTCGACGGCGCGAAGCCGCCGCCGCGGTCGAGCACGTGCAGTACCATGTCCGCGCCTTGCCACTCGGCACGCGTTTCGATCGGACCCGGCGCGTGGCGCACGACGTTGCCGACCAGCTCGCCGAAGATCACCGTCGCCCCGTACACGTCGCCGTCCGCGACCCCCGCCAACCAGCGGCCGAACGCGCCGCGCGCCGGCTCGGCTTCCATCGCGTCGAGCGCTTCGAACGTCCAGCCTTCGCGACGGCCGAACGCCAGCGTGATCACCGCGACGTCGTCGCGCACGCGCCGGCCCCCCAGCACCGCGTCGCGCAGGTAGCGGGCAGGGTTGGTCGACGCGTACGCCGCTTCGTGATGCAACGCTTCGAGGATCAGCCGTTCGCCTTCGACCGGATCGCGGTCGAACTCGGTCAGTCCGTCGGTGTACATCGCGATCAGCGAACCGTAGGCGAGCGGAACGGCGTCGACGCGCGGCAGCGTCTTGTCGGGCCAGGTGCCCAGCGGTGGTGCGGGCTCGACGTCGAGCAGGCGCGTGCGGCCGCTCAGCGGCAGTCGCAGCACTGCCGGCGGATGACCGGCACTGGCGTAGCGGATCCGCGACTCGCGAACGTCCATGATCGCGACGAAGGCGGTCGCGGTGAGGTCGGGGTTCTCGGCCTTGAGCGCGGCGTCGACGGCGCGCAGGATCTCGGCCGGCTCTTGACCGCGCTGCGCGGCGAAGCGGATGCCGTGGCGGATCAGCGACATCGTGGCGGCCGCGCTCACGCCCTTGCCGATCACGTCGCCGACCGAGAGCACGAGCCGCCACGGCGAGATCTCGAACGCGTCGTACCAGTCGCCGCCGACGTTGACGCCGACGTCGGCCGTCTGGTAGATGGCCTTGATCTCGATTCCGGGCGGCGCCGGGAGCCGGCTCGGCAGTGCCGAGGCTTGGAAGGTCTCGGCCAGCCGTCGCTCGCCCTCGCGCGTCTGCGCTTCGTCGGTCGCACCGGCCAGCCGGTCCGCGAGCAGCTGCGCCGTGCGCAGGTCTTGCGCGTCGAACGCGTGACTCGCGTCGTAGCGCGCCAGGTGCATGGCGCCGAACACCTGACCGCGGACGCTCAGCGGCGCGATGATCAGCGAACGGGTGTCGAGCCGTTCGAGCATCGTCAAGTGGCGTTCGTCCTGCGCGAGCGCTTCGCGCTCAGGCGCGCCGGCGTGCTCGATCAAGCGGGCCTCGTTACGGCCCATCGCGAGCCGGACGGGGTCGCTCGAGCGCGGCGGATAGCGCCGCAGCATCGCGCGGATCGTGCGCTCGCGCTCGGCGTCGCGCGCGGCCAGCACGGCGACCTCGAGCCGGCCGTCCGCGCCGGGCTGGTAGATCGCGCACGTCTCGGCGAACTCGCGCACGGCCAGCTCGCTCACGGCCGTCAGCGTCGCGCCGATCTCGCGTTCGCCGGCGATGATCGCGCTCGCGTCGAGCAGCAGCGCCATCGCGTTCTCCGAACGCTTGCGCGCCTCGATGTCGGTGGCGCAGCCGAACCAGCGCGTCGGTTCGCCGGCCGTACCAGCTAACGGCGCGATGCGCGCCAAGAACCAGCGGTGGCCGCCGTCGCGTCCGCGCAGCCTGAACTCGGCTTCGAACGGCGCCAGCGTCTCGAACGCCGAGCTCCACAGCGCCAGCACCGCGTCGCGGTCGTCGGGGTGGAGCAGCGCGGTGCGCAGCCCGTGGTCGAGCGCTTCCCCTTCGCTCAGCCCGGTATAGTCGAGGAACTGCCGGTTGTTGAACTCGACCGTCCCGTCGGCGCGAACGACCCAGACGTGGTACGGCACGCCGTCGGCGATCGCAGCCGCCAGATCCGTGGGATCGGTCGTCACGGCGCCTCTCTTATCGCCGCCCGCCCGAAGCGCCTATGACATCGTCCCGTGTCAGAGCTCGGCCGGGTCGGTGACGATCCGGAAGACCCCGTGGAAGCCCACGATCTCGAGCGTCCGCCGGATGTTCGGGGAACCGACCACCAGCGCGACGCTGCCGACCCGGCGGCGCAAAACAGCCAGCTCGTTCAAAGCGGCTGAGTCCAGATAGGTGACGTCGGATAGGTCCACGACGGCCGGGCCGTCGATCGCGGCGAGCTTCGCCCGCAAGCTCGAAACGTTACTCAAATCGAGCTCGCCGGCGAGGCGCACCGATGCGAGCCTCGACATAGAGCCCCTTTCCTAATGGGCCTATATTGTATCACGATCAGAGCGAGATCGTCCGTACGCTGCCGGGCGCTATGCTGCGGATGCGCGGTAGTACGAGCGAGCTCGGCTCAGGATCTCGTCGGCGTAGTCGGGCAGGTTGTTGCGCAGCCAGAGGATGAGCGCTTCGCCGCGGGGGACCACGCCCCAGGCGGGGCGGTGGTTCGCGGTCATCAGCGGCCGCAGGCCGTCGGCCCGCAGGCCGAGCACGTCGGTCATGGCCCGCTCGACCGCGCTTTCGAGGTTGCGCTCGTTACCGGTCGGGACGAGCCGGGAGTGGCTGCAGAGCAGCCGGTCGACCGCGCCGGCGTGAAACGCGGCGTCGAACACGTCGATCGGGTAGGCGCAGAAGATCCCGAACGGTTGCTCTGCCCGCAACTCGTTCCAGAGCCGCTCGAGCTCCATCGCGGCGTCGGTGCTTCCGTCCTCCCAAAGGATGCCGACCATCTCGCCGAACGCGCGCATCCCCGCGCCGGCCAGCGGCCGAACCGCGCGCATCGCGGCCTCGGCGGTGCGGCGGAACAGCTGGCGGTCGATCGTACCGTCGACGACGAAGCGCGCCAGCGTCGCCCGCGCATCGAGCACGACCAGCCGATGGTCGCGCACCGCGGCGGCGACGTCGATGCCGAGCCGTTCGAGCTCGGCGGTGAACCCGGCCGCGTGTTCCTGACCGGCGATCACCAGCAGGCCCTCGCCGAGTTGCCACCCTTCGGAGAAGTACCGTCCGACGTTGCGCGTCAGCGACGACTCATCAGCGTCGTAGAGTTGGACGAGATGAGGCGGCGGGCTGTCGGCGCCCGGACGTGCGTCCGAGCTGGGAGTCAGGGACATGGGCGTTCACGGAACACGATGCCCATTCTAACGATATTTTCACGCCAGCGCGAAAAAACGTGATCGTCGCGCGCTCGGCGTGCTACTGCACGGGCCGAATTCGGTAGACTGCGCCGCTCGCATCCTCGCTGACGAACAGCGAGCCGTCGGTTCCCACTGCGACGCCGGTCGGCCGGCAGGCGCGCGAGCCGTCGGCGTTCTGACAGCCGCCGGCGAACTCGGTCCACTGCGCGTTCGGGTCGGACCAGTCGACCTGCTTGGCAGGGTCGGCCCCGTTGAACGGTACGAACGCGACCCGCGGCGGGACCGGCGGCGTGTGCCACGAGCCGTGCAGCGCGACGAAGGCGCCGCCGCGGTACTTCGCTGGGAAGGCGTAGCGGCCGCGACCGTCGCGCGGGTAGAACACGGCGCCGATCGGCGTGTCGTAGGCGGGGAACACCGCCTTCGGAACGACGACGTTCGCGCAGCTCGCGTTGCCGATCGGCTTACGGTCGTCGTAGCAGATCAGCCAGCCGTAGTCGGGTGTCCCAGCGTGCGCGGTGACCGCGTCGAAGATCTCGTACGGGTGGCCGTGCTCGAGCTCGTCGCGTCCGGCGACCCCGGCCCACACGTCGCCGGTCTCGGGCTGGACGGCCAGCGCGATCGCGTTGCGGATGTCGACGGCGCGCGCGTGCATGTTGCCGCCGTCGGGCGTCATCATCTGCACGGTCGCACGAGTCGGATCGGTCTCGGTGCACGCATTGCACGACGAGCCGACGCTCGCGTACAGCACGCCCTTCGACAGCACGACGGTGGTGGTCGAGTGGCCGCTGCCGCCGCCGGTGCGCACGCTCGCGATCTTCTGCGGCTTCTCGCGCGCCGCGCGCTCGCCGGTGCGGTACGGCAGCTCGTAGACGCCGAACTGTCCGCCCGCGTAGACCGCGTTGCCGGCGACGAACACGCCGGCGACGGGCCGGTCGTCGAACGTCGCGAACGTCTGCGGCGCACCGGGCGTTCCTTGCGCATCCGGAATCACCATCACCGCGTCGCCGCTGGTGCCGACGAACAGGTCGCCGTTCGGCGCGACGGCGAGCTCGCGCGCGCCGTGTACCGTCGCGATTCGCTGCGCGACGAAACCCGCCGGCACTTTGATCGTCACCTCGTCGGCCGGCCGGGCTGCGCGCACGAACGAAGCGGCGAGCAGCACGCCGCCGGCGAGCGCGAACGCGAGCCCGCGCGCGGCGACCCGTGCGTTCACGTCAGCGCCTCCGCACGGCGTTGGTCGCCGACGACGTCGGCCGAATGCGCAGAATCCATCCGTTCTGATCGTCGGCGACGAACAGACTTCCCTGCGGTCCGACCGCGACGCCGGTCGTCCGCGCGACGCGGTTGCCGGACGCGTTTTGGAAGCCGGTCAAGAAGTCGTTCCATTGCGCCGACGGGTTCGACCAGTTGACCGCCGTCGCGGGCGCGCCGCCGGCGAACGGCACGAACGCGACGTGTGGCGGATCGATCGGCTGGCCGTTCGAGCCGGTGTGCCAGGAGCCGTGCATGCTGACGAACAGCCCGCCGCGCCACGCGCTCGGAAACGTGTACGTTCCGGCTTGATTCGACGGATAAAACGCCGCGCCGATGATCGTCGAGTAGGCGGGAAACTCGAGCGCCGGCACGACGACGGCACTGCAGTTCGCGCCGCTGGTGTACGCGACGTGATCTTCCTCGCACTCCGGCCAGCCGTAATCGGCCGGCGGGGCGTGCGACGAGACGGCGTCCATGAACTCGTACGGATGCCCTTGCGCCAAATCGTCCTGCCCGGCGCCGCCGGCCCATACGGCGCCACTCGACGGATCGGTCGCCAGCGCCATCGCGTTGCGCCAGCGCTTCGCCTGCGTCGTCATCGCGCTGCCGTCGATCCCCATCCGCTGCACGGTCGCGCGGGTCGGATCGACTTCGGTGCAAGCGTTGCACGACGAGCCGACGCCGACGTAGAGCGTCGATCCGCTCACCGCGACCGAACTGGTCGTGTGCACGTCGCCGTCGGAGCCCGCCGGGATGCCGCCGGTCCGCACCGAGGCAATCTTGGCCGGCGTGCCGCTCTGCGCGCCGGTCGTGTACGGGATGCGGTAGACGCCGTGCTGGGTCGCGACGAACACGAACCCGGCGCCGTACGCGACGCCTTGCGCCGGCGAGTCGGGGAGCGTCGCAAAGGTCGCCGGCGCCCCGGCCGCGCCCGCGCTCTCGGCGTTGGGCACGATCGCGACCGAGCCGCCCTCGGTGCCGACGATCAGGTCGCCGTTGGGCAGCGCGGCCAGTTCGCGCGCTCCGCCGACGATCGCGATCTGGCTGACCAGAAATCCTTGCGGCGCGCGGATCGCGGCGTTGGCCGGCGGCGCGGTCGGCCCGGGCGTCGGGGTCGCCGTCGCGCCCGGTCCCGGCGTCGGCGTCGGCGTCGCGCCGATCGCGCCGATACCCGTGCTGCCGCCACCGCCGTCGTTCGTCATCGGGGCGGTCGAGCCGCCGCCGCTGCAGGCGGCGAGCACGGCGGCAAGCACCGCGCAACCGGCGAGCGAAACGAGAACGTGATGGAGCGGACGATCGCGGTGATCGACTACGGGGGCGGGAACGTCGGCTCGCTGCTGGCCGCGCTCGAGCGGCGCGCGGCGCCGTTCGTGCTGACCGAGGACCCGGCCGACGTGGAGCGCGCCGGCGCGGCGGTGCTGCCGGGCGACGGCGCCTTCGGCGCGACGGTCGACGCGCTGCGCGAGCGCGGCTTCGATGGTGCGATCCGCGCTACGATCGCCGCAGGCCGCCCGTTCCTGGGAATCTGTGTCGGAATGCAAGTGTTGTTCGACTCCAGCGATGAGTTCGGCGGTGCCGCCGGCCTGGGGATCTTACCCGGCGAAGTGCGCCGCTTCACCGCCGCCCCCCGCGTCCCGCACATGGGGTGGAACGAGCTGGCCATCGAGCGGCCCCACCCGTTCGTCGACGGGCTCGCCGACGGCGCCTGGGCGTACTTCCTGCACTCCTACCGCGTCGCCGCCACCGACACCACGGTGGCGTCTTGCCAGTACGGCGAACGCTTCGCGGCGATCGTCGCGCGCGACAACGTGATGGCGACGCAGTTCCATCCCGAGAAGAGCCGGACCGCCGGCGGCGTCCTGCTCGACAACTTCCTGCGCATCGCGCTTGCGTGAGCGCGCGCTGACGCTCTACCCGGCGATCGACCTGCGCGCCGGGTTCGCGGTGCGGCTGGAGCGCGGCGACCCGTCGCGCGAGACGCGCTACGACGCCGATCCGGTCGCGCGCGCGAAAGCGTTCGTCGCGCAAGGCGCGCGCGCGCTGCACGTCGTCGATCTCGACGGCGCGTTCGGGACCGGCGAGAACCACGCCGCGCTGCGCGCGATCTGCGGCGCGGTCGACGTGCCGGTGCAGACCGGCGGCGGGATTCGCAGCGAGGCCGACGTCGCGGCGCGGTTCGCGGCCGGCGCGGCAGCGGTCGTGATCGGAACGCTGCTGGTCGAACAGCCGGACGCGGCGCGCGCGATCGTCGCGCGTTGGGGCGACGCGATCGTGGCCGGCATCGACGCCCGCGGCGATGCCGTCGCAACCCGCGGCTGGCAGACCGCGACGGCAACTTCGCGCGACGAGCTGGTGCGAACCGTCGCAGGCTGGGGCGTCGCGCGCGTCGTCTACACCGAGATCGCGCGCGACGGCATGGGTGCCGGCTACGACGTCGCCGCGCTCGCGCACGTCGCATCGCTCGCGCCCGTCGAATCGCGCGCGCCCGTCGAATCGCGCGCGCCGTTGCGCGTCACCGCCAGCGGCGGCGCGCGCACGCTGGCCGATCTCGTCGCGCTGCGCGACGGAACCCCGCCGAACGTCGACGCCGCCATCGTCGGCCGCGCCCTCTACGAAGGCGCCCTCGACCTCGCCGAGGCGCTCGCCGCCATGACAGCGCGCTGCTAGGCTGGGGCGAGGGCGGGGGTGTTGTGGACGGCGCGCAGCTCGCAGTTGAAGCGCGTGTCGCGGCCGCGGGTGACGTCGTCGTAGACGCGCGCGACGGTGGTCGCGAGCGGGCCGGCGGCGCCGGTGCCGATGATGCGATGGTCGAGCGAGCGGAGCCACGCGATCCCGACGCCGGTGCCGCACATCAGCACTTCGTCGGCCGAGTACAGCTCGGTGCGGTCGATCGCGCGCTCGACGACCGGGACGCCCAGCTCGCGCGCGATGATCTGCGCGACGATCCGGCGAGTGATGCCCTCGAGCAGGTTGTGCGCGACCGCCGGCGTCGCGACGGTGCCGTCGCGCGCGACGAACAGGTTCGCGGCCGAGCTCTCCGAGACGTGGCCGTCGTCGGTGAGCATGATCGCTTCGTCGAAGCCGTTGAGGCGCGCTTCGCTCTTGGCCAGCGCCGAGTTGACGTAGCTGCCGGTGATCTTCGCGCGCGCCGGTTCGGCGTTGTCGTCGAGCCGGCGCCAGGTGCTCACGCAGGCCTTCACGCCCTCGTTCGAGTCGAGGTACTTGCTGTTGGGGAAGGCCGCGATCGACAGGTCGTGCTCGAGGTCGTCGAGCCGCACGCCGAACGTCTCTTCGCTCTTGTACAGCACCGGGCGGATGTAGACGTCGGAGCGAAAGCCGTTGCGCCGGCACAGCTCGGCGGTGATGTCCGCCAACTGATCGGGCACGAACGGTAGGTCCATCAGCAACAGCTTCGCCGATGCGGCGAGCCGGCGATAGTGCGCCGTCGGTTCGAACACGTACAGCTCGGCGGAGTCGTCGGACCAGAACGCGCGGATGCCTTCGAAGCATCCCGTGCCGTAGTTGAACGCGTGCGTCAGGAGGCCGAGCTTCGCCTCGGGGTACGGCTTGAACTCGCCGCCATGGTATACGATCAGATCGTCGAGCTGCATGCCCGCATCATGTCACGCCGGCGGCGCGCCGAACAGCACCACTTGCCACAGATGTCGAGAACCACTTCGCACTAGCCGGGCAGCTCGCTCGCCGCGCGCGGGATCGTGTGCGCTGCACGCGGCCGCGCCGTTGCGGCGGCGATGCAGCGAGCGAGCACCGGCACGTTCCGTTCGATCGCGGCGAGGTCGGCGACGCCGAAACCCAGCAGCAGTCCGGGCGTCGACGCGGGTCCGAGATAATGTGGAGTCAAGGGAGGCGCGATGACGCCCGCGTCCTTCGCGCGCTGCGCGAGCACGCGGTCGTCGACGCCGGCTGGGAGCGGCACGACCAGGTGCAGCCCGCAGCGCGGCGTCGCGACGTCGATCCCGGTGCGCTCGCGCAGCAGCGCGGCGAGCCGTGCGCCGCGTTCGCCGTAGATCGCCTGCATGCGCGTGCGATGACGGTGGAAGTGACCGTCGTAGATGAACTCGGCGAGGATCGCCTGCTCGAACGACGACGTCTGCCGGTCGGCGGCGGCCTTGGCGGCGACGAACGCGCCGGCCAGTTGCGCGGGCGCGACCAGATAGCCGACGCGCAGCCCCGGAAAGGTCGTCATGCTGAACGAGCCGGTCCAGATCACGCGATCGCCGCCGTCGAGCGCGCGCAGCGGCGGCGGTGCCTCGCCGTCGTAGCGGAAGACGCCGTCGTACTCGTCCTCGACGACGAACGCGTCGGCCTCGGCGGTCCAGCGCAGCAGCTCGGTGCGCCGCTGCGCCGACATCGTGGAGCCGAGCGGCCACTGGTGCGCGCTGGTGACGAACGCGAGGCGCGCGCGCGGCGCGAGTGCGCGGCCGCGCGCGACGTCGAGCCCGTCGTCGTCGACCGGAACCGGCACCATCGTGCAGCCGGCGCCGCCGAACGCGGCGCGCACGATGCGCGACGACGGCTCCTCGACCCACACCTCGTCGCCCGCGTCGAGCGTCAGCCGGCAGATCAGGTCGAGCGCCTGCTGCGTCCCGCCGACGACGACGACCTGGTCGCTGCCGCAAGCGATCCCCTTGCGCGCGCGGAGCTCGGCGGCGATGATCTCGCGCAGCGGACGGTAACCGGCCGGATCGCCGTAGCTGGTCAGCTCGGCGCGCGGCCGGCGCATCAGACGCGACGCGATGCGCGACCAGGTCTCGAACGGAAACCGCTCGAGATCGGGGATGCCGGGCTGGAACGGCAGCGGCGCGGTTGCGCTCAGGCGGTCGGCGTCCGGCAGCGTCGCCAGCAGCCGCCCGCGGATCGAGGCGCGCTCCCACGAGCTGCGCGGCTGCAGCGCGGCCGCGCTCGCGGTCAGCGCGATCGCGTTCGAGGCGACGTACGTTCCCGAGCCGTGGCGGGCGACCAAGTACCCTTCGGCGACGAGCTGCGCGAAGACGTCACCGACGGTCGTGCGCGAGAGCGCCAGCTCCTTGGCGACGCTGCGCGTCGACGGCAGGCGAAAGCCGGCGCGCATCTCGCCGCGCACGATCGCGTCGCGGACGCGCGCGTAGAGCTGCCGCCGCGCGCTCTCGTTCGCGGCGCGGTCGATCGCGAGCAGCGAGAGCCCGATGATCCGCGACCGCGCGCGCGCCGACGTCATGCCGCTTCGATTCCGTAGCTCCAGGCGCGCTTCCGCTCGAAGTGGCTCCGGGCAAACGCGAAAAGTGGCCGGCGTGCGCGTGCGCGGTCAGAACGCGCGCGGAACGTGCGCCGGCAGACGCGCGACGATCTCGTAGCCGATCGTGCCGCACGCGCGGGCCAGCTCCTCGGCGGTGATCCGTTCGTCGCCGTCGCGTCCGATCAGCGTGACGGTGTCGCCGACCGCGGCGTCCGCGACGGCGGTGACGTCGAGAAACGCCATGTTCATGCAGACGCGCCCGACCAGCGGCACGCGCTGCCCGCGCACCAGCGCGTGCGCGGCGTTGCCCGCGCTGCGCGGCAGACCTTCGGCGTAGCCGATCGGCAGCGTCGCGATGCGCGAGCGCTGCGACGCGCGCCAGGTGCGGCCGTAGCCGACCGACGTCTGCGGCTCGACGCCGTGCAGCGCCACGATCCGCGTGCGCCACGACAGCGCCGGCTCCAAGGCGAGCCCGCGTTCACGCATCAGCGCCTCGCTCTCGTCGCTCGGCCAGATCCCGTACAGCCCGATCCCGCAACGCACCGCGTCGAGCCGCGTCTCCGGCCACAGGATCGCCGCCGCGGTTGCGGCGACGTGGCGTTCGACCCGCGCGTCCGCGCCGCGCGTCGCCGACACGAAGCGCGCCAGCTGCTCGTGGGTGAACGGCGAGTCGAGCTCCTCGGCCGCGGCCAGGTGCGTGAACGCGCCCGCCAGCTCCAGCCCCGGTGTCGCCGCGTACGCCGCCAGCGCGTCCGGCGCGTCGCGAACGTCGAGCCCCAGCCGCACGACGCCGGTGTCGATCTTGGCGTGAACCACTGCGCGCGCGCCGCGCCGCCGCGCCGCGGCCGCGAGCTCGCGCGCGTAGCCGCCGCGGTCCCACAACGTCAGCTGCACGCCGGCGGCGAGCGCGGCGTCGAAGTCAGCGGCGCGCACCGGCCCCATCACGTGCAGCGGCACGTCGATCCCAGCGGCGCGCAGCGCGAGCGCCTCGTCGAGCGCGTACACGCACAGCCGCGACGCGTGCGGGACCAGCGCGCGCGCGACCTTGACCAGGCCGTGGCCGTAGGCGTTCGCCTTGACGACCGCCGCCAAGCGCGTCGGCGCGACCAGCGTCGTCAGGGCTGCTGCGTTGCGGACGATCGCGCCGAGGTCGACCGCGATCTCCGCCTCCATCGTTACGCGCGTTTCGCGCGCGCGAACGACGAGACGATCAGTGCGACCGGGATCCCGTAGAAGACGAGGAAGCCGGTCAACACCTCGGCGAGCGGCAACGACGTGGCGCCGTGAAACAGTCCGACGGCCAGCAGCG